>Ga0209099_1000018_pt1 | contig 204355 bp, 255 predicted proteins | sample AD_JPNHW2_MetaG_FD_184430 | JGI IMG/M metagenome (GOLD analysis project Ga0209099, IMG submission 184430) | Active sludge microbial communities of municipal wastewater-treating anaerobic digesters from Japan - AD_JPNHW2_MetaG (SPAdes) (version 2) | ecosystem: Engineered > Bioreactor >...
ATACTTTAAGAGGGTCAAATAACAGAATACGACATGTTCACAGAGGTGTATTCTATAAACGATCATAAATTTAGATTATATGAAACTTTTGGAGAAGATATTTTGAAAATTAAAACTGGTGATGAACTAACCAGAGGAACTACTTAATGGACACATGTTACTTAAAACGTGGAGTAGCCTATACTTTCAATATCTATAATAGATTTTTTTCTGAACATCTACCATATATAACAACTCATGCTACTGGAGGAGTTCTTTCTAACGAGGTAACTTCTGGAGTTGTAACAACGTGGAGAAGTGAGTCTGGTAAAGTTTTTTATGGAAATATAGAAGGAGTCTCTACAGATGAAGTTGCATATGGATATGACGCGTCAGATACAAAACAAGAAACCTTAAAAGTCTACACAAAAGTATCTAGTATAAAAGATCAAGTAGAGTTACAAAAAGTAAAAATTGTATTTACTCCAAGTCATATAACTGACGATGATACTCATTATTACATTCAAGATGCCCGTATTGCAAATGTAGGAATAGAGTTGCTGGTTTATGAGGATTATGGGGATTTTATAAATCCAGAAGAACTATATCATAGTCTATTAATGCGGCGTAGTAATAGACTATATGAATATAGTTATGAAGATACTCTTTTTGATAAATTTTTAAAAAATTATATTCCAGCCGGGTTACGAGCAAGATTTACTAATCTTCCCCCAACATTTGTTGGATGGGTTAATAATAAGGAATTTTATAATCCAGAAGATCTTGCAATTTTATCAGCATTAATAACTGATCCTGAAAACGATATTTTAACATATCAGTGGTCGCACGTAGGCGTGAGAACCATTTCTGGTCAGTATACAACTACGTCAGTTACTGGAACAGGAGAAAATGATACTGTAATACTTCCTCAAAACGGATTGGATCTTACTACTGATCTTTTAAATACAACCCATGTTATTTGTTCGGGGGAATTAACAACCCCACCAGTTGAAACTATGTATACATTTCAACTTATATGCCAAGATTCAGATAATACCGTTTTAGGATTAAATCAAGTACCTGTGTATTCTATTCCAGATGAATTTAGATTTATTAGTTGGAGTGGAGACGATTTTTACATAGGGGACAATGATTTACCATTTAGTTATTATCCCGATAGCACATGGGCCCCAGAATTAACGAAGCCTGTACTGTATTTAATGACTAGTATTACCGCAACAATTACTTCTCCACGAGGGTATTGGGATGGAACAAAACTCTTTGCTCCAGTTTGGGTTCCCCCGGGAATTGTTTTTAGCCCAGTTTTTTATGAATTATACTCTATAAATGAAGAGTATGACGGAGTTTATCATTCTCCAGATATATATTCTGGACTAACTACTGCGGCAATTATTGGAAGCGGAGGTTCAGCATATACAGCTGAGACCTATGCAATAACATGTTCATATTCAACAACAGTATCATAAAAAGGAGTTTAAAATAAATGGCTACAGCAATTTATGAAGTGGAGTTAGATGATTCTCCTAATACAGGAAGATTAAAGATTAATGAAACGTTTGTTAACCTAAAAACTACCGCAGATTACACTGCAACACTTTTAACTGGCATCGGGGATCCAATTGGAACTACTAATGTTAAGGAGTTGTTTAGTAAAACAATTACATCTAATAATTTAGATGGAACTAATATTATAAGTATTTCCAGAGAAGACATTTTTGAAGAGTTATTTAATATAACTTGTGATACTAGTAATTTAGACATAGAGGTAAACGCAGCAACATTAACAATTATTGGAATTCTTGGAGACAATGGAATTGAGACAGAAGTAATTGGTAGTGATGTTTATATATCTCATCCCCAGGATACTGTATTAAATCATGATGATGGTGATCAAACATTAACCATTAATGATACTGCGGTAACAACTGGATACACTTTAGATGTAAATGGTTATGCATTAATGAGATCAGGGATTTCAATTGGTGCACATGCATCATTAGTATCTGAGTATGTTAATATTGCTGGAACTGACAATGCTACGCCAATATCAGTAGTTTTAAAAAACTCAGGAACTGCCGGTACCTCACTAAAACTTATTAAAGATGTAGATACCGATTATTGGTTTATCAAAAGAAATAGTGATGATGATCTGCTTATAGGAAAACATGATACTGGAGACTCTACTGATGATTCAATTATATTTATTGATAACCATGCTTCGTCTGGTACTATCACAATTTCAACTGGAAATAAAGTAGGTATTGCAAACAACGCCCCTGCATACTCTTTTCAAATAGAAACTGGACTCGGTTTTGACGATGACACTATTTATGTACATGGGGCAAATGCTAAAATTATAGATGATTCTGGATCTATAGCATTTATTATTGCTGGTCAAAAAGTATTTGATGTTCATTCGGATCAAACAATCGGCATCGGTGGGGCTGCAAATGCATCGTATGCCTTAAATATTACGGGAACTACATATGCATCTGGAAAGATAACTGCGGCCGGGGCCCTAGATGTCGCGGGACTCGCGACGTTTAGTGGCAATACAACAGTAAATAATAAATTTAGTGTATTAGCAACAAATGGAAATGTTACTACGGCGGGCACATTAACTGTTGCAGGATTAACTACTTTAACAACATTAAATGTTTCTGGAGATACCTCTTTCCTAGGAGGAACAACTCTTAAAATAGATGCACTTCAACCTGTAACTAGCGGAATTACAATAAAAAATTTAGCAGGTACGGCAGTAGGGCAAATTACATCTGCAGGTTTGTTTAATTTAGGAGTAAGTTACCCTGCGGGTGGATCAGAGCTTTTGGGAGTAAAGGGGGATGTTAAATTTTATAATGATGCCAGTGACAATTATGTTAAATTCATAGAGGATACTTCAGTAAATTATATTCAAGTAGGGTCTACTACTACAAATCAAAATCCTTTATATTTACAAATAGCAGGTACAGCAGCGGGAGTATCTAAGGCCTTTGAAATAAAGCAAGGGGAGACAGACATATTTGATGACTTAACTACTACATTATATGTTGATTCAGATGTTATGTCAATTATGCCAGGAAGTTCAAATACAGGATATGAAATTTTAAATATTTTTAACGGAACATCCCGCCCGATAACTTTTAAAGTAGACGCACAAACTTGGGTTAATTTAAATTCATATTACTCTACTGCATGGAAATACGGGCATACCGTTGCTGGATCTTATGTTGGAGCAGCACAAATTGGATTTGACTCTGTCGGTGCTGGCGGTTATCTTAAGATAAGAACCGCCCCAGCAGGGACCAAAGATGGAGCACTAACATGGGCAACACCAGCGATCGCTATAGACCACATGGGCAACATAGGCATACAAAAAGACCCAGACCCATTATATGATCTTGCAGTAGCTGGAGCTATTTTAAGTGACACTCTCACTGCAGGTACCATAACATCTACAACAAAATTTACTGGTCCAAAATTAGAAATTACTCAAGGAGAGGGGGATTACACTTCGATAAGCACCGGCGGTGGAATTACTGCAGGAAAGACAATTGCCGTAAATAATTTACCCGACAATGTGCCCGCCTTTAAAGCAACAGCCGCGAATAATGTGTCTTTACAAAACTTAGTCCAAGCCATGAATAGTGCCGGTAATGTTACTTTAGGGTCAATTGCAGTTGGGCCAGACCCAGCAAACGCAGCTGCTTCCCGCCTAGTATTAGCCGGTGGCGGAACAGGAGGATATGTTTATGCTGACACATTTAATGCAGGTTCTTATCATAAGGCGGGTTATACAAAACAAGCTGATAATCAATGGACAACTCCTAGATGGTGCCCTGTTCCCTTCTTAGTTTATGCGGAGGATTTAGCAGGAGCAGAAGTAGGAATAGCTGATATGTTTGGGGCCTTAGGTACAGTAGTAAAAACAGTAAGTATTCCATTAGAAGGTTTATATAGACTTACGTATCAGTATGACATTGTAATGGCGTCAATATCTAGAGACGGGGCGCGACAAATAACGGTAGTAACTACTTTTGGAACTGCAAGTCCCACGGTGGCCTACACCCATGCATGGCAATTAGATGTTAATGGGGACGGATTTATAAGGTATGGAGCCCTAAGTGGTACTATAACTGCAATAGTGCCAATTGCCACCATAATGGAAACTATGAGTATTACCTGGTCTGTGCCATCTTATTTGGACGGAGGCACTTCTTATAAAATACGCGGTGTAACACTAGAATGGATTTGTCCAGGAAGCAAATTCCCGGCTTAATTAGGAGCATATAATGAATAGAATAAAAGTCCCGTCAGGGTCAATTCAAAAATTAGAAACAATTTTTGAAAATTTACAAGATCAAACAGAGTTGAATATCAGTAATCGTATTGATGCATTAACAAATTTAGTTGATAAACAGTACTCTTACGGAATTATTTTGAACACTGTGAACGGAGCAACCTCTTCTGCTGATACCTCCTTATTACTTCAATTAACAACTGGGTATGGGGGTTGGACAATCGCAGGAGGCCATGCAGTAACCCAAGGAAAAGATTACATTGCATACACGGGAGTTACCGATGCTGATTCCAGAGTAGACCCAATATATAACATGTCTACCTCAAAATATTATTTGGTTAAACTAATATATTCAGAGGTTGGATCAGAACCAGTTACTACTATGAACGCCTTTCTTTTTGATAAAACAGGAAGCGAGCCATATACCGATAAAATGACTAAAAAGACAGACAGTGTGTCTGTTGGAGTATTGGATATTACTGCAAATTACTCGGCTGGAATTGACCTTGAAAAAATATATCCAGATCTTTTAACAAGTAATGAAATTGGTATTGCAATTGTAAAAACAAGTACAAGTTCAACAATATTTGATACCACTACTTTTATCATTGACGGAGTATCTTCTGTAAATGGTGTTCTTGATATTAGAAAATATAATAGATTTATTTTAAGTTCTTCAATTATTGATGATTCAAAAATTTTATTAAAAGACCGCGATTCAATAGGAGATTATAAAATTGGTGGTGCTGTTGAAATTGATGGAGATCTTATAGTTACTGGAGACTCAAGTACAACTCCAGTATTTAAAGTTGATCAAGTCAACGAAAGACTGGGAAAGGGAACAAGTACCCCTACGGTGGCTATGCATATTAAGGATTCAGATCCCATTATAAGACTTCATGACAGTGACGCAACACTAACTTCGGAGTATGTAGGATACATAGATTTTTATAAAGGCACCGAGGCTGCTTTTAGTGAGTATTCAGACAGATTAGCATTAATAGGATTTAAAGATAGTTACTCTACTGTAATGTATATTCAAAATGATACTCTTGGTTCTATCGCTCAAAGAGTTTGTCTTACTGCAGATCCAGCAACTGAAATTAAAACCTGGGCTACAATGACTTGGGCATACCCAGGTAGGTTAGGATTACTCCAAGACACACCATTATACACATTAGATGTATCGGGAACCGCACGAGTAACGGGTGCTGCTGTCTTTAGTGATACAGTAAATGCAAAAGAATTAGAAGTTACGGCGGATATTAACGTAGGAGGAGACATTGGGGTAACGGGTTTAACAAACCTTAGTGATGATTTAAATGTCTCAGATAGTTTTAGCGTGGATGTTTCTGCATCTCAAGTGGTTGTTGGCGCTATCGCCGCTGGAACTGATTTAATTATTAAAAATCCGCTGGGGCCAAGACTTAAGTTAGAAACTCCAGGCACTGGTGGTGCATATAAATCTGCAATTACATTTAGTGATGGAACAACAAACCCTAATACATTTGTATTAGCAGTAGACGCTGCTACGAACTCGATGCGCATTGATAGAGACCTGGAATTTTCTAAAAATTATCTGGCGTTTGACGCATCAGGAAATGTAATTATAAATGATATCAGTGGGACTTATTTAACTAATCCAGTATCTGCGCTTGACCGGGTAACGGTGGTAAATGGCGGAATTTATATTACAAAGGCCGAGCATAATGCCGCTCTCAAATTGCAAGCTACGGGGTCCGGACAAAGACGGTATGATATTGTAGTTGGAACAATTCCAGAGTATACATCGGGTGGAAGAGGAATGTTCGGAATCTATGATTATAATGAGCAAGAATATAGATTTGTAATTGACCCATCTGGTAGAATTGGAATAAATGGTGTTACAAGACCAGTGTATCAGCTTGATGTAGACGGTACTATTCATTCTACATCGGACGTAGTTATAGACGGGGACTTGACTGTTAGTGATGCAACATTTGATAGTATTACTACTGGTGCACTAACAGTGGGCGGAATTATTGAAATGGGCACGATGTCCTCAACCACATCAGTAGTGTCCAGTGTTCTTAAAGCCAATACAATTAGATGGCCCAAAAATAGCTTAGATGTAAATACTGAGGGATCAGGCTTCTTGGCAGGGGTGACTTCAGACGGAGTAGTTACAATTGGAGGTACCGCATTCGGGTCAGGAGCACTTGCAAACGTAAAGACTTATCCAGATTATTTAAGGGTACTAAATAGTCTAAGAATTTATAGTGATCAATCCAGTCAATTATCATTTTCTACTGATACTGTTACATCTGGAATATCATTAATATACTCGGCAAATGCACTTACAGTAGCCGGGTCACAAGGAGTATACCAAACATTTCATACAATGAATTCGCTTCCTACAGTAGACATAACTGATTTATCTGCAGGCAATGTTACAATTACAGGAATACTGGATGCAAGTTTGTCTACATTAGTAACATCCGCAATTAGTGCAAGTAGCTTAGATATCGGAAATGTATTAAAAGTAACTACTGCTGATACAAGAATTTCAACTGCGTATATTACTACTGATAATGTAACTGATTTAAATGTAACTGGTCTTGCAACTCTTGTTGACTTGGATGTAAGCGATATAACTGCAAGTGGCGTAGTTTCTTTTAATACAGATGTTACTGTTACAGGTGAACTTACAGCAGGCGATTTTAATATTACTGGATCAGGAATATTTGGGAACCCTGTTGGACAACACATTGAACTTACTGGTGCAGAAGGAAATTTATACTGGTATAATGAGCAAGGTGCACAAATAATAAAAATTGACGATAATTTGTTTGGAAGTCACCCTGGAATAGGATTATATGGTTCAGATTATCCATTAGATCAACCAGTTGGAACACAGACTTATTGTCCAGTTATAATTGTGTCCGATAGTATTGCTAATAATACAAATCTTGTTGGCATCACCCCATATGATGTTTCTATTAAACATCGTAAGGATAGACAATTTGGACTTACAGCACAAAATATGGGTAGTTACGCCGGGGAATCTACTTCGGTATTAGCATGGACTGAAACCTTTGGAGATAGAACAGGGGCTGTATATGACAGAATCGGAATAAAAGCTTTAGCTACAATTTCTAATACAATTACAGGACCTACGGAAACAGTTACAACAGTGGCATCAAATGATAATGCAATCGGATTATTTGCAAGTGCCTCTACCAACGGGACGGGCCACGCTTACGCCGGATACTTCGATGAGGGAGATGTAATCATAAATGATAATCTAACAGTTTGTGGTAATCTAACATGCTCCGGCGTGTTTAATGTTACCGGAACAACAAGTTGGAACGGTGATTTAGCACATGCAGGAACTAATGTTGGATTCTACGGCGCTACACCAACCACTAGAAAAACAGGTTACAGTACAACTGGAACTGGATTATCCGCAAGTAGAAACCTTGCTGCAGTAGGTAGCGATTTTGACGCACTAAAAAATGTTGTAAAAGGATTAATTGACGATCTAATTGCAGTTGGCCTTCTAGGCAATTAATTGTTGCTTTTAATTAAAAAATTAGTTATATTTTAATGTACTTTTAACCAAATAATAAAAATATGAATATTGATAAAATTAAAGAAACATTACTTTCTCTTGAAGAAGAACAAAAAGGCAGAGAAGCACAAGTTCAACAATGGAAAGAACAAATCGAAAGATTAACAGAAGCAATTAAACAAACCAAAGAAGTTCACGACTTTACACGGGGTAAACTCGCCGCATTACGTGAAGTAATAAAACTTGCAGATACAGATGAAGTCGTTTAGTTTAATATGCATCACACTACTGTCTGCTGCCTTGGTAGCAGGCAGTATTTTTCATGTAATAAAACTTCATAAGATTAATCAGGAAGTAATGCACCTGCAAAATCAAATGGCTCAAGTAGATACTGTAATTGTAATAGATTCAGTTTCTGTGAAAAAATTAACTTTATTAGTTGATAAGATTCGTTTAGAAAATTCTATGTTAAATGAAAAATATTTAAAGAAGTCAAAACAACTGATATCATATAACAAAGTTATTATCGCCTTACAGGATAGTATTAAAAAATTAAGCACTGTTGATAGTTCTAGCGTTGATAGTTCGGGAGCAATGTCCACTGTTAGAGAATTTAAGGTTGAAAAAGAACCTTTTTATATCGAAGGTGTTTTTATGAAAGAACCACCATGGTTTATATCATTTAATACTTTATCTGCAAAACTAGCATTAGAGATTATAGCAACAGAAAATAAAGCAGGATTTTGGGAAACATATGTAACTACGAGTAGTGGAAATATAAAAATTGCTAGTTTAGATACCCGTTATAAAAAATATAATACTAGCACTTCTAAGTATTTACTGGGATCACAGGTAACTTCACTAGGACGCGATATTTCTGGACAAATTTTTGCTGGATATAATAAAACTGCCGTAGGAGTGGGATATGGAACAACTGGGGCATCACTATCAATAATGTATTTTTTTCTGAGGTAGTATCATGTGTTTAAATTGGTTATCTAAATTTTTTAACCCTCCTGTTGTACCAATTATTTCTGGTCCAGTGTGTATTCCTGAAGTTAAAGTCTTGGAAGTTACTGATGTAGTTGACACTCTACCTTGGCACCCTACTAAGCGTTGGGGTACTCGTACTTTATCTGTGATTAATAAGATTATAGTACATCAAACCCTTTCTAAAGGAACGATGCAAGCAGTAAATAAGTATCATATTACTCCAGCAGAGGATAATCACATCAGTGCCACTGGAGCCCCGCATATTTGCTATCATTTTGTAATTGAAAAAGATGGCACTATTTATAAAACAAATAAAGTAACTCACATCGTTTGGCATTGCACCGGACAAAATACAGCCTCAATAGGAATATTAGTCATGGGTAATTTTGATGCAGTTGACTATAAAGGAACAGAAAAACCAACAGAAAAACAAATAAAAAGTCTTGGAAATCTATTAGATGCTATTACTAAAGATAACTTGGAAGGATTAAAAATAACTAAATTAAATATTTTTGGGCATTGTGATTTTGGAAAATTAGATTGTCCAGGAACTAGATTATACTCATTTATTCAGGAATATAAAAAGAGTTAAGTGGAGAATAACAATGAACAGTATTATAAGTGCAACACTTGATGTTGTGGATTATATTATAAATGATAAATTAGAAAAACTTGCTAGTACAGTTGAGTCCTTATCGGAAGATGCTAAAAAAGCGTATATTCCTTCTATGGAAGAAACGATTGACATGCCGGAGAGGGATTTTGGTGTAGTATTATGGCACCCCACATTAGGCACTTTTAATAAGTTTGCAATGAATGAGCCTGGGATAACCGAAATCAATATTAATTTATTAGCAAGTAACATGGCCGTAATGCCAGATGAAGTAGTTAAAGTGGCTTCCGCCAATTTAACATGCGCCGCAAAAAAGTTTGGAATTAATATTCCAGAGTCTTTGGAAAAAACAGCTTCTAAGAAATTTGTAAAGAACATAGTCGACATTAGAGAAATTGATGAAGCCGCATTTGTAACAAAAATTGCAAAATATGAACAACAAATTTTTGCATTACCATCTGAAAAAAAATATCCTATAAATAATAAGGAAGAAATTATTAAAGCTGCCGAATACTTTGATAGAAATAATAATATTTTTTCGTTGGAAACAAAGAAAGAATATATTGAAAATTTATTAAAGGTTGGCGAACAACGAAAGATTTCTTTTGATAAATATCCTTCTATAGAAAAATATGCAATTTTGCGCCCCGATGTTTTTAATGATGAATTTCAGTATCATATAACATCCAGAGTATCATTCCTAAAAGAGTCTCAATTAGATTTTAAAGAGCTGTATCTTGATCTATTAAAAAGATCCAAGGAAATCGGAACTGAAAAAACAGCAGCGGTTTTAGCAGTATTAGATAATAAATCTGGAATTGCTGTTAATTATGGAAGAGGCCTGGAAGATCCGATGATTTCTACCTTTGGCATCAAAAAAGAAGCAGGTGTTACTTTTGATGGTAATGTAGTTACTCTTGGAAAATTAAAATCTATTCCTAACGCCGATCTTACTGCCGTAATAGGAAATAGTGCAATTAAGGAATTAAAAGGTAAAGATGGACTGGCAGTTTTTAATTCTCTACCAAAACCTGTAAAACAGGAAGTGCTTTCTCTTATAAAATGACAAATTCAATTATTACAATTTTAGTAATTACCATCATTAGTTTATTAGTGATAGCGGCAGGATCTTCAATATTTTTTGGATTGATTACGAGTTATAAAATTGAGACATGGGCCGCAATACTAGCAGTTGTTGTGCTCATTATTGTAGTAGCAAATAAAAGTATATCAGTTAGTATTCCTGAAAATGCAATTAAGATAAACTTAAGTATTTCTGGAGGACTGCCGCAGATTAATGAGGTTTCTAAAATATCACAAAATTCTCCTGAACTTAGTATAGACACAAAAAATATTCCTAAGTGGAATTCTGCAAAAGTTGGGGAGATTTCATTATCTGGAGAAAAATTAACCAAATAAAATTATGGCAAAAGGATTAGATTGCGGAACTGGAAATTTTTGTGTAGTTGATTCAAAAGGAACTAGGTTACAACGTAATGCATTTTTAACAATTGACCAAAGACTTACTACTAAAAAACAATTAAAAGTATTAGGTGTTCCATTTGTAGAAGTTGATAATAGACTTCACATCGTTGGAAGAAAGGCGTTTGAATACGCGCAAGTTTTTGGAACAACTGAGCTAAAAAGGCCGATGGCGCATGGAGTTTTAAATCCACTTGAGCAAGATGCATTCCCAATATTAAGATTAATAATTGGAGGACTTCTTGAAGAACCTGAGACTCCAGGAGAATTGGTTGTATATTGTATTCCAGGAACTCCGATAGACCAAGAACAGGGTACCGAGTACCATTCTGATGTATTAAAGAGCATCATCGAAAGTTTTGGTTACACTGCACATCCTATAAATGAGGCCGTTGCCCTAGGTAATGAGGGACTTAAAGAGGCAATGCTCACGGGTATTTCAATAAGCATGGGTGCCGGAATGTGCAATGTAGCAATTTCATTTCTTGGAATGAGCGCCCTTCAATTTAGTATTGCCAAGGGTGGAGATTGGATTGACGAAAATGTTTCAAGAGATTGTGGTATTCCTAAGGCACAGGCACAATATATAAAAGAATTAGGAAATTATACTATTGACCCAAAGTCGACTGTGGAAAGAACAAGAGAGCAACAAGCGGTAAAAAGTTATTACGAGGCCCTTATCAGATATATTTTGGCTAATATTGCACGTCAATTTGAATCTCGAGAAATGCCTAATTTCTCCAATGATGTTCCAATAGTAATTGCTGGTGGTACCTCAATGGTAAACGGATTCATCGAAGTATTTAAAGATCAGTTCCAACAAAAACAGTTTCCATTAAAAATAAGTGAAATTAAATTAACAGACGAGCCTCTTACTGCAGTCGCTCGTGGGTGTTACGCAGATGCAGTATTAGAGGGAGAATAGTGGAAAAAACTGCTATTTCAATAAAGGGGCTAAATGGTCTTTTAAAAGTTTTTAGAGGTAGGGCGGGATACGCTCAGAACCAAGTTAGAAGAATGCAACGAGGTGGTATGGACCCTCGGGATTATGAGGTCTTTGTAAAACATCTTGAGAACAGAGAGCATTATCGATTGTTATCAGAGCGACTAGCTAAAATCATTAAAACAAAGGTTACTAATGAAAGAACTATTTGATATACCAGACCTAGAACCAGAAACAATTCGACAGCTATATCCGTTTATGACTGATATGGATGCTGAACAAATTCAAGTCATTAAAGTATTAATAGAAACACGTGCCGCATATGAAGATATGGATGTTTTTGAAAATGCAGTTTCTGCATTAAACGGAATTAGTCCCAATGTTTTTGAAATGGAAGGCTCTGAGCCTGAGTATATCTGGAGAGCATTGGATATTATTTTCAGACTTCATCCCGACGTAGAATTAGCATGGGAAGTGTTAATGTATATCAAGTATATTTTTAATGATAACGGTTGTTATTTCTATCATCCAAAGTTACCAATTGAAAATATTTTTTATGATGAAATAGTAAAACGTGCCATTTATGGTCCATTTCCTTTAGAAGAAGATTTTTTTGGAATTCAGGCTGTAAGATATTTAAAAATACAAGAGTATTTAAATACTAACAAAGGGTAATAAAGCATGCCAGTAACGATGTTAAATCAAGAGGATTTGGTTTCTGCAACAGGAGTTGTAAAGTATCCTAACCCATTCTTTGATTTGTCAAATAATTATGTTCCAAAAAATATTAAAACGTTATTTAAGTATTGTAAAACGTTTTTTTATACAAGTGGTTTTTTAAGAAATGTTATTACAAAATTAACTGAGTATCCTATTACTGATTTATTATTTAGCACAACAGTTTCTAAAGAAACACGTGAGAAGTATCTTTTTGCTTTTAATAGGAAATTAAAACTTAAAAGTTTTCTTATTGAAATTGGGTTAGACTATTTTACCTATGGAAATTGTTTTATATCAACGTATCTTCGTCCTAAAAGATTTTTAGCATGTCCTAGTTGTAAATTATCTTTACCATATGATGATTTTCAAGTATTGGGATTAAAGAATTTTAAATTAATAGGTACATGCCCATCATGCAAACAAGGTGGATTAGAGTTTACGATTGATGATCAATATGTAAAAAGCATCGATAATTTTAAATTAATAAGATGGTCACCAGAAAACATTGACATTGACTATAATCCACTTACTGGGACATCAATATACTATTATTCAATCCCGACAAAAATAAAATCTGCCTTATTAAAGGGAGACAAAGTTCTATTAAAAGAGATCCCAGCAGTATTTCTGGAATCATTACGAACACAAAAGTCCATAAGATTGGATGAAAATAATCTATTCCATTTTAAGCGTCCAACTCTTGCCGAAGATGATATGGGTTGGGGAAAGCCGCTTATTCTTCCTGCATTGAAAGAAATTTACTATTTACAAACATTGAAACGCGGAAATGAGGCTATATCTCACGAACACGTTGTACCAAAGAAAAGTATATTTCCGGCTAATACAACAACTTTGGATCCATATTCTATGAGCCCGGATACGTTAGTATTAACGAATACGGGGATTAAAGAATTACAAACTATAGATTTTGAGAGTGATCGCTTATACACCTATAATAGACAAGAAACAAAAGTTACAAACTGGAAATTACGAGAAATAGAGAACTGGGATTTCATGTTGAAAGTGCAAACCTGCAAACAACCCGCTTTCCCAGTTAGAGTAAACTCCGTGCATCCTTTTAGAGTTTGGAATGAAGAAAAAAAAGAGCATGGGTGGAAAGAAGCAAAAGAACTATGTTTAACAGATTATCTTGCATACCCGATTCCTCAATTAAAAGATAATGTTGACAGTATAAAAACTATTGATATTAAGGAGGTATTAAAAAAGGTTTCTTTTGGACCTAGTGCCTCAGACACTATAGAGGTCATCAATACCGATACAACTTTTTTTAGATTTTTAGGTTTATTTTTAGCAGAAGGATATCTTCATAAGACTGGAAGAATTACATTTACGTTTAATAGTAAGGAAATTGAATTACATAGTTTTGTAGCAGATTATTTAGATGCACTTGCTCCAAATTGTAAAGAAGCTCAAATAATAACAAAAGGGGAAACTACCCAAATAACTAAGTGTTCCATAAAATTAAAATACCTACTTGAAACACTAGTTGGAAACCATAGTGATAGGAAACATCTCACATATTTTAGAGAAAAATTAGATAAAGAACAACTTATTGCTTTATTACGTGGTATTTACGAAGGAGATGGTTGTTTTCGATATGTGACAAATCATGGAAATTATTCATATCCAAAACTTAGCATCTCACTTTCAAATCTAGATCTTTCGTATTTTATATGGGAGTACTTGCTTTCTTTAGGGTATTGCGCCTCAATAGGGCGCTACACCCGAAAATACTTGAACTCCAAGCCTTGTTGGGTAAACGATATAACAGGTAAAGATGCTGAAAATCTGGCAAAGATGCTGTCACTCACAACGAAATCTGTCGATTACAAAAATAAAAATGAAAATAATACTTTCTTTTTTAAAGATAATTTTGTTTATACAAAAGTATCCTCGATTAAAACTATAAAAGAAAGAATGGTATTAAGTATAGAAGTAGATGACGAAACGCATTCATACCTGACATTAGCTAAGTGTAATAAAAACACGCAGATGAACCTGGGCAAGTGGAAAGGTCAGATGGAAGAACAAATTAAGAAGTGGAAATCTGATCCAAACCACATCGGCGTATTTCCCATACCAATTGGATATCAGGAACTTGGTGGAAATGCTAGAGCATTATTATTAACTCCAGAAATGAAGTTTATTGAGGAATCAATCATTAATAGCCTGGGGGTTCCTCTTGAATTTATAAAAGGCGGCTCCACTTGGACCGGTTCTAGTGTGTCATTAAGAATTGTTGAAAACCACTTTTTAACATATAGAGAATTACTATTAGAGTGCGTTAATTATTTCATTATTGAAAAATTAGTATCTTTACTAAAGTATCCTCCAGTAGAAGTAAAGTTCCAGAAATTTCGAATGGCCGATGACACTAACAGTAAACAACAAATGTTGGAAATGGCTGTTCGTGAAAAAATCTCGGATGCTACATTATTAGATGAATTCGGATTACAGTATAATGAGGAACAAGACGCTTTAAAGAAGACCAGATTATCGTCATTAGAGGAACGGGTAGAGGGGTTAGTTGCCGAAGCAGAAGCGCAGGGGCAGGCGATGGTTGTTCAAGCGAAGTATCAAATGCGAGCTAAAGTTGCTGCAGCACAAGAGGAAATAAAGATTCAATCTGAGTTATTTCAAGAAGAACTCGCCAGAGAGAACATCGGGCTTCCGGATGAACCAATGAAAATAATTGAAAAATTTGCATTGGAATTAATGTCTCTTACTGCAATTGAACAAGCCAAGAGATTGGCAGTTCTTTCTAAGAAAATGCCGACTACTTATACTTTAGTTATTAAGCGGATGCAGAGTATGATGGCACAGCAATCGATGGAAGCCCAGTATGCGGCGCAAGAACAAGGACAAGAACAGGAACAAAAACCTGTGAAGAGTTCAAAGTCTGAAAAAACAAAAGGACAAACAAGAGGTAATCCATGATAGAAAAATACGGAACATACCGCGTCTTTCAAAATAAAGAAACAGGCGCTCTTAGAAAAATATCTTTGGAAGAAGATAAAGAATTAGAAAAAGTTGCATCAGATGCTATTTGGAAAGAACTGGAATTTGATCCGGAGGATACAACAACCATCGGAGATAAAAAATGAGTGCAGCATTCACACCTTTTAATGGAATTCGTAAAGTCGAGATGTTTCGTCTCGATGATGACAATGAGAAACTTTTATATGAAAAGTTATTAAATGATCCAGACGTAACAATTATTAAAGAAGAATTTGTATATGGAGGAAGAGAGCATTCAATTCCTATTACTACTATTTGGTATGAGAAATTATAATAAAAAAGGCAGAGTTTATCTGCCTTTTTGTTTTAATCATTTAATTGCTGATGAAAAATATCTTTTAGAAATCTTACTTTATCAGCCCACAAAAAATGTCTATTAACTCTATCTATGCATGTTTGATCTATAGTTTTTTCAACTCCCAGTGTTTTCCACTTTTGATATTCAATTTCTAATGCTTGAACCATTTCCCAAACATCTACGATAGGCCGCATGTGCCCAGAATCCATTGCCTGATTTAAAAGAGCTGAATTAGGAATAAGATGTCCGGTTTCTCCCAACATTTCTGGAATTGCAGAGTTTTTTGGTGCAATGCTTGGAGTTCCAGCGGCCATTGACTCTATTAAGCTTAAACCACAGTTATGCACAGTACATTGGGCGATTGTGTAGGATTCTCCATCAGGAACTTCTAAATCATATCCAATTCCTTTGGGCTCAATCAATATAATACTTAAAACTTTTAAATCTACATAATCTTCACGAATTTTGTATGTTTTAGTAAATTGTCCTAAAGACTCATCACCATTTCTATCTTCATATAAATCGATTTTGTAAACAAATCCATTGCCATATCCAAGTTGATTACTTTGAAAACAAATTGACGGTACCTTACCTAAAGATAGATAAAGATCTCTTATCCCATAGGCAAGCAAAGGGGAACTTGTAGTAATTCTTATCTTATGTCTGTGATTATCAGTATTTCCGTCTCCCAGTACGATACCTTCGAGTAGGGCCTTTCGGCACTGAACACTCAAATTATTAGCCCATGCAGGAATCTTCTTTGTTTTAGAACTATGCCCGAAAGACTCTTGTAAAAAGTTTTTTAAGGCTGCTCCTGCGAAATAAATACTACCAAAATTTCCTCCTCTGTAATCCGGTACAAACTTAGGAATAATATAATCGTTATTAGTATTAAAATATTTTGAGTAAATGTCAATTATAAATTGTTGTAACTCTGTTTCTCTAGTATGAAAACAAAATTGTACTGATGCTCCTGCTGACCCTTCAGCAATATAAAGTCCAAAAAATTTACACAATTCTGGAGTTACTTTAAGAAATCTTGCAAATTGTTTTTTATCAGTAGTTTTTTTACTTACTAAAAAATTGTCTTGTACTTCAAAACAGTCAGAAACATATTTTGCTAAATCTATAGTAATGGCCTCTTCAGTATATTTTGGTATTGCAAAAGAGACATAATCTCCAACTTTTAAAGCCTCTGCTTTAGTGTACTCCCCAGTTTCTAAAAGAAATGGATGATCATGTGATGCAATAATGGGTTCGCTAAATTTACTTAATTTTATAGAGTACATCGGATCTGTAAATTTAGTTCCCAAGGTTTTATTTACTTTCGTAAATTTACCCTTGGCATTTAATACTAAAGTCTCGTCGGTTACATTTTCTATTGATATATACCCATCACTAGTTAATATTAATGTTCCCTCTAATAATTTTCCTTCTCCCAATGACGAACTTATGTTTATATTGGCCCCATTATATAATTCATTAACAAATGTATTGGGGACCTGTCCAGCATATATATTAGCCGCGTTTATTCCCAACATTCCAGCAGCGATATCCTCATCTTCAAATCCTGTATTAAGTAGATGATTCTGCAATGTATTAACCCTTCCAGGCCCCATCGACGGCTCATTTGCCATCATGTGCAAGTATAAAAGAACGTCAGTACGGTACCGTTTTTCTTTTTCTATAATGTCCTCTGGGCCGCACATATTTAAATCACAATAACTTTTATGATATGGATACACATTTCCACATTTACATTTTTTATATCCTTTAGCAAATAAGTTAAAGGCGCGAAGAGTATGTGGAATTGACTTTCTTGGTTGAAATCTATTAACATTTATAACTGTAAACTTATTAGTCCATTTAAAATTTGCTCTAACTGTTTTAATTTCCTCAAGGGTTAATGGTTTATAAATATTAGTATTAACTCCATGATATAATTTATGTAGACCTGTTACTTTTGGAAATGTTTCTGCTATTGTTCTTATAGCCCAATCAGAATAAGTAATATTTACATCAGCCAATCTAAAAACATTCCCCCATGCCTTGCTGAAGGGGGCACCATCTACTGGGAAGTATGTTACTATTTTTGTAGATGGTTTTACAATTTTTTTAATTCCTTCAATGTTGTCACTGATATGAAAGATGTCTTGAAATAAAAATAAAATGTCAGGTTCATCTTTTTTTATCAAATATGCTAGTTTTTTAGTTCCCAGAGGGTCTTCCTTAGATATAGGATACACAAAGTATTTACTAGTATCATACTTTTTATCCCCATGATAATTAATACCTAAAATTGTAACATCAAAGTCTTCGTGCATCGTGTCCAAAAGATTATCTGCTACCTGACCAAAACCAGTAGGTACTAAAAAGTCACACCATACGAAAAGTTTCTTTTTTTCTTTCAAAATTTATTTATGATTAATTGTTAAATTTAACTATATAAGTTACATAAATAAATTGTAATTTACAAGAAAAATCTTAATGTAAAAAAAAGAGAAAGGCCCTATACCTTTCTCTTTCAATACCAATTTACACTCTAAACCTACGCGCAGGGAATCGACGCCTCCCCGGTCTCCCAGGTACCTGGCGTATGCCGGCCCGCCGCGGTAGCGCTTAGCACCCGCGGAGGTTGGGACCCTAAGGATCCATGGCACCCGGCGCGCGGAGGACCGATCGATGACTGCAGTCAGCTCCAGTACTAATAATTAGCGGGTCGAAACGATGTGTCGTTTCATCGTGAGGACCGGTTTATTAGTACTGGTAAGTTGTGCCTTGTACGAAACATACAAGTTAAAAATAAAAAATCTGTAAATTGGATTTACATATGCTTAGTTACAAATATCTTATACCACAATTATTTCCAGCATTTTGAACAATAACTACAACTTTCTTTATGATCAAGTTTCCCAGAATCACACGGGCACGCTTGTGGTATTGACGCTGATTTCTCCCGTTCGGATTTCTTTTTATCTATATTGAAAAAGATGTCAAAATTAAATCCTAACGTAGTTTTTTCAAGGTAATCATCAGCGATGCCTGTATAAGAAAACTTTATTTTTGGATTTCCAAAATAACCTGATACCCCTTTATAGTTCCCAATATTTTGATTATCAAAACTTAAACAAATTGTAGTTAAATTTTCAAGTGTTAAAAGTTTGGCTATGTAAGTTTTAGTTTCTGGTCTTGTTAAGTTTTTTGATATTATAAAGAATTTAAATTCCAAATCAATCAAAAACCAAGCATGCTCAGGAATAAAATCTCCAGAACCATATATTCTAACAGGTAACTTTTTTAATCTTTTATATATTTGTGACTTTGACGTTTCCAGTTTTCTATAATCTGCATTTAAAGTACTTGCAAATTGTTTCCCGTTTTCCTTTGCCCACACACTATTTCTTTTTATTTTATCAAGATATGATGGATAAATTCTTTCCATCGTATTAACATAACAATATGGGCATCTTTGCCCGCATGTTGATTCTCTGTCAAAATCTAATGAAATAATGGTTTTACTATTTTGGGTAAAGGGGGTCATTCCTTTTTTATTCGGTTAGGCGTTCGTCATATTTTTTGTCTACACCTTTGAAATAAGTTTCCTCACTTATAGGAGTTATACTTTTCATTGTGGCATCTCTTATTTTTCTACTAATATCCATTGCCCCAATTATATCAGGTGTTTGCACAAATAATATACGCTCTTCACTTCTTTTTTTTCCAGTTTCTAACAAGATTTTAAAATGTTCCATCTTCCGTAATAGTGTCTCCGTTATGTTGACGTAGCTAATATGGCCGTTTTTGTTGTCATTGTTTCCTCTTGTACTTTTGCAGTAGCCCAAATAGCTACTACGTTTGCAACTGCTGCTAATACAGCAAAAGCAAGTACGCGGCTTAGCTCTTTCATTTTGTAATTATGATTAAATGATTATAGATCATGTATATAATGTATAAGTACACATGATTGTCATTGATCTAAAAATCATTCAGATAACAAGTATATCACACTACTTGTAGCCTTCTTATCTGTTGAAGGAAAGTTAATCCTACCTGAGGATTTAGAATTTTGATCCATTCTGCGTATCCTCGTAGTTTTTGTAAATCTTCTTTAGAAACAGGAATTTCATTTTTTAATAAATTGTACAATTTTGCTCTAAATACCTTCTTTTTATATTTTGGTATTCCAAGTTTTTTATTTATTACAATACCGGTTACAACCATCCGTTTATTAGAAGTCTTAATAGAGGTCTTCTTGTTATTAACTTTAAATCCTTTTTCTACAATAATTTGCATTATTGAATTTATTACTGAATAATCGGGATTACCAAGTCCACTAAACGACAGATCGTCCGCGTATCGTGAATAAATTAGATCATGCTCTTCGGCAAGATTATATAGTTGTTCATCTAATTTTTCTGCTACTAAGTTGGCAATTGCCGGACTAGTACATGCTCCCTGCGGAAGTCTATTTTTATAAGTGCATAATGCAACAAGTAAATCCCTAAATTTTCTGAACTCATTCATATCAATATTTTTTATATTATCTATTTCCGTAGTTCGTAATAAAAGATGATGAATAAGTTTAGTCACCCTATCTTTTTTTATTGAAGTAAAGAAATTAGAAAGATCCAGGTTAATTACAAATTTTGCTCCGATGTGCCTTGCTGCACCCTCGTGCACTCCAAATCCTTTTATAAACCCAGTAGCCATCGGATGCGGACTAAATCTATATAGAAATTTAGTTAATATCTCCAATTGTGCATTTTTTAAATCTATGCCGGGAGCATCTATCCATCGTAATTTTCCGGATTTCTTTTCTATTGGGAAGGTTTTGTAATTACCTTTTATATTTTTTGTTAAGTCACTATAATGTGAGAACTCTTTTATAAAAAAATTCATAAATTACCATGTTTAAAAATAAGTAACAGCCATACAAAAGAATGCTGAGGAATCTTCTTACTTTAATTGTAGACGAACTGGAGACGAGAATGAGCGGAACATGCCAAGCCCGGCAAGAAGGACCGTGAGAAACCTCCCCTGGTTTCTTGCGGGCGTTCGTAGCCGGGAGGGCATGTGTAGCGAATTTCTCGACGACAGGTCGTCCCAATTCCGAAGCCAATTCTTTTCGAATGTTACTACTACGTTTACTTAATTCCAAGTGCGAAGCACACTTTAGTTAAATGGCTATGGCTGTTACTCATAAATCTAACTTGTTAGTTCCAATGTCAGCTGTTTGGCTTTTTCTTCTACACTACGTTTTTCTAATTTAAAAAATTTCATACATTTTCTAAATTTTTTATTTAAAAGAGAGTTAAGTTCATCGATATTATCGAAATGATCAGGAAGTATTTTTATTACTCTTGGACGATCCCTAAATGCGGGATAAAAAACCATTTCCAGATTTTGTAAAAATCCCAAAGAATTATACTTCTGAGTGATTGTAACTCGTTCGATTAGTTTATTCTCGATTAAAAACTCAAGTCGTTGTGTCGGATTTGACTTTAACTCCAGAATCTGTATCTGAGGAGTCATCGATGCATTCCTTATTTTGTGTCACTTCGGGAATCATTAGCATCGCTGCTAAATCTACCGTATCGTGAACAATCTTTAAAATTTTGCTTTTTGCTTCTAATGATAATGGCATAAATATTACTTGATTTAATGAACTATATTTAGTATATTAAACTAAAATAGTAAAGGCATGCTGCCTCAGGTTTCTTATACCAAGTTTTTGGAGATTTCCATGGAAAATATTTTCCAACCGTCACAACAAAATAAAATTATCAAAGATACAGTTATAAATGCGTTATTCAATTCGTTTCCAATTGAGCATAAGGGACGAAAATTAATTATATCAAACGTAGTCTCTGATGATGAGTTAAACGATCAAGACTTTCCTTTACAGAGAGAACTAAAAGTCTCTAGGAAAACATGGAGTTATCCAATATTTGGTGACATTGAATTAGTAGATGTTGCTACTGGTAGAACCATAAGTAAGGTTAAAAAAGCAAAATTGGCAATGATTCCCAAGGTGACAAATAGATATACTACGATCATCGATGGAAATGAGTATCAGACCGTAAATCAACTACGTAGAAAATCCGGAGTTTATTCTAGAATAAAGAAAAATGGAGAACTGGAAAGTGAGTTTAACCTGGCAAAAGGAATAAATTTTAATATGCAGTTAGACCCACAATCCCAAATATTTAGTGTGACTCCTACGGGAAGAAATTATAAATATAATCTATGGTCTATTTTAAATTTATTAGGGGTTCCTGAGTCAGAGATGACAAAACAATGGGGACAACGCCTATTAGATATAAATAGAAAAGACTCTCTTAAAACAGAAGTATCCGAGATGACTTCTTTTTATAAACTAGTATCTCATAAAGATACCAAAGACTATAATGAGGTCATTAAAGGATTACAGGAGTATTTTGCTGGTACACAACTTGATCCTAAAATAACAAAAATTACATTAGGTCACGCCTTTGATACTGTAAATGGAGATGCCTTATTAAGTGCATCTGCAAGACTATTAAATATTAATAAAGGAAGTGAAACTCCAGACGATCGTGATAGTCTTATTTTTAAAAAGATGTTGTCAGTTGATGATTTATTATTAGAACATTTTGGAAAGACAAAAAAATTATTAGAAACAAAGATTAAGCGAAATCTTGAAAATAGAGATAATATCAGAGATATTTTACCTACCAACTTTTTTTCAAGACCAATTAGAGAGTTTTTTACCGTAGGAGACCTATCATCTACACCCCCGCAAACCAATCCAGTTACAATAGCAACTGACTGGCGAAAAACTACACCGATGGGCGCTGGTGGTATTCAATCCAGTCACGCTATCACGATGGAAACTCGTGATGTGCAGCCCACACATTTAGGATTTCTTGATCCTTTATCTACGCCAGAATCATTAAGAGTTGGAGTAAACGTAGGTCTTGCATCCGAAACAAGAAAAAGAGGAAACGACATCGTTACTCCTGTGTATAATAAAAAGGGTGAGGTAGTTTGGTTAGATCCATTGGAATTCTATGAATCTATAATTGGGTTTCCTGATCAGTTTACAATAGACGGGAAAACAATAACTCCTATCGCTGATATTGTTAATGTAATGAAAGCTGGAAAAACACTACGATATAGTGCAAATAAAATAGACTACTGGATGCGTTCTCCTAAGTCAATGTTTTCCTACGCAACAAATCTTGTTCCATTTTTACCGAATGTGCAAGGGAATAGAGCATCTACGGGGGGAAGAATGATCACACAAGCTCTTCCTATAGATCAAAAAGAAGAGCCATTAGTTCAAACTAAGAGAGATCAAGAATCAACATATGAGTTTTATATGGGTTCATATCTATCTCCACAACTTTCTCCAAGTTCTAATGAATCTGTTAGAACAGGAAAAGTAGTTAGAATCACAGATGAGTACATACATGTATTAGTAGATGGTAAAGAGGAGAAAATAGGACTTTATAAAAATTTTCCATTAAATCAAGATGGATACCTGGATTCCACACCTATTGTTAAAATAGGAGACATTGTAAAAAGTGGTCAGCCATTGGCTGAGACAAACTACTGTGTTCCAAATGGAACATTGGCCTTAGGTAAAAATTTAACAGTAGGATACTTATCATATAAAGGATACAATTTCGAGGATGGTGCAGTAATAACAGAGGGTGCCGCTAAAAAAATGTCGCACACAATGCTTCATCGTGTAAATGATTTTTTCAGTCCCAAGATTGCTGTTTTCGATTTAAAGAAATTTAAAGCATGGTTCCCCGAAGAAATAACTAACCAGAATGCTAAAAAATTAACTGATTCGGGACTTCCTAAAGTTGGAGAAGTTTTTAATCCAGGTGAAGCCCTTATAGTATATTTAAATGAAAAAGAAATGGATGATTCTGATAAGGTATTAAAGAAACTTCATAAATTTACATTTAATCAATATAATAAAAAACTTATAACCTGGGATGAAGAAGAACCTGGAATTGTAACAGACGTTCGAACAAACGGAAGAAATGTTGACGTATATATTAAATCAACTCATCCATTTAAAGAGGGCGATAAACTGTCTGGAAGGTATGGTAATAAATACATCGTTACTAAAATTATTCCAGATGCATTGGCACCAACAAGAGCAGATGGAACTCCAATTGAAGTAATGTTGAATGCACATGGAGTACCATCACGTATGAACGTAGGGCAGTTATTAGAAACTGCCGCTGGAAAATTATCTTTAAAAAGAAATAAACCTTATATCGTTGATAACTTTGATGATCCTAACGGAGATGTCTCTAAGAAGTTATTAGCAGAACTTACAAAAGCTGGAATTGAGCCTAATGAAACCCTTTATGATGGTAAAACTGGAAAAGCCTTTGAAAAACCAATATTTGTTGGTAATCAATATTTTCTAAAATTAAGACACGTTGTAAGTAAAAAGAATAGTGCTCATAATTATGGAAATTATGATGTTGATCAAGAGCCAGCCGGAAAGGGAGCACAAAGTATTGGGGTATTGGATACTTACGCGTATCTTGCACATGGTGCCAAGGCAAACCTTCGTGAAATGACTGAGATTAAAGGACGAAAAAATGAAGATTATTGGAGAGATATTTCATTAGGCATTCCTCCAAGTAAGCCTGAGAGAAACTTTGTTTTTGATAAATTAACCACGTACTTAAAAGGTATGGGGATTAATGTAGATAAAAATGGAAATGATCTTCGTATATTCCCAATGACCGATAAGGAACTCTTGAAATTAAGTAATGGTGAAATTGATGATCCTGGTGAGCTTCTAAAGGGAAAAAATCTAACATCACGAAAGGGTGGTTTATTTGATGATGAAATTACTGGCGGTGTAAAAGGGAAAAATTGGGCACATGTTACATTAGCAACAAGAATTCCTAATCCTACATTTGAGGGTAGTATTAAAAAACTATTAGATTTATCAGATAAAAGTTTTCAGGCTATAATGCTTGGATCTGGTCCTGAAGAAATAATCAAAAAGTTGTCTGAAATAAATGTAGATGCAGATATAATAAAATATAGGGCTGCTTTAAAAACAGCACCTAAAACAAATATTAACAAATTGAACTCCAAGATTAAGTATCTTGAAGCATTAAAAGATTTAAAACTATCTCCAGTTGATGCTTATACAGTGTCGATGATTCCGATAATTCCTCCAATCTTCAGACAAATCTATCCGCTTCCATCAGGAGATCTTGTGGTTGCTGATATTAACAAACACTACAAAGATGTTGGAACTATAAATAAAACTTTAAAAGAGGCCATCGGACGAGACGACGTTCCCGACGATAAGATTATTAAGGCCAAAAATGACTTATATAATTCAGTAAAGGCAATGCAGGGATTCATTGATCCACTTACCTATTCTAAAGAAAAATATAAAGGATTCTTGCATGAATTGGGTGATTTAAAGAAAGGACTTATACATGGGAAAACATGGTCAAAGCGCCAGGACTTAAGTGCCAGAAGTACAATTACAGTGGAACCAACATTGGGAATTGATGAAGTGGGTGTTCCAATTGAATTAGCCTATACAATGTATAAACCATTTATACTTCAAGAGCTAAAAGAAACTGGTATGAAAGCTGCTGATGCGCTGCAGCATTATGAAAACAAAACAAAATTAGCTTATAATATGCTATCTTCAGTAGTGTCCAAAAGACCAATATTACTAAATAGAGCTCCATCCTTACATAAGCACGGTGTTCAAGCATTTAAGACTGTGTTAATGGATGGAAAAACAATTCGATTAAATCCTTTAATTGTGAAAGGTTTCAATGCGGATTTCGACGGGGACTCGTATCTTCAATATTTACCTATACTTATAGATTTAAAAGAGTTCAAAAATGGTTTAATTAACAATAATTTCAATGCAGATTTGAATAAATCCTTGACATTGGCAGAATTAGTTAGTATATTATATAGTAATAATATTTCAGTAAAAACGGAAATTCCGCCTTATTCTGAAAATATTAATGAGAACCAGGTAGGTATTGAAATGTTTGCAAATATACTAATGCAATTAATACAAAATGATGAAGAAAGAACTTTTAAAACCATTCATATTTCACAAATTCCATATTTAGAAAATACTAAAACAACAACTCCTGCCGGAAACATTGAGTATGATGTTCCCAAGGGAATTTATACAATGGCATACGTAGATGGTCAAGTAAAGGCAATGCCAATTGAAAAGTTCAGTGTTCATGAGAATTTAAACACTGTTAAAGTAAAAACTTCTTCAAATAGAGAAGTAATTTGTTCGGTGGATCATAGTTTATTTTGTTATAATACAATTACAGGAGAGATGGAAAAAACAAAACCAGAAGATTCCGTAGGGCTTTTAACACCTAAACCAAGAAAGTTAAACTTTGACAAAAGATGGGAGGAATCTTCTGATTCAAAGGAAGAAGGGTATTTTATAGGATTTATTGTTGGAGACGGATGGACTGACTCAGCTGACACAAAAAATAAAAATAGGGTAAATACAGCAATAACAGATTCGCAATTAAGAGATTACTTTAGTAATATCGTAAAAACTTATATTGAAAAAGATGCACATTTAAGTATCGTTAATAATGATCATACTTTTGAGGGCCATGATTGCCATAGTACGAAAGTTACCTTTTCAAGTATCTACTGGGCAAATTATCTACGGGATAATATTGGAAAAGGTGCGGCACAAAAACATCTCCCTGAAAATTGGCTGTTTAAATCAACTGATTTTAAACTGGGATTACTTAGTGGATTAATTGATACTGATGGTACCATTACAAAAGTAAAAGCTAAAGCAAAAAATATTGCACAATATCAGGCTAGTTTTACAACCGTAAGTGACCAATTAAAATATGATATCCAACTTTTATGTGCGGATTTAGGAGTAAGAACTTCTGTAACTACCTACGAACGTAATGGCCATAATGTCTATTCAATAAGTATCTCTATGATTGATTTAATAAAAATTAAAGATGGACTAACAATAAATCATTCAACTAAAAAAGAAAATTTATCAGAAGCTATCACCATAAAAGATGATACCGACCTCGTACCAGTAAAACAATCAACTGCACAATTATTACAAAATTATGCTTTTAAAAATAATAAATCTGATTACGCGGTAGCTAGCAAAGCAAAGAAAACCGGAACGATGACCCGTGAAATTGCAAAAAGATTATACACATATCTTCCAGAAGAAATTAAAAAATTGGAAGAAATAATAAATTTTGCAGTTATAATAAATAACGAACAAATCTTCTGGGAGAAAATAAAAGAAGTAACTCCTGAAGTAACTGATAATACAGCCACTGCTTGGGATATAACAGTTCCCGGATCTTACACGTTTATGACTGCAAATGGTCTCATTGTGTATGATACGATGTCCCTAATGACGCCCGTAGGGAAAGAGGCCATTGAAGAATCACGACATATGATGCCAAGTCAAATTTTATTTAAGCATGGCGATAATGCATTAGTTCCCGGATTACAAGCAGAGTATTCTTTTGGACTTTATATGTTGAGTAAAATAGATAAAGTAACAGATAAGAAGTTTGATTCTATTGAAGAAGCTAAACAATCAGGGTTACCATGGACTTGGCAATTTACTATGGATGGTAAAAAAATTACCATAGGTCAATTTCTAATAAACGAAAAACTTCCACCAGCATTAAGAAATTATGAACGCATTCTTGACGAAAAAGAAACAAGAGCCGTATTAGAAGAAATCGGAAAAAATTATCAAGTATCATTTAGAGAAATTATCGATAATTGGAAAAACCTAGGAAGTATGTATGCGTTTATACGTGGTAATACTTTATCTATAACCGATTTAGCAATAGATAGAAAATTCAGGGATGATATTATAAATAAAAAACTTCCTGCTATTGATAAATTACCGACATTAGAAGAGAGAACCGCTGCCCGCGGAAAACTAACTGAAGAAATTCAGACAGCTCAAAATAAAGCATTAACAGGTACAGATAATAATGCCTACGAAATGTTAACATCTGGATCAATATCGAAGGGTAAATCAGGGAATGTTAGACAGATACTAACATCTCCTGGCGTTCTTACAGATACTGCAGGAGTTCCAATCGATGTGTTCTTTGGAAGAGGGTATGCCGAGGGCCTGGGTTCTTCGGATTATTTTAATACTTTATATGGTGTAAGAAAGGGGGTAGTAGACCGTTCAGTTAACACACAAGAATCCGGAGCGTTAAATAAGGCACTTGTTAATGTTAATAGACGACTATTAATAACCGAAGAGGACTGCGGTGTAACCAAGGGACTAGAGTTTGAAATAGAAAGTAGAGAGTTGATGGGACGTTGTGCTTTAGAAAGCATTCCAGGAGTTGTAAAACGTAATGAACTTATAACTGGTAAAAATATATTAGCAGCAAAAAAACATAATGTAATTTCTATTAAAGCTAGATCACCACTTACTTGTGCGGCAGTTGAAGGTATTTGTCAATTATGCTACGGCGCGTTACCAGATGGTCAACTCCCATCAATTGGAACAAATGTTGGAGTATTAGATAGCACCGCTATAACAGAGAGAGCAACACAGCTAACTATGCAGTGTACAGCCGATAGTTTTACCATCGATGAGTTTGGTGCATTTTCAGTATTATCAAATTGTTACACACAAAAACATAGTCCTGCTGACACAATGGTTGCAATCTATCTGGAAGATGGCGGGTGCATGCTTGTACAAAATAATCATCCTATGTGGGTAAACGGAGAAGAAAAACTTGTAAGTGATCTTAAAATAAAAGAAGATTCTTTACAAAATTCTTTTAGTAAAATAAAAGAAAAGTATGAGTTAACACCAAAAAATGACACCATGTCGGTGATGGCCCCATATTTTATGGGCTGTTTTGCTGGCGATGGTTGTTTTAGATATTATGATAATAACCCGGATAGAGCAAGAACTATAATAATTACAAATATGCGTGATGACTTAAAAAGAAAGTTAAATGTGCTACATCCGGGGCACATATATGAAAGAGACTTTCAAATTTATGATACTGAATTAGCTAATCAACTAAAAGAACAAATTAAACCATATGCCAAAACAAAAGTTCTATTACTTGATTGGTCCCAATTAAGTAAAGAATGGTTAGGGGCCTTTATATCTGGATTAATAGACACTGATGGATGCATAGATGGAACTGGATTAAAAATATATTCTACATCATTTGCGCTATTAGACCAAGTAAGAATTATGGCTTTATTATTAGGGATTCCCGGGACGTTAAGACTTGAAAAAAGACGTCCACATCAGAAAACTCAACAATTTGCATTAAAGCTTCGTGATAGTTTAGGAATCAAACTTTATTTATCAGAAAGCTTAAAAGTACAAAAAGACTGGAAACCGGGAAAGCTACAAATGAAACAATTTATAAGTGAAGATGCCATTCTTATAAAGAATATTAAAATATTAAAAGTTCAATCTGATATTGAACTGGTATATGATAGGAAAACTATTGATACAAAATTTATTACATCCAATTACATAAATCATAACACTTTTCATAGTGGAGGATCTGCAAACACTGGTATTACCGCAGGATTTCCAAGACTTGAACAGTTATTAAAAGTTCCTGAAAAATTATCTGGAAAGGCAACATTGTCCCCGGTTGATGGTATTATTAAAGGAATTAAAAGAAATGAAACTGGAGGATTTGTAGTAGCTGTAAATTCAAATGGAAATTTACATAACCTAGTAGTATCTCCTGGTAGAAATGTAACTGTTGAACTTGGATCTTCAGTAAAAAAGGGAGAACCGCTATCTGATGGTATTATTAAACCACAGGAATTGGGAGCACTTAAGACACACTTAGACGCCCAAAAATATCTTGTTGACGAGGCGTCTGCAATTTACGGTGGTAATTTTTATAAGAAAACTTTTGAAACGGTCATTAGAGGAATATCAGACAGTGCAGAAATAGAGAAAGCTCCGGATGATTCAGGGTTTTTACGTGGAGATAAAACTTCTATTTCCTATCTTGACTCTCTAAATAGAAAAAGAAAGAAAAAAGGACTAGACGAAGTACAGTATAAACCGTATTTTAAAACTATTGATTTATCCAATGCAGACGTAGAAGATTGGTTAACAAATATCACAACCAACAGAGTAAAGGCGGGGTTAACCACTGGTGCTTCAAAAGGTTTATATGCTAATATAAGAGGAAAAGACCCAATTCCCGCCTATATCTATGGAGAAAATTTTGGTAAGGGAGTGGATTATTCTAAGGGAGAATTTTATTAATGGAAAAAATAAGAGTCTTTTCAACTCCCGAGGAAAGGGCGATGGGACTTCAATTTAGTGAACCTATGCCTAAAGATGAGATTGCCTTATTTATAGAAGATCATCCCAAGACTGTTACGTTTCATAATAAAAATGTAGATTTTGATATCGTTATAAAATTTTTTAATGATAAGGGAGAATTAATAAAAGTGGATCATTTACCAAAATATTCATCTGGACTAAAGCAAATTAGCTGTGATAATACTAAATATATATTAGAGAAAACGGCATGGTATGCAAAGCATATTCCTAAAAATGCTTTGGGAAAACCAACTAGAACAGCAATTGCCTTTATGGCCAAAAAATTTAAAAGATTTATAGATGTTCTTCCAGAAGCATCTCTTAATCAAGCAAATGCAGAACTTATTGGGTTGGCCGCCGGGATAAACAGTGCAGTTTCCGGCGCTAGACGATTGGGACAACAAGCAATAACAACTCCAGATATTGGTGCAGTACAGGTCTTATCTTATGCTACACTTCCTCAACAAGTGGCCGCATTTGGTATGCCGGTCATGGGGTTAACCGAGGCATATATTGCGGGAAGAGTAGCAATACCAAAAGTATTTAAGTCAATGCGCCCAATAATCAAAAAATCAAAATCTTTAGGACAAAAAGCAAAAAATAGTCTTAGAACTGATATCGATATTTTACCGAGGTAATATGACTTATAAAGCAAACATCATATTTAATAAATTAGCAATGTACGATACTAGCATCGGTGATTACTGGGATTATTTCAAAAATTTAGTAGAGCATAAAGTCGATGTTTATAAAGCTGGAAGAGACTTTTCTGCTCCTAGATTATCATTAATAGCACATGACTGGGATAAATTCTTTCCAAAGATGTTTAAAAGGTATGCCGAATGGTTCAATGGGCCGATGGGGAGAACAGGTACACGCGACCCATTGTTAAGGCAGGAATGGGGACTTCAAGTAGAGGCTCATAAAGAAAGAAGTGCCCACCATCATCCAGAGAATTTCGAGCAAGAACTCGAGGCAGTGGCGGATTGGTATAGTGCCTCAAAACGATCTGCTGGAAATCCTCCGGATTATCCTCCAGTAGAAGATTGGTTACGGGGACAATTATATTCTTTAAATGTTTCTGATTATACAAAACAGTATCTTAGTAACTATCTATAATGCCATTATTTGCACACATAGATACCCATGTAATAGCTTTCAGACAGCATGAATTTAATACTGAAGCATTAGATGGAATTTTAGAATTACTTCAAGATTCTGAGGAATGTAATATAGTTGCACATCATCCTAATAAAAAATTCGGATATGACGTCGGAATTCTTGAAACATTGTCTGCTATAAATGGGTGGGAAAAAGTAGAGAAATTGGGCCACTTTGATTCAGATAATCCCAGTAAAATTTTTTATGAATTGATACCATCCAAATATTATAAAGACTATGTAAACAAAGAAAACTTTTACTCTAAGGAATTTGAAACACCATTGCCTCAAGATGTCCGCAAGACATCAGCAATTAAAGAAGTTTTTGACATACCTTCTAAAATACAATCAAACATAGCCCCTTCCGTCAATACAAATACTCCTAGATTAGTTAGAGGCACTGAAAAAGCAATTTATAAGTATAGGTCTCCAAGCGAAAAATACGGAGTATAAAAGTTAATGTAAAAATAAGGGCGATGCCCTTATTTTATTATACTAACAAGTTCAGCTAATTTCTCTGCAGAAATATTAGCAGGAGAATCCTTAGGAGCCTTGCGACATCCCCAGCAAGACAGGAATCCTGTCTTATGGTGAAACCACTCTGGGAACATTGCTCCAAGATGCTTTCCTAAGTCCTTATTTGAAGTTTTGCTTCGAATAACCCCCAAGTTAAACTCGTCTTCGAAAATAACAAATTCATATCCCCTGGACAGTAAAATGCTGGAAGTCCCATTTGGTGCATTTCTGATAATAGGAATGCCTTCGATGAGATTTTCTTTTTCAGCTTTATTAGCAGTATCAAGTGCTCTTTCATATTCTAAAAAAGAAGAATACATTCCCCTTATAACTCTGTACCAGTTTTCTACTACCTCTTGATCTGCAACCAATTCCGTTTTTATATACTTAAAAACATCTACAATAGTCATTCCAGAAAATCCCACTAATTGCGGAAAATTTCCAGTACTATCATAAATATCTAATAAGTCTGCAAAATCCTTAAAAACTAAAAAATGTTTTTCCGTTCCAAATCTTTTTAAAATTTCAGAAAAAGCAGATTTTTCTCCTTTTATACCTTGTCCTCCGCAAATAATGTCAATTATGATGTCTTCAGGAGACGGATCTACATTGTAGTCCGCTGGAACAAACATAACTTCACTTATGTCTGTGTCATCAAATTTAATTAGACACCATAAACAAACAGAGGAGGCCGCATCAAGGTCGACATTTTGATGTGTTATTATCATTTCTTTTTCCTTAAACGATGCATTGCAATGATATCATACTTTGCAGTCTCTACGAATTTAGTTCTCTCAAAAAAGAAAGCGAATTTCCATCCCTCTTTTCCAAGCTCATTTAAGATACTGACTTTAAAAGCCCCATCTAGTAAAAGTTCCTTCCATTCCCAGGTAGCCTCTCCAATTTCTTCCTGAATTAAGTCACTTACTGTTTTCTCAATTCCGGACATTCCTAAGATCCGAATCTCCTTTATTACTTCTTTGGCCATCGGTTTTGAAGATGGTACCTGTTCAACTTTGGATTTTGGTTCAAATGGAATATCAATTGGTATCCTTGTAGGATTCTCATCATTTTCTTTTTTAAGAAGTTCTCTGCCTTTTTCAGCTAAAGTTACTCTGGGCTTTCTTTTCTTTTTTATCGGAGTTTCTACTTCAGATTTTGCTTTCCTCATTATTTCTCCAAATTCTATCAACGATGCCTAATTCTAAACATTGCTCAGAAGATAGGTATAATGTTTGTTTACAACTTTTTTCCCAGTAACTACTTGGTTTCTTTGTATGTCTTCCTAATAATGCAAACATACGTCTTGATACATCTTTAACATTTCCGGCCTCAATTTCAATATCATTGGTGCTTCCAGAAAATCCACCAGATGCCGAATGTACCATTACGTAAGTATTTTCAGTTACCGCCCTAGTTCCTGTAGCTGTAGCCAATACTATGGCCCCGGCACTAAAAACTGCTCCTCGACCTAAAACATTTATTGGCATTGGGAGTGATTTAATTGTGTCAATTAACCCAAACATTGCAAAAGCATCTCCGCCCATTGTTGATATTTCTATGGTTATTTCCGAAGAGGCATCTTGGGTAATGTCACAAATCATATCTACTCTTTGTGTAAAGAAACTTATAGTAGTAAACTCTATTGAGGTTTCTAGGTAAATTGTTCTAAATGACGAGTTAAAATCCTCATTTAGTTCGTCGAACTTATCATAGTCAAGTTTGGAATTTTTCTTTTTCGTCATTTATACTATTGGTTTAATGTTTATAGCTCTATTGCCAGTAGGAGTTTGCTTAATGTCAAATTCCACTCTTTGCCCCTTTTTAAGTTTACGAAATTCTAGAGGAGACAGTGATATAATATTAGTATAATGGGCCAAGTATTCCTGACCAGTGTCATCAGAAGTTATAAACCCCCATCCTTTTTTATTTAGAAAAAACTTGGCTACTCCTGTCATTACATCCACTTCCCGCCGGGAATGCTTTTGCCAAAGACAAACAGGGACCGAGTTTGTAAAGATTGGTACCCGCGTTTACGGCGTACTGATACTGCAGTCCATTTATATGTTATTCCACCCAACATCGTGTACTTTGCCAGTGTTCTATTAAAAAGATCGCGTTGGGCACGAGTCCATACTCCCAATTCTATATCTGATATATGTACATTTAGCCAATATTTTGTTGGTCTAACTACTACTACACGTGGAAGTCTTCCATTTCTTGCTAAAAGGATAAGTTCAAACTGTAAATTGAGTCCTGGAACAGTTGTTACATAATCACTGGTAGTGTAAGCGGATCCACCAGTTACTTGTTTTAAAAGAGCTTTTGCGGCAGTAATAGTATTTATACCATCCTGTGCAAATAGTCCATCTGTATATTTTTGTGCATTTTTAAGTGTTTTGTAATGTGCAGGGTATTGTCTAAAAAAATCAAATAATAACGATCCTGAGGACCTCTTAGTTAATTCTAAAGTTACTCTCATTGAATCGGGGTCTTTTGTAGGCTTTTTCATTTTTCTTTGTTTTCGGTTTTGTTTTTTATTCCAACCAAATTTTGGTTGTAATTGGAAAATATTCTTCCATAAATTCAAGTACTACTTTGGCATATTCGCGGATCTCCCATTGAGCATGTGCATCTAGTCTAAGCTCAAGAAAGTTCATAATGGCCTGAAATGACGCAGTCCAGTATACCTCAGTATACAGATTCAATGGGAGTATAATTCTGGCCTGTTCTTTGGCGACACCCAATGCAAGAAGTTTATTGTAAGTATTTACAATAATATCCATTGACTTATCAAAAAGCCCTTCGGCTTTTATTTGGTCTTCTTGCTTCAGTCGTCCGCTGCTTGCTTGTTTATTGTCTTCTGATTGTTTCCTCCATACATCCGGAACATAGAAGTCTGTTACCGGAGTATACCGACCTGAAATCTCATTCCAGGCATGGTCCTTTGTTGGGTATGAGGACGTTACCTCTATCCCCACAATATGCTTGTAAAGCTGGCGCATGCAAAATTCAGGTGCTTTAATTCTAAACTGCACTATGATGTGCCTAAAGGGAGAGTAGTGTTTATTATCTTTAAGATACTTAATTAACTTAATGTCCGCATCGTCTATCACGTCTTTTCTTTTACCAAAAGAAACTCTGGCGGCGTTGACAACAGTTAAATCATTTCCTAAAGTATCAATAATTTCTACTTCTCCCCTATCTAGACAATTTTTAGTCTGCATCCTTAGGATCAATGGTTAAATCCGGAGCTATGCTGCGAATATCAAGATCATCAATTTCTGTATCTTCTGGAACGATGGCTTCTGCTGGAGCAGGCATTGTTGCAAGTAATATATTTATTGCCTTTTCCGGGTCCAATTCTGTACCACATTTATTACATAACAGTACCTCAACTGGGATAAATAGATCTTTCCCATTTGGACTAACAAGTTTAGACATAAACTTATATCTCCGGGATACTGTAAAATAAGTGTGTTTGCAATTAGTGCATAATATATCTTTGGCTAGACTCATGTCTACCCGAATTTGTTCTCCTTGTGGAGCTCTATCTACTGGAATCATTTTATACCCTTAGTTATTAGTATTTATTGGTCTTAACATTTTCCAAATAGCCTTGTCTATGTTTTTTTCATCTATAAGAGAAAAGATAAGACTTGGATTATTACGTTTTAGTACTTCTTCTGCTATTTCTTTTCTGGTTTGCAAATTGAGATTTATAATATCATTATAATTTTGTAATGCCTCAACTTTTATATCAGAAAATTTTAATGTAAGTTGTTCCTTAGTTGCCTTAAACCAGTCATGAAACTCATCTGGAATATTTTCGATATCACTATTGGCATCATTACATAATAATTCCCAAACGGATAATTCACTTAAATTTGTGACAATTTTATGTAAACGAATATACTCGTCATACTTAGCCTTTATATGGGTTCCATTTTCAAATCGTATAACATACCCTTCTTTATTATACCAAGTTTTGTCATGAAGCTTAAATAATAAATTATCGATGTATTTAAAATGAACTTGTTTTACTACAGGAAATCCGTACCCCTTTGGAAAATCATGAAATCTTCCTACGTCATTATGACACCAGGAAATTGCAATTACCTTGCGGGCATTTCCGTAATCTACAACAATTCTATTTTCTGGATAAATTATTTCAAATAAATAAGTATATCCTTCTTTGAATAACCAATTACTTCGATAGTATCGCTTCTCTTTCCAGATTTTTTGTGCTTCAAGGCACTGGTCTGATTCAAAACTACCACGGGTTGCAAAAATAAGTTCGCCTTTATATCTTGTTAGAATTAAAAGGGAGCCATCTACTTTTTCTGTAATTGTAAAAGGATGCTTTGGAATTATGGCATCAGGTTCTCCATAATTAAAAAATTTAGCAGGAGGACGAGCTATAATATTATTTTCTGAATCTAGAATAAGTCCTCTACATGCTAAAGTAACTTCATCCCATAGTCTAGAAAATTGTACATCCGGTGTATAATTATAAATCCATAGATCATGCACCGGATGTTTTTTTCTAGTCACAAGATGTTCATCAATATACCTTGGTGGTATTTCAAATTTCATCCCAGTTAACCTTTTTTAATTTTGGATCAGGATTATACATCCGCCCATATTTTACAGTGGGATACACAATATCAGCTGTGTAATCGTAATTCCCACGAAGTAGTGAGGAACCAACTCCATAGGATGTTACTGCCCTGGATACCTTTTCATTGGTTTCAAAAAGTTTTATTTTATCTTCCGTGAATCCTCCAGAAACCACAATTCCAACATCGGTAAAACCTTTAGCATCTAATGCGTCTCTGACATTTATCACTAATTGTGGACAAACTCCATTTATATTATCACCCGATTCTGTTGAAACAGATCGATCTATTAATTTTTCTGAAGTATCAAGTCTAACTGCTTTTAAACATATTGACTGTTTTTTGCAATATGCTGCAATTTCTAAAGAATCAGCAACGCAGTCATTGTTAAAATCAACGAGCGCAATCATTGGCGTCTTAGTATACTCTGCATATGCATCAGCTACCTTAATTAAGTCTCCATTATGAATTGCAATCAAGGCATGCGGCATCGTCCCTTCTCCTAAACTACGCGTTCTTGCACCCATCGCATCAGTAGCAACCAATGACGCCCCTCCTATGGATGCTGCATATCCATCCGCTTCTTGGTTTTCGAAACGATCGAATCTATCAGCAAAAAATAATATAGGTTTTCCGTTTGCTGCTCTTTTTACTTTTTGAACATTAGTTGCAATTTTAGTGCTTCTTGCAAGAATTCCAAGATAAATGGACTCAAGATGCGCGAATGAGCTGGCAACCCCTTTAATTTCCATCATTCCTATCTGTGAAAGAGAGGTATCACCATCAAACAAAGTTGATATCTCTAAATCTTTATGGGTATCAACCCACAAATCCTCTAAGAGTTCTTCTTCGTCACTAATTACACCTAATAGATATTTATAATCTTTAAAGTTTTTTTGAATTTTAAAAATATCAAGTTGTTTTTTACGATCTTGTAACCGTACATATGTCTTTAACGCTCTACCATGATTAGACCAATGCCCCGTGCAGTATTTAAAAAGATTTAATACTTCACCCACTCCACACACAAGTGCCCCTGGTACTTTATTAAAAACTTGCATCGTTACTACTATTTCATTTTTTGCTAACTCAAGAATTCTTTTTTCTTTCCAAAAATATGCGGCAGAATAATACCCCATACGGATATCATTTACTGGTAAGTTATGAACAGACATTGTTATTCCTTCTTTTCTATTGCTTTATAAATAATTTCTTTCCAGCAAGTTTTCATTTGCTCAAGAACATCTGTAGAAATACTACATAGTACATCATCAAATCCCATACGATCTGCTAAATCTGCATGTATCTTCGAAATAATAATATTAGCTATTTGTTCTTTTGAGTCTATTTCAATGAAATGAATTATATATGATCTCCGGCAAGTTCTACAGAAATTTGTGTTCCCTGATAAAATACTTCTGGCAATGCTGATGTCGGTTCCTTGACAGTACGGACATGTTCCTGAATCTTGTCCAAGATCATTCTGTATCTTTACCATATTAGAAATTCCCTTTATTTTTTATCATAGGTTGTGTAAGCCAATTTTTAGCAGTTTGTACATGATGTGGTCTCACAAATTTTGCAAAACTATTTGTATGTTGTTCCCACGGAATGTCTCCAGAAAGACGAATAACGTATCCCTCTTGCTCGGAATTTCCAAATACAGATTTGCCTGTGAATAATTTTTGTATCACATCAATCTCAAAAATTCCCTTATATAACACTGGGACTGTTGGTAATTCAATGGAATTTTTAGCAAATTGTTCTGTAAGTTCCCAATTCAAACAAGCATTTAGTTGGTTATATATACCAAAAATAAAAAAGGAAGAAGTAAGCTCATTATACCCGATGCTATGTTTTGCATATACATTCTCTCCGCATACTCGCCATCCCTCTGGAATTAAAAATTTGATTCCAGAATGAATACTTTTTACTAATGCGCGTGAAGGGTGATGCGCACTATCCAGGGATCTTGCATGTATATAATCGCTATACATATTGGTATTCTCACCATCAAGTTTTTCCGTAACCACAACTTCTTTTCCATAAAATAAATCTTTAACTTGTTCCGGAGAAAAAACTCTATCGTGCGTATCAAACGATCTAGACCACGGTAAATGCCAGATCTTTGGATATTTCTTTAAATTATTCATATTTAAAAATCCACAAAATTAGGATCCTGTAGACAGGAGAATACAAATAATCCCTCTTTAATCCACATACGACGTACTTTTGGACGATCATCAAACACACCTATTACCGAGTATTTACCCTTGATGTGTTCTTCGTATAATTCACGCTTAACAATGTCGTCGCTTCTCGAATCTGCCGTCTTACGCATTAAAAGATGATCATAGGAAATCTCATGCTTTTCTAGCCATTTTTCCGTTTTAGATTTATAAGTATCTTCACGTCCACTTAAAATAAAGATATCATAATCCTTATTATGAGACTCTGCGTTGATATTAGCAATTAACTCAGTAATAGCAAATACAGGATAATTACATAAATCTTGTTCGCACGTAGAGGCATCATACGGATTCCTTCCATTAAGAAGTGCCAGTGTTCCATCTACGTCAAAAATAAATGTCTTAGGTAGATCAGCGATGTGCTGCTCTAACCATGGGTATTGTTCTTGTGCTTTTGGTATATAGGTGGAGGAACCGTACTCTCCAATGTTTCGTTTCCAATCTCCTAACATCTTAAAAATAATTGACTCTCCAACTGGATGTGCCCGTTCGCGGTCTCTTCGTATACATTCCTTTGGATCAACTAAAAAATCCTTAATAATAAAATTGACTCCTTCCTCAGAATGCTCACAAAAATTATTGACTAATTCTCTTAGAGTTTTTTCATGTTTAGGACTAATATTAGTATCATCCACGATTACACTTATTCCTTGATTAAGGCATCTTAATATAATCTCATTTCTAAGGCTTTCAACAAATCTTTCAGAGGATTTTGACCAATGTCCATTGTCCAACATTGCTCGCATTTCGTCTTTATTAGTTCTTTTATACTTTCCTGGATGAGCAGCGATCATTTCCTTAGCCCAGGTACTTTTTCCGGACGCGGGTATTCCCCTTAACATAATTAGCTCTAACATGTTTCTTTGCCTCTATTAAATCCAAAATCAATTGAAGATGTCCCTCGTAATTCTGCTTGATACGCATCCGAGTGTGACTTTTTTTCTCGCATTTTATTTATACGAGTAATTACAGTTTCATAAGGGTATTCTAAAACTTCAACGGCTGTAATAAGTTCTTTTAAGTGTGCAAGAGTCCATCCGTCTGTATCTTTGGACCATTTAGTGATTTCTTTAGTAGAAGTAATCTTACATTTATAAGTTAGATACTCTTTTCGTTCCTCTACGGTAGGCATGCCTAGGTAGTATACTGTATCAAACCGAGATGGACGATTTATAATACGATCTCCAAGTTTCTCGGGATAATTTGTAGTAGCAATAATCACCGTATTAGAGAACTGTCGATCTCCATCTAAAAATTGCAGCAAACGTTGTTCAGCATCGGCATATTGTAAAAAAAGTTCGATGTCTTCAATTATAACCATAACCTTACGATTCGGTTCAATTTTTCTAAATGAATCAAACCCTACGGCAAATTCCAAACTAAATTTAAATACAATATTACCTTGTTTAATAAATTCATTTATTAATAAGGATACTGCACAAGTTTTTCCTCCACCTGGGGGTCCCCATAGTAAAAATCCGCGTTTATGGGGTTCTCCGAAACTAAGATATCTTTCCTTTTTAACCCAAAAATTATTAAATTCTTTTACGATACGCTCGACTACTGAACCCTTAAATAGTATAAGATCTCTAATTTCAACAGTTAATTTACCAAAGTATAACCCATTGTTATCAAAACCTGTATGATAATATCCTGGGTCCAGAGCAGAGACTGTCGGAGGACACGGTCTATAGATTTGGTCACTCACAGTAAAGCTTCTATATAACTCCTGGCTTTGTGTGGGTATTGCCAGTTCCGGCTCTGACACTACCGATATTGATTCTTTTATCATGTTAATAATCCTTTGTAATATTTTGTATGAAATTGAATTAATAGTCTGTTTACATTATTAATATCTGGTGTCTTGGGTAATTTTGTTTCTAAAATTAGTTTATCAAATTCTGATATTAATTTAGTTGCAAAGCTATAAAAGTGACTACTTGATTCAAAATATTTACCCTCCCTGATGCTTTTTACCAAATATAAATCATCACCAGATAATTCAGGACTAAGAGTTCCCTTAGTTAATAGTTCTTTTCCGTTTATAAGGAGTCTAATAGTATGCCCTGCAAACTTTGAATCATACGGGTCATTGATGCTTCCAGCAATGTACTTGTCCCGAAGAGTGCCATGTGTTGATTTATGTTTTGATCTTTGTAACTGGGAGTAGGCATATCCAGCATAACTATATTTTACTTTTTGAGATAAAAAGAAATTTCTATTATCTAATAATTTTTTGAATAACGGATGGCAAAATAATATATATTTTGAGGGAAGAAATAAAAGTTCTAATACATTAGGATTTGCATTTAACGCTAATTTACAAATTTCTTTTAAAGAATGTAATACTACGTCCCCCTCATATTCTTGAGAATTTCTGATTTCCAATCCAAATAATTCGATGGGGGTATTAAGAAATACCCCCCTGTAATCATAATCAGAATCATTATTATGGATGCCGTAAGCTCTGGAACCAGTAAGAACCAAATATAGTAAATTAGGCTCTTTTTCTTTAATGATTCTTAGTAGCTCTTTCATCTTTTCGCGTATGGTCCAGAATATGGAATTTTTTCATGGGTAACCTTCTCCGGGACAGTAATTCCGGCATCGGGGAAAGCTGTTGCAAGCTTTTCCAGGGCTACACGAACCCCCTCTTTTTTAGTAAAAGTGTCCCTACGATGACAGACTGCCCAGGCAGTTGCACTTATTCCATTTGAAAGGGTAATTGTTACACTTGTCGCGCCATTTGCAGAGCGACTTACTGATTTTCTGATACCTTCATTTGTAAGATATCGTAGTAATGCCCTAAATGTGCAACTGCTTTTTTGAAAATGTCTTATCTTCATAACTTATATCTGTTTCCTTTTGATATTGTTTTATTGCACTTCTGGTTAATTTATCGGCCTCATTATTATGGGCATTACTCCCATGGACACGACCCCAGTAGTAAGTGCAACTTTATTAACTAATAGATCCATGATCATTATTAGATTCGCTAACCAATTTTTATTAATTGCTTTTATAAGATATATAATTTCATCGATAATAGAAACACATGCCCCGGGTCTGGACTCCCGGAGCATGCGCCGTCTGTATAGACGACATGTTTCATTATTCTGTTATATTCAGTTCTACTGCCTTCATTGACTCAGGAATCGCGATGGCTACTCTCAGAGTACCCGCTACATATGTTACAGTAGTGGTTTCCTTTGTGATAGGCATTTGATTTTCCTTTGCTCTCGGGATTGCCAGCAAAAATGGTTCAGCAAAAGTAGAAACTTCTGCAGTAGACTCTTCTGCACTTACACGAAGAGCATCCTTCGTTGCTGATACCTTAAAATCTACTAGATTAAACCCAGGGGCCAATACGTCAACTATGACACTTTTTCCGTCATTATATGCTTCAAATGTAGGTTCTGGTGCATATTGATTATTTACACTTGCAATTCTTTCAATACTCATTTGTGATTATTACCTCTTTTTTTAGTTAAGTTAACTTAACTACTATACGCGAAGGAAGTTCTCCACGTGTAATAGCTTTCCAGTAATATTTTTTGTCATCAGTTGCATCAGGATATAAATCTAACATCTCTTGCGCTTCTTTTTTCAATACTTCAAATATTTCTGGATCTAAATAAATACAGTTTGTGCCTTTAGAAGGATGAAGAATCCGTCTTATTTTTACTGCCTGTAGCAGTCCCAATCTTTCAGATGAAATCATTTTTTCTAATATTGTCCAAACTGCTTCTTCGATTGTTCCTGGACCAAAGTTAAATTTTCTATCATGTATTTCTAACATAAAAGAAATTACTGCGATGGCTGCAGAAGCAATCTGCTCTGGAGCAACTTGTGAATCTGTTGGGGATTCAATTAATTCATGTAAGAATAGATCAAGTTCTTCTTTGGAAATTATTTGTTTTGCCTTAGCATCCATGACTATCCCTTCATTACATTAAAAATTCCCTTATTAAAATCTTTTCCTAATTGAATAACATTGGTGAAAATATACGAAAAATTAAGTCTCTTTACAATATTAAAAAATATTTCTTGCTCTTCGACGGAAAATCCGCAATGTTCCCCATTTTCAAAAATAAACTGAGATCCAGATTCTTCTAGCCCGTAAACATGATAACAAATACCCCTGGCACCTGCACTATTCCCCAAGCATGATAATTTTAATTCTACTACGGTTCCTACGGGATTAGTCATCAAGATCCCCACTCGCTACATTAGTTCTATCGAGGTCAGTTAACCACTCGGGATGAATGAATACTTTATTAAATTCAAAAGAATCTCCATTAAATTTTACTAGTATCCTATGTCCGATGTGGGGAGTTAATCTACGTAAATAAGTAAGTTTCGCTCCGGAGTTTGTTAATTGTGAAAACGCACCAGGTGTATTAAATCTAGTCTTATCTAATAAAATACCCGAATAGTACTTTCCTACTTCAAAATCATTCATTTTTTTAATTCCACTATATATTTAATTGTGCATTGTTGGGTATTATAAATAACAAATTCATCATTATAAATACTGATACCCGCTTTGGCATATAATGAATCATACTCTCCTTTTCGACGAAGACTATCATAATTAAAAGTATAATATTGAGAATCATGCCTACTTACTTCAAATTTATTTCCTACGTGCACTTCATATAATGCAAGGTATCCCGTTGATTCAAGGCCCCTTGCCCAATAGCTACCATTTAATGAAGTGTACCCTATGGACTTCTTTGCTTTATTAGCAAAATATATTCCATATCCATACATATTACCTGTATGGGTAACATTGGCAGGGCGAATTAAAAGACCGGTTCGTAATATATTAAACCAATTTTCATTTCGGCTCCCATGCCAGAAAAGTTTAGTTTCTTTATTTTTTGTCGTTTTATGATACTCATCAAATATTTTTTGTGTTTTATGATTTACCACCCTAAATGCTGTTTTAAAATAATCAGAAGACTCATTTAATGATTTTAAAATTATACTAGTATCATCTTTGTTCACTTCTTCGATGGTTAAATCCATTGCATCTAATAAAGTTTCTGATGAATCATCAGACGATAAGGAAACTTGGCCGCTCATCGCGTCAAGAGCACTCTGTTCTCTATCTATAATAAGATTGCGATTATCAGCCCCGGTGTCCCATAAAAAATCTTTCACTTTTCCCATTTTTCGAGGAATTATAATAAATAATTCTTCAAGTTTTTTATTGAACGACACTGTATTATCTTTAATTAATACTAGTTGATCAATTATAACCTGTGCAGCGTCAATTTGTGCTTGAGATACTCCATCTGCAGATACCAAATAATTTTGGGTTACTGATGTAGTTGCGTATGTTTGTAATTGCTTCAAAAAATGAGAAACAGTCGTGCTTGAGATATCTTTAAAAGATGTCGGTATTACTTTTAAAGACGTAATGTCCTGGTATCCTTCACGAATCTTTTCATTATATTTTGATTTCCATTTAGTCATAGGAAAATTTTTTGAAGCAATTGAGCCTCCTACTCTTCCCCATTTCGCTGAAAATGTTCCATCAGGAAATTCGGTCATATCATAAAATTTATTATTATTATGATCGCCGCTTACCTTTAGTAATTTAACCATTATTCCTATCCTAAAATTAAAAGTATTACGTACCTACATCTTATACCATATTTATCTATTTTTAATTTTAATTCCTTTTTCCAATTTTTGTATGGATTCAATAGATATTGTGCCCGTAGGTCTTTTTAATACAATTGGCGGTATAATCGGACTAGGCGACGTAGGTGGCGTAGATGGACATGAACCAGTATGTACTGATCCTGACATTGCACCATATATTATTGAAGAATCAAAGGTAAAGGGACTTTCTGTTCTTGAAACATATTTACTTGTACTCATATACATATCCTTTAAATAAGTAAGCCCCCGATCATAATTGACCAGGGGCTCACATGTGTGTGTTACACGCGTTTATACCCATCTAGGATTTTTAATACTCCTGGGGCGTAATTTTTAGTTTCTTCCGGGAGTTTCTCATGCAGACCTTTATAGGCCAACCTTGCACGACCTTCTCCTCCATTGTATCCCGCTAACCCAGACTCTACGCCATACTTGGTTACCAACTTATTCAAAAACGCGCATCCTAGTTGAATATTCAATTTTGGATTCTTCAGCATTTCTGTGGTGAAGTTCTGGATCCCGGCTTGACTAACTAATTCTTTTCCGGTTTTAGGCATGATTTGCATCATACCTACGGCACCGGCCGGCGATACGATGTTTGGATTCCAGGTTCTCCCTGTCTCCCAAGTTATCGTTGCACAAATTAGTTCTACGGGTAGTTTTGGATACTTATAGCTCATATCCACAACTGTGGATATCACGCTATCCGGTAATACCGAATTATGCGCGTAAGCTATAGTCTTCACAAAAGCAATCCGTGAGTCGTACTCCTCACAAAAAACTCGTTTAGCTTCAATTACTTGAAGCTCTGTTTTCAACGAGAATTCAGTTGAAGCGACGTAGGTAAGCACGGGCGCGCAACTGGTATTAAAAATACAAAAACCAATTGCGAGCAGGAATATAAGTTTTTTCAAAATTTTTACCTCTTTAAAAACTCAACTGCGTCAGTTCGGGTTTTTATTAGTCCTTCACACTGCGCGTCAATTAGCGCAGTTTTAATTTCTTGAAGGTGTGGTCCTTGGCCTACTTTTAGAATTTCCATTATTTCATCTCCATTTAACAGACTTTTCGGAACACGATTCGACCCGAACTCGGCCCGTATCCGCGTTACGTGGGAGGTAATATCCGCGATTGATCCGGATGGATTCCGAAGCGATGCTAATATATCTGCCTGTAACAGGTCTAATAGATTTGAAAACATTGGAGATTCCGCAAATGCCAGGACTTTGGCTTTCCGCATGTCAAATATTGCAAATACCGACATGTGTTTTCTAACGAGGTACTCAACGTAATCGATGTCTTCATTAGAAAATTTTAGCCGTGTCATAATTTCTCGGGACATATCTGCCCCTACGTCATCATGACCAAAACAGCGATTATGCACGTCACGCGTACTTGGTTTACCGACGTCGTGTAGCAGTGCCGCCAATCGCTGAAGAGGGGAATTACTGACGTTTTTCACAGTCAGCATCGTATGTACCCACACATCCCCCTCAGGATGATGTGCAGGATTTTGTGGACAGTTAATCATGTCCAAAAGTTCCGGAATAATGTACTTGAGCATTCCGGTGGACCGCAGTCGTTCCATAAATCTCACTGGGTTTTCGGAGGCTAGGCCCTTCATGAACTCTGCCGTGATTCGCTCTATCGGTATTAATTCTAGGCGATCGGCATACCTAGTACAGGCCTCAAGAGAGGCGGGCTCTATTTCAAATCCTAGTACGGCCTCAAACCGTATTGCCCGCAGTATACGTATTGCATCCTCGCATATTCGAGCAACAGGGTCTCCGATAAACCGAATAATCTTTGCTGCAAGATCGGTCAATCCCCCAACGAAGTCCAATATCTTATCGGCTATAGGATCCCACATCAAGGCGTTCACTGTGAAATCTCGACGTTGCTGATCTTCTTGTGGTGAAGACACGAGGATAACTTCGTCTGGATGACGAGAATCTGAATATTTTCCGTCTGATCGAAAAGTCGCAACATGAATTGCAATTCCTTCCAAAACCACTAGACTTACTTTGCATTGCGACTGCCTCCCTACATCTGGACGTATGGCCTCCCCAAATATTTCAGATACCTGAGTAGGGGTTGCCGAGGTAGAAATGTCATAATCGTGAGGAATGCGATCCAGATGTTTATCGCGTATAGCACCTCCTACGATGTATGCTAGATAACCAGCATCCTGCAGTCTTCTGCAGATTCTGATTGCAACCTCTAGTTCAGTCATCTTAGCTCCTTAGTTAAATAAGTGGCGTCTTTCGACGCCACTATTGTTGATCACCCACGACCGCAGTCACTGCATTTTCCGCTTCCCGTATTCCATGCTCCACACCAGGAACACTTCCAGCCAAGTTGATCTCGGCCGATAACACTGCGCCTCCCAGCCCGGAATTTCTTAAATTTGTTCATAAAACCTCCGTTGTTAGTTACTATTCTTATACCAATTTACCACTTAAATCCTAACCATTCATCTAATGATGGGCATCCTGTTGAAATATGAATAGTTTCATCTTTGTTGAAGTAGTATAAATCAGTATTTTTTGCTATTGACGCCCAAATTTTTTTAAGTTTAATAAAACTTAATGCCCAAATCAGGAATATAAATAACCAAAAATTAGAAAATATTATTGTAACTACAGACAATGCTCCAAGAACAAATAAACAGAATCGTACTATTTGTTTTTGGAGATGCCAATAATCTTTTAAAGGATGTAAGCCTAAATGAATCCGATGAAAAGCTATATTATCCATTTTAGCATCGGCAAGCATAAAGAAATAACTTACTACTTCAAAACAAATTAAAAATAAGATTGCGATAAGTATTTGCATGATATTTATCTAATTATCATTCTTGTATTCCGGATTAATTACCTTAAATGAAGCACGTTGCCGTACCGTAGGTAAATGATCAATGCTAGTTTCTATTGTAGATCTAACAACGATCCCTTCTGCTTTTTTCTTTGGATTTAAAACAGAGTTACGCACAGCATACTGTGTCCAATCATCAACCGTATCAAATTGGCAGTCCCCTTCGTAAATTACCGGAACCATTGGTAATTGAAGATCCTCACATAATTTTTTGAAGACCTCATAGTCTAGAAAAACATTGTTATCAAAATCCTGAACCTGGTAAAAGAAAACTTGTTTCTTTTCTAGCCCAAGGGGATTATTTTGAATTCCTGGACCACATAGTTCTCCTTGAAGACCAAGGCTATTACCAAGAATCCTAAATTTATGTTCCAAATCTAATTCTTGTGCAATTCTCCAAAAATAATCTCCTGACTTATCCTGTCGGGAAATTTGACGGTTTCGAGAACACACCCCGAACTCCCCTTTATTAAAGAAAAACAAGGCGGATTGCCCGTCTAATTTTTCAGTAACGTAAAGAGATGGAAATTGTTTAAAATACTCCAAGATTCGTGGGATACTACCCAAGCGAGTTTCATCTGACTTACTGGCGAAAGATGGCCAATGCTTTGGCAATCTTTTATTAAATGATTTAAACCCAAGTCGTACCATTAGCCCGATGAACCAATTCCATCTTGATTTCTTTCTGGGGGCGGGTTCTTCCTCAGGATCATACGCCCTAATTCCAAGTTGTTCAGACACGTCCGCTCCTTCCGATACACATGATGCCCCTAATATAGACGTTGGGAACACGATTCCCTGAGAATATACATTCCCAAGTTTCATCGGGCGAATTCTAAATCCACCAAATTTCTTGGAGTAACACCTGGCCCGTAGAAATTCAAATTCTTCCCGCTCTGGAAGAAGAGTATCAGGTTCTATGTAAACACACATATCGCCCGGCTGGAACTCTCCTTTTTCCGCCACCACTTTCCAACCTAATACCGAAAGGAGCTCGATGCGATCTTTACCTTCGATGGGCTGGACATCTAAAACCTTTTGTATACTAGCTAACTGTCGCATTCTTTTTTTCCTTTTCTTCTTTATGCGTAGGGCATAATGTCCATATCCATCCGCCCTGTATTCGTTCTCCGCGATTTCCACAGATTTCGCAAAGCTTGTAGCTCATGTTCTCCGCAAACGAAATTAATGTATTAGCCGCGTCATTTGCATGATCCACATAGAACCGTAATCCACCAAATTTACTTTTAACTTGTGTCGCCTCTATCTCTGGACACACCTCCGTTAGTAAAAAACATAGGGTGTCCAGGAGGTCATACCATCCATCTTCAGTCTCGATGCCAAAGCAGATCGGCGACTGTAGCGGCGTTAGATCTTTTTGTTTGAAGATTGTAGGATACTTTTCAAATAACTTTTGTTGTAATTCTCTATTCATTTTATTATCCTAAAATGGTTTAAAATCCAATGACCTTAAATCATCAATATTTAAAGTTTTTAATTCGTCGATTAGTTGTAAGTCAGCGACGGCTCTCTCATAGTCGAGATATAGCTTTTCAATACCAAAGTCATCATTTCCCCAAAAACTGCTTTTTAGTAAAAGTTTGGCTGGGCTACAAAATCCGATGTGAAGACGGCAGTATAACTTGTCTTTATATTTAAAAGAACCACACCAATCATCATCTGTTTCATAAAAAGCGCTAATACCATCATAATAATCATGAGGATTTTTTTCTAAGAATTTTTTGAGTTCTCTGGGGGACTTGTTTTTGTCACGCTTTTCTCTTTCTTGAGAAATCAGAAGAAATTTATCTACTTCATTTAGTCTCATTGATAAACCTTTAATATTAATCTGGTTCCACATTTACAATCTCTATAAATATGAAACTCGTCAATGTCGTCATAATATCCCCACACTACAGTAGACATGTAGTTTGTTTTACTATCATACTGGCCGGCTCCGATACATAATTTATGAACTGCGCCGCAAGTGGGGCAGGTAATTTCCATTGTGCCTGTAACAAAAGCCTCTTTAGCTCTTCCCATATTAAAATTCCTGATTACATTCTAAACAATCATATTTACCAGTATAACTATAAGTCACTCGTTTTGATTTGCATGAAGGGCACATAATCTTACAATCTTTTAGTAATTTCTTAAAAAAAGACACGCGTTCGCGTTCGTGTTTTGCCCGAATGCTTGAAGTGCGTAATTTATTATATAAAATCATGTAGGGCACATTTCCACTTGGAATCTCATAGAGCTCTACTCCACGAAATTGTTCATTATCGTAGTGACGTTCCCGAATTTCCTGCTCCACAATCTTAATATCATCGTAGTCAAATTCTTCAAATTCCCAAGAATCAAAACCATGGGAATCAATAATTTTATACTTTACAAACATACTTTTTTCCTTTATTTGAGGGAAGGATGAGGGTCGAACTCATGCCTACACGAGCCACAGTCGTGCGCTCTAGCCACTGAGCTACCAACCCTTTTTAAATAAACTTTTAATACCGTAATATAACTACAGGTATTCCAATTATCACTTGTACCGCCAAAATAGCGCCATTTATAACTACTACGGCCCCTAAAATAACTCCAATTGGCATTAAAATATACATAAGCAAGAAATTTAATATTCCTAACATTTATATTTTTTTTCCTTTAAAACAAGCCTCTGGCTGTTACCAGAGGCCGTAATTTATTTTTTTTCCAAATCTTTTAACATCGATGTATCAAATACTGCATTGGTAGCATATGCACAAACTGTTTGTGATATTGCATCATAACTTCTTTTGATTCCTGCAGAATTTAGAGTATATGAAAAAGTTGTATCTGATGAAAGACCAAAGGACTTTGCATCTGCAATTGTGCTTAGATCTGATGCTAAGAATATAAATTTCCATCCAAGTTTTTCTTTATCTTCAATTAATTTTTTGATAGTGTCTCTTTTATATTCTTTTGATGCGTTTTCTTGGCCATCAGTAATTATTACAACAACTGCTTGATCATCAGATCCAGGAGTAAAATCTCCAATGCCCTTTCCTATTGCATCCAGGAGAGCAGTCATCCCTCTAGCCTTCCAAGTTTTTACAGTCATGTCTTCAACATTCTGGCTGGGTGTATTTGTACAAATAGCCTCGTATTGATCATCAAATAAAACAAATGTCATTTCCGTAGGTGTATTTAAATTTTGTTGATCATGCAAAAAATTGTTAAATCCACCTACAACCTCTGGTAATAAAGGTTCCATAGATCCAGATCTATCACCGATTACTAATATACATGTTTTTTTATCCACTATTCAAACAACTCCGCTGTGTTTTTTAAAATTTTAGTTAATTGAGCATCAATATTAAATCTCTTAGAATTTATATCTATGCTTTTTAATAAGTTACCATTATCATGTCTTAATGTTGCGGCTTTCCAATCACAAAACATCTCAACGATATCAACTAAAGTCATATCGTCGATTCCATTTAGGAAGTGTTGCGGATGATGTTTATTATTTGCATAATGATGCTCTAATGCCACTTCCATCTCTTTAAGAAACCCAAGATATTCCGCAGAACCGTATGTACTTCCCGCTAATTTTGGGGTATACTCTACAAAAATTGATAGTTCTGGTTCTGTTAACTTGGAAGCATCATGGGCCTCGGCTTTGGCAAGCAAAAGCTTGACTATGATATTTATAAAATGTGAAACAGTTTTTATATGTAATTCTGTCTCATAATTTGTAATTTTTTCTATTTCTGTCATTTTCATCTTTCGGTTTTTGAGCAGGTGGTGGGATTCGAACCCACGGAAATCTGCTTGGAAGGCAGACACCTTAACCACTCGGTCACACCTGCCTTTGTAATTTATTTAAATTTAGAAACTATTTTTTCAAAATAATAATATATAATTTCCAGTATATCTTCAAACGACGCAGCCACGAAAATCAACCATACTGCTAAAACTAAATTCCAGTCGATCATTGTTTATCCTTTATAAAAAATAAGGCCCATATCTACGTAGTAACATACTACAATGGGCCTTTGCGAAATGATAAAGTTCGCCTTATCCTGCTATATAATATACAAAGACTAGTTCTTAAAATCAAGTCTTATTTGTTAAAATGAACTGTCTAAGCCGTAAATACTTCTCATAAACTTCAGGAATACAAATAATTACATAAGGATTAATTGTAAATTTTATAATAAATTTAATAATTTCAAAAGGTAAAGTAATATTTTCTCTAGAAATTTTATTTAAAATTATCGTTGTACCAGTTTGTACTGCATTTTTTAAACAATCCTCACATACTGGAAAAGCAGCATCAGCAGCTTCTTTGTCTAAAAACACTTCAGCTGGTTTATGACATAATACACAATTAGCAGTAATCATTCAGCACCAACTAATTGTTCAAGAACGTCAATTGCTATATTAGGAAAACACATCGATACTACAATTAAAAAAAGAAGTAATAATATTAATACCCAGTTATTATCATTCATCTAGTAAACACTCCTTTGCGGGCTTATCTGTTCGAAATCTTTGAATTACCGGGAATTCAAGCGCATGAGTTGTTTCAGATCTTTTACGATATGTAATCTCAGCTATAAGATCCCCAGATAGAAGTGCTTTACCAAAGTCAGCTTCGAATCTTATTAGGTCCTCAGTAGAAACCTTTCCAGGACCAGCCCAACCGCATTCCACCAGATTTCCTTCTTCATCATATTGACCAAGTTTAAATCTTGCTGGTATTCCGATTAATCTTCCAGAATTTCCTTTTTGAGTTTCCATAATTACAAAGTCCGATGTTTTTTCAAAAACATATTTCCATGCTCCTTTACGAGATGGTTTACCATTTAAAGTATACTCCACAGTACTTTCCGAACCTTCCAATTTTCTAAGAACTAGGCCTTCCCATTTTAACTGTTCTGCCGTTGCAATAATAGTGGGAGTTACTTCTTTAAAAAAAGTTGACTTGGTACACCAAAATTTTTCATTGGACCATATTAAAGAATTTAAAAAACTACGACGTTCTTTATAGTTTAATATAGAAACATTCACCCCACCAAGAACAAGCACGTCAAAAATTTTTGTTGCAAATGTGCTACCTTGTTCTTTTAAAAAAGTATACCGAGCAATAGACTTATCATTGGTTGTCCTTTCATTTACTATCCCCCGCAGATCCTTAGGAATTTCTTCTAGGTCTTTATTATAATGCACAAATTCATATAATATAATTGTTGATGCAGGAAGTGAAATTTCATTAATGAAATCTATGGGGGCAACGCCACGTGTAATTTCTGTTATATCACGCATCCCCCGTGTAAATGTTTTACGTTCTCCAGTAGGGGTCACTACATGAATTAAACAAACACCATTATTTTTTCGTTCTGCACAATATAACGACATATTGTCTTCAAAATTCCTTGGAGGATCAGTAATAGGCTTACTGGGGGCAAAACTTGACTGTAAATTATTAAAATCTAAAATAGTTACAGGGGTGTCAGTTCCTTCATAATGGTATCCCTCATGAATTTTGCGTGTAATAATTGCATTAGCTTCAATTTCAGCTTGCTGAGCTCCAGTAGTTTCATTTGCCTTACCGATGTTTTTGCCTATACAAGCTGTTGTAGAAGTTTGCATTTTGCAGCCTTCAAGCCCCCATTCCCTATTAATTATATTATTCTCTGTCCAAATCTTTAATATTTTGTTTTTTCCAGACTTTGCTTCTTGTATTAGTTTGACCATCTATATTCTCTATTTTTAATATAAAAAATCTTCCTTACGGAAGATTAAAATGCCATCGCTGTACAGATTTTATCAAATGCATCATTACGTTCTTCATCCGTACTATAGCCATTTACTTCGGATCCATTTATTCGGAGGTAGTAAAAGTGATGGAGCGGATCGTCAAATTTTTCCATAGTTACAACCAGACTAGCATTGACGACCAATTTCCCTTTACCATTTTCAAAAATAGTTATTACCATACCTTTTCCTTTCTATAAAAAAGCCTTGTTGATTCAACAAGGCTTTGTGGTGGAGACGGTGGGAGTCGAACCCACGTCCAATAACTCTGTTATTAAGCATGCTACATGTTTAGTTTGTATTTGTAATTTCCAAGCTAATTGCCTACAAACAGGTTTAACTTGGTAGACTTTTATAATTTAATAAATTTGCCAAAAGCCAATGCAAACCCACGATCTATTTTTAACGGCATCTCATGCAAATAAATAGAAAAATCACATTTGATGCTAACAGGGATTAAGCTGCTAATGCGTAAGTAACGTTGTTGCTTACTTATTTTTGATGTTTTACGAGTCAGTCTCTCGACATGCCGCTTAATAATCAATAATCACTGTCGAAACCGGGCGTCCCCCTTTTTAGATTTTATAAAAAAAACTCCAGTAGCAAGTTCTATTTCTGCTATGTGTCCCTTTTTAACCAATACCATTTTTGAATCAGGAGGATTCTGACTAAATATTCGCTTATAAGCACTATCGGAAATTACCATTTTTGCTGGGAGGTCGATGTCACTAAAACCATGAGGTTCAACTAGCATCGTTTTATTTTTTAAAGAATTTTCTCTGCAATTTTTACATGGATATCCCCAAGATACAACAGGAAAGTCCTCCATACCTACGTATGGTTCTACCATACTTTGAAATTCATTGCATATAGGACAAACAAAAATTACTACCATTAAACTCCTAATATTAATAAAACCTGTTTTTTCAAGTTCTTATAGTCTTTTTTATTAGACCTGATCCCATGCCTCAGGACCTCATCAACTTGTAGCGTACGCATTTGGAATGTAGCTTCAGAAATGGTACCGTCTTTTCTCTTAACAAAATTTACAATCTCAACAACTACTCGCTGTGAGTTATCTGAGTAGGGATATAATATTTTAGCCATTCTATTGCCAGGCATTTTCCAGTATTTGCCTTTTTCTTTAATTAAGCTGGCAAGAGCGGAAATATCTGGGCAATATTTTTGCTTAATTCTTTGGAATTCCGCCGATAAATCATTAACTATTACTATTTCCATTTGTTGCCTCCAGCATTCTGTCAACTAATATTTCCAGTTTATTAGTAACTGCATCCCAAGATATCCCTTTATCAGCAATCATACTTCTCAGTACGAAAAGTACATCTGCCGCCTCAGATTCGGGGTCGCCTCTTTTACCTCGTAATGCTTCAATTAACTCGGATGCTTCAAGATGAAGATAGACTCCCCCTCTTTCCAATCCCTGGACCAGCCTCGTTGTTTGCATATCTCTAAAATTTTTTCGTCGATGTTCATATAGTCATTGGTTCATGTAATTTTTCAAAACTTATTATTCTATCTTCCTTTTGTTTCTTTTCCCATTTTACAAGAGCTTTTTGAATCTTTTTCCATCCTCTTTCAAACTTTTTTGAATTAATATAGGCAACGACTTTATCCATTTGTTCTTGTGTAATTCTTATTTCTTCCATATCTTACTCCTTGATAACATTCGTGGAGCTAGCCGGCTATGATCCGGCGACATCGTGCTTGCAAAGCACGCGCTCTCCCAGCTGAGCTATAGCCCCTAATAAAGTGCAGCCCACAAATGAGCTGCACATTCTAAAGAATTTGACATGGTCTGGTTTCCCCGCAATGTGTCTAGTTATCAGAGACGCCCGTAGGCTTCCCACGACTATCACGGCCAGTGTGTCCCGAAGATAGTGACCTATCTTATGATTAAAGGCTTGCCGTGTTCCCAGAATCTAGCAACTGGTAATAACCGCCACTTAATCTCTTCAGTACGGAGGCTCATCAGCCTATGTTAAATCTCGCCTGGAATTTTAGCATCCAGGTTGAAGTCTTTGCTCTCAGCCTTAACCGCTCTGGCAGCCTTAACCGCGGAAAGTTGCTGCTTCAGCGATTCGATTTCCGCGGCAAATTCGAGAGCTCTTGCTCTCGCGAGACGTAGCGCTGCTCCGGCTGCCTGGACCTTTTTAAGTGCAGCAGCATGCTTAGATGTATGTTGGCCGATCTCGAGCTCAAGAGCCGTGATTCGCGCATTCAATCGAGTGGCCGGAGTGCTTTTAAAGGGATTAGAAATTACAGTTGTTCCGATCATCATCGAAAGCGCACCAAAAATTGCTGTGACACTCATACTTACTTATTCCTTTCATGAAGTGCTCTTCGCACTCTAATTATGAATTGTGTCAATGTTTCGACTGGCCTTCCTACGTCAGGGGTATTTATGATACCATTCACGATGTGTTTACCTGGACGACCCCATCTTAACAATGACTGATCAAAATCCTTTTCATCTTTATTTAAAAGAATTTCGATCCGTTTTCTCTTATGAGAGATTTTGTGCAGCCTTGTTTTTTGCTGCCTTTTACCTAATACTTTTTTCAATAACGCCTCACTTTAAAGATAATTTATAAAGAATGTTTCCTTTATAAGCTACTATTACGCCCTCTTCAGCAGACAGCCGAAGTCCTTGTGGAAGACCAGAATCTCTTACTTCTAAGACTTTGAGATCCTCTATCCTTCTGATTTCCAAAACATCCTCGTCATTTAAAATAACAAATACTGAGTTATTTTTCATCCCAAAATTTATATCTGTTGTGTACACATCTTGTTTTAGAATATGTACATAAGATGAAAAATCTTTGTTAAAAACAACAAGGTGACGATCATATCTATTATTCTTATACCCTATTACAATTAGTACCCTTCCGATGCGTTTCATTGAGGCGATCTTATATCCGGACAATTCTGGAAGCCTTACATTATGAACGGCTCCATCTTCCGGAAATAATACATATGGATTATTGAGAATATCCTGGTATACCACTCCATCAAAAACTTTTGAACTATTAGGCATGATGTCCCAAGATGTTGCTATTGAGGCTACATCATTTTTTCCAAATGTAGTTACATCTACCTTGGTGATAGCCCTTTCCTGGACAACGTACAGAGTATTATCGGATAATATAATACCTTTTGCTGCCAATGTCAAGTTCAAAAAGGAAACTAGTCCCTTATAATACCTAACATAGAGCTTTTTACCAGCCTCATTAATTACATACGGATCTTGACCATTAAAAACAAGTTGCCTTCCATTATAAAACCAATGTTGCCTGATTGAGGTTGGATATTGCTCTATTATATCCATTTGAAGTTGCTGGGATATAACTTTAATAGGAGCACTTACTACGGCTGCAGGACCAGTCATGCTAACAATTCCCGGGGGAGCTATTCTTGCTCCATCCTGAAAAAGTTTTTCATACCAGGACATGTACTCTTTTGGAATAATTCCGAAGTCTCTAATATTAGGTGGTAAAGTTGCTCTTTTATCTAACATCGAAACATTCTTTTTCATTCTCTCTACCATGTCCCTGGGTCCAAAGTCAGGATGTCTTCCCTTAAAAGGATGCGCACCAGTGTATAACATGAAGCTAATTATGGCGATGCCATACCAGTCTGTTAACTCAGTACACTCCTTGGAAGAGTAATCCTGGACACCCGGGGCCAATGCAGACACCTTATAAGATTTGGTTCCGTAGCTATCTACGTCAATCCAATAGATCTTGGAAAGATCGTCGGATATCAAGATATTGAACTCATTAGTATCTCCGATTATAGCAGAATGCCTATGTACCGCCTCCGCGCCTTTAATTGATAAATTTACCAATCTAGTCGCAATATCTGCAGTCATATTATTATTTGTCCAAAAATCATTGGATACCGCGACTACCCATTGAAGCGTATTCTTGGCCCAATGCATCGCATATCCAATTCTTTTGGTATTTTGAGTAACAAATGCCTTAGGAGCGATGATCATCGGCTCTACTGCCATCGGAGAAAGCTCTTTAAACTTCTGTTCGGAGATGCATCTTTTAGGATCGTGATATATTTTTATTACTAATCCCATCGGAGAGTGACCATATAATACCGCTTCTCCGCCTGTAGCCAGATAGTCTTTAGAAGCATTAAGTTCAATTTTACCGATGCCTTCAATATTTAATCTCGTACCCATTGAATTGCTCCCATCGATAGATCGTCATAATGTACGATGTTTCTTTTAGCAAAATCTTTTTCCATTCTTTTCAAACGTCGCTGAACAAATCCTGGAGAGGAATTATTAAACGTAGTTATTTCCTTTATTAGGGAATTTGATGGAATAGCAACTAACCTATTAAACTCATTATTATTATAATAAGTCTCGATGCCATCGCTAAAAATAACTACCTGGGATATTTCGCTAACGTCCGCACTTATAATGAATACTTCATCAGCTCCATCAGTTTGAGTACGTACTAATGGAATACTGTCCCTATCAGTGTGTATATATTTGCAAGATTTGGTTTTTACTTCTGATATATATTCTTCCTCAGAAGATGAAGAAAGTTTATAACTTAGATAAAAAGGTTTTTCCATTGGATATTCAACGATGTATTGTTGCGAAGATCCATCGGTGTATTTAATATATATGCATCCATCCCCAAATAGATAAACATACACCATACCTTCTATTTCAAATACAACTCCCAATGTTGCGTCTAAAGCAGAGACAGGGATATCTAACTCGTCAATTATCGATCTAGCACTTTTGATTACAGCCCTTCCAAATCGATCAGGTTCAAAAAGAACATCATCATTAAAGTATTTAATAACGTGGGCCGCCCGATGGGCAAGAATCCGGGCACCTACGTCAGAATACAAAGCGGAGGAGCATCCGTCAGATATTATGGTGTAATTTTCTCCACTTAGCGCATAATCTTGACAAGCAAGATGCCCACTACCAATTACGTAATGGGCATCCATCGATATTGTCAAATTGTCAATTGCGCGGATTTGCCCGACCCACGCGCCGATGATTGTGATGATACTGAAGAAGACACGATGCCAGCGACTTTCGCCAATGACTCTGGGGTTGCGTCCGCAACACCAGTGTAATAACTGATCTGAGCCTCATCTTTAAAACTTATAAGAGCTGTTTTACATTCTGTATCATTAATCCCGATGAGAATGGAAAGATGTGATGCTAAGCATTCATCATGAACAGACTTTAATAGTTGTGCCCCGATGTCAAATAAAGCTCTTTTAGATGCATTTTCGACACCGTCAGTAATAGTAATTTGGATACTATTTACATCATAATCTTGACCATACAAGTATTTTGCATAATCAAAAAGAACCTGCTGCCCTTCGAGGTGTGCATCAATCAAATTCGTAAGATGATCACACTTGAATGGCTTATATTGTGCAAGGATATCGATCGATTTTACAGGAATGAATCCATGAATCTCTTCGACACCTATTTTGGAATTAAAGATAGAAACCCGCAATAAGATGTTAGCACTTGTAGCACCCTTTTGCAATGCTAATACTGCCGTTTTGACCATCTCAAGTAAATCATTAGAGAATGGCTGTGTACTCCCGGTTATATCCACTGACACATTGGCCAGTGTGTATCCTCCCGGCTCTTTCAAATCTTTTGTGCCAGTTCCGCTATATTGATACCCCATACCGGCATCAAAACTAATGTCATTTGCTAGTCTAGGCATAACTTTTCCTTAAAAATATTTGTGAACATCTAATGTATTTGAGACTCTCATGCCCTTTGCACGAAACTCATCAATCCAGGCCGTAGTGAGGTGTTCAAAGCCAGTGACGGGAGAAGAGGCGTTTTCCAAGAAGATCAATTTCCTGCATAGATCGTCTCCCCCGTATTTTACAATGTCACGCGCCGTATTTGCGAGACAATGTGATGAAGCCTCCCCCATAAGAAGAATAAGATCACCACCAGAAATTACTTGGATAAATGGGGTATTAACCATAGTGCTGGGGTCACTAGGATCTGGCACTTCCGCCTCGATGGCTGAATAATGCTCAGTTAAAAAGTTGGACCCCTTTGTTACGTAATCAACATTTGCCTGTTGAGTCTTTTCCCAATTGATTAATGCCTTTGAAATTGCTTCATGTAGTGCTTGCCCACGAGTCCCAATAATGCAATGCTCTGGCCAAATAAGATGCGGATATTTTCCACTTGCTTCTAGGGCCTGATCATATTCTAATACTACCTCATATAAAGTTTTGTTTCCATGAGACTTTATTCGCATGCCAGGAGCGAATACGTTCCAGGTTCCATTTTTTAAAAGGTCATATGACATTAATGTGAATGGAGCAGGATTTTCTCCATGACTATTGATATACATCTTTGGATGAGAAATATCGAACACTCGATGTGAGTCGAGAGTCACATGGGCATCCTCCAGGGCATCACCATAATCATCAATGAACTTTGCCCCAGTTACCATGTCCTCATGGGCGTGTTCAACGTAAAGTGAGCCACGCCAATTGTGGTCTACTAAGGCAGCCTCAGCATCAGCGGGTAGGCCTGCTGGTATTGGAGTCTCATTTCCTTTTTTACAAAAATCATCCTCCGGGTCGATAATGACCAGGTGGATCTTTTTCTTAGACATATTATGTCCTTTAATTTATTTGTATTACTTTATTATATAATAATGTGAATTTGTCATTTATCTCAATGTCTTGGTGAAAATGACCGAAAAACCATTTGGTAAATTTGACTTTGGACTGAATCTCATCAAAATATTTACGTAGACCTACTTCGAAACCTGCTTTACCTAGGATTTCATCATACATAAATATCTTGCATAGTTGCTCAAATACAGAACTTGGGCAAGTATGGGTAATGATAAAGTCTACTTCTGGATATTTCTCCAAAGTGAATAATCCATTCTCCATCTCCGCGTATGAGGGAAGTTCTTCCTCCCACCAAGATACAAATTCGGTTCTATAGGCCTTGTCTATTGAGGCGGCTCCACCGAATGTAAAAAAAGTCTTACCTTCGATATTATAAACATTGCCTCGATACAGGCGAAAAATGGAATCAGAAACTATACCCACAACGGAACCAAACATTTCCTGGATTGGAAGCCTATTTAAACGATAAAAGTTTTCGTGATTTCCATCGACGAAAAGTGTAGTCCACGGTTTATCGTTATACCAATCGATGAGATATTTTTCTGTCTCGGTTGGTACTGTATCCCAAATTATTCCCATGTCCCCGGCAACAATTACGTAATCACTCTTTGTAAGAGTTTTTCCAATTGGAAAACTCTTACTGGATAAATCATTAAAATCAATTACCCCGTGTTTGTCACCTGTAACAAATATCAATATAACTCCTTTCTATTTTTAAAATAAAAAAAGGGGATATTGCCAATCCCCTTGTTTCTGGTGTGCTATTACGCCAAAGAGCCGGTTTCCGCTCCTATGGCCTAGGAGTTTCGGACGGCCTGCCGAGGTCAATTCCCCGGTTCTTACGGCCTCAATCGGGGTTGCCTCCAGCACCCTAGGATTGCACCACGAATTGTGCATATCCGTTCACACTACTATTTTCCCTTCGTAGTGCTAGCATCGGTGGCCGGAGCGATGAGCTCACTCTTTAAATGATGGCTGCTTCTAAGCCAACATCCCAGATTTGTACCGAAAGCTGGACTTGAACCAGCATAGCTTACGCCAATGGTTTTTGAAACCATCGTGTCTACCAAATTCCACCATTTCGGTTTGTAACTTGTGCCAGGGGCGGGGGTCGAACCCGCATGACCTTGCGATCGTTGGATTTTAAGTCCAGTGCGTCTGCCTAGTTTCGCCACCCTGGCATAACTAACTAAGCCCAGCAATCCCCGTTCTGGCCAGGCTTAGTTATATTTACTTATTTAACATCAAAAAACAATTTTCTTTCATCATCTCCCCATGAGATGAATTTAGGCCCTTTATTGGATTTAATGTCTACCGCGTCTAATCCCCATTGCCCAATTGAGTATGTATTAACATACACCGCAATTTTATGGTCTCCCAAAGCATACATAAAATCGAGAGCGGCTGATGTAGTTTCTTTATCAGTATTACGAAGTTGATTACAGGCCAATGTTACCTTTGTAACACCACAATCTGCTAGTCTACTAGCAAATTTTTCAGCATTACTTGGAATTATAAAAGGAGCTATTGACACATATAAGTCAACTCCCGCTTTTGTGAGTATTTCAATATTTCGAAGTCGAGAATCTATGCTCGACGCCTTACAAAATCCAGGGACATCGTGGTCGGTCTCAACGCTAACCCCTAGTAAATTATGTGCAGGAAGGGGCTTTCCAGCAAGAATTCTCTTGACAAAAGTCTCGGGACACCTAGTGTGCTCGAACCATTTTTGCCAGTATCCCAATACCATCATGTCAAAAATGAGATCGTGCATCCACGTCGGATATTGCCAATGAAAGGCTTCAAATGACGATTGCACGTAGATAGTATGTGATTTTTTGGGAAGTTTTAATTCTCTAAGGGCAGACTCCCTAAAAATTGCAAACTTTTTTTCACAAAATGGTTTGTTATTGGGAACTATTTGCATTATGCACTCTTTGCATCCAATAGGACACATGCCCATAAATGGGGTACACGTTAGTGTGTATAACGTTGGACAAGGCTCTTCTGCCCATTTTGGAACTCCCATCTCATTTACTTCTAAGTAATTTTTATCTCTTTGCTGTAACAACCCCAGATACGAAGAAGTCTTAAGGCAATAATCAGTACTATATATTATTACTGCTCCCGCCTTAATTTGAGAAAAAACTTCAGCGTTTCTTTTACCAGAAGGGACCCAAACTTTTTTAGTAGTTTCCACATAGAGCTCACTTTCTCTACTTTAAAAAATAATAGTTGCCCTATTACCCCATCCAGTATAAAGATGCCCATCAGGAAGCCAAACCAGGCTTCTGACATCAGACGTATTGTTCTCTTCCTGGATACAATAATCTGAAAATGCGATGGAGATCCCATCTTTTTCCCAGATTTTCATTCCATATGGAAGAACGGTGTGGGGCTTTTTTCCAAGTCGTACCTGGTTTTCTTCAAATTTATAAGCCATTTCCCGATACCTTTCGGAGTCCACATGGGCTTTAATCCAGGTTACCTGGGAGCACTTGCGGGCATTTCCAGGAAACGTGACATTTCTTATCAGGAATTGTCTGACTGGACTTTCTTTTACCATTTCGAAAATGGTTACAAAGTCTCCCACGATCATGTCGGTTAGATTAATACAGACCCGGACAACGATTCCCTTTTTATCAAGTGCGATGAACAACTCCTTATATTCATCAATTGTCTCAAGCGTGTCCACCGAAAAGGCAACTACGCGGACTCCCGATGTAAAGAGCTGCGGGATTCGGTCTTGATTCTTATTTAACCATATCCCATTCGTCTGTATTTCAATCAACATCGGCCAGAATGCTTTAGCCATTTTTATAATGGCACCATAGTTCAAAAATGGTTCTCGTTTCCCGGTTAAGGTACACACCGCCGCACCTGCGCATCTGGCAAAGTTTTTTACAAACTTTACGTTATTGTCAATAAGACCTTGATTGGTGATGACCATGCCAGTGATTTGACTAATGCAATACGGACAGCCTTTATCACAGGTTTCTCCAGGAATTGCGATTGTCAGGTTCCAGGATTTCATATTATTCCTTTCTAAATAAAAATTAATTGGCCGTCCCATTTTATGTCGAGGGGTTCGATTGACAAGGATTTTGTTCGACACCATTTGTTCCTTGCCTACGTAAGTGACGGATCAACTTACTAACGGCCAATTAATAATTACAATTTAAATAGCTCATGTCCGGGTGCTATAAAAATAGGAAATGGACTGTCATTCACACTAATCCCATTTTCAGCAAAAACTGCCAGGCTTTCCTTTTCCAACATAGGAGCAAGTTCCGGATCATATGTAATTTCAATTACATGTGACCTTCTAGAAAGACTATCAGAAATATCCTTGGACTCACGAAGCCCCAGGCCAGTTAAAAGCCGAATTTGCCGAATTACAAATATCTTATTCACAAACTTAGATGGCTTAGATAATGTAAGTGTCCAGGTTTTCATTTTTTGCACTCCTGGTTAGTCATTGGTATACCAAAGTCGCGCATCATTCCGCGAAATTCATCGTAGTCTGATGTCATTGCAGTTATAAACTCCTTCATTGCTTTTCCTTTCTGTTAAGGTTAGTGCGGGTGAGAGGCATCGAACCTCCACGACCTTACGGTCACTAGATCCTCTTACTACAATACCTTTCAGTATCCATTTCTGTTGTAGTCTGGACTATATCATCACCTACAGTTTTATCTGTTTAGGGCTCGGCGTATAGTCTCTGAGGGGTCATTTCGGACTTCCCTGCGGATTATCAATATATCCTATAAATTTTTACTTGATAGTCATTCCATAATTATGTATATTATGGTAGACAGATAGTATTATAGGCTTTACGAGTTTCCCGCATATAGCCAAGTACAAATTAGTTATTTCTAATTAATCGCTCAGTGTAATGAAGATAGATAAAAATGTTCTATATGAGTTATATACATTGCAGAAGCTAACTCCTTCGAAAATAGCTAGGAAATTTAAATGCAATCATAAAACCATTCGTAGTTGGTTAAAAAAATATAATATTGCTATGCGTAGCCCTGCAGAATACAATTATTTAGCACGTCCGACACATATTAGCCCCACTGATTTACTATTATTCAGTGACATTAGCATTGCTGGGCACATCGCCTATTTGTGTGAGGGATGGCATACTAATAAAACTACCCAATTATATTTTTGTAATACTGATCCAATATTAATCAACTTATTCTGTAAAATGTTATTTACAATTTATAGTATTAATCATATTAGATACATCATTATTTCTCCAACTTTAGAACTATCAACAAAATTTAAAACTCTTTATCCTTCTGCAAAGATTTATATAGAACCGCTTAGAAAAAATCCTATTATACGAATCTATGCTGGAGGAAAAACATTAGCAAAAGAGTTTATAAATAATGCTTATAAAATATCCTCTTCATTAAGTTAAGTCTAGCGCGTATTCCAATTTCACCACACCCGCATAAAAATGTAGCAACTAGTCAGTTTTAGGATTGATCAGATCCCTAATGCTCAAGAGCCCCTCGAGGTAACCGGCGCGTCGAGTTCTTCTTCTGACCCAAGCCTGTCACAGTAGACTTTTTAGTGGGCTGCTACAATATCTTTTTAGGGCAACTGCCAGTACATATCGTACTTTGAGTAGCTCTCTTTATTTTTCTTTCTACAGATTTGTGTCTCCACAAATCCCAAGTCCACCAGGTCGATGAATCCATCACCGTTTACATCAGCGTAGGCATCGTATCCGGTATTTCCTCTCACTGCACCCCAGTGTACCGAAGTATGCACGATGTTAAAGTCGTCATCATTGACGACTTTGTCCCCATTTACGTCACAGAAGACGTGCGGAGGGTTTCCATAAAAACTCGCCAGGGTATCACTAACAACCAGGGTACGAGTTTTATATACAGCAACGACAAAGAACGTAAGTCTCTCTGTATATTTTTGTACCAAGATCTGTTTCTTTAAACTAGTTCTGGAGTACGGAATACCCCCGTTCATTGGAATAGGGGCTTCTGGATTTGCGTAGCTTCTTTGGTAAAGTTTAAAATACAGTGGTTTTTCCGCTGGAACTTTCCAAGTAATTCTAAGAGTGTCATCAGCAAAAACTGGTACTCTGATTTTTTCGCGTGCCGACACACTTATTACCAATAAAAGAATAAGTGCAATAACCAATACTTTTTTCATTTTAAAAATCCTTCAATCTTTTGAATAGTTTTTGGCATTAAATGTGCATTTCCCGCCAAGATATCTTTAAGCCGAGATAACTTTATCCCAACTTGCTTAGCAAAGTCCTCAGAAGAAACTTTTCTAGTTTTTAATGCAGAAGCCAACTTTTCCGCAAAGATATTTTGTTCCCTGACTGTTCTTTTCGTTCTGTCAGGAATGTTTTCAAGTAGTTTACTAAATTTCATAAATACCTCCAAAATTGGAGCCTGGGAGAGGACTTGAACCCCCAACCCGCTGATTACCTTACCACTATAGTTTTCACTACCGATTACTCGTTTGTGGTCTGGACTATGTCTTCACCATCTCAGGTGCAACACGTATAGTCTCTACGGATCCCCTTAGGTTTCCTCGGCGTTGCCATACATAATATGTAAGGGTTCACCGATACAGTGTTGTACATTCTATAAATTTTTTTCTCTATAGAAGCCCATTTTTTAGGTCAGCAGCTCTACCAATTGAGCTACCCAGGCTTAAAAGTCACACGGGTTTCCTCGCCAAGGTCCTTACCCCTATGATGCGATCGACGGACATCCGGAGGGCATATTGCTTGCTCCGGATTTTTTATAATGGATGCCTTGTTGTGACTTGGATTACTATAATCATGATAGACACTTATTGAGAGCGACTCAACGCCTGCCTATTTTAGATTGGTGATTCCGTAATCCTAAACGTCCCCGCTTCCACGGGTTTCGCTTGATAATACCGTATGGCGACAGTTTGTAACATTGGGCCAACCTTGCCGGAATGCCCGGTTACAATTATCAATCATTTGCGTGACCCCTTGCGCTGTAGCAAGATTTAACAATTCACAAGGGATACCCTTTAGGTATTCTCAAATTCACACCTTCTTTTGCACATAGTTTACTATGTGAGTTTTAAATAAGTAATGTCACGGGAGACCGAGCATAAGGATTACGATTCCTTGCTAGTCTACCCTTCGATTTAGGTGCTACTCGAAGTAGCCACCGCGACATTGTTTATTATATAAATAACACATGTGGGAGCGAACCCTTAGTACGGTGAACTCTTTGGGTGTGGTTGCCCAAAAAGCGCATACTGCTAAGTAGGTAATATCCCCATGAAGGATATTTACCATATTCCACAATCTTGCCCACTTACGCTATAAATTTTTAAGTGATCAAATTCACATGTGTCGCGTTTTAAATAACATTTTTACTACTTCAAACAAATCTGGTGCAGATCCGGTCGTCTTGTCGTCTGGATTATCGCTGAATCCGGTACAAGTCTCTAGCCAGACTGGGTCAAAATTCGCCGGCCAGAGAAACCATCCCATCCGGATTCCATGTAGGTTCCCAGTTACATGTGCGGTATTATTCACACATCCCGAGTGTGCATCTCCTGGAACATTTCGACGATGAACACATTTATAACAATCTGGAGTGGCCATTCAAATTTGTTCTCACCTCCATTAATAGCTTTCCAAGAACGTTTTCTCCTGGTATTTCCATACAGTGTTCGCATAAACAATTTCCCCAAAAATTGTCATGCCAGTAATTTCCCTCTTGTAATGGTTGGTCTCCAGTGTCACAAAGAAGACCGCTGAACGGTTCCTTGCTGAATTTTTTAACCAGGAGTTCCTTCATTAGGTCTACCTTTACTTGATTCCAATCCGGTCGTAAGGGATTTACCAATCTTCCGAGTCGTTTTGCCTGACCGGGAGTTCCGGCTGCAATTCTCGCACGTTCATTGTTATCAAGTGATTTAGCCGCCTGAAACGCGTTTTCTACAGAATGATAAATTTTATTATCAAATTCTACATCAGCAGGATAAAAATTTGAAAGAAACTCGTATTTTCCTATAAATAACACTATCATCGTAGTTTCCTTTTATAATTTATAATCGTTATTCCATTAAGTTGTTTTGTTTGTGGATCGATGCGCATGATTGCTTCTACTTCTGTAGATCTGCAGGCTCGTGGATTTCCAAATGAAATATACATTACATCTGATTCTTTATCATATGAAAACGACACTGTTTCTGAAGACAGTTCTTCACACATATAGCCTCCTTGATTAAATTAATTTGTGCTGGCCCGCAGACCAGCACATGTAAGAATTTCACTTACATAATATGCCTTTGGGAATCGAGCCCAAATAGACTCCCATCTATATAGATGGGGGTGTTTCCATTACACCATTGCATCGCTCCAGGAGGAGGGCTCGAACCTCCGACCTGATGGTTAACAGCCATCCGCTTCCACCACTGAGCTACCCTGGAGTAGTACTTCAATTGAGCAAATCTTTACACCAACGAAGTATTTGCTTAGCACTCTTTTCTATATTTGAAATTTTTGTGTCACCATTGTCTGGCACCGATGCCAGTTGGGCCCTATAAGCTGGTGTCCAATTCTTTTGTTTATATTCTTCGGGGATGGAGATATATATTGTCAATACTCCATTTCCAGGGTCATTATAAGTTATCTGTTCAGGAGTAATTGGTACTAATTCTTGAAGATCAGCGGATCTTCTGATTACCAAAGACCGTCTGCTGTTGGCAATCACTATTTTATTACAGAAGATAATCACCTGATAGGCCTCATCAATATCCGCATCTTCGTCCCGCACAATAATTTCGATTTGCTCCTTCTTATTAATCCGAGCTTCAAAATATGAAAACTCGGGAGTACCTTCTGTAGCAAATTCAAGTGATTCCATAATCTGTACTGACATACATCACCTTTCTTTTAAATTATAGTATTAGCGGCCTCGTAAGGGCCAGTCCTGGCGGAAACCTGCTTGTTGAAGTTCAAGCTCTCCCGCAACCAGACCTATCGAATATGTCAGCCGGTCCCCCATATTGCAAATCTGGGTTACAGCCTATCTGACATATTACCTCAATCTCCTGGATATCGGCCATTAACTTGCCGTTGCTAACTGCTCAGGGAGAGGGGCTCGAACCCCCGTTTGTAGATCCAAAATCTACAGTCCTACCATTGAACGATCCCCGAGTGACTCTTGAATTTCTCGCTGTTTCTTCTGTTTTTCCCGATTGCGATTATAGATAATCAACCGGTCCCAAGCCTCATCTCGATCTTTAACATGGTCAAGGATGAGAGACATATTAGCATCGAATAACTTTCGAGCTATAAGCTTCCTTTCCTCATCAGTGTTATTCTGGTAGTACCTAACAGTATCAACGTAATACCTGGACGTCTTAACAACGAACTTCCAGGGATACTTAACTTGGTACATTTTCCTTTTTTCAAACGAAAATGGAGGAATGAAACACTTCTTTTGTTGCTCTGTAAGAGAGTTGAAAGTCTTCTCTCCAATTTCTCTGAGACCCTGATCGAACCGAAACTCAAAGAAGAAACCATTCCCGAATTTAGTTTTGGGGGTGCTGTTTTTTCCTCGCGTAAACCATTCCCGGTTCACAAGAGGAAGAATGCTCTTAAGTATCGGTCCTTCTGAAGATCGCAGCAGGTCGGGACGAACCTCATAGGTATGTTTGTATCCCCAGAATTGGGAAGAAGTTTTTACTTCGATGGGACGCTCTTTCCAAATCTCGTTCCATCTCCGTAGGAGACGCCGTGCCTCTTTTTGTTCTAACTCTTTTTTATGTTTTCTGCTTTCTCTGCTCATCGGCTATTACCTGATTAGAGTTAATTGCACAAACCTAATTATCTAATAGTTGTGCGGAGAGAAGGATTTGAACCTCCGAAGCCTTACGGCAGCGGATTTACAATCCGCCCCCTTTGTACCACTTGGGTATCCCCGCATAAAAAAAGCCCGTCAGATTAGATCCAACGGGCTTACCGAATCATCCTGACATACTAATCCACACTATTTAATAAATTTTGATATGTGAGGGATATTAACGTCAAGAAGTTCATATATAAATATAATATATTCGAATGTAATGTGCAAGTGAATTCTTAAATTATTTTCTTTCTTCCGGCTCTCCACAGTAAATGCACCCATACTCCTTAGGATTATAAGAACATATATGATCAGGAGAAACTGGGCAATACCAACCAAGATCTCGTTCACAACGGGAACAAACGGCGGAGGAGGAGTCACCTGGGTCTTCTATTTCTTTTACATCATGCTTACATCTGCACAATGCATCACGCGCAAGGTTACTAAGCCTTATGGTTTCCCGCATTTGTTCATCCGTAAGTTCCGCTCCGGACTCCCAAGCTTCTACCAAATTTTCATGATTCATTTTTTGCGCCTTGATATACTAACTGTTACCACAACACTATAAGTATCAATAATGCCATAGGATTTTCCTTTTTTTTAAATTAGTAGGCCCGGGTGGGCTTGAACCACCGACCTGACGCTTATAAGACGCCGGCTCTAACCAACTGAGCTACAGGCCCATAATATATAGTAGTAGGGACAGGATCAACCTGCATACATGGCCGCAGCCCTGCTCTAATTTGAGCTACCCTACTTTATTTGTATTATTGCGGAGAGTAGAGGATTTGAACCCCTGGAGCTTTTAGGGCCCTACAGTTTTCAAGACTGCCGCCATAAGCCAGACTCGGCCAACTCTCCAATTATTTAAACAAGAAACCTACAATGTCAACCAATGTCGCCTTAAAGACTTTGTGCCCACGATGTCTTGCCTGACATTGAGTTAGGCTACTACCAAATGTCATCTTTTTCAAGGAGGGAACTTTAAAAACTTTCCTTCCCTTTTGCAACGCGATTAGTTTTGCTTTGAATGTCATAACACTCTCCTCAATCTTGATAAACAAACGTTAAATCAGTATTCTCGGGAAGATTGCTAAATTCACAAATAATATCTTCTAATAAAATTTCTTCAGCCTCTTTTAACGAGAACTCTTTTTCAAATATTGCTACTTTTTCTTTTAATGCTAAAAGAGTAATTTCTTTGATATCAAGCCTCTTTATAAGCTCAGACTCCTTGGAATTTAATCTCACCAGGAGATCCAGCGGCTGCATTACTGACTTTATCATTTTTTAATTTGGTTACTTGTGTGAATACTGCTCCACAACGTTTGCATACTTCAATATTCACTGATAGGTCATCGTTTGAAATATTTATAGGAGCGTAGTGTGTAACACTTTTACCCCAAAATTCAATTCTCTTATGACCAAATAAACAAAAAATATTCATATTAATTTCTGATTAAAATAGTGAGACCGGCGGGGTTTGAACCCACGACCCGTTGCTTAAAAGGCAACTGCTCTGCCAACTGAGCTACGGTCTCGTTAATGTAAATTAAGTATCGTGGACTCACAAGGAATCGAACCTTGAACCTACTGATTAAGAGTCAGTTGCTCTGCCAGTTGAGCTATAAATCCTTTAGTTCCTATTATTCTTATACCAATAAGCGGAGAGAACAGGGATTGAACCTGTGTATCCTTTCGGATAGTCTCGGTTTAGCAAACCGGCCCCTTACCACTTGGGTATCCCTCCAAAATTTTATGATAAAAAAAGCGTAGCCCTGTAGCAGGGCTACAGCTTCTGGACCATAAATCGATCATAGACTGGAAAGTCGGTTATAGTTCTCGATTCAGACCAACGCACCAATGTACTAGTACGATACGCCGCTAAATCCACTATAAAGGTCTCCCTGCTCCTTGCAGGCCTACCCATCGAGGTTTCCCCAACTCTTCGTATCACTCGAACTTCCAGAAGATTTCGTTCTGGTTGAATTCGAACTACTTCAAGTTCAAGTGCTACTCGGCAACCAGTTATGCTGTCGTGTACTGTTCTTGGTCCAGGGGCGATTATTTGTCCAACTTCAAATCTCATTCAGTAGTCTCCTATAATGGGACAACCACCAACCGATCATAAATTACAAAATCTGAAAAACTAAATCCACCCACTTCAAGGTGTGCATCCTCAAAGTACTCTGAACTAACCCGATGACTTGAATCGACCATACTATTACCAGATAGTATTTTAACTTGAAACATGGGGGAATCACCAATATCCACCACCTCTAACTTTGCGTTATTTTTTAAAGAGGTGTAATTGTAGTGGTTTGAAAGGGGGCCTGGTATAATTATGTCCCCTACTTTAAAACGTCTTTCCATGTGTAGTTCTCCAATGATAAAGAGGGAGGACTGGCCTCCCTCTCATAACAACCAGCGGACCTGTGACTTAGGCCTTAAGGGCGTTCATGATAACGTCCACCTTAATGCCGAAGGTCTCCTCGAATTCCTTTGCCATCAGTTCCTGCGTCCAGGTCAAGCTGTGCAGCTTGGCCAACAGGGCGGTAATGGCATTGAGATCGTAACTCGGGGTACCGAGCTTCTTGCGCTGTTCGGTCAATTCGGCTTCGATGGTTGCACGCTCACGATCGCCACGGAGATACTTCTCCGCAACGGAAACACGCGCTTGCTGCAGGTCGGCAGTCTTTTGTGCCTCAGATTTGTCTTTCGGGTCTTTTCCGTAGAATTGCTCCCAAAGAGTTATGGACTTTTCCATAGTTAATTCCTTCTTTTTTTATGTTAATGCATTAACACCCTCCCGGCTGGAGGCGTGTTGTGGACGCTACTGGATTTGAACCAATGATCTCCTGCTTGTAAGGCAGGCGCTTTGAACCAGCTGAGCTAAGCATCCCAGTATTTCTTTAAACAGATCTCACACTCTGGATCCCCACATCCAAGATATGATGCACTGTTTAATTCTTCCATTTTTAAAAACTCTGCGTCTAAGTACTCATCCACTTCCTCATGATACTTGAAGTGTCTTTCCCGACGACTGGTGCTTTTTTTTAGAAGTTGTTTGTTTTTGCCTTTATAATATTTTATACTAGGAAGGCAGTATATACAAAAAAATAATTTCGGTCTTTTTCTTTTCATAGTGCGGTACGTACGAGATTTGAACTCGTGTTACTGGCGTGACAAGCCAGCATCCTGGGCCCCTAGATGAACATACCGTTTAACGATGGATATCGTAGGCCAAGGTCATAGCCGCCAAGAGTTTTGCATCATGAAAATGTTCTGCCTTTAGTGTTTTCCTGGGCACCCACCGATTTACCAAGTGCTCGTGTCCTTCGACACTATCAACCTTTAGTTTGGCTTCAGAGCTATCGACCAAGTAATAATAATACAGAAATGTTCTTTCAGTAAAGCATCCCGGGGAAGAATACACAAAACCCAGATTCACCATCGGTGTAAGTGGAATAATGCCGGTTTCTTCAAACAGTTCCCGTTCAGCAGCTTCCTCGGGAGACTCTCCAGGGTCAATATTACCTGCTGGTAATTCCAAAAACTGTACCAGCCCTTGATTTATAAATGGGCCGATGCGAAATTGCTGAGTAAGTAACAAATTATGTTCTTTTGCAATTTCAGTTTCTACCAGGATGGCAACTACGTCTGTTTTTTTGACGTAAGAATAGTCAATCTTGCCCTTGGGATATCTTTCAATTGTAATATAGGCCATAATATTCCTTTTAAGTGGTAGCGAATGGAATTGAACCACCGACACGAGGCTCTTCAGGCCACTGCTCTACCAACTGAGCTACGCTACCAATATTTAATATGTTAGTGGAAATGGATCTCTTTCTGATAAATCCGAAATTAGAGTTCCGTTCAAATGATCAACTTCATGTTGAATTATAATTGCAGACGTCCCGCGGACTCCCTCAGTTGCAATTCTTCCTGTTCTATCCATCGATCTTACTTTAATACTTTTAGATCGTAAAACAGGAACGAGCATGCCCGGACAACTTAAACATGCTTCCCCTTTAAGTGTTGTTTGCGAAGAACGTTTAACAATCTCAGGATTTATAAGAACCGAAATATTATCATTGGGCTCTTTTACAAGAATAACGGCCTTATTAATACCCAACTGTGGGGCAGCAAGACCGATGCCCTTAGTTTTTATTAATACCTCCACCATTTGTGCAACGATGGAATTAGGGGCAAAAAGATTTTCTAATTCTTCAGGTAAAATACTTTCGGCCTTAACCCGAAGTCTAGGATCACCTAGTTGTAATATTTCTTTCATTATTCTTATACCCTTTTTTTAAATTCTGTAAGTTTTATTTCTTTTGCACAAAAGATCCCATCTCGCTCAATTCCATCTAATTTAAGATAAATTCCTTTATTCCAAAATTTATCCCAATCTCCAAGATCCGAGGGAAGATGATGTTTTATTAAAATTGGCTCTTTAATTTCAATCTTCCATATTTCAATGTCGATGTCATCTACTACAACAAATGTTCTGTAATGCCGCGCAAGAAGATCTACTTCTTCATAATCACTGCAAAAAAACAACATACCTCGTTTGGCAGCTGTCCAAACGTAAGGGGTATAAACTGTTTCATACTTACCTGTTGCCCATGGGGAAACCAAATTCCCAAACTGTCTTACTAAAAATTTATACATAGTTTCCTTTATAAAATTAAGTTGTGATGTGTTCCCATGGTCCTACATAATAAATATTGGCACACACATGGCATCGTAACTTATACTTAGGTTCTTCTTTATTAGGAAATTGGGTGATAATATATTTCCCCAAAGTTTTGCACTTAGGGCACTCAAATTTCTTTTCTACTTTGTTAAGCACTTCGCTGGAATTCATAATTAATGTTTCTCCTTATAATAAATAAGGGTTACATTCTCCCCAAACATGCCAAGAAACATTTTATGTACTTGTTATATCGCAGTTACTTCATATCCAATAGCTTGTAATTCAGTAACTGCTTCTTCCACGTCTTGACTATGATAAGCACCGATACCACGTATAATTTGTATCATAATATTTCCTTTCTTAAATAGTAGTGGCGGGAGGAGTTGAACCTCCGACCCTCGCCTTATCAGAGCGATGCCCTAACCAACTGGGCTACGCCACTATATCTCGATTCTTGGTGTCACTGATACATATACCCAGGATTTCTTTGACGTATCCCAGGTTCTGCTTATATCAAGACTCCGTACAATTGTTCCAGTAATTTCTTCGAAAACTTTGATGGCTGCTTCCACAGCAAGCTCAAGATTTTCTTTTTCTTTCTTAATTGCCTCAGCGTATGTAGCAGGAGCAACTGTTATCGCGGTATCTTCTGCCATTTATTTTCCTTTATAATATAAGTAATTTTTTTAAAGTTTCCAAATAAAATATTGAGGCCACGATGGGATTCGAACCCATGATCACAGTTTTGCAGACTGTTGCCTTAACCTCTCGGCCACACGGCCTTATTTTTGTGACATAATGTTATAACAGTTGATACACAGTGACCTTACTAGTAAATGAGATGGACACTGTTCACCACATCTTCTGCATGCTAGTATTTTTATAGTATATTGCTTCTTGTTAATGGAAACAATTCCTGCAATTGCTATAAATGCTATAAACAGAACAATACTCAATATTATGTACAATTTCTTCTCCTTATTATTATTGCCAGGATTATGAGTATAATTATCCAAATAATAATGGATAATATCGTTGAAAAACCAAAAATAAATACTGCTATTAAAAAGGCATAAAGTATCATTTCATGGTTAGTCATAATCTAAACCTCGGACAAGTTGGATCCAATTTGGCCATTCTATCACAAAGTTTATTGAACCTTATCTTTATAGAATAAAGATCTTTGCTGATATTTTCTGCCAGGGCTGCCCCACATGAGTATCCATCTAATATTCTATAATAAGCTCGATATGCGGCCTTAGCCTGTTTTTGAAGAGCAAGTATTTTAGGATCTGTAGTCTTATTTTGTTTCATATTCACATCCATCTCCAAAAGTATCCGCTACTGCCCAGTCCCAAGATAAATTAACTTTTTTACTTTGATTTGCATAAAAATCCTTTAAATAATAGTAGTACCAAGTTGCACTTACTTGTATACTACCATTGTATACGGTGAATTTGGATTAATTTCCGGAGGAATTGGCTTAGGATTCGCACAACATAATAAACACGCTAGAGCAAATATTACTATGTACTTCGTAACGCATTCCCCTTTATAAATTTAACTGCGCCCTCCCCGGGACTCGGACCCGGAACCTACGGATTCAAGATTATGTTAGTTTCCTAACGTCTTGGACTTTCTCTTTACCGTATCATATCTCTATGACTTAGGTAGTAGCCGTCAAGTCTCTACACTTCCCATCAATATTTATATTGACGGTTTAGCTCGGGATTGCCATAAAGTAATGCTACTTTTTAGGTTTCCCCGAATTTGACTACTTACACTTATAAAATTTCTTTTATAAGGCCCAAATTTTTTAGAAGTCCGTTGCTCTGTCCAATTGAGCTAAGAGGGCAAAACTGGCGCAGTCGATGGAATGCACTCTCATTATGTGCATCCCATCTATGCACTATGTTTACTTATATTTCAAATGCCTTTGCTTTAACCCATTTTCTATTTGTTAATAGCCATTCTTTTCGAACAACTACTGACGCATAAACGGGATTATTATTCAAAAGCATACATTGTCCTATAAGCTGTTCATTACGAAGACTTACTACCTGAACGGAATCTACAGTCTCATCAGTTTCAGTAATAAGCGGATCATCAATCAATTCACTGACGATCTTTCTTGCCAAAAGCATCTCTTCAGCTTTTGCTTTATCATAATTTGCAAGAACTTCATCGATGGTTGACACATTTGCATCGATATGTACGTAGGTTTTATAGTCAACAGTTTTTTTGACATCGATGTCTTTTGACAATCGAATTGCTGCCGTACCATAACAGGTGCGGATCAACGCGTCAAATACTTCCCGAAAGAATTCTTCATTAGGGCATCTTTCGATGCCAAATACCACACCATTGATTAAAATGATAGCGCCAACCTGACCCTTTACAGGTTCAAATTGAACTACGAATTCATCCAATTCTTTCTGAAATTTCTCGTAGAAGTATATCAAATGCCCCTCACTACGTGAAATTCCTGATTCATTATTAAATCTGGTGATATAAGGCCATAGCTTAGAGTAAGACTCTTTTCCTTTTAATGCAGTAGCATCTGCACGAAGTGCCCATGGTAAAATTGCTAATGACTTTTTACCACGCGACAAATGACCGCCCTGTGTTTGTTGAATACAGGCGCAATCATTATACTGCTTTGTTTTACCCTTTGTAACATATCCCATGCGCATCATCGCATGATCCTGGGCACTTTCTTTGGTCATATAAGATGCATGTGCCGGTATAATGATGCTTTTATCAGTTACATTGATAAACGTAAGATTACCATATGCTGAGTTTGTTACCTCGGCATTAGTAGATGATACAAAGTCTTCACATTGAAGTCCTTTGTCTAATAACAATGGAATCATCGTGAAAACTCCTACGTGCTGCATATTTCCAACTACGCATCCTCGTAGTATATCTCTCGTATTAGTAAGCATATCAGTTTCCTCCCACTAATTTAAGTGTAGAGTTTTCTAACATGCCGATGCCCATTACAGGATCTGTGATAAATATACTTCGTAACATCGCTACTCCAACCTTAGTGATATCCATTACAGGAACTACGAGTACTGAGTCATTCTCTGTAAATTTTCTGACTCCTGATGCTTCAGCGGCCATTACAGACGGAAGATAAATGATAGGAACTGTCCATCCCACTTTCCTTAATAAGGATAATAATTCATCAAATCTTCCCGCAATGACATTTTCGTATCCGTCAGACACCACGAATATACAGTTTACATCTTTTTTTGCTAAATTCCGTAAACCCTCTGCCAGATTAGTACCATCTTGCGGAAAAGGAAGAGTTTTAATAGTTTTTCCACCAATTCGTTCGACATGGACTTCTTCAGCATGCATTAATGTTTTCATTGTTGCGTAGGCGATTGCCATCGGTCGCATCGGTTGAGTTACATGACCACTCATGCTCTGAGAAGCATCAAAGATGATACCGATGTTCTTATACTTAAAAGGAAACTGTTCGTAAGCTTTTTTAGCCTTCTCATCAATCACTTGATTAATCTCTACAGTGGTTCCTTTTTCATAAATATAGATCGCAAGATCATTTAGACTCATAGCTCTCGGATTAAATTCGATGACCTTTGTAACTCCTACTTTTTTCTGAGTAGTCTGAGTTATCATTTTTTCCTTATCAGTCATTGCTTCTTCTGATAATTCAAAAATCCTGGCTACGGGAATTTCGCGATGATACTTACTTCGAATGCCTTCTAAGGTTGTTCTTGGCAATCCTTTTCCCTTGGAAAAATCAACTTTGCAATCTTCATACTGCTGAAGAAGCGTAGTCTTAAATGGGCCACTATTTCCTAATATAAATGAAACACATTCTAACTGAGTTTCACTTATATCTGGCCCTAGAAAGTTTGCAATCATCTGACGTTCTCGTAATATCCGTATTTCAGTAGGAGCAGAACTCTTTGCTAATATCGCTTTTGTGATAGAAGCTCTACGTTCTCCGAGCACGTGTTTCAATGCCGTTCGAAGTTTATTACGGTATTTCACTGCTTCAAATGGCAAGTGCTCATTTGATAGAATTGACGTTAATATCAGCTTTCTAGTGCGAGTGTTGTTAACGCGTGCTTTAGCCAATTTTACAAATAATTTAAAACGTCTAGTAGCGGGCAAATGACTTACGATGTGCTGTAGGCCGATGTATTCTTGTTCAGCGGTTAATATTCCACTACTAAAGGAAGTACCCAATAGTTTTTCGACGACTGTCTGTCGACCATTGTCTTGTACAGATGGTAATAGTGATGCTAAAAGATATAGTCCACGATCTATTGCTAATATTTGATCATGGGCAGACTTCTTTACAGCATCCTGCTCCCCTTCTGTATTTACTGCAGTTGCTTTTCCAGTTGATGTAACCAACGAATCCAAGTATGTCGGCATCGCAGTTTTCAGCAACATAAGCGAAGCCTGTGAAAGTTGTTTTTCCACATAGCCTCCTAATTAAAATTAATGAAAAGTTTAGGTACAATTATAAAAAAGGGGTAGGGCACACTAATGCACCCTACCCTATGAATTTGAAGAAAATTCGTAAATGATTTTTTCTTATTACTCCCCAAAACTAACAATATACTTGCGGGGAGTGCCGGAGTCGAACCAGCTTGACTATTATTGAGATAGTATTATCCATTCTGAAATCATTTTCAGTTCTTCAAAAAATAAACATTAGGAGTAGGACTGAGGTTGTCTTGTTTATTTTTCATTCGAAATATCTGAAACAGCGTCAAGTCTCCTAATACAATAAAATGGTGGTAAGTTTATAGTTATGTTTTTCGAGCGGGATTTGAACCCGCCACCGATTGATTATAAGTCAATTGCTCTACCAAATGAGCTATTCTGAAATAACTGTAAGTCCACCGATGGTTACGACAAAAGGATTTGAACCTCTAAATTACGGTACCCGGGAGGATTACCGTCGCGTCTGCCAATTCCGCCATATCGTAATAAATAGGCAATAATTAATAAGTAAATTTTGTTTAGAAACAGGACTTGAACCTGCAATTCATTGATCCGCAATCAATTGTCTATACCAAATTAGACGATTCTGAAATTACTTAGTAGTTTGCCTTTTGTAGCGGGGGAGGGATTCGAACCCTCGCATAGCCTGGTTATGAGCCAAGTGACTTGCCACTTGTCGACCCCGCAATCAAATTACTTTTCGATCTCATAGATAGCAGCTATTGCTGCATCAACGATTTTATTTATGGCCATTATCTTGGCCATTTTTACATCTGTCTCAGTGTCTCTTGTTCTTGTTGCCCTCGAACTAAATCTTGCCTCTTCAACCTGATCAGGAATCTTTACGAGCATTGTTCTTGCCCGAAGATATGACCGAAATAATGCAAATTTAAGATTTTGCACTTCGATCTCCCTTATCGCCGATTTTAATGAATCCTGAACAACTTCTACTACGGGAGTCATCCCTTTAGAGTTTACAAGATCTTCAAATGCTGCCTGTGCGGTATTTAATTCTTGCGTAGGGGCCTGTGCACATGCCAATAAAAGACATATGACAAAAAGAATTGATAACTTACGCATATCATCCTTTCAATTTTGATGACGAAGGCAATAAAAACAAAGCTAAACAAGTAGGGTTTGTTAGAATCATAATATGAATTATAAAAATGCCTTCGTCATAAATCTTATACCAATTAATATATGCAATGCTTTTTTAAAAAGCAAGTAAAAAATAATAGATAGTTGTCCCTTGCGTTAGTGGGATCCCCGTAGCTGCAAACTCGGAGCAAATACCTTGGAAAGATCCGGAGGGTTTTGTTTGCAGATATCCCTCCTCATTTTTTCCATGAACATGGCGAAATACGCGAGGCCTTAAGTCCTCATTGATTTAAGTGTGAAGCTTAGCTTCTTCCTCTTAAACCTTCTCTGCTGCAACTATCTATTAATAAAAAATTAGACTACCGGCCAGGCGAACTGACTCCTTACGCCTATACTAACATAAGTAAGATGTATTGATTGATAAATAAGCAATAGGCATAGGTCTACTTATCCTTACAATATCATTCCCAGCAATATTCGCAATATTAAAACCTAACTAGTTAGATACTAATAATTAATTATGCTTCTAGTAATCTAATATAACTTTGGGCCGCCGAACATATCCTTGATCGCACGGCCAAATCAGATAATATGATCAAATTCATAGTCTGGAAGTATGTATTACAAATGTCACTCGCCGCCCTGATTAATGCTAAATTTGCTGCTCTACCACTGAGCTACTCCGCCATAATAAACAATAACATTAGAGGCGGAGGGTGGGATTGGACCACCGACACACAAAGAAAGAAAGAACTCGATGACATGTGATACTGTTACTAAAACTGTTTGGGCAAGATGCTTTATATAAGACTGAGCTTAATATATGTAAGGTTGTAAAGCCTTACTTTGTAATGCTGATACTTTCCCAAAAGTTTAGTTACAATTTATTGATTGTAAAAAAGAAACTTTAATAGCTCGAAGCCAAATTTAACATTGGTGGCTTCGTTACTATTTGCACGACTACGTGCGTCCGCGATGGCAGAGAGCATTTTATCTACTCTGGACATCATATCGGCCTTTACTGCTGGAGAAATCTTTCCTGATACAATACGTCTTGAAAATTCTCCAACCTGTGTTTTCTTTACAGCCTCTCGCACTTGTGCGGGATGCTTATCCGTCGCCGGAGCTAATACTACCGGAACAGTCTCTTCAACATATCGGTACGTAGGAGCCTCTTGAGTTACTGAGGTGCCATCACGTTCATCGTCATTCTCTTTCCAAGCCTTAGCCATGTCCAGAGTTGGAAGATTATTTACGATATGCTCTCTGAGTTCTCTTACGGACTTCTCCAATTGGAGCAGTTCCTGCGAAGAAAATTCTCCGAAGTCACGATCTCCAATTAAGAGATTTGCCTTTAACCCGCCAGAAGCATTTGAAGCTTCTCGAGATAATTGAACATTAATAGAATCAGCAAGATAAGGAAGAATGAAATCCAATTTTTCTGTTACAGTTGTTATCAGTTCTTTTCCCTCATCCGGCTGCTTGTCCCCGGCCTCATCGAAGGGAGTATAAGTCCGAAGATATCCTTCGAACATCTCGCCCTTTTGGAAAGTCTTTGCGGCTTCAGCTAGGAGTTTATTTCCTTGCTGTACTTTGTCTCCCATCACTGCAAGCAGTTGATGGAATTGCCCTGCTTTTGTTTTAGTAAGCATTTATTTTCCTGGTTATAATATAAAAAATGAATAGTTGCCCAGGCGAACTGGGTGTCCTGATACACGTTTTTTATGGACATAAACTGCTGTCAGTTGACTTCGATGATCTTCGTGTAATAGTATCTAGGTAGCTCTGACAATCTAAGTCTATGCGAAAGTTCGCGTCATTGGAGAATACTTGTCTAGAATTTCCTCTCCGACTTGTTCTGCTCCAGCTATTCATTAATTGAGCACATTGTGCGCTAATATTCTTAAAGTAAAAACAAAACAACTCAGGGTTGATTACTCAGCTCAGAGATTGCTTTGTTTAGAAAGCCTGAGACTACAGCTTTCAATACGCACCTCTACTCCCTTATTGTTTAGGAGCTTATCCACTACGACCGCTGTTAACGTATCGTAGTAGTGCGCGATGCCGGATGGGTTACCATCCAATTTCGATGTGGTCTGCTCGGCGATACTTCGTTCCCCCTGGGTTCGACCCCAAGAATCGGACCTTGCGAGTCCGGGAGAAATACCTACCAAAGACGATGGCTTCGCAAGCCATAGCCTTCCACTTTCCAATGGAGTGGACTTGGGCAACTTGTAAACCACACGCGGAAGCGTTTTTGCTTTTAATTGCATTCAATTTTTGGCATGTTAGCCGGATTCAGGAATCGCACCTGATAATTTAATTACCATTATTCTCATTTTTAAGCCAGGAGCTTCCGTGAGGGACCATTTCCTTTTGAGAAACAGCATCCCTCCCTGGCCTATGGCAGCATCTCTGCTAACCGGTAATTTACTCCGCGCTCGCTACGCGTTTCTGTAAATCACTAGAGCACGCTCTTGACAATCGCTTGTCTCGAACTAAGCTCTCTGATCTTGTCTCCCTAGCTAACTGTTAGACGTGTGCCCTCTAGTTCTAAGTAGAGGTATAGACTCGGCGGTCGCCCCTGTCTACGATGGCAATCACACACCAGCTTACTAAGTTCGCCCATTTAATAATAGGCACCTCTTTGTAGAGGCGAAAGATCATTGCTTGGACGGACTACGTACCACGGCAAGCCGCAATTCATAGCGCAAATTTACGTGAGATACGTAAGGATTGCTTTCCCGTATTACTACGGATTATCTTCCCAAGCGAAAAGCGTACATAGTACGCTACCTTTTTCTTATACCAAGAAATTTTTTATTTGTTTAGATAGATCCTCGAGAGAAAAAACTACTTTAATATATGGACGTCTAAGTGATGTTTGTATTAATACATCACTACGTCTTGTATATTCAGGATCTACGCCAATAAATAACATTTTAGGTTTATACATTGACCAGGCACCCAGCTCGTATAATACAATTGGGCATAGGGTTTCCTTAGGAAACCAGAATGATATGGCAGCTGCTTCATTTAAATGATAAAATTCCCACTCGATTTGCGCACGGGCGGCATTGGGATCGCTGATGGGAAAATTCTTTCTTCGTGGATTAACAAGTATAATATCTTCATCTTTTAGAAGATCTACTAGTTCCGCTTGCCAATCGGGACATCCAGTTATCCCTCCAGCGAGGAATATATGATCTCCATGGCCGAGATAATTATTTGGAGCTTCAATGTATGTCATTTATATTCTTGGTTAAATTAATATAAAAAAATACCGCCCCTATGTTCATTCATAGGTCTACTAAATCTCCAAGCATGACCATGGAGACGCGTAGAAAAGGACAGCGATGGCCCATGTCCGTCATCAGTAGTCCGGCGGCAAGCTTATTATAAAGTGTGAACACCCGGGAGACAGGATGTGAACTCCCGGGTGGTCGTTTTCGTCTGACATCCAGCCAGGCGTTGTCTGGGTGGCAGGGGACGATCCTGCGACCTCCTGGTCCCAAACCAGGCGCGCTACCAGCTGCGCTACACCCAGATTAATACTATGCCCACCAGGAACCCATAGTCTCCTCGTAATCAAGTGCCCGTAATTCGGCTCTCATTGCATCTATACCAACTGGATTATCTGACACGATTGTGATTCTACCAGGTTTAAATTGTGGATTATCTGATAACCATCGCAAGATTCCTACGCCGTCCCGGTGATATCGTTTTTTATCAATTTCAGCAAAATCATCTTGGCCGTAGTCATGATCAAGATATAGATGATCTACAAAGACGGTGCGTAGAATATTGATACCTTGCTCAAATGTACGAGCGATGTAATCTACATTATATTCCCTACGATCATCAATTAGTAGATTCATATTTTTCTCTTAAATTCTTAATGATGACAGCCGCCGATAACCATCTTTTATTTTTTGGCATATTGGCAATCGCTTCGATTGTTAATCTCTTGGAAGCCTGCTGAACTAGATGCAAAATTAACCTTTGTTCTGCCGATTCAAAATCACACCATACATAATTTTTCATAAATATTCTTTCATAATTAGATCCCTTGAGAGGGGTTGAACCCCCGTCTTACCAGAACGTTACTTGATAATGTCCTTCCGACAACCAAGATCTTGGGTGTTTAGACGACAAGGGAATAAAATGATGCTAGCCGGACGCCACTACGGCCACTTATTTTAGGGCTTGCTCAACCTCTCTATGAGAGGTGCACTTTTGTCCGAGGGTTTAAGACCGACAACCTCAATACCGTACGTGGTAGCATTACACGTTTTAGCATCATAATTGGCGGGTGAAGATCTCCAGCAGGTAAGGATTCGAATGATTTTAATCAGTAATTAAGTCGGCATTTTTACGTATCCGGATTTCTATTTTATGCGTTCTTAATACTTCCCCTGCAACTTCACCCATTAAATTAATATACCGATCGGAATTACACCGACTGCATAGGTGCCACTATTATGCTTTTGGCCAATGCCCACTTAAACTCCATTTTGCGCCCGGCACAAAGCGCTGATGGCTGACATCGTTCCGCGTGTCATTGTCCACGCTGCAGTATATTATAATTTGGTCTTTACGCTTGTGCCATCATTGATGTAGTAATTTTATAACCGTCAATGTATGAGACGCTCGTTACCTTCTTTGGAAGAGACCAAGACTTAAGTGTTACATAAGGCTTCTTGGCCCCTTTAACCCTATACTCAGTGGTGCTCTCACTGCTGCCAACACCACTGGAATTACTGCTGGCGTCAGTATCGGATGTACTAGATGCACAATTACACCAGATTTCACCTAATGCCGCCAGAAGAAACAGAATAGCTAGTCGAACTGCCAGTTTTTTCACGCAGCTCCTCCGTAAATTTGTAATTTCCCCTAATTATTTCCCCGAACTCCCGTTTATAAATGGGCCTCCAGGACGGTTTATTAGTATCATACAAGATTGGCGTAGGCCACTTATAATAATACATATTAATTCCAAGGACGCGTACTCCAAATTCATCCATATCATTAATAATCCATTGAACTCGGAGTACTTTTTCTATCAAAAATCTGAAAAATTTATCCTTCATATGGTGCGTCGTGCTCCTTCCAGGCGACTACGATTCCTATACCGTCTTCATGGTCCCACCCATTATCAAATCCGATGCCGTACCCATAATAACAAGAGTCGGTCCATCGATGTCCCTTTTGCTCGAAAGTAACACTATACATCTTTGACACTTCTGGAAGCCCAATGGTAACCGGAATCCATGGATCTTTTAGGCAAACAATCTCTGTAAATGCTTTTTCACAATTATGATAATTTATTGCCGCATCTTTGGCGGCTTTAATAGAACATATCATCTTGTTACGATGGTTTACTTCTGCACGGAAATGATCCGCGCTATTGTGATAATGCATCGCCGCGTCTTTCGCTTCAGATAATTTCTTTCTGAGATTAGCAAGCTCATTTTCAAGCTCAACACGTATTAGATTGGATTCATTATACATATGCCGAAATTCGTCAGCCTCTTTCTTAGCCTTTACCAGTTCGATTTCGAGGATACTGATGCCGCCGACGCCCATGTTTGCTGTATTTATTTCAGTGTGCTCACTCATATATTATCCGATTTAAATTGTTCAAAGTTATATCCAAATCCGTCTTCATACATTGGGACATCCTGGAACTCTGCTAAAACCTTAGCAGCTTCTTCATGAGCGGAGTGATTTTGACAGCAACTGCATGTAATCTGCCAATGCCTGGCGAATTTTTGTTTCATAATTTAATACTCCAACTAAAAAGTACTCCGAGTGGGATTCGAACCCACGATGCAGGGTCGAAAACCCTGAGACTTTACCACTTGTCGATCGGAGCAAAAAGGGGGGTTAATCCCCCTCATTCACCACTGTAATGCCATAAGGCATTTACACCACCTCCTGCATGAGTGCGTCGCACTCAAGTTTATACTTCCATATTGTTAATGACACGTCAAGTGCTGCCTGTAAATCTTTTACCAGGAATACACTATTATGTGTAGTTCCTAATAGATGTTTTATCAGCATTTCGCGTGCTAATATTGACGCTTTTGCTAGCCCAAGGTCGGCTTCAATTAAGGATTTTGATACATCCGGATCGATAAAGACTATTAACTTTCGAAATGAGTCTTTCATTCTTCCGATGGCCATCGCGGCTTCCATTAATGATATAAACGCGTAGGTTTCATCAGTAATTGCAAAAATAACTATGTCATCATTAGCAAGATGACATATTTCTTTATCTGAGTCCGCGGGTGTCCACATTCCATCAGCTACCTGAGGATTAAAAAAAGGAATACCTCTAACAGTATACTGATCTACGAACGCTTGTCGCCAGATGGACTTTCCACATGTACCGAAAAGTCCGATGAAGTTACGGTCTTGTTGGTAAATCTCCAAGATCTACTCCTAAAACTTTCATTTTTTTATCTCTTATGCAGCCTATTAAGTCAGTCCTCGCTGCGAGAGGCATTTTGACGTTCAATCCATTCATCCAGGGTTACCACTCGAATACTAGGAAATTGTCCGAGAAGTATTCCTGAGAAAATTATTAACGGTAGATTAATGGATATTAACGTAGTATATAATATAATAATAATTAATGTGGCATGCAACAATAAAAAACACGCACGCCCCAGATTTGGCTTTTCATCGATGTCCAGTCCAAGGATAAACAATATATCATTGAACCGTTCATATAATAAAATTTTCCATTTTCGATATAAAATTGTTGTAATTACCGAAAATATAAATATTACAGATCCTAATAACATAGTGCCTCCTATGATAAAAGAAAGCGGCCAGACTTGGCCGCTTTTTTTATGTTACTTGGTCAGCTTAAATCCCCTAAGTGGGCCTTCGCCTGTTGAAAGCACGATATTCGTGTTCTCATCAATGGTCTCTTCAAGAGTTCTCAAGCTCCGCATGAACGAATAAAATTCGGGGTATTGTCCGTAGGCGCTACTATAAATAGCCGCCGCTTCGCCCTCGCCCTTCGCATGAAACTCCTTAGCTTGTCTATAGGCCTCAGAACGAATGATTGCAATTTCGCGATCTTTCTTTCCAACGATTTCCATAGCCAGGCCGTTGCCCTTTGATGTATACAACTCTGCAACCCGGTTCTGATCGGAAATCATCCGATCATATACTCCCTGCAGGTTGTTTTTGGTGTACATCAATGTACGAAAATTCAGGTTTGCAAATTCAATACCTAGCGAGTCCGTGCTGGGTTTCGTAAGTTTCATGATCTGTACCAGCATCGAATCCCTGCCAACCCGTACCTTCGCAGAATCCGCTGAGGCAACTGAGATAATAACCGAGTCCGACTCTGATACACTGGCAATCAACATGACCCGGTTCGAAGTCCGTACGGCCTCATTCAGCATATTTGCCGAAATAAGGTCATTTACTTTGCCGTCGAAGATGTCATCGAGCCTGGAGAAACACTGTTCAGTATTACCTACGGCATTCTTGAACAGCAGGGGATTTACAATCTTCCACCGTCCAAAAACCGAGATTGCCACATACTTGCGATCCAGCGTCGGAAGCTCCATCGGAGCACCGTCCCACTCGTACCAACGGTTATCGTAGGTGTAACGATGCTCGATAATCGGCGTCTTAAACGCGACACCGGGGACTTTATTGATATTAACGGGATCACCCATGCGAGTGACTACGCTCTGTGTCACCATGTCCTGGACGTAGATTGAATCACAAACGATAACCAGGGCAATCATACACAGAACAGCCAGAATTATTTGTTTCTTCATTGTTTGGCCTCGGGGTTCAGGTTCATGAATGGCAGAACATTGCGGACAGCATTGTCGACGAAGGTCTTATGGGCAGTTTTGTCCAATGCCCTTACGATGGCCTCGTTATACAGTCGCTCTTCAGTAGTTTTGGCATTCTTTGCATGTTCCCGCGCCAGGGCGAGGAATTCCGCTACGTCACCACGTGCATTGTTCACACGTTCGGCGTAAAAACCGTTAGCAAGTTCTACTGTCTGCAGAGCTTTGCCCTGTTCCAGCGGAACCTCCCGGTTATAAAGCTGCCTAGCCTTGTTGATCGTCTCGTCCATGCCTGATCGGGCATTGGTAACGTTTTCGTAAGATGTCTTGACTTCCTTAGGAGGTTGTGCCTCCTGAAGTTCAGTCATTACAATGCCGAGTCCGGTGCCAAAATCACGTAGGCGCTTATCTGTTTCGATACGCGCCTGGATCGCGATGTCAGTCCTGGCGAGGTTAATAACCTCATCACCAGAATGATCGCCTACGACTTTGCGCATCTCAGCGATTGACACATCGTCCAGTGTTTTCAAGGGGTCGATGACATTGTATGCATACTGATACGGATTAACAATCTGATAGTGATGCACCCATTGAACCCATACTACGGAAAGATCTCCCGTAAGCATAAGTGCCTCTTTGGCGAAATCGCCCTCAGCATATGTTGACTTCACATCTGCCTTAATTGTTCGAAACCCATACTCCGCCTTAAAGCGAGTCTTGACCGGAATATCCTTTACGGTTTCAACCCCTACGGGAAGTTTGAAATGAAGACCTGGACCAACGGTCCGATCGTACTTCCCAAGCGTCTCCACCAGGCCGACAGAATCAGATGATACCGTGTAAGGAGTCGTGAGTGCAAAAATGCATATCACGATCAGTACTGCGATGCCGACGTATTTTTTTGGCATGTTACCCTTTCTTTCTTTGTTTTGTGTGACTTTTAACATCATCAAGGACTTCCTCAGTTTTCACAATCTCATCGATAAGGCCTTTTTTTGCAGTAGCCATCCGTAGATTGGCCCTTACAAGGTTCAATTCGGATTGTAAAGCTTCGATGTCCTTTTGATGTTCCTTGTTAATGTAGCCACGAACCAGTTGTACCAGAAAATATACTAATACTAAAACAAGCCCGATGGCTACAAAAAATCTCGCAAGATACATATGCTACTCCTGCTCCCATTTTGTAATTACTACGGCAAGATAAACCCCTACGAGTTCCCCAAGAACTCCACCGATGCTTATCAGGGCCATCAGAAACAAGGATGTACCGAAGACTGGAAAAAGAACTTTATCAGAGAATAATTCACTGACATCCTCATCGGTTTCCTCTCTGATTTCTTGTATCAATTGCTTCCCGTACTTCCGGCCCAAAAATACGAGTATAAAACTAATAAGAAAAACTAAAACAAAACCAGTCACATGAAATCTCCTATGTTAATTAGGTTCTATCTATGTTCTTATACCGAAATTGATTTAAAATGCTCATTTGATCTACGGTCCACCATTCGGGTGGAGCTACTCCACGTTTCCATTTACTCTTCTTTCTGCTTTGTTGATAATAAGCCCGGTATGACACTACAACCTCAGACGATCTAAAACGAACAGGAACTGTTAGTTTAAATCCAAATGGACTATTAGGTAATCGCGTAGGAGCTATTTGCAATAATTTTATTACATTTGCAAGTTTATGTTGACGTTGATATCTTATATTATATTGATTAAGTAATTCATTCAACATGATGCTTGCCCATCTATATTTATTTATGGTACACATATTCTGATCGATGGGCACCGGGGTATCATGTAATAATCTATATTTAAATGGAGATCCCAATGCCCAATGAATAAATGATAAATCTTTTGTAATCAAAAAAATACTAGTAATTACATCCTGATCGCAATGTGCCTGTGCTGATAATATTGGATCGTAATCTAATATATTATAAATCATATTATTTCCAATTTAAAAAAAATTTGGGGGATTAGCCCGCAGACAAATCCCCCCATCTAAGTTATACCTAATATAAGATAGAAAGGGTACCGTTCTCTTCATTATATAAAGAGATTTGACGATATGTCTTTCTATAATTTTCTTATACCCTATTTTTATTACATTTGCAGGGGCAGGAGGCATCGAACCCCCAACCGTCGGATTTGGAGTCCGATGCTCCGCCAGTTGAGCTATGCCCCTATGGCCGATAGGATGACCAAGACCAGGATATGCAATGCCTGATCTAACCAAATGCTTTTTATAATGCCTTGGCATTTAAATGCGTCGATTATCAAGTGCATAACAAATAGCACGATGAGACTCAACAGTCTTAGAGGGGAGAATAAAACGAATGGGGCTACATAAGTAGCGACATGATACATTAGTATCTCGTCACTTTTCACTTTTTCAGAGGACATCCAGGCGGATTGAAAGCGAAGTCCCCGATGAAGTGACATGCTATAAGAACTAATACTGGATGCATTGTTTTCTCTTATTCTTGTTCAGGTTCTGGTTCACTATGCTGGGCATTACGTGCCCAATCCTCATAATAACCATCTGTTCCATGCCCGATGTCTCCGTAGCACATCGAACACAAATCCCCTTGTCCGTCAGGAATTTTCTCTCCGCAAGATTTACAATATTTTTGACTCATCGGTACCTTCTGGTTTCTCTTTCTAATGCATCAAGACGTTGTTTTATCTCCTCGATATCAGTATAATTATCAACCTTATCTCTTTTCTGCCGGCACGATGGGCATACAGCAGAGTAAGGCTGAGGGGTGTCATAGGGGATTTGTATCATTCTATTACAGTCACAACAGTAAGTTAATCTCACTTTATTTTCTTCATGAGACTTTTTTTCCGTTGCGTCCTCTATCTCTTGAAGCATTATTTCCTTGTGTTTTTGCTCCATCGAGTCCGTCGGGACAAAATTCTCGATGAAATATTTAACATTTCTTAACATATTAATACTGGTTAATATTAAGTGGCCACGATGCGGCCACCGTTGATTAGAGACACTTTAGAGTCTCTCTTGCTAGGAATACAGCTTCTTTTGCCATCTCAGGAGCACATCAGAATAAAAATTACTAATAATATAAGTTTTTTCATACTACGTCCTTTCAGATTAAATATCAGTGTAAAAAGACCGGTTATCCGGCCCTTTCTACAAAAGTCCACCTGGTAGAAAAAGTAACCCAAATAGTGCAACCATAGCTGTTAACACCAGGAGTATTAATAAAATTAAAAACTCTGGATCATTGATAAGTTTCATGTTACTTCCTATTTAAAGTTATTAATATCTAATGTTCTTATACCTATTCTTAAGGTAAAAAATAAGCCTACGCGATTTGATGGTGACGGCGATTGGCCGTTATAGTCCAAGAATGTGCGTGGCTTATTTTTAAGGAGACTTTATGTCCTACGTATCTTATACCAGAAAAAATCTATAATGATTCACATTACAGATTTCTTTTCTTTTAATGGTTGATATTTTGTAAATAAATTAGTTTCAGTAAATTGTCTAGTTATGTGATCATATATACCACTTACAATTATAGGTTCACATACACCACCTATTCCCACGGTAGTGTGTCCTGATATAGTTCCACAAAAAGCATCTTCGCTAATTGGGCATGATAGTAAATCAAGACAATACCAATCACAAATTAGAAATTAGAAACTTACATTGTACCTTTGTAAATGATACATACGGACATTTATTATTTTTCATTTCGTATTTTGTAATATAAATCCTCACATAATAATATCAAGTATACCAATGAAAGGTATAGCTGAATACGTACTGCTGGATATGCTAAAAACTGAATAATTGTATTTATAGGCTTGCGTCCTCATAATGAAGAAATAATACATTTTTAAGATTAATTATATGAACGACTTTGTTAACAAGAAATCTAAAAATTTTCCCGTCATCTTGTATATTATATGCATTTGGAAAATTAAATACATCCCCGTTTTCAAATTTTACATGAATAGTCGCCATATTTCCTCATATTATAATAAAAAAATGGTGGCATAGCCACCATTACTTGTTATCCTGAATCTTTTTTTCAATCTCTCGTTGAGAGGCTGCGATGCGTGCAGCCTGCTCATCAAGCTTCTTAAGCTCCGCTGTTTGCTGATCGGCTTTAACCTTATCAGGGGATTTCCCGGGATCGGCACAGCTTAGCGAAAATAGTAGCATGAGAACTAGTATAATTCTCATAAGGCAACCACTTTGAATCTATCGTAGATTTGCATTGGGCTGGTAATAGTTAGTTCCAGCACAGACTCAGGAAACCAATAAGTGCCTTCCACATCTATGCCTGTGGCCAACAGATACCCATATTTACGATTATACCTTATCACCTTATATTCCTTGCCGATGCATTTATCCATTTGAGTTACCCAGTTTGCTTCCCAGACTCCAGCTTCAGATTCCTCTTTTCTGGTAACTCTTACTACGTCATTAACATTAAATTTCATAAGGCAATCACCTCGAATTTATTGTAAATTGGCATTGCTACGGATAGTTCCAATGCAGTTTCAGGAAACCAATAAATAATTGTACCATTGCTTAGTGTGGATAGCAAATAACCGTAGACACCACCACACATTCGTATTACATATTCTTTCCCAATGTGCTTGTCCATTCCAGATACCCACTCTCCTTCCCAACCATCACTTAGAGACTCTATTTTCTTGATGACCATAACCTTGTCATTAACTTTGAATTTCATAGGGGGACCACCTGAAATTTATCGTAGATTTCAAAATCTGATTCTGATTTCAATATAAATTCAGGAAACCAAAAATTATAGGAATTAAGAGATGGATCTGCGGATGTATTGAGTCTAACTCCAAGACCATCATTATGATCTATAACCTTGTATTTATTCCCTACGCATCTGTCCATCCTCGGATTCCAATCCACGTTCCATCCCTTTTCGCCTCGATGTGCTATTCTTGTAACAGTTACTACGTCTCCAATTTTTAGTTTAGATCTTTTTGAATTATCAGTAACTTTCTCAAGAATAAAATAGGGTACGTAGGCGGAGTCCGTGTCATCCAGGCGTATAGAAACTCCCATTACATCATTGGTACTTTCTACTCTAACCTGTTTTCTAATAAGATGGTCCATTGAATCTAACCAAACTGTTCCCCATCCATTTTCATAACTCTTGGCCGCTCTGGTTATTTTAACAGTGTCTCCCGCCCGAAATCCCGCAGAATTTTGCCGGGATGCATAGTCATTTTGTTTTTCTAGTACAAAAAAGGGAACCCACATTGATACATGATTTTTTGTCATTATTTTAATTCCCTCATTTTCACGAATATCCGTAATGGTAACTACGGATCCTACGTAAAAATTCATTGAGGAGGTCCAGTTATTACTCCAGCCATCTTGTAAGGACTTGGCAGTTGTAGTGATCTTTACTACGTCACCAATTTTAAGTCCGCACTCATTCTGGCGGCGTAGATAATCTCTGGTAAGTTCTCCTCTTACGTCTGTTTTTTGTAATACAAAATATGGCCAGCTATAGGAGATCCGGGAACCATCTTCTTTGCCTAATATAACCCCTGAATCAGAAATTGAAAGAATTATAAAAGTCTTTCCAACAGATCTATCCATGTCTGATACCCAGGAATTCATCCAATCTTTTTCATGAGTTACCGCCGAACGAGTAATTTTTACGTGATCTCCGATGCGAAAACCACTTTTAGCTTGATCATCACAATACATAATTTTTCCTTTAATTTGAAACTAATGGTTGAAAAACATTATCTTCTTCATTATGATAAATTGTTTTATTATAATCATTGCCGCCACACTTGGGGCATTTATAATTATAATAAGTAAAAGAGGGATTAGTATCTAATATTGCAGGTCTGTAATGATTCCCACAAAAACCACATACTGCCTCATCATCTTCTATTGTTCTTATACCTTCCAATTTAACTTATACCCCTTTCGTGGTTCTCCATTAACTCTAATGGATTGCTTTTCTTCTACGTACATCGAAATTAACTTACCAAAGGATGCAACTGATAAATCTTTTCGATACATGTAATTATATAGTTTACATAGTTCCTCAGTAGTAGCATTGCCACGCTCTTTGATAGCATGTAATATTGCTGCTGCCTGAGCGTAAGTTTCCTGACGCATCGGCTCAGATACAAGATTTTCCTGTAGATATGTAATGTCCCCGGTCCGTAGTGCTACGAAGAAATCTTCTGACGTAGTAGTTGACATTTCCTGAAGTTTACGTTTTGCCTCATTATTAATGGGCTTAGATACATCTGCCGTAGTAACATTTATTGTCTTTAAATATCTAACAAATTCTGGTAGTTCTGATGTTACCATCGATAACCATTCTTCATGCCCTGGATACCATGGCATATCATGAAGCTTCTTTTCCTGCCTTGGGCACACATTAAATCTACGGTCACCTTTTGATAATATAATACCATGATGACGATTTGTAGCAAAAAGAAAAGTACAAACTTGTTCTTCCTTATCTGCCTCTACGCCTTTTCGTTCAACGATGCCCGATGTCTCAGTGATTGCCTGTTTAATCTTTTCCATCGCTGAACGATTCCGCTCGGAATCATCCATGTGAACTTCATTTACAAGAACTAATAGATATGACGTAAGAAAAGAATTAAATTGATTCCCAAATCTGTCTTGATCCGCATCAGAACAATAACGATGGCCAATGATTGGTGTTAGTATATGATTAAATGTAACTCCTTTCCCCGTTCCCTCTGTACCTTGAAATAGGAAAGTAGTAATTACCTTCTTACGAAATTGAATAAAGTATGCTAACCACTTTACAAATTGGTTATACATTACCTCATCATCACCAACGATGTGACGAAGTGTCTTGCCAATCATGTAAGGCATCTCATGTTTTTCTGATGGGATGGGTACCAATGTAATTAACTCTGTCGGAATATATTTATTAACCATTTGTTTTTCAAAATTTATAACATCATTAGAATCAAATCTAATTCCGTAGTCCATTCTTTGTAAAGTTAATGGTATTGGTATTTTATTCCCTTTACAAAAATTATAAAGGTTGTCTTTTGTAGCAAGATGCCGGAATACAGGTTCCTTGGTCTCGAGATCATACTCCAGTCCGTAGGTATTTCCAGTTCGTTTATCCTCAAAAACGTATTCACGTTTCTCTAATATCATGTACTCATACCAGTCATCAGGATGAAGTTGATATACACCAGACCCAGCTTTTCCCAGGTCTCTGCTTGCACATGAACTACAATAGACATGGGGCATCGCATTTCTGGCGATAAACATCGTAGCATTATGAGTGGCATTGCTTCGGTACGGGGCATCTCCGCACTTCGGACAGAATATTCTATCTCCAGGCTTAGCGTCCCGCATTTTCATCGGCATTCCAGCTTCATCCCTGGCATTTTCATCCAGGCGGTACGAGATTTGTTCAATCTCGTAGGATGTGTAATGTGGTTTAGCTTTTGCTTCAGCCTGAAGAATTGGGGCCTGATCCTTTCCGTACCCAGGAATATCTTTATAATTAAGAAATCCTCGATCCGTAGTTATAGAATCGATGCCTGAATCTGCTCTGCCATGTGCAAAGTATCGATTTCTATCCATGAAGGAGCCATCGATGGCCTTTCCAAAATTCTGAACAAAGATTTGTTTTATAATCTTACGATCGTCTTCATTCTGAATTGGCGTAGATAAAGGTATCAATACTCTAAGTTTTTCTACTACGGGCTTTGGTTGTCCAGATTTATCGTATGTAGCTTTCATATGATTCTGGGATGTGAAAATATAAGAATTAAATGCAAACGCATCCTGAATCTGTAATAGTCTTTGACTTGTCATGATGCCATTATCAAAATCAAGCATCAGACAATGAAAGCAAAACCAGGATGTATTAACTTTATGACCATCCAGAAATTCTGAACAAGATACTCCATTAGTAGTAACTAATGTACGAATATCCTCCCATGCCCATGGTACTTCGATGATTTTCCACCCAGATGATACCCGGGAGTTATTATACTCTTTATCCTTAGTGTAATCATAACGATCACAAATTGATATCTTAATATTAGTCATCTGTCTTTATCTTCCTCTCCTCCCATACTTCATCCATGATTTTTTTCATCGATGAGAACCCCTGATGTATTTCTTTCTTTTTTGGATGTAGCTCAAAATCTTTATCAGATCCCGGGCTATACTCCACTACGTCGAGGGATTTATATTTTTCCAAAAACAATCGTAGCCCCTCTTCTACTCTTGCAGAAAAAGACTCGACGTAGGCTGTTGCTGGTATTTCTTTAACTGCATTTACAAGATCGATGTCGATGACGACATTATATCTTGGCTTTGGATTTTTTGACATATTATTTATTGATTAAAAATTAATGTAAAAGAACCGGTTACCCGGTCCTTTCAGGAGAACCAATGAACACTGCGCACGTAGTTCTTATACCAAATTCTTGGCATTCTCGAATGCGTCCGCGATGTCACATGGAATAATTACAGTGAATTCCCCTTTAATGAGCTGTTCATATATCCTTGAGAGCGACCCATCGTTTTCAATCCCCCTTGGCCATGGGCATAATAGAAATTGAGGTTCTTTAACAGTTCCCCAGGCCCAGGCGCAGCTAGCGTAGTATGATCTCCAGGCCCAGTCTGAGGTCGGATGCACCCCAGAACGAAGAATGGACAGGATCGCCGTGTATATCAGCGGCATCGTCCATGGGGATTCAACGTCCCAACCCAGGGCGTCTATGATGTCCTGGAGCTTACGAAGATTCTTGCAGGTGATCAAACTTTCTGACACTTCATTAAGCTCCTCGATGGTATACCAGCCGATGCGTATTCTAGCGATTAGTACATCGACTGCCTTTCTTTTGTATGCTTCAAATATCTCGTGAGGCATCAGACCTCCTTTCAATAGTACCATGAGTAGCCAAATAGAACCGGTCGTAGCCTGTAGCCGCACCGATGGCGGTATCAAGCGTACCGGTAACTCGAAGAATCTCTTCTCCGGTCTGATCCCTTATAATCCAGGATCCGTAAGCATCGGGGCCAAACTTTCTAAGAAGATTCTTGACCACTTTAGACTTTGTAAAGGTCTTTTTTTCTTCTTCTGAAACCTCATCCCGAATCTCCCAGGCTAGGCCCTGGAGGTTATTGGCGATGTCAGAAACCTTTGCTTGATCAACATCGGTTATGTCCAGACAGGCTCCTGCCAGTGAGTTAAGGTCACGGAGAACTCTGAGTAATTCCTCAAGAGCCTCCGTAGGATCTCTCGTGAGCAATGCTAGCTCACTTAAGGTGATGCTATCTGATGGAAACATCCCTTGAGACCAGTCAGCAACGCTGATTAAAAGTCTTTTCATAGCCTTTTTATCTCTCCTATGTGAGGTCTGACACCGATGAATCCTTCTATTGGTACACCATACAGAACTGCCTCGTCAAGTGTACCACGAAAAAGTATAGCGGGACTTAGTATGTTATCAAAGAGAATAACCCAGTCTCTTACTTTGTCTACATAATAAGTGCGTAGTTCCTGGTATTCTGTTGATTTTATAAAGCCTTCACTGCCATGAGCTGTCATGGATATCAATGATGATCTCCTTTGTTATACTTCTTATACCAATTCTTAATGTAAGAAAAGGAAGAAATCTCCCTTTCTACGTAGGTGCAAGGCCCTATTTGTGGGCTCTTGCTTTAGGCGCTTTGGCCGGCTCGATCGGAACATCCTTCAGATCCAGGCCCTCTACGATGGCCCGCATTCCTTCATAGATCTGATTCAATTTTGCCGCATCACATGTGTGCACCAGGACTCGTGCCGCCTGAGCACCAAGGGTGAAAATGCCTTCTGCCTGTTTATCGCTCCTGGGAGTAAATCCCAGATTTTTGCAGGCTGCGATGGCAAACCTTGTAAGCGTCTTCCCATCTTCGTACTGCCGTAAGTCTTCCAGCCACTTCTCTTGCTGTCGGAGATACTCCAGCATAGTCGCCATAACTGTGTCGGCTTGTTGTTTGTTTCCAACCGACGATGGTAGTGGAAGCTGATACGGATGCTTAATTAGCAATTCCCCTCGCATCGGAAACACGTAGGGGGTAAAGTCCATCGGCGATGTTTGCCGGATAGTAAAATCTTTCGGATCGTACACTCGACTCCTTGTTTGTTAGGTTAACAGCCGAACCCCGTTAAAGGCATCGGGATGTTTTTGAGGTGTAACACCAGGTCTTCCAGGGAACCCTCATAACTCTGGACCGAAAAGTCATTCTCGTCGGTTTCGAGAATTGCAAACTTATGTTTCTTGTCCTTCAATTTTTCGAAGAAGAACTGATAGGCGGCAGTGCTACGGAACATCACCCCGATGCCAATTATTTCGGTTAGAGACTTAGTGGAATTAATTCCTTTCATTATTCTTATACATTTAAGTGTGTGTATAGAATTTACTAAATCTGACGATTTCTATACACACAGTCAAATACTTGTTTTTATTGAGTTGACAAGTTTTAACGCTGATTGTAAGCCTTTTTTAAGCATTTTTTATGATTTTTGTAGTCGCAAATTTTTAGTGAAAAATGGCTTAATTAATTATAATATATATAATTAAGTCTGTAGTAAGGTGTAGTCAGTAACTGACTACACTTAAGTTTATTATATATTACATGTTACATTACACATATATGTTTTAAATACTACGGAGCTAATTATATAATAAATATTAAGTTATTAATGTTTTTTGGGTTCATGTAGTCAGAAAAAGAGGTCAAATTACCAAATTTTCATAAAAAGGTGTGTATAAAGTGTGTATAGAATTACAGATTTTCGGTAATTTCGATGTAATTTGCGACTACAAATTAATTAAATATAAAAAAAATAATTACTTAACGCGTAGTACCTTGTAGTCAGTAGCGACTACGGAGCTAAGTATAATAAACAAATAAAGTTAAGGTATAATGAAAAAAATCGTTATAAACTAAAGTGTGGCATAAATGCCACACTTTTCGCTTATTTTCGTCAGTTTTTGAGGGTGTGGCATAAATGGGACACTATTATTGGATGAGAAATGGTGAATTTTCGTTCGTAGATATCTACCCCGAGAGTGTAGCCTTGACGTGAAACTTGGCTATTATAGCATAGATAGATCACCCGCTAATAACACTAAGGGCTCTGTGTTAGTTAGCAGTTTTTGTGTTTGTATCGCAGCTTGGTGCTCGGCTCGTGTTCCGATGTCAACGCCAAAAATAAGTGCTAACATAACCAGCACAATAAATAAGATGGTGGTCCAATCTATTTTCATAACTCTCTTACAGAAAAAAGATACAGGCAAAAATTCCGTTGATTACGATGCAGGTAAGAACTCCTGCTGCTATTATTTTGCCTTTTTTAATTTCGACAAAATTCGGCCGCATCGCAACGCGAATTGCCGCGATGGCGATGTTCATCGCCGATGTACTCATCGACAATAAAAACCAAATCATTGCTTTTGTGACGAGCATGTTGCCTCCAGTTGTGTTAAATAATATACAAATTAAACATTGATAATGCAACTATTTTAACTGTCCTCGTAAAATAAACTGTTGTTCTTGAAACAGAATCATGTGTCACACTTGTGACATCGGATACAAAGTATGGATTTGTGATTTGAAATACTCACCAGATACTTCACATCGATGGTGTAATACATTATCACTAATGTAAATTACACTCATCGATGAGTCGGGGATGATTAATGTGAGATGTTTTTTGTTATAGGGATGTACGTTGATAGTGCATAGAAAGTAGATCATTGAGATGATCAGCACAACCAAGCTTATCCATGTTTTGTAGGTCTGTATTAAACCTTTTAAGGTGCCCATGTCTTCCCATTGAGTAGTATAGTTTTTTTGTGACAATCACATGATCCATTAATGTAATATTAAAAATTCCGGCGGCTGAAAAACAAAGTCTTGTAGTTTCGATGTCCGCCGAACTTGGATTTGGATCGCCACTTGGATGATTATGAACAAGGATAATTCCTCGTGCACCCGTTAATAAAGCGGTTTGCAACATCGCTACTGGGTCTAGGTCAAGCCCGTGCCGTGGTCCCTTTGCAAGAACATACTTTGCGATGATGTCCATTTTTCCGTTTAGATATAATGCAATCAGTGTTTCCGTAGCAAGATTGCGAATATCCCCAACGAGGTCAAGAACATCCTCCAGATATCTAGCATGTTTTCGAGCTCTGGACTTTTTTACAACGTGAAGTTCAATTTCCTCGTAGCTGTAAGTTTTCATCTAGCCTCCTTTCATAGTTCTTATACCTATTCTTAATGTAAAAAAGCGGAGGATCCCTCCTCTAATAAAGCGGAACTGCATCTATGAACTTTTTGGAAGGAGTGGACGGAATGCTGCTTACATAATAATAAATGGGGAAAGTGAGGGTTAGATTTCGTAGACGATCATAGGCTCCGGGATATGCAGAGCGCATTTCCATCGCTCGTTCCAGTTCATATAAACTTGTCGCCTGACGTTCATTGCATGCTGATGTCTCGGTTTTGTTGAGATTTAAATATTTCATGTATATTCCTAAGTTAAAGAGTAGCGTAGGCTACTCTTCGATTCTGCCGCTGCCGCTGCAAAATGCAATTAGTCTTCCAGGGGGCTCACGACGGTTTTTCCGCCGAGGACCTTATCGCCGAATTTGTGGCCGAGGAAAAAAGTGCCGATGGCTGCGACGGTTGCGGTTGCACCAGCGATGATCCAGGTGGCCGGATCTTTGGCCGAAGTCCTTACACGCGTAACCATGTTCGGAGATGTCTGAATGGCATCTGCAACGAACTCTTCAGGAGTTTGTTTGGACATGATAACCTTTCTCATTAAAGATTAAGAACTGTACTATCTATAGAGTTCTTATACCAATTATAATTGGTAAACCCAGTATTTATCATAAATTGGAAAGGACTCCTCTACCTCGACTGATACTGTCGGCCAGGCGCTGAATAGACGTATCTTGATAAGGTCAATGGCAGCTTTCACACTAAATACTGAACTAGTACGGCAACGATGCGAATCTTGCCCTGGCATAGGACTACCCCAATTCCTGCCTAGTTCCTGGCTAAACAACATGAGTCCCGACGGATGTTGATGTAACAATGTGACAGGTATAATCACTGTCACCATCTTGCGATCTGTTTTGATTCTGATCATAGCTTCTTCTTATAGTAAGAGGGCGTTAGCCCTCATCCACACCTCGCCATGAAGTCCTTCAGGGACTCCATTCTGCGAGGCAGCTTGTGTCGGGTGTGAACCATTTCGATGACTTCGGTACGTTCGGTTTTTCCGAACAAACTGCAAATCCAACTCCAAAGTTTCGTCAACATGCTTTTTCTCCTAAAGTTTGGGGTTGCTTTCTATCTTTCTTATACCTATATTTAAGCATGATTACCTTATTTAGAGCTCGTGTATCTAGTGTTGAGGACATAATTGTAGGAGATACTAGGGAAGGAAGAAAACAAATCTACGTAGAACCCATCGGCTACGCTAATAATGCTACTACACAACAAAAGGTGTATCCTCCAAATTTTATGCCTAATAGTGTTGCCGGAAGTGGAGTATGGTCTTGGCCTGATGTAGGTCAGGAATGTATCGTTGCCGTAGATGATCAGTATGAAGAAGGATTTATTATATCATATACTGTATTTCCTGGCATGGATATATTTGGAGATTACATCGAAGCCGAAACTGGAGAAATGGGTGGAGTAGTATTAAAAGTAGGGGGCTATGAAAGTGCGAAAGTAGCGATGTCTCCTGGAGGAATTATTGACATCGGTTCTAATAGATTTAGTAGAATTAGCATCGATGGAACACAGCGATTCATCGAGATTCAGTCGATGCCGATGCGCATCGATTTTGCAGGTGGTACTTTTGTTTTTAATTATGGTAAGGAACATATCGATACTGGAATTAAGGAAATTACCAGTAATGTGATAGAGTTTGCACGAACCTACGAAGAGCCTGGATTCTCTGATTGGGAACAGCTATGTGCTGAAAGAACAATTGAGATTCCTCCTCTTGTGGACTATGTAGATAAATGTGTGATACGAGCTGGGTACATTCCGAATTTTAATAAGACAACGGACACTCCCAAGCATGTATTTCAATTAGATACTCGTCAATCTATCGGGGATGATCCTAAGTTAAAAGATGTTACAACAGAGTTAAAATTAGGATATCAATATGAATCAGATGTATACGGAAATGGTGTAGTTTATCCTGAAGGATCAATTCTGGAATGGAAGGCTAAAAGAAATGTTGCTGATGACATCGGTACAGCCTACATTAGATATGGAAAATTAAAAACTGGTGATTATTCTGGTGAGGTTTACAGAATCCAGTTACGTGAAAACATCGATCCAGGTACGGGATCATCTACGTTAGGTACAAATGTTGCAGGATACCGTTATTTTGATTCTACAGGATTTGGAAAAGGATTTGACTACGTAGATAATCTTAAAGTGGGTGAACAGTATGTATTAAGCGTAGGAACTTTATCTGATAATACTTTATTTAGAGAACAGTATTATAATGATATAGATAGTTATAATTATATATTTGGCGGGGATGTAATTTCATCAGAAGTTATACGTAGTGTAAATGTTTATAAAAGTGAAATTCTGGATAAACAGTCATATGTAGTATCACATCAGACCCCTGGAAAAGTAAATACATTAGCATTTAGACCTGATGAGGTTTTATTAAAGCATCACGTAGATGACATCGTGGATGTATCGATGCTATTAGATAACCATGATCTTGCTCTTGCACGTATTGCAAATAAAGAAAAAGAAAGAGAACAAATTTATCTCACAGATCAGGAAATTTACATCGAGTATTATACTGATGAAGATTCTGATTTCATTGATATACAGAAGGATGATATAGAATTTGAAAACAGAACCACGTCTAATATCCGTTTACATGAAGAAACAATTTCTGCAAAGTCAGGTGGACACCCAGATGTTGATAATTTGGTCATCGATGGTGATAAATTATCTCTTACACATGGAACTAGTGGCATCGTTATAGAAACTGGAAAGGTTACTATTACAGCTGGAACCAGTTACGTCGAAGTAGCAGATGATAAGATTACTATCAATGCCCTGGGATCCAATGAGCTAATATTAAGTTCTACAGGATTTACATTAAATGGTGTAGCTTTTGCAATGGAAACATTAGTTGCCTGGCTAAACACTTACTCTACGATGCTTGGAATGGGAAATCTTGGAGCGCCAGTGCCAATGTTCCCAGTAGCGAAAACTGCTTTCCAGATAGGAAATTTATTAGAGTATCCAGTATTAGGAGCATTTAAATCATGAGTGTACAAAAAGAAATATTAACCGCGGCAATTACCGCGGATTTATCGCAGTATGACCTTGTTACTGAAGATGGTCTTTCTATTCCTACGGAATTCAGTTATAATGGTCTTATAGTAACTGTGCCAGAAGGATACTATGATGATGTAGCAAAACGTGGTAATATCAGAAGTGTTAATTTAAGGTATGATGTAATAGATGCAGCAATTACGCCCGAGGAAGACGCAGGCCAAACACTAGTATTTGATCAGGTGCGAGCTGTAGAGAACCAAAGACTGGCTACAGTATTATCGGATAGAATATTAGGGCACATCGTTGAATATTTAGAAACAGATGCTGCTGCTAATAATATTGAATTAGCTAGGAAGCAAACACAATCCATCGTTGATGATGTAGTTAAAATAACAGAGAATATAGAAGACCTTGCAATATTTGCAAATTCTCAATCCGTAAGTTATAATCAGTTATTAACTATATTACAGACTACATTTGCTGCTGTACTAGGTGGAGCAGCGGCGATTCCATTATTAGCAAATTTACAGGCTACCTACGCAGCTCCTAATATTATTACATCTGCAACTCAGATTCAAGCTGATATGATTGAGTTGAAGACAAAATTAGAAGAGATAAAAAAGACACTAGATACAATTACTCGAGATAATTCTATAGCTGTAATATAATTTTAATGTAAAAAGAAAAAGCCCTGTTTCCAGGGCTCTTTCCTCTATCGTGCAGCATTGGGCGCCGGCCGAAAGAAGGTTGACTCCGGAAGTCTGACGACTTCCACTCCCACTGTTCCAAAACAGAACCTGGATTCATCCAGGTCATTTAGTAACGTGCCATTGCCCGAAGTAATAGTGTCCTGCTGGGCCTGCTGGCCCAAATCCTGCGTTTCCATCTTAATCTCCTTAATGGAATATTCTCGTCTATAGTTCTTATACCAAAACTTAATGTAAAAAATAGGCAAAAGGCTCTTTGCCTATCTTCGAGAAAGGGGGCTGACGAGGCCCGGAGAAATTTTTAGGGGACGCATTAGGTGCCCCTTCCGAGGGGGATATTCCTCGGTTCAATTTGAATAAAAATAGAAAAAATTTAACTCGATAAACTTTTTCTTTTTTTATTCATTTCACTTCTCCGGTTTGGGTTCCACTTTAAAAAAAGACTAATTATTTATCATTGTTCTTATACCAAGTTTTAACGTAAGAAAAGCGCGTTAGCGCTCCTCCGGCCGGCTTTCGCCTTATATGTAGGATTCTTCTCAAACCGGTCGCATAATTTGGCCTATGGTGTTGGATATTAACTGCGTTCCGGGATTTCTCTCCCGGTGTGATCATAACCCCAGAATGTTTCCTTCGTGGGGGCGAACCAATTTCGTATTGCAGTTTGGATGTGGGACCCAGACATAGTACCTCTCGGTTCTTGTCCGAGTTTCGGAGTACTCCGGCGTTCGTATTTACGCCAATGATAATAGCCTCTGGCATCCCAGGCATTTGGCTTATCGGTGCGGACCAGAATAGCTGAGCAATGGTCCTCACCAATCCATAACTCGTCTGCCTCATTAAAAGTCCGAGTTTCGGACTCATTCATGTGGCAACGCATGAATTGTGCTGTTACAAATGTTCCCAAATACATCTTTGTTCTCCTAGTTAATGATTCCTCGTCAATTTTTTTATACCTAATATTAATGTAAAAGAAAGCCAATTCGGCTTTCTCTACGCCAACTAAGTTGGCAGTTAACTTGAAGGCAGGGGCCATGTATACCGGCCCAATATGTAAGAACCGAAAATGAAACAGAGAGGGTCAGACTCATAGGGCTCGATATGAATTACTGACTATTTATGGCCTGGCGATAATCGTGCTCATCGCGGTCGGTGGTTTTTAAATTGTGAGCCTCTATGCGACTACCTCGCATATAGACTATATTTCTATAGTCTTCATTCTTATACCAAAAATTTTAATGTAAAAAACTTGGTAGCCGCAGGCTACCAAGCACATGCCAACTACCCTGAGTTGGCTAAGCAAGTTATAGCACGGCCTTATAACCTTGCTTCTCGAGAAGCCTTCCTAAGAAGGACAGCATGGATTTTAAACACCGTGCGGGCCTCACCATAAAGGCACAATTTCCTCCTAATCTCTGCAGCGAGGGAGGGACCATATTATTGGTCTTTATTCTTATACCGATAAAAAACACTTGACGTTTACAGTTTAGTTCAATATATTTAATCATGAACACAAATCAACAATTTTTGGAGGATATAAATATGAATCAGCTGTTTCTCACACCGACAATAGAGAAACAAGCTACATACCATGTCATCGGCAGAGATCAAACTCAGTGGGTGAAGGACATTGTAACTAAATTTCTTGAAGAATATCCTTTCTTGCAAAATTCACCACTAACGGTGACATGGACTAAAAAAGATGCAACAAAGGGGTATGCCGTCGGATCGCTACATGTACTTGGAGGACAGGTACCATTAATTATTAAAGAAGGAGCGTTAGCTCCGATGGATGTTATCATGTTTCCTGGAAATGCAACTGTACCATTGAGTGAGTCAATATTGAAAGAATTGATGGCCGAGCCAACTCCATTTAAAGGGGTCACTATGGCAAAAGGAAAGTCAAATCTGGGATTATGGGGAGAAACTGTTGCAGGATTGCAATGGTCACCTACGGATACTGATACAGACGCATTAAATACGGAAGAGTCTTCATCTACTAGAGACGCTATTAAAGTTTCTTCTTTTATTGACAATATTGGACAAATTGGTAAAGATGCCGCTAAAGAAATTTTATTAGAGGTAAAGAATAGTCCTGAATTATTAGAAGGTTTTAAAAAGAATGGTACTTTATCTGTATTGGAGAAACTTGCTAAGGCTGTAGATGCCGTAGATGAAGTTGATTCTTTTGTAAGGGGTCTTGAAATTGATAGACAATGCTTATTTTCAGATAAGTTTGGTAATTATCATGTAAAAATGGCAAATCATCAGGTTGATCATACTTGGGAGGTAGAAATTGCTCCTAATGAGGTAGAAACCATCGTTGAAAAATTTGCTGCTTGTAAACCTCAGAAAAAATCCGCAAAAACTCTTAAAAAGGCCAATGCTTATAAAATATTAGACAAAAAAGCCTATTTATATGTTGATGAAAGCAAGAATTGGAGCATATTAGAGGGTGATTTAGTTAAAAATTCAGTTGAAAATGTTAAAATTGCGTCAAATACCCCTCAAATTGGTGACATTGGAGTATGGAAGATTGATGATGTAGTAACAACGCCTTTTGAAATTATAGCTATTTCAAAGAATGCAGAGTTTGAAAAGGGTAATTTATATAAATTAGCTAATAGAGTTGGATCATTATATATAAATGAACAAAAAGAATGGTCTATAGATGATAAAACTATTACTAAGACAGCAACTGTTGTTGATATTGAGGGTGTTGATCCACAAGTAGGTGACCATGGTTGTTGGATAATTGGTGACGTGGCAACTACGCCATTTGATATAGTTGGGATGCAGAAGCTTTCGACAGTCGGTGGTTGGAAGATAATTGCACATGATGGTTTGAATAAGGTATCTTACTATCCAATAAGACCTAAAAATGCATCTATTACTGCACATGATGCCGAAAAATCAGCTTTTTATGTGCCAGGAAATGCAAAATTTGTGAGATTAGACCAAAAATTAGTTAAAATTGCTGGATTGACAAGGGCTAATACTGCTGCAGAGTCTGGAATTATTGAAATATTGGCATTAGAGGGGCTAACCAAGCGTTCTTTCTTAATAACTCGTCAAAAAGATGGACAATTTGAGAAAAATTCAGCATATATTCCAGAAAATGCTGATTTTATAAAATTATCGTCTAGAATTAAGATTTCTGAGGATAATTTTGATTTATTAGAGCCAACTGCCATAGTTACACGTGATACGTCTGGTCTTTATAATGTAAGTGGCAATGTTGCTGAAAAATATGCAGCGATGCATTCCATTAGAGATTTAGAGAAAAATGATATAAAATGGGCATTAACTCATCTAGGAGCTACCATAGTTGATTTGCAAAAGGTTGCAAATCTAAAAAAAGGAGAATTTACTAAGATTTCATCTGATTTATCATGTCCAGTTGATCCAAAAGTAATTATAACTGCTATTAAAACTAATTATGATGCATCAAGTTCAAAAATTGCGATGCTTACTAAAAATCTTGTGAAAGAAGCTGCAGTTTTAACGGATGAAACTACTGTTGATGCTGTTTTGTCATTAGGTTTACTTAGAAAAAATAATGTAGCAGAGTATATTGCATTAATTCCTGATTATGAGAAAATAATGTCAGAATTAGCAAAATTACTTGTTTCCACACGATTAGGTATGACTCAGTTACCAGAGTATGTAGTAAAAAATGCGATGGAGGGAGTTACTAGTGTTGTGGAGATTTTGCGTGGTATTAGAGCATCATTGATGAAAAATTAGGAGAATGATATGGCATTAGATGTTAGAATGTTATTAGCAAAAGGAAAGCAGTACGGTAAACAATTAGTTAGTGAGAGTGTTGAATCTGCTAAGAATTTACCACATGCACCTAAATATTTTAGTAATATAAGAAAAGATATTAGATTGCTAAATTTGCCAAAGAAAGATAGCAGAGTTATAATGAAGCAACGTGCCGCTGATGCACTTCATACAGAATTAATTGAAGAGAAACGTAAATTAAGATCTGCAATGAAATTGCCACTTGCTGGAGTTGCTGGATATGGCGGTTATAAAGCTGTAAAAATTATGAGAGATCCTAAGATTCCTCAAAATTATGTAGAAGCTCCAGAAGGTCAGTATCTTACTGAAGAGGAATTGTTAAAATCATCTGCTTTTGATTTTAGAAAGATTATAGGTGCAGCGGCTGCAAAATTTAGAAATAGAACATTATCAGTTGCTGAACAGGCTGCAACTAGTGTAAAAGGTACACCTAAGATTAAGTCTGTTGCATCATCTTTTGATGCAGCTAAGGCTCGTGCTACAGATATTCCATTTGCTGATGTACATAGTAATGTTGTTAAACCAATAGATATTCGCAATGGTATAGCTAGTAAACCTAAAGCTCCTGATGTACAGGATATAAAGTTTAAAGATGTGAAACCAGCTTCAGCAAAGGCTTCAGCTCCTGAACCAACTATAAAAGTAGTTCCTGCTCCAGTTCCTGAACCAAAAAAGAGTGGAATAGCTAAGTATGTTATGGCTGGAGGTGCTATAGGTGTAGGTGCAATTGCTCTTAATTCAAATAAGAAAAAGAAAGAAGAAGAATATTAAGTAGGAGATAACAAATGGGTAAAGCTGAAACAATTATGGATGGTATGAAGTATTTATTGCGCAGAACAAAACAATTACCACAGAATATAAGTGAAGTGGTTGCTGCAAATAAGATAGTAAATAAGAAAGTGCCTATTGACATGTTTTCTGATACAACAAAGATTATTAATGAGGCTAAGAGAGTAAGACAAGTTGGTTTAAAGAAGATTTGGCAAGGAGCTCAACTTCCTTTAGCTGCTGGTGCTGGAGGTGGGTTAGGTCTTGCTGCCACTAGGTCATCTGATCAGTAATCTGGATCTACCCTGATAAACACATTTTGTAAAGTTAATTTTTGTATGTATAATGGATAATATGATGAAAACATTAATTATAGATGATGAATTACAAGCATATGACTGTGTTAAGAACATGTTGGGGTGCTATGATGTAGCTGAAACTGGTTTGATAGGGATCGAGTATGCTGAGACTGCTCTAAAAGTTAACTCCTATTATAATTTAATTTTATTAGATGTTGTAATACCAGGTCTTAATGGCATAGAAGTTATAAAAAGGCTTAGAGATCTTGAAAAACATTACAACATCAAGTCAATTAGGGAAGCTAAAATTATAGTAGTCTCATCTCGTAGGGATGAGCCTGCTATACTAGAGGCATTCAGGAATGGAGCAACAGGATGGATTGAGAAACCAGTAGTTACAGATATACTTATAACTAAACTAAAAAACTTAATGTAAAAAAGAATCCCAGACTTACATCTGGGATTCCATGTGCTGACTAAGCCTGAACCTCTTGCGAGGCACGCTTATCAAGCACCGATTTCGCCACGAAGGATGCAGCCGTGATGGCAGCGAGTGTCAGTACAACAATGACTTTTGTCTTGTGCACTTTGACAGCGCTGATAGCGGCAACGATTTTCTCGTTCATAGTCTTATCCTTTCTCTGGTGAAAAACTTGACCTTTATTAGGTCCGTCAATACTCTTATACCATAAAATACAAATAATCTTGCGAGATTGGGTCCCATACACTACCCCCTCCCTCGTTCCAGGATCTAACCTGTAATTTATATATTTTATTGTATCTGGTATCAAATTCGAAAACCTAAAATTTTTTTTGGAAAAAAACACACATGAATAAAGCGCAAAATATTATAATATAAAAAGAGAGCCTTGCGGCTCTCTTAGATGCTACGACTGCTGAGCGTTATACTCACGCAATCCTTGCATCGCAATTTCCATTTCCTTTTTTTGCCACTCAACTAGATGGGGTGCAACAACTACTGCAAGCAGTATCGCACAGGCACCAGCAACGATGGGAGCTCCATAGTCGCACACGAAGTTTTTAATTCTGTTCATTGTGTATCTCCTGAAATGAAGTGAATGTACTTCGATTAATTACATAGTTCTTATATACCATAAAATTTAGAGAAATAGTATGTTTAAATTTTCAGCAACTAAAATGATACAATTACTTAGAGAGGGAAAACTATCTCTGGAAGCAGCTGGAGAAGCTGCAAAGAAATTAAATTTAAATACTCGCACTATAAGTGAACTAGGAAGAGGTGCTGAAGGAATAGCAGAAAAGGCCATCGGTGCAAGATTTACTGATACTGGATTTGGTGTAATGAAAACTTATAATCCTACAGGTATGCTATATAGTGATAAACAATTTTTAGCTAAAACTAAAGCATAGGAAACTCTTGGAAAAGATAAACAATTTGCAAAGTATTATGGAAAACATGATACTAGACCAACTACATACCATGAGTTAATTGTGGGAGATAAAAGAGATAGTTTTCTTGATGAACGTGTTCTGATACCTGCATTTTTAACTGGAGCAAAAGCAAGACTACATGGATTTAAAATTGGAGATACTTTTATAAATCCAGGAAATGTAATAAATACGGCATCCGGCCCAAAGGTTATTGATTTTTTAGTAAAAGGTCATCCACAAGTTGGTATGATGTCAGGAAGGGAGGCAATAAAAGCATTATTTTCTACAGATCCTGTGGCCAGATTTGGAAGTTTATTATTAAAACGGGTAAACGGAGTAGCAACAGCAGGCAGTGATATTAGGAAACTAAATAATGCAAAGATAGTGGATCCATCGGCTTTTAATAAAGTAGACAGAGTCATGGGAGCAATAGGCGCTCATAAGGTACCTTTAATTATAGGTGGTGTATCTAGTACGATCGCCATAAACAATAGGAGAAAATAATGAAATGAATAAAGCACAAGTAGTATTTAATAAATTGGCATTTATAGCTGTTACACCATTTAAAGAGGAAATAAGCATATGAATAAAGCGCAAATAGTATTTGAAAAATTAGCACTTTCTCCTGAGTTACTAGAGAGGGCTTCTGTAAAAGCTTTTGATAAAGCTTACACATATAGTGAATTGGCGAGGGCCGCTCATCTTGATGGGGATTTGGTTCAAAAAAAATTATTTAAAGGTTTGGAAAATAAATTTACTAATAAATCTATCAAGTTTGACACTGCTGCATTTAAAAAGGGCCTGGCAGAACCATCCGCAGAAGCAATGGCCCTTTCTAAAAGAATTTTAAGTAAATTTTCAAAAGATGATCTGGACTTATTAAGTAGATTAATATAGTGGATAAAGTACAACCAATATTTAATAAGTTATCAGCATACGGTCCCGCGGGTACCCGGGAACGAATGAATAATTATTATAGTGGTATCAGAGAACTATTTAAACCGAAGAAGTAAACAATGAATAAAGCACAGGTAGTATTTAGTAAATTAGCAGAAAAGTTAAGTCCTCTTTTTAAGGGGCCACTAGAGGCGGAAAAGACTATCCAATGGTAAAGCTTCGTTCAAAGGATTATTATAAAAATGTAGTTTTACCAGATACATTAGAACGCGGTGCAGGCATTCTTCCAGCAACTGCAGCAGCGGCGTATGCAATGGTAAAGGGCAAAAAGAACCTGGTGTTTGGACTGGGTGGGGTCAGTGTTTTGGGCGCATTAGTTGCTGGACATCGTGCAAATAAAAGAGATCAAAAATGGCTTGGAGAACATGGTATAAAAAGAAATTATTTTAATACGAAATTTGAGAGGTTAAAAAGTGAATAAAGTAAAAATATTATTTGGAAAACCCTTGGCTAAAACAGAAAGAAATGTAGCTGCAACAAAAGAATTAAAAACAAATTGGAATGAGTTCCATCGGATGTCCAAGAGAAATAGAGCAGCTGGATATGCAATACATGGAGATAAGGAATTAGAAAAATATGTTACCAGGATAGTAAATGGCTTAAAACTTCCAGTAGCAGCAACAGGCGTAGTGGCAGCAACTGGACTCGCTGGCAAAAAATTATTGGATAAGAATTGACTTTGTATCTCGGATGTGTTATATTAAATAAAAGTACACGATTAATAATTAGAGGAAGAATCAAATGTGGACAGAGGTAATCGTCGCACTTATATCATCAATTACAACTCTTGCGGCGCTTTTTATTACTAATTATTTAAAACATAAAAATGCGAAAAAAAGATCTTTAAATCATCGTATCCAAAGAGACGTAGTAGTATATGAAATATTAAATAGTATCAAGACTAAATTTAAATTTAGTAGAGTAGTAATTATATTATTTCATAATGGTTCCAAGTATTTTAGTGGTGAACCAATACAGAAAGCATCAGTTGTATTTGAAACTGTATCACCGGGCATCGACCCCATCGGTAAATCGATGCAAGATATTCCAGTATCAACGATGACTGTAGCATTAAAAGCAATCTCTTCTGAAGGTTGGTTCCTCATCGATGATATCGAAAAGATTGATGATGAGCATTATAAGAACCTAATGAAGAGTTATAGAGAAACTCAACATTATTCTTATAAAATTGAAGACGTAGATGGTTGGATTGGAATATTAACTTGTGATTACACAGTAGAAAACTCACAACCTCCATTAACTAGGGAGTGTGCGGAATATATTCGTCTTCAGGCTGGAAGACTTGCTACGTTGTTAAAATTGACAAATAAAATTTATGGAGTCCACAAAAATGAGTAGACTATCAGAATGGCAAGAAGCAAGAAAAAAACATGGTTGGTTTAATAGAAGAGATATTAATAGTTCTATCGATCCTAAGATAAAAAAAATTAGGGCAGCCTATCCACTCGAAACACATCTTGACCTTGATGAAAGGTTATTTCCAGGACCATGGGACTCATTTGGAGAAGGACTTCATCAGGCGCGTAATATGTCAAATGACAAATTACGTAATATCCTTATTAAGCAAGATATCACTCCAAGGACCGTAGGACTTTTTACGGAGTATATGTTTAGAGAAACCGTAGATCAGGAAATTCTTGATAAGTATAAGAATATTAATATTGATAATTATCTTGCTTTTATTAAACGTCGTATGGCAGAAGCAAATTCGGCAGAGACACTTAGTGCCATCGGAAATTTTGGTGCATTTGGAATATCCCTGGGCGCTGGTTTCGCATTAAATAGAATGGCTAGTAATTCTGAAAATATAACTCCATTCATTGATTTTATTAAGAAAAAAGATAACATCGATACTACAGTTAATGTAATTGATGATACACTTTTTTCTAGATTTTCTCAGTCAAAGAATCTGGCATCAGTTGGTAAAGACTTGGCTATAGCAGGACACGAACTTGGACATGCAAAAAATTATGCACAACTTAGTAAATATTTTGGAAAAGCTGCTCCAATTATAAGCACTGTTACTTATAATGGACTTGGTGACATTCCATTTATTGGCCGTGTATTTGGTAAATCAATAGGAGGGGTACCATTACTTGGGTTAGCGGCGATTCCTTTTGCTGATCGTAGATTTACTAATAAATTAAAAAGTGACGATCGGCACTCGATGCAAAATAAGGCGGTAGATTACATCGAGCGGCATCCGTTACAACTTGGAGCATTAGCGGTGTCTCCTAAGTTAATTGAAGAGGGATCTGCTACAGTAAGAGCTTTAAATAATCTTGGAAGATATAGTGGTGCTGCATCTGCACTTAAAGGATCTCCTAAGTTATTAACTGCTTTTGCAACATATCTTGCGGCTGCGGCTCTTCCAGTCCTTGCAATCAATTTTATTAATAAAAAAACAAAAGGGACACAGCAAGCACAGACATACTTAAGAAATAGGATCGTAAACTAATATGCCAGCAAAAAGTAAAAAACAACAAAGATTCATGGGAATGGTTCACGCTTATAAAACAGGACAACTTCCCGAGTCAAAAGCATCTCCTCAGATAATTGCGGCGGCTAGGGCAATTACCGATAAAACAGCAAGAGAATTTGCAAAATCTGCAGGCGTTGCTTCTACTGCAGTTACTTTATATAAGAAGCCGCCGCTACGAACTAGAATTCTAAGAACTGTCCTAGAGGACATGATCCCTGGATTCCTTGGAGGAGCCGCGGGCGGAGCAATTCCTACTGCCATTACCTACGCGGCTGATACCCAAAATATCAGACAACAATCTGGAATGCCTCCGGCTACTACGATGGCTGAAAAATATAAAGGATTTGATACCAAGATGTTTAAGACCATCGCATCCGTAGGATTAACATTTGCATTGGCTAAACCACTTGAGGACTATGTTAAGGCTATGTCTAAAGTACATCCAAAACTAGTACGCGCGGGTGCAGGCGCTGGATTAGTTGGGCTAGGTGCTCTTGGTACTCGCATCGTTAGACGTAATAATATGGAATTAAAAAAGAATGCATAAAGTAGCAGTAACAGCTGATCAAATAATGGCTGGAAAAAGTATTTTTAACATTGCTAATAAAGGCACGTATCGCAGGATAATGATGGAGCAACCAGATGTTAAGAAGGTATTAAAGTTCTTTGGAAAGATAGATAAAAAACTTGAAAATGCTGGAGGGGACCTTTTCATAAAACAACACGGTTATGGGTCACTTCGTAAAAATCTTAGAGATCAGTTTAATTTAAATTTTATGAAAAACTACGATACTTCTTTAGGCACAGTAATAAAGTCTAATACTGGTAAGAAATCAATTGTTTTAAATTCTAAATTTTTTGATTTGCCTAAAAAAGAAAGACGTAATATATTACATCATGAAGCTTTTCATGTTAAAAATCCTATATTAGGCAAATCCGAAATACTCGCACATATGTATGGCAATTATAAGACCAAAGATTCTATAGTAGCAGGAATTGCACATTTAATTAAGACCAGGCCTGATAGATTTTTATTAGAAGCTATTCCATTGGCAGGGGTAGTGGCAGGAACCGGGTTAATAACAAAAAAAGTAATAGGAGATTAATATGTTTGTATTTAACGCGATGTTTATAACAATCATGGGAACCGTGATAGTTCCCTTTGTAGCACAATGGTTAAAGAAAGAATCCTGGAGTCGCGCATTGAAGTTCCTTGTTACCGTAGGACTATGTCTGGTAACTGGTGGCATCGGCTATGTTGCATCAGGATATGCACTTGCAGAATTTGCCGTAGTTGCAAAGGGAGTATTTATATTAGCAATTTCTTCTTATACTCTATGGTGGAAGAAAGTATTTGAAGAGTCTATAACGATGAAGTCATTGGGATTACGTAAATAAGGAGATAAAATGAACAAGGCAGAAGTAGCATTTAATAAATTAGCAAATCTTTTTCATGTGCCACCTGGTGGAAAATCAGTGGCTCAGTTAATAGTAGATGCCAAAAATATACCGGACGAAGTAAAAAGTGCTAAGGCATTAAAAAATATTCTTAGGGAGTATCCTGAGGCAGAGTACCTGGTACGTAGATTTACCGGAAAAACTGGAGCTGGCGCTGTATATCGTAAAGGTAAGTCTTCAATAAGATTTGATATGAAAAAGATATCAACATTAGTAATGACTTCTCCACAAAATGCGCTTGATCAAAGAAAAGCTAGAGCTGCAGTTGTTCTTGATAAATCTTATGCTACGCCGATGGTTGGGGGAGCAGTACTTGGGGCACTTACAGGGGCAGCAATACCAACACACAATGGTTCATATAAGAAATTATTAATTCAAGCTGGCGTAGGAGCGGCGCTAGGAACAAGTGCAGGTGCTACGGCAAAAGTCATTACTAATGCAAGAGCCAAGAGTTTATTAAATCCTGAAAATGATCTAGAGAACAAGATGGAGATAGCTGCTCGGCGTAATAGAATAGCGATGACTTTGACTAAAGCTGATGTACCAGTAATAGTATCATGATATTAGGAATTCCAAATATTAAATTTTTTTCTCCAGCACCCCAGACTCAATCTGAGGGAGAGACCTGGAGACTAAATGTTCAGGAGCACGCAGCAGATAAAGCTGGATTACATTATGATCTTCGCCTGGGTCCACCTGGATCCGATGATGCATTATCATGGGCAATTCGTACTACGTCCCTGCCCTCTGCTGGTCAAAAGGTATTAGCAGTAGAACAACCTACGCATGCAAAGTCTTACATGGGTTGGTCCGGTAAAATTCCGGAGGGATATGGTGCTGGAGAAGTTAAGTCCATTATCGATGATCAAGTTGAGATTTTAAAGTCAAGCCCTGATCAGATTGAATTCGTGATGCACTCATCACAGATTCCGCAACGTTTTATGCTAAAACGTACATCTGGCCGAGACTGGTTATTCTATAATTACACAGCTACTGACTCAAATAAATTAATTCCAGATTATAAACCATCATATCAGGAAATAAGCATGGGAGACGTTCATACCATCGATGAGAACGAAGTTCTCTCTCCCAAGATTGATGGTGCCCATAATACTATTATATTACGGCCTGAGAAGAGAATTGATCTTTATTCTTATCGTAAATCCAAACGTTCTAATGAACGCATCGATCATTCTTATAAAACTGATTTTTATAAAATTCGATCACCTAAGGACCTCGGTACAACCGTTCTTCGTGGGGAACTTTACATGCCGGGTCAATCAGCAACAACGATTGCAGGAGTATTAAACTCTAATACACTTAAGGCAAGAGAAAAACAAAAAGAACTTGGAACACCACTACGTGTAATGGCTTTTGACGTAGTAACGTTTAAAAACAAGAACGTTGAAAACGCCCCGTACCGAGATAAACTTGATATGCTACGAGAAGTAAATTCATACTTACCAGAAATTGAATTACCAGAGCTTGCTTACACTCCTGATCAGAAGGTTAAGTTATTGGATGAAATTAAAAAGAAAAAGCACTCATTGACCGAAGAAGGCGTAGTTATTTATAAGTTAGATAAGGCAGTTCCGATGAAGGCTAAAGTAAAAAGTGATTATGATGTACTTATAACTGGAGTATATCCAGCACAACCTGGAACCAAATATTCTGGAAATGCCATCGGAGGATTCGTAGGTATTCCTGAGAATGGAAAGTCTGTAATTCAAATCGGCTCTGGACTTAGTGATGAACTTCGAAGATCGGCATACTTAAATCCGGAGAGATTTATCGGAAATTGGGCAAAAATTGAAGGACAACTTCAATATGAGGATTCCGGAAAATTACGAATGCCTATATTTAAAGGATTTCGTATTGATAAATATTAACAGGAGATTTATGATTATAATTTCAAATCCGCCAGCAACAACTGCTCCGGCCACCATCGATCCTAGTTCCGTAGCTCTTAATGACGCGCGGGTATACGTAGGAAATGGAATCGGCGATGCAGACATCGCATTTATCGCCCTAAGAAACTCTGCAGGAGTTCAGGTCTTTATATATCCCAATAGTACTGGGAATGGCATCGTGGTTAGTACAGTTCATCCGTAGACATAGGAGAATGAAGTAGTATGTTTAAAAAAATATTTATAATATTAGCCATCATGGCGTCAGTAGTTACGGCACAAAATATTCAAACAGTGGGAGAACCTGCTGATACATTACACCAGGTAAATATTAAAATTGGTGCCGTAGGGGATACATATGTAATGCCCGTAGGTAATGGTACCGCAGGACAGTTATTAAAAACTGATGGTAATAAAACAGCATCCTGGGCAACACCAGATAGTAGTTTATTGGAGAATGATACTATCACATCCGAGACAATTAAAGATAATCAAATTAAGTATGTTGATCTGGCTACTGCGGTGCAAGATAGTTTAAAATCATATGCTAATAGAAAATTTGTTTATAGTATAACCATCGATAGTACAGCTATACTAACTACAAGAATTATTCCATTTTTTTATACATCATTTCCAGTAACCATCGACACTGTAATATCAAATAATGTAGGAATACCCTCCCCATCAACTGTTTTTAATATCGTTCATGATGATACGCTGGGGGCGGCCGATGGTGCCCTTGTAATAAACACTCCTGCTGCAACTACGCTTAGAACTGTTGGAAATAGATATACTGACTTCGTCGATGCAACACTAACTTATAAAGAGTGGGTTTGGATAAAATTCACTACGGTAACCACGGCACCACAATCAATAATTATATCGGTAATCGGGAGAAGATAGTGCGAAATATTTTTATATTTTTATTAACCTTGACCACGATAACTTCGGCGCAAGTTATGTCCTTTATTAAACCAGCCACAGGCATAAATCCAAAGACAGGCCTGGTAGCTTTTTGGAAATTTGAGGAAACTGCTACCCCATATAGTGAATATACTGGTGCGTATGCCTTAACAGCCTCAAGTACTCCCGGCACAGCTACTGGAAAAATTGGTAAAGCAGTTGATCTGGAATGGAGTACCGAATGGCAATATCTTTTTAGATCTGGTGTTTCTGATTTAACTTTTAATAATGTAACTTTTACATTATCATGTTGGGTAAAATTTGAGAGTATTGAATCCACGTACTTCGTAGGACTAATGACTCGATATGATACTGGTGGCGGTAAGCGAGAGTATGGTCTTTTTTGTGATAATACCTGGAAGTGCCTGGATTTTAGAGTTTCTCCCGATGGGGTTAATTCTGTCGCCGCCAGAACTCCTAATGAATCCGTAACTACGGGAGTGTGGTATAATGTAGTTGGTTGGTATAATGCCACTACTGACAGTGCTTACATCGCGATTAATGACGGGACAATATATAGAACCTACGGGGCTACGGGCGCTAAGCCGGCCGCCAATGATTTTTGCATCGGCATGAATGTTACATCAACTAATAATCGCCTGGATGGTCTGATAGATTGTGCTGGAGTATGGAACACTTGCCCACAGGCATCCGATGGTTACGCGATGTTAACCTCATTATATAATGGCGGAAATGGGTGGGAACCTAATTAAAATCTTAATATAAAAAAAGCTAGCAATGCTGGCTTTTTTATTATAATTCTAGAAAAATAGTCCCAGGTCATGGGCCCGATGTGAGCCCTTTGCAAATTCCTTGATAAGGGCCTGGAATATCTCTCCTCTTTTGTCAGCGCAGTCCAGCACATAGATATGTGCCGCAAGCTGCTGCAGTACGCTGATATCCACAATTGCCCCGGCGCTTCCGCACCATAGTGGCCAACATGCGAAGTCTATATCGGCCCCACGAAAATCTGTACCTCTGAGTAATGTCCCGGTGATGTTGGCTCCGCATAGTGTAGCCTTTTGTAAATTTGCAGACTGCAGACTTGCTCCTTGTAGATTTACACCCGATAAATCAGCACTCTCAAAATTTGCACTAATAAAATGACCTTCGCCTAGATCTGCCATAGTTAAGTCTGCATTTTTTAGATTTGCATTATGGGCGCACGCATGTTGAAGGCAAGAGTAGGACAAGTTCACACCATGCAGGTCAGCATTATTAAGGCTGGCCTGTCGTAAATTCGTGTGTTGCATTTCCGAATTTTTGAACTTGGCAGCGTCCAGGTTCGTATTGGCAAAATTAACACCATCAAGAATAGTGTTTCGGAAGTCTGCCTTGATAAGATTTAAATTGCTAAGATCCTTATCAGTCAGATCCATGTCTTTGAATTTGGCGCATTTCCCGCCTCTTTCCTTTCTTATCCATTTATTATGGCGTAAGAGAATTTCTGAAATTTCCATACTGCCTCCTTTGTTGTCATAGTTTTTATACCTATAATTCACTTGACAACTACGTAGTTTATGTATATATTAAAATATGGGTAAATTTTATAAATCAGCGTCTGAACTAAAACCGCACCAACAACGGGTCATCGATAAACTTCGTAATGAAGACTCAATATTAGTATATCATGGAGTTGGTTCCGGTAAGACTCTTACCGCTCTTGAAGCTGGTGAACAGCTTAATCTTCCGATGGACATCATCGGTCCTGCAGCATTAAAGTCAAATTTTGCCAAGGAAAAGGCAAAACATCATGTAAAGGTTCCATTTAAATATTTTAGTTATAATAAACCCCCCGCGGCATCGGAGGTTAATTCCGGAAATAAATTATTAGTATTTGATGAGGCTCATAATATGGGTCGCATGGAAAGCGCCAGATCACATTATCCTGATCAGTATTATGGTAATAAGACTATGTTCCTCACTGGTACTCCATTGCGTAATTCTCCCGATGAATTAATTCCACTCATGCGTGGATTGGGAGTTGCTGTTCCTAGGGATCGTCAACGTTTCAATAATTTATTCGTAGAAGAAATTGTTAAGAAACCAAGTTTTCTTGCAGCTACGATGCTTGGAGTAAAACCTGGTACTATAAAAGTTCCCAGAAATCTCGAGTTATTTAAGAAACTATTAGAAGATAAAGTTGATTATTACAAACCTGAATCGGCTGATTATCCATCAGTATCAGAAAGTACTAAGATAGTTGAAATGAGTGATCGTCAATTTGATACCTACAAAGAAATGATGAAGGGTAATCCTGGATTAGCTTATAAAGTTAAACATGGATTACCGCCTGATAAATCAGAGGCATCATCTTTAAATGCATTTCTTAATGCATCCCGTCAGATATCCAATACACCCAAGGCATTTAATTTGAGTTCTACTGAAGAGGATGAACCCAAGTTTAATGCGGCTGTATCAGAGATTAAGAAAAGGGTAACGATGGATAAGAATTATCGTGGAGTAACTTACTCTAATTACATCGAATCAGGAGTAAATCCGATGGCAAGACGATTGTCGCGGGAGAATATAAGTTTCGGAGAATTCACTGGAAAATCTTCTGATAAAGAGAAAAAGCAGATAATTGAAGATTATAATTCTGGTAAGATAAAGCAACTTTTAATTTCTGGAGCAGGATCTGAGGGATTGGATCTAAAAGGAACTAAACTATTACAAGTCCTCGAGCCCCATTGGAATGATCCCAAGATTGATCAGGTCATCGGCAGAGCAGTTCGTTATCAGTCACATGTAGATCTGCCGGAGAATGAGAGACATGTAGAAATTCAGAAGTTCATCGCACTTCCAAGAAAGCATGGGTTCTTTGTTAAAAAACGAGATACAGGTGCTGATGAATATTTATCGATGTTATCAAAACAAAAAAGTAATTTAAATAATGCATTTCTAAATGCACTACAAGAGGTAGGAAGCTAGTGAAAAAATTAGTTTTGGCTCTATTGGCATTCTTGACATTTGCAGCATATACAGCGTATGCAGACGAATTATCAATTAAGGCACCCATCATCATCCCCAATGTAATACAACTTGCATGGTCGAGCAATACAGACGTAGTAGACGGATACATTGTTCATTTATTATATAATAATATTCACACAACGATGGTATCACAGACTGATACTATTTTTATTAAAGATCTTAGTGCTCTCTCTTCTCTTACAGATCCCACAAGAATTAGGATGTGGGTTACCGCATATAATAGCGTAGGGGAATCTGCTCCATCGGACACAGTATCATTTATATATGCCAACAATAGATTGTTGTTTGGGGACTGGGATAGAAATGGGAAGATCGACGGGATCGATATGACGATGTTTTGGCATTGTTATTGGAGAACATCTCCGGATCCACTATATAAATCAATATTTGATGCAGATCAAAATAAAAAGACGGATGCAATTGATTACATGTACATCGGTAATAATTACGGTGAAAAATTAATAGAGGAATAAAGTATGGCAGATGTAATGGTATTAAAGGTAGGTGATATTTTTAATGTAAAAGTATCAGTTGCAACTTCTGGAAATCAAATATTTCGTACAATAGCCTGCGGGGTTACTTGGCCAACTGCAATAGTGGATCCAGTACTAACTGGTGCCACCCCGGTCTTCGTAGATGGTAATTTATTTGCAGGTTTGGATTATGAAGTAAAGGTGACCAAGACAGGAGACGAGCTTGCTGTTCTAAAGGCTCTTAAGTCTGGAGCATCGGTATCTCAGACGGGAGACATCGTCATCGTTCAATTCGTTGCTACTAATGTAGGGGAAGGTGTTTTCACACTTACTGACCTGCAGGGCATCGACATCGAAAATGATTTGCCAGTATTACGACCTATCGAGAGTGAGGGAGACGCTCCTATTAAAACTGAAACAACTACGTCAGCCGGATCAATAATCTTAAAAATTCAGGTGATTAGATGAGACACATTATAGCAACTGCTATATTATTTGCGACAACTTTGTTTGCACAAAATATCGATGATTCTTTAATAGGGTCATCACATGGCATCGTTAGTGGTGGAACGTTCACTGATGCCGGTTGGAAAACAAAATCGGTATTGGATTTTATTCAGTATAATGTTCCTACATCTTCGAATGGCGTAGTTGAGTTTGATGTGAAAGGCATCGAGGCATCTAACGTTGTTTTCCCTAATTGCGATGTGGACAAGTATGGTAATATAAATTGTGCCGAAGATAATGTCCATTATCAGTTAATTAATTTTTGGGATAGAGATGATTCAACCGAATGGTGGGGAGTCAAACAATGGCATAATCCATATAAAATGTATATACAGATTTATGGATACACATACGGTGACGTAGATAAGTGGCAACACATCGAGCATCGTCTTAATGTTTGTGCTTATTCCGGAGGTTATGAGGACGACCCGCATGCTTTTGGTAATCCACCTCTTTATGGTCCTTTTAATTGGAATAAAGACGTAGTATATCATTTTAAAATGACCTGGGGTATGGGACATTTTATACTTTACATGAATGGATCTATGATCGTTGATAGGGATTATTCTTCCTTTGGTTGTGAGTATACTCCTCCTTATTTTTCTATAAGACTAGGGTCTGCAGTATTGGGTGGTATAAAGAGTGGGGGATTAAAGTGTCCCGTAGGAATTACATACTCTAATTTTAAATTTGTAGTTTCAAGTGACGTAGTGCCACCGTCTGTTATTGCGATGGAATACACAAAGGAAGAACAAAAACTTTCTGTTACCGGTGACATATTAGTAACATTTAGTAAACCAATGTCACTAGAGTCTATCAGAACTGGTATCTCAATAGAACCTGTGTTTCCTTACGTTCTTGAAATGAGTGGAAATACGATATGTGTTCGTAACATCGGGATACTACCAAACAATACTTCTTATAGGTTAATATTAAGTAGCACTATAAAAGATTTATCAGGTAATCTTCTTGATAAACCATATGTTTATAATTTTGTAACTAATGAGGCTTTTCCTAATATATTAAGTTTATATACATCACATGACTTTCCAATACAGTTTCCTAATATTAACTATCTTACGAACTTTTCAGGTACGTTCACAAGTGGTGATAGAACTATCACTCTAGATGGTTTTTGGGATAATTATAAGATTGGCAAAGTGCGTTTCTCTCCGGATCGCGTAGGAACCTGGACTTATAATATAAATGGCATTACAGGAAGTTTTAATTGCATCGCTTCAGATTCAAAAGGATTTATCCATGTATCTGGAACAAAGTTTGTCCATAGCGATGGTACTAATTGGCCATGGCTGGGAGATACCTCCTGGAGACTTGCAACGATGCAGTTTCCTTATAATGGAAGATTCAAAAACGTAGTAGATGTGAGAGCACAACAGGATTATACGGCCATTCAGTTCATTATTAACTCTTATATCAATGGCCTCGGTTTCTGGAAAAATGAGGGCGGAACTTGTTTTGATGAATCTAATGGTGCAAAAAATTATGATGCGTTAAATCCGGAATATTTTCGTTGGTTGGATCGTAGAGTAAATTATGCGGTAGAACATGGATTGGTTCCGGTAATGTTTCTTAGCTGGGCGCAGGAGTATGCTTTATATAGTGAGTCCCAATGGACTAATTACGTAGAATATGTAGTTGGCCGGTATGCGGCTAAGAATGTAGTGTGGATAATTTGTGGGGAGTATAATGAACTTCCTAATGATTTTCCAGGAAGAACCGTAGCGGAATTTAATATTTGGGGTTCACTTATTAAGTCACGAGATCCTTATAACCATCCGATGTCAATGCATCCATCAGGACGTGGGTCAAGTGCTGAGTTTGCAGGATCTCAATGGATGAACTTCATCGGACAACAAACTCCTTACGCGGCAACAGCCATCGGTCAAGACATAGGATATGGGATCCCGGTTATAAATCTTGAACCGACCTATTTTTACCCAGATGAGTATGGATCTCCTACCACTACAGAACAAGTTAGACGGCAACTTTATGACATCGTTAAAGCGGGTGGATACTATACATCAGGATTTTATACTACTTACGCTCCAGATAAAGGTGGATATGATATCGTTGCTTTAGCATCTGAGCAGCATTGGGTAGCGGTACTAAACAAACTTATTAAGGAGGGACGCGTCCCGACGACGTACGAGGAATACGTTGCTATATGCGACGAAGTACCAGTATCTCCGGCGTTGGTTCCTAATAAAGTAAAAGGATTGAGGATATTATAATGGGGAAATACTTTAATAAAACCGGCATCGAGAAAGCAGCCTGGCTTACTACGGCCATTAAAGCGGTAACTACCGGATTAAAGGCATTAAAGTTTAGTAAAGTTGCACCGACAGTTGCAATGATTGCTGCTCCAATGGCTGCTGATGCAACATATCTTGCCACGCATGGCCCTGCCGCTGGAAATTTACTTAAAGATTTCTCGCGTGTTAAATCAAAATTTCGTACTCCACAATTTCCTCTTGATTCCTTTTCAAGTGAAAGGGCAATGATTAATAGAGCAAATGAGGTTGTATAACGATGTGGAAAAATAATATTCCAACTAGTCAAGAAATTGATAGATTAGCAAAACAATGGTTGCACCGTACTCCTCCTACGGGAATACGCAAAGAAGTGTTAATTCCTTTCGAGAAGAGAGCTGCAAAAAAGAAACAATTGACTAAGGCAGACGTAATATATTATAATGTATTATTAGGAGTTAACCAATTACGAAGATTTAAAAAGTACCAACCCGTAGCATCAATATTAACTGCGGGATTAAACACTTTTAATTATTGACTTTTGTAATATATGTTCGTATATTATATGGCTAATTTAACAACTAACTGAGGTATTTATATGGCAGATCCAAAAAATCCAGTTCAAACTTTAGAGTTCCTGGAAGCAATGTTAAGAGCATGGAAATTGAATGCAGAAATTATGGAAGACAAAAAGATTGATTTTAAAGATCTTCCTTACGTTTTTGGAGCAGCTCCTGTGCTATGGAAAGGTTTCGTTGGTCTAGACCAGATTGATGATGAAATGCTAGTCATCGATGATGATGGTAGAGCCCTTATCTCCGCAAAGGTAGAAGAGTTCGTGGTTACTCCGACCAATGAAGAATTGGAAATGGTAGTGGAAAATCTTATGAAACTGGTTCTACACATGGTAGAAGTTTCAGTTGAGACCATCGCTTATTTTAAGAAAAAAGAATAATTAGAATAGCGCACGTTCGCGTGCGCGTTCTCAAAGAGAGGAAAGTATGTATATAATTTTAACTCATAATGGAAAAAAAGATCAAACAGCGATGGCCGAACAAATAGCTGATATGTTGGAAGATGACGGTCACACTATTCAACACGTGGTTGGTTCTAATGACGAAGAGATAACTTTATATACAGAAGATCAACAGGTCATCGGAAATTTTAGTAAGGTTCCTGATCCTGATACTTTAAGATTCTACGTGGACATCGCAGATGAAAACGAAAGTAATTAAGGTTCATAGACCCATCGGGGCGATGTGTCCTGTTTGTGGCAAAAATCTGGCTTTTTTTGAAAAAGCCACGATGTCCACTGGAAAACAACGTCGTATTTTAAAATGTATGAATCCAAAATGTAGGAGAGAAACTAGATAGTGAAAGTACCTTTTATTAAATACATCGAGACATTAGTCGTAGGTCGACTTGACCCGCGAGTAATTATGGAGGAGCTTGCTGCGGTAAACATCGAGTTTCCATTAATAGGAGTTTCCTACGTAGTAGATACTCTTCGAGAAATCAATCCGGAATATTTTGAACAAGTGGTTCCTCCGATGACTCCCCCAGTTCCGGATTCAGTTTGGTTGAATGACATCGGCATCGAAAAAATGTATGGGTATAAATTTAATATTCAACTTCCGGCAGGGACATTGGGGATTGCAGGTGCTTTTAAAATTATAAATGATCCATTAATGTATAGATTGATAACCTCGATGGCATTGGCTAATATCACAGCTGAGGACATCGAATTAATTGTTAATGGAAAGTATAATATCGAGTATTCGTCGGATGACGTAGTATGTTTTCTTCATTACTTTTTTAATTTAAAGGATTGGACAATTCAGGATAAAACTTCCTATGCGATGTCAGTTACAAAGCCGGAATTAAAGACTGCCTACAGTATAGCTCTTAAGGGAGATAAAGATTATTTATTATGGAAACTTGGAGCAGCCCCAGATAAGTCTTTTGATTCGATGCTTCGGGACATGATGGTGGATTCTTATTACAATTTTAAGGAACGTTCAAAAACAGACCCCGATCTTGCACAAAAGTGGGGGACGTTGGCAATTAAACTAACTGATAGAATGGAAAAACTGGAGAAGGAAACGGCCGATAAAAAGGATATGTTTGCTGATATTCAGTTTCAAATTAGACGCGGACCCTCGGATTCCAGTGGAACCCCAGAGCCTACGCCAGGATCTACAGTTAGTATCAATTTTAATTTACCACATATTGAGGGATTGACAGATGAGTCAAGAACAGATTAGTGCAGCAACCCGTTTATTAAAAAAACGATATTTAAGTCTTTTACATAAAATAGACACTACCCCGGAATCTATCGATATGGGGACTGCTCAAGATTTAGTAAAAAAAATAAAACTTCATTTAGAAGAAGCCAAATCTTTTAAGAACCAAAAAGTATGAATGCCCAGTACACCAGTAAAAGCTAGACTGTTAAAAAAGGGGTTTGTTTTAAAAAGTGATTATAATGGAAGAAGTAAGAAAATAATAATTGCTGATAAGAACGGTTATTTATATACACCAACGGCCAATACTGCCCTTCAGTATCAGATAGATACAATTGTAAGTGTACATAATGAGTTCTCAATAAGAAATGTAAGATTATGGCTTCGTTTAAATAAAATACCATTTCAACTTCTTAGTGGACAATACAAAGGAGCTAAGGAAAAACTTACATTTAGGTGCCTGGTTTGTAATGAGACCTTTAATAGGTCCTGGGATAGTTTATATAACCATGATAATCATGGATGTCCGTATTGTTTAAGCAAACAAATAGGGGCCTTTAATAGTTTATTTTCATTATACCCTGATGTCGCAAAAGAGTGGTATCAACCAAAAAATGGTGATATTTCTCCCTGCATGGTGGCCCCAAAATCCGATAAGTATTTCTATTGGAAATGCCCCACGTGTTGTTCAGTTTATTACACTTCCCCCAAACATAGAGTCCTGGATAAATCCGGATGTCCGATTTGTAACTCATCTAAGGGTGAAAAAAGGATCGCCGAATATTTACGGACTTATAATATTTTATATGAACCTCAAGCATGGTTCTCTGACCTCGTGGGTCTTAATGGTGGTAAACTTAGTTATGATTTCAGGATTGGTAAAGTGCTCATCGAATTTCAGGGACAATTTCATGATGGAAACGGTAGCCATTACGTAAAAAGAAATCTTGAAAAACAAAAAGTACATGATGAACTTAAGCGGAAGTACGCTGAGAAAAATGGTTATTTATTAGTAGAAATTTGGTATCATCACTACGATGTTATCGAAGAAATTATGGATGATATAAGAATAAAATATTTGTCATGATTACAATTTGTATGTCCTATTATAATAGGAAACCTCAATTAAAAATAACTTTAGAATCTATTACTAAATCACAATTTGCTTCTGAAGTTTTTATTGTATTAGTAGACGACGCTTCTGATAAAGAACATCGTCTACTTGATGAAGACATTCCTTTTCCACATAAGTTAGTTGTAATCAATAAAGAAGAAAAGACCTGGTGTAACCCATGCATCGCAAATAACATCGCGCTGCGCAACATTCCCGAGGAAACTGATGTAATACTACTTCAGAATCCTGAGAATATTCATGTGGGAGACATTATTGAGGTATGTACTGGCATAAAAGATAATGAGTACCATATTTTTGCATGCTATTGTTTACAATATAATAGTTCATTAGACACTCCCCCAATAGATAGGGGTGGAGTCTCAAATAATTTAGAAGGTTGGATTTGTCATACTAAATATAATAATAATATTTATAATTATGCTGTAGCACTCACTCCTACTACTTTAAAGACCATCGGGTATTTTGATGAAAAATTTGCTCATGGAATTTGTAGGGACGATGATGAATTTTCTGATAGAGTATATGCTAGTGGTACACATATAATTAGACATAATTCTCCATATGTAAAACATCAATTTCATCCCTGCATGTTTACGGAGAATTTTTATGAGTTATTTAAAATGAATGATGATATATTAAAATCAATTAGAAGAGCCTAATATGAAAATACCCATTGTAATGCCAACCTATAATAGGCCTGAATTTCTACGTGTAGTAGTTGATCATTTGCGGGTTTGTGATAACATAGATAAGTTCAAAATTTATACTTCTGAAGAACCGGGATTTCCGGAAGTACAGAAAATTTTTAAAAGTATAGATTTTATGGAGATAGAACGGCATATAAATGACCGTAGACTGGATTGCAATAATAATGTATTACAGGCAATTAACATCGGTTTTTTAAATGCAGACTTCGTAGTAGTTCTTGAAGACGATGTTGTTCCTGCCAGGGACTTTTTAAATTTGTGTATATGGGCGGATGAGAACTTTAGAAATGATTCTAGCATCGGATGTGTAACTGGCTTTAGTTTATCAAGGGAAGAAAAGCCAGACCAGGAAGTAGCCGCGGACGTTCTTAAATGGCAGTATTTTTGGCCATGGGGTTGGGCTACCTGGAAGGATAGATGGGAACATCCCGATAATAAAGAAGCATCAGATATAAGTAAAACAGGAAGGAATATTCATTCCTGGGATATAAACTTTTCTAATGTATTTTTTTTAAAAAATGGTTTTCATAGTTTATTTCCCGTTATTCCCAGAACACGGAACATAGGAGTACATGGAAGATATGTTCCTTCTCAACTATGGCATGAACAAAACATGCAGACATTATTTTTTGCAGATGATGATGAAAATTATTTTAGAAGTGAATTCAAGTTAGTATGATTACAATTTGTATGTCGTACTATAATAGGAAACCTTTATTACTGAATACACTTATAAGTATTGCAAACTCGCAATATAAAAATGAGGTATTTATAATAATAGTGGATGACGGTTCAAACGATGAACATCGTTTATTTGATGAAGATATTCCGTTTCCTCATAAACTTATTAATCTACGAAAAGAAGATAAATGGTGGAAAAATGCGGCGTATCCTAATAATATTGCTCTGCAAGCTATTCCAGAACAAACTGACGTAGTTTTGCTACAGAATCCAGAAAATTATCACGTCGGGGATGTTCTTGCAAAAACGTTGACTGTAAAAAACAGTGAGTACCTTGCATTTGCATGCTATTACATGTTGTCACACTCAAAATTAATTAGTCCATTATCATCCGTTACCCCTGCTGAATTTGATAAAGAGGGGTGGACATGTCACTCAAAATATAAACCCAATTTTTTAAACTATGCCTGTGCATTTACTCCTAGTACCTTATATAAAATCGGTTTGTTTGATAGTCGTTTTTATAATGGAGTTTGTTTTGACGATAATGAGTGGGTAGAAAGAATTAAACACATCGGTATCGATATGTTAATTTGTGATGATCCATATGTTAAACATCAATTTCATGATAGGGTTCATGCGGACCAGTATTTACAATTAGAAGATATTAATCGGAAGGTATTACATGAAATTAGAACAAGTAATAACTATAACTGGTATTCGACCGGACTTCATTAGAATGTCCGAAGTATTTAAAAAACTCGATGCTAATTTTGAACATGTAATGATTCATACGGGTCAACATTACAATACCGAGTTAAGCCAAGTATTTTTTGAAGATTTGGATATTCGTAAACCTGACTATACTCTTAGTACCGGCAAAGCCAGTGCCCATCAGTACGAACAATTATCTTATCTATCAACTGAACTCCCTAGATTAATAAAGGAAAAAGGACTTCATCCTGACATGATTTTATTTCTTGGGGATTCTAATTCCGTATTAGCGTCGCTACCACTATTTAAGGAAGGATATCGCATCGGGCACATCGAGGGTGGAATGCGTTCGTATGATCGTCGTATGTTTGAAGAGGTTAATCGCGTAGTATGCGATTATGTATCTGATCAGGTTTTTGTTTATACTCCGTTATATAAAGAACGATTATTAAAAGAAAATAAACCCTCAGAGCAAATACACGTAGTGGGTAATACATTAGTAGAAGTTATACGTAGATTTTTTCCAATTGAATCTCGAGGAGTAAGAACAAAAGAATATATATTAGCAGATTTACATCGTAATGAAATTTTATCAGATCCAGCAAAGTTCTTATATTTATTAAAATTTCTTAGTATTTTAAGTAATGAATTTGGTCTTCCCGTAAAATTAGTAAAGTTTCCCAGAGCAGAAAAACTTATTAAAGACCATGATCTTTTAAATGGACTTGGCGGAATCGAATTGGTTGGACCATATGGATTTTTAGAGTACCTTGACTTACAGTATAATGCCGTAGGCGTAGTATCAGATAGTGGGTCATGCCAGGAAGAGTGCCCGCTAATTGGAGTACCCGTAGTTGTTCCAAGAGATTTTACAGAGCGCCCTGAGTCAGTGAATACTGGCTGTAGTTTACTAATCGGAGAGAATAAAACGTTCACGAGAATGATTAATAATACGATGCAGTTCTTTAGTAATTATAAAGTGGAAGATGTAGATATCGAATGGTTGGGAAATGGAACTACTTCACAGCAAATTATAAATATTCTAAATGAACAATATTCCTAAGATAATACATTTTTACTGGGGAAGTACTGTATTGCCATATTTACGGTATATGTCATTATACTCTTTTAAAAAGTTTAATCCTGATTGGGAAGTTCGATTATATATCCCAACTAAACTAGTAATTAGTAAATCTTGGAATGACCCATGGAATAAGACAGAATTGCATGCCGAGGATTACATGGACCGGGTAACTGACATTGCCACTGTACTTTCTTTTGATATGGAATCCATTGGGTATAACAATGAGATTTCGGAAGTTATTAAGTCGGATATAGTTAGGTTATATTTATTATCTGAGATTGGTGGAGTGTGGTCTGATTTGGACATTATATTTTTTAAACCGATATCCTTTGGAATACCAAATTTAGACTTTACAGCAATGTTTTGTAACCATGGGTTTCATAGCATAGGGTTTCTTGCTGGTGCACTCGGTAATATAGCCTTTCAAGAATTATTTAGTAAAGTTAAGTCCTTTTATAATTATTCGCAGTATGAGGGGGCAGGGTCTTTATTTTATAATAAACAAGTTGTAATGAATTCTTTGGTGTATAATCTTCCGATGGAGGTTGTCTACCCGCAGGATTATAATTTTGCGGAGTCGATGGTTACTTCTCCAGCTTCTGAAAAACTTTCTTATATAAAAGAAAATACTATCGGCTGGCATTGGTACGCAGGAAATCCGGTATGTGGGGAATTTCAAAATGTTTGTACTGAGACTACTTATAAAAATTATAATAATATTATAACATACTTAATAGGAAAAGTTATAGAATGATTTATCTAAATACAGAAATATTCAGTGGTTTAGGAGAAGATACTTTTTGGACATGGTTTAAAAGAGAATTTTCAAAAGAAACCGAGTATGGAATGCCATCTGAATTTAATAAAGAAGACATTGTATTACAATACTCTTTACAGGGAGCATGCACGCATTCTAATACTATTGCATTATTATGGGAACTTTACCCAGAAATGAAAGTAATGCTGAACTCGTCTGAGTGGGATGAAATTATTTTAAAAATAAATCAGTGTGCAAAAACGGCAAAAAAACTTACGATGCCAAGTTCTCTCATGGTTCCTTATTATGAAAACTTTGGTAAAATAGATATTTTGCCAATTGGTGTAGATACTGATTTATTTATTCCGATGGATAAAGAATCTTTGAGACTTAAACACAATCTTCCACGAAATAAAAAAATTGGAATTTGGGCAGGAACTATGCACCCAATGAAGGGTATTGAAAACTTAGTAAGATACGCAAATGAGAATAAAGATATTTTTTGGATAATTATTTGGAAACATGAGCAAGAATTTAATTCCTCTTATATCGAAAATTCAATTAATTTTACTAATATTACACAACAACAAATATCAGAGTTAATGAGTTGTGCGGATTTTTATTTATCGTGCGGCGTACTTCGTCCATTTTTTATGATTGAGTGGGAAGCGATGGCCTGCAATGTACCAATAGTTATATTAAATAACTTACAAAAAGATTTTATTCCATCTGATAACCCTAGAAATGATGTTTTTAAATTAGGATGGGATAGAAAAACAGCAAAAGAAACATGGAGAAAATATATTTATGAGAATGGTTAATATTGGTTGCGGACCTTATAAAATAGATGGTTTTATAAATATTGACATAAATCCCTTACAAAATCCAGACATGATAAGGGATGTAAGAAGAGGTTTACCGTTTGATACTAGTTCTGTGGATAAACTTGTTGCTTCCCATATATTAGAACATTTAGATCCTGATAATTTTATCTGGGTAATGGGAGAAATTTATAGAGTATTAATCAGTGGCGGTGTATTACAAATTGAAGTTCCGCTTGGCATAACTGCATCAGTAGACCATAAAATGTTTTTTACAAAAGATAGTTTCGATATGTTTTTTAGGCCTGAAGCGAGTTTATATTACCAGACTGATTTTAGATGGGAATTTATTGATCAAAAAGAAAGCATTTGCGCGTCGGCGGGAATACCATTACTTAATATTTCTATGAGAGCCATAAAGTGATTTCCATAGTTTCTTTAATTTATAGATCTCCGATGTATGCTGATTCTATTTATAATACTGTGCATGAATACACAAATATAAAGGATGGCGAAATTGAATTTTTCTTTGTAGCTAATGACCCTACGGACATTTTGCTTGAACATCTGAAAATAAAAAAGTATCCTTATATATTAAACATCAATGAGCATAAAACAGAGGAAGAACTATTTAAAGAAGGCATCGGTTGGCCAGAATATTTAAATAGAGTTTATAAGGGATGGAATTGCGCTATTAGAAACGCAAAGGATATTGTTGTCTTATTAAATAGTGACATGATTTTATCTCCTGATTGGTTGGATAACTTACTAAAGTATTTAACAGAAAAAATTATTATATGCTCACAATTAATTGAAAGGAATCATGAAACGTATGGAGTTTTTCCAGGTGCAATTCATGGTGAATTTGGGGGTAATCCGGTAAATTTTAATAAAGATAAATTTTTAAAGACGTGCGCAATAGTAAAAAAAGATGTAATAGTCCCAGGAGGGGCGTATATGCCATGTATGTTTTATAAGAAAATTACTGATATTATTGGTTTTTATCCTGAGGGTAATTTACATGATGGCACCTCTTTTAATGTTATTAAACAATATGGGGACGAGGCTTTTTTTAAAAAAGCAAAAGTTTGTGGCATAGAGCATGTAACTGCAATGGATTCTATTTGTTATCATTTTAAAGAGGGCGAAAAAGAAGATAGTGGATGGAATTAGTATAATAATACCATGTGACCGGGAACGTATTCCTTTATTACAAATAACACTAGAAAAATATCTAGAATTTGATATGCATAAGGTGGAAATCCTTATTGTAACAAGAACAATAGAGTCCATGGAGGAAATAATAGAAAATGAGTTACTTCCAATTAGATTGATAAAGTATAACGACGGCGGTCCATACTTTAATCCGGCTAGAGCTTTAAATCTTGGGGTATCAAGGGCGTATTATGATAATATTATTATAACAGGTCCGGAGGTAAAACCCATCACTAATATTATTGAGCAATTTAAATCTCTTCCTAAAGGAAATTATGTTTGTCAGGTTTTTGATTTAAACCAAGACGGATCTATTCGGCTATCTTTGGTTAATAAAAATTTTAGAGGAGATACTCCGGGATTTTGTTTTTTAGCGATGTATAGAAAAGAAGATATTATTGCTATTAACGGATGGGATGAGCAATTTTGTGATGGAAAGGCATATGAAGATGAGGACTTTGGAAAACGTTGGGTACGTGCCGGTATTCCATTTGAAGTAAGAGAGGATATTCAGGCAAACCATCAATGGCATTTAAGAAACGATGTTAAGAAAGGATTAGAAATAAATAAAAAAATAATGGATCAGCATGATAGTTGCGGTCTTATAAGAGCAGAAAGGGGTTTTAATTTATATGAGTAAAGATAATATGAATGTATTAGTAGTAGGTGGCGCAGGATACGTAGGAGGAGCAGTAACTTCTCTTTTAAATGATACTGATAATAATATAAGAGTTTACGATAATCTTTTGTATGAAGAAACTTATCGTAAGCCAATTGATTTTATTTATGGGGATGTACGGGATCACGAAAAGCTCTTAACTCAATTAAATTGGGCGGATACCGTAATATGGTTAGCGGCCCTTGTGGGCGATGGAGCTTGCCAGATAAATTCACAATTGGCTAAAGAAATAAATACAGACTCAATAGGGTTCTTAGCAGAGAATTTTAATGGAAGAATTATATTTCCAAGTACTTGCAGTGTATATGGAGCGCAAGATGCAGTTCTTGATGAGGTTTCTGGCGCTTCTCCATTGTCGGTATATGCACAAACTAAATTAGATGCGGAAAAATTACTTGATTCGAGTAACGCAATTATTTTTAGACTTGGAACACTTTTTGGAGTGGGAGATCTTTTTTCTAGAATTCGTCTTGACCTAGTAGTTAATACATTAACAGTAAAGGCATTCGTAGATGGCAAAATTAGTGTGTTTGGAGGAGATCAGTTTCGCCCATTGCTACATGTTTCTGATGTTGCGGGAGAAATGGTAAAAAATATTAATACTACACATACGGGAATTTTTAATCTACATCGGCAAAATGTAAGAATTAGAGACTTAGCATATCAGATTAGAAACCATTATCCGAATGTGGTCATCAAAGAAACTGATTTGCCTTTTCAAGATACTAGAAATTATAGAGTATCAAGTGAAAAAGCTGTTAGTAATTTAGGGTTTACTCCAAAGTATTCGATCGATTATGGAATTGATCAATTGAAGGAACTTATAGAGACACGTCGTATAAAAAATACTAATAGCGACCGATACTCTAATTACAATTTTTTAAAAACCAATGGAGTTGCATAATATGTATAATGGGCCCACTTTAATAAAAGGAGCGACGGCGGTAGATGACCGCGGTATTATTAAATTTGTAAATGATTTTAATTTTGACGGAGTAAAAAGATTTTACATCGTTAAAAATCACATAGCGGGATTAGTTAGAGCCTGGCATGGACATAAAAATGAAGCAAAATATGTTTACGCCATCGCTGGATCGGCAATTTTTGGAACGGTAAAAATTGATAACTGGGAAAATCCTAATAAGGACCTGGTTCCTAATAGAGTAATATTAAGTTCCGAAACTCCGATGGTATATTATGTGCCAGCTGGTTACGCCAATGGCTGGGAATCTCTAACACCAGAAGCTACTCTTGTATTTTATTCAACAGCAACATTAGAGGAAAGTAAATTAGACGATTATCGGTATGATAGTCATTATTGGGATATTTGGAGTGTAGAACAAAGATGAAAATATTAATATTAGGCTCACGTGGAATGCTTGGATCTGTAATGGCGATGTACTTATCAAGACATCATGATGTATCGGGATTTACACGGGAAGACTTTGATCCAGTAGTGGATTCAATTGAAATTATATCAGGATGTGACGTAGTAATAAATTGCATCGGTGTCATTAAACCTACAATTGATAAATATTCAGTTGAAGATGTAATAAAAATAAATTCCATATTTCCAAAAAATCTTGCAAATTTTTGTGAAAGTAACAATGTTAGATGTTTCCATGTTACAACAGACTGTGTTTATTCAGGGAGCATCGGGAACTATAACGAACGAAGTGTCATCGATGCTGAAGATCTGTATGGTTTGTCAAAGGCTGCGGGAGAGCCATTGAATGCAATGGTATTACGCACGTCAATTATTGGTGAAGAACAGGGTACTCAGAGATCATTATTGGAGTGGGTTAAGGCACATCGGGACCAAACTATAAATGGGTATACTAATCATTTTTGGAATGGAGTTACCACTCTAATGTTTGCCGACATAGTTGGACAAATTCTACGAAGAGATTTATATAGTCATGGAATTTTTCATATTCATTCCAGAGAGACTGTAAATAAATATGAATTAGTGTCAATGATTGCTGCCGTTTATAATCTAAACATAGTAGTGCAACCTGTAGAGGCTCCTAAGGCATGTAATCGGACATTGACTAATGTTACAAGACTAAATGATATGTTGAATATTTTGCCGATGGAAGAGCAACTTATACAATTAATTGTTGATTTATAATATTATATTTCATATATTTAAATAAAAAGGAGATACATGTGAGTATATTAGACCCAATTCAAACACAATTATGTGTAGATGTCTGGGATGAAAAAATGCATCTTAGACCAGAAGTACGTAAACAGATTATAGATGGTGCAACTGCAATAGTTGGAAAAAATAATCTATTAGGTCTTTTTGTAATTGGTACAATAACTGGATATCAATATACTGAGACTTCGGACATCGATGTTAATGTTTCTGTATTAAATATTGATGATAAGATGAGAGAGAAATCTATCAATGATAGTGGTCTTATTGCTGCATATAGCGGACGGCATCCTATAAATTTTAATTTAAAACAGAATTCCGGAAATGACGAAATGTGGCAGGATGCTACATTTGGAATTTATAATGTACTGCGTGACGACTGGACTAACTTACCGCCTGGTCCGGACGCTTATAGAGATCCGATGATAAAATATAAATTGGAAATAGATTATGCCAGAATTATTGCTAATGAATTTAATTCTCGCATCGAGAGATTTAAAAAACACATAGCCACGTTAACTAAGATTAAGAGATTTAAATGGACAATTCCCTTTTTGGGACAATGGTTTTATAATCATAAGAATTCCCAGGTTAAACAGGAACTCATCGAACTGGCACAAATGGTCCATGGTCTCGAGAGCGATAGAAAGTTTGCCTATTATTGGGGATGGGGCGCACCAAGAGAAGATTTTAGAAACATCGTTTATAAGTATCTCGAACATTCCCCTAATGGTAAATTTTTTGAATTACTGGAAAAAGTTGATGTTCCTACGGAATTAAGTTTTGGACCAACTAAGAAAGAACTTAAGACAGTTGAACATCCTGGAGAAGTCGTTAAGGCTGGGGAATTTACAGCGACACCGGATGAGTATCACGAGCAGGAACAATTAAGAAGAGAAGACACAATTAATAGATCTGATATTCCTGCCCCACTCATTGGAGGGGGTCTTGGATTAGCGGTAGGTGCTCTCTTTGCAAAGAAAAAAAGATTAGGAAAGGCTTTAAAAGAAGTGGCAAATACAACTGCAATTGGGGCATTGGGCTTTGGTGCGGCTGATCAATTAATAAAAAGAAAGGCAACAAAAGAACTAGCATCTCCTGATACATTGCGTAAAGATTATAGTAAGTACCAAGAAATGGCTAGACATATTTTAATTAATCAAACACAATAAATGAGTAAGTGTAACGGCGTAGGAATTAAATTATATCCTGGAGAATCAATCGATTCTGCTTTAAGAAGATATAAAACACAATTGGAAAGATCTGGTATATTGGATATAATGCAGAGAAAGGAATATTATTTAAAACCATCCGCGGCCAAAAAGGCTAAGAAGGCATTAAGAAGAAAAGAAAAAGAGTACGTAGACAATACGGAAGAGTTTTATAATGAGTAAGATTGTTTCATTATCAAGAAGTCAATTTGCGGAATCATTTTTATGGCTAAATGGTAGAAAATTAAGCCTGGATTATTATCCGCATATGAGGCAAATATATGATTCTGAGGCGAGAGAGTCTGTATTAATGTTCTCCCGTCAGTGTGTATTAAACTCACAAAGAATTGATTTATCAGATGGTAGCTCAAAATTGGCAGAGGATTTGCAACCGGGAGATGCCATAATAGGTTTTGATGTTGATACGTATAAAAATGTGGTAGATGTAGTAGAAAATGTATGGGACAATGGGGTAGCTCCTATTTATCACATTATCACTAGGACCGGAAGAGAAGTATTCGTTACAGATAATCATCCTTTTCGTAAAGTAGATTCTTGGTGTGAAGCTAAGAATTTACAAGAGGGGGACTTAATTGCAGTATCTAGAGATAATTCTTGCTCGCTACAAACAGAACAAACGGTAGAAAATTGGAAGTACATTGTTGCTGCGTATTTATTAGCAGAAGGGGCCATCAGTAATAATTCATTGGGATTTACTTCTGGTAATAAAATATTGGTGAGTGAGTTAGAAACTGCTTTAAAGCAGTTAGATGATAGATTAGTAGTAAAAGCATTACCAGAAAAATATAAGTATCAATACAGATTAAACGGGATTGGTGTTGGAAAGCCTAATCCATTAAAGACTTGGTTAATAAAAGAAAAGATGTTTGGGAAAACTTCCGCTTACAAAGAACACCCATCTTTTATCTGGAAATTAACTGGGGAACAAATTAAAGATTATTTAAGAATTTGGTGGGATACAGACGGGTACTGGAGTTTACATAAGAATGGTACTAACTACATTGGTATTGGATTAATATCATTTCCTCTTGTTAAGGGTATTCAAACTTTACTTCTAAAGTTGGGGATACACTCTGTAATAAGAAGTAAATATCAACCTAAGATTTATAATGGGACAGATAAGAAAGTATATGTGTTAACTATTGAAGGACAAGATAGTATTAGATGTTTTTATGATAATATTTTAACTTATAAACGCCCAGAGACTTTAGTATTACGGAAAGAGACTCATAACAGATTGGTTATCGATAAATTTTTTGTAGATAATCTTTTGTCTAGTTTAAAAAATAAAAAGAATCCAATATTATATAGATCCAGCTCAAGTAAGAGTTATGCATTTGAGAAAATTAAAAGAATTTATAATGAACGAAATATTCCAGAATTAAAAAAAATAATTGATTCAGATATTTATTTTGATAAAGTTATGTCTGTGGAATATATTGGTGATTTACCTTCTACGGGGATTGAAATAAAAAATACTCATACTTTTCAGATAGACCATTTAATTTCAAAAAATACTTCGAAAAGTACATCAATTGCTAATATAATGATCACAAATTCAGCGATGATTCCTGGATATAAATCATTATATGTGTCACCAACTGTAGATCAGACAAAGATTTTTTCTCATGATAGAGTAACTCCAGTAATTGAGTCTAGTCCATTTATTAAGAATTATTTTATAAATTCGTCATTAGTGCAAAACGTGTTTATGAAGCAGTTTTTAAATGGAAGTTCATTATATTTGCGCTACGCATTACTTACCGCGGATAGACTCCGCGGAATGAGCACTGATCATAATTTATTTGATGAAGTTCAGGATATGCGCTTGGACCTGATTCCTATTATACAGGAATCAATGTCAAGATCGATGTATAAACGCACTTTATATTCTGGAACTCCAAAGAGAACACAAGGAACATTGGCAAGTTTATGGAAGCGTTCTAATAAGGGCGAGTATGTAATTAAATGTGTATCATGTAATTTTTGGAATATATTAGGTGAATCAAACATCGGCCCCATCGGACCAATTTGTACTAAGTGCGGAAGGCATCTTGATATAAAAATTGGACAGTGGGTATCTACATACTCACTATCACAAGAACCTGATCTTCAAGGTTATCGTGTGTGCCTATTGCATTTTTCTGGAGCCCCATGGGTAGATTGGAAGCGGGATGTATTAGAAAAACAAAAACACTTTAGTCGTGCTTATTTTGCAAATGAAGTCCTGGCCCTAGAGCACGATGAGGGAGCGTCTCCAGTAACGATGGATGATATTCGTGCCTGTTGCGACCCAAATCTTGTAATGACTGAAGAACCCTCAGCACTTGATAGATCCTATACAAATGTAATGGGCATCGACTACGGCCCAGTAAACTCGGAGAATTCTTATACAGTACTTGTGTGTTTGCAACTTCGTGGAGACGTAGTTCACGTTGTTTATGCTAAACGATTTATGGGGAAAGAGGCAGATTTTTCTTTTATTCATAAGGAAGTTCCTAGATTGATGGATAAATGGAATTGCTCACAACTTGCCGCAGATTATGGCATGGGAGAGGCTTCTAATTCTGAAATTAGATCCAAGATAGGATTTCAAAAAGTAATTGCTTTTCAACATCTGCATGCGCAGAAAGAGAAAGTAAAATGGAATCCAAAGATGCCCGCGTACACTCTTAATAGAAATCAAATACTAGGAGAATTTTTTACACGAGTAAAAAAGAAAAAGATTCTTTTTCCTCGGTTTGAGGATTTTGAAACATTTGGCGTAGATATGATGAATGTTCAAATGAAATTTGATGAAGAAAGAAACAGCATGTCATATATAAACATCGGGGCCGATGATTTTGTGCATGCGACTACTTATGCATTAACTGCACTAGAATTATTTCATGGAATAGGCGGAATTTAAAAAAACCCTTGACAAGTATAACAATATAAGCTAAATTAAATTATGGCTAATAATCTTGATTTAGATGTTTTAGGAAAAAATATTTCTGATGAATTTGTACGAAATGGTATTCCCATGACTACATCTCTTACTAAAGTTGCCAGTGAAAACGGACTTAATAAACATCAGATTTCTAGAGTTGCAGAGGTTGCTAATGTGGAGGCATACTTAACATTGATTAAAACCGCTTCTAATAAATACATCGAATTTCCGGTTGCTGATCCACTTGCCGTATCGGCAGAGTTATCAAAAACTGCCGATGCTTACGATACATCGGATTATGAAAAATGTCCAGAGTCAAGTACTAGCGCTGAATCTTTATTTGCTGCGTATGAGGAGTTAAATAAAACTGCTTCAATTTGGTCCAGTCCAATAGTGCATGATGGAACTACATATCAGATTAAATTGACTAATGAGGCATTGGACATCGCATTAGAGAAGGTAGCAACCAATGTAAAGATTCAGAAATTAAAAGAACTTTCTTTAATTAAAGAAGCCGACGGTAGAGCATCTTTTAATTATAAAGGTAAAAATTGGAATTTAGTTATAAATGATAAAACAGTAGAGATACTAAAGAGTGCATCATTTACTGACTCAAAGTTTAAAAAATTAGCAAGTCTTGGACTTGTGATTGACTCTCACGATTACATCCCCACGCAAGAATCAGACTTTCGTAAAGTAGCCCAGGTACGCGAAGGAGAAATCAAAAATCTTAGAAATAATTTACAAGAACAATCAAGTGCTCTTTTGGGGGACATCGGGGATTTATATTATTTCGTTAAACAGGCAAGTTTATCAGGAGAACTTCCTAAAAACGTAGTTGGAATTATCAAGGTTGCATCAGCAAATGTCTATGACCTGGTAGCAGAACCTGTTTTATCTAAGTTACAAAGTGAAGCACCACATTTAGATTATGATTCTTCTTCCGAAAAATTAGTAAATTCAGAATCAGAACTTTTCAAACTTGCTAGAAAAATTGAATCCAAAGTAGAAACTATTGAAACAATAAAAAATAACCTTGGCGATCTTGAGAGAAAGTATGCAGAATTTACAAAATTAAAAAGACTACCTGATATGATCACCAAGACAGCGATGTCTCAAATTAGTGCTACTCCGGTAGTAGCCGCATTTGTGGCCGGGGGGTTAATGGGACATTACGTTGGAAAAAATAAAGGAAAGTATGAACAAGGTCAGGTCTTACAAAAGGCGTTATTAAAAAATAATGTAGATAAACTAGGAGTGTAATAATGAAATATATTTACAAATATGCAGCTAATGGATATCGGGAACTTGGCGATCTGGCAACATCAGCTTCAGGTGGAGGACTTAAGACAATGTTTAAGGAAATGTCTCCTGCTGCAAAAATTACATTGTTTTCTGCGCTAGTTGCCCCCTTTGCGGCACAAGCAGCAAATTCTTTTGTTGAGGGAGTAAGGAACTATCTTACTAGAAAATCAATTGCAGCAAAGGATCCAATATATTATCAGAGAATGCTAAAGGCACATCCACAGTTAGTGGAGGCTGACCCCGAGCAAGTTGCTGCTATTTGGTCATCATTATATTATCATGCTCCAAATTTAGCGGAAGACCCAATTGCGGCTGGTGCATTTGTTCGTCAAATTTTACAAAAAGGACTAATGGATGACTATGGTGGTCCGTCAGTTGATACTTATGGAACACTAACTCAAATTGATGAACGGCTGTCCAGACATCCTGGAAGAATGAAGCAAGACAATAAAGAGAATGTGCAGCATAATACACAACTTCTTTCATCAATTTTTGCAAAACGCGTTATGGATCCCAATATCCAAGAAATAATGAATAATCCAGAATTACAAGGCAATGTTTCGGAATCAAAAAAGATAGTCTTGGATTATTTAAAACACCATGGTATGTTGCAAAGTTGGTTAAAGTAAGAATTGATAAAGTATATCGATTACATATATGGTGATTCAAGTTCTTCCGTATTGGAATTAGTTCATCCTGGGGCTCTTATAAAGACTGCAGAATATTCTTCAGAAATTGTGGAGTTTATTAAACGATTACTTCCTAAGGATGGGGTAACCTATGCTTTAATGAATGCCCTATCAGCAGGAGAATATTATGGATCTAATCGTAATGGGGATTATTTTCCAGAAGATGCTTTAATTAAGCACCATCATACATTTCAGGAAATGGGCCATGTTTATGAACATCATGTAAATAAGGACCCGGCTCGAGCATATGGAACCGTGCCCTTTTCATTTTATAATCCATCGATGCATCGCGTGGAACTTATTGTTGAAATTGAAAATAATAAAGCTAGACCCATCATTGATAGATTAGAGAAGGGAGAGTTACCAGCTGTTAGCATGGGCACCAGGGTTCCTTATGATGTCTGTTTATCCACTGAAACATTATTATATAATGAAAATGGATTGGGCACTCTTGCAGAAATAGAAGTAGGAGACAAAGTTTTTACTCATATGGGAACTTTAGAAACTGTTGAAGCCACTAGTGAAAGAGTACTAAGTTCTTATATTAAAATTTCTATATTTGGTGATTATTATAAGTTATCAGGTAGTCATGAACATCCTATGCAAATTGTTAGAAAAGAACAATTCGTTGAAGGTACTAAAAATGTTATTAGAAGATCATCTTTAAAAGACGAACCATTATTAGAATGGGTAAAATTAGATTCTTTAAGAGTTGGGGATTACTTAGTTTTTAAAAAAACTATAGAATCCGGAAACGACATTAGTACTGCAATGGCGCGAATTTTAGGATATTATTTATCAGAAGGATTTATAATTAAACAAGGGACTAGAAGAGACAAGAAAGGACCAATAAAAAATATGGGTGTAGGGTTCTCTTTTAATATTAATGAGAAAGAGACCTTTGTAAAGGATTTAACTAATTGTCTTGATGAGGAAGAGTTTTCATATAAATTATATGAAAATATTGAAAAACATGAATTAAGGGTATCAGTTTATTCTAAAGAATTAGCTAGCATTTTGTTAGAACTTGGTCAAGAATATTCTAAAACAAAGTCAATTCATCCTAAAATATTTTCAATGAGTAACGATATAAAATTTCATGTTCTTGGAAGTGCTATTAATGGAGATGGCTCTCAAAATCACAACTCTCATTGTGGTACAATAAGATATAATTCTGTATCAGAGTCATTGGCTAGGGGTATCAGGCGACTTTGTTTTGAATTAGGAATACCAGCTTCTATTAATAAAAGAAAACAAAAGACTTCTTTTGGTGAACCAGTAATGTACACAGTACATATACCAAGCAGTAGTTCCGAGTTGTTATCAGAATATTCTGAGAAAATTATTACTTATAATACTAGAGGCGGCTCAAGAATCTTTGCTTTTGCAGATTTTATGTTAATACCTATAACAGGTGTAAAAGAAATTGATGACTTTTTACTTGTAAAAAATTTACAAGTAAAAAATGATGAATCTTATCAAGTTTTAGATTATGTATCTCATAATTGTTCCATCTGCGGGCATAAAGCAAAGACCCGGGCGGAGTATTGCGATCATTTGCTTAATAGTATGAATCGGATATTAGCAGATGGAAAGAAGGTTTATGCAATAAATCTTGAACCAAAATTTTTTGATATAAGTTTTGTCACAATCCCTGCAGACAGAACTGCAGGAGTAATCAGTAGAATTTTATTGGAATCAAATAAAAAAGCAAATTATACATGTGATACAGTTCCAATGGAAAAACTATTAGAGAAAACAGCTGCCTGGGAGTCAGTGGCATCAATTGATAAGGAAGTCACTGGAAAGATTGAGGCAGTTTCTGAAGATCCTAAGAAGTTAATAATTTCATCTCAGAAGAGATTATCTCAGGAACAAATTGAAAAACTTTCTGAGTATCCGATTGAGGGTGTATTATCAACTTTATCTGCACTACGGATTATGCCGATGCGGGATGATTTTCAAAAATTGGCTTTATATAGCTTAGGTTATAAAAAAGAAGCTGATGAACTAGAAAAATTGGGATATGTTTTTAGTATAAATGGCGATGAACCAGAAGTTGAACTAAAAAATATATCCATTGAAAACTATAATGAAAAAATTGCTGGGATATTAGGAGATGATATACTTTATATGGCAAATACTAAGCCATTAATTATATCAAGAATTCTAGTTAAAGAGGCAATGTATAATGAAGGTCAACAAAACTCATATGTAAATCCGGCCAGATTATACACAGGAAAAACAATAGAGCCACCCCTATTACAAAAGATTTTAGTTGGACAAAAAGAAGAACCGGTTATGAGTCCGGTCAGGAATCCTGCTTTGGCATTAGGAGCCTTAGGCGCGTTATATGTTGGTACTGTAAAATATCAAAATAAACCTAATATGGGCCAATTTAAATCTCTTATATTAAAGTATCCGTGGATAGCACCTATATTTTTAGCTACAGTTGGTGGAATACTTTCAACAAATGCACAAGAGGCACATTACAAAAATAGTCCTCTATTTGCAGAACAATTTTCCAAAACAGCATCAGCACTTGATAAGTACCTAAGAAATATTATAATTGCTGTTCCACCGAGTTATTATTTTTCATATAAAGCGGAAGAAAAAGCTCGGCGTGGTGTACCAATTACAGGAGTGGAGAACTTTATAAGAAAGCATCCATTACTTGTTGGAGTTGCAGGTGGCCTCGGTGCTACAAAGTTATTAGGTAAGATTACACCACAATTAACAAAGGTCTCTTCTGTGGTAGCAAGATTAGACAATGAAAGCTTGGATGTATTATTTAATGAATTAACCAAGGAGGATTAAGAAAAATGGGACTAAGTGTAGACCAAATTTTGGCTTCTTTAGAAAGTGAAAAGACAGCTGAAGATATTTTTGCAACTAGTTTAGTTGCGGAATCGGCTGAAAAGACTGCTCAAGAAGAACCAGAAGAAGTACCAGAGGTCGAGACTGAGGAAACTCCAGAAGAGGATCCTACAGAAGAGACTGAAGTAGAAGAACCAGAAGCGGAAGAAGCGGAAGAAATAGAAGAACCAGAAGAAAAAGAAGCCGCAGCAAAATGTGCTCCAGCACCAAAAAAGAAGGTCGCTGTAGAAAAGAAAGCTGAAGAGGAAGTAACGGAAAAAGTGGCAGAATCTGACGATTTTCAAAAATTAGCTGAGGATCTGGATGCTCAAGGTAGAATTATGGCTCATGGTTTCTTCGATGAACTTGTAAAACTTTCAGAAATTGAAGTACCTGAGGTTGCTGAGCAAGAAGAAAAAACTGCTGAGGTTGAAGCAGAAGATGAGGGAACTAAAATTTTAATGAATTTGTATAATCGTTATCATGGAGGTAACAACTAATAATGGAAAAATTAATTGACGTTTACGGCGAATTGGTAAAAGAAGCCGAAGTAAAAGTAGCTGAAGAAAAAGTAGCAGAACTTGCAAAGTATGCAGAAGCCGCTGATACTCTATTAGCTGCAGAATACGGTGATGATTATAATGCAGAAGATGTAGAAAAGTTGGCATCTATGATGTACGAGCATGATATGGGCATCGTTCCGCAAGAAACAGAAAAAGTAGCTGAGTTACAGGAAGCCGGCCGTATCATGGCAAGAGCTTTCATCGAAGAACTACAAGCAGCTCAATAATTTTTAGGAGTAATCAATGAGTTCCGAGTTAAGAAAAGAAGCAGCAGCTGTTATACGTTCTCTTAAAGAAGAGAACATGCAGCTTAAGGAGGATTATAATAGAATAAAAGTTGCTACTGATTTGACATTTAAGATGTATAAGTCTGGCAATGTATCTGCGGAAAACTTGGAATCTTTATTAGATAGTTTGCTTGGAAAGACAAATCAGGAATTGGAGGTTTTTGAAAAAGCGGCAGAACTTCATATTACATCCGATGTTTTACGTTTTGGAAGAATTAGTGACCGTCCTGATCTAGATGGGTTAGACCCCATCACCCGCCTCTTATTAGAGGATTATTAACAATTAACTGGAGGAAAAGCGTAAATGCTTAGAATTCTTACTAATCTGAATCTGCTTAACCGTCAAGATTTTCTGGCGACAGCCGGTTTGATCGCGTCAGGATACACCGGAACATGGGTATCAAAGATTGCAGCTGACTATATCGATCTTCCCGGAACCGCAGGCGATTCCTGCATAGGAACCGTTTGGACAGAATCAAATCGTGATGGTACTGTAGGTTGGACTCCTGATGTATCTGATACCGGTAAACTGACTGTAGTTTTCGGTAGATTTAGAGCCCTTACAGATCAATTCACTGCTACTCCCGCCATCGGTGAAGCATTGAAAGTTGGAACAGATGGAAAATTAGCAACCGCCACTCTTGGTGGTACTGACAGAGTCGTTGGCTATTGCACAAAGGCAAGTCATACTATCGAGCATCTTGGTAGAAATCACACAGTTATTGAATACGTAACTGCATAACGGAGGAGTATATTAATGGATAATTTATCTGCTAGCACATTGAACGAGCTTTTCGTTCAAAAGCTGAATACTCCCGAGGGCATCGACAAGGTAGCTCAAGAGGGTTCGGCGTTTGTAAGACAAAAACTGCGTGAAATTTCTTTCGCAAGAAAGGTAATGCAACCACAGTATGTAACAAAGGCTGATCTACAAAGATCAGTTAATCATGATGGACTAGTCAAGATCGTTGACATCGAGCCAGATTCCAAGGCTATGACTGTTAACTTCCGTGGCGAGCCCGATTTTAACTACGTAGAAGGTGAGAGATTTGAAATTCCTTTCTTCATGATTTCGTCAGAAGATTTTCAGAAGACAGAGGAAGAATTACTTGCCTACGAAATGCCCCTTACAGAAGTAATTGAGAAGAACTCTGTATTGGATATTCAAAAAATAGAAGATACGTCCTTTTTAGTTCAAGTAGACGCTGCTATCGCAACTGAAGCTTCAGCACAAACTGGAACTTACGACACCGATGGTACCGTAAAAAAGAGCGATTTCAAAAAGTTATTCGACGTATTGGACGGAAACGAACTGCGTGCCGAGACACTTCTTATGGATTCGAAGATGTTCAATCGTTTGATTCTTTATGATGATGACGTATTGGGATCATTGACCGGTGAAGTGGTTGTAAACGGTTACACATATGCAACTCTTTTCGGACGTAAACTGATTGTATCAAACAAAGTTTCTTTGCTTGATGGAAAGATTTACGCCTTTACATCACAGGATTTCATGGGTCAGTTCCTGATCCTTAATGATACAAAGTTCTGGATTGAAAAGAAAAAGAATATTATCACTTTTGCAGCTTATGAGTCAGTCGGTATGGGAATTGGTAACACCAAATCTTGTGCAAAGATTACTCTTAGCTAATATCGAGTAATATTTAAAATTAAAGGAGACAGCTATGTGGCTGCCTCCTTTTTTTATTTATACATTGACTGAGACCTAAATTTTTAGTATATTAAAGTAATAATTACAATAATAATATAAAATGGACAGAAACTATGCCACCAACAAATGAAGATTTGACTTCTGATATTATATCTGCTACTCACCAATTATACGTAGATAGACTAAGAAAATATCTTGGGGATACTGCGGAGTTAAATACCCTATCCGGGGCGGAAGAGTGCTCGGATATTTTTCTTTATCACTGTCTTCAAGATGCCCTGGATGAATTTAATTTTGAGTTTATTCCTGAAACTACATATACAATAACTAATATTCCATCTTGGAATGTATTAAAATTTGGTGCAGTTATCCAGGTATTAATCGGTAAAGGAATTTTATCTGCCAGAAATACACTTTCTTATAGTGATGCTGGTGGAGTCACAGTGCAAGATTATGATACATACGGACGATATATTAATTATTATAATATATTGATTAATAAATACATGAGATCCGCACAGAGTATGAAAGTAAATGCAAATATAGACTCATGTTATGGTGGAGTATCTTCAGAATATAGTGACATCGGTACATTATAATGTTAATACTAACAACCTTAAATGTTGATGCCTATAGTGTTGATAATCTTGTATTGTCTTGGGAGTATTCTTCAACAACTGAATCTCTATCTGATTATGAAATAGATATATACAGGTCTGAGGCTCCGATTTCCGGGAATACCATCGAGGGGTATACTCACATTGCATCCGGAATTTCAGCAGAGTCAATCAGTTACGTAGACACAACAATATCTGGGTATTATCATTATAATAGAGATTGGTATTACAAGCTTGTTTTTACAAACGTAGACACAGATGAAAGCGCAATTACTCCAGGTACTCCTGCCTATTTAAATAAGGCTGGAACAGTAGATAGAATATATCTCGAGATCCTTAGACGAAAAAATCTTGTATTAGCAAAAAAAGTAGGAAGGACATACTATCTTCTTAAACGGTATACAAGGGGTACACATTGCCCAGATTGTTGGGATGACATCATGATGAGAGTAACTCAGTCTGAGTGCCTTACTTGCAAGGGCACAGGATGGGTGTCAGGTTATTTTAACCCAATTGAGTTCATCGGAGAAACTAATACGGCTCCGAAGTTTGCTGAGATTACGATGTTTGGGGATTTTATGCCAAGTGATGCTGTTTTATTTGTTACAAATTTTCCTCAATTTAAAGTAAAAGACATTGTCGTAGATGATAATAATAAACGTTGGATGGTTCAGGATGTTCGTACAGTAGAAAAATTAGGAAAGATATTAGAACAGCGGGTTCACATCGCGTTAATAATGGAAGACGATCAGATTTATGAAATTAACATATACTGAGACAACATTAGGAATACCTCCTAAGAGCCCAAGTGCTGGTCAATTTTGGTATGATGAACAAAATAAAGTTGCTGGAGTTTGGGATGAGTATGAGCGTAGATGGGTAAAATTCTCTGTCATCGAACATGATCATGATGGAGCATACGCTCGGGGTGGTTTTACACATCTATCCAAGCGTGGCATCATCGTTAATAAGGAAGATAAGTACTTAAATAAAATTCTTTCTAATATAAGAGACGCTTCCTCAACAAATCCTTATACAGTATTTTTAGGTCCTGGGGAATATTTAATTTCCGGGTTAATAACTGTTCCCGACTATGTTAACATAGTAGGAACTGATAAGGATCACTCTGTGTTTTATTCTAATAATACCAATGTATCAACAATGTTTGAGTTGGGAGTGGATTCCACTCTTTCAAATCTTACTATAAACCACTACGGTACTTTTGCGGGAACTGCAGATTTAATTTGTCCTACGGCAGCAAGTACATATGTTACTTTAGAAAATCTAAATATTAATGTAGATTTTACATCAAATTCAGATGTAGTTGTGGATCTTATAACATATTCAGGGACCCACATTGATATCATAGGGTGTACTTTTAATAATTCTGAGGATGCTAACTCTGGAACTGCAATATCAATCGGAAATCAATTTTCTGATGTCTTAATATTAAATAATATATTTAGATATTTTGGTGAAGGCATCGTAGACACCAGTTCTGCTGCCGATAATAAAATTATTACAAAAAATTATTTTTATAATTGTGAAATTGCAGTTTTAGCGGCCGATACTTGCTTGTATATTCGAACGAATAACAATATTTGTGAGGATTGTACTCATGACTATGTATGTACTAGCGTAGGTACAACTTGGAGTACCAGACTTGACGTAGGAACATGGGAATTAGATGCATCTACAATTGTTGATTCGGTAATTTATGTAGACACCATCGGTGCAATTAAAGATAGAATATTATTCATCGATGACGTTACTATTAGTGGAGTATTAACTATTCCCGTAGGAGCTGGCCTTGATTATGTGTTTAGATCTGATGCAAGCGGCGTAGGAAGTTGGGAACCTCTTACTGCTGCAGCCCCGTTACATTGGAATGGACTTGCCCTAGACATCGGTGGCTTAAGTTCATATGGTAATGAGGGGCAGGTAATTGCAGTAGCCGCTGGAGGGACATCATTGGAATGGACTACTCCAGCCGTTGGGGTATCGCTAACTTTTAGTGAGCCACTAATAAAGGACATCGGGAACGACGTTAGTATTGGTGGACTCGATGGTTATGGAATTCCTGGCCAGGCAATGCGTGTTGCGGCTGGAGGAACATCGCTTGAGTGGTTTGATGTTATAACTTCCGGAATAACAACTTCACCGGGAGGGTCAGATACACAAATTCAGTATAATGACGGTGGTATATTTGCCGGGGATTCAAAATTAACATGGACAAAGGGTACGTCATTGTTAGCAGTAAATGGGTCCTTAGGCATTACTACGTCGTCCATTCCTATAACGACATATGATGGTGTTAATCCTGTACATTATATCGGTTACGCGGGAACTAATGGAGATTATTTATCTTTTCCGCGTGGTGCAACGATCGGGGCTAATATTGATTTTTGGAATTATAGATCGATTGGCACTGGAACTGCATACCAATTAAGGATAGCCACTAAACCTTCTGGTAATACCTGGACAGATAGACTAACATTCTCTGGAAATGTGGATATCGCTACTGTAAAGGTTACTAATGCATATTTGGAAACTGATAATAGTGTTGGGATAAATATGGCTCCCGTATCAACGGTTTCGTTAGTTGTCGATGCGGCTTCGACAGACAATTGGGTACGCGTAGCAAACTTTTTAAATAGTTCTCAGCAAACAGGTGAGATGACCGCTCTTGGATTTGGAGTAACAGACTCTGCACATAATATTGCAGGACTTGCTTTCAAATATGTAGGAGCAGGAAGTACTAGTAATGAAATTTGGTTACAATTTCATTCCGGATCTTATCTGGGGATGTCTTCTAATGGTGCATTAACTATGTATTCTTTAGCAAGATCAGCTAATAGTTTAGTTTTAAATACAGATGGAGATTTAACCACTTTAGGAGATATTGATACTCAAACATCTGTATATAAATTAAATAATACACTGGGAATTTCCGGACAGGTTATGGCTGTAAATGGGGGAGGTACCGCATTAGAGTGGGTTACTATAAGTGGAGGCACCGGCACTACAACATTAGACAAAATTATTGATATTGATTCAGACACATACGTTGACACTGCTTCTAATATTCTTCAGTTTAACGCTGGTGGCCAAGATGTAACTACGATGTCAAGTGCCCTTGTAACTGTAAAAAAAGATTTGGATTTGATAACAAAAGTTATTAAATTAAATGGTGCATTTGGGACAGATGGACAGGTATTAGCAGTTAATTCTGCTGAAACGGAATTAGAATGGGTAACTATTTCTGGGGGCGGTGTTACAACATTAGATAAGATTGTCGATGCTGATGGAGACACCAAGGTATTAACAGAAATAACTCCGGATGATGATTGTGTTAGAATATACGCTGCTGGGGTGGAAGTGGCTGCTGCCGCGTCAACAAAATTTCAGGTAATAAAAACTCTAGATGTATCAAGTAATGTAATTCAACTTAATAATACTTTTGGAACACCCGGGCAGGTAATGGCCGTGGACGATGCAGGAACTGCATTAGAATGGACGACTATTTCTGGGGGGTCTTCTCCAAGTTCTGGAAATATTACAATTTCAGGACAAAATGGAGTGGTAGTTACTAATACTGTAGTAGGCGATACAACCAACTACGTAGTTTCATTATCCGGTGTTTTTTTTTCTTTAAATTTTGATTGTACGTTAGATTATTCCCCAGATGTTTATATAAAAGTAATTGATGATGTAGATTTTGTTATATTAGGGAGTGGCATAATTAGTTGTATGGGAGACGTTGCAGATATAGTTAGTGGTATTGATACAGTAATCACAAGTTCTTATAGTTGGTCGTAGGAGGTAAATGTTAACAAGTCATAATATAGAAACACAGGTATCCATAGAAAACTATGATAAAAATGGTAATTTAAAAAATATAGTTAAGTTACCTTCAGCAACTGCCGCAGTTTCGGGAGAAATAGAATGTGTAATAAAAAATTCTGATGGTACAATTGCTAGCGTGCATGCTTATCCAATGCGCAGCCTTGTTAAGAATTTTTTTGCATTTTTAAGTTCTGCAATTGGGGGACCTACTCCTACTACGCAAACAACTTCAGGAGGCGTGCGTAATGATTCATATGATACAGTTCACATGTTGGAAACAGGAGCAACTTATGGTCAGTCTCTTTATGGGGTTATGGTGGGTACCGGAGGAGCAACTGCTGTAACCCCAACGCAGTATGCATTAGTTACCCCCGTTGCTCATGGTACTGGCGCGGGACAGTTGGAATATTTTCCAACTCAAACTTCAAGGGTAGTTGCTGAATCTACAGATTATAGCATGTATGCTTATAGAACATTTACTAATTCTTCTGCAGGATCAATTACAGTTAGCGAGGTTGGCTTATATGTTAAAACATATAATTATGTATTTTATTATATGATTGCCAGAGATACTGTGGATTACGCCGGTAATTTAATAAATTTAGTAGTTGGTGTAGGTCAAACGCTTACTGTTCTTTATAAATTTAAAATTTATGAAAATTCTGGATTAACAAATAATTTTGCTAATGCCCTTCATTATAATTTTATAGAACCACAAACTTGCTCATTTGTTGATACACTTGGGTCTCTTAGAGAGACTAGTTCTATTCTTAGCAATGACATGCCATTTACAACTACTGCTGTGTTGTTAAGTACCTATGGACTTGTTGTAGGATCGGGGTCTTCTGCAATGAACATAGATTCACATTGTCTTGATTCTAAGATATCAACAGGCACCTCTGCTGGAAATCTTTATTATGGGAATCCATATGTTAATGGGGCAATATCTACTGCAACATATTCTGTAGTAAGATTCGGAAGATCTTTTACAAATTTTACTGTTGACGATGTTATTTTTAATGAATTTGCCTGGTATGGAGCTGGAAATGTTAGCAATCAACGTTGTATGATGGGAAGATGGCTAAGTGGCGGCATTACATTATCAGAATTAGAATCATCACAAATTAATATTTCAATTATTGGTTATGCATAATTTAAAAGTTGATATTTCAGCCACTGTATATTTTCCTGGAAAAAGTTTTAAAGAGTATACTTTTTTATCTACTGACACAGTAGACGGAGAGTATTACTTTACTAATGAATATGGGGTTCCCGAACAAAGAAGGCCAACTAGAAGTTTTGTAAGGAATTTTATGGGGTGTCTCGTAGGTTGTTTTAATAACGCAATAATAGCTGGGGATGTAAAAAATACATCTGGTACAAATGTTTCGTCAGCAACTCCATATCTAGATGTACAAGGTCCAGCTACTGATGCAACTGAGGGGTTAGTGGTGGGAACGGATAATGGGACTACTTTGCCACTTGCAGCTACTAATAATGCGATGGGAGCAAAAATTGCACATGGCACCAGTGCTGGACAATTAGCATATGGTAACACTGTAATTGTGCCCCCTGCTGTGTCTGGGTCCAACTATGTATTAGCTGTTACCAGAAAATTTACAAACTCAACCGCTGGTGATATCACAATACAGGAAGTTGGAATGTTATCAGATGTAGGGGGCTCCAATTCAACATTAGTTGCCAGGGACATCGGAGTTGGAAAAACTATTGCAGCCGGGGCTAACTCAACTTTAACTTACAATACGATAACATCAAATACTTCGGGATTTACTAAAAATTTTTTAAAAATATTATCTTCTCAATATAATGCTAATGCGGCAGTAAATCTGGTACTTATTGATGGGACGACTGCGAGTCCATCTTCTCCATCAGCCGCACTTATGATGGGATCATCTTATTTTACTTCAATACCTAAAGTAGGCATTGTTGTCGGAACTGGAAATGGTGCAGAAAACTGGGATGATTATGCTCTTGGTACATACATCGAAGAGGGTGGAGACTCTGGACAGTTAGTACAAGGATTTAATGCTACCTTTCCGGTAACTATTGCTGGGAGTGTTACTACATCTATTTTAAAGAGATGGTTTTTTAATGACTCAGGTAGTACAATAACAATTAATGAATTGGGCATTTATGGGTATAACACTGCTACGGCCGGAAAACAAGTAATGTTTTTTAGGAGATTATTGAGTTCTCCTATAAGTTTAAGTACTGGATCCGCGGTATTGATTTCCGTAACTTTTTCAGTAACAACTTGATTTTAATTCAAAAAAGGAATATATTAAATTATGTTAATAGCACATGGAGAACAATTAGTAGTTAAGGCAGAGGTCTTTGATAGAAATGGAAATTTTTCTCGTTCTATATTTGCCAATAATACCGCAAGTCCACAACCACACGAAATTGAGTTGATACATCGTAACGTCAATGGTGATATTATAAATACTAAATCGATTCCATTTAGAAGTTTCACAGCAAATTGGGCAATATTTCAATATCAAAATTGGTCTAATGCGGCATTTGCTTATTTAAACACTGCTGGGGCATCTGGGACATCCCATTTATCGGAGGTGTATATTGATTGCCCTTATAACAATGATAATGGCGGAATACAGGTGGGTCGTTCATCAAGCTCTCCCACTGTGTCAGATTATGGGTTAACAACAAAAATTGCTAATGGTGTAACTACTAATCAATTAGATTATTCAGCAACTGTATTTGAGGCTCCGACTTATGTTGCTCCATATTATTCCATGACCATAAGAAGAGTTTTTACAAATTATAGTGGTGCTAATGTAACTGTTAGAGAAACAGGAATAGTTGGAAATACAAGTAGTACATTTGTCACAACAGCTGGATATTTATTGGCGCATGATACAGTGGATTATAATGGAGATGCCATTAATTTAATAATAGGCCATGAACAATCTTTTGAAGTAAAGTATAAATTTAGGTATGATATAAGTTCGGGCTTTACAAGTAATTATTTAAAATATTTATACGCTTGGATGGACACAGGAAATAAAAATTATGATTTAATTATGACAAATGGAGCAGTCACTGCAAATCCAAGCGTTCAAGCTAAATGTGGGGGGTATGTCTTAACGACTGCAGGAACATACGGAACAAATACAACTGGAATTGTTGTAGGAAAAGGAACAGCTGTTGCACAGTATACTGATTTTCAAATGGATGATACAATATCTCATGGATCTACAACAGGAAAACTTTTATATGGAGGTCAAGAATATAATGTTCCTGTAGTTGATGCCACTGGTACGTATTATTCATTAAAACGGGCATTTGTAAATGATTCCGCTGTAGCTGTGGATATAACAGAAGCTGGTATAATTGGAACTGATGAAGGTGCACAAAATATATTACATACACATATAAATTTTACAGGATTGACACTGCAACCAACTGAATCAGTAAGAATAATTTTTACATTTAGGACCGATGTCTAATATAGCAATAATAGCCACAGCAATAACTCGTGACAAAGATGGAAATCTTTTAAAAGAAATTAATTTCCCAATTAAGGAAAATGAGGCTTATGTTACTAGAAGTCTCATTGATGGCGCTGGGAATATAATTGCTACTGAAAAAAATCCAATGCGAAGTTTTGTATATAATTTTACAAAATTTTTATATGGGGCAATGACCGGAGAATCTCAAACATTTATTTATACTAGTGGTGCTGACGGCGTAGTACACCCTAAATATATAGATGTAGTAACTGTGGATACCACTAATGCCAATCATGGCATTTGGGTTGGAGAAGATGACGGGGATGCCGTACCGTTATCTCCTGATAATTTTACTTTAGGAGATCGTATTTTACATGGAGAATCGACGGGAGAACTTTCTCATGATTCTGGAACAGTCAGCGATAGCACATTAGATGTACAAAAATATTATGTAAGATTGGGTAGACGTATTAATAATTATACTGCAGCCGTTATTGAGGTAAAAGAAATTGGAATTGTTGGATTAGGTAGCGATGCAAAATATATTTTATATATTAGAGATCTTTTTGATGATACTGGGTCCCCTTTGTTAAAAGAAATTCCAATTAATAATTCATTATATATTACATACGATTTTTATATTGTGAAAGATTCTGGGTACACAAAAAATATTGTAAAAATATTAGAAGCACTTTTTTCAGCGGATAAAGATGTTGCTCTTTTAGACATCGACGGTACAGAAATAACCGCTGCCTCAACCGATGTTATTAATGAAATGTTATTATGTAATGTAGCATCGGGAGAAGACAATTACGGTATCGTAATTGGTAATGGAGTTGGTGACACTGATTTTGATTCATTGGGGCTTATATCAAAAATTTTGAATGGAGATTTATTATATGGTGACATGGTTTTAACCGCCCCCTCCCATCAAAGTGGACAACAACAATTTAAACTTAGTAGAGTTTTTACTAATAATACAGGTAGTACAATATCCACTTCAGAGATTGCTTTATATGGAAAAGGATCTGGAGTTGGGCATCGGGCATGTTTTGCACGTATTGACACAATTGGTGTTCCTGTAGTAGCTGGAGGTACAGTTGAAATTATTTTTACGATAAGGACATTGATATGAAAAAGGAAGCAATGTTTAATTTAAGTACTATCACTGAAATTTATGATAAAGACGGAAATTTAAAAGATACAGTTAGTACTGCAGGGCCAAATATCTGCAATATGGTGGAGATAGTTCATAATGATTCTTCAGGAAAATTATTAGAAATTATAAATTTTCCAATGAAAAGTTTTACTTATAATTGGTGTAAATGGTTATATTGTGCACTTAGTCGGTTTAATTCTGCGATGGTGTACACGTCAGGAGCACCAATATCTGGTTCTTTTATACCCAGTTTTTGTGCAGTTGGTGCAAATTTTTCAGATGATACATTTGGTATTGTAGTTGGATCCGACGAAGGTTCATTTTATCCGATGGATGAAGATAATTATTGTATCGGAACACAATTATATAATGGTGTTGATTCTAATGAATTAATTTATCATGAGACATATGTAAAACCGTTATACACTTCTGGTGATGAGTATGTCTTGGAAATATCTCGAGTATTTACTAATGAAAATTCTTCAGCTGTTACAATAAAAGAAATTGGATTATACGCTAATATCTCTGGAAATTTGTGTATAATTAGAGATATCAAAAATGAAAATAATGAGGATATAAGTGTAACACTTGCGCAAAATGAATCTGTAGAAATAAGATACAAAATTAAAATAACTCAATATTCAGGATTTACAAAAAACTTTTTATCTGGACTTCGTGGATATTTTAATTATTTTAATTATTATAATGTTTCAGATTCTATTAGTAGTGCTGATACTGTAGTAGTTGATACTACAAATACTTCACAAACGACAGATGCATTATTGACTTTGGAATGTGACGCCCCTATATACGAGGATGACTATGGTATTGTGGTAGGATCAGGGATAAACAGCATTGATTGGGACTCAACTCAATTGGCCGCAAGAATTCTTAATGGGGATACTATTGATACATTAAAATATTTTATAACAGAGTTTACATATAATAAGAATTCTGATGATAATTCCTTATATGAATGCCATATTAAAAGATCATTTGTTAATGATTATTCAGAGGATATTACAATAACTGAAGCAGGTATTTATGGCGTAGGGGAGTCTTATAATAGAATAATGACTATGGGCGTAGTGTACCCCAGCGGTATAACCTTATCTGAACATGAATCAATGCGAGTTAACTTTATAATTCAAACAGGGCTATAATGGATTTAAGAGCAAAAGTTATAATAGAAAAAGCAGAACGTACTCTTGAGATTTTTCGAGAACCAATGTATAATGGCACTCTTTCTGTGAAAGTAACAGAAAAAGATATAGTTATTAGTGATCAGCAGTATCCTTTTGATTCGTATTGTTACCAATTTATTTCAGCGCTATACTCAACATTATCAGGTGATCCAAGTATTATTAGAGATACTAACGGAGACCTAGGATATTATACTTTCGATAAAGAAGACATGTCTATAGCTAAGTATAGTATTACTAGTCCATATGATTATGATGCACGTGGGATAGTTGTTGGATCAGACGATGGTACTGGAGAACCACATGCAATTACCAATTACAGATTAGGTACATTAGTTCAGAATGGGGCAACTTCTGGGAAATTAACTTATGATAAGTACACAACACGAAAATTAGTTAGTCAAGAGGGTGATAATATTGTATTAGAACTAAGTAGAAGATTTCTTAATGAGTCCGGGGGAGCTATTGATATAAAAGAGATTGGCATTTATGCAACTCTTATTTATCAAGCATGCATCGTTCGAGATATTTTACCAAGCACAATTACACTTTCTCCAGGACAAACTTTAACAGTTACTTATAAAATATTAATGTCTGAAGTTTTGGGATTTACAAAAAATTTAGTTACTGTATTATCAGCAACGTCTTGTGAATATTTCTTAGATGAGTCCTCTGAATATTTAAAATTTTTGGATGGTACTACTGAGGTAATTCATACTATTAATGTCGTTGGTAACCCTAAAATTAATTATACTAATTATCCCAAACTTTGGGCATCATACGGCGATGATGGGTATGGAATGCAAATTGGCAACGGAAATTCAACAGAAAGTGGGGATAGTTATTGTCTAGACTCACAAATTATGCAGGGCGCAGTGGAGTATCATCGTCATCATTTTACTGGAGTAGTAGTTGGGGCAACAACAGCTACTTGTGAATTTTCTAGACTGTTTAGTAATCATACTACAGAAGATATTACATTTAGTGAAGTTGCATTAGTTGGATATGGTAAAGGAACAACGAAGGGTTTAATGTTATTTAGAAGTGTTATAACTCCTGTTACTATACATCCAGAAGAAACAGTTAAAATTAGAATTCAATTTGAGGGATCAATATAAATGGCACATTTACCAAATTTATCAAGAAGAAATAATGTGGTTGAACATATTACAATTACAACTACTGATGCAACTGCCAAATCTGGAAACTTTGGAGCAGCATTGGGCGCTTGTAGTAGTCTGGATGTAGTTATTCAAAATTTATCCGGTGTTGCATGTTATATTACATTCGGAGTTACCGGGGCTACTGCAACCACTGGTTCTTTATATTTAGCAGCAAATGGGTCGGTATCACTATCGAATGTAACATTTTTATATTATTCAGTATTGCGAGCGTCCACTGATGTGACTGTAGTAGTTACTGGAATTGGGGGTTAGATTTCTATTGACTTTGTTTGGATTAAACATTATAATTAAGTATGATGTTAACTCCAATACATAAAGACCAACTTCAACAAAAATTAAAGCAAGATATAAAAGATAGTGCCATAAAACATATTGAAGAAAAGGCCGAAGTTAAAGATGAGTCTCCTCAAACTTTAGAGAATTTTATATACGGAAATGTCATTATCAACCAATAATATAAGTTTAGCAATAAAATATATCTTTCTTAATTTTGCACAAAGTTATTTTGAAAAAGGCACAAATAGATATATTTGGTCTGCGGACCCAGTTGCTTCTGGAATTATTATAGCCGATAAATTCTCCGTAGATTTAGGTATTGCGGTTAAACGTCCGGCTATATTATTATCACGAGGAGCGGCAGGATGGACTAATTCAGTTAGAGGACAGTACGGATTTTTAAATCCGCATCGCGTAGGTCCTTTAAAATTTGGAACATTAATTCCTGCAATAACCGATGATAGGGTTAGGGCCCAAGAAATTACAGATTTATATAGTGGGTCTGTTACATTTAATGTTGTGTCTAAACAGGGCGTAGAGGCAGAAGATATAGCAAATAAGTTATTTAGTGCAATTACAGCACATAAACAAGATTTTCATAGCATAGGAATATTTCGATTTAATTCTATGTCAATCAGCGAGGAACGTATTTTACGGTACCGGGCTGATTTTGAATTGGTAGGAGTATCAATTGATATTTCATTTTTGATACAGTACAGTTTAGCAGCATCAGATAGTTTATATAACTGCAGATGCTGGTTAGATGAAGATGAACAGTTTGAGGGCATACATTATGATGTTATAAATAATGGTACTCAAATTGAATTTTATACTGCCCCGGATGCCAGTGAAGTGGTTACTTTAACGTATGTTGATGCAGTTACTTTAGCTACGCATGAGCAAGTTGTACTTGGCGTAGGGGACGGGACTACCACAGTTTTTACAATTCCCAGTGGTGGGGCAGTTTATGGTTATTACAAAATATTTGAAGGTATGCTTGTTACCCTCACAAACACTGAAGATGATTCTGAACAAGACGTTCAAGTTGGAGAAATATAATGATTCCTGAGATACTAAATACAATTAGAAAAACATTAGGGGCAACGACAACTGGACGATTATTGTCTGAAACGAAAAATCTTTATAGGACGAAAGGTCTACAGGATGCTTTAGGAAATCTACAAAAACATCAGACAGTTGGAAGAATAATTGCAAAAGGGCAGCAGTCTTTTGCAACTGATTTAGCAAAACAGACAGAAGGAACTAATATCGTAGGTAGACTTGCTAGAGCAGGTCTTGGAAATTTTGCTGCAACGGCTAAGGTGATTTCAAAAGATGTTCCTGGATCTGGAGCAAAAGCTCCGTTAATTGCAGGAAAAAATTTATTTAATTTATTTGGACAACATCTTCGTGCAGCAACAAAGGTAACTAAAGATGTAAAAGACCTTGATCTAAAATTATTAATGAAGAACAGGGGAGGTTACTATTACAAAGGAAAAAAGGTTCAAGGAGTATCCACTTTATCTGGAGAATCTTCCAGATCGGTATTAGATGAAATGATTGCAAAACGAGTAAATCCTGGAACTCCTGGTTTTAATAGAAAATTAGTAATGGAGGCATCCGCCCCCGGGAAAGCTTGGGGAGTTGCAACAAGTGCTCCAGCTTTCGGTGCTATGGTTATGCTACAAGATAAGCAGGATCCTTTACCAAAAAGAATAGGGAAAGGCGCTTTAGAGGCAACAGCCTGGACGGTTGCTCCAGGATTTACGATGGCCGGCCAAGCAGGTGCCGGTATTATTAATTATGTAAAGAATAAGAAAAAATTAATGGAGGGTAGTAATAATGGCCTATACTAAGCCTGGAGTAGAAATAACCCAAGAGCAAAGAAGCCAAACTCCAGTTTTCATAACACCAGAATTAAATGCAGTAGTGGTTGGTAAAGGGTATCATTGGCAAGATCCGATGTTAGATGAATCGTTGTTAGATACAGATATCGCAAGTTTTGATGGAACAGAAGTAACATTTCATCTTAGTGGTATCAACAGTACCAATTATAATGTATCAGGTGAAGAAAGTTTGGTAATTATTGATTTGGTGCAGTCCGCCGATACAATTTACCATTTACAATATGGAACTGATTTTACAGTAAGCAATAATCAGGTGACAATTCTAGCTGATGGTACCTTTACTGGACCAGATGCCACTATCCGCGTAGGATACCGGGCAGATCAACCGGATTCAGAAGGTTTCAAGCAAATGTCATCAATTTCAGATATTAAGACACTAATTGGAGACCCAGTATCTTGGAATCCACTTGCATATGGAGCGATGGTTGCACAACAGCAATTCAGTAGAGCAATTTATACCTACGGATTGGATGAAGAGGCCACTGCTGATTATACTGAAGCTTTTTCTGCTTTAGAAATGCAAGAAGTATATGCAATTGCTTGTATGTCACATAATAGTACAATTGTGGCAACTGCAGTCGCCCATGCAAATGATATGTCACTTGCAACAAATAAAAAAGAACGCATTGTCATTTGTAATCGGGTAATTCCGAGTTGGACAGGGGTTCCGCATGCTGAAACCACTGCAAATAAATTGACTACTGCAGAAGCAGTAAGAGATTATGGTGCAACATATCAAGAGAAAAGACTTTTTCTGACATTTCCTGATTGGGGATATGTTGAAGAAAAACGACATATTAGTACTATTAAGAAATCTTGGGTAAAAGAAAGTTTTAATAGCACACTTGGGACAGTATTTACTACAAATACAGATGATTCATATTATTATTGTAAATTTGCGATGGATATGAAAGTAGGAAGTACACGCTATAAGAAGGGAGAAAGTATTGATGATACAAAATGGCAAGCATTGGTAGATGAGGGATATAGCGAATTGACAGTATTGTCACCGGTTCCTGGATTTTATTATGATGCTGCAGTAGTTGGTCAGGTAATTGGAAAACGACCGGAACAGCCATTAACTAATGTTCCTATTTCTGGAATAGATAGAACATACGGATCTTGGGATTACTTTACTGAATCACAATTGAATACAATTGCTGAGGGCGGCTATTATATAATGACACAGTCATCTACCACTTCTCCAGTTGTATCTCGTCATCAAATGAGTACTAATGTTCTTAGCATTGCTAAGAGAGAACTTAGCATTACTACTGCAATTGATTACACAGCTAAGTTTATTAGAAAAGTAATGAATCCCTACGTTGGAAGATATATAATCAATGACAAATTTTTATCAATGGTTGATTCGACCTTGTCAGGAATTGGTGCAGTTCTAATTGTCGCTGGAGCTTTGGATGATTATAAGGTAGTATCAGTGGAGCAGAATCAAACAAATCCTGACTCAATCGATGTAGAAATTGATATTCTTCCATTATATCCTGTAAATTATATCAGAATTACGTTAGTATTCTAAGGAGGAATATATGGCTATAAATAACAAATTTACGAGAAAATATTCTGACTGGGTAGGAAGTTGGAAAGACAAGAATGTGCACGATTTAAACAGCACATATGATTTTGTTTCATCAGAAAGTACATTGTTAGTTTCTGGGCCCCCAGAGTATGTACTTCCTGTTTCTACAGGGGTTGGCCCAGCAGTTAGTGATGATGAATTAATTCCTATCGGATTGGTTCAATCGGCAACTATTCAGCAACGGAAGTCAATTCAACAATTAAATGAAATTGGTTCTCGCCAGTTATTCACTATACCTGGAAGAACTACTGCGACAGCGTCAGTGCAGAGAATTCTTTTTGATGGCCCATCATTGTTATTTGCGATGTCGGCATTTTATAAGAATGGAAGTACTGATACTATCTTAATACCGGATGTAGATAGAACTACAGAGGGAGATCCATCAGATCCATATCCAACATCTCTTACAGCGTCAACTAACTATTCTTATATGGGAGAATACTCTCAAGGAGGAAAGGATAAGGATTTAGGAGCATTTTGGGGAAATTTGGGATCAGCAGTTTTTAATAAACCGATGGGCTTAGGATTTATATTCTTGGACACTGAGTCACAGTTTTACGGTGGTTTATATTTAGAAAAATGTTTTATTGTGTCTTATAACATCGGTGTCTCATCACAGCAAACTATTCTTTTAGAACAAGTACAGATCGCAGTCACCAGAGTACGGCCTATTAAAGTGGGTGCGGCTTAATATTAATGTAAAAAAAGGGGACCGGTTGGCCCCCTTTTTTATTACTTACCCCATTTCCCGCTAAGTACAATTCTTGCAATTATACCATAAACTGAGGCATCAAGATACGCATCTTCGATGGATTCATTTTGTGGTTGTCTTTGTTTCTTGTTAAGTAAATGTAGTAACCGTTGAATTTTATCGTTGATTCGTATGTTAATGGCACCTAAACTAAAAATAACATCTTCTTCAGTTTGTAGGGCCGTTCCCATCGCTATATTTCCTGGACCGTAATCCATTTGTTTCTTGCAGAAAGTCTCATAATTTATATTTGACAATCTTTTAAATTCCGTAGTTGTTTCTGGGAAGTGTTCTTCACAGTATGCTACTGGATCAGTAACTTTTTCCATGTAATAATATGATTAATGAATCCAATGTGGCCCGATAACAGCATCTACCGACATTGGCACAGATGGGGCATAATAATTGAAGGCAGCTTCCATTTGAGTCTGGACAATGCTTTTCATTTGTTCTGCTTGATCTTTGTGAACTTCTACTAGTACTTCCATTTATGTTACATCCTAATCGAATCCATTAAGATTCTTTAAGTTTCCCTAAAGATCGGACTATATCATAGGCCCTGCGGCCTTCAAGATCTTTCGGCATATCTTTATACCTACTCGCTATTTTTGCGATAGTCTCTGGGGATGGTATTTTATAAGAATAAGCATGGTTTGAAAATTTTGTAAGGATTTGTGCTATTATCGGGGTGTTATACACCTTAAATTGTATTATGTACCCTCGGGCCCCATGTGTTTTATGAACTGTTCCATTAATATTAAAATGCACATTTAAATATTTACAGAATTTGTTAGCGAAAGATTTTTCATAATATTTACCAACACATAACTCATAATACAATAATGTTTTATGAAATGAACCGTTATCAAATATAAGTAGTGCAAGGCCAAGTTCGGATAAATCTCCGATTTCTTTGCAAATTTCCCAAAAGTCTAAAAGTTTTAATTTATCTAATTCTTTTGACTTTCCTACTGTAAATTCATATAGTATATTTTTTTTATTTTGCGAACTCCATATTTTGGATTTTTGCATCGTTGTTATGAGGGTCCATTTATATTCTAAGTATGATTTTACATATCCACCAAACTTTATTCTTAAAGTTCTTTTTTGTCGCATCCAGTAACAATCTCCTAGATATGAACTAAGAACTACTTGTTTTTCTATTTCTGTCATTACCAGTCCTGCTGATTGCCCAATTCTATAAGTTTTTACACTATGGTATTATAGACTCTAAGGGGTTTCCAGCATTTAATCTTGATTTAAGCACGACATTTCAAATATCGTGAATTACATTTACTAGTTTTGCTTTTATACTTTCATTATTGATACTATTACGTATTCTTAATAAAGAAAGTTTTGTGGTAGAAGCTCCACCTCCCTGGAAAGGAAGATTTTTTGCTATATTGATAGCGTGTCCTGCCGCTTTGGGATTATCCCAATCAAAGTCAGACAAGTCACGACGTCTTCCGTCGATTGGTGAAAATGCATATTTATTAATTTTTGCATTTTCGGATAAATTATTTAGTAATTTTTTAATTGCAGGAAATAATCTAAAATATGTAGCTAATAATTCCTTAGCTTCATCCAAACTAATTCCCAGTTGCCTTGCTAACTTCATGGCTCCCATGCCATATATAATCAGTACTCCTTGATTTTCATCAAGGGCTGGAGTACCCCTTTGTGTATTTTCCTGTAATGGGATTTCTGTGGCAATGATGCTTTTGATGACATTTTTTACAAAGAATCTCTAAATTAGTAATTTCATTATTAGTTCTATTTTTGTCATAATGATGAACTAATAAATTCTTTGTGGAATCACAACGATTACATTTTTTATCGTAGTGTGCAAAAGCTTTTCTTTGAAAGTATCCTATTCCATTTTTGTACATAGGATTATTTTCTTCACTCTGGTTTCCACCAGAACCTACTCCTGGATTTTTTATTTTTCCAGTTTTTACAGCCCACTCATAAGAATTTTTCTATTTCTACAAGTTATGCTGCAGTAAGTGCTATTCTGATATTTAGCAATAGGAATATCATTTCCACAGTATATACACACCCGCTGTCTACTCTCTACACCTTTCTTATTCCTAAGACTTGGCTCGGGATTACCATCAACAATCTGTATTGCAGACCTTGTTAAGGTTTCCCCGACTTTAACGGATTTTACTTCGGCATTATTGCTATTCATTTACCGAAGTTGATTGATTTAACAGGATTTCTATATTTAATATCCATTTCTTTATTTCGCGAACCGTCTGCATTAAAAAATTTTTCATATGGAATATTATATATAAAACTGCCTGTATAACAATGCAAATCTAAATTTTTTTCAAGAGCCTCTATGAATCTTGGTTCTCGAGATAAGTGTGCCAATAGTCTAAGTTCTTGCTGACTAAAGTCTGCACTTATAATTCTCCAATCTGGATCTTGGGCCTGAAATGGAGTTCGATACGCTTGTTGTTTAGGGATATTATTCATATTAGGATTACGACTTGCAAATCTTCCTGAGTCAGCTCCTAATTGCATAAAATCAGAATGAATCCTATCAGTTACTGGGTGTACATTTTCGTTTATAAATGTTTCACCGTAAGTTGATATTTTTTTCACGGCTCTGCGATACTCCAGTAAATCTTTAATTACTGGGTATTCTTCTTCATGCATTGAGAGTGCAGCATCAGCAGTAGAAGTAATTTTCATTTTGCAAATTTTTTCTAATATAGGACTTATCTGCTTAGGAGAATTATAGTTTATTGAAAGACTCCCAAATAAATCCTTTTCACAAAATGGATTAAAATGCGTATCTAACTTAACTCTAATTGTTTGTGCTTCAGTTTCAGCGAGACCTTGAAGAGCTAACCATGATTGTTTATTAATAAAAATCCCGTTATACTCAAGATCACCAGTTGCAACCAATGTACCAAATTCAAGGGCTGCTAAGTTTTGCATACTTCTTGAACTTAAAAGTGAATCTAATTTATTATATAATGGAATAAGGAATTCTACATCTTGTGCGGCGTAGTTTATTTGCTCTTCTGAAAAATCTTGTCCATATTTCATGTCAGCAAATGAAGTTGTTATCGCCTTATTCACATTAGTATAAAGATACTTTTCCAGTACGGCATCCAAATTAAATCGTACTTTAGACTTTCCTTGGTTTAAAAGTTGCTCTGCGAGCATCGTATCTTTCCAAGTGTCCAGATCAATTCCGTAATGGCCTTTAATCATTTCATAATCAAATTTGGCATTATGTCCAATAAGGGTGCAGCCAGTATTTTTAAGAAATTTTAAAAGATCTTTAATTTTATTTTGTAGAAGAAAACAATTAAATACAAATTGATCATTCTCATCTCCAATTTGTATTAGTAATACATTTCCTTCGTGAGGGTCTAATGTATTTGTTTCAGTGTCGAACGCCCATAGTTTTTGGCGTTCAAGCATAATTAGTGCTTGATCAAATTTTGTGGATGTGCATATATAATGTACATTTTTCATAGATATGAGCGCAGTTTTGCACTCCGGTGTTTTAATTGAAGACGTCCAAGAGCTCGTTTTTTTATTTGCCTGATACGCTCTCTGGTAAGTCCTAATTCATCTCCGATGTCTTTTAAAGTATATGCCCTGGGATATCCAATGCCATAATACATTTTAAGAATCTGTTTGTCTCTGTCAGGAAATCCTTTTAAAGATGTTTCAAATTCTAATAAAAAATCTTCGGTTGTATTTTCGGGGGATAATGTGGATTCAGCGGGAACAATCTCATCCAGAGTTTTATCATTTTCTGTCTGGGGTTTATTGAGATCTATCATTGTGTAACTATATTGTTTATCTATTAATATTTCCGGGTTTTCCAGAAATATCTCAAGTTCATTAGTGCTTGGTTCTCTTCCGAGTTGTTCTATTAATTCTTCACGGGCTTTATCTATTTTAGCAACATTGGCAATTTTATTTAGTGGAATTCTTATACTCTTGGCATTTTCATGAATTGCATTCAAAATTGATTGACGAATCCACCATACTGCATACGATATAAATTTTACATTTCTGTCTAAATCAAATCTGTCTAATGCTTTTAATAATCCTAAGTTCCCTTCGGATATTAAATCATCTAATAGAAGCCCTTGCCCCTGGTACGATTTTGCGATGCTTACAACAAATTTTAAATTACAATTTATTATACTGTCATATGCGCGCCTATCTCCAGTTTTTGCTTTGGCTATAGTTTCTCTTTCTTTTCCTCGTTCCAGGGGTTGGAACCTATCTAACTCTTTAAAGTATTCATCAAGCATGTTATGTCCTCTATAATTTCATTAACTTTAGTATGGGAATCACATCGACTAATGAATTTATAAATGACCCAGTCCAATTTGTATTCCAAGGCCTAGCATAGCAAAATGCTGTTCTTTTATGGTTAACCCATGACGTAAGATTTCCGCATTCGTCATCAATTAATATGTCACCTTGGTATAAATACTTATCACAATATCCGATAAAAGCTAAATTGGTTGTTAAGAAGTTATTTCTATGCAACCACTGTATTGTAAGTAATTTTAAAATGTAAGTTGGTTGAGAAGACACTATGGTTAGTGTATGCCCATCTGCGTCACAATAATTTTTCAGACAAGAAAACTCATAAGCTGCTGTTGGGTATGGAGCACTATCTAAAAATACTTCTTCTACCTTATCAACAAAAATAAAATTTCTTATATAGTCTTTATCGGCAGGATACCCTAGAAAGATATCGCGGCTGTCTTTAATTAAATGAATCTCTTCCCCTGAAAATTGAGGATGATACTTAATAAAAACTTCTGCGCATCTTTCCGTAAATGGTCGTAAGACCCCGTCTACATCAAGGCAAATTATCAAATGTCAATTATCCTATATGAATTCTTATTTTTACAAAAATTTCCCAGTCCGATCACATTATTATTTATGTAGTTTACATGATGATGTCCATGAATTACAAGTTTTGGATTAGCAATGGCAAGCACCTTATTTAAAAGAGCAAGTCCCTCTTCGTGTTCTTTAAAGTTTGGAAGGACTCCAGTAGGTGCAGCATGTAATAAAGCAATATCTATCTTTTTTCCAACAACATTATTAGTAGTGTACATTAGATCTTCTTCTGTAAAAAATCTTTTAGATCTGTTTCTTAAAGAAAAATTTGATAATGTTGATTGTACTGGGGAATAAATTCCTCCAAAACCTAAAATATTTATATCCTTTATATTCACTACTGTACCATTATAGATGTATATAAATCCTAAATCTCTAAATTCCTGTTTTTCGATAAATGAGTAATCGTCGTGATTTCCCTTAACAAAATATACAGATTTATTAAGTTTTTTCAAAGCATTATTTTTTAATTTATAAATAAATGACTTTATTAATTTTGGACTATGTTTAATAGCCATTGTATCTTGATTTGCTATATTTAGATCTGAATACAGTCCCAGGTCGCCTACTTGTAAAACTATGTCTACGTCTGTATTATTAACGAGGTTTACAAAAGCACTATAATGGGTATGCACATCCCCTATTATTAAAATTCTAGTCATGGGGAAACTCTTTTATTTTATTTATAGTTAGTATGTCATCTATTTTTTGCATAGCAGTACTTCTAGCTTTTTCGGTAAATCCCCATGGAGCATCCGGGCCTCCAATGGCCAAAGATCCTTGTATGGTATCATGTATTACCATAAGATTTGCGGCATTTAATCCGTTAGAGGGAAGATCTTCGATGAACACAAATCTCGGTACTATTGTTAAATCATCTGCTGGTACGTCTTCAAAAAAGTTACTTTCTGGACGAACATAAAGTTGAGGTGTTTCCCCCAAATGTTTATATAATACTCCAGCAATAAAATCCCCTTTTTTATCAGCTAAAAAAATATTAGCCAATACTTCAAATTCTCCGCCTTTAAAGTGTTTATATTTTCCCAACCTTGCCATATGTATCATCTCCTAATTTAATTATTTCTCCCAAGGATAACCGTTCACAAATAGAACAGCCCTCAGGTCGTAATTTTTGTTGGCATTCGTCTGGATTATCCCAATTATGAAAAATGGTATCCCATTTTTCCTGGGTTACATCCAGATCTGTTTGAATATTTTTTATTTCATTAAAGTCTTTTGACTCTCTTGGATGATTTTCTTTACTCATACCATCAACCTCAAGTTTGGACGGTTATAATCTCCTCTAATCCAATTTAATAGAAGTTGAGAACCAATTGCTGCAATTATTTTATTACCTTGCTGGATTAATCCTGCACTCAATTCAAATTCTAATTGACAGCTTCCGGATCCCGTATCTTCCTTGGGAAGAGTTTCAACCATGTGCTCATATGTATTATCTTTATGTTTTACATAATATGCAATAGATCTTCCTTCACTACGAAGGTCAAGCCAATAAATTTCCGGCATAGTCTCAAGGTATTTAAATAAATCTAATCTAAATTGTTTATTATCAACTGCACTAACTATGCAATTATATTGTGCCAGTTCTGACACATCTATTACTTTGTGAGAAACTCCCAAAAAACCATACTTACTTGAAATGCACTCTACTTTATAATCCATGATATCAACTTTATCAAATTTTTGATATCTTAGATTTTTATCTTCAACGATGTCATCGTCGAAAAATGTAAAACCAATATTTGAAAATTGATTAAATTTTTGTAGTTCATATAAATTAAAGGCAAGATAACTTCCAATTCCACCAGCTCCAACAATTGCTACTTTTTTCATTTTCCTTCCACCTCTAAATGTGCAGGTTCATATCTAACAATATCATCTGAATAGTATGTATTTATTTCTTTATATAATGGGGAGTAAATTACATAGATTCCTCTATAATTTGCACCAATTATATCTGTTGACGACGGTCTTGCAATATTTCTTGGATGAGTATGAAATATCAGTACCAATTCATCTGTCATAGTATCGTCAAATAATTTAGTTTTTGATATTACTTTGAAAAGCTCATTTGGGTCCGGAATGTAATCAGTGTCCGCGTGTACATCAAATAGTTTTGCTATTTCTTTGTATTTTGGATCTCTAACTACATTTTTTATTTTTGTAATTTGTAAACATATAAAAGTTTCTTTATTAATTACTCCGGTTCCGACCGCTATCACCTCATCATAAAGGCTATCATCCCCGTACTTTATTAACCCATGCAATAATTCTTTTCGTATTTTTAATGTTTTCATAATAATAAGGGCAGGTTTCCCTGCCCTTCCTAAATTTAATTTCCACCAACAAGTCCGTTTGTTAACACTAGGTCTTGGGCAGCCGCCAAATCTTCAATTGTAATGTCGTTTGGTGACTTGAATTCATTATTAATATATAACCACTTTCCGTTCTTAGTGGCTTCAGTAATATGCTCCAGTGCCTCATCCAGATCAAAATCGTAATCTGTATGACCTTGACTTGAAACTTCTTTTATGTGAACTCTTATTGTATGATCTATCATCTTAATGTATGTATTTGGTTTGCGAGCATTGAGTCATTATGTAATGCATAGACTCTGTTTACGACTTTATCCATTCCTACTTGGGCTGCTGATTTGTCTACGATGCAGACATACTGCCCGCTAGGATATCGATAAACGCCATTCTTTTTTTCTGGATTATCTACATCTACTTCTAGAATATAAGTATCCAGTTTACCCTTAATTAAATAGCCATGATAGGTATGTCCCGTGTCCACACGGTGATCCCCTACGCTTATTTTAAATCTTTCCTCTGTATCCTTTAATAATTTTTGACTTTTTTCAACTGCTGTAATAAATTCTTTTGCAGCTGCGTCAACCAATGCCCTAATTTGATCAAATCCTACACCATCTAGAACTTTGGGGTTCATAAAAACATTTAAGACATCCACAAGATCTCTTGAATTATGAAGTTCAATAATTTTATGTGTGTCTCTAACTTTGAATTTATTACCCTCAATTACTAGATAATTTATATTTTTGGAACGGACCAATGGCAATTTCATATTAATAGTACAATCATTAAATTCATCTCTAACATTCATTGATACCCCTCTTTGCAAATACTTATGTATTTTCAAAGAGCACTTTGAGACTTCAGAGAGAAAATAATTATAATCTTTTTGAGTTGTAAAACATAATGCGCGTTCGAGACATTCATATACTTCTTCAAAATTAATTCTAATATCATTAATATATGTTAAGGTATTCATTGCCCCGGTAGAACTTTTTATTTTTGATCTAACTACTTTGAATGATACATCCCCGATTGTCCCCTCAGCGGATTCATCTCTTTTTTCTACTTTTTTAACGACATCTTTTAAAAATGTAGCGAACACACTATCAAAAGTAACAGTGTCAATGTTTATATATCTTGCTACAGTAGTCAAAATATTATACACCCAATTTTCGTCTATATCAGGACTGGAGATTGTTAATAATTGTTTCTCGTATGTGATTCCAGATTTTTTAAAAACGATACCATTTATATTCAGAAATTTATCAGGGAGTTTAACATGTTCAAGTCTTGCTTCTAACTTTTTATTGAGTTCTTCCTGATCTTTTCGCTCTGATTGTTGTCTTTCCATCTTTTGTTGATAACGTTTTATTATTATACCAATATCAGTGTTAGTGACAATTAATGGAAGTGCGGTTTCTGGTGTAATTTTGGTAAGATCGTCAATTACTTCTTTTGTTGGGAAAACGGGTGTGGCATCTGCATAGGCAATTATTCCTAATAAAGACATATCGGAGATATAAATAGATGTAAAAAATCTTCCTACGTCAATATAATCATAGCACCTATTTTCATGATTAACAGCTTTAATAAAAAAATGAGTGCCAAAATAAGACGAACCTATACTCGGCCTGCCGGGATCATGCATAAATGTTGAAAGAGAATATCTTATGTTATTTACTTCTACAACATCGGTAATACAACATAATGCATAATTTTTTCCCATTGCTGAAGTTACTTTTAATAAACTGTCATTTTGTAAAAATGAGTATTTAGCAGTGGGAAATAATAGTTTGAAAAAAGAAGAAAATGCTGCTCTGTTCTCTGAGTAACATTGATAACGATCAGGTTCAAAGAGTTCATTTCCCAATTCTAATATAACCGCACGCAATGCTACTATAAACGCTTTAACGTTTTTAAATTTACGAGAAGGTCCTAAATTTCTGACTATTTTTGATAGTACATTTGCATTTAAATATAAATCAAAAAATGTTGAAATAATTTTTAATAAGTCAAGATCAGCATCGGTTATTTTTTCTATAAGCGCTATATTAATAGCCGAGTAACTTGTTCCACGCGCAAAATAGTACCCAGTATACTTTTTAGGAAGACGCCTGTAAAATGAGTCTTCTATACTAACTACTACATTTGGATTTACTTTACGTAATTTGAAGAAGGAAACATTATTGGCATCATATCCATAACCAGTAGTTCCTCCACTTTTAGTGGCAATTGTATCATTACTTTTTATAACAGCAACTAAAGAACCTGTAGTTGAAGTCTCTTTGAAATTTTCTCCAGACTCTTTTTTGAATTTATCAGGGTGGGTTGCCAAATGGCTAAGTTGTTCTTCTGTGAAATCAAGATTGTAAATTTTATTTAATGCGGGGAATATGTTTATGTTGCATCTCATTGTCAGTTTCCTGGTCTATAAATTTACATGCTACAAGTACAAGATAATCTTTTTTATCTGGATAGACCTGTACCTCCGTATGTAAAAAATCTTTTAATTGTTTTTTATCGTAAAACTGCATTAACTTACCAAGTGGACTCCCTGAAGTTATTGTATCAGTATCTGCAGTCGCCAAAAATAATCCCTTTATAGGATTTTGACTTGTTCTATTAACCCAAACATCCGAGATAACAAATTCTCGGTTATTTTGATCATTAACAAAAAATGTAACTTTATTTAGAGTTATTCCCTTATTAGGAATTGTAACTGGTATGCTTTTTATATCATTAACAGTAACTACTCTTAGTTTACTTAATTTAAAATTTAAGTAATCCTCCATAATATGTTGTCGGTTTATGTTTGTCTATCCGCATTTGCTTCCGCATTTGCATGATTTGCACCCTTCTTGAAATTTGAACTCTTCTCCACAAATGGAACAAACTTGGGAAGTAATATTTTCAGCGGGTTTCTTTTTTTCTTTCTTTTCTGAAGAGGCCATTGACTCTTCTCTAAGATCTAATTCTCTAGTAAGTGCTTTTGCAATAGCGTCAACAGGAGATTGTGATAGTTTTCCCTTATACCAGGTAGGAAGAAAACTTATTCCTTTTATGGTATCTATTAGCTCCAGAATATCCGCACTGTATACTCGTATAGACGTAGATAATAATCTACAAATAGCATTTATATACCCTGATATATCAGACCCGGATTTTCCGAATGATCCAAACACTTCTACGATTCTTCCTCTATTTTGAAGAATCTCTCTCACGGTTGTGTAATCTTCTGGCGATAACTCTTTATTTATTGTTAAGTACATATTGCCATTAGCAGCAGGTACTTTTTCAGTATAACCATAATATCTATCGGGGCGCTCTTTTAATAATGTGTCTGGAACGACATAGTTCTTATTAGATTTAGAGGTATCCTCAGAATTTAAAACCTGAAGATCTCTGGACCCATCCCGATATACAGTAAATGCTTTAATAACATTTGTTTTATGTGCATATAGCAACGCTCGTTCTATGTCTTTTTCCGTAGCATTATTGGGAAGGTTTATAGTCTTGCTAATACCATTCTCAATGTATTTTTGCCAGTATTCCAAATGCTTTAAATGCCATAGGTACGGCACATCATTTGCCTTTACGAAGTAATCCGGTAAAGTTTCTACTTTATTATTTTTTAGATATTCCTCGGCGATCAAATTATATACTACGTGATCTCCGGTCTCATCTTTTCGATAAGTTATGTAATCAAAATTAGGCTCAATTCCGGAAGAGCACCCGGCGATCATACTGACAGTGCCTGTAGGTTGGATCGAGGATACAGCCATATTACGGCGAGAGAACCCTATGGCACAACCTTTTTCTTTTCCAAGTTCGATGGAGTAGTCATTTAGCACTTGCATCATAAAAGAACCGATGTCATCTATTAAAGCTAATGCCTTATCAGAATCATATCTGGTTTCCATTAGAATCAATAGGTCTGCCCATCCCATTAAACCAACGCCTACGTTACGAAACGATCGCGCTACTTCATTAATACTATCCAATCCATAGTCTGCCGCGTCGATACTATTGTCACCAAATCTTAATGCAATCTCGAGTTGTTCTTTAAACTTATCAAAATCAAACGTTTTAGTGGTTACATTAAAAAATTTGGTCAAGTTTACACTAACAAGATTACAAACACCCTTGTCTATTAAAGCTTGTTCACCACAATTATGGACAACGACCCCGTTACTCATATTATAATGCTTTGTCGTTTTGAAATCCCATACTTCTTGTGGCTCTACTACAGACTCAATGTTCTCTACTTTTAATGAAATTTGGTATGGTTTACAAAAAGATTTAATTTTATTATTTTTGTAATAAGATAAAAATCCTATTTTTTCTTTAAATTTTATTGCATTACGAGGAGCAATTTGTAAGTTATAACTAACTTTACTGGTATAATCCCCATTAACCCAACTTATCAGTGTTGATTTATTTGTGTTAATCCAAGATTTAATACCAAAGGCACTTAAGATTATCTGTATTTGTTGAACTAGTTTTTTTGAGGTACTTTTTAATGATATTTGACTATTAAAATTAACGCTCCCGTTAGCCTCATATAGACCGATAAGAAATGACCGTAGTAGATCTTTATTGGCTTTAAAATAAGAGTCCGATAAAATTCTGTCATACGTATGTTTTTCTAAAAAGTCAATATTAAACGGAAGATCTTGTTTATTAATATAGAAATTACCACATTTTTCATCTTTAAATCCAAATTGATGTAAAAGTAAGGTGATTTCACGTTCTTTTTCTCTTGTTAATTTAACAGAAACGCCTTGTTTCTTCCCAGTTAAAAATCCATCGCCAAATAAAAATCCTTGTAAAACATTCTCGTATGAAATAGGTTTGGTGACTTCCCAGTCTCCAAGTCCCCATGCAATTTTCTTTTTATAAGAATCTTTTGCTTCAATAAATGTGCCATCTTCTAACATAAGTTTGTGGTCAGGAGTAACAACTATTTCATGACCCGCATTAGTAGTTAATTTAATACATGGCTTTGTCCCAGTTTTCCAAGAAGTCCACAATGTCCCGGATTGCTCTGAAATTGAGAGTAGATGATTTTTATCAAATAATATACTATCTTTATGTAGGCAGGGATTGGTGGAAATTAAAACTGTTCCTTTTGGATGGGGAGTGTCCCGATTTACGATGTCTTTAAAAATAACACCGGGCTCTCCGTTCATCCAGGAATTATCTATTATTTTGTTCCAAATTTCTTTGGCCTTTACTGTAGCATAAACTTTAATTGGCTTTCCCGCTTCTTTCCACCCATCGAAGTCTCCATCCCATTCCTCGTTATAAGCAGGATATTTTTTATAATCGGGAAACCATAGGTCAATATCCTTATCGTCAGCAACGGCAGTAAAAAATTCTTTAGTAACTAATACGGACACATTAAAATGTGTAAGATCTTGCTCAGTTTGTTTACAAGTTATAAAGTTTAATATATCTGGATGACGGTAGTCAAACGTCGCCATCATTGCTCCCGCCCGAAGTCCGCCTTGCCGGATAGTTTCTCCGATGGCTAGGTCATATATTTTCATAAATGAAACTGGACCTGAGGCTTTTCCGCCAACCTGCCGTACGATTTCTCCCCTTGGCCTAAGAGTGGAAAAATTAAAACCAGTGTTGTGAATTACTATGAAAGCATTGCCGTTGAACGCGATATAATTATTATTAGTTTTTACAGTAAAATCATAAAGAATTTCATCACATTCGCCAATATTTACTGATTTCACTATTTCTAATCGTGCGGCATAACAGTCAGCTTTTGGTAGTCTTGAATTCTTTACAGTAGGAAACAAGCGATTCCAGCCTGTAGCATAAGTTAGTTCATACATGATAGACTTGTCTTTACTTCTTTTTGGCAATCTTTCTCTTATATGACTTTTAACTCCCATCAAGGCAATCCATTTTTGTAATTGGTAAATAAAACCTTTGTCCGCCATTGAAATTGAAGTTTTATTTGTACTAATGTAGCCCTCTGCATCTAAAACTCCCGCAATAAAAGCAGAAAGGGATGGAATATCTTTAAACTTATCTAAAATAAATTTACCCTCATCAAAAAAAGACAATACTTTATTAAAAAAGATTCTTAACTCTTGATTTGTGTTACCATGTTCTGTATTTTTTGAACTACTAAAAGTTAAAATATAACAGTTCTCCCTAGGGTCTTTATACATTTTTACATTAGTGCCATACTGAGAAAATACTTTATTTACACGGTCTAATATCTCTGTTTTCTGGTCAAAGAATCTTAGTCTGTCATCGCCTGTCAAAGTTTTTCCAATGTTGCCATCACCAATAAGATACCCTAATAACCAGCTAAACAAAGAATCTGAGTCTTTTAATAATCCATGATAGGGATTTATAGTAGTTACTTGATCATTGGGCTGTAGTTCATCCGCTCTTTTTTCAATAATCTTCCCATCTTTATTTACCAAAAAAGGATGCCAAGCAGATGTTTTAATTTTTCCAGACTCAAATTGGATGATACGAACATCTGATTGTTTTACATTAAATTTCCATAAATGTGTAATGTTGTCAGATTCAAAACATTTCATAGTTTGATTATATGAAATAGTTGTATAGCCAGTTATAGGCACTGGTGTATCAAATTCGGTAATAGCACTAAATTCAGGAATATTCTTAATTAAATTAATTCCTAATTCTTGGGTATAAATAGGAGTGTTTCCATCTATACAACCACCACCCATGCTTTGGGTTATTACTCCATCACGCAGCGTATTAAAAATAGATTCCTTACTGTCATAGGGTTGTAATACAAAACAGGCGGCCAACATCTTATTAGAAGTTCCCGCGTTTTTTAAAGTGGGAGAATTGGGAACAATATATAAATTTGAGATACTATTATTAAACTTAGTTTCCCAATATTTTTGTAATTCAGGGGTTTTTTCAGATTTAGCGACGCAACTGCTCACTCTCTTACATAAAGTTTTCCAAGTTTCTCCTTCATGGTAATAGCGGAGCGCCAATACGCGCTCAGCAGATTCGTTTAATGGCATTATAATTCCTCTGTTATATTCTTGGCATCCGATTCCCCAAGGCAACTTGTACCTCTTTCAGTATCTACTGGTAGTAAATCTACAAATTCTGGTTTAATATCTAATATAGGATAAAATACCATTTGTCCAAATTTTTGTCCAGCTTCAATAGTTAATGGGTAATCTCCAGTATTTCCTACGATTGCAAAAACTTCTCCTCGATACCCTGAATCAATGGGGGTACCTTTGTGAATTAAAGTGGTATTAGTATGCAAACTACTACGACCCTCTATTCTGGCAAAGTACCCCTCCGGTATAGCCATGCTAAATCCCAAGGAGATCGCGCGTACTTGTCCTCTTCCCGGGATATTAACTCTTTTTATAGAAAAGATGTCCCATCCGGCGTCTCCTGCGTATGCCTTTTCAGGAAGTTTTGCGTCTTTTTGTAGTTTCTGGAACTTTACTTGTAATGCTTTCATTTTTAGTAACTGGTTTAATAATAAAAATAACTTCGATGTTTGAAATTGGTATAATCATCGTTGCCGGTATATATTGTTCTTGTAAAGTCTTGTCTATTATTGCAGGGGGGTCTACTATAAGAGTTTCTCCTATAATTTCCCGAACTTGTCCGATACCTGTTGCAAAATTTGCAATAATTTGAATAAGGTCACCATCATTTATGATGAGTCTGGTGTCACTTACATTCATATAATTTAATGATTTGTTCTAAATAATTATCTATATCAATTAACCATTTAATATCAAATTCTGATATTGGAATAGATTTTCTTGATTCAGTTTCATTATATTTTCGTATTAAGGATACCGGAGTACAAAATGCCTTATCCGGATAAATGGTAACAAATTGAATTAGAAAAAAAGCGATACCTCCCAGTTTTTCTACAAGGTCAAGATATGTAAATTGATGTTGTTTTATATTTGACAGCGGAAAACTGGTTGTGCTATGTGTTTCTTTTGCGTCGAAGGCAAGAAATCTTCCACCTGATATTAATCCTGCAAAATCTACAGTTGACTCTTTGGGGATTACTCCTTTATTAGTTAAAATAAGTGGAGTCGGTATTTGTAATATAAGTCCAATTCCTTTTTGTCTACTTTGTAAATTTACCCTATTAGCTCGTTTTTCTAAATCTTTGCCCTTCATCATACTGCATAAAATCTGATTACATTGTCATTATCTGCAATAAACTTTGTTAAAGGACCCTCAATGACTTTTTCCCAGATATTAAATCTATTAGCTAATCCGGAACCAATTTTACTAATTAGGAATTGTTTATCAGGATTATGTTTTACCAAGTTTTGTAAAGCCAACATTTCAATTTCAAATATTTTTGTATAATCACTTGGCTTAAAATAAGCGTCATCAGTATTATTCGGTTTACGCTTAGTAATAAATCCGTATGTTTGCGGATTGTCTCGTAACGCAGCTGCACCACCATAACCGATGCGTAGTTGGTTATCTCCAAATACAAAAATATAATCTGGATGTACATTTAAAAAATGTTCTGTACAAATATAATCTGTCATATTAATAACATGTCCCATTGTTGTTTAATTCTTTTTGGGTCAACTAACTTTGTTATAAGTTTTCCTCCAAGAATTGCCTGTTCTTTCCAATATTTATAATTTTCTTTTACCTCTTTCATACGCTCTTTTAATTGTTCCTCGTCCGGAACAAAGTCATTTCCGATATTTACAGAAGAGGTCGGATCTCCGGAAAATTGTGCTTTTCTAACTTCGGCAGTTTCCACCCATAATATTCCTGGTATATCTAGTAAGTCAAGGTGTGCAGTATTTTTACTTAATATTACTGGAGTTCCTTGCATTAATGCCTGACGTGGGGTAATACTATATGATTCTCCACTAGACACGAAAACATAACAATTAAGTGCTGACCACCATTTTGCGTAGTCCTCATTTTTTAAAGTTTCATTTTTTAATTCTATGTTTTCAGGATTTACTAATATTTCTTTTTTGACTACGTTAAGCATTTCCGGAGTATTAACAAACTCTCTAGAATGAATTTGTAGTTTAATTTTTTCTGTTTTTATATCATTAAATGCACGAATTATCATGTCTACATTTTTTCTGGACCACAGTCCTCCAGAGTATCCATACACAAAATTCTCAGTATCTCCTAGTGCAGGAGTTGAGTAATAATTTGCAATATGTTCCACACAATGCACATGTTTATTAGGAAGTTTAGCTGCGATGAGATTTTTTAACCAGGAATTAGTTACAATGATGTGATCAACGCATTCTAGGATTTCTTTAATTTGCGAGATGTCATCACTTTCCCACATTAAATAAAAATAAATAGTGGCATTGTAAGTATTTTTCATCATAGTTAATAACTTTTTATCTTCCCATAATTCTTGTTCAGTTAATCCTAATCCACCTACATGTATAAAAGCACAATTCTTAAACTTTTCTCCTTGAATAACGTGTATATTTTCATTAGAAAAATAAAAATTCATCCACTTAAAATCTTTGTCATACTTGGGTAATGCTAGTGCAGCTACGTCTAGTTCTCTATTTAAAAAAGAAAAATGCCCGTTATATCTATTTGTTTGTCTATTAAAAGATACTTCCTTATAATCATAGATAACATTTTCATAGATATTCGGAAGATGAGCTCCAAGGCCGTCCTCTTTATTATAGAATCCGTGCATTATTACAGGGGTGTTCCGTGTTTGAGGCTCAGGACGTAAATTATGTAATAAATATTTTGGCTGTGACACCTGTAGTCTTAAATCAAATAATTTTTTAAATGAAAACGTGGAAATATCAATGTTAAGTTGATCGGCTTTTTCCTCTGGAGTCATTATTGCGGATGTTAAAAAAGATGATATTGAAAATTTATTACTTCTTGGAAAGATACCTAATATTAAATCTTTTGTATTTTCTTTAGTCAGTTTTCCATAAAAAGAGGTAACGATATTAAATGTCATTTCGTTAGTTCCTTTTAAAAAAGTAATTTCTGGAAGAAAGTGATGAATCACCATATTATCCTTATTTGTTAAAGTAGCTATGGCTGCAAACATCCCCATGCTAGTATAAGAAAATTGAATTTGATATATGGAAAAGACATCTATTCCCGTACTTTCGAATTTAAATATTTTTTGGTTTTCTGAACTTTGATATTCCATGTTATTATATGATTATGGATTTAGCGAGGGAAGAAATTCTCCCTCGCTAAATAATATTACGATCTTATTTTAAGAAATCAGGAACCTCAGCTTCTTCTTCTACTAAGCCTTGGTATTCTCCCCAATTTTTTAGTTCATTTTTGGGTTTACCGTTAGGAGTTGTTCCTGGTTCGGTATAGGCGGATACTAATGCATTTTCCATTTTAAATGCAATTTCTTGCGGGAGAATGCTGTCGTCTTCCAGAATATCAGGAAGATGTGCCTTATTTAAAAACGTCACTAAGAATGGAAGGGATTTTTCACCCAAGTTAAAATTGCTCCAAAGTTTTCTATTTTTGTATGGACCATTGGCCACAACAAAGGTAACAGCAATCATTTCAGAGCCTGTAGAGGTTGGCTTTACTTCTGCCGCTTCTACAATTAAATTATATCTATCTGCGGGTAAAGCCTCAAAGGAAGTTTTCTTAGAGTCTTCTGCCGCTTTCTTCATATTTACTGGGTTACTCATTATTTATTTTGGTTTGATTCGGATAATTCAGAAATTAATAATTGTGCTTCGTCTTCTTTTAAGTCTAATACGCTATCAACCATGTAGTCTTCACGTAATTTTGACTTCAGTTCGTCTGTGTTTGTTTTAGATAGAATTTCTATTTTCTTGATAGAGTCTGCACCGATTCCTGCTGTCTTTATTTCTTTACCACCATAAATAACAGTTATCGGCCGATCTTTACTATTTAGATTTTGTTGTTGACGTAATACAACTGGCTCGCGTTCTAATTCCTCGATACCGATATAATTACAGAAATTCGTATAAGAGAATTCAAACCATTCATTGAGAGGAAGTTTATTAGTTCTGTCTTTCTTAGCGAAAGCCAGTCTTTTGTCTCCTTCAATTTTTAGTTCCAACACAACATCAAACATAAATGGAAGTTGTTTAGGACCGTCTGCATCAGTGCCTAATATCTTCATGAAATCATCTTTATCCCCTACACTGTAAAGTAACTTACTTGGAGCGGTACAAATAACATTCATATCAAGTGCTATTAGTTTACTGACGATTGACTTTAGTTCTCCCTTGATGTACTTATAATCAAGGGGTTGTAAAGAATAGTCGCTTTTTCCTGTTTTCAGTCTTTGTTGCTTTAGACGTTTATCAACAATTGCATCATATAATGATGTAAAGGGATCTACGACAAAAGTTTTAAACCCGTTAGGGTCTGCTAAAAGTTCATCTAATGCCTTATGTACTTTCTCAGGGTCAGCAGTTTGAATACGAAAAAAGTCAAAGTGTTCACCGTAGTGATCTGTTCCTTTTTCTGTATCGATAATTGCAACACTAGGAAAATGGAGTGCGGTTATTGTTTTGCCCGTACCCGTATCTCCGTAAACGTACATCTTTAGGCGTGATGCCTTTTTTTCAGCTTTAACAAATAAACTCATTTGTTTTTATTTGGTTTATTTTATAATGGTGTATTCTCTTACTATCTTAAAAATTTGTAAAGTTGCTTTTACATCGCGCAGACAATATTTTTGAATTTCATCAATACGTCCATCCGCATATGCTTGTGCCACATCTTTGGCTTTTATTTCTCCTTCCTTAGGGGAAGGAATTCCTAAATGGTCACATGCTAAATGCAGTGTACACGATCTAAATTTATCCCAATCTGATAGAACTTGTTTAACATCAAAATGAGGAAATCGTTGAAATCTACGAGTATCAATGAATGTTTTATTAGTAACTTTAATACCATGTTTCATTGATCTTGCTAAAATAAATGGAACATCGAACTCTAATCCATTATAAGATACAAATGTACCTCGAAAGTCAGAGATGCGTTTCCAAAATTTTTGTAAGATTTCTTTTTCAGTTCCTATTATTGCTAATGATTTAAATTCTCCAGATCCATCTTCACCACCTAATCCAATGCAAATTATTTCACCAAAGTAAGGACTGGTTCCCATTAGAAGTCTTTTGGCTTCCTCTACGTCTTCGCTATCAGATCTTTTCGCGAGATAATTATCTAATTTTCTTGATAATTCTTCATTTTGAATATTTGATAACGGTGCGATTTGAGGTACCGTTTCTATGTCAAATGACATTTCCATATTAGTTTTGGTTATATAATATACAAAACTTTTTTATAACTCCAAAGGAGTTTCTAGTGGAGCACAGAAAAATTTATTAATAAAGTTTGGGAAAGTTTGTTTTACATACTCAGCAACCTTTTCTGTTGAATTAGTTCTAACTGAAAGATGTCCCAATACTATCCAACTTACTTTATTTATGTCAATGACTTCATTAATGAAGTCCATTGTTTGTCTGTTACTTAAATGACCCCATGGTCCGGCTATTCTTCCTTTTAAATAAGAATCATAATCCGGATACTCTTCAAGCATAGCGTCATCATAATCTGTTTCTAAAACATAACCATCACAACCAACTAATGCAAGTTTCATTAATTTTGTAAAACTTCCGGTATCAGTAAGAAACCCTAATTTTTTTCCGTTTATTTTATCAGTCACTACAAAACCAAGACTTGCTTTAGAATCATGTCTTGTGCTAAATGGTTCAATTTTAAATCCTTCAGTTTCTATGACGTCTCCCCCTGAAATAAATTGGAGGTCACATCCATTAAAATAATCTGGTTTATGGTCATAACATAGTTTTGAAACATAAACAGGAGAAAAAGTTTTCCTGCCTAAAACTCCGACCCCGCTAACATGGTCTACGTGTTCGTGTGATATTAATACAGCATCTGGTTTAATTGTAATAGAAGTAGCAGCAATTAATTTTTTATAACTTACCCCTACGTCTATTAGTATTTGAGATGCAGTGTTATATATTAATGTTGCATTTCCAGCACTACTGCTAAACAATGGGTGCACTATCATTTACAGGAACACCCCCGGCTTCACCAGATATTCTAAACTCATACCAGCCAATTTGTTTATTACGAATCATTGTTTTAATCCGTTTTTGACCTTTTGATAATCTTGATCTTCCGGATTTAATTTCTATGAACGTAATGATATCCTTGCCAAAATGAATATAGTCAATGGGTTTTCCTACAAATAAAAGATTGCTGGGATCATACTGAGAGTCAAAGTTTGAAAGAAATGGAGCTAATTTTTCTGAAATAAACCCGAGACTAACTTCACTTCGTTTCTTTTGTGATAATAGTTTTCTGTTTTCTGCTTTTTGTCGAATATACAATGCAATTACTATAAGTAATAATATAAGTAATAGTATTGCTACACAACTAAACAGAATGGACATACTTATTTATGATTTTGTAAAAGTTTATTGCAAACAAAATTACAATAAATTCCACAGGTTATATTCCCATTAGGGAATCGTTCAACGCTATCTGTTTCGATGTCAGTCCAAATTTTAAATAAATGAGCTTTATCGAGAGGACAGTTTATCTTTGCCGTTTTATGAAAGATTCTTTTTAAAGATGTTACAATATTAGAAACTCTTCCAGAAATAATTTTTGATTTTAAAAATCTTTTTACTTCAGGCAATGATTCGTCGATGCTATCAGTATACTTTGATAGTAATTGTCTAATAGCGTTATCAGAGATTTGAAGTTTAAAACTTTCCGGGGCATGCCCGGCTAAGTAAAAATTTATCTTATCTCTAAATGCATATATCTTGGTCATACTGATATCTTTTCTACCAGTGCCAAGGCGATCTGCAATTCTTAATTCTAATAAATCATGTATATTATGTTCCCCTACCTTAGGAATTAACCTCTTAATAGAGTTTGTTGAGATAGTGGGGGATGCATCAAATAAATGATGCTTAATTAATAGTATTATGTTATCAGAAAATGTTTTAGCAAAACCCCATCGTTGAAGAATTCTTTCAGCAAGAATTGCCCCGATGTTTTCATGGTTATAAAAATGAACTCCAGTATCAGTTCTAATCTCAGTATATGGTTTTGCAATATCATGTAATAAAGCCGCTATTCTTACTTTTAAAGAATTTGGTTTATCTTTTGGAACAGCGTCTATCGTTAACATGATGTGGTTGAATAAGTCCAAATGTACGGCCTTATTAGATTGTTCGATATCAATGGTTTCATTTAACTCTGGAAAAAAGTTTTCTAAGAGTCGCATCGATCTCATTAATTTAAAAGCTTTGCTAGGTTTTTCAGCGTAAGTGAATAATCCACAAAGTTCTTCATTAATTTGTTTTGGATGTAATGGTACAACTTTTAGTCTGTACTCTTTAATGGCAGTTTGAGATTCTGTGTCAACTTGCCAGCCATCTCCCAATATTGCACATAGTATTGGTGCTCGTAATAATCTAATTTTTGATTCTAATATGCGTTCTTTAGGATTTCCTGGCATTCTTATTATTTTATTATCGATGTCTGATTTTCCATTACTATAATCAAACCATTGTTCCTCGATGGCATCATAATAAAGACTGGTACATGTAAAATCTCGGCATTTTGAGTCTTCCTCAAGACTGTCTGTATACTCAAAATTGTAATAGGTGTTCACCATAGTTATTTTTTTAGTGGGAAACAAAATATACTGTTTACCCATGTATTCGATAGTTACAGTGGTGTCATACTCATTTACTTCTATTAACTTATCAATAAACAATGTTCTTAATTGCTGTATAGTTGATCGTACAGCAAGCTCATGTTTTACTGGAGTAACTCCCATATACAAATCCCGAGCTGTATTACCACAAACATATCCGGAAATTCCATGTGTTTTTAATAACTTACTAATTGGTTTATAAAGCATCTACTTCTCCTAAACCATTAAATTTTAATCCACACCATTCAGATATTGGGGCAAAAACATGACTATATGACCTAATTCGATGTGCGTCACACACTGTAGTAGTGTGTACTTTTCTCCAATTTCCTTTAACTGCATCAACATGATAATGCTCCCCCGCCCTTTTATTTAATCCTCCGGACCTTGCCATTACTTCAAATAGTCTACAATAACTTCTTCTTTGACGATTCTTAGCATATGTAAAATAAAAACAATTTCCACAACATTTTGTAATTCTAAAGTTAGGTAATTCTTTTAATGGAGTGGATTTATCTAGAAAATTAAAATCGTAATCTGCCATATAAAATTTGGTTAATATTTATTATTTTCTAGCATGTCTTGAACATGGTCAGAATTAAAAGAAAGGGGCTCACAAATTCCGGATGCAGTAACAAAAAAATTGTCAGGCATCGATTCTGCGTGGGCTATCATATGTTCGTAGGTATCTAGAATTTTATCTGGATTCTTTTTATGTTTCATTTTGTATCCTTGTAATATAGTTAATTTTTAATTAAAAACAAACTTATAAATTTTTTAAAATACGTTGTCTTCCAAAAAATTGATACTTTAATAGGTCTATTTTTTTATCAGCGAAGTCAACAATACTCGCACTAGTTTTACCCTGGTGCAGCCTCATTAATCTTCCAGCAGATTGTTTTAATTTTATTTCTGATCTTATGGGAGCGCATAACATAAGTACTTCTAATCTGGGAACGTCTATACCTGTACTAAATAATCCATAGGTTGAAATAACTATTTCTTTTTCTCCTGTTGTTATTTGATCAATTGCTTTTTTTCTATCAGCTTTTTTCATTAAAGAGTGCAGCATGACTGAGTTATTTGGAAAAAAACTATGTAAAGCATTAAGTTGTGTTAAGCGAAGACATAGCATAATTGTACTTTTGCCACTATAATTTTCAATCCAATAATTTTGAATAAATGAATTTCTTTCAAAATTAGCTGATAAGTCAGAAATCATATATTGATATTCGCTTGACGATAATAATGGGTATGTGTAGCTAGTTTCAACCACTTTGTAACTTGGTTTAATAAGAACATCAACTAATTGTTCTTTTGGCACCACGTGTATCGTGGGCCCGGTAGCATAATGAATAACTTGTGTTAATCCATCCCCTCGTTTAGGTGTTGCACTGAATCCAAATTTATACTTTGCCTCAAGATTTGTCATTGTTTGATAATAGGTTTTTGCTGCGACAATATGTCACAATGTTATCCTTTTAGTTTTTTATCTAAAAGTTCTTATGGTTGGCCCATAAGTTCGGCATAACTTTTCACCATATATTATACTTAGGTGTCGGGCACTCGTGCTGACATTATATTTTTTCAGTCAGTATGCTCTACGCTGGAAACTAACCTTTCGCCATTTAGTTTCTTAGCACGGGATTGGCTCTTATTATATTTTTTATGGCAGTCATTACAGATAGTTTGTAAATTATCATAAGTTTTTCCATAATTTTTTCTAAAATTATTTATAGATTTTTTTAATTTACATTTAGTACAAACTTTTCCGTGAATTTTTTCATAAAGAACTTTTTTAGCTTTTTCCGTATTTGCCCGATTATTCTCTCTTACCTTTCGATTAGAGACGGCACATGCTTCTTTAAATAATTTCTTTTTTCTTTGTAAACAAAAACATTTTTTAGTATAAAGTTTTTTATATATTTCTAAAATTTTTAGTAAGTTAGTAGTTGCTAGTGCAAACACTGTTTTATTAGATGTTATTTTATTATCAATTTTTAATTTTTCGTTTATCCAAAACAATATTTGTTGTGTTCCGACAATACTAAATCCATATCTTTTCCCATTGGATCTTTTATAAATAGTCCCATCTCCATCAAAATACCCGCGTATAAATGACATCGAAAATTTATAATCAATGTTTGGAGGTTTTAAAATTAAAGATTTTTTAGGGATACAGCCATGTGTTATTAGGTCTTCATGTATCTTTTTATTTTCAAATTGCAATACTGCTAGTGGCTGTGGTCGTAATTGAATTTTATTTGATAAATTTAATATTGTTTTTAATCTAACTAACAACTCAATATCTTTAGGATGAACTGCAACCGAAATACCATGGTTATTTTTACGTATGCAACCGTCTGCAAATAAAAAGCCTAACCAATATGCTTTTTCATCTGTATTAATTTTTGAAAAATAAAAGTCATTTGTATTAGGGTGGTGGCATGTTAAATATGATCTTGTTACTTTATACTTTTTTAAAATTGAGTACACATAGATTTTTGAAGAAATATTTAAAGTTTTCATTATTTTATAACCGGACATTCCGGCTGCATATAAGTGTATTATTTGTTTTTCCATAATATGAAATATACAAACTTATATGAACTTTGTCAGGTTAATTATTGTACCTCATCGGCAATAACCTGTGAAAAACTTTTATTTATAATATTATATTGTTCCTTAGTCAACTTAGCCATTGTTTGGTGAAGTGCAATTGTTATTGGTTTAACAATAAATTTCCCTGATCCAATAAATCCCAAGTCTTTTTCTTTTGCGTTTGTAAATTTTGTAAATGACCCCACAGTCTGATTAACCAGTTCTATTGTATTTACGAGAATCAATGTAGGTTGTTTTTGTGCCACAGTAAGCGCAACAAAAATTACGGTTTTACCTGATCCAGTCATTGATTCAATTACACCATTGGTAGAACGTAGGCATGCCTGCATCGTTTCTTCTTGGTAATCTCGTAATTCTCCTGTAAATTTTAATGTAGAAAAATAAGGGTCTTTCGGAAAGTCTGTTCGTTCATCAGTAATTGTTGCTTTATCGGGTTTTTCTCCTAGTTCATCTAGTAGAGTATATATTTCGTGATAGGCTCCAATTGGAATAACAATAGTTCGTTCATCCAATAGTTCATAAAATTTTAAATATTGTGGGACGCCAAAAACTGATAATTGAAGATCCATTTTTTTACCAAAAATCGGATTTGTTAAAGTTAATTTTTTTGTTAATTCCGGAACGATGTACTTGTTTAGACCTTCAATTTTACATTTATTTTTTAATGTGATCTTCATACTTGACATGATTAATTTAAATAACAAAGAGCTTCTGCTCTACTGTGTTCTTATACCAAATAATTATTGTTTTATAAATAAAAATACAGTATATTTAAGTAATAACTTTTAACAATAACCAGGTAAGTTTATGTCAAAAAAGAAAGAAGACAACACAAACGAAGTATTATTACTACAATTATTTGAAGATGGATTTGCTACTACTGAAGTGGATTTAATTCCAGGAAAAGTCCAAGCGGTTATCAGAAATCTTGGGTCGCAAGATCAAATTCAAATTGAAAAGGAAATGGAAAGTATTACCGGCGGGACTCCAGTTATAATTCATACGTATGGTTTAAAACTATTAGGAGCCACTCTTATACAATACGGAACTAATGTATTCGCTGATAGAAATGCTGCTGTTGCTTTTCTTGATAAGGCCAATTTGTCCAGTGCATTAATAGATAAATTAGTTAAATCACAGAATTTATTAGAAAAACGTGTACGTAACGCTTTAAATATGGATGAGATTGATAAAGTTTTTTTCGCCCCGGGCTCGCCGCTAGAAGAGCAGAAGCCCTCATTAAAGGATATGACGTCGGCGAGCGAGGAAGTCTAAGGGAAGGAATTGCACTAAGATATATTGAAAACGAAAAAACATTGAGACAATTAGAGTTATCTATTCAGACAAAAGCAATTTTTATGGATAGATCACAGATAGTTGAAGTAGAACAATTCAACTCCTTAATGAGTACATATCAGGATTTACTTTTTGGGAAGATAGAACAAAAACCAGAATCAAAAAAAGACAAAATAAAAAATATGGAAGGACAGTTTAATACCTTACAAAAACAGGCATTAGATAATAATTTAATGAGTAACTTGGTAGTCGGAAACCCCACTGAGGCTGAAATTTCAACAGTAGATATCAAGGAATTTTATAATAAAATAGTTGGAGAATAAGTTATTGGCAGACGATACAGTAACATATAAAGTGGAACTTGATGATTCTGATCTTGGGTCACAATTAGAATCTGTTAGACAACGAATAGATCAGGCAATGAGTACATCTGCGATAAGACCAGTGGAGGTCACTCAAAGCTCTTCAATTCCTAATTTTGATTTTTCAGCTCCCCCAGTTACTACTTCTTTTAGTAGCCAACTTGACTCTCATTTCTGGGAAAATATTGGAACTAATGCTCGTAGTGATCTATACGGAACAGTGGGGATGATGAACGACAAGCTAAATTCTGTAATGGCAACTTCATACGGTGCGATGCAGCAAGGTATTCAAGATTTTAGAGGAATGACCGGCATGCATGACGCTACATTTTCTATTCCTCATACTGCGGATCCTGGATTTTTTAATGATGTAATTCGGGCCACTACTCCATTTTATGGAGGATTCGAATACACTGGCCCTGTTACTCCGGGAATGATGCGTCGTCAGTCACACGCAAGATTAAATCAAAAATTATTTGATACAGCAACAGGACTTGGTTTTTCTGGATTAGGAACAGCCGTAGGCGGCGTAGTTGGTTTGGGCATCGGTGGACCAGTTGGTGCGTTTGAGGGGGCGATGACGGGAATGGTAGTAGGGGGAGTTGTCGATTTCGCCGCAGACATTTTTACAAGAGCTGCCGTAGAACGAGATCAAATGGGTGAGGGTTTATATTCAATTTCCAGGGCATCTGGATCTGGATTACACATTGGAGAGGCAAAAGCCTTAGCCGGAGATATACAAAAAATGTATTCCAGTATAGAAAATAGAGCAGCTGGTTTTAATGTTGTTTCTGCAGAAGAAGGGATTCTTTCATTTGCTAATGCAGGCGGCTACACTAACGTTAGGGGTGCGGAAGAGTTTAAAAGAGTTACTAAGGAACTTTTAGAAAATTATAAACAAGTCGCCGCGGATTTACAAGTTTCTTTCGATGAAGCTACGGCATTTATGGGAGGACTAAGCCAAAGATTTATTTCTCCCAGTACTGCTTCTGGCATCTCCGCGCAAATTAGAACAGTGGCAGCAATGTCAGGGCAAAGTCCCAATGAGATAGCTCAATTTGCTGATCAAGCCGCTGCTATGTTTAGGGGGACAGGGATTGGCCCTGAGGCGGGATATATGATGGCATTAGATTCTAGATATCAAGCTGAAAGAATGATGACTTTTGGAAATACTACTACAAGACAACTAATAGCTGATTTTGGGGGAGTTGAGGGAGCAACGGTTAATTTAATGTCAAATCTTACAAAGTGGGGAATGAGCGAGGAAGGATTATTAGCTTTGGCTGCAGCTCAGGGAGGATATAATGGATCTGGTGGAATAGCAGGAATGCTTTCCGCTGGGGCAGGGCTAATTGCTTCCGATCCAGCGATGTTATTAGCATTGAGATCTGAACAAGGACGGCTGGTTGGTGAAATGGCCAAAGATGGTCCTAATGAACTTCTTTACAGGTCTCTTGATTCGAGAATAGAATTATTAAAAACAGCGATGCCGGGAGCGAAGGATAAAAATGGCAAGGTCTATTGGGATGTATTGGCTGGACAAATTGCTGGGGACTACGGAATAGCTCAGCAAGAAGCTGATCTTTGGGTTGCTTCTGCATATTACGGAGCTAATGGTCCTAATATTCAAGATAGATCAGTAGAAAATTCTTATAATATTTTAAAAAGGGAAGCAGACATCATTGAAACTCCTAATGCAATTCAAAGGGTCTGGTATGGCGCAGGGAAATGGGTAGAGGACACCTTTTTTGACGTTGGCTGGGCTAATAGAAGACGGGATAGTATTCGAGGAACTGCACAGGATATAACAGACTCTATTTCTGAATTTTTTACAGGAAAGCAAATAACCCGTTTAGATCGAGCTATAAAGAATGATGTGTATCAAAGAGATTACGAAAAATTTGCTGCGCCAGACTCTCCTTATAGTATTCAATTAAATAAAGCAGTACAAAATATTTTAGATAATTCTGAAACTCCTCAAGTTCAAAAATTATTACAACAGGCCGCTTTGTCTGAATTAAATGATTATGTTCAAAATAAAGTAACGACCATCGATGAACAAATGATTAGATATGCTACAAGCGGAACTCCAGAGCAACATCAAGCACTTTTAACTGGTTTTGCAATGCACACGTTCGGAATGACTGATAGTGCTAGAAAGGCTGTAATTGAAGATGTAAGGGATTTTAGATTGGGTCACACGGCCTCACAAACACTTAGTTACATAAACGAGGGTGTTGATTCCGGCATCGTTACTGTTAATAGAGAGGGGACATTATATAAAACCGCCTGGCAGGAAGCTTCCACTAATGCTGATTTTAGTACAGTAACTGCAGGTATGACTGCCAAACAAGCTCGGGATGCATTTGCCACCAGTATATGGGGAAAATCATATGCAAATCTTACTTCTGACCAAAAAGCTGCAATGCGCGATTATTCTAGATTAGATGAATCGGTTGAGAAAAAATTGGAAGTTTTATCTATTTCGGGACCTGTTATCAGCAATAGAGCAAAAGCAGAAAGAGCAGCTATAGCGTCCGAAGCCGCGTCTGCACGAGAGGAGGCCATAAGGGCCGGAAGTACAATTGTAGATACAGGTGGTGCAGAAGTAATAAATGAGTTACACAAATTGGGTGTAACTCATTTATTACTTACAAAGGAAGATATTCGTGGTGATCTTGAAGAATTAAATAATAGGTTGATTTCTGGTCTTACTGACGGTAGTACAACTATTGAAACTATTAGAGGCGAGTATCAGGAAATGGAAAAACGTGGGGAAAATTTAAGTTTTAATGAAAAAAGACATTTAGCAGCCCGTAAAGGTCTTGTCAGTGCATCTGATAAATCAAAATATGCAGAGGCATTAAAATATGCAACTTTTGCTGAGGTAAGAAAAGTTCAAAATACTGAAAGAGAACGAATGGCTGAAGATTACGGAGTTAATCAATTAGAAGAGGGGCCACTTAAGGAATCGTTGTTAAATTACATCGATACCAGAGTTGTTAAAGGCATTCTAATGGATGATACTATCATCCATGGTGGAAAAATAGACGTGTCAAGACTACAGGACCTACAGCAAGGCATGATAGCCGATTTTATGAGAGCGGGCATGAAAGACTCAGAAATGGAAACATTGCGTGTTAAAATGGAATCTGGTTTATCGGCAACTGGTAAAATTTCAGGACGAGATCTAGCCGCAGTGGGTTCGTCTACTGCACCAGTGGAAGAATCCAGAAAATTATTATTTGAGACATTAAACAGACAACTAAATAGTCTAGAGGGCATTAGAGTGACAGTAACCCCGGGTGACGGTAGTACATGGGACCCACTACGTGCAAATTTAGAAAATATTAAAAAGGAATCAGCTGCAAAATATAGCTTACCACATAAAATAAATTAATAATGATAACAGTTGATACAAAATCAAACTTTCAGGTTTATCTTGAAGGTGTTTCAGTTCCGTTTTCTTCGATTACAATTACGGAATCCGAAGCGGCATTTCCTACAGCATCTGTAGTATTTCCTGCAGTAGATGGTGCTTTGCGACTTTTGCCAGGAACCATAGTTCAAATTTTTGGTCCCATTAAAACTAAGTATGGCGAGGATTATACTGGATTGCTATTTGAGGGCGAGATAAGCGGAATTCAGTATAGTAAAAGTGCTTATGGTCGACAAGCTAATATTCTTTGTAATAGTTTGTTCGCTAGATTTTATCAGTCTACTATTATCCCAGTTGATGGATTAATAACAGAAAAATTAAGAAACATGTTAATTGGAAAAGCAGGCACACATACTGAGACTGATCCCAGTTCTCCATATCTTAATGCTGTAAAAACAGTACCGAACAAGTTTGAGATTGGTGGAGTATTTGCTAATAAAAGTAAGGTGCACACTGGTGTAACAAACTCTTTAGCTAAACAAATAAAAGATTTGCAAATTAAACAATCCGCAAGAAAGGGGCATACCGGAGATATCGATGCAATGGTGTTAATGTCTGCGGCCAATCTTCCTGTGCAATTCATGGCAGTAATGAGTCATGGAGTTGTAAGAAGTGGAGATTTTTTGCCGATGGTTCAGTTTTTTCTAAGGTATTATGAAAAAAGTGACCCTTATTTTGGAGTGCAGTCTTTATCATATGGTTTAACAAAAAGTATTTTTGTATTTCCTAATAAGGGGAAAGTCACTCCATTTTTACATAAATTAGTTTTGGATAATATGACATTTAGGTTAAGTATGTCAACGAATACACGCTTAACTTTGTGGGATGTACTGAGTACATTTATGTCCATTACATATTATTCATTGATTTGCCCTGCGGCACCTACTGAAACAAAGCCTTTTTGGTCATCTCAGGCGGACTCAAATATAATTATACCAAATCGTTTATTCTTTTTACCAAGTTTAGAGAATGCACCACCGGCTAAATTCAATATAATTTTTCCAAGTCAGATTAACGCATTTTCTTATCAAAGGGACATGACTTCCGAAGCTACGCGTGTTGTAGGAGAAATGGGAATTCCATATTTTAATACTTCACTAAAACATTTTAAAGGAATTAATGTTTGTGCGGTAGTTCCTCAATTAGAAACAATTGTAGATGGTAAATACAAATTAATGTCCAATCTTACAGTAGAAGAAAGTTATAGAGGGATTCGTCCTGCGTATGAGACTATGGAATACTTATTATCTAGTGCTACAAACACCATTAAAACAGATAAAATAAAAGAGGGGTCCGATGAAAAACTTGGGGAAGTAAATAGTGGTCAAGATATAATTAACTTAAATGGTACTTTTGGGGACACCCCTGATGATGGTCTATCCGCAACTACGACTGGATTTGGTTCTTCTTTTTTGCATTTAATTGCAGAATCTTACTTATCCCATAAATATAGTAAAAGAATACTATCGGTAAACTGTGAATGGAGCCCGTATCGTATGACTGGAGTTCCTGGGGCAATAATTGATGATTCGGGGCCCTCAATAGTAGGTGTTGTGGCATCCATCGTGACTAATATTTCATCTGATGGGAAAGCAACAAGTACCTTATCAATAAGAGCTCCTAGACTAGTTTTTGATGATGAGTTTTATGGGGCATTTCAGGGAAGAACAACCGACGTACGTAATACTGAAAATATTGATAATTATTTAATAAATGATTTTACAAATGATGGATTTCTTGATATAAATAAATTTTTATTTGATGAAGATATGTATTCATTTGATAACATTGGATTTAATTTATATACATATTTTGCTACAGGTAGAGAAAGTGCAGTAACTAAACAATTTTCTGGGTACTCTGGATCTATTTATAAAAGATTTAAAAGTGTATTACAGTCATATCCTAAAAATACTGGGGATTTCTCAATATTAGGATATCTACGTCCAACTACTTTATCTACCACATATAACACAGATTTAAATGATTTTTTTGATACTACTGATACAGCAGAAATACGAAATTCTAAACTAATATTTTTAGCAATACAGAAACTTAAAACATTGTATGCAAATGCTAAGAATGCTGGAAGTTTTACATTATCTGAGTTTGTAACAAACGAAACTTGGAGATCGGTTATAAGTAAAGAAAATTATTTTAATAGCATAGGCATCACCGCCCTTCCATCATGGAAGGATTGTAAGGACGGAACATTAATATTTGGAAGTGCCACAAAAGTTAGAGGGATGAAGGCCTATTTTGATGACAAACGAAACTTGGATACTTTTGTTACTAAAATAACCGAGGACATGTCTATTTCTGATGTTCATCCTGAAGCATCAGTGGCAGTTATAAGTGGTGCTGATAGGATGGATTCTTATTATGCTGATACAGAAACAGTAAATGGAAAGGATTCTGTAATTAAAAAAGAAATTTCCGAAAAGGCGGCCCGCATCGCTGCTTTAAAAACTAAGATTTATAGATTAGATAATTGGCTATCTGCCGGTACTAAAAAAAGTTGGATTATAAATGGATTTTATTCTGGATTAACAGAGGATGAAATTTTTACTTTAGATTGTTCTGAATCTGATTTTTTAAATTTATTAGAAGAACTATATGGCACTAATACAGACGCTGCAGAAAAAAAATTAAAATCTTTACGGTATGAGTTATCGCAGGAAGAGGGAGGAATTATAACTTTAGAAAAAGCCACATCTGATATTTCCAAACTTAGTTATGGTTCTGGAAAAGAAAGTCTTGAATCTGACACATTTAAACCGTATAATAAAACTAGATATGCCCATGTAAAAAAAGTATTTGAAAAATATAATACTATTGGTAACTTAACTGTAATTGAGAACAAATAATGGGAAGCAGAAAAGTATATGATATAAATACCCAACAATGGGCCGTTGAGGCAATGGATTATAGTACCATTAAATCCGGCCTTGAGTCTACAGGGATTAGTGTTAATTTAAATTTCCCAGAAGCATCTTACACCGGCTATAGAATAAATCCTTACGCTGGAAAATTAAGTAAGAGTTATTCAAAGTCAAATGATGAAAAAAAGGTTCCAGACAATCTTCATGCATTACTCAGTGACCGAGAAAGAGTGGGAGCAGTATTATATGTAATTGAACGGCATACTCCCTCAAATACTTGGCATATTAAATATAAAACTAATAAATTTTTTCTTACAGGCCTTTCAATGGGATTAAAGGAAAAAGTGCAAATTATGGAAACTTTTGGATCAGCTGTAGTTTCTTTTTTTGGTAATTCTGTCAAAATTTATGAGTTTTCAGGAGTAACCGTTGAGGCTCCTAGCGTAAAATCTATGAATGAAACTAATTTTGCAAAAAGTGCAAAAGCAGGCTCTTATGTAAATACGGCGGTTGCAGGCATCGACGAACAACAAGATAATCCCAATGAACAAACAATTTCATCCAGTAACTCAAGTGCTGCTTTTTGGCAGAGTAGCCTAATTCATATGTATGAACACGTTCTTCGTGGCACACAGTTAGTCAAAAATAATTCTGTGGCGTTATTGACAGTTGGCACTCATTATATCTACGGATATCCTTTAAATCTTATGTCAGTTTATAATGCTCAAGCAGATAAAATGGCAACTTTCACGATGTCTTGGATAGTGCTTGATCATGTTATGGCATATGATGACATAGAGCCCAATGACTTTGCAAAGAATTATGCGCCAGTTGAAACTACAGAAGATGTTGGGTCAAATACAATAGATTCCCCAATAATGCAAGATTATAGTAGTTTAATAAAAATAACTAATAGTAACTTAGGGTAATATATGGCACTTAAAGACACAGAACTGGATTTATGGAATAGATACAAAGCGGGTGATACTTCTGCTAAAAAAGAATTGATGTCATCAATTACTCCGATTATAAGAAGCCAGGCTAATAAATTTAAAGCCGCTCCAATTCCGTTTGTTGCTATTGAACTTGAGGGGTACAGACTTGCGTCGCACGCTATTGATACGTATGAACCAGATAAGGCACAACTAAATACTCACCTCATTAATAATTTAAAAAAGTTGAGCAGGTTTGTAACTAATTATCAAAATGTTGGGCATATACCGGAACCTAGGGCACTAATGATTGGAAAGTACCATACTATAAATAGCAATTTAACTGAGAGCCTGGGAAGAGAGCCAACTATTTATGAAATCTCCGATGCAATGCAAGTGTCCCCAATGGAAATAGAACGTTTACAATTAGAACTTAGAAAAGACTTATCCATGGAAATGCCATCAGCTGATCCCGACGCTGGCGGTTTTTATAGTTATGTTCGTGATGATGAACCAGATCCACGAAAAAAGCAAATATACGATTTTGTTTATTTTGATATGGATCCTGTAAATAAAAAAATTATGGAGTACCTTTTCGGAATGTATGGTACTTCCGTAAGAACTAAACCTGAAATTATACAATTATTAAGAATTTCTGAAGAAGAATTTAATAAACGTGGAAAAGAAATTGCAGCTGAACTGAATAAACTATTATAATGGCTATATCACAAAAATTAGAACAAGCTTTATTAACTGCTGGAATTGACGTCAGTGATCCATGTAATTATGAAAAGGTCCAGGGCCAACTTATTCAAATTAATGAACAATTTCAGGATGAAGTAAAAAAAACAGTTGATGATTTATCATATAAAACTTTTGGTAATTTTTTTGTAGTAACTGCCGCATTACTGGAGGAAGCTTTAGGGGGAGCTTCCGTTGCGATTGTTGATCATTTTGTTGGAAAAGCTTTATTGGATAATGCTTTGGGTGCTGTATCGGGAGCCATATCGATGATTTTTGCAACACTTCCTGGTGCGGCAATTATATTAAAATACTATGCCGCCAGTACTCTTAGAGAAGATTTAATAAGACGGCAAAATTTGGCAAGAATTTTAATTAGAGAATTAAATATTATAACTCATTGGGTTGACGTTTTGGCAAAATCCCCAATTGAGTATACTCGGAAATATTATAAAGACATGCGTAAAGCATTTTTTCATATTTCTAGGGCAAGAAGAACTATAAACATTGAAGCAACAAAATATTTAAAAAGAGCTAATTATATTTCAGGAGAAAACGTTCAGTATGCAATCACTGATATTGATGCCGGAATATCTTATTTAACTCCAGGGTTTGAAGTAACAAGTAAATTATTAAAAGATTTTCATAGAAAATATTTATTACAAACACGTATCCCAGAGATTACGGGCAAGGATCAAAAAGTTTTTACTGAATATGGACTTGACTGGTTTGCCTATATAAGAAATATTGCATCGGAGTTAAAAAATAAATTTACTAATGATCAAGATGCATATATTAGTGCTATTTCTGAAATGCTTCCGGCATTACCTGACTTTCTTAGAAAATTTGCTGTAAATTACATTATAAGTAGTTCTTCTAAAATACTTGTGGATAGACTGCCAATTTGGTTATTAAAAAATAAATATATTGAGGCATATGTAGTTAAGAGATTCAGTACCTCAGAGATACCAGATTATTTTGGGGTCACAAATGAAGATACTCAATATGCGATGTTTGCAAACGCCGATACCAAGGAAATTACTTGGCAAAGGATAATGGAAGCATGTCAATTAGATGAAACCTCTTTACTATTAGTTCCTATATATATGGACATTGTTACTACTCATAGTGGACTTATACAAACTATTATCAAACCAGCGGATACCTTATTAGCTAATGTATATGAAGATATGAAGGCCACTTTAGCAACAAGTACTAAAGATGCAGGAATTACACAGACAGTGATTAATAAAAAATTTGGATCTTGGATTTTAAAATTAGAAGCTGCAAAATCCATTTTAAAAACAGCAACGTCTGATACAGGTGCGTATATAAAGGGATTTGGAGAAACAGCAAATTTAAATACAGTGGATATGCTATCGGCAATGGAAAAAATTGATATTGCGATGCTGTCCCTTGAAGAATTTATTAAAACAAAAACGGCTACTCCACCAGAAAGCGGAGATCAAGTTTTAACATTAGCAAATACTTATTTATTATCTTTAATTAGTGAAGCCTCGGTATTTGCCTTAAATGCCTTAGAACCAAATGCTGCTAAAACTACATTGGTAGGATTAAAGGCAATAAAAGTTCTTTTAGATAAGCAGTACCGTCTTGATAGAGAAGAACAAATATTAGTTGAGGATTTTATTAATGCAACCCAGCAACTTCCGTCTTTTAATATATTAAAGCGTAGTATTGATAATTCACTAAATGGTCTTGAATCAGGAAATAGTAAAGTAGCAAAGAATTTAGTAAATCAAATTAGACATGGGGATTTGTCAGGATTATCTTCATTTTTGGACGTTGCCAGTTTTTCTACTGGGGCCATAAGTTGTGCAGTTAAATCATACATTAGTAATGGTGGTAATGACGAGAGTGTAATGTCAAGAGTTCAAGAGGCTCTTTCTTCCGCAGGTGTTAGTGTAAAACAACAAGCAGGAATTAGTGCGGCAATAGTAGGATTAAAGAAGAAAAGCGAAATGTTATTGGAATTTACATCAATAATCAAAAAGGGGTAATACCGTGTCGAGAGATATAAAGTTGGTATATTGGGACTACGAGGACGTAGGAAGTTTAATGACTTATGCCTTCGATCAGCATTTGGCAATAATGCAAGGACGCGAAAGTTTAATTCAGAACATCGTAAAAAATATATTAACCTTAAAAGGTAGTAATATTTTTGATTTAACAGTTGGTTCTTCTTTTGCGGCAATTCCAGGAAGTGCCCAATCTACATCGGAAACTGATTTAATGAGAACATCTTTAGTTTTGGCAATACGTACATTAGAGGATGATATACGTAAAAGACAAAAATCCGAAGAAGACTCCGGAACAACTCTTACAGACAATGAAAAATTACAAAAGATTTCATTGCGATCCGCCAAGTTTATTATAAGTACTGGACAGTGGAAAATTACATTGGATATTTACACTGAAGACGAAACAATAACTACAATAAGTTTACCCTTATAATGGAGCAACATAATGGCCATAAATGTAAAAGAATATTTAGTAAGTAGAATTAGAGAATTATATCCGGATGTTGCAACTAGACCGGATCTAAAACCAGGAAGTGCCTTTTATGATTTATTAATTCTTCCACTGGCAGCTTTACTTACAGAATATCAAGAGGAACACCAAACAATTTTAGATATGCAGAGCATTACTGATCCCACTCTTATGGAAGAAGAGGACCTGGATGCTGTTGCCTTGAACTTTTTACAATCACGAAGTGCAGGAACAAAAGCGGCTGGTTATGTAAAGTTTTATTATAATCGTGCAGTAACTCTTAATATTCCTAAAAAAACAGTGTTGAAAACCAGTTCTGGTTTAGAATTTGAAATTGTTTCAAATATATATGTTCCTAAAATACAAATGGAAAATAATATTGTGGAGTATCCTTATTATGACTCCGGGGAAGTTTATATTATTGCAAAAGAAGCGGGGGATGAATATAATCTTCCAGTAAATACCCAATTTACAATAGACAGTACGGTTGGAATTCCTACTCCAGCAAAAATTATTAATAATGATCCATTTACGTCAGGTGTCTTAAAAGAGGGAAATCAAACATTTTTTGAAAGAATTCAATCCTCTGTGTATAATAAAAGTCTGGCCTCTAAAGAATCAATAGATTCTAAAATAAAAGAACTATATCCCACTGTTATTAAAACTGAGGTTATTGGTGCAGGAAACACTTTAATGATTAGAGACCTTGCAAATTTAGAGGGCACAATAGCTGATTTTGTAGAAGAAGATTTTTATTTAACATACTCTGGAAAGCACGAGGGAGTATATGATAGTCAACATATTGCATTAGTAGGGGTATTTAATGACATGGACGAAAGTGCTAATGTCGAAGTACCACCACCAACGTCTTGGGAAAGTGAATTTTCTGATGCCATGTATCAAGGAGTTTATTCTTCAGAGGATCGTGATTATGCAATTTATGAACAAGACACAATTATTCGTGAAGATTGGGGAGACACCCTTGCTGCCACCGGGGTACAACCGAGTTTAGCTTTAATATTGGCGTCAGGGACAACTAATTACTGGAGTGTGCATGATGGGATTAATCCTACACAAGAATTATTTTACGCAGATGAAATAAGTATAAAGGGAAATAATCTTATTTTAGGGTCGACTAAGTCACCTACGGATCCAGACCCAGCCATTATTGTTCCGTTGGCAACTATTTCTGGAATAATGGACCTTGCTGGCTCATATATTGAGGGTACTACTGTTGAAGCATATAATCAATTATTATATCTTATTCAACCAGAAAATTTTAATAATATGTCCCCGATTATTCATCGTCAAATTGACCAGCATCTTGGAATATATGTAGAGTTAGACATGAGCACAACTGATAATACTGAATGGGGAGAGATGTGCTATATAACTGTTTTAAGAAATTCAGGGGTGTATCTCCCCCATGATGGATATGGAATGGCCTGGAGAAAACAACCAGAATTTTTATTAAGAATCGACAAAGGAACATATACTGCAGCAGATATTGATTTATTTAAAGAACATTACGACGGGATTGACCCTGTCGCTGCAAACCTAGTTGGTAATTTACATCTAAATGCAAATAGAGCCTTTTGGAAATATAATGTGTATCTTGTAGACAATGATGTTTTACAAGAAGAAGTTTGGATCGGACATGATCAATTTTTTGATCAAACATCTGGGAGAAACCAATTTTTAGCTGCAGATAAGGCATGGATTGAACCAAATATTACATATTCTATAGTGTTAAAAATATATGAAACTTTAGGATTTGAAGGTTGGATTTATAATACATCATATACTGATACTTGGAAAGCGCCCACATTGGCAGGGACGGAAGAAGCTAATAGAGTTTTATACCGTGGGTCTACATATCCTACATTTGTGCCAGTGTCTGGCGATAAAATAGCAAGAAGTAACGGAGTTGAGGTTATAGATTCCGCTCTTAATCATTTTGGAATTGGTGTGTCTCAAACAAAAAATTGTGAGTGGACCGTAGGTGATTTGGTTATTAGATCATTTATAGAAACATTTCCGATGCATTTATTTAAATTTAAAATGGATCTTTCAGATTGGGAAACAACCGATTCTTTTACAGTTACTTATTATGGTGTAGGTTATGATAGTTATTTATTTTCTGAAGAGGGAAGTGGCCATAGTAGTGTACAATGCGTGATATATAATACAACTACTGAAGAATGGGAAACTATTGGAACAAACACAAGTACATTGGATGATGGTATTATAAACATTGAATCTTTAAAGATTTCCGATACACTTTCCCCTTTATCAGATTATTTGGATGAAGACATGTATGTTCAAATTGCGGCATCTGCCACAAATAGTGGCCCAGATTTTCCGGATGATACTTCCCATAGTTTACGAACATACTACGTAAAAATTGACAATACACAACCAACCGGAATACATCGCGGAAATACTGTTGATGTATATGTGCATGATCCTGTAAATCTTAAAGTAGCTACTACAGTACTTACTGTAGCAAATGGAAAAATAAATACAAATACTACAGCTTTTAGAGGGTACATCGTTGATATTGTGGAAGTACGAGAATATTTATCTAAAGTTCCTTTTGATAGAAGTTCTTATACATTAGTTAATAATAATAAAGGGGATTCATATTCTTCTTCAGCTAATTACGATATTATTTTTGATAGTGATGACATCGACGGAGCAATGGTAGAAGTTGAGTATAGATATTGGTCACAAGGAGATTTAATAAACACATTATTAACTGACTCTGATTATAGATACCCTGCTGCAGACCTTGTTGTTAAAGCAATGCCAGTTCACATTGTTAATATAGAAAAACTAGAGTACTCCGGAGGGCTCCGTGTTGACCAAATGAAAACAAAGTTAATTGAATACTTTAATGAATTAGATAGTAGGACTTTTGATAAATCTGATATCGTAAATATTTTATATGCTAACGGTGCTAACTATGTTGATTTGGATATTGTAATTAGAATTAGAAGTTATAATACTATCTTTACATACTCTTCTGAAATAATGGAGGGGCAAACATATGTAATTCCATATAATACAGTTGGTGGATTTTTTACAAATGAAGACGAATTAATTGGGGTGGAACAAGTATAATGTTTAGTCCAACCGTAAATGTAGATTTAGATTTATTATTAGATTCATTAGGGTCATTTTATAAAAATCTTGATGAAGACGGTAAAACCCGTATCAAAAATTATTGGACAGTTTTAATTGAAAGTGTAGGAGGGTTATATTATGATTTATATCAAAATCATTTAGCAAAATTACTAAACTACACTCAAGGGTTTATTGAAAATCAATACCAAGAATATAAAGTTATATTTGACGGAGATGACAAAAATGTTACGGAGATTGTATATAATTGTCCTACTGTGTCTGCTTTACATAATGACAGCTACTCGACAGATAATACACAATATCTTTATAGTGTAACATCGGTAACTGACTACGGAGAAACCACACCATCTACCTCTGTTATACTAATTAGTGGAGCAGAAACATTAGCGACTAATAGTAATTATTTTTCTTGGAATCTAGTATCGGGAATTTCCACTTATAGTATTTATGGTAGAACTGAGGAAGACTTTGGTCTTTTATATACTATCTCCGGAATACCTTATACAGAAAATGGTACTTACGAATTTACCGATGATGGGTCCTTTACTCCGGGAGTTGCCCCTCCTGAGGAAAATACGGCTATATGGGCAAGAGTGTTCACAATTCCTACTAATTTATATTACATGACTATTCCAACGTTAAGTGGGCAAAGTACTGAACAAACTCTATATGAAAATGATGATTATGAGATAGAAGATTTAAGAAAAATAAAATTTATAAAACCAATTTCATCAGGGATTCAACCTGATTATATCTCTTATAATGCAAAAAATGCCAACTATGAAATAAGTGAGGTATTTATAGCTAAACAAGAATTATGTTTAATTCCAAGTCTTACATCTATTTATTGGCCGGGATTGGGATTGGACATTCCCTCTGATATTGTAAACTATAATTTATATTACCCATTATTAAGTGGTTTAGACTCTGAAACCTATTTTAATCAGAGACAGGCATATACCAAGCATTTAGTATTTTGGACATATGGTTTGGTAAATGTATTACGCGAACCTCCCACTATGTCTAATATTAAAAAAGCATTAGCGTTTCTAATGGGACTTGCTTTTAGTTATATTACAGGAACTGTAATTGCTATTGATAATGATACAGAATATAAGTATATTACAATTAGTGGAACAGATGGCCAGTATACTTATAAAGTATCAACCTTACTTAACCTACAATTTGAACAAGGGGACTCTGTTACTAAATTTGATATACTAACGGATGGCACATATGCTACTGATTACATCGAAGATCTTGCACTAGTTTCTGGAAATACTTTAAAAGAGGGTCAAATAACAGAATACGACATGTTCACAGAGGTGTATTCTATAAACGATCATAAATTTAGATTATATGAAACTTTTGGAGAAGATATTTTGAAAATTAAAACTGGTGATGAACTAACCA
>Ga0209099_1000019_pt1 | contig 194037 bp, 179 predicted proteins | sample AD_JPNHW2_MetaG_FD_184430 | JGI IMG/M metagenome (GOLD analysis project Ga0209099, IMG submission 184430) | Active sludge microbial communities of municipal wastewater-treating anaerobic digesters from Japan - AD_JPNHW2_MetaG (SPAdes) (version 2) | ecosystem: Engineered > Bioreactor >...
CAATATGAGTGAAATCACTCGCCCAGATATGATTGGGGTATTCAGGCAGATTATTTAATAATAGATTGGAAAACTCTAGCTCTCGAATAGCCCGATTATACTTAAATTTCCGGCCTCTTTTCCGATAAGGCCAAAGCTACTGCGAGCATGAAGAACAGAATCTTTTTCATTTTCTGATGGATTTTGTTAAACTTATGGTTTATTTTAATGTTCTGCTTAGGGAAACTTCCCACCTCAATTTTGGAGTATACTCAAAAACTGAGGCAGGGAGTTATCTGAGATTGATATAATACTCTATAAAATTTTGGGTATTATGTCAAGAGGTTCAGATAATCCCTTATTTTAAGCCTGATTGGCTAACTTTCCATAAATTAATACAATTTGATCGACTAAATCGGGCCAATAATATTTCTTCTTGACTAAAGACAACATTTGTTCTTTGTTCTGCTGTAATAGCTCCGGATTATTTAAGGCCAACTCTAATTTAGTTTTCAAGTCGTTTTCATCCTTAGTCTTAAAGATTAGCTGGGAGTCTTCAACCACTTCTACGTTAGCCGGAATATTACTGACTAAGCAGGGAAGGCCATAGGACATAGCTTCTAATAGAGACAAGGATAGCCCTTCTGATTCAGAAGGCTGGACGAATAGGGCGGCGTTGGAGAGCAATTCTCCAAACACCTTGCCGCTTTGGCTGCCGGTAAAGATAATCCGATCATCGCCCTGAGCTAAAGCCTTCAATTCATCAGTCAATAAACCGTCGCCGGTAATTACCAATTTCTTGTCAGTATCAATTTGCTTAAAAGCATTAATCAAATATTCAATACCTTTGTTCTTGACCAAGCGGCCTAAGTTCAAAATATATTCGCCCTGACGCAAATTCCATTTAGCGGTAATTTCCTGAGCGGCTAAAATTTCCGGCAAGTTAACACCATTGGGGACGTAGTCCACTCTGGCCTGAGGATATTTCTTGAGAACATAATCTTTTAAAGTCTGAGAAACCACAATTAAGCGATCAGCTTTGCGGCAAGCCATGTACTCGCCTAAACGCAAATACCATTTAGCAAAGCGACCCCATTTCTCGTTGAAATAACATTGACTGTGGAAGGTAGCTACCACCGGAGTCCGAGGTTTGAATAATTTAACCAACCACAACAAAGAGGAAGGACCAATGGAATGGAAATGCACCACATCAACTTTTCTGAATATGACATCCAAACAAGCTAAGAAGGTGTGACTGATAGCATCCAAATTCTTGGTGGGAATACTCGGCAAGTTAATTACTTTAACGCCTTTATATTCCTTAATTCTTTTATCAGTATAATTATGACGGGTATATACCAAAACTTCGTGGCCTAATTCCACTAATCTGACAGCCAAGTTCTCAACGTGTTTTTCCACGCCGCCACCTTGGTTGAGGGGTATACCTTTTTGTCCAATTAAAGCGATTTTCATATAATTTGTTTACCCCCTAATATATCACATTTATCTATTTATGTCAATACATGAAGGAAAAACAAAAAATAGCCCATTTCTAGGCTATTTTCCAATGTTTAACAAATATAAGTTAGAGCCACCTTTTTCTTTCAAAAAACAGGAGCATGCCCATGGAACAAACGGTCATTAGAGCCAAGATTCCCCAGAAACCGTAAGGGTGATTGATGAGCGGCATATATTTAGCGTTCATACCGAAGATACCAGCTAACAAGGTAAGGGGATAGACGATGACCGAAAAGATAGTCAAAGTTTTCATGATGCTGGTCATGCGATCATTTAGCAACGATTCGTTGGTGTTGTTTAGAACTTCCACCATTTCTTTTTGGTTATCCAACATCGTCCAAATTTTTCGAGAGTGTTCTATCAGATGATCATAGTGCTTCTTGATATATGGTTGGGGAACCAAGCTACTTTTTACCAAAGTCAGACGCCCTAAAATATCTTGGTGGTTCTGCAATATCTTGCGCAAGTTAATAATGCTGCGGCGCAGATTCAAAATCATGGTTACTGCCTCTTTTTGCTTTTGAGAAAAAATCATGTCTTCCACTTGGCTGATGCCGACGCTATTGCGATCAATCAACAGATAACAATCATTGATTAATTTTTCTAATAGTTCATAGAGCAGGATGATCGAGGACTCCCAATTATGAGCTAAGAGGGAAGAGCTATCGGTTTTGCATTTTTCAAAGAAAATATTCAAAGCCGGAATATTATGATTATGGACGGTGATTAAATAGCCATGGCTGATAAAAAACTCAATCTCCGCCGGAACGATGCGGCCATTGTCATAGACCGGGAAATGGAGAATCATGAAGAAATAACCTTTCTCTTCGGAAATCATCGGTCGTTGAGAAAAGACCGTAGAAATGGAAGCCTTTAAATGATTCAAATTAAAATCAAAGTTTTTTTTCAAATAGTCAATCTCTTTCTTGCCGGCATTGGTGATATTTATCCAGCGCAGGCTGCCTTTAGTCTTGGGATTATCAATCACAATCTGAGAAATGTGATCGGAGATCTTTTTATATTGCGGCATAAGATATTAATGCTTAAATAAATCTATTTTTATTATAACACAATTTGCCAAAATGGGAAAATAGTCTCCTCGGTTGCCAAAACTTATGGGTAGTATATAATTAAAGATATGGTCAACATATTAGGCATTACGCTCTCCGGCGTCAGCCAAAAAGAGGCAATCGCCAAAGTTAAAGATTGGTTGAATGGTGATCAGCCGCATTATATCGTGACTCCCAACCCGGAAATAATCCTGGCAGCTACCAAAAAAAGCGACGAGGAGCTTTTTTATGTCTTAAACCAAGCAGATTTATCCTTGGCTGATGGTATTGGCCTAAAATTTGCAGCTTGGCTTTATGGCAAAAGATTGCCCCGAGCGACTGGAGCCGACTTAGTGCCGGCCATTTTGAAAATGGCTCAAACCCAACAGAAAAAAGTATTGTTTTTAATCTACAACCAGGGCCTATCTTCGGCCGCCGATATTGAAAAAGTTATTTCAGCCAAATACGCCGGCCTTAATTTTGCAGTGAAAGCCATTGGCCGCGACATCCTGGGGCCGGATAATTTAATTAACAATCTGGAAGCCGACATTGTGTTCGTAGCCCTAGGCGCCCCGTATCAAGAAAAATTTATTTTCCATCATCGCCAGAATATTACTAACCTCAAAGTGGCCGTGGGTATTGGCGGTGCCTTAGATTTCTTAACCAAAAAAGCCCACCGCGCTCCTCGAGCTTTGCGCTTTGTCGGTTTGGAATGGTTATGGCGCTTGATCCTTAATCCTCGGAGAATAAAAAGAATATTTAATGCTGCCATTATTTTCCCTTATGAAGTTTTCAAATACCGTTTTATCATCCCTCTAAAATACCGACCCAATGTCGCCTGCTTGCTCTATAAAAAAGAAGGGGATCAATATAAAATATTTTTAGTGGAAAGGACTTTAAACCCCGGCCACTGGCAAATGCCGCAAGGCGGTACCGACGGTCTCAGTATTAAAGAGGCAGGGATTAAAGAGTTAAAAGAAGAAACCGGCAACACTAATTTCAAAGTGATGTCAGTCTACAATTTCCTCTATCGCTATCGCTTTGATTCTGCTTTAGGCAAATGGCCCAGCCAAAGACACTTAGGCTACAAAGGCCAGAAACAAGGATTGTTAATCGCCAAGTTCCAAGGAAAAGATGAGGATATCAAAATAAATTTCTGGGACCACTCCGCCTATCAATGGGTGGACATTGATGAAGCGGTAAACAAAGTCCATCCCTTGCGGCAAGAATCAACTAAAATATATATTGAAAAATTAAAAGAAATAATTTAAAGCTATGAATAATCCAGCCATCCGTCTTCGTTTCGCTCCATCTCCCACCGGATTTCTCCATGTCGGTAATTTACGCACCGCTCTTTTCGGCTATCTGATAGCTAAGAGCCAGGGCGGCAAATTTATTCTGCGCATTGAAGACACTGACCAAAAGAGAGAAGTGAAGGGGGCAGTAAAGAAGCTACTGGAAATCATGGCTTGGGTGGGCATTGAATTTGACGAAGGCCCTTATCAAGGCGGAGAATATGGCCCCTATATCCAAACTCAGAGACTAAAGATATATCAGGAACAAATTGAGAAGCTACTAAATGAAGGCCGAGCCTATCGCTGTTTCTGCTCAGCCGAAAGGTTGGAAAAGATGCGCCAAGACCAACAGAAGCATCAAGAGGCACCCCGCTATGACCGCCACTGTCGTGATTTAAGCCCGGAAAAAATAGCTGAACACTTAAAGAATGGCGACAGGTTTGTCATTAGGCAAAAGATGCCCTTGGATGGGGAAGTGAAAGTCTTTGATGAATTGCGCGGCGAGATTGTTTTTCCCGCTCAAGATTTAGAAGATCATGTCTTAATTAAATCAGACGGGATTCCTACCTATCAATTCGCCAGCGTGGTGGACGATCATTTAATGGCTATTTCTCATGTCACCAGAGGCGACGAATGGCTGCCGTCTTTCCCTAAGAATATTTTGCTCTATCAAGCCTGCGGCTGGACGCCGCCCAAGTTTATTCATCTGCCATTAATTCTCAACAAGACCGGCGGCAAACTCAGCAAGCGCCAAGGCGATGTGTTCGTGGAAGATTATCGGACTAAAGGCTACACCCCAGAAGCTTTAATTAACTTCTGCGTACTTTTAGGCTGGCATCCTAAGACTGAAAAAGACAATGAGATATATAGCTTGGCGGAGTTAAAAAAGATATTCAGCATTTCCGGCATGGGTTCCTCGCCGGCAGTCTTTGATTTAGAAAAACTAAACTACTACAACGGCCATTATTTGCGCCAAAAAAATATCGGCGAATTAACCGAGAGCTGTTTGCCATATTTAATAAAAGACAAAATAATCAGCCGCGGTAATATTTTGCAGCGCTTGTTTACAAAAAGTGTACAAGACCAAAAAACATACTGCAACCGCTTGGGTCAGAAAAAAATTACCCGCTCTGAGCTGGAAAGAATTATCAGTCTATCACAAGACAGATTAAAAACACTGTCAGAAATCAGCGAACTAAGCCGCTTCTTATTCCTATCTAAATTAGACTATAATCCGGAACTGTTAATTTGGAAAAACATGAATCGGGAAGAAGCCAAAAACCATCTCAATTTCTTTTTAGATATTTTAGAAAAAATCCCGGACACTGAATGGACCAAAGAAAGAATGAACGAAGAAATAATGGAAAGGGTGAAGAGGGAAGAGCTACCGGCCGGTGAATATCTCTGGCCGCTGAGAATTGCCTTAAGCGGACAGAAAAACAGCCCGGGACCAGCCGAAATAGCCTGGGCTCTAGGCCGGGAAGGGACATTAAACAGAATTAAAGCGGCTATAGCTAAATAGTATTTTACAAAAAATATAAAACGTGGTATAATAATCTCATGAAAAAATTACTCAAAATATCTCTACTCATAATCGTTCTCGGTCTGGCTTTTAATCGAGCTGATTTGGCTTGGGGAGGATATGAAGAAGAGATTAACGACCAGATAAAAACCCTAAACGGCCAAATATCCGGACAGAAACAAAAAATCAGCGATATCCAAGCTAAACAGCAAAAATATTTGGAAGCCATTAGCCAAAAACAACAAGAACAGAACACTTTAGGCAATGAACTCAGTATTATCAACGACCGCTTGGAAAAAGCTAATTTAGAAATTGAGGCTACCGAGTTGGAAATTGATAAGACTAATTTGGAAATCAAAAAATTAAACATTGATATCCGCAGCAAGGATGAAGCGATATCCAAGAACAAGGAAAAAATAGCCAGCTTATTAAAATTAATGTATAAGCAAGACCAGGTTTCCGCCTTAGAAATACTACTCTTAAATAACTCCTTATCTGATTTCATCAATCAATTGAAGTATTTGCAAAACACCAACGAAGAGATATTAAATAGTGTAGAAGACCTTCAAACGGTCAAAGATAAACTAGAAGCCGACCAACAGATATTATCCGACAAGCAAACGGAATTAGGCAAACTTAAGGCTGTTTTAGACGAGCAACAGCAGGCTTTAGCCGGAGAACAGCAGAACAAGAGTTATGTTTTGCAAGAAACCCGCCAATCAGAAAAGCAATATCAATTAATGCTCCAACAAGCCAAGAGAGAACAACAGCAAGCCGAAGCCGATATTTCCAATATGGAAAAAACCATGCGGGAAAAATTGGCCAAATTGAAAAACGGCAACAAGCTAACTTATGACGGCTTAGCTTGGCCAGTTGCCAAAAACTATATTTCCGCTACTTTCCATGACCCCGACTATCCTTATCGCCGCTCCATTGGCGAACACTCCGGAATTGATATCCGCGCCAGCTATGGCTCCACTTTAAGGGCAGCGGCTGACGGTTATGTGGCCAGGGTAAAATTTGATGGTTCCAAAAACTATGCTTATATCATGATTGTTCACGCCAATGGCCTATCCACTGTCTATGGCCACGTCTCCGGTGTCAGCGTCAAGGCTGATGACTACGTAGTCCAGGGTCAGGCTATCGGCCGTACCGGCGGCATTCCGGGTTCACCGGGATCAGGACCATTCTGTACCGGCCCGCACCTGCACTTTGAAGTCCGTTCCAACGGCTTACCGGTTGATCCTCTAGAATATTTACCATAAATATATTTCAAAATCCCCACTCTCTGTGGGGATTTTTTGATATTAAAAAACCCCGGATTAATTCCGGGGATAAAATCTTTAGTTTATTGGCAATACAAGACGAATATCACAGCCCCATTTTATATCGGAGTCAAAATCATAAACAATAAATCTGGGGGAGTCGGTATTAACCAAAACCGCAATTAGCTCTTCTGTGAGCTTGTCTTTACTAAGCGGTTTATGCTCATCTCTCTTGGCTAAAAAAAGGGTGCCAAATGATTCAAACCCTTCTCCTTCCCTGAGCCAGTTGGGAAATTCCTGACAAAATTCTATTATCTGGTCTTGGGAAAAAATCTTTTTCTCCCAAGGACCCGGAGCGAAGGAAAATAGTTCTCTTATTTTGCCAGCAAGAATAGGTTCGTATACTTTCGCTCCAACCTCCGGAGTAGCCGCGCCCAATGGATTAATTTTTACTTGCTTGAGGTCAATATTAAAATATTTAAAGACCCCATTCGTTCCATTAAGTCTGCGTTTCCCGTCCAGCGATTTAATGGTTAGTGTTTCACCCTTAGAAATAAGCCGTAAAGAACCTACAACCTCGTGTTGTTTCGACAAGGGACAAATTATGTCAAAAGTTCCAAAGGTTTTAGGGGAAAGACCGCCAAAAAAATCGCCAAAATCAAGAAATCGAAAACCAACACTCAACCCCTCACTTAAATCATTTTTATCCAAATGATTAAATACTGACACCACCACCAAATTATCTTCTGGTTTATGCTCGTCAATTGGTCTATTTTCATCTTTTTTTATCAGAAAAAAACTAGTGTTGTGACAATTCATTTTTGTCCGATGTTGGCATAATTCTACTACTTGATCCTGGGACAGCCATTTTTGATTCCAGGTACCAGGCAATGAATCAAAAAACTTTCTGCTAGTCGCATCTCCAAAGGTCCTATAGACAATCACTTCGGCCTCTGAAGTGGCTACACCTGGCTTATTAATACCGTAGTGGTTAAACCAAGAGTCAATACCGATATCAAAGACTTCTGGAGATTGACAAATGAGACGTTGGCCGGATAAGGCCTTAATTTTTATTGGTTTCCCAATTGCTCGTAAATAGTCGTTTTTATATTTCATGTTTTAAGTTGTTAAGGTAATAAAAAATTATAGCGCCGCTGATAATACTTGTCAATTAAAAAAATCCCCTCTAAAAAGGAGAATTTCTTTGAAAAAACTATTAAAAATCATGGTGGCTATGAACCTTCTTATGAATATCTCTTAGTTGCTTATTGGTGACATGGGTATAAATCTGAGTGGTGGCGATATTCTTGTGTCCCAAAAACTCTTGGACCAAACGCAAATCAACGCCCTGGGATAATAAGTCAGTGGCAAAAGAATGGCGCAAGGTATGGGGCGTGGCATTGACTGGCAGGCCGGCAATTTTAACATACTTACTAACCGTCCCTTCAATGCTTTTGACGCTCAAACGCCTGTCAGCGCCGCTCTTATTGGCTCCAGGACGATAATTAACGAACACGGCCGGGTCCAAGTCCTCCCGCTTGGCTAAATAGGCCTTGAGAGCCGAAACAGCCCGCTCAGAGAAATAAACGGTGCGAACCTTGGATCCTTTACCCACAATAGTCAGCTCAAAATCAGTAGTACTGTCGCGAAAGCGCAAATCATCCCGACTGAGCTTAGCTAATTCGGAAACACGCAAACCAGTCGAAAACAAAGCTTCGAGTATTGCCTTGTCCCTTAACCCCGCTTCTTTCTTGGTGTCCGGGGCGGCTAATAGTTTTTTTAATTGATCTAATTTTAAAAACTTTATTTCCCGTTCAGCCCGGTCTTTAGCCAGTTTCACTTTGGAGGGCGGCAGGGAAGTAATGTTCTTTTCCACGAAGAACTCCAGGAGGCTGCGCAAGGCGATGAGATAATAGTTTTGGGTACTTTTTTTAAGCAGTTTCTTATTCACCGGGTCCACGAAACGAGACAGGAAAATCCGGTATTTCCAGATATGATCTTCGGTCAAATCCTGAGGCAGAAGGGAAGAGAGTCCGCTAGCGTTTAGCCATTTAAAAAACTTATTTAAAAATCGGCTATAATTCTCCTGGGTTTTCACCGATAGCCCTTTTTCTATCTCCGAATAGTCCAAGAAATCAACTAAATATTTAATTATCGGTTTTTGATTGCTCATATAGAGATTATAGCAAAAATATCAAAAAAAGCCCACAAAAAGCCTAGGTATTGACATATATATTAATATATGGTAATCTAATAGGTCAATTATTCGTATATTAAAAACTAGATTTAAGGAGATATAGCCATGGTATTAAAACAGGCAATAAAAAACATACTGAATGAATTGCTCATTATGCAGACATTCGATCGAGATACAACAACGGTCAAAATAGAAAACGCTCCGGATCATTTCATGGATATGACCGATTGGGATGTCCTGGAAGAATCATTGAGAGAGGTCAGTCAACACGGCGAAGCCTTAAAAAGGGTATCTGAGGCAATTTCCGGCATTATCATGAATGCCAGAGTTAGAGCTCTTAGTCAAAGCGAAGAAGAGCTTTTAGAGGCCAAAGTTATCAGGTTGCGCAAAGAGGCAGAAAAACATTTCGAATAAAACAATCAAAAATAAAAAAAAGGACTCCACAAGGGTCCTTTTCTATTGGGGAAGAATAAAGTTTGTGATACTCAAGCCCATTTCAACCCTATCCTATACTTCGCATAATGTATATTAATACACCTTATATAAGGGGTATATTAGGGTTTGGCTCATTGTAGCATGGTTAAGCCCATTAGATGTACTTCCGGTGTAAATAACAGAATAATCTTAATTAAGATTAAAAAGATACCAATAACTACTAAGCAAAAAACAAAAACGGCTAAACCGAAAACAAATTTAAATAAATTTTCACTATTCATATATTTTTAAAATATTAATTATTCGTAAAAAATCTTGTCGCCGTAGCGCAGGTCAATTTTGGTCTTTATCTTATCCTTATAATCACCCTTCAATAATACCATTAAATTACGAATTTGTTTATCGCAATCCGACTGCGGGCTCAGATAAACCACAACGCCGCTGGAGAGCCTAGCCTTTAAAGTATTATATTCTTGATCCAAGAAGAAACCTGTTAACTGAGAATTATTATCTGCCTTAAAGGCGTCATAGATACCCTTGGAACAATTCAGGTATCCTGGATCAATATCTAAACGATTTTCTTTAAGCCGCGGGACAGATTGATTATCAATCACCGGATAGCCAGCCGGTAGCACTGGTTTAGTTGTCAGCACCGGCACGGTGGTGCTGCTCGTGGTGCTACTAGTGGTACCCATGACTTCTGGCATGGGTTGCTCTAACACCGGCTCGGAATATATTTCATCAACCAAATTACCAGCGGCATCTAAATAGTATGACTTTCCTTCTTCCTGCCAGATAAAAACATAGTCGCGTTCTTGAATGGTAATTTCTAAAGTATGAAACATTTTCTTCTTAACCATGAGACTGGCTAAATGATAGTGATCTTGAATTTCTGGAGTAATTTTATCGCGCTTGAATAGCCAAAGATTATGCTGAGAAAATATTCCCGCCACCTTGTTATCCGCCTGAGCCCAAACAGCCGTTCGAACTTCGTCAGCCGATATTCTATTGGTGCCAGTGATATTTATTCGCTTAATGATGAAAACTGGCGAAGCAAAAAAGAGCCAAGTCAAAACACCGACTAGAATGATAAAAGAAAAAATAAAAAATTTCTTGGACCGACCGTCCAAACCTTGGTTGGCTTTATTTTGACGATAGAAAGGATTTTCTAATTCTTTACGACAATAGTCCTTCCTTACCCTATTCTTATATGGCTGCCCTGCCCTTGTTGACATAATTTGATTTTTATGGCTTACACCACCTGACGATGAATATTAGCTTGAATCCGCACTAAAACCTCATAAGGAATGGTGTCTGATAGTTTAGCCAAATTAGAAACACAATTAGGAGCTAGCGGATCGGCCGAGATTACCTCTACCCTATCCCCCACTGATAACGGATTATTATTAATATCCAAAGCGGTTAAATTCATACAGACCCTCCCTGCTATTTTAGCATAAAAAGGGTGAAGAGATAAACAACGAAACTCAGCCTGGTTGGATAATCCCCTGTCTAGCCCTTCAAAATAACCAAAAGGAATAATAGCAATATTAGTTGGCTGAGTGGCAATATAGCTCTCGTTGTAAGAGACGCTAGAACCGGCCTCTAGAGCCTGAATAACCACTACCTGCGAAATTACCCGCAAAGCTGGCTTAAGCTTCAGGGCGGGCAAATAATGGGCGCTGGAAGGCAAAAAAGGATTATACCCATATAAAGCCAATCCGGCACGGTAGGCGGTCAAACGGCTATCGGGCCAAGAAAAGATAGCGGCCGAATTGCCCAAATGCAAGGCCGAGGGATTTATTCCTTTGGCTTTTAATTTATCCAGAGCCGCAAAAAAGGCGGCGGTTTGTTTTTGATTCAAATCAGAATCGGTGTCAGCCGAAGATAAATGTGAGGCTAAACCGACAATTTGCAAACGAGGCAAATCAGCGGCCACCTCCGCCAAAAAGAGATCTAAATTGCCAATCCCCTCTCTATTCATACCGGTGTTTATAAACAAATGAACTTTAGCGCCGGCGTGATAGCAAGCTAAATATTTAAACGTTTTAATATTATAAACGCAAAACTCGGTGCGAGAAAAATTAGCGTAACGATAAGCGGCCAAAGGCATTTCGCCTAAAATTAAGACTCGCCCTTTAAAATAGCGATAGGCTATTTGGGCTTCCGGAAAAGAATCCACCACCACCATTTGAGCGCTAGTCTTATTCAAAATCCGGCATATCTCTTTCAGCCCATGGCCGTAGGCATTGGATTTCAAAACCGGCCAAACATCTTTGCCTGGCTGCAAGCTTTGGAGATAAGAAAAATTATCCAGAATATTCTGCTGGATAATTTCCACCCGGTTCAAGGGTTCATATTCCGGCTTAATCAATTGTCTGAACCAATTCATCATAGCTTATTCCGCGCTCACCACTTGACCGCGGCCGCGGCCCAAGAGATCGGCATCTAAATTAGTACTGAGAGTATTTAGCTTTCCGCTCATATTTTCTCCGACAAAAGTATCTTTAGCGCTATAAGATATATTATCAGCCAGAATCATCAGTTGGCCTAAATTAGCACTCTCCGGGAAACAAGAAACCTCAAAGCCAACATAGTATTGCGAGGGGCTAGTCTCTTTATCTACACCATCTAAACTCCAGGTAACGCGTTGAGTCAAATCATTATAGCGAAAAGTGCCGGCGCTCATAGTTTTCTTGCCGCTCCACATAGTTCCGGCGGGCAAATCAGCTTGCAAGGAAAAATTCTCTAAACTATTTCCGGAGTTGCTCACTTCCCAGAATATCCAATAGTTAGTGGCCATGCCGACTTGAGGCGGCAAAGGACCGACCCCGAGCTGATCGCCTTGAGGGCTGTAATAATAAGCTCCTGATTTTATCTTCAATCGCGAGAAAAATTTCACGGCCGGAGCTTCAACGCGATAGCGCAGCTCATCGCCGGAAAGCTGATAATCAGCCAAGGCGATTAAGGTCAGTTTCTGCTCAGTTTCATTCTTGTCTTTAAAAACTACCCCGAAACTAGCCTGTCCCGATCCTTGATAATTCAAAGCTGATTTTAATCGGAAAGAGCCGGAATTAGGTTCCAAGCTCGGGTTAGCCGAAATCAACCGGACATTATTTAGGCCACCGGCAAAAGAAAAACGTAAATTATTAATAGCTTGCTCGTTACCGTTTTCATAGCGCAAGTCATAGACCACCTCTTCCCCATTGCGCACTGCTTTAGAACTCGGAGCTAAAACTATTTTAAATTTATTTTCCGTCAAAGTAATTTCTTGGCGCAACTCTCCTTGCAATCTATTGGTTTTATTAATTTCGGAAAAATACTGCAAACGCAAATCAGCCTTATTCTTATTACCCAAACTGACCATAGTCAATTCCACTTCTTTTTTCTCTCCGGCCGAAATAGTGAAAGCATCGGTCGGGCCAGAAACTATTTTAAAATCAGCCGGAGCAGCCAGACTGACCTTATCAAAATCAACATCACCCTGATTAGCTAATTCCACCTTAGTCTTAAATTCCACGCCTTGATAGATTGTCTCCGGCAGCTGCCAATTAGCCTGCAAAGTGGAACCGGAAATATTATAGAAAAAAGATTCCACCAAACCGTTGGGACAAATATCACAATTAAAGAAAAAGAAGAGATCTTGCCGCTCATTCAATGCTCCCCAAACCCGGCCCTTAACTTTAATCTGGCCGTTAGCTCCGGAAGATAGATCATTTAGGCCGATAGCATTGGTCTCGGCGTTAAAATTAGCTGCCGGTTCCACTGATTCCAAAACAAAATTATCCGGCCAATTAAAAGACACAGAATTATTTTTAACATCTTTTTGAGCTTTATAATCAATCACGAACTCCACCATTTCGCCACTGACTGCCTTTTCAGTATTCAAAGCCACCTTAAAATTAACTACATTTGCCGGCCGCCAAATACGGATAAGCAGCAGGGTTAAGCCTAGCAAGAGAATTAAAACCACAAAAGCGATATCGGCGACGATATGCCATTTATTTTTCTGATAATATTTCTCCGCTCGCTTTAACCAAAATTGGCGCATATATTTTTATGATTAATAAAATAATAATTAAAAATTAGGAATGGTGGCTAAAATTTCAAAAACTCCATTATTATCCAAATCTTCGGTCAGCACCTTTACCCCCTTAGTGTAAGTATTGTCATAGGCCATAAACTGACTTTTTATTTTGCCTTGCAAATTAAATATCTTGATATGCGGCCCGCCGGTGGCGCCAGGGCTGGTAACAATTTCATTTTTACCATCACCATCGACATCGGCGCTGGCGACATAAACGCCGCCCTTAAATCGCTTGTCATAAGCCATGAACTTATTCAACATTTTGCCTCGTTTATCAAATACTCTGACTTCTGGACCGCCGCCGGTTCCGGCGCCGGTAATAATATCCTTTTGACCGTCACCATCCATATCGGCACTGGCAATATTAACCCCGCCCTTAAAATTTTTGTCATAGGCTAAAAAGACACCAAGTAGTTTTCCCTGAGTATTAAAAATTTGTACTTGCGGCGCATAGCCCTTAAAAGCGCCCACCAATATTTCCGCTTGGCCATTATTATCTAAATCGGCTACCGCCATGCTAATCTGCTCTTTAGTACTTTTATTAATCGGAGCGAATGATTTTATCTTCTGGCCTTGGCGATAAATACTAATTTGGTTTTGATAATTAGAAACCATTTCTTCTTGGCCGTCACTATCAATATCAGCGATATGAATTTGAGATTGACCCGGCAAACTATCTAAATAGGAGAAAAAACCGTTCTGGGTCTGTTCGCCTTGATTATTAAAAGACCGAACGAAATAGCCGTTATAGAAGCGGCTATTTTTTATTTCCGTTTTGCGTTTTAATAAAATGATACCGTCATTAGGATTAACCTTCACCCAATTAACTTTAGTGCCGTCATTGACAGTGCCATCCTGGGAGCCATTAATTTTTTCCACTTCTTCAAAACCAAAAACATAGCGCTGGGCTTGATTGGTGGAATTGACTAACACCAAACCATTTTCAAAATCTTTGCGCCAGAGACCAGGTTTGAAAGTATCATTTTCCCTATCCAAAAGATTATAGGCCGGATAAAGCGCCCGCCCCAAATCAACGTCATATTCATCATACCACCACAGCTGTCCGTGATCGGTATTATTATAGTCATAGCTGAAATAACCACCATCTCTCAACATGGCGCTAGTTAAGGCAAAGCGCATCTTCTGAAAATTATTGCGATCGCCGCTATAAGAATTGATGACCGCTAACTGCGGGGTGCGATTATATTTAGCAATCCGATAATATGATTTCATAGATCCGGACCAGGTCCCGCCATTTTCCCAAGGGCTGGGAAAGTTTTCCATGAGCATGCCATTTAAATAAGGTTGGTAGCCGTCATAAATTAATCCATTGCCCATCAAGATAACATCATTGCCCATTAATCGGCGGCTGAGATCCAACATTGACTTAACACCGTTGGCCCATTGGCTATTGACGGTGGCGGCACTTTCTGTGCGGCCGTCGTTGTTAATATCAATATCCCCCTTCACCCAGGTAACATCTCCCCAGAGATTATCATAATAAATGCCGTCCCAGAGGCCGGTGCTATAAATATTTTCACTGACAAAGCGAGGCAAGAATTGATTGAAGCCGGTATTAGCGCTGAGGTTAAACATATATGTGCCGGGCCAAAATGAAATCCGTTGGCCAGAACCGTCTTTTAACCAATAAGAAGACTCCACTTGGTCCACCAGCCTTTTGCGCAAGGTAGCGTTCATTTGCCATTCAGAATTATAGATATCGGCATTAGCTTCTTCGGAAGTGATATAAGCTAAAATAATAATATCGGGATTAAGGGATCTGATTCTTTCCAAATTAGCCCGGCTATTTTCTTGGACTTCCATGTCTAAAATCAATAAATCCCAGCGAGCCAATTCTTCCACTTCGTAGTCTTCAATAGTCCAACGCAGGAAATAATTAGCTAACTTGGGATTTAAACGCTCATCATCCGCCTCACTAGCGGTGGGGGCAATAATAAATAGAGTTAAGAATAGCAATAAAATTGTAGTGATTCTTTTGGTCCAATCCATAATAGGTAAAATTATCACAAAAATGCACTATTGTCAACAAATTATGATTGCGGGACAATTTTTTTCATCTTCACAGGCAAATACTGACGCAAGATTTTAGGGATAATCACCGAACCATCGGCCTGCTGGAATTGCTCCAAAATAGCCGGCAACAAGCGGCTAGTGGCTAATCCTGAGGCATTTAAGGTATGAGGAAAATCATTTTGCTTAGTAATGGAATTTTTGAAGCGCATATTGCCGCGGCGAGCTTGATAATCCAAGGCGTTGGAAATAGAGCTAACCTCCTTGTAGATTTTCATACTAGGAATCCAAACTTCCAAGTCCACCGTCTTCGCCATGGCCGCCGAACAATCACCGGCCGCCAATTGGCTGGTTTGAAAATGCAAACCCAATCCCCTGATTAAATCCTCAGCAATTTTTCTTAGCTCAGCAAAAGCCGACCAAGAATCTTCCGGCTTAGTATATTGAAACAATTCCACCTTATTAAACTGATGGCCACGAATCATTCCCCGCTCTTCCTGGCGATAGCTGCCAGCCTCCCTTCTAAAGCAAGGTGAGTAGGCAAAATATTTTTTAGGCAATTCGTCTTCGGCCAAAATTTCATCACGGTGATAATTGCCCAGCATCATTTCGCTGGTGGCATTTAAACAAAGCTTATCCTGAGTCCAAAATAAATCATCGCGGAACTTAGGCAAATGTCCGGAGGCATAGGCCGAAGCTTCGTTGAGCAAAAAAGGCGGGATAATAAAAGTATAACCTCTCTTGGTATGCTGATCGATAAAATAATTTAATAAAGCCCATTCCAATAAGGCTCCGGCACCTTTATAAATCCAAAAACCGGATCCGGACATTTTGGCAGCTCTTTCATAATCAATGATGCCCAATTTGGTAGCTAACTCCACATGATCCTTAGGTTCAAAATTAAATTGCGGCTGAGTACCAAAAGTATACACCACTTCATTATTCTCTTTGCCACCCGCTTTAACATCGTCAGCCGGCAAATTAGGCAAAGCCGACATCTTGTCTTTTAATTCTGTTTCTACTTTATTTAATTCCTCTTCGATTTTTTTAATCTCCTCGCCCAAATCTTTCATCTTCTTAATAGTCACTTCATCTGGCTTCACCTTAGACCCCTTGTTCCTTTCGGCTTTCAAGCCCTCCACTTGAGAAATTAATTCACGCCGCTTGTCGTCTAAAGCAAAAATCTCCGGCAAAGAAAAATCTTCCGGACGCAACCGCTTGTTAAGTGCCGCCTCAGCTTGAGCTTGATTGTCCCGCAAATATTTTAAATCCAACATATGTTTAGCTTACCACTTCGCCTCCGAAGGTTTTTAATAAATTATTTAATAAATTGGTATTGCCTTGACTGACGACATCATTCTTTACCTCTAGCCCTTCATCAATTTCAGCTTTTATGAGCAGGGGCTTCCCATAGACATCGCTTAAAACCTGTTCCACACTCTGTTTAATGCCCTCGGACATTATCCGGTCCTTATGAAACTTATACTTAAAAGCCAGCTCTAGAACTCCATTTTCCGCGCCTCGGACCGCGCAGCCGCTTAACACGAAGGACAAGGAATGATTCAAATCTTTAATCCGTTTCATCACTTCTCCCCATTTGGCTTCTATCTCAGCGATACTGAAGTTAACCCCGGAAACCGGCTGAGCCGATTCGGTCTTGATCTTCTCGGCTACCGGCTTAGGACTAACCTTGGTCTCCGGCGGAGACGACGGCAAGGAATTGGAGATATTAGAGGAACCGCATAAATCAACTATGGCCAACTCTAGGGGGAGTTGAATAATGAAACTATCTTTTAATTCCTCTAAAGCCAGCAAGAAACGATTAATAAAACGACTAATCTGTTCGGCGGTCATCTTCTGGCCCAAAGCAGTTATTTTCATCTCTAAACTCTCGCCATAATCCAAGCCTAAAGTTTCAGCTAAACCCGGATTAAATTTAGTAATGAGTAATTTGCGTAAAACTTCAATTAAATCCGTAGTAAATATTTTTAAATTAACACCAGAATCAACCAATTGATTTACCAGCTTAATGCCAGAGCCGGCATCTTTAGCCAAAAGATAATCTAATAGTTCTAAAATCTCCTGGAAGGCACTGCGGGGCAAAACTAAATCAGCCTCAGCTTGAGTTATCTCCTGGCCGCCGATAGACATAATCTGACCCAAGATGCTTTCCGCATCACGCAGATAACCATCAGCCTGACGAGCTACCGCCTCCAATATTCCCGGTGCTACTTTTATTTTTTCATTCTTAGTGATATATTCCAACTTCTTAACCATGTCCACCAAGCTGATTCGTTTAAAATCAAATCTTTGACAACGAGAAATAATAGTCAAAGGTACTTTATGAACTTCAGTAGTACAAAGCACGAAAATTACATCGCGCGGCGGTTCTTCTAAAGTTTTAAGCAAAGCATTAAAAGCTGAAATGGATAGCATGTGCACCTCGTCAATGATGAACACTTTATATTTCCCTTTTCCGGGAGCCACTCGGCTAAAATTAATAATATTTTCTCGGACGTGATCAACACCAGTATTGGAGGCGGCATCAATTTCCATAATATCTAAATGCCGGCCCGAATTGATGGCCCGACAATTATCACATTCATTACAAGGTTCGTAATCATTGTCCTTTCTTTTTTCGCAATTAACCGCCTTAGCCAAAACCCGAGCCATGGTAGTTTTTCCCACCGCCCGCGGACCGCAAAACAAATAAGCCTGCGCGATTTTGCCGGACAAAATCTCGTTCTGGATTATCGTTTTAATATAATTCTGCCCCAAAATATTAGCAAAGTTCTGAGGCCGATATTGTCGGTATAAAGTTGGCATATTACTCCCCTATTATACCCAAAAACTAATCTTTTTGCCAGGGGTTGACTGGGTATAAACTTTATGACTAAAACTAATTCCCAACTGATTTTTCCTGCCTAATATAAGCAAATATATTCTTGTTAATTGGAAATTGACGCCAAAATGACTTTATGATATATTAATCCATTACCTTAACAATAAATTTAATCTAATACAGGAGGACCCTATCATGAATTATGAAACAGCTTCAGAGCTTTTCCAGTTTTTAAAGACGGAAAAAGAAATATTAAAACTCTTGGCTCAAGTTGAAAGCCAGGATATTGAAGATGCCAGCCGCGGAGTAATTCCCCTTTTAAAGCTGGAGAAAAAATCAGAACGGCGGATATTAGATATCGTCAAGCAGGCCAACTACAATCAGATTATCTGCGCGGCCGCTCTGCCGTATATCAAGTCGGAATATCAAATCTTTAACATCATCAAAAAGACTCATGGCCAGAGCGCTGTCTGCCTAGCAGCTATCCCCTGCCTAAAACTGAGGCAAAAAACTGACAAACAACTTTTGACCGCTCTTAAAAGGATGGGCAGCCATCTGCTGGCTTGTCAGATGATTATTCCCTATTTGAATCTGAAAAAGAAAAACCAGGAACAAATTTGGGAGATTATCCAAAAAAGCGGCTATGCCACTGGAATTTGCTTGGAAGCCATTAACCATCTGAAATTAACAGAAAACCAAGCCTTGATGCTATTAAGAATGAACGATGATTTTGATTTGAGCCGCAAAGTTATTCCTTATCTGGAGTTAAAAAACAAAACGGAAAGTGAAATCATGGCCTTACTGGAAAAAATCGGTTATCCGGCCATTGTCTGCTGCGCTGGAATTCAATTTCTCAAACAAGAAGAATTAATTTTGCGCCTCATGACCCTGACTAATTTTCATGTCGCCGTTTGCCAGCTGGGTGTTAATCTACTCAAACCGGCGGAACAGACAGAAAAAAGGCTTATGGAAATTACCAGAAAGACCGCCTATCACCCCCATCTCTGCTGGTACTTCATTGCATTCATTAAATCCAAAAAAAGGATTTTAGAAATCATGAAAGGAACCAACTACGACGCCAGAATCTGCAAAGAAGTTTTGCAAAGGGAAAAATTAAGTTAAGCCCAAAAAAGCCAGGGACTGCGGTTCTTGGCTTTTTCATATTCTTGAATTTTTAAAATAATCTTATTTTGCCACTCCAACTCGGCGCAATATATCCAGATCCACAATATTTCTGTCTTGACCGAATTTAAAGCGGCTAATCTCTCTAATCTTGGGGCCCAGCCCCTGGCGATAGGTGCCCATGAGCGGCCAAACAGTTTGCAGGGAGAAAGGACGAGTGGAAGCGCCGTCCACTAATAGTTTTATAAACCCACCTCGGCCGACATTAACCAAGTCATATTCATTAAACACCGGACCGAAATCTTTAACCAAAAATTCAGCGTCCTCCGAACCGACGCGGAAACTGATCATCGTACCGACGTTGCCGAAGATAGCATCTTTAATCTTAGAATCTTGATTCTTGTTCAATTGGCCGATATATTGATGGGCCACGGTCAAACACAAAGCGTATTTTCTGGCCTCAGATAATATCTGACAAATAGAATCAGTGGTAAAGTTTTGGAACTCATCAATGTAGAGATAGAAATCTTTGCGATCTTCCGGAGCCATATCGGTACGACTCAAAGCGGCCATCAATATTTTGCCGACGATAATCATACCCAACAGATAAGCATTGGTTTCGCCAATGGCGCCTTTAGGTAATTCCACTAAAAGAATTTTCTGTTTGTCCATCACATCGCGCAAATTAAAAGCGCTCTTTTGCTGGCCGATAATCGGGCGCATCATATCATTAGAAACAAACGGGGTTAGTTTGGAAGTAATATAGGGGACGATATTAGCCAAAGCGGCATCACCGCCGGCTTTTTCCGCTTCTTTGCGCCAAAAATCAACCACCGTCGGATTCTGACAACGAGACAATTTCATCCGGCGGAAACTTTCATCGGCTAGAACCTTGGGCACTTCCATTAAAGTGGAACCGGTTTCGGGATCGTCCATGATTAACAAAAGAGCGTTTCTCATGTATTGCTCAAACATCGGACCGCCGGTAGATTTCAAATCATACAACTTGTCAAAAATATTAATCATTTCGTTAATCACAAAACTCTTTTGCTCCGGATAGCGGCTATCGTATTCCAGCAAGTTAAGTCCTAAGGGGCGCTCCATATCGCCAGGAGAGAAAATGATAACATCCTCGGCTCTCTCCGGAGGAATACGGGCTAAAATATCTTCAATCAAATCGCCGTTCGGATCCATCACGCAAACTCCATCGCCATTTTCAATATCTTGAATGGCCATATTATTCAACATGACGGATTTACCAGTACCAGACTTACCAATGATATAGGCATGACGGCGGCGATCCACTCGCTTGATGCGAATGTCAGTCCTAATGCCTCTGAAGATATTGAATCCCAACATCACGCCTTCGTTAGGCAGATTATTAGGAGCCGGAGCGGTTTTAGACAACAACCAATCAATATTCGGAGTCTCGGTATGAGGCAAGGGGAAATGAAACAGACTGGTCATCTCTTCGGTATTCACTACGAAGCTTTGCTTATCAATGAAGCGATGATAGATAAAATTATTAATAGTGTGTTGCTGGTTTTTCTTAATCGGCCGGCGGAAACTATTGCCATATTCGTAGTAATTATATTCGCTGAAAGCGCTGCCGATATTATCTAAATACATCACGCTCTGCCCCTCAGTCTGAGCGCTTACTACTATTCGGATATTAACGTCTAAACCGGCTTTAGAGTTCTTGTCCTCCATTTTCTTGAGCATCTCTCTTTCCTTCTCGCTCAATTGTTTCTGCGGAGCTTGAGGATCCTTATCTTTAGTCTCTAGCATGCCAAAGGCGCCCAGGATGATATAATAGACAAAAAAATTAAAGGTGCTCTGAAAAGCGTTATTGCCGATTTTAAAGATAGCGCTGACGCTTTGTTTTTCATAAGCCTTCATCACCATTTTCTTGACCGCTTTATGCCATTGTTTCTTGGCGCTGCGCACCGTGTATTGAATGCTGATACTTTCCTCAGTTTTCAATTTTGACATGACATTAATCACCGAGTTCAAAGGATCAGCTTCAATATCGTTATAGGTCTTAATAGGAAAAATAAAACTCCGGCTAGTTTTTAAATAAGCCGCACTGATATAGCTCTTGGCGTTGAAAGGATTGAAATCACTGACTGCCTCAATAGAGGCCTCGGGATAATAAGCGTGAATTTGCTGTTCAATGTATAAAGCTTTGTCGGCGGGAGCGGAGACATAAAAAGAAATCCGATTTTGGTGAGCGACTATTTCAAAAGAAAAATGATCACGCCGACCCAAAAATTTAGAGCTCAAGCTCTTGTCGGCTTTTAATCCGCCGATGGCCGAAAAAACCGTTTCGCCGCGGGCAATCTCTTCCCGCAACTGTTGCAAACTCATATTCTGACCTTCGTCCTTAGGCTTTTCTTTGGGCAAACGAACAATGAAAACCGTATGATCAAAATGGCTGTTATTCACCGACCAGCGATAGATGAATTTTTTTAAAATCCAGAGAACAAAAACTATAGCGGCCAACCAAAAAATCAATGGCCAATTAATTCCAGTCTGATTAATAGCTGCTTCCAGATTCGGATCCACTAAAGGTACGCCGGTTGTTTCGCCAGTGTAATCCATAGAAATTATTGATGTTTTAATTTAACAATTTTATCCGCCTTAATTTTAGCTTCCTGTTCTAAGAAGAAACGATTGACTCCGGGAATAACTTTTAACCAATTGCGAATTAGTTCCACGATTTTTTTCATTTTCACCTTAGCTTGGCTCATCAACTGATTGATCTTTCTGGTGGTCTCCTCGCCCTTGGCCTTAAACTGTCCCTGGGCTTGGGGTGACATTTGTAAATAGGTATCTTCCAAACCTTCGGAAAGAATCTGTTCTATCTGTTCCAAACGAGCTTCATATAGCGACTTAGTTCTAACCGGAGCCGCCACGGGAGCACTGGGCTGAGGAGTCGGCTCACCCTTAGTCTCCATCTTTTCAACTTTTTTTTCTATAGCAACCTCCACCTGGCTGGAATCATCAGGGGTGGAAATAGCTTCAGACTGCCCCAGGGGAGCAGTTTCAATTTTATTGGCAATATTTTCTTCGGACATAGTTATTCTACGGTAATCGCTTCTACCGGACAGGAAGCAGCGGCGGTTCTAGCGCAATCAGTATTATCCTGGCTAATCACCTCAGACTTCCCGGCTTGGTTCATTTGAAAGGTATCGGGGCAAGTATTAGCGCATAAACCGCAACCCACGCATAAATCTTGATTAACTTTAATCATAATAGAGTCCTTAATAAATTATGGTATTATTATAACATAATTAGGATACATTGACAAAGAATGGGCTCTTTGCTATATTATTGGAGCCTTTACAAAAACATTTTATTATTTTAATTGCTTTAAAACTATATGTCGCATAAGAAAGCGGCTGGTACTACAGCCCTGGGACGAGATTCCCAAAGTAAACGTCTCGGCGTTAAGCTATCTGATGGCCAATATGCCAAAATCGGTTCCATTATTATCCGCCAACGCGGTACTAAATATCATGTCGGCGCTAATGTAAAACGCGGTAATGATGACACTTTATTCGCTGTTAAGACCGGTTTAGTCAAATTCACCACCAAGAAAATGAAGAAATTTGATAACACCTTAAAAACCGTTAAAGTTGTTTCCGTCCTACCGGTAGCCGCTAAATAAAAATCAAACAAAAAAAAAGACCGTTTTAACCAGCGGTCTTTTTGTTTAACTACTTTGGAAATTATAAAAGCCTTCCGTTGCGGGAAGGCTTTTTTTCTTAGTTCTTTCGAAACGCTTACCTTAAGCCGTAGAAGAGGGCCATCGGATTAATTTTGATTCCGATCTCGTTAGCGCCAATTCCGTCGCCCATGGAAGTGCGGGTGTAATAAATATCCATGGCGTGGCCGATAAACTTATAAGAATTGAGAGAGATGCCGCCGGTAAATTTCCAGGCGTTAAATGATCCAAAAGGAGTCATATTGGTATATGAAATACCAGCATCAAATCCGATTCCTACTTTATTTCTCTTGCAGCTGATGCCGAAAACTTCGGCACTGTACCCGGCATCGAAGAAAAAAGTTTTCACATCTTCATTGTCAAGCGGGGACTTAATGATCTTTTCGCCGAAGGTGGTCTTCATGCTTTCGGAAAATGCGTACGCTCCGAAGAAATGAAGTTCCTGTTCCCGGAAGGCTTTCACCGTTCCGTTCTTTACACCTTCTGAGGTGATGCCCACTCTTTCGGAAAATATTACCGAATGGGTCACCGCCTCTTTGCGCCAGGTCGTAGCGGTACCGTCGTCGTTAATAAATTGGTAGTGGTTAGCTTTAATGAAATATTCGTACCCAACGAATATTTCATTATACACGGATTCATAATAACCCGTTCCACTTCCCAACCAGCCAAACTGGGTGTTGCCGATCATGCCGCGAATTTTCATACGGTCGCCGGCAGCGGTATCAAGGACGTTGGTTACGTAATTGCACCCGATTATAAAATCGATGTACTTGGTCCGGAAGGCCAGGTCAACGATGAATTCGTTGCCTTCACCTAACGTAGCGGTATCCTTCATCATTTTAGTTGATGTGGCGCCAAGCGCCAGATCAATTGGAGTCGGCCTCTGCTGGGCCATGGCGGTGATAGAAATTATCATCACTGCAAACATTAAAAACATTTTTGCTTTCATGATTATGTGTATTTATAAGGTTCATACTATAGTTTAACTACCTCCTAAATTCCCTGGCAGAAGCTTAGGAGGTAGTTAAATTAATACCCAAAATACAAAAATCAAAAAGCGGGGTAAAAGAACAATAACTGTATATAATAGCACAAATAATTACAAGTGTCAATACTTTCCCCAAAATACACAAAAACCCCGGATTTACGAGGTTTTTGCTTATTTTTGAGTATTATTTCAAGATATTACGGATATTCCCCTGCCCTTCAATATCAAAGTTTTCATCATTCTCGGAGATATCATCTTCTTCGTAACCGCCTTCACGGCCAGCTTGATTTTGTTGTGGCAAAAAATTAGTTTCCAAATTTCTAGCCTGACGCTTCTTCCCTTTTCTTCGGAAAAGATTCATATCATATTTTTCTTCTGGGAAAAGGTAGATATAGATGAAACCGATAGCTAGGCCAAGAACCAAGGATAGCCCGAAGTTAATCGGCAAATTAGGTTGGGTGGGATAGCGGGAAACCAAGGGCTCGTCCACCACCGTTACCTTCACTGAGCTGCCGATTCCCTGATAGACAGAGTTCTGAGTCATCAAGACATTGTTAACCGCTAAAGCGATTTGCTTGGCTTGATAGCTACTCGGATGATAAATAGTGATATTAATGAAACCGGAATCAGCCATTCCCCTAGCACTAACAGTATTCTGCCAGGTTTTTAATTGCTTAATGGAGTCGCCCTGAAAATAGGAGCGATCAATATTAAAGCCGGAATCTAGAACCATATTATAGAAGGAGTTGGAATAAGTCACTTCTGATAATAGGCTGCTTAAATACTCCACAGAGCGGGAAACAGCAAAAGGATCCACCCCACTAGCGCCTTCTTGAATAACCAACAGTCGAGACTTAGCCCCATACTTAAAAGTCTGGGAGAAAGTAACTAGACCGCCGATCAACAAGAAGATCAAGATCCAAGTGATCAGGGTGCCTTTTTTTCTTTTAAATAATTGTTGAAATTCCATATAAGTAGCCGACGCGGTTGATTCCTATCAGAGAAACCAACCGCCTCGATGGTTATAATATAATTAGAGGCTAACCATATTATAACACATTATTTATATTTTAGTAATCAGTTTAATTAGTGGTAGTAATCTCAAAAGCGGTGCTATAAGTCAGCTTGGACTTCTCGCCCACCACTTTGATATCCACTCTTTCGTGAGCCACTGCTACGCTAGGATTGCTGGCTTGGCTCTGAGCGATAGAAACTGCATTAGTCCAGGCTTCGGTAGAAACACCCGGGACAGTTATCTCCTGCTTAAAGCGACCATTGGCGTCAGCATTAATAGTATAGGTAGCGCTCTGGCCGAAAAGCACAGTCAATTTTTCATTCGGCAAGTAACCGCCGCCGGATAACAAGATCTCGGCATTGGTCGGCGCAGCCACAGTGTTAACGCGTAAATATAAGTTTTCCTTAACATCTACTCGGGTATCCTCCTGGCCCCGGAAAGAGGCTAGCTTGCGCAAGCTGCTGTCCAAGACTAAAACGGAAGAGTTATTGAATACTACTAATTTTTCACCGCTAGAGGTGGTCACGGCTTTCATGCCCATGGCCCAACCCTCGGTACCAGCAATACCACCGGTCTTTTGAGAAGACACTAGCTTCATGCCGTTCTTGTTTAGCTTTACTACGCCTAAACCATTGGAGAAATAAAGATAATCGTTGCCGGTAGAAACAGCGTCGTAACCCGGGTTGCCAGAATGTTCAAAGCGGCCCAAGATCGCTCCAGAATTGAAGTCAATCTTCTTGGCGCTTAAATCATCAACTACATAGACAGCTTCATCTAAAGCGTCAAAATATAAGTTGCGATTACCATTACCGCTGCGGTAGTTAACCTGCAAGCTTCTGACTACGGAACGAGTAGTGCGGTCAAAAACTTCAATTTCGGTATTCTTGATATTGAAGATATAGCGACCGGTATCATTAGAACGAATGTTATAAGGCACGGAGTTGGTAATATCATAAGAATCGATTACATCCATATTCTGGTTGTAGATTTTCACGCCCCGAGCTGAGATGGTGACGATATTATCGCCGAATTTATCCACCCGGTTATACCATTCCCAATAGGTGTTGGTCATCTTCTTGGTCAAATCAGCCGAATTAAGGCTGGTGATATCATATTTATACAAGGAGAAACCGGAAATAGCATAAGCATATAAGCGGCCATTTTCCTCGCTCAATTTGACATCATAGAAGTTGTCATCTTTGTTAAATCGGGCGTCAAAAGGTCTGACATCCACGAATCTAACTAATTGATCGCCTTCCAACTTGAAAATTTCCAAGCGATCGCTATTGGCGGTAGCGGTCACGACTACATCGCGATAAGCGATGGCGTCGCCGGAATAATAAGCCCGGACCTTAGAATCGCCCGGTAAAGCGGCGGCTCCTAAGCCCAAAACGCTAACTAGAAACACTAATAAAGCTTTTTTCATATTTTTTAGAAAAAATTTATGTATTTATTTAATATATCAAAACATTATACTTTAACACATTTTTTTACGAATGTCAATAATATATCATATAAAAAGAAAACTGTCAATAGAAAAAGACATCAAACAAAAAAGGCTCATTTAAGGCCTTTTTTAGTAGCGACCGACGATAATCTCAGTAATTTCGTCTTTATTTAAATCTTCGCTTAATAGATCTAATTTACCGCTTTTCCCTAAATTTTCCACAGAGAAACTGGCTAAGAGCTTGGCTCTGAGGCTAAAAATCTTTAGTTTATCCTGTCCCCCAGCTGGCAAAGTAGCGATTTCCAGCTGGCCATCGCCATTATAATCCCCTAAAGACACCAAAACCGCGGCGGTTTTTAGTCGGGGATAAGGATTAAATGCCCCTACCAGCTTCTGATTATAATATATCCACACCCCCGGGCGGCTATAAGCTCCTGAGCCCTTTATCCCCACCCCATTGATTAAATTAGTTCTAGCCCCCTTTTGTACCTTGCTACTGACTAATTGAGTGGCCACGGTTTTCCCGGATAAATCATAGCCGCTATAAGTGCCACCTGAAAATAAAGACGATTGAAGAGAACGCACTCTTTCCAGGAGCCAACCGCTGCGGGCAGGCACGGAAATGCTTTTCGTTTTAGCTTTTTTCCCCACTAAGCGATATTCTGTTTCCAAATTAATAGTCGTTTCTTGAGCTTGAGGATTTAAAATGGCTAGGCCATTTCTAAACTCCCGGCGATAATACTTGGCGCCGGTTTCATCAAATAATTCCTGAGCTGCGCCTAAGGGTTCGCCTAAATTAAAATCGTATTCTTTAAACCACCAAGATTGACCGTGGTCGGAAATATTGCGGTCAAAGCTGAAATAAATGTTATCAAACAAAACCGAGCTGGAGAGTCCGTAAAGACGCCGAGAAAAATTGTCGCTCTCGTTGTTGGTTAGATTAAAAACATAAATTTGCGGAGACAAGTTAACCGCTTGAATTTTCTGATAGCTGGAAATATTATCTTCCCAGGTACCCCGTCCTTCATAAACGCTGGGAAAATCTTCAAACAAACGGCCGTTTAAATATTGGTGATACGGCAGATAGGAACTGCTGTTAGCCAATAAAATATATTTTGAGCCGACTCTATCACGAGTAGCTGACAAAATATTCTCCACACCTTCTTGCCAGGCTCTATTTAACTCCGCAGTTCCCTCCCGACGGCCATCGCCGTTTATATCTACATCGCCGCCATTTAGCCAGGCAACATCTTCCCAGAGATTATCAAAAAAGATTCCATCCCAGAGACCGGAAGACAGAATTTCTTCGTCTATAAAGCGGGGCAAGTAATCATCAAAACCACTATTGGCCACGTTAATCATCCAGGTGTCCGGCCAAAAACTGATTTTTTTGCCGGCTTCATCGCGCAGATACCAAGAATCCGGCAGAGCAGCAAACATTTTTTGCCGCAGGGGGATATTATATAAGGCGGTATCGTTTCTAATTTCCTGGGAGCTGATATAGGCCAGAATAATGATATCGGGATGGAGCTCTTTAATCTTTTTCAATCTTTGCGGATTAACCGCCTGATTTTCCATGTCTAATATTAGAACGTCAAACTTAGCCAATCCCGCCACCTCAGCATCGGTTATTTGCCAACGCAAAAAAGCATTGGCGGTTTTAGGATTAGCCTGGCCAATGCTCGCGGCTGAAGCGAAACTAGCTCCGCCCAGAAGGCTTAGAGCTAAAAATAAAATTATGATTTTTTGGCGCATACTTCTTTAAATATTTCCAAAAGTCCGCGGTAATGGTGTGGCAAAGTCAAATCAAAAACTAATTGCTTGGCTTTCTGTCCCATGAAATCTAGTTTGATCTTATCCAGACTATCAATTTTAGCTGCCAAGTCAAGACTATCGCCGCGGGTGAACAAGAATCCGGAAATACCCGGTTTAATCAATTCTCCTAATCCGCCGGTTTGAGAAGCGATAACTACTTTGCCTAGAGCCAAGGATTCCAACAAACTAAAAGGCATATTTTCCAGCCACAGAGACGGAATAACTATAGCTTTAGCTCGAGCAATTAAAGGCTTTAAATCCTTTTGACTTAAATTTCCCAAAAATTTCACCCGGCTAGATAATCCTAATTCTTCTGTCAGTTTCTTCAAATTAGCCTCCGCCGGCCCACTGCCAGCAATTCGCAAAGGTAAATCGGTTTTAGTGTGAACCAAGGAGCGAAGCAAGACATCGATTCCCTTTTCCGGAGATAAGCGGCCAAAATATAGCAGATAATTTTCGCCCAGCTCCGGCAGCTCTTTAGCGATGGGAGTGTCAATGAAATTGTAGAGTAGTTTAATTTTCTCCGCCGGGACGCCGAAAGAAACGCAGGTATCTTTCATGAATCGGCTGGGAGCGATATAGGCGGCAATATTCTTTTCGTAGATCTGCCAAATTTTGTGGTGAAGATACATTTCGGTCATTACCAAAGAACTCATGGCTAGAGAGTTTTTAAAACAACAATGAGTCACCGCGTTATAGTACTTCCCGCCCCGACAGCGATAGCAGATTTCGTTATGAGTAAAAAGCTGATAGTTGGGGCAAATCAGTTTGTAGTCATGCAAATGCATCACCACCGGAATATTATATTTCTTGGCCACATCCAAAATGGAAGGCGATATCTGATGATAGATATTATGAATATGAATAATTTCTGGTTGAAAATCTTTTACTAATTTTTCAAATTTTTGCTTAGCTTCCCGGCTATAAATTATCCGCCCCGGAGCTATCAATTTGTCGCGTAAGCCTCCCTCGTTAAAACTGATCCGGGAAACAAAATATTTCTCTTGCGGGCTAGGCAAATTCTTGGGGTGCTGCATGGAAAAAACTGCCACCTGGTGACCTTGTTTTTTGAGGTATTCGGTAATGTCTAAAAAATATTTCTCCGCCCCGCCTCGTAAATAATGGAACTTATTAACCTCTAAGATGCGCATAATTAATGGATTAAATCATAATAGAGCAGCTCATATTCAGCCGCTACTTTCCTGATATCAAAACGCTCCCTAATGTCTGATTGTAATTTCTCACCTAGAGCTCTGAACTGCGGCGAATCAACCTGAGACAAGGCATACTCAATCTTCTCAGCCATATCGCCAATCTCTTGGGGGTCAAACAAAATACCGGTCTCTCCGTCTTTAATCACTTCCTTAATCCCATCCACGCGGGAAGCTAAAACCGGCAAGCCCTTGAGACCGGCCTCCAAAAGCACTATCCCCAACCCTTCCCACAAAGACGGCAGAATGAAGAAATCCAATTGACTCAAAAATCCGCTAACATCTTTTTGTAACCCGACTAATTTTATCTTCTCACCCAAATTAAAATCTTTAATTTGTTTTTCTAAAACCGGCCGCAGGTCGCCGCTACCGGCAATCAGGCACAAAAAATTGCGATCTTTAAATAAAGACAAAGCCTCAATTAAAGAACCGAAATTTTTCTGGGTAGCTAACCGGCCGATGCTGCCGAAAATAACCGCTTCGCCGGGCTGGCGGTGATAAGCCTCGCCTTGAAACTTAGAAAGCTCTAATCCGTTATAGATCACCCGCACTTTTTCCTCAGGAACTTGATAGCGCTTAATTAAATCTTTTTTCACCGCTTCCGATATCGCCACGATATATTTAGCAAAATGTCCGGTCCAAGATTTCAAAAAATTATAGCTGCCGCCTTCTTGCAAATTAACATTCTGTTCGGTGGAAATTATCCCCTTCACTTTTAACATTCGCGCCGCCAAACGGCCATAGACATCGCCGCCTAATTGGGTGTGCACTATGTCCGGCCGCAATTTTTTCATTTTGAACAGTAGTGCTAAAAAATTAAAGGGATCTAGCCGCCATCTTTTTTTGAGAGCATAAACCGGAATTTCCAAAGCCAGGGCTTCTTCCCAGAAAAAACCGGCATGATCAAACAAGATAAGCGAAGGAGAAAACTTAGCTTTATCCAAATTTTTTATTAAATCCAAAATAAAGCGCTCGGCACCGCCAGCCTCTAAAGAAGGAATGACATAAGTAATTTTTATCTTCTCGGCCATATTATTTTTTTTCACGGCGACGATATTTTTCTGTCACTAAGGCCACGGCCACTAAAGCGATGGCCACGGGCACCCAGAGCTTGCCTTTGTAATAGGAAGTATTAAAAAATTGATAAGCAATACCGCCCAAGGCTCCGACACCCAAAGGCAGTAATAGCTCTTTTTCGGCCTGATATTTCTTCAGCGGCAATATTAATTGAGAAAAGATAGACCAAAGAAAAAAGACAAAAGCCAAAACCCCCACTGCCCCCATTTCTGCCAAAACCTTTTGCCCCACGCCATGAGAATCCAAGGGATCGCCGTATTTAGCTCCGAAACGAACATTATCTTCCACCAAATTCACAAACATGCCCGGACCATAACCAAAGACCGGATGAACGGTAAAAGCGGTATAAGCTATCTGAGTGAGTAACCAACGATTTTCCGTAGAGCTGGTGTTGCTTTCCTGTAATTGATCCATGCGCATAATAAAAGGAGTTAAGACCAAAAGACCAACCACAATCATCATAATAATCTGCTTAGAACTCCAAGCTCGGGCATGGATATAAAAATTATCCACCACAAAATACAAAGCTATTTCTAATCCCAAAACAATCCAAGCCGTTCGGGAGAAGGTGGCCACGGTCACTAGCAATAAGAAAATGAAAAGAATATCAAAGAATCTTCTGGTTCGCAGCGACTTATACCAATATTTCAAAGCCAAGACGAAGAAAGTGATAATCACCAAAAACTCCGCAATCAAATTATGATTATAGCCCAATGGCCAGACTCCAAAGACGGCAATAGGCTGAACGCGGAAAAAAGCGTTATACCAATCCTGGTAATACAGCGAGGCTACGCCCATTAGCGCTATAGCCAAACCGGAAATAACCAGCATGATTATCGCTCGGCGCAAAATATCACCATTCTTGATAACGTTATAGGGAAAGAAAATATAGGCTAAATAGAAAAATAGCAACCAACGCAAGCTATACCAAAAAGAAAAAAGAATATAATCGCCCATTAAACTAGAAATCAGAGCGGCGGCCAAAAATAATAAAAACGGCAGAAGCAGCGGCCATTTAATTTGCGACCAGGGATTTTGTCCTCGAGCCCAGAAAAATAATTGCTGTAAAAAGAAGGCCAAGACCGCTAACACTCCTAGAGCTTCCGGTAGAGACAAGCTGAATCCCCCAGCCGTGAAGCTTAAATTGATTAGGGGCAAAGATAAAATTAAGACATATAAAGCTAGAATCGGTTGGATAGTAAAGACGCCTAAAATTAAGACTATTCCCCAAAAAATCAAAATCCAAGTTAAATACCAAGGCATTAATGCCAAAACCACTAAACTAGAAAAGAAAAAAATCGAAAAAAGCCCCAGCCACAATCGTTTGATCAGCATAAGTTTAAAAAATAAATAACACTAATATTATAGCAAAAACCGGATAAATAAAAAAGCCCGGCGCATGCACCAAGCTTTTATTAAAGATGAGGTTTGACCTCACTTTAATTTCAATAATTTTTGGAGGATTTCTACCCCCTCCTTAGTCTTCCCTATTTGCACCAGGGAAATACCCAGAGTCTTCAGAAGAACCGGATCAGTTGCCTTGAGGTGATAGGCCGGCTTCAGAAAACTGACTACCTTGTCATATTTCCCCAGGTAATAATAGCTCATCCCAGCCGAAAAATAGATGTCGTAGCTGCGCTGAAAGCTGAGTAAGTTTTCAAAGCTAGTCGCCGCCTCGGCATACATCTCCAGTTGGTAGTAGCTCCTTCCCAGGTAATAGTAGCTCATAGTGTCCTGACGGAACTTTTGGGCGGCCAGCATGGCATCGACGACTTTCTGGGCGTTAAGAAACTGATCCAGCTTATAATAGCAAACCCCCAGATGGAAGTTGTTGCTATAGCCCGGCTCAATTTTTACTGATTCCAAAAAACTATTGGCAGCATCAGTATAGCGACCGGAGTTAAATAAGCACATTCCTTTGAGCTCAGCCCCGGCGGCAGCTTGACCGCAGTTAATAGCTGAATCGGCAAAAACAGCAGCGGCACCATACTTTGCTTGGGCGAACTTTTCTTTAGCCAAGCTGAGATATAATAATCCCATCTTAGCCTGATCGGCGCACCAGGATTTCTGATAATTTTCCTTCATGATTTTGATTTCGTTCTTCAACGAATCAACTTTGTTGGTCTTGCCCTTCTGAGCAAAAACGGCGGTGGAAACAACCGCCAAAACTAAAAACAGATACCATTTCTTCATGATTCAAGGTATTAAGGTTAAACATTTATTTTTAAAGGCCAAATAGTGCAATATATATAATTATCATTTATTTTGGTTGCTGTCAAGGCGAAAAATAACACAAAACCGCGGCTAAAATAAGCCGCGGTTCTATATTTAAAGCAGTTTATTGTAATCCTACCTGTAAGCTCTGGTCAGCGGTTAAAGTCGATTCGGTTTCTAATTTTCCGCCACTGGAAACGTTAAGGGCGGCGCTCATTCCGGCGGCGCTATTAATCTCGGAAAGAAAATCCAAGCTCAAGTCTAAAGCCTTAGCTCGATTGCCCGCCTGTTTCTGAATTAGCAAATTATAATTCCCCTCTTTCACCTGGCTCCAAACTGAATCCGGTAATTTATATTCAAATTCCAAATAGCCTTCTTCGCCCGGTTCAATGGACAAGAAAGAACCGAAATAAGTTTTAGCTTTAGTCTCATCATCAAAAGTATCATCCTTGACTTCTAAGCTGCCATCAACGTAACCGGCTGACTTAATCAGTTTTGATCCTTGCGGCACATAGACTCTAGTGTAGCTGCGATAGCGGGTAGTCTTCCAATCAAATCCACCGCCATGGCGATAATCTATTCTGACTTTAGCATATAACCCATCATCCTTTTCGGACAAAGAATAGTCAATGGTTTTTTCCATAACTCGATCAGTCTTGAAGGCGGCCAAGTTGGCGTCCACCACCATTAGATAGTCATTGGGCGAAGCCTTCATTTCCCCGTTCCAACCTAAACTCTTGGCTATATTTTGGAGAGAGCGATCGTTGAAATAAACTAAAATGTTTTTTTGATAGATGTCGGAGTTCACCGTCTGCAGTAATTCGGCGTAACGGCTGGTGGGCAAATTAAACAAACGATCTTTGAGGACACTGAATATTTCGCCAATAACTTTTTTTCTATCCCATTGCGATTCTCCGCGATCGCGATAAGCCATTTCCACTTCATATTGCAAGAGTTCTACAAAATTATCTTTAGTATATTCCTGGCCGCCCACAGTAATCGGACCGACTAGATATAATAAGTTGGTGACGAAAGTTGGAGTAATTGCTAAGACGCCATCAAAGTTAGGAGCGGGGTTAATCGTCGGATCATTGCTATAAGGCGCCTCAGTTTTGTAAGCCCATTCAATCTGCTTGGCAGAAGTCGGCCAATCTGGAGACCAGTTGGAATCACGTAAATACCAATTGCTCACGCCTAAATATTTTTGAATCGGCCAAGGCGGCACCACTTTAAAATTAGGATTAATGGAGGCCGGCATATCTAAGTGATATGAATCATGGGTCTGAATAGTCACCACGCTGCCGTTTTTGACCTGCATCACTCCTAAGGTACCGATAAAGCCGCCGGTGGGACGCAATTCATCGCTATTTTGTAAAACTATTAAATAATTGGAAGCTTGAGGGTAACCAGCTACTTGGGGCAAAATCTGGGAGAGGGTCAAAGCTTGGCTCAAAAGTTCCGAGCCTAAAATCAATTTATCCCGGACATCATTAATCTGCCCTTTCAATACTCCTAAAAATCCTTGACCGGAAACTTGGCGCAAATCCATAGAAGCCAAATCAATGTCGGCTTTCAAGCCATTCAACTCCGGTCCGGATTCATAGAGCAAGCGCAAGATTTCTCTTTTTTTAGTTTCTGATAAATCATTAAAGCTCCGGCCTGGTTCATCAGCTATCGCGCCTTCTATTTTTTCAGCCACTAAGGAGCCGCGGGCAACGGAACGACTCAATACTTCAGCCGTCTTGAGTAGATATTCCCACTCCGCCAAAGTGTCCTGGGAATAATTAAAGCTCTGCCAGACTTTCTTAGCCCGCAAACTGCTTAAATATTCCGAACCGCTTTTAAAATTATTACTCGCCTTATCCGCCGATTCCGAAGCTGCGGCAAAATCGCCGGATTGCAATTGAGCGGCCGCCGCTTCTAAATTGTTTTTCCCGGCCATCGCCGATTTATATAAATGCGGCGCGCCAAAAATCAAAGGCAAATTGAGAATCAAAACTATGCCAATGAATATCAACGCTGCTAACCCCAAATAACGTAAAATTTTTCCGATCATATTTAATTGGTTAAATTATTCTTTTGTCGAGCCGCCTTTTCCCAAATAGACTGCCCCAGTTCATTAAGTAGTAATATCTGCTGGGACTCCAAGATGCCATAAAGAAAAACATCCACTATCTCCTGACGATAGTTAAACTCGGTCTCGTCCATTAAAGTGAAATTAATCTCCTTGCCCAGCTCCTGTTCTAATTTTTTGATCAACTCCAAAAACTTCGGCCGCTTAACCTTGGCCACCACCAGCATGTCAGTTTGAGCCTGCGGATAGCCAGTAAAAGAACCGGTTAGTAGGACTAGCTTAGGCTGGCCCTCTTGTTTTAAAGCCTTAACAAAGTTTTCACTGGCCAAAATCTGAGCCTTGAGCAGTAAGCTCCTAATTTCCGGATACAATAAAAAAGCCTGATTGGCCTGATAGTATTTTTTGTCGGAAGTCTTGTTGCCCTCAGCCTTATCAGAAATCAAAAGACCTGATTCCTGCATCTTTTGCAATTCGCGGCGCACAGCATTAACCTGCAAGCGCAAATCCCGCGCCAATTGACGCAAATAATAGCGTTCGGCGGGATTAAGCAGAAATTGCTTTAAAATCTTGACTCGGGCTTTAGAACCAAAAAAGTAGTCGAGCATAAAAATGGGATATTTCCCTATTTTTTATTTTTATAGTATAATATTATAATATAATCAACAAAAACACAAGTTAGACCCGGATACTTTATGTATACTAAAATCGCCCCGGTATTAATTAACGCCGAGCAAAAAAACCACAGCGTGGTCCAGCTTTTTTTGGCTGAACCGACACCGCACGAAGAAAAATGGGCCGGCACTCTTTTCGCTCTCCTGGAAATTGAAACTAAAAAGAACCAGGCCCAAAGAGTGATTGATTTCATCATCGGCGCTTTAAACAGCCATTATTACCAAAATGAAAAAATCGCCCTGCGGGAAAAAATACCGACTCTCAAAATAGAAAATATTTTTGAAACCGCCCTAGTTAAGGTCAACCAGGATCTTTTAGATTTTCTGGCTCGAGAAAAAATAGATTTAAACCCCCGGCAAATTAGCGCTACCATCGGCATCATCCACGAAAACCAGCTCCACTTTTCTAACATCGGCAAATCCCAAGCTCTGCTTCTCAACCAAGATGATACCGATCGCTATCATTTAATTAATGTGGAGAAGAATGAACATCGACCGCAAAAATACGCCGGCGAAACTTTGAGTTTCAAAAAGCTCTTCTCTTCCATCATCTCCGGCGAGATGCCGCCTAAATCATATTTCTTGTTTGCCAACGAAGCTTTGGCCGAATACCTCTTTAATCGCGAACTGATTGAAATCATCACTAAATTGGCTCCGACCGGTGCCGCCGAACAGATTAAAAATACTTTAGGAAAAATTAATCCCTATGTTCCCTTTGCCGGTTTGATTATCAAAAATACCGTCCAAACGGAAACTGACAGTGTTTATACTTACAACCCTAATCATATCCAACCGACAGTTGAGGAAAGAACCCCGGTAGCAATTAATGAATCAGAAACGGAAACAGAAAAAATAATGGCGGCCGACTCTCCGCTTAGTCCTCAAAAAATCTCCTGGCTTGGATCTTGCCTGCTCTGGCCCTTCCGTTTGATTGGCAAAACGTTCAACAAGCTCTTTGGTCTCTTCAAATTTAAATCTAAAGACAAGGCGGCCGAAGTTTTAGGCCTAGAGAATAAACCGCTGAAAGGCATGCGAATTCCAGGCAAAAAGAGAAAGACTATTAAAATCATTATTATCCTCTGCCTCTTGGCTTTATTAGTAAACCTAGGCGTTCAAAAACTTAACTTAAAAAGACAGGATAAAAGCCAGGAAGCTAAGCAATATGAGGAACAAATCTTGCAAAAAGAAAACCAAATAGAATCCTATTTGCTCTATAATGACGAAAAATCAGCCCAACAAGTATTAGCCGAATTAAAGACTTTAATTAATGGCATTCCGGAGCCGATCAAGGCTAAAATCAATAACTACAGTGAACTGCTCAACACCTATAATACTCAATTAGGGAAGTTAGAGCATGTGGACACCGTCCAGGCTCAGCCGGAATGGTTTAATTTCTCCGGTGTGAGCCCGGAAAATATCATCATCACCGGCAATCGCCTGTTAGCAGCCGATTCCGACACCAAGACTATTTATCAAATTGATTTAAATAGCCGCGCCTCTTCAACGCTAAATATTGCCGAAGCTGGCAATTTAAATAATTATGCAGTTTCCAAGAACGGCAATGCCTATTATGGTGATGGTCAGAAAATCTGGAAATGGGCCAACGGTCAAATTAGCACTACTACCATTGCCTTAACCGGCGAACTCAGCGCTTTGGATACCTATAACAACAAGCTGTATATTTTAGATAAACCCAAAAGCCAAGTCTATCGCTACGCGCTAGACGACCAGAATAATTGGACCGGTGGCGAATCTCGCCTTAAAGGCTCTAATGATTTCTCAGCGGTAGTGTCTTGGTCAATTGATAACAGTACCACCCAGGGAGCTATTTATCTCCTCAAAAATAATGGCCAGGCCTTGAAATATTTTGATGGCGCCAACCAAACTTTTTCTTTAGCCGCTATTGAACCGGCCCTCACTCAGGGCAATAAGATTAAGGTTGCCAAAAATATCTATGTTTTAGACAGCGCCAATAAACGAATTATCGTCTTCTCTAAAGATGGTAAGTTTATCAAACAATATCAGAGCGAACAATTCAATTCTCTAACCGATATGGCCCTAGATTCAGCAGAGAAAAATATCTACCTCTTAAACGGCCCGGTCATCTATCAAATCAAACTCTAAAATTGAAAATAAATAAAATAAAACAACGGGATTTCTCCCGTTGTTTTATTTTGCAAAATTGAATTATTTCAAAGTGACTTTAGCGCCAGCTTCTTCCAATTCTTTCTTGATCTTTTCAGCATCTTCCTTCTTAACGCCTTCCTTAACCATCTTCGGAGCGGCATCAACCAAGTCTTTAGCTTCCTTCAAACCTAATTCAGTGATAGCGCGGACAGCTTTAATGACATTGATTTTGTTGGCACCGGCATCAGTCAACTCCACATCGAAGGAAGTCTTTTCTTCAGCGGCAGCGGCACCAGCGGCAGCCGGAGCCATCATCATGGCCGGAGCGGCAGCGGAAACACCAAACTTTTCTTCTAAGATTTTAACCAATTCGGCCAAATCTAGAACACTCATCTTTTCGATTTCCTCAACTAAAGATTTAAATTTAGCCGGGATTTCAATAGTCTTGTTTTCTTCCATATTATTGGATTTAAAATTAATAAATTAACTAGGCGGTCTTTTTATCGCCAATCGCTTTTAAGGTCGTCACCAATCCGCGTAAATTGCCGGCCAAGACATTAACGAAGCCGGAAATCGGAGCATTCATAGATCCCACCATCTGAGCGTATAATTCTAAGCGGCTCGGTAGTTTAGCTAAATTTTCCACCTGCTCCTTGGAGATATAACGACCTTCCAAGATACCACCGACAAAACCTAATTTATCCTCTTTGTCCTTGCGGAAATTATGGATAACTTTAGCCGGAGCGACTTCGTCGCCGTAGGAAAACACAGCTGCCACCTGCCCCTCAAACGCACGGGCACTTAGACCCTCAATCGGATTATTCTTGAAAGCTAAATCTAATAAGGTCTTCTTGGCCACATAGTATTCTCCATTCTCGGCTCGCAATTTTTGGCGCAACTCTTCGTTCTCTTTAACGCCTAAACCTTTGAACTGAGCGAAGACTACGGATTTGGACCGTTTGATCTTGTCAGATAAGCCCGCTAGAACATCCCTTTTTTGTTCTTTGCTTTTGGGCATATGTATTTGTTAAATAATAAAAAACTGCGTATTTACCGCAGACAAAAATAACCAAGAATGGTTTTTACCTCGGCAAGTCTTATTTTTATGCTTGCGGTCTGCGGTAATATTAAGTTATAAATCAATTTTAGCTCAAAGCTGGCCGCCTGTCAAGGCTATTTCATAAGCGATTGATAAAACTCCAAATTGTTCAAACTGGCGATTCGGGAAGCCAAGGGGTCGCCTAATTTGAATAAATGGTGTAAATAAGCCCGAGAATGCCCTTTAACCAGGTTTAAATGGCTCTGAGCGTTAATTGGCTGCCAATTGGTACGATATTTGGAGTTATTGATATTAACCGCTTCATAGCCCTTAGATTTCTTGGATTTAAAAAACAACCGGCCATGACGCCCTTCCCGGGTAGGGATAACACAATCAAACAGGTCCCAGCCCATCTTTTGACAGCGCTTAATATCTTCCGGGGTGCCGACGCCGAGCGCAAACCGAATTTTATCAGCGGGAATAATATTGGCGGTAAACTTCAAGACTTGGCCCAAGAATTTTCCCTGGACATCCACTGGCCGGGCGCCGAAACCATAGCCATCAAAGCCAATTTCTACCAGCCCCCGAGCACAACGCTCTCTTAAATCTAATTCAGCGCCACCTTGAATAACAGAAAAAATCAATGGCTTTTTCTTGCCGGTTAATTTTCTTTTCTGGCATTGCTTTTCATATTCTATCTTCGCCCGTTTCGCCCAGTTAATAGTCCGCTCCACTGCCTGTTCTAGCTGAATCCTAGAAAAATCATTGGGCGGACAATCATCCAAACAAACCATCATATCCACGCCTAAATCAAATTGAATTTGAATTGACTTCTCCGGAGTCAAAACATGACGAGAGCCGTCCAAAGGAGATTTGAAAATAACTTCATCATCGGTAATCTTCCCCATCTGCGGATTCTTATGAATCAAAGAGAAAACCTGGAAGCCGCCGCTATCGGAAAGCAAGGGACCATCCCAGTTCATGAACTTATGCAATCCCCCGGCGGCTTTAATGATTTTCATTCCCGGTTGGAGATAAAGATGAAAGGTGTTTACCACCAAGGCTTTAGTGCCGGTAGCCAGAACTTCATCTTTGCTCAACAGTTTCACCAACCCGCGCGTAGCGTCCGGCATGAAAGCCGGGGTATGCAAAACACCGTGAGCGGTAGAAATCGCTCCGGTGCGCGCTTTAATTTGATGTTGATGATTAATAACTTTAAACATGTAATTATTCCACCCGACCGTCGTTATTTAAACTGGCAATATCGTCATCCTCCAAACGAGTAGTCTTGGCCTGGCTCTTTAAATTAATATTTTCCTGAGTGTCAACGTCCAGAGCACTGACTGCCGCTCCGTTAGAGATAACCATGATCTTATTTTGATCTTCATTGCGCGGTGTCAAACTGATATAGAAAGAGGCGGTCTGTTGATATTTATTATTTTCCCATTTATCAATTTGCCAAACTACGCGGCGAGAGTTGTTGTCATAATAGACGGAACCCAAACCAGTTTCTTCCCGACCCTCAAAATTAATGTAGGCCGGCAAAGGATATTCTACCTTAAGATTATTCAATTCATGTAAATTATTATCCAAACGCCACAGCACTTTAAAAGTAGTTTTTTCTCCAACTTTAGGCGGCAAAGGACCGGAACCGACCGGGACATTGTCTTCGTCGAAATATCGAATTTGTTCGGCAAAACGCAAATCGCTGTTAATTTTGCTCACCACCACGTTGCTGCGATTATCAGTATTGCCTTCCTTAATTTCTCCGCCGCCCACATTGAATTGGGCGTAGCTTCTAATCTGAAAATCTTTACCCAAATCAGATTCTTGAAAATTAGCGACATTGACACTAAAATCAATCCGGCCTTCTTTATCCGGCAAAAGTTCCTTTAGTTCCGGCACCTCATCTTTAGTCCAAATAATGGAGCCATTTCGTTTCTGGCCTTTATACTTATCTTTTAAGCTATTCCAATCTACCATATCCCCTTCCACTACGGCCATGATTACGACATCCTTCAAAGAGCTTTGACCTCGGTTCACAAAGTTCAAAGAATAGTTCAAGGTGGAACCGAAATTGACGGCCTGATCGCCCGGTTGATCATTTAAATTCAAAACCAAACTCAGAGTGCTGTTTAATACCTCCACGGACAAAGCTTGTTCCCAGACCAAATAATTCTTGCCATTAGCTAAAGCCTCCAAACGTAAATTAATCGGCTCTTGGTTGTCTACTTTTTCTTTAGCTCGGTATTTAATATCTAAATCTTGATTGGCATTATTTTTATCAAATCCTTTAAGCCGCCAAGAATTATCACTTAATTTCTCCACTTGCAGAGTGGTCATATTATTAGCCGCTACTGGATTAACACTCAAAAGTTCAATATTAGGCGGCAACTTAACCACGAGATCCAAGCTTTCCGGCAAAATTTGATAGTTACTAAAGGTTAGGTTGATACGGCTTTCTTCGTTCAATAAGGCAGTAGAAGCTGATATCGCTTCCACCTTAAAACCTAAATCTTTGACGCTAACCACGGCTGAGGTTTCAGTCTTAAATTCCAAACTGAAACTTTGCCAACGATAAGTGCCACTGGCTAATAATAGATTATCACTGCCAGCGACAGCCAGCATTTTGCCTTTTATCTTCAGACTGCCGGTTTGGTTAGCTCCTAAAGAACCGATATCCCAAGAATTCTGATTCTGGCTGGGAGAAGGCAAACTTTCGGTGAAAACAAAATTATCCGGATAAGTTATTTCTATTTTAACTCCCTCTAAATTTGATTGGCTGTTATTTTTATAATTAACCTCATAGAGCAGCTCTTCTCCGGTTTGAACCTGAGCGGGGGCATTAACGCTTAATTCCAAAAGATTACTGTTCTTGGGGCGATAATTAAAAAAATAGAAGTAAGCGCCATAAGCCAAAGCGCCCACCACTAAAGTGATAAGCAAAGCCCGGAAAAAGGCGCCGAACTTAGAACGACCCCGGCCCCGATTGATTTTTTTAACATCAATTATCCGACCATTTTCGTCTTCATAAATTTCCAGGAGTTCATCATCAGTATCAGCCGAAAAGTCAGCCCGAGAAATAGTTTTTTCTTCGGGCAGCGGTTTCTCTACAAACTCAGTTTCCACCGGTTCTGCTTCTTCAATGTGCGGTTGGCGTACTTTTATTTTTTTAGGCATATTGATATAAATTATTCTTTAAATAATAGATAATAATAATGATCACCCAATAAGGGTTGAGAGCTTCTGTTCTTCCCTTCCATTATACCTAAATCATTAGGATATTGCCAGGCAATTTGGTGGCGACTTTGATTGACTAAATTCCAATAAAAGCTCCGATTCAACGCTCCCGGCTGGCTTTGCACCAAGAGTGAATAGCGGTATTTATTTTCCTTCTTCCATAAAGACCGAATCTTATTCCAAAACCCGGAGACCGGGGCTTTTTTTAAAGCAAACGGCAATTCATAGCGCAAATTAATTAGAGCAGTCTCTCCCGGATCAACTATGGACCAATTGGCAAAAACCGTCTTGCCGTCTTCGGAATATATTTTGGTATTACTGCGACTATCAATCTCCGCCGATACTTCATTTTCCTGGATAAAAGAATTGGTCTCCGCTGCAGCTATCGGCGTTTCAAAAGCTGCTGCATCCGGACTTTCAAAACCGCTGGCCGAAATCAATTTAGATCCTTGTGGTACATAAACCCGTAACCAATCTAAATTACGCAAGCCGGTGAATGGTTCGCCCTTCACTCCCTGATGAGCCCGACTAATGGTTAGATTAGCCTCTAGCTGACCGTTAGGAGATATCACTAATTCATAATCAATGTGCTCTTTAATCACCCGATCGGTCTTGCCGCCGCCGATATTGGTATCTACCACCGAAAGATAATCATCGGGCGCCGCTTCAATCTTCCCGCCCCAAGAATTATCAACCACCTGCTTTTCCAGCTTGGGATCGGAGAAATATAATAAGATTTGTTTCTCATTTAAATTATCATTCATGATGCGCAAAAGCTCCGGTAAGGTTTGGCCGTTTAAGCGATTAGGAATGTCCGCCATCAGCTTGTCAAACAAAGCGCCAATAATCTTTTTTGGTTCTTTAATATCGGTTTCCTTGGCAATCTTTTCGTTTTTTTGTACTGTCTCCGGCAATTTCTGCCCCCAATTTGAACTGGTGGAATATAATTCCGGCTGACCGTTTTTTTCGATAATCGCCTGAGTAGTCGCCCAGAAATTATCAGCATCAATAGTGACCCCATAATCAGCTTGCAAATCAACCGGGCCAAAAACTTTCAACAAATCCTCAATGACCGTCGGTGTCACCGCGATCACTCCGTCCACAGTCGGCCCATCGCTTTTTTCATAAAACCACATTAAGTTGCGGGCGCTTCTTTCCCAATCCGGCCACCAATTAGCGTCCCAAAAATACCACAGCGCCGATACTAAGCGCAAAGGTTCGGGAGCGGCCACTAAGGCGCGCATCCCCCCGGCCGTTTCATATGATCCGCCAGCAGGAATAGTTAAATTCTTGATGCGTCCCGATTTGACGTCCAGCAAGGCATAGCTGCCAATGAATCCGCCACTGGCTCGCAATTCGTTGTTATTTTGAAAGACAAAAAGATAACGGCGATCTTGACTGCCCCCTAAAAAATTATTAGCTTGATCGGTAAAATTAACTAACTCAGTTAAGGCCTTAGACAGGTTCTGACTTTGTTCCTGAAGACTGATTAGAGTGTCTTGATATTCAGTCGGAAAACGCTTAACCTTTAGGCTGCTTAAAGTATGATTTAGTTTATCCACTTTCTCTTGAGCTAATTTTGCCCCCTCACCAAACTTATCAATCACCTCAATTAAAGACTTAGATTCTCCGATATTGCTTTGAGATAATGATTGCCAAAGTCCAGCCAAGCTTTCGCCCAATTCAGCGGTTTGCAAACCGATTTGAGCTATCTTCTTGCCTTCGCTAGCCAGTTTCACTTCCGGGTTAGAAGACAAGGAGCTTAAAGCTAAAGCCAGTTCATCTACTTGGTTAAAATCATCTTCAATCTGACGGAAACTGTCAGCAGCGCCGGCAAAACTCTTCCCTGCGGCCGCAATATCACCCTGACCGACTTTCTGAGAAGCGGTGAGCATCGCAGTCAAAGCATCTTTGGATTGAGATAATAAATCAGCTCGAAAGCCATTGGGCTGAGCTAAATAATAATAACTGATTAATTTAAAAGGAATCGCCAACAAAAGCAAAATAAGAGCAAAGTATAAAAAATAACGCCAAGTGATTCGATCCTTCTTCCCTGACCACAAACTTTCTTCGCGCCGCAGCAAATTAAAACGAGTTTCAGGAAATAAGGTTGGCTGTTTTTTCTGACGGAAGTGGGACCAAGTAATCTTAATTTTTTTTAAAATCCGGCGCCACAGAGATTCTCCGGGTTCAGTCGGCCGCTTCTTTTCCGGACGCATAAAATTAGGGCCAGAAGATTTCTGACGACGCTTGGGATGAGCGGCAGCGGTAATTTCCGGCCGCAGATCAACCAAAAAATTAGAGCCGCGCGCTAAATTCTTAGCTGAGTTTAATTTTACCCTAACTTGTTTTTTGGCCATATAAAATTTTCTGATAAACCTGAACCGTTTGATAAGCGCAATTCCACCAGCTATAAAGCTTGACTCGCTCTCGACCGCGGGCGATCAAATCCTGTCGCAATTTTTCATCGCTCAAAATTAATTTCGCCTGCTTAACCATATCAGCAATATTACGCGGATCAAAATACAGAGCCGCTTCCCCTAAAATTTCCGGCAGTGATGATTGGTCAGAACTAAGCACCGGGCAATTCTTGGCCATAGCCTCTAAAGGCGGCAAGCCAAATCCTTCATAAAAAGAAGGAAAAATATAAGCCCGAGCTTTTTCGTATAATAACTCCAATTCTTGATCCGGCACATAGCCTGGGAAAATGACGCCGGACAAACCCAATTCCTGAGCATAAGCCTGAACCCGTTCATAAAAATAATCCGGCTTGCCGACTAAAACTAAACTTAACTGAGGATAATCTTCCTGTAATTTTTTAAAAGCCCTTAGTAACCCTTCTAAATTCTTGTGCGGATAAGCATTGCCGATATAGAGCAAAAAGTTGGCAGGGATATGATATTTCTGCAAAGCCGTACCGGCGTCTATTTTCTGAACAAATAAAGAATCATGACCACGAGCTAAATTAGCCACTCCTTCATAAGTAACCACGATTTTTTCCGGAGCAATCTTGAATTGCTCAATAATATCCTGCTTAGTGAAATTAGAAACGGTAATCACTTGTCGGGCGCGGCGCAGAGCCGAGGCGATAATTTGGCGATAGGCCAAATTTTTCAGACGATATAAAATCGGACTTAAAGTGCTGGCTCTTTGAGTTGGAAACTTAGTCAGAATCAAATCATGGACAGTGACCACCAAGGGACAAGGCAAAAAAAACGACACATTAAAATGCGGCACATGGAGCAAGTCTAATTTAGCTCGCCAAAAATAAAAAGGCAGAACTACCTGTTCCTTCCAACCATACCACCGAATGGGCGCCATGACTTTTTTGACCCGGCCAATAGCTTCCGGCGGGATAATTAATTCGTCAAAATTGTCTCGGCTCAAAAATATAATATATTCGTTGTCAGTATCAATATTAATAGCATTATCCACCAGCTCTTGGACATAACGCCCCAAGCCCTTGCCTAAAGGACCATAAAAGCGAGCATCAATGCCAATTCGTTTGCCGGCCATAAGTTATGCTTTCTTTAATTTAGCGTGCTTAATCTCACGGAATGACAGCCACAAGAAAAGCATCAAGAGCAACAAGGTGTTAAGCGGAGCCAACCAAAAAGGATAATGGCGGCCGAAACTCTCTAAAATCATAATTAACCCCAACATGCCAATAGAATACATGGCACCATTCTTCAAATAAGCAAATTTGGAAATCAAATTAATACCGCGGATAGTAAACTCTCTGACCACAAAAGCGCCTAAGCCGTTGCCGATAATAATCAAAGGAACGCTCATGGTAAAAGCGAAAGCGCCGATAACACCATCAATGGAAAAACTGGCATCTAATACTTCCAGATACATAATCTTGCTCCAAGCGCTAATCCCCGGCGACATCAGCTGCTTCTCTTTTTCTTCGGCGTTCTTCTTGAAGCCGTCGGTAATAAAGAAGGCACTGATACCAATGGTAGCGGCCAAAGCTAATATCGGATTAATCTTTAAGGAAAAATAAACCACCAGAACAGTAATAATAGAAGAGAAGGCATAGAACCATGCCCCGCGGCGATGAATCATGCCCTCCACCAAGAAAGCATATTTTTTCTCTTCTAAGAATAACCAAGCCAAGAAAACTAATAATAGATAGACACCGCCGCCTAAAAGTAGCAAAGGTTTAGAGGCGTCCAAATATTCTTTAATTTGAGGATCATTAGAGAAAACTGCGGTAATCACCCCGCCAATAGGCAAAGCCGGATTAGCTATCCAAACTATCAAAAATGGCAAAACACCGCGAACAACAAAAACGGCGAACAGTAGCCCCCAAAATAAAAAAATCTTCCGGTATTTCTCCGGCATGGTTTTTAAAATATGGGCATTAACGATAGCATTATCAACGCTGCTGATTATTTCGAACAAACACAAACCAAAGATTACAATGATAGTACTCCAAATCATAGATTTAAAAACTAGCCGAAGGGCAGATTGGATGGGACTTGACCGGAAGATTCTTCCGCCGCCGCATTCTTCGCCGCTTCTTTAATAATATTTTTAGGACTAATACTTTCAGTTTCCATTTCCAAAGAATCAATTGGCTCCAAGGCTTCTTGATAAACAATAGTCTCTTCGCTCGGTAATGATATCGGCGGCTTAGCTTTCTTGGCCGGAGTCTTCTGAACCATCGGAGCTTTAACCGTGGCATCCATCGGGAAGTGCCAAACCGTAGCCAATTCTTCCACATTATAAATCCCCGGCATGCGGCCGGCATACCAATCACGATTAATATAGTTAGTAACTATCCGGCGCTTGCGTTCGTTTAAACGTCTGACTTTAGTAAAGAAAGCCGTAGAGGTCGCGGTGTAGTTCATATCCGGCTTAAAAGCATTCAAATCTAAAGCCGAGAACTGTTTAATATAGCCAACAAAGCCGTTAAAAACTTTTTTCGGATTATAAACCTCTTTCTTCCCTACATAAACCATACGCAATTTAGCGCGGAATCCTAATTTAGAAACTTTCTGATGCAAGCCTTCCACCTGCTTCTTCTGCTTCGGTTTTAACTCTACCATGGAAAGCGGTTTAAATTCTTTCTCTTGGGTAGCTAAATCATTGCCAAAAGCATAAACGAATTCGCTGGTTTGGGCGATACCCATATTCAATTGGTCAATCAATTTATTAGCCCCAGTGACTTTCGGCTTTTTGCCGATAATCTTTTCAATTTCTCGGTCCGCTTCATCCATCCAATCAAAACCGATAGGAATCAAAAGAATCTGATACCATAATTGTTCGCCACGGACCAAAGAGCTGCAAAGATCCATTAGCGAGGCCATCGGGTCTTTAAAAAATATTTCAGTCGGTCCCATCTTGTGTTCAAATTCTTCATAACAACGAATGGGAAACATCTGATTAGCGCTTTGAATAAACTCCGCGCCCGCCACATCATAGTCATCATTAGGATAAATCTTCGGGATACCCTCAGTATAATCATCAATCTCGGTAATTTCTGCATCGGGATATTGAGAATAGACAGCTGATTCCACTAAATTCTTATAATCTACTGGAGTGCGAATAATAAACTGGGTGTAGCCGTCAATACTGACTATCTCCAAACTAAAAATCAATTGAACCTTCCCTTCCCAATATTTTTCAAACCAGTTAATAGTACTGTGAGCGCCGGCTAAATAGGCCAAAAGATTTTCCACGGCCCGAGGCGATTGTTCATTGAGCCGCGGAATGTCTAGGGCCAAATAAGTATATTTAATCGGGCCGACAAACTTCCCTTGGACATATAAAAGCCAAGCTTCTTTGGCGAACATCAAGAAGATGATAGCAATGATCAACCAGCCGTAATAAGCCATGAAATGCCAAAGCATGACATCGGGCGGCAGGAGAAAAAACTCTTGAATTGGCGAGATATCCAAAACAATATTCATAAATTAAAAGCTGCTTTTATTATACCATAAAGCCGAAAAACGTTAAAGACGGCGGACTCTTTCGAGCCGCCGTCTTTATAGTAAAAAATTGATTGTTTATTTAGCCCATTCCTTGAGGGCGTAAAGTCCTCGGCCGACCAGCTCATAGCGGTCATCTAAGATTAATTCGTTGTGAACAGTACCGGCGTTAGCCTTCTTGCTGTCAAAACCGATTTCATTAATCTTAGCAGCGATATCGGTAAAGTGCATCGGTTGACCATTATTCTTCAAAATCAAGTAAATCTTATCACTGATTTTTTTCGGTTTAATTTCCGGCCATTCATTAATACCCCAATGACCGAATTTATTGCGATCAATATTCTTAGCAGCCTGAATTAAGGAATATAGAACCTTATTAGCATTAATCACTTCGGCTTTCTCCGGGAAAATCTCACTCTTGAAAATAGGGTGTAAGTTACTATCAATAGAAGTCTTCAGTTTATCCTGATGACGGTTATAGCTATCTGACTTATTAATCAATTCTAAAAGCTGATCAATGGTCATGGTAGTATTGCCCTTTTCTACCTGGCGGGTAATCTCTTTGGCCAAGTCTTCTAAATGCTCAATGGAGTTATCCTTCAACTTATAATAGGAATTAAATTCGTTGGATTTGTCCACCTTGTCTACTTGGTCTTCTAAAAGCTGAGAGATGATAAAATCAAAGTTCTTCTTGTATAAATCCCTTTCGGAATCGTCACCTTTAGTATCAATACAGAACATAGCCATTACATCCAATAAGAACTCCCGGTCCATTAAACCGCCGTGTTCTTGTAATAATTGGCTAACAGCTGATTTAACAGTGCTGAGATAGCTATCTAAATATTCTAATTTCTTTAATTTCCGCAAGCTGCTGGATTCTATTTGGCGAACGCGCTCTCTGGTCAGTTTATGAAGACGACCAATTTGCTCCAAGGTTTCGGCTTCACCGCCCTTCAAAGCAAAACGACGAGTCAAGATGTCTCTTTCTCGTTCCAAGAGTTCGTCAAACAAACTATTAACCAACTTAATGGCATTGAGTTTGCTTAATTCTTCAGCCTTTTTGTTGCTGATAATTTTCTCCAATAGATTATCCATATATAGTCAAGTTTATTTATAACTTTCTATATATTGGCAGATTTTTTTTAATTAGTCAAGGGGTAGCGGCAACTAGTTATCAACACTATTGTTCAATACCGTCAAACATCATTTTCTCCAGGTTTTTCAAGGGAATTTTAACTTTCAGCGATTCTTGACGCCAAGTGATATAGTGCCTCTCTCTTTTCAGCCTTTTTAGCTCTTTTAAAAGATAGGGAGAAAACAGGGCGGTAAAAACGACCCGCTTTTGGTAGTATAACCAGCTCAAAAATCTTATCTTTCCGGTATAGGGCAAAAACAAATACTTTTTGTAGATTAAAGCCTGGCCGTAGAAAGACCAGCCTTTAACTTTCCGGCTCTTAGACCAATAAGCTCGCCAAATCTTCAGACACTTATTCCCGGCCGCGCTGGCACTGCGGTCATGATAGACCTTAGCTCTGGGCTCTAGCCAGGCAGACCAGCCAGCTAGCTGCAAACGATAGGCTAAATCAATATCCTCTTTATACATAAAAAACATTTCATCCAAATACTCTTTTTGGCCGAATTCGTCCAAGAAGGCCACATCCTCCAAAGCAGACATATTGAAAAGAGCGGCGGCTCCGGTAGCGCCGAAGATATAACCGGGATTAAATGAAAAAGATTTCTGGCCTTGATGCTTGTCCCAAAAATGATGACGAGCGTCCAAGGCGATTCCATCGCTATCAATAATATCGGTTAAAATCTCTTGCTTGAAATTCCAATGCAGAAGCCGTGGCGAAACCGAACCCAGGCGCCCCGAACTGATGGCGGCCAACATTAGCTTCAAACTTTGAGGGTCTAAAAAGGTATCAGGATTAATCATCAAGAAATAATCCGCTCCCCAAGCGGAAGCGGCGGCCATAATTTGATTATAGGCTTTAGCGAAGCCGATATTAGCGCCGGAGAAATGATATTGAATCCAATGATATTCTTTCTCAATATATTCCCAATTCTGATTAGCACGCTGATCGCTATTATCAATACACCACACTCGAGATTCGCCCCCGACCAAAGATAGAGCCTGAAATAGACTGGGCAGGAAATAAGGCAAGTACTGGCTGCTATGTTCGTTATAAGCGATAAAACCGACGGCTAACTTCATAATATTAAAATTAAGATTTAAGCCAAGAACCGTCTTGGCGCACTAATAATTTTTGGGCGTAATTAGGATTAAGCATTAATTCTTTAACTAGTTTTTCCAACCTGCCCCCCTGAGAAGCTTTAATCAAAATCAAATCATCTATCTTGATCATTTCCTTTATCTTCTCAGTCGCTTCTTCTCGGGTGGCAAAATAAAAAATCTTTTTTTCCGACAAACCCTCAGCCGAAGCTCCTTGAGCGATGAATTTGGTTAAAGAACCGACTAACAAAAGATAATCCGGCTTGAGCCGAGCTGCTTGCTCCCCCACTTGTCGATGGCCCGCTTCGGCGGCAGCACCCAATTCTAACATTTCACCCAAAACTAATATCAACCGACCGTAACGATCTTTTATTTTCGCCACCACTTCCAAGGCAGCCAAAGCTGAGCTAGGAGCACTGTTATAGGTATCATCAATAATGGTACTGCCTTCAATGCCCGGAATTAATTGCAGACGACCGGCCGGTAATCTGAATTTCTTGAGAGCCAAAACAGCTTCGATTAAATTTTCCTCCAAAGAAACTGCCGTGGCCAGAGCGGCTAAAGCGGCATAGACCGCTGGATAACCTAAAACTTCGTCTAAAAAGACCGGGATAGTAGAGCCTTGATAGTTGACCTTAAAATGCATGCCTCGCTCATCAAAGACTATATCTTGAGCCCAAAAATCGGCTCCCTCTTGCAGGCCATAAGTTAAAACTTTAACCCGGCTGTCTTGAACCATTTGTCGGGTTCCTTCATTATCATAATTTAAAATCGCCGTACCGCCTTTCACTACACCAGCAATCAAGCTTTGTTTTTCTTGGCGTAATTTTTCTGCCGAGCCGAAAAAAGCTAAATGCGATTCCCCGACGCCGGTAATGACTGCCACTCGTGGTGAGACAATGCTCAAAAGATAATTCATATCGCCGGGCCGATCTACGCCCATTTCTAAAACTAAAATTTCAGGGTAATTTTTATCTTTTAAAATCATCAACCCAAAAAATTTAAACAGCAAACCCAACCAAGCGCGAATTGATTTTCCCGGCGCCGAAATATTCAAAATACTCAGCGGCAAACCCAATTCATTATTATAGTTCTTCAAGGTAGCCCGAGTTCTATGAAATTGGGATAAAACCGTAGAGACAGCCTCCTTGGTACTGGTTTTGCCGACGCTGCCGGTAATACCAATAATATCGGGATGATATTTGAAAAGCACCGCCTTAGCGAGATATTTTAAGATAAATTGAGCTATTTTTTCCATATAATTAGCGTTCTTTGGGTACCTGATAATACTTTAACAGAAAATCGGCAATTTCGCCAAATATCGGCGCCGCGGAACTTTCGGCGAACTTATCAGCCGGCTTATCTAATTTCACCAACATTACAAAGCGCGGATTATCAATCGGAGCCATACCAATGAAGGTGTGAATGAATTGATTCTCCAAATAGCCGCCGTTAGGTGCGGCAATCTGGGCGGTACCGGTTTTGCCGCCGACATAATAACCAGCGGCACCGGCTCGTTTAGAATGGCCGTTCTCCACCACATCGGCCAACATCGCTCGGATAGTTCGAGCTGAACGTTCTGAGATTACTCGACTGACCTCCTGAGGCGAAACAGTTACCCGGCTATCATCGGGACGAACAATTTCTCTGACTAAATAAGGGCGCATTAAAATCCCGTTGTTGGCAATGGCGGCATAAGACATCAGCATCTGCAGGGGCGTAACGGCAATGCCTTGGCCGAAAGAAGCGGTCGCGGCGTCAATCGGTTTTATTTTATCCCCCCGGCTCAATGATCGGATATCCCCTTTCAGTTCGCCGGCCAATTCAATGTTAGTTAATTTTCCAAAACCAAATCTTTCCACATAATCACCAAATACCTTGCCGCCAATTTGTTCCATGGCGAAAATAGCGCCGGTATTTAAAGACAGATTCAAAACCGTAGTCATGTCCGTAACGCCATGAGCGCCGCTTTTAGCATAATCCGAATTACTGATCGGCTTGGGCCAACCAGAAATCATTACCTGTCCAGTATCATTATAGGTCGTGGTCGGGCTCACCTTGCCTTGGTCTAAGGCAGCTGACATAGTAATCACTTTGAATACCGATCCTGGTTCATATTGAGAAGAAACTGCCGGGTCCATAAAAACCTTAATATCATCCACCTTAGAATAATCGTTAGGATTGTAATTCGGCCAAGAACATAAAGCGATAATCGCCCCAGTCTTCGGATTGGCCACAATAATGGTACCACTCTCAAACTTATACTTTCCCACCCCTTCTTCTAATTTCTTGCAAACGAAAAATTGAACAGCTCGATCAATAGTGAGAATCAAATCACTGCCATTTTCCGGCTTGATATAATCCTTGTTGTTCACGCGCACCACCTCAGAGCCGCTGGCATTCTTGTTGCCCTTCAAATAGCCCTCTCGCCCCTTCAAGTCGCCATTAAAATATTCTTCCAATCCGTAATTGCCCTGATTCTCATAATTTACAAAACCAAGCATCTGAGCGCCTAAACTATTTTCCGGATAATAGCGCTGCGGCACCAAATCAAAACCTAGCCCTTGATAAACGACATTAGTACCGACGGCATTTTCTCCTTTTTTGTAGATTTTCCCGTTGCGCAATTCCAAACTATTCTCCGGCAGATTTAAAGCTAAGGCATAGAAACGCAATAAATCTTCATCACCGGATTTTTTAATTAAAATTTCATAAGGATCATTAGCTTTCTGCAAATGGGCCAGATAATAGGACAGAGAGCGATTTTTCAAAATATCATCAGCCGTAGAAGAACTAGTAGTGGCAGTATTTTCGGCTTGATAATCATCAGGCATATCGCCGGCCCCAAAAACGGCATATAACTTTTCTGCTAAAAAATTAGCTTGTTCCGGAGATAAATCTTTAGGCACGGCGTAGATAGAAGCGAAATTACGATAAGTAGCCAAGAGCGATAGTTCATTCTTTCTTTGATTATCACTATAGTTATTCACCCAAATCTGTCCGCGGCGCGGCAAAAGCTGAGTATCCACTCGTTGCTGTTTGTCCGCTTTGGAGCTATAAAAATCAGCCTTGATGATTTGCAAATAATATAACCGAGCCGCCATGGCTAACCCCAATAAAAAAAGAACCGCTATCAAATAACGGAGCCGAGAATTTTGCCAAGCGCTGGGAACTTCTTTTCTAATTGCCATATTCTATATCTTTCAATCAGCGCCCAATCAAGCTAAAAAGGTCGGGGCTTAAACGGGCGCTGATCAAAAACCATCTATTTCTTAGCCAAAACTTCAGAACCAACGGAAATATACTCAATCTGATCAATGGCTACCAATTTTAAATCTTTAATTTTCTGATCCAAGGAACCATATGATTCCATGGCCAGCTTCTTGTTTTTAAAATCCTGGTTAGCGCCATTTAAAACTCCTACCTGATGGCGCAATTCTTCTAGTTTGAATCCCTTCACTACCAAATTATTCATTCCCACTAAATAGTAGGCACCGCCAACAACCACGGCAATCAAGAGCAGAAAATTAATCGCTCCGAGATAACATTTTTTATTTTTGAAACTGTAGTAGGTGCCCATAGCAATATTTAAAAATTATTATTAAATTCTTTCTGCCCCTCTTAATTTAGCGCTGCGGGAACGGGGATTTTGCTTAATTTCAGCCGCAGTCGGGATTAATACTTTTTTGGTAATGATTTTTAATTTAGCTCGATGATTACAACGGCAAACCGGGAAATTCGGCGGACAAACGCAATCACGACTAGCTTCTTTGAAAAAATCTTTCACTATCCTATCTTCCAAACTATGAAAAGAAACGATAACCAATCTTCCCCCTGGAGCTAAAACATTCAACGCGGCTCGCAAAGCAGTTTCTAAATTATCCAATTCTCCATTAGTGGCCATGCGCAAGGCTTGAAATACCTGAGTAGCGGGGTGAATTTTGCTTTTAGGATTTCGGGGAGAAACTGACAAAATTATCTGGACTAATTGATCGGTGGTGGTAATTTTCTCCTCCGCTCTCTTTTTGACTATCGCCTGAGCAATCGCTCCGGCCCTTCTCTCTTCGCCATAGACTCTAAAAATATGAATCAATTCGTTAAGGGTAGAATTATTAATCATCTTCGCAGTGCTGCGCAAACTTTGCGGACCGAAAGCCATATCGAGCGGGCGGGAATCTTGAAAAGAAAAACCTCTATTCGGATCAGCTAATTGGTTGGAGGATAATCCCAGGTCTAAAACAATGCCGTTAACCTTAACATCTTTTCCTAAATATTCAGCGGCTAAAGAATCTAAGTTTTTAAAATTACCTTCGGCTAAAACAATTTGCGGCCAATCATTCTGTTCTATTCTTTCTCTTTCTCGAGAAATAGCTTGCGGATCTAAATCAATCGCCAATACCTGACCCGACTTTCCCACCGCTTGAGCCAAAGCTTCGGTATAACCGCCGCCGCCCAAGGTGCCGTCAATAAATATTTCCCCCTGTCTAGGCCGCAAGTATTTGATTACTTCCGCTAGCATCACTGGTAAATGAACGTTTTCCATGGCTGTCAAATTAAATTCCCAAATCACCTAATTCTTCCGCAATACTATTGCTGTTCTTTTCGGTCTCAGCCTTATAATTATTCCAAGCCGCTTCATCCCAAATTTCTAAATGACTATATAAACCGGCGATAATTATTTTTTTACTTAAAGTGGCGAAACGACGCAGATATTCCGGCAAGGTGATGCGTCCCTGATTATCAAACTCTAAATCCATGGCGCCGGCCAACATATGGCGAGAAAAAGCTCTAGTGCGGGATTGGCTGATAGGCAAAGCGGCGAACTTCTTGGCAATACCCTGCCATTCTTCTTTGCTATACAAAAATAAGCAATTGTCTAAACCCTTAGTGACAACTGCTCCTTTCTTTAAAATAGACCGAAACTTAGCCGGAATAGCCAAGCGTCCTTTGTCATCCAAATTGTGTTGATATTCGCCGATAAACATATGAAAAATTAAATTCACCTCGCTTCCCCACTGTTCACCTATACAATGTAATTATACACCACTTTGAACCTCTGGTCAACACAATTAAATTGGCTAAAATAAAACAAAAAAGACGCTATTAGCTAGCGCCTCTTTTAGTTATTCACAGCTTAGTCCACTAAAGTGATAAATAGGTCTTCGTTAGGTTCATGAGGTAAATGAGAAATATTATTGATGTAGCCGACTTTAATATAGCCATCGCGGTCAATTACCAATTTGCTAATTGAGGATTGATAGATCTCTAAAGATAGAAAACCAATGATATCGGCATTGACGATACTGGTGATAATAGTCTTGATAATATTACCATGACAGAATAGAGCTACCCGCTTGCCGCGGTTGTGGTGATAAATATCAGCCAACAAGCGCCGGGCTTCGGTCTGCATGGTATCCAGCTGTTTATCCAGCCGGCGATAATGCACTAGCTTGCTCTTGCGGGCTGTTTCGGAAGTATTAAAATATTTTATCCGATGCCAATCATGCCAATCAATTTCATTCAAGCGCTCGTCAATAATCAATTTCTTGCCGGTCTTCTCCACTAATGGCCGGGCAGTTTCTTGAGATCGCAATAATTCACTGGCGTATATTTTATCAATCTCTTTTTTGAGCATGATCTTTGTCAGATACTGTCTTTGCTTCAAACCGACGACAGAAAGCGGCATATTAAAATCACCCACGGTTTTTTCAGTGGAATAATCGGGATTGCCGTGGCGTACCAAGTAGATAACCGTATAAGGCTGGCGCGTTTTGGGTTTTAATTTAATGTATGGGTTCTGATATTGCCTCTTAGTCATATTAGGATTTAAAATTAGCGGCGGCAAATTCCCAATTCAAGAGATGATCAATAATCGCCTGGACATAATCGCCGCGGCGATTTTGATAGTCTAAATAATAAGCATGCTCCCAAACATCAATAGTTAAAAGCGGCTTGGCGCCCTGAGCCAAAGGATTGTCAGCATTACTCGTCTTGCTAATCTGCAACTTCCCCGCTTCATAAACTAACCACACCCAGCCGCTGCCGAATTGAGCCAAGGCAGCCGCCTTTAATTCTTCCTTAAATTTATCCACTCCCCCGAAATCAGTTTCAATTTGCGCTAATAGCTCGCCGGCCAATTCGGTCTGCGGCTTTAAGCTTTGCCAATAGAAATCATGATTAAACACCTGGGCGGCATTATTAAAAATTCCAGCCGCCTCACTTTTGCCAGCCGTTCCTTTAATTATTTCTTCCAAGCTCTGCGTCTCCCAAACAGTTCCCGCCACCAGCTTATTCAAATTATCCACGTAAGCCTGATGATGCTTGCCATAATGGAAGCTAAGAGTATTCTCCGAAATATATGGGGCTAAGACCTCCGGAGAAAAAGGCAAAGGCTTTAAATTGAAAGACATATGTTTTTTAAGTTAGGCTATAATAAATTTTAATAATAGCATTATCCCTAATCCCAAAATAATTCCCGCAAACTGGCGTAGACCACTCAATAAACTAACCTCTTTCTTTAATTCCGGAATCAAATCAGCGGTGGCGATATAAATAAAGCTGCCGGCAGTCAAAGGAATAATCAAATCAATAAACCCCTGGCTATTAGTCCCGAAAAACCAAGCCAAGACTGCGCCGATTACAGAAAACGAAGCGGAGAGAAGATTCAAGGCTAAAGCGCGCTTGGGTTTGTAGCCGGCATGAAGCAAGGTGCCAAAATCGCCCAGCTCTTGCGGTATTTCATGAGCAATAACGGCAATGGTGGTGACTATTCCTAAACGGAAATCAACTAAAAAGCTGCCAGCGATAATGAAACCGTCAATTAAATTATGCAGCCCGTCTCCTACTAAATTCATCATTCCCACCGGATGAGGATGATTCTCATTGGGCGAGAGATGGCAATGGCGCCAATGGACAATCTTTTCCAAAACGAAAAATAATAATACGCCGGCCACTAAAGTTATCCAGAGCTCCAGGCCGTTATTCTTCGCCACCGCTTCCGGCAATAGATGGAAAAAGGTATCACCAATTAATGTTCCAGCCGAAAAACTAACCAAGAACATTATTAAACGATTCAAATTATTTTTGGAAACGGTCAAGACTAAGATACCCAGAAGAGAAATCAGGGAGGTAATAATTGAGGCTAGTAGAATATAAATTAGGGTCATAGATTATTTTTTCTTAGCTGCTTTAGGTTTTTTATTTTCAGTCTGCTTCTTTTCATATTCGGCAATTACGTTCTTGAGTCCTTCCACCGCCATTACGGAACAATGGACTTTCTGATTGGGCAAGCCACCTAAATCGGAAACGATAGTGGACCAATCAAATTTCTTAGCTTGAGCCAAAGTCATTCCCTTTACTTTCTCAGTCATCACTGAAGCGGTGGCAATATTAGACGCACAGCCGAAAGACAAGAATTTAATGTCTTTAATCTTGCCCTTTTCCACTTTAATGGAAAAAGACAATTGATCGCCGCACACTCGGTTGCCAATCTCAATTACTGCATCAGCATTTTTTACTTCCCCAATATTTTTCGGATGCAAAAAATGATTGATAGTTTTTTTAGTATAATTAAGGGCCATATGATTTAAGTTAATTTTTAATCGGGGAAAAACTGCGCAAACGGCTCACGGTTTTCTGAAGAGCCTTAAGAGCGTAGTCAATCTCTTTCTTGGTATTATATTTTCCCAAAGAAAATCTAATATTGCTATTTAAATTATCATCAGCTATTCCCAGGGCTGCCAAAACTGAAGAGCTCTTCAAGTTTAAAGCCGAGCAGGCTGAACCGGTGGAGACATAGACGCCTTGGTAAGATAAATCCATTAAAATAGCTTCTCCTTCAATACGGGAGAACATCAAATTTAAATTATTGGGCGTCCGTTTCTTCAAATCGCCGTTAATATTAACGTCAGGAATATTCTTTTTAATCTGCGCTAAAAGATAATCCCGCAGTTCTTTAACCTTTTTGAGATAAGCGGTACGTTCTTGATAAGCTAAAGTCAAAGCCTCGGTAAAACCGATGATGCCCGGCACGTTATAAGTTCCGGCCCGCATTCCTTTCTCTTGGCCGCCGCCGACAATCAGCGGCTTAATTCTGACCGCCGGATTAATAACGGCCAAACCCACCCCCAAAGGACCATAGAACTTATGCCCCGATAGGCTCAAGAAATCAATATTATCTTTTTCAATATTGATCTTCAAATAAGGCACCGCCTGAACCGCATCGGTATGGAAAAGAACTCCTCGCTCATGAACTAAGCGGCTAATAGCGGCAATGTCCTGGATAGTACCAATCTCATTATTAACCGTCATAATGGAGACTAAAACCGTTTGGGGGCCGATTAAATTTTTCAATTTCCCCAAATCAATTAATCCTCGGCTATCCACCGGCGCTATATCCACTTTAAAGCCTTCGTCTTCTAGCTCTTTGGCCGACTGGCGAACGCAAGGATGTTCAATAGCCGAAATAATCAAATGATTGCCCCGCTCTCGATTAGCTCGCATCACCCCCTTGATGATGAAGTTATTAGCTTCAGTAGCCGAAGCGGTAAATACCAAGCGTTCCGGTTTAACTCCCAAGAGCTGACCGATTTTAATTTTGCATTTTTTAATAGCCGCGTCATTGTCTTGCCCTAATTTATGAATACTGGAAGCGTTGCCAAAATGATTCAAAAAATAAGGCTTCATCCGAGCTAAAACGCGCGGATCAATCCTGGTGGTAGCGGCATTATCTAAATAAACCTGCATATGATTTATTTTAGCTCAATAGCATTAATAATCGCATCAACGGTGGGATGATTTTGGACGGTGTTGTTGACCGGCAAAGCTTCAATTTTGTCCACAACATCCATGCCGGATACTACCTTGCCGAAATTAGTATGTTTGCCATCTAGCCAAGGAGTGGCCTCGGCGGTCACGATGAAAAATTGAGAACCATTGGTGTTGGCGCCGCCGTTAGCCATGGCCAAAGAACCGCGCACTAAAGGATGATTATTAATTTCATCTTGGAAATAATAACCCGGTCCGCCAGTGCCGTCATCGGACCAATCATCATCTTTGCTGTTAGGACAGCCGCCTTGGATCATAAAGTCGGTAATCACTCGGTGAAACTTAGTGCCGGTATAGAATCCGTCCTTAACTAAATTCATAAAATTATTGACGGTCACCGGGGACTCCGGATAGAACTCCACTTCAATATTTCCCATGTTGGTCTTGATTATCGCACCGGTATACTTGGCGAAATAATCATCTTGCTCCGGCAAAACCCGAACGTTTTCCGGAATAGTATTGTTTGTCTCTGACATATTTTTGTTTTCCTTACTGCAAGCACTTAAGGTTAGGGTCAAAATTAAACCCAAAAATAACCATAAATAGCGTTTCATAAGTTTAAATAATTAATTATCTTATTATTAAATTATAGTATATTTTTAGTCTTTTAGCCACCCGGTCTAAACCTTAAAATCGTGGCGCAGAGACTCGTCGGCCTCTTCTTGTTTCTCGGCAATAATCTCCTGAGCTTTGCTACGTAAGCTTTCTAAGTTCTCAGTGCTTAATTCCCTGGCCTGAGACAAGAGATACTCCTTAGTATTTAACTCCGGATCTTCAATTACCTGCGCTAAAAGCACCTCCAAAATAGCACCCATCTTTGGACTGGGCTCCATTTTCAATTCAGTCATTAGATCATGGCCGTTAATCTTTAACATCTTAACTGAGACCGGATCATTTTGCACTTTTTCCATCATATACTGCAAATGTCTCAGCTTATAGGGCACGGCGCTTTTTAGCCCCGAACCCAAACGATCAGCAACCCGCAAGTCAATCAAGTCCTGCAAATTTTCCCGGCCGGTCTTGGCGATTAAGCGCCGCACCGAAGCGGCTGTCACTTCTCCGACCTGGTAATAGAACATATGATTGCGAACCAAATTCACCACCCTGAATATTTCCGCGGTACTGAACTTTAATCTCTTCATGATTCTCTCCGTCATCTTGGCCCCGATATATTCATGGTTATAGAAAGACGGATGGCCGCCCACCAGCTTATAAGCCTTAGGTTTGCCCACATCATGAAGCAAAGCCGCCAAACGCACCGGCCACTCGGAACTAGGACAATATTTCAAAGACAATAAATTATGCTCTAAAACCGGATAGATATGATGATAATGCTGTTTAGTGTCCTTGCCGTCTTCCAGCTCAGGAATAATATATTGCAGCAGCTTGTATTGACTCAGGGCCCTAATTCCCATTTCGGGACGATCAGAGGATAGTATTTTTATCAACTCATCATGAATGCGTTCCGGAGCGATAAATTTCAAACCGCCAGCCATTTTCACGATACCGCGGCCAGTCTTGTCTTCTAGACCAAAACCCAACTGGCAAGTAAAGCGAATAGCCCGCATTAAACGCAAGGCGTCTTCTTTAAATCTATCCACCGGTTCGCCGACCGCCCGGATAATCTTTTTTTCAATATCCTTTTGCCCCCCGAATAAGTCAACTAAAATATATTTTTTGCCATCTAAAACAATCGGATTGCCCGCTAGTCCGGGGCGCTCCGGAGTCAAAGCTAAAGCGTTGACCGTGAAATCACGGCGCTTCAAATCTTCCTCAATATTATCTTCAAAGCAAACTTCGTCCGGATGTCTCCGATCGTTGTAGCCTTTTTCGGAGCGATAAGTGGTAATTTCCAAAACATCGCCCGCTTCATTATGAGTTGGCAAAATGACGGTACCAAAGCTGTTCTCATACTTAGCTTCTGAAAAGATATCCAAAATCTGCTCCGGCCGGGCCGAAGTGGCTAAATCCCAATCGCTGGCGTCTTTGCCCATTAGCAAATCACGCACTGCTCCGCCGACGAAGTAGGCTTCATAGCCGCTTTCCCATATTCTATTTAAAGCCGTTAAGGCATATTCGGGTATTTTCATAGCATTTTTAGTATATTATATTAGCCTCTAATTGGCAAATTATTGACAAAATATATAATCTATTATACAATTCTCGGTTATTTACTAAGTTGAACCTTCAAATATCTTAACCATGACAGCATCATATGAAAAAGTGGAACATCTTTTCAAAAAGATGGAAGCTTTCTTTGCCCGCCAAGCCAGAGAGGAAGCCGATTATATCTTTATTTTAATGGCCCTCTATTGCACCGTGGAACTTATTGAACCGGAGCAAAAAGAAACCCTGAGAATCTTTCAGGAAAAGTTTGCGGAGTTAAAAGCCAACCACATTGATGAAATGATTGACGGTGACATGCAAATGCTCATCAATCGAATTACCAAAAAGCTGGAGCAAATCAATGCTCTGTGCTCCTCCGAAACCGAAGTTGACCCAACAGGAAAAAATGAATTGCTGAATAGCCAAATTAACTTGGTGGTCAGCCGGTTAAAATATTAAACTACCGAAACAAAAAAAGGCACGCGCCAAAAACGCGTGCCTCTTTAATTGCCTAATGAAAATTATTCTATTCCCCAAATACCACGCTCTCCACCTTGATGCCTTTAAGAGCTCTGATTTTTTCTACCAATTCATCAATCCGATCCTTCTCCGCCTCTACGGCTAAAACGATTAATCCCGGACATTGGGAAACGCAACGTTTTTCCACGTTGACTCCCATTCGGGCATTAATCAAATGGCCGGACTCGGTTAGCAGCTCGTTTAAACCGGCCACATTAGCTTGGCGATCGGAAACGAGAATGGTAATTGAACCAAGAACTTGATTCATATGATTAATATTATATTCTTCTTAACCATTTTAAAATAAAGAAAGCAATAATTCCGCCTAAGAGCGCCGAAAATAATTGCGGCCAGGACATCATGGCGTTTACTAAAGTTTCCAGGCGTGGTTCATTTAAAAATTTCACCACTGCTTTAGCCACCACGAACAAAAAAGCGAATTTAAATAAAGCGCCGGAAACCACTGCCGGCCAATAGGGCTCATTGCCTTTTAAGCGATAATATAAATAGTTAATGGTGCTGATAAAAACTAAATTAGATAAAATTATCACCGGTACTAGCGGGGCCATTATCGGTAGTAATAACCCGCCGCTTAGAGCCATTAAACTAGGCACGAAAGCCACCAAGGCGGCTAGGCGCCAGCCGCTTAAAAACAAAACGATTATTAAAACAGCATTAACTAGTGGTCCAGTTATCCATTGATTATGAATAAAAAAAGGCGCCGCCGCGGCAGTAAATGCCAGAAGCAAAGACCAAACCCAAGTTCGGCTATCTACTTTCTCCAAAGCTAGACTGGAAGTTAAAGCCATATTATTTTCGCTTCTTATATTTAGTGTGCAACACGCTATGCCCTAATTTATTATCCTCCAGCCATTTTAGTACATCCAGAACCTCTTGATTCTTATGCGCCTGGCGAATAGATTTAAACTTATCAATCTCATACAAGGATTTAATTCTTTCTTTTCTGATTTTAGCATTAGTGGGAATCGGCTGACCGCCGCCGCCGATACATCCTCCCGGACAAGCCATGACTTCGATATAATGATATTTTTTCAAATGCGGCAAAACCTTATCTATTACCCCGATACCATTCACCACCGCTACTTTAAGTTTCTGGCCGCCAATATCAATAGTTGCTTCCCTAAACTCCTCTAAGCCCCGCACTTCTTTGAAATCAATCCGGGAATTACAAAGCTTGGCCTTTTCATCTTGGCAAACCAAAGAATAGGCCGTGCGCAGAGCCGATTCCATTACCCCGCCCGAAGAACCATAAATCACGGCCGCTCCAGAGCCTTCGTTAAATATCTTGTCGCTAGCCATCGGCTCCAGTTTGGTAAAATCAATTTTCTTTTTCTTGAGCATATAGGCCAGCTCGCGAGTGGTAATCACATAGTCCACCGGATAAAGTCCGTTGACTTTCATTTCTTCCCGTCGGCATTCAAACTTCTTAGCCGTACAAGGCATCACCGAGACCACTACAATTTTTTTTGGATCAACTTTTAACTTCTTAGCCCAATAAGTTTTAATAATTCCCCCCAAATGGATTTGCGGCGAACGAGAAGTAGTTAGATTAGGAATCAACTCCGGGTGGAAAAACTCCACGTACTTCACCCAGGCTGGACAGCAGGAAGTAATCATGGGAAGCTGAGCTTTCTTATCACTCAAACGTTTTAACAACTCCTGAGCTTCCACCATAGTTGTAACATCGGCGCTGAAATTAACATCAAAAACATTCTTGAATCCCAGTTTCTTCAATCCCGCCACAGTGCGGCCAGTAGCCAATTCGTTATAGGGTAAACCAAATTCTTCTCCCAGGGTCACTCGAACCGAAGGAGCGAATTGCGCTACCACTATCTTTTTCTTATCCGCCAAAACTTTTTCCACCTTATCCCAATCAGCCTGTTCTTGAGCCGAAGCTACCGGACAATGCAAAGCGCATTGGCCGCAATAGATACAATCAATTTTTTTGTTTTTAGTGGGTATTATTTCCTGATTAATTCCCTTGCCGTTAATTTCCAAATAATTGATATTTTGCATCTTGGAACAGGCATCCACACAATTTCGGCAATCAATACATTGGCTGCCGTCAATTTCTACGGCATTAGCGAATTTATAGGTCTTTCTTTTTGATTTACGATCATAGAAACGATTAATCTTGATATTATATCTCTTAGCCAAATCCAACAGCGCGCAATCAAACCGCAAGGTGCAATTAGAGCACTTTTCAATATGCTCGGCAAAAAGCAATTCAATATTGGAATTGCGAGAAACCTCCACGAGTGGCGAATCAGTTTGCACTTCCATCCCCTCTTGAACCACAGTGGAACAAGCGGTTTGTAATTTCCGACAGCCAGCCACCTCCACCACGCAAACCCGGCAGTTAGCCTTCACCTTGAAGTCCGGATGCTGGCACAAAGCCGGCACAAAGATATTATTATCTTTAGCCGCTTCCAAAATAGTCTGCCCGGGAGTAGCTTTAACTTTTTGGCCGTTAATTTTTAGATTAATCAATTTCGAAGCCATAATTATTTAGTCTTGCTCTTGATTTGTTTCAAATCACGATAGATAAAATAGGTATAGACCAAAAACCAAGGGGTCAATAAATAGGAAGCGATTTGAATGATAAAATTATAGGCCATTTCAGCTGTTCCCCCATCGGCCATTACTGCTCGCGGGATAGAAACGATAATACTGACAATAATCATGAATAGGCCGAAATAAATGTAGCGACCAAACACTGGCCACCAATAGCCTTTCACCAAACCTTTACTGGCCTTAATTGCCTGATATCCTCTTACCCCTTCAAAAATGAAGACGAAGAAAGACATAGAATAAAACACCCAGAATATAATACCAGGTACAATCAGCAACAAGGACCAAGCCAAAACCAACAATCCGGTTAACAGTGATAGACCCAAACCGGACCAGAAAATTTTGCGAGTAGCTTTATAGTTAGTCTTAAAATCAGCTTTCGGATCCTTGACCACTAAATACATACCAACTTGGCCGCGGAAAGCAAAATAAATAGTTAACAGCAATAAGATAGCTGAAACAACGCCACCAACAATCATTAACCAAGTCTTGCCGGCCAAGAAAGAACCGCCCATTAACAAAGTGATGACAACGGTAAAAATGATAATCGGCACCACCATGGCCAAAATCATCTTGAACATGGCTTTGAAATTAGCCTTATACCAATTAAACGAGTCCTTGAACAATTGCCAAGGCGCGGTAATCCGATAACTCAATTGAGGTCCGGATTGATTTTGTTCTTCATTCATACTTTTTTTATTTAATTAATTTTTTACGTATTTAAAATTTTGTCTAATTTGTCATTCCACACATTTTCCAAATAGCTCTTAACCGATACCGGCAAAGCGGCCCCCAAAGCGCAGAAAGAGCTTTGTTCTAAATCGCTCAATATGGCATTTAAGAACTTCTGATCTAATTCCCCCTTTTTTAGTAAATCCCAAAGGCGATAGGTGCCTTCGCGGCAAGGCGTACATTGCCCGCAAGAATTATCTTTAAAGAACTGAAACCAAGACAACATTAATTTCTTAGGATCGGTTTTGAATAAATCATAAACGGTAATGGAGCCGGCACCGGAAACTAATTTTTCTAGTTGCTGACTGTTTAAAACTTCCCCGCTGGCATCGCCTCCCACTTGGACAAAGAAGGGCTTGTTCGGCCAATTATCGCTTTCTACCAATATTCTTTTGATGGTCCACTTAGAAGGATAGACAAAAACTCCGGGATGGGGTAAAGCGCCATTTAAGGAATAGAAACGAAAATCATAATACTCGTTTTGATTCACCAAGGAAACGTTATAGAAAGTCTCCACATTATTAATCAGCGTCGGCCGACCAAACAATCCTTCTTCAGTCGGAAAAGGCGGACGCAAGCGCGGCTCTAATCTTTGGCCCTCAATTAGATTTAAAATTGTCGTTTCCTCGCCGCCGATATAGCCGGCGCCTTCCGGCTTCACAAAGAACTCCAGCTTCCCTTTCAATTTCTGGCGATTGACCGCCGCAGTTAATATTTTTTTATACTCTTGATAATATTTGGGATTGATATAAAAATAGATTTTCTCAGCTCCCAAAAACTCCCAAGCTAAACGGACTCCCTCCAGCACTCTCTCCGGATAATTCGCTAAGATAAAACCATCCTTTAAAATCCCCGGTTCACCCTCAGCGGCATTAATCACGATATAAGGCTTAACCTTCTTGGTCATTGCCGCCTCTTTCACCGCCTGCCACTTTAAAGCCGTCGGATAACAAGCTCCGCCGCGGCCGATGAGGTTTGCCTGTTTAATTTTTGCCAAAATATCAGAGGCCATAATTACAATTATTTTTTGATGAACCGATAGGCTAAATCAGCCAACCGATTGCTATAACCCCATTCGTTGTCATACCAAGCTATCACTTTCAGCAAATTTCCTCCCACCACTTTAGTCATTCCCAAATCAACTATAGCGCTATAAGGGTTGCCGATGATATCGGTGGAAACCAAAGGATCATTGCTAGCTAAGATAATATTTTTATACTGCTTTTCTTTAGCCGCTTTCACAAAAGCTTGATTAACCATATCCACGGAAACTTTTTTAGTGGTCACAAAAACGATATCGCAAAGCGAACCGACTGGAGTAGGCACCCGCACTGATAAGCCGTCAAACTTGCCTCTCAGTTCCGGAATCGCTTCAGTGGCCGAAATAGCCGCGCCAGTAGTAGTCGGTACCATATTAATGGCAGCGGCTCGGGCTCGGCGCAAATCTTTATGCGGTCCGTCCACTAAATTCTGATCAGCCGTATAAGAATGAATAGTGGTCATAATCGCTTGCTTGATGCCAAAACGGCGGCGCACCACATCAGTCACCGGAGTTAAACAATTGGTAGTGCAAGAAGCGCAAGATAATATTTTGTCGCTTTTCAACATCTTGCTGTCGTTAACACCCAGAACAATGGTTTTCACTTTGTCCTCCTTGCCTTTAGCCGGAGCCGACAAAACCACTTTCTTAGCACCAGCTTTAATATGCTGCATCAGTCCTTCCTGATTAGTGAAACGGCCAGTACATTCCAAAACTAAGTCTACTTGTAATTTTTTCCAAGGCAAAAGGCTAGGATCTTTTTCGGCTAACACCGGAATTTTCATTCCTTTAACCACTAAATGCTTAGCATCACTCGAAACAGAGTGCGGATAAACGCCATAGCAGGAATCATATTTCAAAAGTTGCGCTAAAGTTTTAGTGTCGGTTAAATCATTAATTGCCACCACTTTTAAAGCGGGGTATTTTTCTAAAATGACTTTTAAGACGGCTCGGCCAATACGGCCAAAACCATTGATTGCGATGTTCGCCATAAATAATAGAATAAATTGTTATGGCCATATTATATCATAAAAACGCCCGCTATACCAAGTCGGAAGCATAAAATAGCTCCAAACAAAAAGCCCCATTCTCTGGGGCTTTTTGTTATTATAATAATTGATTATTTCTTTTTCTTGTCGTGCCTATTTAAATCTACCTCCACGACGCTATAGCCGCTATCTTTATCCGCCTGGAATTTCACATCCACAGACTGCTTCAAGACATGATGGCCGATAACTTCGCCGCGTTTGCCGTCCACATTAACCTTAGCGCCTAGAGGCGGCATCTTCTTGGCCATTTCTTGATATCCTTCATATTCATAAGCCAAGCAACACATTAACCGGCCGCACATACCGGAGATTCTTTCGCTGCCCCGGTGAACCACTTGCTGGGTTTCGGCCATTTCCGAGGTCACAGAGGAAAAGTCTTTAATAAAACCACGGCAACAAAGATTCTGGCCGCAATGGCCGCAATCACCGTTAACCCGAGCTTCATCTCTGGCGCCGATCTGAGTTAAACGAATGCCGACATTAAAATGAATGGTGAGATCCTTAACTAATTGGCGAAAATCAACTCGCCCCTCGGCGGCAAAAGCAAAGTTAATGCGCGAACCGCCTAAAGCAAAACGAACATCTACTAATTTCATCGGCAAATTATAGCGATCAATTAAAGATTGGCAAAAATTCAGAGCCTCCTGCTTCTGTTGAGCGCTAGCAGCCTGCTCCAAATCATTGGCGCTGGCTAAACGCAAAATCGGCTTAATCTCTTCCCCGTCCTCATTCTTCTCCAGTTGAGAAAAATTAACCACTGAAGCTAAGTCGGTACCTAAGTCAGTTTCCACCACCACGGTGTCGCCCACCTTAAGCTCTAACCCTTCGTAGCTGAAGTGATATTTCTTATCCCAAGGAGCAAATTGAACTTGGACTACTTTCATAATTATAGGCTGAAGCGAACGAATTGATTAATTTTGATATTACCCAAAACCTGTTCGACGCTCTTTTTGTCGTCTTTGATATATTCCTGCTTCACTAAACAAATTTCGGCATAGAACTTAGAAAGCTTGCCTTCGCTGATTTTGTCAATCATATTTTCCGGCTTGCCTTCTTTGAGTAATTGTTCGCGATAGATTTCTTTTTCCTTGGCCACTTCTTCAGCCGGCACTTCTTCCGGCAATAAATAGCGCGGATTAGCGGCGGCTACCTGCATGGCAATGTCAGTAGCTAAAGCTCCTTGGCCGGCTTCGCTCAAAACCACCATGGCGCCGATGCGGCCACCTAAATGGCTATAAGCAGAAACGGTCGGGCCGGAAACTACAGCAAAACGCTTGATGCCTAACTTCTCGCCAATAGTGCCGCTCAAGTTATCCAATTCTTCTTGGACAGTACCGGCCCCCAAAGGCAAAGCTAAAAGAGCGGCTAAATCAGCCGGCTTCTCTTCTTTTATAATATTTAAAACTGAATCAGCAAAAGCTTGAAATTTTTCATTTAGCGCCACAAAATCGGTTTCAGCATTAACTTCTACAATGTAGCCTTCGGTTTGATCGGCGTTCACCGCCAACTTAATCACGCCTTCGCTGGTATCGCGGTCAGTCCGCTTAGCAGCTTTAGCAATACCCTTCTTGCGCAAAATCTCCACGGCGGCATTCATATCGCCGTTGGACTCAGTCAAAGCCTTTTGGCAATCAACCATGCCGGCACCAGTTTTCTCACGCAATTCTTTGATTTGTTGCATGTCCATATTTTTTAGATTAAAGAGAAAATAATTATTTTTTAGCTTGTTCCATTTCGGCTTTGGCGGCCAAAACAGTTTCTTTCACGGCATTCATGATAACCTTCACGGTCTTAGAGGAATCATCGTTAGCCGGAATCGGATAATTTGCTAAATCCGGATTAACATTGGTATCGCAGATAGCGATAATCGGGATATGTTTAGCGCGAGCTTCGGCGACAGCAGTCGCTTCTTCTTTGATGTCCCAGACGAATAATGCGTCCGGCAGCTTGGTGAGCATAACGAGTCCGCCCAACCGAGCTTCTAACTTCTTAATCTCGCGATCAAAATTCAATTGTTCTTTCTTGGTATATTTATCTAATTTGCCTGATTCTTTCTGAGAAGTTAAATCCAAATACTTTTTGATTGACTTCTTGATAACGGCAAAATTAGTAATGAATCCACCTAACCATTTGCCGGAAACATACGGCATGGCAATCTCCTGAGCAGTTTCAGCAAAAATCTTCTTAGCCTGATTTTTAGTACCCACAAATAAAATGTTCTTTTCTTCTTTCACTAACTTAGCGATATAAGCCAAAGCCTGTTCCAACTTCTCGCTGGTCTGGTTAAGGTCAATGACATAAAGACCTTTCTTGGCGGCAAAAATGAATGGTTTCATTTTCGGATGCCAACGATTAGTCCGATGGCCGAAGTGAGCTCCAGCCTTAAACAATTCTTCCACGGTTACTTTTGACATAATTTTTTCTTTTCACGCCTATTCCTCTAATTTAAGCTAAAAATAGCCTAAATCAAGAAAAATTGAGGAATATGTTGTGTAATTAGATTATAAATAGAGGCTAAAATGCCTCTGAAATATAAGAATATAGCATTTTTCGGTATCTGTCAACCATAATTAGCCGATATTCGGCCCTCGGTCATACTGCGGTTCGGCTACCATCACTCCCTGCTTCTTTTTAGGCTGAGCACCGCTCTCGGTTTCAATGGGAATGCCCAAAGCATAGGCTAAGGCGTTAGCGGTCAGCACGCCGATACGCAAGGAAGTGAAACTGCCGCCGCCATCGGCTATCTTAATCTTTTTTAAATCTTTTAATTTTAATTTAGCTTTCTTTAGCAAGCGATCAATCTCCGGCAATAATTTTTCCGACTGCAGGCGGGGTGCCGAAAACTCTCGGGAAAAAATAATTTTTCCTTGTTTGATTAAGGCCAATTTAATTTCCTCTTGATGGGCAGTGCTAATATATAAGGTCATAGATTTAACTTAATATCTTTTTTATATCTCGCAAGCTCTCCACTTTCACCAATTGTTCTCGGAGCTGGCTGGCGCCGGACAATCCCCGCATATACCAAGCCAGATGTTGGCGCATTTCTATTATCCCTCGCTTCCCTTTCTGCTTTTGTACCAGTTCGGCGTGTTTAATAGCCACGGCAAAAACTTGTTTGGCTTTTCCGGAAATATTATCTGTCTTTCCCTTTAAAGTCTTAAACAACCAGGGACGGCCTAAAGCTCCGCGGCCAATACCCACTCCAGACACTCCGGTATTTTTCAAAACCATTTTCATTCCTGACAAATCTTCAATGCCGCCGTTAGCTAAAATAATGCCGGGAAATATTTTTTTAGCCTCTTTAATCATTGCCAAGTCAATCGGTCCGGCAAACCCCTGACTCAAGCTGCGGCCGTGAATCATGACCGCGGCCACCGGCAAGTCAGAAATATTTTGCAAAAAATCCAAAGCGGAAACTTTCCCCGACTGAGTTCTAATTTTCACCGACACCGGTACGGAACTATTTTCCAAAACCGCCTCAATCACCTGGCGGGACAATTTTAAGTTAGCCATCAGTGCCGCTCCGGCTTTTTGTTTTAAAACTTTCTTCACCGGGCAACCGAAGTTAATATCAATTCCATCCGGCTTTATCTTTTGACAAACTATTTTAGCCGCTACCGCAAAATGCTCCGGATCAGAGCCGAAAAGCTGGACGACATAGGGCCGTTCTTTTTTTTCAAAACTTAATAGCTTCAAAGTCTCCTGGGAATTATAAAACAAAGCAGTGGCTGAAGCCATCTCGCTATAGACCACATTAGCGCCATACTTTCTAGCCAACAATCTAAAAGCGCTGTCGGTAAAACCGGCCAAAGGAGCCAAAGCTAAAATCGGGCGCGGTATTTTCTGCCAAAAGTTCTTCATAATTTATTTCTTCATCACTATAGAACCGGCGCTACCATCCTTAACGCTATATCCTTGGCCTTCAATTTCTTGTCTTAATTTATCCGCTCCGGCATAATCCTTATTCTCCCTGGCTCGATCCCTCTCTTGGGCTAATTTAGTAATCGCTGCCGGTATCTCAGAAATTAAATCCAAGGCCAACACTTTTTCAAAATCAATAATGGTGGCCAATTTGTCTTGGTTCGGCAAGCTGGACTTTAACATTTCACTAACCACCGCCAAGGCCTGCGGAGTATTTAGATCATCATTTAAAGCTCCTAAAAACTTTTCTTGCCACACCGAGTCAATTTCTCCTCGCTCTGTTCCTAAATCAGAAACTTGGTTACGCAAATGCTCCAAGGCATTATTAGCCGCTTCAATTATTTCCGGGGTATATTCCGCTGGCTTGCGATAGTGGACATTCAAAAGAGCCAAACGATAGGCCAACGGATCAATACCATGACTAATCACCGCGCTGTCTAAAGTCAAAAAGTTAGCTTCACTCTTAGCCATCTTTTTGCCGCCGGCAATTACCAAGAAAGCATTATGCATCCAGTAGTCAAAAAACTTTTGGGAAGTAGCCGCTTCGCTCTGGGCGATTTCATTGGTATGGTGGACGTTAATATGGTCAATGCCGCCGCAATGAATATCTAAATGTTCTCCCAATAAGCTAAGACTAATGGCGGAACATTCAATATGCCAACCCGGAAAACCGACGCCCCAAGGCGACGGCCATTCCATCTGTCTTTTCTGGCCCAAAGGAGAAAACTTCCACAGAGCAAAATCGGTGGGATTAATTTTTTCCGGATTCTTTTCCACTCGCGCCCCCTCCTTCAAATCTTCCAAAGGCAAATGACTGAGCTTATTATAGTGCTCTATTTTAGCGGTATTAAAATATAGTCCATCGCTAGTTTGATAGGTATAGCCCTTGTCCACCAATTTCTCAATTAATTTTATCTGGTCCTCAATATAGTCAGTGGCTTTAGCCCAAATAGTCGGCGGAATAATATTCAAAGCGGCAATATCTTTTTTAAACGATTGGGTATAGAATTCAGCCACCTCCCAAGCGGTTTTGCCTTCTCGGGTAGCGCCAGCCTCTATTTTATCCTCGCCAATATTACCATCGCCCACTAAATGGCCGACATCGGTAATATTCATGACGTGCTTTACCTGATAACCGTTATAATTCAAAACCCTTTTTAAAATATCTTCAAAGACATAGGCACGCAGATTGCCTAAATGAGCAAAGTTGTAGACAGTCGGACCGCAAGTATATAAACCCACCTCGTCGGTAAAACGAGGCTTAAAATCTTCTAAACTGCGGGTCAAGGTATTATATAATTTTAGAGTAGCCATATTATTCTAATCCGGCCATTTTTTTCATCTTGGCCAATGATTTTTTAAAGTGTAAAATATTGAGCTTTAAATTATTTTCCCCCATAGACTTCTTCCACTCCCGACCGATATCGGTTTTAGATAAAGCCAAGTCAGTCTGATTCTTTTTAATCTCTTCCAGTTCTAAGAGCAGAGCTTCGCGGCGGTCTTTTAAAGTATTGTAATCGCCATCAAACTCCCAATAAAGGTTCTTGAGCTGCTGCTCCAGGGACAAGACCAGTCTTTGAAAGATCTTCTTCTCCACCGGACTAGCTTCTTCTCCTTCCAAAAACGGCAAAACCTCTTCTAAATCTTTTTGAGAAAGAGCCAGATAAAAAGCCGGCACATTTTTCAAAACTCGCTTCTCCAATTTGCCATTCTTAATCACTGCTCCGTATTGGATATAGGCGCCATTTTTGGAAATAATCCGATCACTGATTTTTTCCCCCTTGTTCTCCAAAGAATGATTTTCGTTGGCGCTCATTTCATCCACGCCGCAAATCGGATTGCCGGTCTCTTCGTCAATAATCACCGTATCAATGCCATGATAATCATCAAAGCGCGAAGAGCGGACGGTGATAAAGCCGTTGCCCTGGCCGCCGGTAATTTTATGGAACAACAATATCAAAACTTTTTCAGCAATGATGCCCATTTTAGTTTCACGGTCCTTCTCCCAGGCCTCTCGGCTGAGTCCTGATTTTTCTATAAAAATATTCTCAGTATCCGAAATATATTTTTCCGCTCGGGAACGATCATAGAAATCAGGCGGATAACTGTCTAAAGCAATAGCCGCGTCATCACTTACGAAATAACCATAGCTGTCATTAATCTCTTGCGCCACTTTTTTTAATTGCTTATCCAAGCCCTGCTGGTACTCAGAAAAACCGGCCAACTTTTCAGCTTTCGGTTTCTTGGCATATTTATCAAATTGGCTTAAATCTATTTTTCCCAAAGGCTTGAATTCTTGTCCCATATAATTATTTTTTTAAATATTTTTGTCTTAAAGTTTCCGGAAATCTTTCAATGGCATAACGGAGCGTGGTGCGCGACATCTGGAGCCGCCGCGGCCAAAGGAATTTTTCCAATTCCGATTGATTAGCCTTGCCCGCCTCTCTCAGCATCCAACCCACCGCCTTATGCATCAAATCATGCGGATCGGCTAAGAATCTATCAGCCAGTTTAAACACCTCTATTAACCGGCCCTGCTTGATTAAAGGGAAGCTGGCTAAAACCGCGATTCTCCTCTCCCATAGATTCTTAGACCCGGCCAGCTTGTCTAGCTTCTGCCGCGAACGGGAGAGATAATATGCGCCAACAATTTTAGGAGCGGATAAATCCACTAAATCCCAATTGTTAATCCACTTAATATTTTGCAAGTACATTTTAACTATTGCCGCCTTCTCTTTTTCATCAGCCCGTTGATATTTCTCCACTAGAATCAACAAGGCCGCCAAACGGCATTCGTGAATTTTGTTCTGCAATATTTTTAAAACTTCCTCTAAACTCAACTCCTGATATTTCTTAGCTAAAATCCTAGTCTGCGGGACCATGATTCCCCAAAACATATCGCCGGCTCCATATTGCCCCAATCCAGTCTTAAAGAAGCGCAACAAGTTTTGGGCTTGTCCTGGATTTTGCAGTCGCTTCATTTCAGCTAGCAAGCTAGAAGAGCGGAGTTTGTCTTTTTTGACTGACGCTGTTAACGGCTTGGACATAGGCGCAATAATCGCAATCAGCTCCGGAGGCCGGAATCTGGTCTTGCATTAAACAGGCTTTAGCTTTTAATAATGTTTCATCTATCCAATTAGCATGGCCGGAATAAGGAATAATCTTAACATCAAATTCTAGCTTGGCATCAAAGGCTTGGCGATCAGTGCGGCCGTTGCAATAGACGAAATAACCGGTATCGGAAACGGCGTAACCATTTTGACGCAGTAACCATTGATAAACTTCCATTTGCCGCTTGTAACCGATTTGCCAATCGGCATCAATGTTCACCTCGCTATCTTTGCTGGTAGACTTGTAATCCACTACATAGATATTCTGTTTAGCATCCACCCAGAGATCATCCACTGCTCCGAATACCAAAAAATTAGTTTGAGGATGCAAATATTGGACGCCGTGAAAATTAGTCCGCCAGTCATTTAACTCCCGATGGCTGAAAGGTATCAAATCCAAACCATAGCTTTGCATCAGCGGATGAGTCTGATTTTTAGCGCGATGCAAATCAAATTCTTTCTTGAGCAAGGTGTCCACGGCCGAATTTAAGTTGAAAGGAAATCCCGGCGGCTGAGAAACACCCAAACGACGATCTAAATAGAAACAACGGGGACAATTCAAAAACAAGTCGATTTTAGAACGGCTGAGCTTGAAAGGCTCTTTAGATTTAGGGTCAAAGAGATTTTTACCTCTTTGCGGGTTATAGAAATTAGACATAAAACTACTTCTAATATTACTATTTAGGCCTTAAAAAAGCAAATAAACAAAAGAGCCTCTTTTATCCTGAAAAGAGGCCCAGTAAATCAAACTAATTAGCTTAAAAATCGTAAATCATGCCATACTGCGGTACCTCGGCCCGCAATTTGAATTCCCGAGATAACTTAGCTGATAACTCCAAGGCATTTTCGTCTTCCCCGTGATTTAAGAATATCCGAGACGGCTGAGGACTAACAAAGTGCTTGATATAATCAACCACCTGATTTTCATCGGCATGGGAAGAAAAAGCATTAGTCAAAGCTATCTTGGCTCGCACCCGTACCCGTTCATTCATGATACTTACCTGCTTGTCGCCGCGCAACAGCGCTCGCCCCGGAGTGCCCGGAGCTTGATAGGCCACCAAGAGCACCTGATTTCTGGGACCCTCCAAATTAAATTTCAAATGATAGGGCACGCGGCCGCCCACTCCCATACCGGAAGAAGCCAAAATAATATTCGGCGGCAAGGCTCCGTTTATCGCTTTAGACTCGGCGCTGGAAGGAGTTAATTTCAATCCCGGGAAATTAAAAAGGTCATCGCCGGAGCGGATGAGATCCAATGATTTCTGATTATAGTATTTCTCATACTGGCGATAGACAGCCAGGGCTTTAATAGCCAAAGGACTATCTAAAAATATCGGCAGTTTCGGCACTAATTTATTCTCCACCAAGTAATTAAGCTCGAATAATATCTCCTGAGTTTTTTCCAAGGCAAAAATAGGGATAATCAAATTGCCGCCCCGAGAAGCGGTTTCTAAAATAGCTTTCTGAATTTTAGCTATCCCCTCCTCTTTGTTTTCATGGACGCTGCCGGCATAGGTAGACTCGCAAATTAGAACATCAGTGCCGGAAATAAAATCAAGGTTGCGGACTATCGGCGAAGGCGAATTACCCAAATCGCCGGAGAAGACAATTTTCTTCTCAGTTCCCTCGTCGTTAATAAAAAATTGGAACATGGCCGAACCTAAAATATGGCCAGCATCATAAAGCATCACCTTTAACCCCGGAAAGATGGCGGTAGACTCATGATAAGGCAAGGTTTCAAATAACGGCATTAACCCGGCCACATCGGCTTCGGTATATAGTGGTTCACTAGCGCTCATCTCGGCTTCCCCGGCAATAATATGAGCCGCATCTAAAAGCATTAGCTCGGCTAAATCCCGGGTGGCGTCGGTAGCATAGACTTTGCCGCGGAAACCGTCCTTATACAATTTTGGCAACCGACCACAATGATCCAAATGGGCATGGGTTAAAAAAACCACATCGAGCTCTGCCGGGTTAAAATGAAAATCTTCATGATTACGCTCCAAGGCAAAACGTTCACCTTGGAATAAACCGCAGTCTATTAATATTTTATGCCCGTCCCATTCCAACAAGGAACAAGAACCGGTCACCTCGCGGCAAGCGCCGTGGAAAGATAGTTTTATCATACTCCGTCATTATACCATGAAAGAAACAAGCATGCTATAATAAAAATATGAATTTAGAAAAAGAAGCCCAACTCTTTTCCCAGGGGTACAAATTGATAGCCGGAGTAGATGAAGCCGGCCGAGGCCCCTTGGCTGGACCAGTGGTTGCTGCGGCCGTAATTTTTGATAGCCATTTTCAAATTGACTCGCCAGAATTAGAGAAGATAAAAGATTCAAAAAAATTAAGCGCCAAACAAAGAGAGCGGCTCTTCACCCTGATTAAAGAAAAAGCCGTGGCGATAAGTATCGGCACGGTCGGACACGGGACTATTGATAATATAAATATTCTCCAAGCCACCTTCCTGGCCATGGACAAAGCCGTGGCTACATTAAGTGTACAGCCGGACTATGTTCTAGTAGACGGCAAATTCACTATCCCCCAATCCGACAAAAAACAAGAAGCGGTAATTGATGGCGACGCCAAAGTATTTTCCATTGCCGCCGCTTCCATTATCGCCAAGGTCAGTCGAGACTATTTGATGGCTGAGCTCCATAAAAAATATCCGGAATATAATTTTCTTCAACATAAAGGCTACGGCACTAAATCACACCTGGAAGCCTTGCGCGAATTCGGTCCTTCGCCCATTCATCGCCGTAGTTTTGAACCACTGAAAAGCTGGTTCCCTCTTCAAAAGAAAAAATAGCATAAAAAAAGAGACCCCAGGAAAGAGTCTTTGGCATGGGAATGCAAATGGCTATATCCTGAGGTCGAAATTCTTGTGATAAAGAGTTTTTTTGTTTTTGACAACTGGGTTGAATTAGTGGGATTTTATATTTTATGACTCCGGTCAAGGAAAGGTCAAATATTTTTTAATCCCGAGGCAAAAAGATTGCCGACTTGAACCTAGTTTGATAGAAAACAACTCTCTTTATAATTTCATCTTAATATTGGTTAAACGAAAACGCTTATAGATGATAATGAAAAGCAAAAGTTGCTTTCCCTCGGCGTTTATTTTGTCTATCCGATATGAAGATTTAGAAAGTGCTATGGGTTGTAATGTACTTAAGATTATTATAGCACTTTAGGGGCAGGGCGTCAAATTTCCGGATCCCTTTTAATGAGTTCCGGGAAGAATAAAGCGGCATCCAGCTCACCCCGGTCTTTTTCCGAGGTATAAATCAGGCGGCCGGGGTCATTGGCCCAGGGATTAATTTGAGAAAAATCAAAATATTTTTCCCAGGGCAAAGACTCTCGAAAAATAGCTGGCGGATACCGGAGTGGATCTAGCCGGGCGCCAATTTTGCAGCGCAGACTGTCGTTAACATCCTCACCGACAAAGAGCAGAGCGAAACAATAACCAGCACAAAGCTCGCGCTTTAAGCTGGCCACTAATTTGCGCCCCAATTCAATGGCCGGAGCTTGATAAAGTTCCTGGTTCTGCCGGCGATTCTGATACTTCATTTCTTCACCGACGCTTTGCAGCCATTCTGCATCGCGTAAGTAATTATCAAAATACCAATCAACGACATTCGGAGGAAGATGAGGAATGTTTTTGGGTTGTTTATACCCCGACTGATGTATTAGGCGATCCATAAGTCCACCGATATCGGCAGAGTGGCTAACCACATAAGGGCTAATTAAGACAACTGATGTTTGTTCCATGATATCTGAATTTAACGATTAATTTTTAATGAACTAAAAAGGAAATTATCAAAATAATTTCCTTTTATCTTATAGCAATAATACCAATCAGTCAATACGATGATTAAGGTTGCAGGGCTTCGGCGGAATTGCCGTTAACGGCAATCACCACTTCCTTTACTTCGGGAAATTGCTTCAGGGTATTCACAATTTGTGAACGGACTGCCGCCACGCGACAAGAGCCACCCATACCAGTTTCAAAATCTGATTTAAAGTCCAAGGTGATAGTGCCGTCAACAAATTTTATCTGCGGTGGCGTTACCGTGGCATTGAGGCTAGTATAGTAGCCGGCATTTTTCTCTATCCCCGTTGGTCCGATTAATAACTCCCTAATTGCAATATCATACTTCGGCGATTTAGCAGCAATGGAGCGCTTGACCCCATAACTCAAACTACAATCAGCGGCCTCAGGGTTAAGTTTGGAGTTGCCAAAAAATACCTTAATCTCATCGCGCAATTCTTTATTCAAAGGAATAGGTTGATAATCTTCCCTGACCTGTTTTTTCTCCTGGCGCAGCCAGCAAAACATAAAAGCTAGAAGCAACAAGACTAAGACGATAACTAAAATTATTTTCTTCATATTTATAGTTTAATTTTAACTTCTTTTTCCCGGCCGCTTTCCATGTCTTTCAATTTATAAACCTTAGACCGCTGCTCGTCAGAGCCATAAATTAAGACCTGAGAAAATCCTTGCTTGTTGGCTTGTTCTAAGGCCTTGCCCACCTTCATCGGTTCCAATCCCAAAACTACGGCCATTCCATCCTTCCGCAGACGAGCCGCAATCTTTCTTAAATCCGGAGCCAAGGCGGGATCCAGGAGCGGAGCTAAACAAATATTTTTTTGCGGACAAAATGACGGCAGAAGTCCCCAGCTTTCCAAAAAGAGTTTAGTGGTCTCATCGCCAGGAGCAAAACCGACAGCCGGGAAGCTTTGGCCGCCGAAGAGTTCGGCTAAACCATTATAGCGACCGCCGCCGAACATAGCGCGGTTGTTGTCAGTATGATTATCAAACACTTCAAAGACTAAGCCGTCATAATAATCAAAGCCGCGAATAACGCTCGGACTGAAAACGACATAAGAGCCATAACCCAAATCATTTAAAATCGCCATGACTTCTGCCAATTCTTTCAATCCCGGATTTTCTTTCAATCCTGGTAGGCGTTCAGCCGCCTCTTCCACCGAAGTAGCGGTCATAAATTTGACGATAATATCAATTGCTTCATTATTTAATCCTAATTTAGTCAGAGAGAGCATGAAATCATTAGCCGAAAGTTTAAGATATTTATCCAACACTCTCACCACGCCCAATTTGTCCTTGTCCTTCACCTTCACTAAATCCAAAAGTCCGTCAATTAAATGGCGATTATTCAATCGCAACTCAAAAGAACGCGGCGGCGGGTTAAAAGCCAGAACTAGATCTAAAGATAGGCACAATATTTCAATATCAGCATTTAAACTATCACTGCCGAACAAATCGCAATTCAATTGCCAAAACTCTCGGTTGCGTCCGCGTTGCGGCCGTTCATTGCGGAAAAAATTAGCAATAGAAAATAATCTAATAGGTTTAGGCCAAGCGTCATAACTGCGCGACACCATCCTGGTAACACTGGGGGTCATCTCCGGACGCAAGGCTAGCTCACGGCCACCCTGATCCACAAAAACCATTAATTCTTTTTGTCCCACATCTTCACCGCTTTTGGCGCGATAGATGTCAGCCGACTCTAAGGCTGGCGTGAGATACTCGGAAAAACCATAGCGCAAGCAAACCTGGCGCCAAGTAGAAAAAATATATTGCCGCGCCGCAAATTCCTGAGGCAGCCAATCATTAGCCCCTTTCACCGGTTGATTAGAGAGTATTTTTTTAGCCATAAAATTAGTTAATTTTGATATTTTCATTATACCCCATTCTCCGTCTAAACTCAACTCAAAAGCCCCCAAAAATGAACATTTTTGACACTTCCTGTCAACCTATTGACAAGTTTAGACAAATGTGATATTATAAAGATATTAATCCTATTGTTGAACTTTAAAATCAGAAAAATGAAAACTATTAAGATGTGTATTCCGACCGCCAGTGTAATCGTACTTTTCGCAGGATTATTGCTTTTCGCAATCTGGTCCACCGGCTGCTCTTCTGCGGTGTATAGTGGTAATTGTGGAGCTTATTCCCACAAAACCACGAACCACGGAAAGAAAAGCTGCCCCTACACCAGCCGAAATCACGACACCGGCACTGCCCTGTATTCTCGTAGGTAACCGAACCGAAAACAAAGGATACCAAGCCAGCCCCCTAAAGGCTGGTTTCTTTTTTGCTTTAACCAGCAAAATATGGTATAATTTAAGTACTCACCTAAGTCAAACCAAATAAACTAAACGATGAAAAAAACCTTTTTAGGCGTCACCTTGGCTGTCTCTGTAATTGTTGGTCTGACTTTTAGTTCTTGTACCCCAACCGAGCCTCTTTTTAATATTCTAAAATTAAATCACTAATTTGCTTTGCAATCTTTCTTTGGCTAAATTCTGAGCCTCCAACAAACTATCAAAAGTGCCGGCGTCAATCCAGGCCCCGGAAACCATGGCTACCTCCAATTCCCCTTTATCCAAATACCAGCGATTCAAATCGGTAATCTCCAATTCGCCGCGGCTGGAAGGTTTTAAATTCTTAGCCACCTCCACTACCTGGCGATCATAGACATAAAGTCCGGTGACGCAATAATTGGATTTAGGGCTAGTCGGTTTTTCTTCAATGGAAATCGCTTTTTGCTGACCGTCAAACTCCACCACCCCGAAACGTTCCGGGTCCTTAACCTCCTTGGCAAAAATCTTCGCCCCGCCTTTAAAGTTTTTTATATCCTCGGAAAAGTCATCTTCAAAAATATTATCTCCCAAAATCATGCAGACCGAATCCTCGTCAATGAATTTCTCACCGATGATAAAAGCCTGAGCTAGGCCCTCCGGTTTATCTTGGATTTCATAAGTAAACTTCACCCCGAATTCTTTGCCGCTGCCTAAGAGATTCAAATAGTCGCCGGCTCGTTCCGGAGAAATAATAATTAAAATCTCTTTAATCCCTGCTTTAATCAAAGTGTTAAGAGGATAATAAATCATCGGCCGATTATAGACCGGGAGCAATTGCTTGGAAGTCACTTTAGTACAAGGACGCAAACGAGTGGCGCTGCCACCGGAGAGAATGATACCTTTCATATATTTAACGATTTAATAATAAATATTCTTTTAGGGCTTCGCTGTAATGGCGGAGCTGAGCAACTTTAGTGTTAAGTAAAACCGAAGCTTTCGGCCGAGCCGCTAATCGCTTCAAATCTTCCGGGCGCACCGGGGTTATCGGCACTTCCCTGTTCAATAGTTTAAAAAGAGTTTTGGCTCCTTGCAACCAAGTGGCTGGACCAGAATTAACTAAATGATATATTCCAAACGGTAGCTGACCAGTGAATAGCCGCCAGCTAGCTACAGCCAAATCAGGGGTATAAGTAAAACAACTTAGCTCCCCATCCACCACCTTTAACTCCGGTTGTTCATCGGCCAAGCGGCGCATGATAGCAAAGAAACTGGGCTTAGCCATCTCGCTCTTGCCTTGAGGCCCAAAAAGTTTGGAGGTTCTAATGAGATAATATTTTAATCCCAAGGCCTCCCGAGCTAAAAGTTCTTTTTCGCCTAATAATTTGGAGCGACCATAATTGTTAATCGGATCAGGGGTAGTCTCCTCGCCATATCCTTCTTTATTTTCTCCGGAAAAAACATAATCGGTGGAATAATGAAAAAAGACTGCTTGATTCTTGAGGGCCCATTCAGCCAATACTCCCACTAATTCACCATTCAATCTCTGCGCCAGCGCATAGTCGTCTTCTTCACATTTATCCACGGTATTATAGGCCACGGTATTAATCACCACTTCCGGATGCAAATCATTCAGTTTAATCAGCAGTTGAGGAAAGTCCAACATATCCAAGCTATCCCTATCCCAGCCGGTTAATTCCACTCCTAAATCCGAAATCAACAGCTTCTCCCATTGGCTGCCTAAGTTGCCCCGATTGCCTAAAACTAAAACTTTCATAATTATTTCTTTAGAGGCCGCCACCAACCTTCATTCTCCTGGTACCATTTAATCGTCTCGCGTAATCCGGTGGCAAAATTAATTTGAGGAGAAAAGCCTAATTCTTTTTGGGCCTTGGAAAAATCAATGGCATAACGGAAATCATGACCCAAGCGATCCGGAACATACTCAATCATCTGCTCGTCATAGCCCAACTCAGCTAATATTTGTTTGGTAATTTCTAAGTTGCTCAATTCGCTGTTTCCTCCCAGGCAATAGGTCTCGCCGATTCTGCCTTTTTGCAATATCAAATCAATCCCCCGATTATGATCATCAACATGGATCCAATCGCGAATATTTTTTCCTTGGCCATAGACTGGAACTTTCTTCTGATCCAAAAGATTGGTGATAAACAACGGTATTAATTTTTCCGGATATTGGCGCGGACCATAATTATTAGAACAATTAGAAATAGTAATCGGCAAACCGTGAGTATGATAATAAGCTCGAACTAAATGATCGGAAGCGGCTTTAGAAGCGCTATAAGGCGAACGCGGCGAATAAGGAGTCTCTTCGTTGAACTTCGGATCAGTATCAGACAATGCTCCGAAAACTTCATCGGTGGAGATATGATGGAAGCGAGTATTATTTTTTCTGGCCGCTTCTAATAAGACCTGAGTACCTAAAACGTTAGTCTTGATAAACTCAGCGCTGGACAATATAGATCGGTCCACATGACTCTCGGCCGCAAAATGAACGATGATATCTACCTGGGCCACTATTTTTTCCACTAATTCACTATCGGTAATATCTCCGAGAACAAATTGATAACGAGGATTATTTTCTAAACCCGCCAAATTAGCTAAATTGCCGGCATAGGTTAATTTGTCCAAATTAATAATCTCATCAGCCGGATGCTGAGTTAGCCAATAGTGAATAAAGTTGGAACCGATAAAACCGGCGCCGCCGGTAATTAATAATTTTGCCATATGAGGGTATTATATAATATTTTAAATATAATACCAACTTGACAATATTAAAAAATAATATTAAGCTGGACAGTCCGCTTAAACCGTACATTAATTAAACTATTAATCATGAATGCAGAAATCGTAAGAAAAGCGCTGGAGTTGGTGACTCCGGCTATTGAAAATCTTCTGGCCACTATCGCCAAAAGAAACACTGTCCACGTTATCATCATGGACGCCACCAAAAAACCCTGGGAAGCGAAATTCGAAGACGCCGTTCTGGCAGAAAAAACTTTCGGCGACCGAAACACCTGGGAACGAAAATATGATGAAGTTGCCAGAGGCAAAGCCAAACAAGGCTGGCGAATTGGCGACAGCAATTTCGCGCTTCAGGAATTAGGACCGGCCGGCATCAGACCCGGCGAAGTGCTCTATGTCGGGGGCTTCAACTACCAGGGCCAATTAGTCTTCTGTTCCGGAGTGGAATCCTATTTCGACACCCTGATCTCGGGCTGGATTGCTTTGGCTATCCAACAGTTAAGCCGCCATGAGTTGGAAAGGATCAAAAGCCTGCCCGGATTTGACGGATTCATGAAGTAGCCTAAAAACAAAGAAAATAATAAAAAGCTGGGAAACCGGCTTTTTTAAATATCAAAATTGCCCTCTTTAGCCCTTGATTAAATTAATAAGTTATGATAAAGTGCCTAACAGGTTTAAAAAATGCTAAAAATAACAATATTTAACCAATATGAAGAAAAGCATCCATCCTAAATACAACGCCAAAATCAAGGCCAGCTGCGCTTGCGGTCATAGCTTTGAAACCGGCTCCACTGAAGCGGAAATCAAAACTGATATCTGCGCTAATTGCCATCCTTTCTATACCGGCAAACAAAAATTGTTGGATACTGCCCGCCGCGCTGAAAAGTTCCACGCCAAGGTAGCTAAACAGAAGGAAGTCTCTAAGGAGCGGGCCACCAAGAAGGTAAAAAGAGCCGCTAAGGCCATCAAGAAAGCCGCTAAGTAACTACTCAATTGGCCTCTCTACAATTGTAGTTTAACGTGTTAAACTATAGTTATCGGGAGGCCAATTTTTATTACCCAAATATGTACGAAGATATTCAAGCCAAATTTAAAGAATTGGAGAGCCAGCTATCTAATCCATCGGTAATGGATAATCTCGCTGAATATACCAAGCTTTCCAAGGAACACTCTAATCTCAAATTAGCTTCTGAGCTGATTTTAGAATTGACTAAACAAGAAAAGCAATTGGCGGATAATGAAGAAATGGTCAACACCGAAAAAGATCCGGAATTGAGAAAAATAGCTGGTGATGAATTAGAATCAATCAAAGGCAAGATTGCGGAATTGAGAGAAAAAATTGAAGAAGAAATTCACCCCGCTAACCCCAACGACAAAAAGGATGCAATCGTTGAAATCAGAGGCGGCGCCGGCGGCGACGAATCCGCTTTGTTTACCGCTGACCTTTTCCGGATGTATACCCGCTATGCTGAAAGCCGCGGCTGGAAAATTGATATTTTAAACTCCAGTCCGATAGGCATCGGCGGCTACAAAGAAATTATCTTCGAGGTCAAAGGCCAGGGTGCCTATGGCCAATTAAAGTATGAAGCTGGCACCCATCGCGTTCAACGCGTGCCGGACACCGAAAAACAAGGCCGTATCCATACCTCAACTTCCACGGTAGTGGTACTGCCCAAAGCCGAAGAAGTTGATTTAGAAATTAAGCCTAATGAAATTCGATTGGACACCTTCTGTTCTTCCGGCCCCGGCGGTCAAAGCGTCAACACTACCTATTCCGCAGTCCGCGTCCTCCATATTCCCACTGGACTCATTGTCAGCTGCCAAGACGAAAGATCCCAACAACAGAATCGGGAGAAAGCTATGCAAATATTACGCTCTCGCCTTTTAGCCCGAGCCGAAGAAGAACGCTTGGCTAAAGAATCGCAAGAAAGAAAAGGCCAAGTGGGTGCCGGCGACAGAAGCGACAAAATCAGAACCTATAATTTTCCTCAGGACCGCGTTACCGATCATCGCATCAATACCTCCTGGCATAGTATCGCCAATATCATGGATGGCCAAATTGATGATATTATCACCGCCCTCAAAAAACAGTTGTAATTAAAAAGCCCCGATCTACGGACCAGGGCTCACTTTTTTTCTGACACTGGAGGGCATCAGCGAGTAATCATTTAAAAAGATAAAATAAACATGATTGCCCGCGATATTCTCCAAGCGACGGAATTGGCGCCTCAAGGCAATAGGAAACTCGGAATATAAACAATAAATCCGAATGCATTCCAAGGGCTCCAATCGCCAAATTTTCTTTTTTCCCTCTGGAGCTAAAATTAGCTTCTTGGGAATAGAAGGCGAATTAAATAAAACGATATCATCGGCCTGCAGTTTCCCGCTAGCCAACGCCTCATTTAAAAAATTCACCACTATCGGCTCAACATGATTATAACTGGCTAAAAAGCCAAGGAATTCAATGTGAATTATGCCTTTTGTTTTCATTGTGCAATAATTTAACGTACGGGTTTAGACGGTGAGCTATCCCCTGATTATACACCCCTTTATGAAACTAGGTCAATTACTCCTCTTCGCCTATCAAAAACTGAATAAAAGCAACATCAAGAACTATCAATTGGATGCCCAATATCTTTTGGCCAAGGTAATAAACCAAGACCGATCCTTTGTTATTACTCACGAGGAAAAAGAACTAACCAAGCTTCAAACAAAAAAATATCGCGCTTTAATCGCGCAAAGAGCCAAGCACTATCCCCTAGCCTACATCTTGGGCGAGCAAGAATTTTTTGGTTTAAAATTTAAAGTTGACTCTCGGGTTCTAATTCCCCGGCCGGAGACAGAAATGATTGTGGAAAAAATAATTGCCGCGGCTCAACACAGTCAAACCAAAACCGCTCTAATTGATGTCGGCTGCGGCAGCGGCGCCATTATCATTGCCGCGGCTAAAAATATCACCGCCCCAAACATAAAATATTATGGCCTGGATATTTCCGCTCCGGCCTTAACCGTTGCCAAAAAAAATGCCCGCTTAAATCAAGTGGCGGATAAGATAAATTTTTTGCCAAGCGATCTGCTTGCCAAGTTAAATCAAGAACTAATTAAATATCCCCGGCTGATTATCGCCGCCAATCTTCCCTATCTAACCTTAAAACAAATTAAATCAGAGCCGTCCATTAAACACGAACCGCGCTTAGCACAGCTCTCCGGTCTCGACGGCTTAGACCACTATCGTCGCCTATGCCAAGAACTGTCTCTCCGATCAAACTCCGAAATTGATTTGATTATCGAAATAGACCCCTCACAAAAAAAAGCCGTTGAGGCTTTAGCCAAGAACTATTGGCCTCGAGCCAAAATTAATATTACCGCCGATCAGAACTCCTGCCCCCGCACCGTGGAAATAATTATCAACAATTAATAACAAAACACCTCCCTAACGGGAGGTGTTTTTAGAAACAATTTAAAAGGTAATTATTTAGCACCTTCAGCCTTTTTATCTTCCGGCTTCTTTTCTTCAGTAGCGGCCACTGGAGCAGCTACCGGAGCCACTTCTTCCTTTTCCGGTTCCACCACCATAGCGACAGACTCGTCTAGGTCCACCAAGACTTTCAAGGTCTTCGGGATATTAAGGTCAGAAACCTTAATACCATGATGTAATTCGGTAATGGCGGAGATATCAACATCAATGTGATTAATCAAGTCATTCGGCAAACACTCCACTTCAATGGCGTCAAAACTCTTGACCAACATACCGCCCAATTCTTTGATAGCTTTGGATTCGCCAAAAAAATGCAAAGGGATTTCGGTGGTAATTTTCTTAGACATATCTACCTCATAAAAATCAACGTGGCGTAAAAAGCTTTTTAAAGGATGGCGCTGGGTTTCTTTGACCAATACCTTCACTGAAGGTTCGCCTTCAATTACTAATTCAATTAAGCTGGATTCACCGGCAGCAGTAAAAGCTTTTTCCAATTCCATTCTTTTCACCACTAAGCTGCGGTTTTTAGTGCTCGGACCATAAATAACAGCCATCACATCATCAGGACTGATAACGGTCTGCTCATCGCGCAATTTGGCATTCAATTTGATTTCCATAGGATTAGAGTTAAGATCTAGATTTAATAATAATATTCTGGATAATACCCACCAGCATTAAGCTGGCTAAAATAGAACTGCCGCCATAACTAATAAACGGCAGGGCAATACCCACTACCGGCAGAAGGCCGATGTTCATACCAATATTAATAAACATTTCGACAAAAATCAAGCCCATACCGCCTAAAACCACAAAAATAGCGAAATCATCGTTGATTTTCTCCAAAACTCGTATAGAACGGAAGAAAAAAACACTATAAAAAGAGAAAATCAAGACAATCCCCAGAAACCCCAATTCTTCGGCCACCACGGCAAAAATGAAATCAGTATGGGATTCCGGCAAAAATTTAAGTTGAGACTGAGAACCAAACCCCACCCCCCGGCCGGTGATGCCGCCGGAACCGACGGCAATAATAGCTTGGTTGATATTATAGCCCTGATTCAAGGAGTTATAGGAAGGGTTTAAAAAGGTTAAAATACGTTCTTTTTGATAGTCCTGAAAGAAGAACAGCCAGGCGCTGCTAAAAATGACCGCCGCTACCAGCAAAATGGCGATAAAGTAACGACGATGGAATCCAGTCACTATCAACATGAAGACCCAAATAAAAGATAGAATTAAGGCCGAGCCAAAATCCGGCTGAGCTAAAACCAAAGCGACCAAAATCATCGTCGCTGCCCCAGAGAGCAGAAAATATTTTAAAGGCCGCGATTTAAAGGCCGGATTAGCGAACAATCTGGCTAAAAAAATAATTAAAATTATCTTCACTAGTTCCACGGGCTGGATACCAAAACCAAAAATAGAAAACCAACCCTTGGTGCCGTTGATGGATTGGCCCAAAACTAAAACCGCTAATAGCAGAAAGATGCCGAAAAAATAAAGATAGCGATAAAGACTTTTCAAAAATCTGAAATCAACAAAAGAAAAACCAACCAAAATGCCGGAGCCTAAAATAACAAAAAATAGCTGCTTGCGGAAATCGGTAAAATTGCCCTGCCCCTGGCCCATAGCGATACTATAAATTTCAATCAAGCCGAAACAAACCAATAATAAAATCGCTGCCAGAAGCAGCCAATCAAAATTCTTAAAATGGTTCCGCCACAGTTCTCTCATATTTTAATAGCGAATATAGATATCACTTTGTAAGATATTCAAACTTGGGTAAACCTCCACCCGACTCACCGTAGGCAAGGAATTAGGCCAAACAATCTTGATGTTCCGTGATTCGCCGGAAGCGAAATTATTCAAGCCATAGAGATTAACCCCCACCGGCAGATTACCGGAAAAAACCACAATATTCAAGGGGACATCAAAATAACCGTAAGAAGTGTTATTGGCAATGGTAAACTCCACTGTATCTAAATCTAGCTTCTCGGAAATAGTTGTCTGTTTGGCGCTTTTGAAAGTAGCGTTGGTAATACTAAAATTCAGATGGTTCTTTACAAACTCCGGCCAATTAGGATAATCATGAGCGTCAATTCTCTGCCACCCTTGCTCTTTCAATTTCAAAGCTACGCTTCCCGGATAGCCTTTTAATTCTTGGTTGAGAATAGAAAAATATTTAGTTTCCGAAGGCAAAATAAAACCACTTTGACAGGCCAATTCTTCTTCGCCGGAATAAATACAATATTGAAAATCGGAATAGAAATCTTTGTTAGGATTGACTATCTGGGTCAAAAAATCATATTTGCCATCGTGAGAGAAGGTTTGAACGCCGCCTAACTGCAAGGGAGTGGAATTATTTCTCAATTTTTGAATATCGGCAATCGCCTGATCAGTAGCCAATTGTTCAATAGCCGCCCGTTCCTTCTTGCCACCAAAAAAGAAATAATCTACATAACTATAAATGGAATATCCGTAAAAAACGGCCGACAAAGCTAAGAGGACAACTATCAAGATAATAATAAAAGTCCGGCGATGACTGACTATCCACAAGCCAAAATTAAGCCGGCCCAAAGAAATACCTTCCCGGTCCTTGAACTCGTTCAAATCAATAGAGCGATTTAATTGATTCCCATTTTTCATAAGTATGCTATAATTATAGCATAAACTAATTAATTTCAAAATATGGAAATCCCCTTGGATGTACCCAGCCGCCAAAGACGGCATTATAAAAAAAACTATAAATTAGCCACCCAGAACAGCGGCCGCCTCTTCCTTTTCGCCGGCGACCAAAAAGTGGAGCATTTAAATCAGGATTTCGTCGGCAAAAACATCTCGGCCGAAGATCAAAACCCGGAACATCTTTTTAAGATAGCCAAAGAGGCTAAGGTCGGCGTCTTTGCCGCCCAATGGGGGCTCATCAGCCAATACGGAAAAAAATACCGCTCAGTTCCCTATTTAGTCAAACTTAACTCCCGCACCAATCTCATGCCGACCAAAGCTCAAGATCCGATTAGCTTAGCCTGGACCAGCGTTTCTGATGTCATCAAATACAAAAAAGAAACCGGGTTAAAAATAGTCGGTGTCGGCTATACCGTCTATATCGGCGGCGAACGAGAAAGCGAAATTCTTCAAGAGGCCGCCCAAATAGTTCAAGAAGCTCATGAAGCCGGATTAATAACCGTTATCTGGATGTACCCGCGAGGAAAAAATATCAAAAACGAAGAAGATATTAATCTGATAGCCGGCGGCGCCGGAGTGGCGCTGTGCTTAGGGTCCGATTTTGTTAAAGTAAAATACCCTTATACCGGCAAAATTGAAACCGCCAAAGAATTCTTGAAGGTGACCCAAGCAGCCGGAAAGACTAAAGTTATTTGCGCCGGTGGCAGTAAACTTTCTCCCGCAGAACTGCTTAAAAACATGTCCTATCAACTCCATATCTCTCAAACCGGAGGCACTGCCATTGGCCGCAATCTCCATCAATATCCTCTGGCTACGGCCGTTCAAATCGCTAAAGCCATCAAAGCGCTAGTTATCAAGAATAAAGACCTCAAAACAGCTAAAGCTATCCTGGGAAATATCAAATAACCACCCATAAAATACCGGATTATCCCGGTATTTTTGTAATTGACAAAAACCGCCTTTAACGATAAGATTAAACGAACCAAATTGAATCGAACTTTAAAACATAAGCCATGAAAAATCTTAAGAAAATTATTCTGGTGGAATCCAATCCGGACATTCGCCAAATCTGGATGAAACTTATTGTTGATTATTTCTTCCCCGGTCAAAATAGAGACCTGGAAATTTTGCCGGCCGATAATTTAGCCACGGCCAGGACTGAAATCAAAAAAAAGAAATTTCACGCCCTGATTATCGGGCAAATTCCTCTGGAAGAAAAAGTGGAAAGATTCATTGAAATGAATCCTGATTTCTGGCCCCGGTTAATAATCTGTGGCGATCAAAAAATCACCAATCTCTGCGACATCTACGGAATCGCCGCCTTGCCGCAAGGAAGAGTAATCCAATTAGCCGATGATTTGGAGGTTTGTAAAAAAACTATTCAAAATCTCAAAGGACAGGGATAATTCCCTGCCCTCAAAGAAAAGCGTTGGTTATAGACAAAACTATAACTGACGCTTTTTTATTTTATCTACCAATTCTGCAATCAAATCAGGAGCCGCTAATTTACGATTCTCCTTTTCCCCTCTCAGGCGCACGGCTAAAACACCAGAGCTCATTTCTTCATCGCCAATAACTACGACATAAGGAATCTTTTCGGCGCTTGCTTTTCTAATCTTATTACCCACCGTCTCATTATTGCTATCCACTTCCACTCGAATTTTCTCCGCTTCTAAAGACCTGGCTAAATCATTAGCAAAGGCGATGTGTCCCTCGCCGATAGTAATTATTTTGACCTGTAAAGGAGATAGCCACAAAGGCATTGCTCCGGCGAAGTGTTCAATAATTACGCCCATAAAACGCTCAATAGAGCCCAATAAAGCCCGATGCACCACTACCGGCGTCTTAGCGCCGCCATCGGCATCGTCATAGGTCAAACCGAAACGCTGCGGCATTTGATAATCCAATTGGATAGTAGCCAATTGCCAGAGACGGCCCAAAGCGTCTTTAACCTGGACATCAATTTTAGGTCCATAAAAAGCACCGTCGCCTTCATTGATGATATAATTCAAACCGGAATTATTTAAAGCTTCCTTCAAATAGTTTTCGGCCAAATCCCAGTCCGCTTTATCCCCCAAAAACTTTTCCGGACGAGTGGAAAGATAGACGGCGTCAATTTGCAAATTAAAAACTTGATAAATATTCTTGATCTTCTGTAATAGATCAGCGATCTCGGCCCCAATTTGGCTAGGCTGCAAGAAGATATGAGAATCATCCTGACTCAAAGACCGTACTCGAGTCAAACCATGCAAAGTACCGCTTTTTTCATTGCGGTATAAAGTGGTGGTTTCAGCCAAGCGCAAAGGCAGTTCTTTATAGGAATGAATCTTGTTCTTAAAAACCAACATATGAGCCGGGCAGTTCATCGGCTTGATACCAAAATCAACATTATCCTCATGATGATGCAAGCAGAACATATCTTCTTGGTAGTGTTCCCAGTGTCCGGAAACCTTCCAAAGGTCGGCATTTAAAATCTGTGGCGTTCTCACCTCGTTATATCCCGGGCCATAGGAATATTCGCGGATAAACTCAGTCAGCTCTTTAATCATCACCATGCCCTTGGGCAAGAAAAACGGCATTCCCGGAGCATATTCATGGAGCATAAACAATTCCAGCTCTTTGCCCAGTTTGCGATGATCTCTTTTTTCCGCTTCGCTTATCATATTCAAATATTCGTCCAATTCTGTCTTGTCAGCAAAAGCCAAACCATAGATTCTGGTCAACATCTTGTTTTTCTCATCACCGCGCCAATAAGCGCCGGCTAATTTATGCAGCTTAAAACTTTTAGCATCTAATTCCTTGGTGTTAGCCACATGAGGGCCGCGGCATAAATCGATAAAATTTCCGACCTGATAAAAGCTAACTTTAGTTTCGCCCTGTTTCTTCAAATCAGAAATCAACTCTTCTTTGTAGGTATCGCCGGCCTGCCGAGCGGCGGCAATTGCCGTATCAATATCAGATTCAGTGCGAACAAAATCTAATCCTTGAGCCACTAATCCCCGCATCTTTTTTTCGACATTGGCGAATTCGGTATCGCTAAACTTATGATCCCCGAAGTCAATATCATAATAGAAGCCATTATCAATAGCCGGGCCGATAGCCAATTTAGCTTCCGGGTAAAGTTCCCGAATAGCGGCCGCTAAAATATGCGCCCAAGAATGACGCTTTAATTCTAAATCATTGTTAGCCATATTATTTTAAATTAGTTAATAAATAAAAAAAATCTCGTGCCAATAACTTAAAGCTTTAAGTTACTAGAACGAGATTTCCTCGCGGTTCCATCTAGTTTCCCTGAAAATAGGGCGCTTAATTCTAACCTCTTCTTAGTTTCTTGAAACAAGAAAATATTCCGCCGGGAATATCCCTGGTTGGTGGCCAAGGCAATCGAAGTTATGATTGATTGTATTATAGCAAAACTAATCTGAGGCTACAAGGCTAAATTGGCAAATAATCCTTTGACAATAGCATATATGCCCCAAACTAATAGTAAACTAAGGGATAATCCTAAAAATGATTTCATAGTGTGATTTAGTAAAATATGCCTTATATAATCACATTAATTAAATCTTGTCAATAGTCTAAATTAAGCCTCCTTGCCGGCCAGTTGTCCACAGGCCGCCGCTATCCTATCCCCCAACCGGAAACGGCAGGTAACCACAACGCCGCCGGTCTCTAGAATTTTTTTAAACTCCTCCATTTGCCGGGTGGAACTGGGTCGAAATTTGCCGGTTTGATTATATTTAATCAAATTAACAAACACCAAGGGCCGCTGCATCAATTGAGCTAAAGCTTTAGCGTCTTCCACACCGTCGTTAACACCGCTCATCAAAATATATTCAAACATCACCCGTCTTTTGGTCTTGAGAATATAATCATCCACGGCTTTTAGAATCTGGTCCAGGGGATATTTTTCATTAGCCGGAATCAATTTAGAGCGCTTGTGATCACTAGCGGCGTGTAAAGAGATAGCTAAATTGAGCTGGCGTTTCTCCTTGGCTAATTGCTTGATGCCGGGAATAATGCCTACCGTAGAAATAGAAATCTGGCGAGCGCCAATATTGAAAAAATCAGGGTCATTTAAAATATCCACTGCTTTCATAACCGCGTCGTAGTTTAAAAATGGTTCACCCATGCCCATAAAAACGATATTGCTAATCTTTTCGCCCTTAGTCTTCAATTGCCGCGCCCAAAACAAAGCTTGAATAATAATTTCGCTATAGCTTAAATTGCGCTTGAATCCCATGGAACCGGTGGCGCAAAAACGGCAGCCCAAAGGACAACCGACTTGTGAAGACAAACAAACCGTCCGGCGTCCATCAGAGTGCGACATCAACACGGTTTCAATCTTATTGCCGTCGGCCAGCTTAATTAAAGCTTTCTGGGCGTGCCGATCAGCCGTGGCGGATATTTTAGCGGCAATCTCTAAAGGAAACTCAGCCGCTAATTTTAATCGCCAATCTTTAGAGAAATTAGTCGCCTCTTCCCAAGAGGAAATAAACTCATGAAAAACAGCCCGCCGAGCTTGCGCGCGGCGGTATTTAGGCTCAGCTATTAAAATTTTATCTAGTAAACTTAAATCCATAGAGTTAAGCGACATTGCTTAATTTATCATAATACTCATTAGCCCAATTATTCTTGACGCCATTAATCAAATCATTATCCAATTCCAAGCCTTTCACTTTAGCTTCTTTCAGTTTCCGACTTAAAACTTCATAAAAATCTTCACCGGTAGCTAAAGCTTCAGTGGTAATTTCATCTTTCAAAGCGCTGAGATATTTATCAACAAAAAACTTAGAAGTCGGGCCGGATAAATCTGGCTCTTGGCTCTGCCAAGATAACAATTTTTCTAAAGCCAAATAATTCAAACGGGAGACGTCGGGCGGAAAGCTTAGCTTTCCCTTCAAACTATCTTTGGCTTTGAATAATAAATCGCTCCAAGCCTCTTCTGTAAAGATAGCATGCTTAGCGCGAACATCTTTAAACTTGCCCAAAACCATGGTCGATAAAGCTTCGGCCTCTTTTTCGTAAACCTTATTAATATAATCAAAACTGTTTTCCATCCTTTCTTTCATATCTTTATTTAACCTCCACCTTGATTCTATCTACCAAACAAGGTGAACGCTTGATAAACCCTGGATTAAAATATAATTCAAAACCGTCAATTTCTTTCACGCCGCGCAAATAATTCTCCACTTGCCCCTGAGACAGATTAACTAATTTCCGGCGATCAATGATATTACTCTTAGCCGAAGTCAATTGACTGGAATAATCTACCTTCACTGAAGCTATGCCGTCCTGAGAATTATAGCCGCTAAAAGAGTACTTAAAGCCGGTTTCATCAATCTGATTGATAGTTTTCTCCGGAGATAAGTTCTTTTTGAGCTGAGCTTGAACGATAGCCACGATATCCTGACGGTTGAAAGAAATTACATTAACCGTATTTTTGCCTTTAAGAATGAAAGTATCGCGCTGTTCGCCCAACTTGGCATCCACTAATTCCACTTTCAAGGAAGACAAATTGGAGTCATAGGCGGCCTGATCATAGTTTTCAGCCGGTCCGTTGTTTTTCTCTACCTGCTCTACTAAAGCCTTGTTAATCTCCTGGCTGGCTTTGTCCACATCAGCCTGGCTGATATACTTTTGAACTTTAGTGTCATAAGAAAAAGCCTCTTGGCTCTCGGCGTAGATCAGACTCTGTAAATTAGCACGTAGCCCGGGAATAGTAAAGCGAGTCGGCGCAATCGCCATATCTTCGCCCGGTTTATCGGCATAAACTTCAACCTTAGCCTGAGAATTGGCGGCTACTATCACATTCTTCTTTAAGCGAAATAGCTTATTATCCGCGCTGAGCAATCTAGTGGTAGCTACCAAAGTTTGACTTTGGGTATAGTTGTTATAAACCGTCACTTGACCGGCCACGGCGGCTGTTTCCGGTTTTTCACCGGTAGCCGGGAATTCAGCCTGCCCCTCCACCACTACCGGCAAAATCTGGCCGGCGACAGCTTTTTCAGTCTCGGCGGGCAAGGTACCTAGAGTATAGACATCAACCACCACGGAATCACTGACTACTTCCCGACTCGGATGAACCACGATAGTCATTCTCACTAGAGTAAAATAAAGAACCACTAAAACTAAAATGACAGTCAGGATCAAAAAACGTCTGGCCATCCGACGATACATTCCAAATGATCTGGTCTTGATATTGATCTCCTCAGCCGGAGCTTCCGGATTATTAATCTGACGGGAAATCATTTGAAAAAACTGACGACGAGAATCAAACTCGTCACCGGGGCGAACTACGCTAGGCAGCTCGGCAGTTGATTTAGAAGCCCGCACTCGGCTAACCGGAGTCTTGGCTGTTTTTTTAGAAGAGACTGGCATAAAATAAAATTAAAAATGAGTATAAAAAGTCTTACTGTCATTATAACATTTTTTTGCCACAAAAGGCTAGACTTTAACGCTGAGATTACCATTAAAGCGGCCAGTCAGTTCTTGCAATAAAGCTTCGCCGGGCAATACCCGGAAAGCGGTCTTTAAGAGATGGCCGTCGCCGCCATTAATTATTTCAAAATAAACCGGACTATCGCCGTTATGTTTTAACAATATTTCCCGCAAATCTCCTAATTCCGCGGCGCTAAACTCTCTTTTAAAAATTATTTTTACTTCCGGATTTTCTTTTTTAGGATAAACCACTGCTTGGCCCTCACCGCCTTCCGGTTTTTTACCAAAACGCCATTTGTTGCCTCCTAAGCCCAATTTGACCTTGAAGCCATCCAAGGCCACCCCTAAATTATCACCCTCCAACAAAACTGCCTTGTCCACCAAGAACTTAATATCCTGATCTTTGTCCGACACTCGGCCGCTAACCAAGACCGGCTTCCCTTCTTGCCAGATGTTAGCCGTTTCTAAAAGCAGTTTGGGGAAAACCAATAATTCCACATTACTGACGGCGTCTTCAATTTTTACAAACATCATGCTCTGATTATTGCGAGTAATGATTTTTTTGATGGTGGAAATAATACCAGCAGTAGCCACCAGATTTTCTTGACGCTTATCCTTAAGATTGCTGATTGGACAAGCGATATCCTTAACCAAGGACTGATAGGCGCCAAAAGGATGTTCGGTAATATAAAGCCCCAGAAGCTCTTTTTCCCATTGTAATCTTTCTTTATCGGAAATTTCCCGCGCCGGCAGTAGTTTAGGCCGAGTGGATAAATACAGGTCAGGGCTATCGCCGAACAAACTGTTCTGACGATTATTCTTGACCTGGCTTTGTTCTTTATTAAAACTCAAAAATAAATCTAAGTTAGCTAAGAGTTGGGGTCGATCGCCGTATCTATCCAAGCCGCCGCTTTTGATCAAGCTTTCTAAAGATTTTCTATTCAAATCTCGGTCGGTAATTCTTTCCAAGAAATTAAAGACATCAACATAAGCTCCGCTCGCCTTTCGTTCCCGAATGATTTCATCAGCGATATGTTCTCCCACGTTTTTAATGGCTTTTAATCCAAAACGGATAGTGTTAACCTCTTCGTCTTTTTTAGCCGGCGCATCGCTTTTAGTGCCGCTGGTTACTACGGTAAAGGAACCGAAAGATTCATTAATGTCCGGGGGCATGATTTGAATATTCATCTTGCGGCACTCATCAATTTCAATGGCGATTCGATCAGTGTCGTTCTGGTCGGAACTTAACAGCGCGGCCATAAACTCAGCCGGATAATGAGCTTTGAGATAAGCAGTTTGGTACCCGATTAAAGCATAGCAAGCGGCATGACTGCGATTAAAACCATAACCGGCGAAAGGCTCGATAAAAGAAAATATTTTCCCCGCTAATTCTAAGTTTAATCCATTATTCACACAACCGGCGATAAACTTCTCTTTCTGTTCGGCTAATAAAGCCGGAATCTTTTTGCCCATGGCTTTGCGCAAAGTATCCGCTTCACCGCGAGTAAAGCCAGCCACTTCTCGAGAGATTTGCATAACCTGCTCTTGGTAAATCGCCACGCCATAAGTCTTTTCTAGAATCGGCTTTAGACTCGGATGCAAATAGGTCATCTGTTTGTGATGCTTGCCTTCAATATAATTAGGAATCCATTCCATCGGTCCCGGACGATATAAGGCGACCATGGCGATAATATCCTCAAACTCAGTCGGCTTTAAATCCCGCAAATATTTTTTCATGCCGGAGGATTCAAATTGAAAAACGCCGGTAGTTTCACCCTTCTGGAATAGACGATAGGTTTCGCGATCAGTTAAAGGAATATCATCAATATTCAACTCCAAACCGCGAGTGTTTTTAATAATCTTCAAAGCCGATTCAATAATGGTTAAATTTTTCAGGCCCAAAAAGTCCATTTTTAATAATCCTAAATCTTCAATCGGATGCAAAGAATATTGAGAAACGATATTGCGATCTGAAGAAGAAGCGTATTGAATCGGCACATGATCAGTCAAAGGATTTTTGGTTATGATAACACCGCAAGCATGAACAGAAGCATGGCGAGCCACGCCTTCTAATGTCTTAGCATAATCCAAAACTCTTTTAGCGGCTGGGTCTTTTCCATAAACCTCTTTCAACTCCGGAACATCGCTAATCGCTTCCGCTAATTTGTAATTCACTGGAATCATCTTGGCCAAACGATCACAAAAATCATAAGGTTCATTCAATACTCGGCCGACATCGCGCACTGCGGCGCGAGCAGCCATGGTACCAAAAGTAATAATTTGCGAAACATGATCGGCGCCATATTTGCTTTCCACATAACGGATAACTTCTTCCCGACGAATATCGGCGAAATCCATATCAATATCCGGCATGGAAATACGATCCGGATTTAAGAAACGCTCAAAGAGCAAATCGTATTGTAAGGGGTCCAAGTTGGTAATGCCGGTCAGATAACAAACTATGGAACCAGCAGCGCTGCCGCGGCCCGGTCCGACCACTATCTTGTTGTCTTTAGCCCAATTAACGAAATCAGCTACAATTAAAAAGTATGACGGCCAGCCCATTTTGATGATAATCTCCAATTCATATTCCATCCGTTCTCTAACTTGTTTTTCATTTTTGATAACTCGGCCATAGCGCTTCACCAAGCCTTCTTCGCATAAATGACGGAGATAAGAATTGCCGTCAAAACCGGCCGGTACCTCAAAATGAGGCAATTGCACCTTGCCTAATTCCAAATTAACCTGGCAGCGTTCGGCAATTTTTAAAGTATTGGCAATCGCTTCTGGCGTAGCCGAAAAAGCGGCAATCATGTCTTCATTGCTACGGAAAGAATAATCTCCGGAACCGATCATCTTCATGCGGTCGGTGTCTTCCAATTTTTTCTTGTTTTGCAAGCACAATAGAATATCCTGAGCCTCTTCGTCTGATTTATTCAAATAATGGACGTCGTTAGTAGCCACCAAGGGCGCACCAGTTTCTTGAGAAAGCTGAATCAAGGCTTGGTTAACGGCCGCTTGACCGTCTAGTTCCGGATGATCCATGATTTCCAAAAAGAAATTATCCTTCCCGAAAAGGTCCTGATATTCCTTCACCCTTTCTCTAGCTTTATCCATCTTCTGACCCGCCACCAAGCGCGGTATTTCCCCGGCCAAACAAGCTGAACAAGCGATGATGCCTTCATGATATTTAGTTAATATCTCCCAATCAATGCGCGGTTTGTAATAATAGCCCTCCAAGTGAGCCAAAGAAACCAATTTGATTAAATTTTGATAGCCTTGATTATTTTCCGCTAAAAGTAATAAGTGAAAATTACGAGCGTCCTCTCTGGTATTCTTGTCCAAACGAGAATTCGGCGCCAAATAAGTTTCCACGCCGAGAATCGGCTTGATTCCCGCCTTAGTACATTTTTCATAAAATTCCACCACGCCATACATAGAACCGTGGTCAGTGATGGCCACGGCAGGCGAACCTTGTTCCTTAGCTTTGGCGATGACATCGTCTATCTTAGTCAGTCCGTCCAATAAGGAATAGTGGGTATGATTGTGCAAATGCACGAAAGACATAGTTTAATTGATATGTTTCATAATTTCCTTCAGCTCTTCGTCATCGGAAAAACCAATGACTACCTGTCCGCCCTTGGCACTTCTCTTGACCAAGGACTTAGCTCCGAATAAAGACTGCAAATGGCGGGAATAAGAATCCTCTTGATAATTTTTAGTGGTTTTCTGATTAGGCACCAAGCGCTTGATCAGAGTATCAGTATCAGCCACCGATAAATTTTGATGCAATATTTTCTTAAAGACATTGAGCTGTTTAGCTTCGGAATCTAGACTCAAAAGATATTTAGCATGAGCTTCGCTGATTTTCTTTTCGGCTAAGCCTTTTTGAATTTCAGCCGGCAAAGACAAAAGCCGCAAACTATTAGCCACACTAGAACGAGCTTTGCCCACTCTCTGGGCCACTGCCTCTTGAGTTAGGTTAAATTCGTTAAGCAGTTGGTTATAAGCGACGGCCGATTCAATCGGATTTAAATTTTCTCTTTGCAAGTTTTCAATCAAAGCTAATTCCAATTTTTTCTGGCTGCCAGCCTCTCGAATAATCACCGGCACTTCTTTAAATCCCAAAAGCTTGGCGCTGCGCCAACGTCTTTCGCCGGCAATTAATTCATAGCCATTAGCGCCTTTGGTCACTACCAGCGGCTGGATAATACCATGCTCTTTAATGGAAGCCATTAAATCATTTAAAGCGCCATCGCTAAAATCACGGCGGGGTTGATAAGGATTGGCCTGTATTTGGTCGGGGTGAATATAAGTAATCTGGCTTCTCCCGGCCAATTCCAAAGCACTATTGCCGCCCACATTAAAATCAGCATAATCAGTAGCTATCTTTTTAGGAATTAACGAGGATAAACCTCGGCCCAATCCTTGCGGCATAAAATTATAATTAAAATTATTTTTCTAAAGCGATAATTTCTTTGGCTAAACTTTCATAAGCCCGGGCGCCGGATGACTTGGGATCATATTGCAAAATGGTTCGGCCATAGCTCGGAGCTTCAGCTAAACGAACGCTGCGCGGAATAACGGAATTGAAGACTCGGTTGGGAAAATATTGATGCAATTCATTTTTAACCAATTCCGATAAACGATTGCGGCGGTCATACATGGTAACCACAGCGCCCAATATTCCCAAAGACGGTTTTAAATTATTCTGGATCAAAAAGATAGTTTCCAATAATTGGCTTAACCCTTCCAGGGCATAATATTCGCTTTGGATAGGAATTAAAATCTGATCGGCAGCCACTAAACTATTAATAGTCAACAATCCCAAGGAAGGCGGACCGTCAATGATAATATAATCATAGTCCTGGCGCACCGATTCCAATACTTTCATCAACCGATATTCCCGATCATCTAAAGTAATTAGCTCCACTGAAGCGCCAGCCAAGGTTAGAGTGGCCGGGGCTAAATAATAATTATTTTCCAAAGTCCTTTTGATCACTTTATTAATCTCCACATTGCCGATTAAAGCGTCATAAATACCTTGCTCTAGTTTGCGGTGGTCAATTCCTAGCCCGGAAGTAGCATTAGCTTGAGGATCAACATCCACCAGCAAGACTTGCTTGCCAGCCGCCGCTAAATAAGCCCCTAGATTAATAGCGGTTGTAGTCTTGCCGACTCCTCCCTTTTGATTGACTACTGAGATGATTTTTCCCATTGAATCCAAGCTAAAAAAATAATAAAGCTGAGGTAAAAATATCCTCAAAAAATCACTTCTATTATAGCCTATTTATTTGGCTTTGACAATCAGCAAAAAATGCCATATACTAGGATTTAGTTTGTTATCCACAAGACTAGCCGCGGTGGCGGAATTGGTAGACGCGCACGACTCAAACTCGTGTGGTAGCGATACCATGAGGGTTCGATTCCCTCCCGCGGCACAAAAAAAGACGGTGTAAAAACCGTCTTTTTGCTTATCTGTCAAGTAGCAAATATTAATTAATAATTCCCCCGCCTAGAACTTCTTGGCCGCGATAGAAAACTACGCTCTGGCCGGAAGTAATAGCCCGCTGCGGACGAGAAAATACCACTCGATAATTGCCATCTGGCAATTTTTTGATTTTTACTTTCTCAGCTGGATGGCGATAACGAATAACCGCGCTCAATGATCCGGTTTTTATCTCCTTATCAATCCAAGTGACTTTTTTGGCAAGTAATTCTTTCCCGTATAATATGGGGTCGTCAAATTTTTTAACTACATATAAATCCTGTTTTTTGGTATCAAACTTAGCGACATAATAGGGGCCGTTACCACCAATTTCTATCCCCCGTCTTTGACCAATGGTATACAAGGGCAAACCCTGATGTTCGCCAATCACCGTACCGTCTAAGAGTTTTATCTTCCCGGGTTTTAATTTCAAATTTCTTTTCAAGAAATCGTTGTGATGTTTTTCCGGAATAAAACAAATCTCCTGACTTTCTGCTTTTTCCGCTACCGGCAATTTTAATTTTTTAGCCAAAACCCGAACCTGAGGTTTGGTATAGCCGCCTAGGGGAAAAAGCAAATGAGCTAATTGATCCTGGTGGAAAGTATAGAGAAAATATGATTGATCTTTATTTTTATCCTGGCCGCGGGAAAGATGATATTTCTTCCCAATTTTTTTATTTTTAACATAATGTCCGGTAGCGACATAATCAAAATTTAAACCTTGGGCATATTTTAAAAGCCGGCCGATTTTCACTTCCCGGTTACAAACCACGCAAGGGTTCGGAGTTCGGCCGCATTTATATTCATGCAAGAAATCGCCCACTACTTTTAATTTAAACTGGCGGCTGTAATCAAAACTAAACAATGGAATGCCCACCTGGTCAGCCACCTCCTTGGCGTCTTGCATGGCTTTTAGTGAGCAACATTTATTCTCCCCCACTTGCCCGGCATCATGCCAGAAATGCAAAAAGACTCCGGTGACTTGATAGCCCTGAGCTTTTAACAGTGCGGCCGCTACGGCTGAATCTACTCCGCCGCTTAAAGCCATTAATACTCTTTTTTTAGCATTTTCTTTCAAACTCATATTTATTTATTCAATTTTGTCAGATCGGAAAAAAGCTGGCGATAGGCAGCGGCGGTTTTTTCCCACTTAAACTCTGCCGCTCTAACCAAACCCTTAGCGATTAAACTTTCTCTTAGCTTCCCGTCGTTTATCACTTCAGCCAAGGCCGTAGCTAAGCTGCGGACATTATCCGGATCAACCAACACCGCGGCATTGCCCAACACTTCCGGCAGACTGGAAGCGGCGCTGGAGACCACCGGCGCTCCGCAGGCCATGGCCTCTAAAGGCGGAAAACCAAAACCTTCATAGAAAGAAGGATAGGCAAAAACCCGAGCCAAAGAATATAGAGCCGGCTTATCGGCTTTTTCAATATAGCCTAAAAAGATAATATCAGACTGATAGGGCGATTTGCGCCAAGTTTTAAATATCTCCTTAATCCGCCAACCGGTAGCGCCGGCAATAATTAATTTAGTGTCGCCAATTTTATTTTCTCGGCGCAATTGATTATAGGCGGCAATCAATCCGGCGATATTTTTGCGCGGTTCAATATTGCCTAAATATAAAATAAAATTATCCGGCAAATTATATTTAGTCTTCACTAACGATAATTCATTACTATCCGTTATCGGCTTTAACTCCGGATTCAACCCAGCATAAATAACTTTAATTTTCTCCGCCGGAAATTTTAAAATTTCAACTATATCAATTTTAGTATGTTCAGAAACGGCTACCAAGCAATCAAATTGTTTCACTAGTTTCTTGATATTAATCAAACGATGCCAGAGATTTTTGCGGCGGCTAAAAAACTCTGGATAACGCAAAAATGATAAATCATGAATAGTCAGTACTTTTTTAGGGGCGGCGGAAAGAGACAAAAAATTAATATGCGGCGCCAAAAAAACATCGGTCTGGGCGTTTAATTTTAACACTTGATCAATCTGGGGCCGATGGATGATTTTTTGCAGAATATAATTAAAAAACTTGTTAGAATATCTGGTGCTAATAACTTTTACCTTCTCGCCGCTAAATTTAGGCAGGCGATCGGATAAATCACGGCCGCAATTATAATAAAGAGAATAATGATTCTCTTTGTCTTGAAGCAAAAATTGATTAACTAAGTTGAGAGTATATTCCGACACCCCGCTATAATATTTATCCAGCAAGGTGCGGATATCGATACCAATAGTCATAAAGCAAAGGCGTTTTAAAACGCCTGATTATTTTCTTTGTATTTAGCTGTCAGCTCTCCGATTAATCCTCGGAGCCGGTTAGTAAAATTGGTCACCGAGAACTCCTGAGCGTGGTTCCTAATCGCCGCCGAGTCCAAAACAATTTCTCCCGATTTTAATTTTTTATAAAAATCAGCCACCGCCACATTAATCGCGGCGCTAGTTTGATCGGCAAAGAAAAATCCAGTCTTCCCTTCCACTATAGTTTCTAAAGCTCCACCGCGGCGATAAGCTAAAACTGGCCGGCCAGCGGCCATGGCCTCTACGGCAGTAATGCCAAAATCTTCTTCTTGAGGATTAATGAAAGCTAAACAATGACTATATAACTCAGCTTTTTGTTCGTCAGATACTCGGCCCACAAATTCAATGTTCGGTGATTTTCCGGCAATTTTTTTCAATCTCTTAAGGTCTACTCCATCACCAAATATTTTCAAATTATAATCTGCTCCCAATTGTTTAAAAGCTTCCACCACAATATCCACGCGCTTGTAAGGAGCTAAACGGCAGCCGATTAGGAAATACGGCTTCTCCTCTTGAAGCGGATTAATCGCAGCGACCTTAAACTTCTCCACCTCCACCGGAGGATAAATCAAATGGCTGTCTCTTTGATAGTATTTTCTGATTCGTCCTTGGACGGTTTTGGAGTTAGCGATGAAATAATCCACTCGGTCAGCGGCTAAACGATCCCAAATCCGAATACGATTTAAAACCATAGAGATCATCTTCTTCATCCATTTATTATACTTCAACTCGTTAATATATTGATGAGTATCACTCCATAGATAGCGGGTGGGAGTATGGCAATAGCAGATATGAGGGGTATGCGGCTGAGTGATGACGCCTTTGGCGAAAGAGCTAGTATCGGAAATCACCAAATCATAGTCGCGTAAATCAAAAAACTCCACGGCCATGGGCATGAAAGTTAAATACCATTGATAATGCCGGACGCCGCCGGGCAAACGTTGAATGACCGAAGTTTCAATGCGGCGATTGGGATAGATTTTAGAAGCGCTTTTTTTGTCGCACAACAAAGTATAGATAGGAGCTTCGGGGAACATATCAGAAAGCACTCGCAGCACTCTTTCGGCGCCGCCGTCTTGGGCTAGATGATCATGGATTAGAGCTACTTTCATAAATTACTCCGCTTCCCGATGCCGCAGGACGGCTAAGGGGGTGCGCAAAAGAATTGATAGATCCAAAAGAATGGACCAATTTTCTATATAATAAATATCCAACTTTACTTCTTCTTCAAAAGCCAAATCGCTGCGGCCGGAAATTTGAGCCAGACCGGTAATCCCCGGTTTGATGGTCAAGGTTTTCTTGTGGTGCTGTTCATACTTAGCCACTTCCTCCGGCAAATGCGGCCGCGGTCCGACCAAGCTCATCCGGCCGATAAAGACCAACAGCAACTCCGGCAATTCATCAATACTCCAACGGCGAATAAACTTCCCCACCCGAGTAACTCGCGGATCATCCTTGATTTTTACCAGCGGCCCATCGCTGCGCAAATTTCGGTCAGCCAGTTCGTTGTAGCGCATACTATCAGCTCCATGAATCATGGAACGGAATTTAAAATATTTAAAAGGCTTGCCGCCCACGCCAATGCGATAGACGAAAGAGCCATCATCGCGGCGAGAGAAAAACACCGGACCTCGAGAATCTAATTTGATTAGAATGGTGGTGACTAAATAAACCGGCGAAAGGATGATGATTAATAATCCGGAAAGAATAATGTCCATAATTCTCTTGGTCACTGCCCCCCAGCCTTCCAAGGTAGTTTTTTTCACCTCAGCAATCGGGATGCCGGTAATTTCTGTCACTTCGGTTCGCAAGACTTTAACCCCCAACAAGTCAGCCACGTATTTAAAGGTCAAATGACGTTCATTGGCAAAATCGTAGAGACGTAAAGTTTCCACCTTGCTCAAATTAGGATCAGCCTGGATAACTTCATCTATCCATTTATGAGGATTGTTGGCTTCATAGTCCTTGATAAATTCGTCCAACTCATTAGCGGTCTCCAAAGAAAAATCCCGGACTCTTTTGACGACTTCATAACCGGAAGTTTTTTGAGAAAAGAATTCATGGACCAAGCTGTCAGCCGTTTTTCCGGCGCCGACTAAAATAACTTTGCGAACGCCGAGGCCATAGCGGAATAATGCTTTCTGGATGAAGCGCACTATAATCCGCATCACTATCATATAGAGCATGGCCAAAACCCAAGCGGCCAGCAAAATGAAGCGAGAGTTAAATAGTTCCCGTTTAAAAAATATATAAATAACCACCAGGACTAAGCCAACGGAGCAGACGGAAATTATCTTGGCCATTTCTTTGGCTAATTTGCGCGGCGTGGAAATAGCATAGAGGCCAGATAAAACAAAAACCACCAGCCAAATCAAAGAGACAATAGCGACGATTTTAAAATAATTAGTGGGATTAAAATCAAACATTACCGGTCTAATCTCTTTAGTAAAATCAGCGAAACGAAGATAATAAGAAGAGAGACCAGCCAACAGCAAAACAATGAAATCCAATGGAATGAGAATTAACGAAAAGATTGATTCGGTTTTTTTCATAGTTAAATAATTAATTTGACCAAGGCAGGCTATAAGCCGGATTCTGTCCGAGCCCGAAGGCTCTGGACGGCCATTTATCTAGCCCGATTATTGCTAATCGGGTCTGGCGAACTACTTGTCACGGCTAAGCCGTGTTTGTTCTTGCTCCCTGATAGGGTTTGCCGCGACCTAATGTCACCATTAGGCGAGGGTCGTGGACCGACCCACTTTTCACCTTTCACCCTGAAACAGGGCTAGTATTGTCTCTGTGGCACTTTCCCTAAGCTCTAAAGAGCCCGGTGGGCGTTACCCACTATCAGCAGATTCCCGGAAACCGGGAAACGGGAGTCCGGACTTTCCTCCCCGACAAATATCGGAGCGACCGTCCACCTGCCCTAATCATTTTGAGTATAGTATATAAAACGGCAAAAGTCAAAAAAATATATAAAAAATAGGCTAAAATTATGTAAACTTTAGCCTATTTTATCTATTCTATTTTACTCCCTTCATATAAGTCTTTTAAGCCATCAGCGGTAAACGATCCCTGCCAAATTCTAAAGTCATCAATTGTCGTGCCAAAACCATTCATAGCTAAACCATCTATCATTTCATAATTTAACCAAGGCAAGAAAGCGGTATAGAGCACTACTCCGTCCACCGCATAGCTTAATTGATAATTATAAGAATCATAGGTTAGAGCTATATAATGCCAATCATAATCGTTAGGAACGACGGCTTGCAAAGTATTGGCTAGACGATAATCCCGACCCTCCCATTGATAACTGGTATAATCAGAGCCGGTAGACAAACCAAAAACTTTTTGACCGCCGCTTAATAGACTGAACTCGCCGTGAGAGCTAGGTAAAGGATTAATTTTTTGGAACCAAAAATCAAAAGTCAGGTCAGAATAATGGAAAGAAGAATTGAATACCGAGGAAAGGTTCTTTCCCGCTCCGACTTCCAGGCGCACCCCGCCATCGCGATAGCCGGTACGGCTCCAGAGCATTTCAGCTAAATTAATCTGGTTGCTATTAATACTATCTAACGACTCAACGCCTTGTCTTTCATCAAAAGACCAATCCATTATGGGCACTGGTACAGTCGGCGCTTCTCTTTTATCTATCGGGCTAAACGGTAAAGACCGGCCGTATATTCCGGCTATCTCATCGGCCGACAATGCCCTATTCCAAAGAGCCACTTCATCAAGCAACGGGGCGCCATTGCCATCGCTAAGAGAAAAAGTATCATAACTACCCGAAAAAATCACATCAAAAAATCCTTCCCGCACAAATTGGCCATCAATATATAAACGCCAAGTATCCTGAGCGCTATCTATCACCCAAAACATTTGATGCCAAGCATTGTCATTAGGCAGAGTTTGGCCATAAAATCGCTGGCTGCTAGGCAAGCCAGTAATCTCTGTATACAGTGGACTAAAAGACACCGAAACATCGGCGGCTGGATTAATTCGATTATAAAACCTAGCTTTAATCCGTCCTAACTCACTGGTCTGCTGCCAAAAACTTAGAGTCATTTGGCTGATATCTAATTTATCCGCAAAAACAGTTTTAATTTCCGGACCGGGCACTGGCAAATAAAGACCGCAACCAAATAATCCTTTCTGAAAAACCCAATTGCCAGATAAATTGTTATTACCTATACTGTCAGAAAAATTCGCGCCGAAACATTCATCAAAATGCCAAAGATGAATTAAGCCATTGGAATCTTGGGATTGATTGAAGGGCAAATTATCGACATCATTTTCATCGGGTTCTTCTCCGTCTCCCACCAAAACAAAATCAACGCTATTATTTCCAGAATCATAGCCATAGCCGTCTAAGCTATTAGCCATTGATTCCGCAGTGGAAACCGCGCTGGCCTTTCTGGTTAAAATATAATTATCACCAATAGCAGCCGCGGCCGAGCCTTCATAATATAAAGCGCTGGGACCAAAACCGACCAAATCAACCAAGTCCGCGTCATCGGTGCCACTGATAGCATCGGTTCCTAAAAACAAAGAGTAGCCATCGCCGTCCCAAGTAAATCCTGATGTAGCGGCAATCGCTTGGGCTTTAGATTTTAGAACCGCCCCGGCTTCATCTCGCGCTATTAAATAAGTTTGGTGAGAACCGATAATCGTTCCGCCAGGATAAGTGCCATCACTATCATTGCCGATACGCATTATAATACTGGGGTCAGAGCTGGTTTTAGATTTTTCTAAACGATAACCCACCGCCGCTAAATCCACCGCCTCATCATTAGGATTATAAAGCTCAACTGCGTCATCATCACCGGTGGCAAAAATCCGGGCGATCAAAATAGTCGGGATAGCTTCAGGCGTTATGGGGTCAGTGGAGGTGCTTATAGGGTCAGTGGAAGTAGAATTATCATCAGGAGTATTCTCTTCTGAATTGTTATCATCATTCTCTTCTTCATCATTATTATCAACAACTTCTGCTTCGCTAGAAAGCAAAACAAAATCAGCCTGGTTATCATCGCTATCTCTACCCGGCTGATTATTCCCCAACAATTTCCTTTCCAAATAATGATTAACCTCTAGAGCTAGAGTTGGATTAGATTCATAATAAACAGCGTCATCTCCGAAACCAACAAAGTCCTGAATATCTTGATCATCACTGGATGAAATAGCATTAGTTCCTAAATATAAAGTATAGCCGGAATCTCCCCAGGAAAATCCGGAGTTAGAAATTACGGCGTCAGCCTCTGCCCGCAAATCTGCTTCGACTTCTTCGTCCACTAAAAGATAAGTCGTTTGAGCCGCTATCTCCACGCCGCCGGGATAAGTACCATCATTATCATTTCCCAAGCGAACCATAATTGAAGGATCAACGGCGGTCTTGGCTTTTTCTAAACGATAATTCTCCGCGGCCATATCTACCGCTTCATTATTAGGATTATATAACCTAAGCCAATGGCCGCTGCCGCTATGTCCGAAAGAAGCAATAAGCAATTTATGTTTTGGACTATCTTGGTTAACTATGGTTTGATAATTATTAACTACAGCCGGAGAATCTTCTGTTTGATTATTAGTTGCCGAGTTATTAGCCTTAGGAGTTATAATCGCTTTTTTTAAAGCAACCGGAGCAGGATTAACAGTTTTGCTAATCACGGCACTGACCACTTTGTCGGTGGTCGTACTATTTTTAACCGGCGCCGAGCTAGTAGCTTTTTTCCCTTCTTTCTGAGAAGTAGCGGTTGTGGTTTTTTTAGTACTAGCGGTCTTCTTGGTTGAGCTAGCGGCCTTAGTGGTTTTAGTAGTTTTATTCGCCGTAGTCTTGATATTAGTTTTAGCCGCTGAGCTGGTGCTAACCTTAGACTCACTTAAAGCTAATACTTCCTGAGGATGGCTCTTATTGATTCCTAAAAATTCGCCCGCCTGGTGCGCTAACTGTTTTATTGAAGATATGGGGTTATTAATAAAACTCCATCTCAAAATTAAGGAAACCGTCGGGGCGCTACCCCGAATATCGGAATCATTAAAATCACTGGCTAAGGGAATATCAACTTCCACATCCGCTAAAGTCGGCTGCAAAGATTGAGTATAAGGAATAAAAAAATAACGATCACCATGAAATTCTAAACCGGCATCGTATCCCAATAATTCGGGAGCCGGCAATAGCATATTGGATTTTTTGGCTATTTTAGAAAATTCTACATCTTGAGCCAAGCAATCGCCGGTCTTAGAATTATAAACATTTATACCGTCGTAGCCGTCAGGAGTGATATCAATGGCATATTTTAGAGGATCATAAACTAATTCCTTGAGGTTATAAGGATTATTGATTCCTGCGCTCTCATAAAGTTTTTCTGTAAAACCGACACAAGTCCAATCACCGCTCTCCGGTCCTTTTTGTTTTTTAAAATCATAATCATAGCCTAAACTTTTTTGCGCCAATATTTTGGCCAGCTCGGCCACCTTTTGTCTTTCCAATTCCGACAATCCTTTAGGAATTTTAGCGGCAATTAATTCTTCGCCATTTCTGGTATTGATAAAATATTTAGCCGGCGTTAATTGCAAACCATTAGCCAAAGCCTCGGCTATATATTCCTCGCCATTAAAATTGCCGACATAAATAGCAGCGTGGCCGGTATAAAGAGCATTAACCTTGCCCTTCTTAGCGGTGATAAGCTCGTTTTGATTATACCCATAAGCTAGACCATCATTAGAGGTTCGATACAGCAAGGTTCCCAGCGGCATAGCTCGAGCTAAGTTGGGTTGCCAAAAAAATAAAGCTATGGCAATTAAAAGAAAACAAAAAACAATTTTTTTATTCATAAAAATAATAAATTAATTATTCTAAACTTTGCGCGGCAATACTATTCTCACTATATTCTTGCCACTCCGCTGCGCTCACGACCGGGCGCAACCCTTCGGCGATATCCAAAATGTCAGCCAGAAAAGTACGGGTAAACTTATCTACCGCCTTGTCAGAAAATATTTCCGTTAATCCTGATCGCACATTTTCAACGGTTAAATAATCGGACAATAAAAAGACCACGGTTTTTTTCAGATAAATATCAGCGGACGGCTGGCGCAAAAAATCCAGAAACTTTAATAAGCGATCGCCAGCCAGAACATCAGATTGTCCTCCCATTCCGCTTAAAGCGATTAAAGCCTGCTCTTTAATTTTTAAACTGGGATCAATTTGCCAAAGCTGAAAATAGAAATCAATCTGAGAAGGATTAGGGTTTTGAGATAAGAGCTGCAGCGCTTCATAACGCTCAGAAATAATATTATTTTGGTCAGCAATAAATGCCATCAGCTCTTTCTCTAAACCGCCATCTAAATATTCTAACTTTTTACTAAGCCTCATTCTTTCCAACACTCCTCCGTCCGCAGTCGTTAAATAATCATTTAATTTTTTTGGCCAGGAGCCGACCGGATACTCCTCTGCCCATAACTCGGCTAACTCCAATCGCAAACATTCATTTTCATTTTCATTAATCAAGCGAGACACTGTATCCTCCTGCCAGCGCGGTTCTCGCCAAGCAGTCACTATGATTTGCCGATATCTTTCTCTCTCCAAAAAACAATCTTCATGGCAGACTGGCTGGTTATAACAAGATAATGCCAGCTTATCGATAGCTAACCGGGTCCGCAAATTGAAAGGAGCTAAAACATACCAATACTTCAACCAAAAACAGAGTAATAAAAAAGCCAATAGCAAACCAGCACCAGAAATAATAACTATCCGCCGCCAGCGTTTTTGTAAACAAAACCACCGGCGACATTTTTTCAATATCTCCTTCATAATTTATAGAGGCCGCCAAGGCGCGCAACTTAGCTCAGCCGATTATCTCAGCCCAGAGAACTGATAGCTCTATTATAGCCGGTGACTAATTAAAAACCGCTAAAAAAGTTGTAGCCAAAATATGAAAAAATATTCCTAAAAAATCCAATAAAATCAAAAAATACTCATTTTATCAATTGAGCCTCAAAAACAACTGGGGAAAATTGCCCCACCGAATTTTTTCTGCTATAATAGACTTAGGTATTTGTCGATTATATCCTCATCGGCTACAGGTACCTAAAGCCGAGCAGATACTAAACAAAAAACACTCTCCGACGGGAAAGTGTTTTTTGTATATAAGCGATAATTAAAATTATTTAGCCAAAACTTCATTTAACTTTTCTGCCGCTTCATTATTTCCCTTTTTTGCCTGATCAGCCGCGGCTTGCTTGATTAAATCATCGTAAGATAAATACTTGGCCTTGCCGGACAAAGCGCATTGAGCGGCGAAATCATAAGCTAAATCATATTTTTCAAAAAAGAAATAGGTGTTAGCGAACTGGCAATTAACTTCCTGATTATCAGGTTTCAACTCTTTAATTTTATTTAAAGAAGCGATTACCTCCTCTTCTTCAGCACGAGTTAAATAAACATCGGCCCGAGTGAAATAAAGCGGATAGCGCTTAGGGCTGGAAGCGATGGCTTGCTCAATAGCGCCCACAGCGATAGCCGAATATTTATTTAACTTTTCTAAATCACGAAAATTGTAACGCGCCGCTAAATTAGCAATTCTTGCTAATTGACTGTTCATCATGCTGTCATAAGGATTATAAGCCACGTTCTCTTGGCCGAAAGTCACGGCCATGTCCAAAACCTTGATAGCCGTCTTCTGATCCAGATAAGACAAGTATTGCGAGTTGCCGGCGATTAAATTAACCAGTGTAGCGCGACTGTCCCGATTGTAGGGCGCTAAATTAACCGCTCGCTCGTAATAATCCATACCCTGAATAGCTTCTCCTTCGCTAATCGCGGCATATCCTTTAAGCGTCAGACTGAACATCTTAAATCCCTGAACATTCAAACACCAAATTGAGGCGATGAAAAATAAAGCTAGAACGCCGCCTAACAAATATTCCTTCCAACCGGAAAACCGGACTTCATCTTTAGGCTGTTGCGAATAATCCTGACTGTAAAAATAAGCCATGCCGAGTAGAGCAAAAAACATGATATAGGTGACTAAAGCATCAAAGAGAGCTAAGTTCTGAACAAAGTAAGCGATGATAATAGCGCAAAAAATTGATAGCTCACCGGATTTAATCTTCTTTTTTTGATAAGCTTTCACCAAATAATATCCTAGAGCCACAAAAATAGACAGATAGGCCAACAAACCTAAAGTGCCGGTAGTGGAAATTATATCCACCAAATTATTATGCGCCCGATCAAAATAAGTTTCATTGGGAGAATAATCCAAAAAGCGCGGTTCAAAATAATAATCAAAAATGAAAGCATAATTGCCATGCCCTACTCCCAGAAGCGGATGATCTTTGAAATCCAAGTAAGCGGCGTGCCAAGAAATTAAACGAGTATTCCAAGTCGGATTGGAAGCTGAAAAATCCTTGAGAGCTAACCCTAAGCTGCTATTTTTCAACAGCGCTGAATTGCGGCCGAAAAATAAAGCAGCCACTATCACCACCAGAGCAATAACGGAAGCTATTCCTAAACGTCGCTGAGCTTTCTGCGGCGACAAAAATGACCACAACAAAATACCGCCAACTATTCCCGCCGCCAAACCCACATAGGCGCCGGAAATATTAGCCCGAATCAATCCATAGAATAAGAAAGGTATAGCCACCAAATAAAGCCAGTTATAATTTTCTTTCAAAGCTTTTAAATTTTTAAAAGCCAGCGGCTTCAAGCGATAGATAGCAAAGCCGAGAGCAAAAAGCATCAAGGCGCCGACATAGGCGGCGTTTCCCAAGAAACTGGCCGGATAATTCTGCTTGAGACCATAAAGCACCACAATTACCGAAACCGCGATACTCACATCCAAAAAGCGCAACCAATCTTTCTTCTCGCGCCAAGCAGTAATAATAATTAAGTAAAACAAGAAGAAATGAAATAAATGGAACCACCCCAGCATCCTTTCGGCATTGCCAAAAAAGCTCAAATTAAAATCTACTCCGATGAGACAAGAAATGAGCATGAAACCGAAATAAGCCAAAAGACCAAGAGTGATCCAAGAACGACTGGGGCGATAATTAGGATATTTAAGGACTAAAAGCAACCAGAAAAGAGTCAAAACCTCTATTAAGATATTAAACACCAGCTGCTTGGAAGTAATATAAGGGAACAAAAGTGCTGGAAATACCAATAATAGACAAAAAGGAGCCAAACAAGCCCCCCATTTTAAGATGTTCAAATAAGTCTTAGAGGTCATAGACAAAGTTATAATTTTAAGTTAAATTTGCTATAATAATTATATGCTAAAAACTAAAATAAAACAAACCATTTTAGTCCTAGGAGATCTCGGCGTTTTAGCCTTTTCCCTCTATTTGACCCTCATTGTTCGCTATCAATCCTGGCCGTCTTTTGAACGTTGGCATGAGAACAGCGAGGCATTCTTGCCGGTCTTTGCCACTTGGCTAATAGTCTTTTATATCAACAGTCTCTATCAGCTGAAATCTTTCGCTCACCGCGGCCGCTGGCTGGAATCATTTTTCAAATCCACTTTAATCAGCTTCATCGTTTCCATTCTTTTTTTCTACCTCTTCCCTTTCACCTCGCTTTCACCGCGGGTTACTTTAATCATTTTCGTCTTCATATTCACTCTGGCTGATTTAGGTTGGCGCTATATGGCCAGCGATTGGCTAAAAAATCGTTTACCTAAAAATAATCTAGCTATCGTTGGCTATAATCAGATGATTGCCGAACTGGCTCGAGAGATTAAGAATAACCCTCACTTAGGCTACGACCTAAAATTCATTATTGCCGAAGACGAAATAGCTCAGGCTGCCCGAAACGACGGACTCTTAGTCTTCTCCGCCGATGACAATTTGGAAGAATTAGCCTCAAAGCATAAGATTAATATTATCGTCCTAGAAAAAGATATTAAAACCCACACTGAGCTGCACAAAAAATTATTTAACTGTTTGCCCTTAGGCATCACCTATATTTCTTTAGCCAGTTTTTTTGAATACTTAACCGGCCGAGTTCCGCTAGACATCATCAATCGCGGCTGGTTTTTAGAGAACCTCAATTTGGCCGATAAAAAACTTTTTGAAAGAGCTAAACGCGTTTCCGATTTGTCTTTAGCCTTATTCATGCTCGTAATCACCGCCGCCTTTTGGCCGCTCATCGCCTTGAGCATCAAACTGGAAAGCCGCGGACCGGTTTTTTTCAAGCAAATGAGATTGGGAAAAAATAATATCCCTTTTGTGATGTATAAGTTCCGCACTATGAAGATTGAAAATAATAGTTTTTCTCCCACCGCCGAAGCGGATAAAAGAATCACTAAGATCGGCAACTTTTTGCGTAAATCCAGAATTGACGAGTTGCCCCAAATTATCAATATCATAAAAAGCGAGATGAGCCTAGTCGGACCCCGTCCCGAGCGGCCAGAACTGATCGCCGAGCTAGACCGGACTATACCATTTTTTAGCATCCGCACCTTGGTTAAACCGGGATTGTCCGGCTGGGATCAAATTTCCGGCGAATATCATTCCCCCGACCCGGCCGATGCCTATAAAAAACTACAGCATGATTTATACTACATCAAAAACCGGACCGTCTATTTAGATTGGACTATAGTGCTCAAAACCATTAAGACCACTCTGACCTATAAAGGCCGATAACTATGGCCAATTCCTCTCCTAAAATTTCCGTAATCATCCCCAACCTAAACGGCGCCGATTTTTTAAAAAATTGCCTGCCCAGCTTAAAAGCGCAAAGCGAACCTGATTTTGAGTTAATACTGGTGGATAATAATTCTATCGATGACTCCAGAGGAATAACCAGAAACTATTTTCCCACCGCCCAAATAATTAAAAACGAAAAAAATGAAGGTTTCAGCCGAGCCGTAAATATGGGCATCGCCGCGGCTAATAGCGAGTACATCTTTCTGCTCAACAATGACACCGCTCTAGATAGACATTGCTTGGAAAGAATTATTCAATTCTTAGAGCAAAATAATCAAGTTCATTTTGGTGCCACCAAAATGCTTTACTATCACGATCACCGAATAATTAATAATACTGGCGATACTTTTTCCATCTACGGCGCCGCCAATCGACGCGGCAACGGAGAAATAGACCGCGGCCAATATGAAAAGATAGAAAAGATTACCGGGGCTTGCGCCGGCGCGGCCTTCTATCGCCGCTCGCTATTAGAAGAATTGGGCGGTTTTGACGAAGATTTCTTTGCTTATTTAGAAGACGTGGACTTAAGCCTCCGCGCTCAAGCCCTGGGCTATGAATGCTGGTATTTGCCCGAAGCAATAGTCTATCACGTAGACGGCGGCACTAGTCAAAAATTCAAGAACTTCTCTTTTTTCTTAGTAACCAGAAATAGCTTATACACTGTCTTGAAAAACTTCCCAACCGGCCTATTAATCACCTCTCTGCCCTTTTTGTTGCTCTCTCAAGGTAGAAACATCATTAACGGCTTTCGTTTTCATTGCCTTAAATCAGTTATCCGGGTTTACTTGGACTTGGGGAAAAATTTTCGGAAGCTATATAGAAAAAGAAGGCAAATCCAAAAAAACAGAAAAGTCAGCTGCCGCTATATGAGAAAGATTATTTCTAAAAAAATGAGTTTTGATTTAAAAAAATTATTCTATGTTTTTCTCCCTCGTCATCGTTAACTACCGGACCTATAATCTAACCAGAAATTGCCTGCAGTCTTTTTTTGATCATTGCCCTACGGCTAATTTTGAAATTATCCTGGTAGATAACGCTTCCGGCGATCAGAGTATAGAAAAAATCGCGGCGGAGTTTGGGGAAAAAATAAAAATCATCAAAAACCAAACTAACCTCGGATTCGGTCCGGCCAATAATCAAGGGGCCAAAATTGCCCGAGGTGATTGGTTGTTTTTCGTTAACAGCGACACCATAATAGAAAATGATATCTTAAGCTCTTTAGAAAAATTCATTGCTCAACACCCCCGTTCAGCCATCATTGCCCCACGTCTCTTGGACAGTCAAAAGATACCCCAAGCCGCCGCTTTTGGAAAAATGCCGACTTTGAGCCAAATAATAAAAAAGAATGTGCAGCCAAAATTAAAACTAAAGCCGGAAGAAATTGACTGGGTCAGCGGCGCGGCGCTGCTTATCAAAAAAACCGTGTTTGATGAGGTTAAAGGCTGGGATGAAAAATTCTTCATGTATCTGGAAGACACCGACCTTTGTTGGCGAGTTAAAAAATTAGGCTACGCTGTCAGTCTTTGTCCGGAAGCGACGATAATTCATTTCGGCGGTCAGAGTTTTTCCGATAATAAAATAAAAAGGAAATATTATTTCCTTTCCCAAAACTATTTTTTCCGCAAGCACTACGGCCGATTAACCGAGCTGCTAATGAGAGTCATTCGCCTTCCCTATAAACTTTGGGTGCTTAGATAATAGCATCCCTACAAAATTGCTTCGTTGACATAATTGAAATATTGGAGTATTATGTAGATATAAAGTCTCCTGTGCCTGCCCCTTCGGGGGCAGTGTACAGGATTTTTTTTATCCATTCCATTAATACCATTGATAAATATGAACAAAAAAGAAAGAATTCAAATATTTATTGATGGGGGCAACTTTCATCATTTAGCTTTAAAGAAGCTCAATATTAAAGAGCTAAACTTTTCTTTTAAAAATTTTACTAATTTTCTAGCCGGAGATAGAGAAATAACAGAAATGGGCAAAAGATTTTATATTGGAACTGTTAGAGAAAAAGAAGGAGATAAGCATAGTAAAATGGCCATGGCTGAACAAACCTCATTATTTTCTATATTAAAAAAAGAAAACTGGCAAATTAAAACCAGCAAGCTCAGAGACCGACTAGAAAAACTAATTATAGACGAGCGCACCGTTGATTGTGAGAAAATATTAAAAAAAGGTATACACTGTATAGAATTTAACCGCCAGAGAGAAAAAGGTATTGACGTTAAAATAGCCACCGATCTTATAATCGGCGCTATGGATGATAAATATGATACAGCTGTCTTAGTTAGCTCTGACACCGACCTTATTCCGGCTATTGATATTGTGATTAAACGCTTCAAAAAGAAAATAGAATATATTGGCTTTTCTATTATCAATAAAAATAATCAAAATGAAAATATTAAGCCTTCGCGGGGCTTAATACAAAAAACAAGCTTTAAAAAAATTCTTGAAAAATCAGATATACTTTTATTCGCAAACTCCTAAGATAGCACCATATTAATTTAAACTAGCTTTCAGCTTCTCTAAAAATTGTTCTAAGCGGTAATTAACCAAAAATCTCTCTTTGGCTCCCACCCCCAACCTTTCTCTTAGGTGATCATCGGTCAATAATAGATTAATAGCTCGATGCAAGGCATCAGCATCTCGAGGCGCCACCGTTAAGCCGCTAACTCCATCTAGGCTCACCTCAGACACTCCGGTATTTAATTCGGTATTAATCACCGGCCGGCCATAAGCCAAAGCGCTCAATTGTACTAAACCGAATGCTTCCGAGGGAGCGCAAGAAGGCAAAACTAAAAAATCACTGGCTAAATAATAAGGACGCAAATCAGCTACCCACGGCACAAAAACTATCTTCTCTGCCAAGCCTAATTCCCGGGCTTGTTTTTTTAATTGTTTTTCTAGAAAACCGGAGCCGACGATAATTAATTTAGCTGCAACGTTCTGCCAGGCGGAAATTAAATAAGAAAAACCTTTGTAGTAGACTAAACGCCCCACAGCCAAAGCAAAGCGGCCATGAACATTGCGTAAATCATCGGCTTGTTTTTGTAGTTCAGCGCTCAGCGCATATTCTGATTTTTCCAAACCGAAAGGCAGTACTTGGCATTTATCTTTAACCGCCAACAACCATTTAGAATTATCTATCATCCGCTGCGAAGAAACAAAAACCATCTTCGCCCGGCGCAAATTAGCTTTGACCAAAGGAGATAGAATTAACGCTCCCAGTTTTTGTCGGACAATATCGCTGTGGTAGTAAATAAATAGTGGTTTTTGCCGAGCAAAAAGCCAAACGGCCAAAGAGCCCAAAGGAAAAGGCTCATGCAAAAAAACCGCATCATATGATTTCACCAATTTTTTAAACCACCAAAAGAAGTCTCCGGAAACCGGCAAACTCCATATTTTCCCCCAGCTCCTGGCCAAAAACACCCGGGCCGGCCCATCAGTCCTTTCCTGCCGCCTACAGCCCTCATTACAAGCCAAAACATCAATTCCCAGGCCGATAGCCATTTGCCTAACTATCGTCTCTATACCGCCAATATGAGGCCAATAGGCCTTATTCAATTGAATGATTTTCATAGGTTTTTGGTAAAGACAAAGAGCAGGGTTTGGGCATTAGCCATGAACTCCGGGGTTATCCGGCCGCGGCTGTCTTGATAGAAAAAGTCTAGTTTCCCCTGTTCGCGCAAGAAAGAAAAATCTGATTCTTGCAACGAGAATTTGCGGTGATGACGATTATGGCCAGAGGCTTCTAAATAAGGCACGCTGGCTATTAACTGACGGCGGGAAAAAGATACTAATTTTTCCACTACCATTTTCAAATCTTCATCCAAGTGTTCAATAGTTTCAAATGATACCACCACGTCAGCTTGAACCGAATTAGCCAACAATCCGGTATTAACAAAACTAATATTTTTATTCTTTTGATATTTCTTGATCGCGAATTCAATTGCCGGAGCAAAAATATCCACGCCGGTAGCGCGGCGACAATTTTGAGACAAAAAGAAAGTGCCGTACCCCGTACCGCAGGCAATATCTAAAATCTCATCGGTGGTCCGAACAAACTTCGCCGCAAAAGCATAGCGCTCAGTGCTGCTCACATCTTTTAACCAAAACTTTTTAAAAATATTCGGATCAAAACGCTCGCCGTCGTTAAGCAGCTTATCGGTCAACAAATTAAAAACCTTATAGCGAATGAAGCTCAAGATCAGCAGCGGATTTTTTAATCCTTTAATTAATCTTTTTTTAAATTTTTTCATAACATCATATTATTAATCTCCCGCCAGCTATTAAAAACCTCTCTAGCTTCCACCGCTAACATATTAGGACAAGGAGACAAATGGCAATATTGCCCGGCGCAAACATGAGCTGTCTTATAGACTAACACTGTTCTCTGCCCTTCAATGCCAAATCTTTCCACTCCGCTCCAAGGGTTAAAAATACAAACCGCGGGAATATTCAAAGCGCCGGCTAATCTGGCCGGGGCGCTGTCGTTGCCGACGAAAGAATGGGCTTGAGACAGGAGGTAATAGAACTCGCGGAAATTAAATTGCCCGGAGATGTCTATAATTCTAGGCAATAGCTCTGGAGACAATAATTTTTTAAACTCAATAACTCTGCCCTCCTCTGTCTCGTCGCCAAAAATAATAATTTTAAAATCAGTACCGGCTTTCAATATCAACTCCGCTAATTCCGCAAATTTTTCTATGCTCCAAAGACGATAGCTGCGGCCAGCCCCCAAATGAAAAACTACCAGACGATTAGCCGCTAAAGAAGACGACCAATCATTCACTCGGGCTTTCTCGGCTAAATTAGGATAGAGCCGGGGAAAAACATCATTAACCGGCAAAGACAAAGCGGTTAATAATGATAAGTATATTCGCGCTTGTTTCCCTGACAAATTATATTGAGTTTTATGAGTCAAAAGAAAACTAAATACTTTCCAAGAAAAACCCACCCTAATTTTCACTTTAGCCCGATAGAGGGCCAAGACATTTAAAGGGCTGCCCTGCAAATCAACACCCATATCGGGTTGTTCTGACTCTATTAAACGAGCCAAAAGATCAATAGCCCGCCCGGAGAAAAACCCTTTTATTCCTCCATGAACATCAGGCAAATTATCCACCACCACTAAGCGATCAATATCTGGATTGTTTTCCAATACCTCCTTATTCCAAGGAGCGGCCAGAACCACTATTTTGGCGTCGGGAAAATTTTGGCGCAAGCCGGAGATAACTGGCAAAGACAAAAAGGTGTCTCCCAGACGATCAAATTTTAAAACCACTATCTTGTTTATCTCCCCAATTTCCCGGGCTTTAAAATGAAAAAAAATGGACCCGAAAAAATCCATTAAACTGGCTATTAGTCTCATTTTTTTGTCCCGGTAGTCTTTCATATCTAATATGATAATAAGGCAAAAGGGCTAAAAAATCAACAGCCGGCCAATTTATTTGCCAAAACAAAACAGGGTGGGAAAATCCCACCCTGTTTTTAACTGTATCTAGATTAATCTAGCTAATAACTAGCGAGACATGCTCCAAACATCAATCGGCCAATTGGACATCAAGTAACCGTTGATCCATTCGACAGAGGTGACAGCATAGGTGTCAGCAGAGTCGTCAGACCACAAGAACTTGTTGTTGACATCGGCAGCAGCGTTAGCTCCGGTTTCGGTAACACCAGATAAAGCAGCGGTGTCAACAGACAAAACGGTTTCAAGAGAATCGCCAGCTACTGAACCAGCTACAGTACCTCTGATTTCAAAGGTTCTGGTCTGACCAGCGCCAATGCGGACCAACTTAGCGTTATCAATCACAATGATAGCGTCCTCGTTGACACCAACGGCGTTCAATAGAACGTTAGAACCGCCAGTAACATCATACAAGTACACAGTGCCAGCGCTGACAACGGTAGCATTGGTAGCAGTTACAGTCGGGGTAACAGCTTCTAAGATGACATCATCGTTAGTAGCAGTCACGCTGAATTTGCCCAAAACCTTGGTGGCGTTAGACAAAATGGTGCTGGAAAGAGCAGAGACGGTAACTACCGGCTTAGACTTTCTTACCACCATAGTGTTGCCAACAGCGGCGTTAGCGGCATCATCAGTGACACTGGAAGCCTGACCAACAGCGTGGAACTTACCAGCGGTAGTTTCCAAGGAGAAAGTCAAAGGATCGCCAGAATCAGCACCGATACCAGCAGTACCATTGGTAGCAGAAGTTCTTTCGCCAATTGCATTCAATTTAGCTTTAACTACAACCACCTTATCCACTAACTTCTGAACAGCAATGTTCAAGCCAGTGAAAGCGGCTTCGCCGGCGCTATCCAAACCAACTCCACCGCTAGACAGTTCAACACCAGCAGTGTCATACAATTTAACGTATTCAACGTTATCATATGAACCAGCTTCGTCAACCTGAATAGTCATCTTGTCGATGATGAAGTTTTCTTTGGCAGCAGCCAAGTTAATGCGGCTAACTTCCTGTTCGGTAGCTAGACCAGCAATTAAGATCTGAGCATCCGGTTTAGCAGCAGCGGCAGAGGTAGTAATGGTACCTTGAGTGGTAACAGTAATAGCCACGGTCGGAGCGGCAGTGCCGTTTAGATCAGTACCGGTAACAGTAACGGTAGCAGTACCGTTAGCGTCATCGGCGGAGATGTCAGCTGCCTGCAAAGTGAAGGAGAAGCTGTCATCGTTACTATCATAAGGAGCGGTGCTGGAAACAACAGCGCGAGCTAAGATAGTTTTGCTGGTACCAGCCGGGATGTTGTAGTAACCGCCGACAAATTTGTTGGAGGTGAATACAGCATGACCGTTGGAATCAACAGCCACCGGACCAGCGATCAAGGTGTCGCCAACATATAGGTTGACTTCCTGGATCAAGTCCTTGGCATAAGTGGTATCTTCAGTATTCAAGACATAAGTGGTATCAGAACCAACAGCGTTCACATCAACCCAAGTATCCAAAGTGATACCGGAAATGCGAACATCATTACCAACACCAGTACCGGTTGAGAAGATCATACCCAAAGCGTCAACAGTGGAACCCTTCACAACAGTGCGAGATTCCGGAGTATTGGCTAAGGAAACGGTCAAAGAAGAGGTCTTGGTGGTGATATTGTTACCAGCTACAGTAGAAGCCGGAACGATATCGGTAATGGCAGTGTCGTTAGAATCCTTAACAGTGAAGTTACCAGCACTGAAATTCAAAGTAGCGCGATAGACAACGTTAGAAGTCTGGTTGCTGTCAATATCGGCAACTACTTTAATATTTCTGGTGGTACCCTTGGAAATGCTGAAATAATCATCAAAGACGAAAGTCAAAGTTGCATTAGGAGCAGTAGCTGCGACCCAACCACTGGCATCAGTGATGGCCTTAGCAGAACCTAAAGTCTGATTGGTATCAGCATCCTTAAGTTTGATGTTCTTAATCAACAAAGTTTCGCCAGAATCCAAGGTGTTATCCTGGTTAAGATCTAAGTAAGTACCATAGTCATCAGTGCCGACAGTCTGTTCAGTAGTAGCCAAAGATAAAGTCATCTTTTGGATCTGGACAGTGTCAACATTGGCTTTGATACCAACCTTAGCTAATTCAACATCGGTAGAGTTAACCTTAACATCGCTGGCTGCAGCACTCTTGTTAGAGATAACTATGCCACCGCCCTGAACGGTCAAAGTCTGACCATCGCCGGCAGCGTCCCAAGCGGTTAAGTTGCTAAGATTCATACCGAAATTGTAAGCAGAGCCAGTAACTAAGACATCGGCAGCATTGTTTAAGAAGAAAACAATGGTCTTACCGGCTTCAGTGCTAGCGCTGATATCAGCCTTAACAAAGAAAGTCTTAGCAGAACCGTTAACCAATTTGTAAGGAGTAGCCAAAGTCAAAGTGACATAGCGACCGCTTACAGAATAGGAAACCGGAACTTCGGTAGTGCTCTGATAAAGCTTGAAGTTGCTTAACAAAGCAGTATCGATATTACCATCCTGCTTCAAAGTGATAGCCTTCAAATAACCATCGTCAGTAGCAGTGGTCAAACCGAACTTAGCTACACTGACCATAGTATCACCAATCGAAGGATTGGATAAACCAGAAGTGTAGGCAGTAACAGCGACAGTGCCATTAGAGGTAGAAGACAAGCTCATGATGTTGCCAGTAACCGGGAAAGAACCGGAGATAGCAGCGCCACCAGCAGTAATATCAGAAGCTACGTCGATGGAGAAAGCGTGATTACCAGTCTTGTTGGCACCAATGTTAGCAGCCACAGTCAAAGTCTTAGTGGTGCCAGCCGGGATGACATAATTCAAAGTGTCAAACTCAACTTTATTGGTATCAGAAGAAATGGTACGAGTGTTAGTCAAACGAGCATCGCCGTCGTATAAAGCTACGCCAGTGATGTCGCTATAAGAACCAACGCCCACTCTCTTCAATTTAATGCCAGTCAAAGTGATAGCTCCGTCATTGGAAGCGGTCAAATTGAATTTAGCAAATTCGACGCGAGCGGAATTGCTCGGAACAGTAGCGGAAACCGGAGTGGCAGAAGACAAGGATACGGTTAAACCAGTACCCTGGCCAGGCTGAACACCGCCAGTTAAACCACTCTGAGAAGTTTTTGCGATGCCCTCTTCATAACCAGAAATGCTAGTACCACCAGCAGAAATGGTAGCGGAAAGAGTGATGACATCGGTAGTCTTCAAGCGGTTAGCATTGAAGGCAGCCTCAGAGGAGAATAAACGGAAATTGGTACCATCATAATAATAAATGTTGGAAGAACCAGCATTCTTTACGATAGAGCCAGTCGGAACTTGACCAGTGGTCAAAGCAGTACCGATAGTGTAGTTGGTGAAGAAAGAATCAGCCACGTCAACTACTCTCTGGGCCCAAGTAGCACCAAATAGAGCGATAGCATCAGATTCGCTCTGGATCTTGTGCAAAACGCCGTTCGGGCTCACGGTATAAACGGAAGGATCAGAAGTGATCTTTACCAATTTAGTACCAGGGCGCATAACGATGTTAGCACCTAAAGGATAGCTGGATAATTCAGAAGCGGATACAGTGACCACGCCGCTGAAATCCTTGTACCATGAGAAATAAACGCTCTCATGAGGGAACACATATCTCTTACCGTCAGAACCAAGATAATAAACGGTTGATAAACCGTCCTTCTTGATCAAATCACCAGCCTGGGCAGCAGCCTTAGCGCCGTTGTTTGCAACGCCGCTCATAGCTACTACAGTCAAAGCGATGACTGAGACAGCAAAGATTTTTCGTAATTTAGTCATAATAATTAAGGAATTTGGTCCGAAGAAAAAAGATATAGTAGTTTTTATATAGGAAGATGAATAATTTCTGGAAATTAGTTTTGATTGGCCGACGATGGCTAACCACTTAATAGATCGATCGGAATCCCGCTCCCCCGCACGCTTATGAAAATAAGCGGGGAAAAAATTCATGGGAAAATTTTCGCCCTCCGACGCTGCTTTACATAAGCGCGCGGAGAAAAGCTAAACCGATCTATCGGCAGTCAAACCTTTGCCGGTTATCTAGCCAATCTCTTTCCATTATTCAACTTTCAAAAAACCATCTCTCACTCCGGACGAATTTATGAGCCAGACCTTTTAAGGGGGCTCCCTAAAATCGACCTTTCTAGTCTTGCTAGTCCATGTCGCATCCATCGACATGGTGCCTAACACGGACTGATGACTTCCCTATTAATAAGGAGGTCGTCAGCGCGAACTAGGCGATGATCTAATTGATTTTATATTTTCTTAAAGAACCTTCCGAAGGAGGATTCTTATTTGTCAAAGATAATTATTGAATAGCTGACTTGGCTTCTTCTAATTTATTGACGGCACCTTGATAATCTTTTTCATCAAACAATTTTTGAGCCTCATCTAAGATCTGATTAGCATTCTTAGTTTCCACTACCGGTTCTACAGTGCTAGTTTCCTGACGGACCGCTTCGGTGGTCGGGTCATAGACAGATAAGCCGTTAGCATCCTTGCCGCTATCAGCTGAGACAACAATAGAATCATCGGTCTTAGGCAAACTGTTTTTTAATTTGCCAATTTCTTCCTTAAAGCTGGCGTTCAATTTATTAACCGTGCTGGTATCAGTCTGATTGAATTTCGGATTGGCCATCGTGGTAGCAATCTCCTGAGCATGCTCTTGAGCATATTGCATAGCTAGCTGAGTTTTTTCGGATTCATTGAAGATGAGGTTCAGGTGGGTCTTCTCGCTGATGCTCTTAGCAATATATAAAGAGCTGTTAGGATTCAAAGGTAAGTTGCGGCCATACCATAAGCCGCCGGTCAAGAAAAGAATAATAGCAAAACTAAAGTAAGCGGTTTGCGGGACGGCGGAAAAAACGCTCTTAATGATAATCCAGAAATTCTGCCAAGCGGATAAATCAGCCACGCCGGTATTTTCAATTTGGGATAACAAAATACCCCGCTGGCTAGTTTTCCACTGGCTATCGGGTTTAATGTTTTTTAAATTATTCAATTTTGCGACCAACTCTTTTTCAGTCATAGTTTTAATTAATCGCGGGCTCAATTAATTCACGTAAAGCTTTTAAGGCTCGAAAAATTAATACTCTGATATTCCCCTTGGTCTTACCGGTGATTTCAGAAATTTCTTCCAAACTCAATTCGTTGACGAAGCGCATAATCAGCACTTCACGATATTCAATTTTTAACTCCGGTAATTTTTTTCTGATTAACTCCAAATCGGAGTTAACACTAATCTGGCTCATCACATCTTGGTTCTCATCAATCACATCAATTTTCTTTTCTTCATTGTCCAAAGAAATGTGCGGTTTGCTCTGACGATAATAATCAACGATGGTAGTGCGAGCAATCTTGTAAAGTAAAGCGCGTAAGGTCTTGCTGTCTTTCAAAGAATTGCTCTTGATATAATCCCAAGTTTTTAAAAAAATAATGGAGGTTAAATCGTTGGCTTCCTCCTGATTTCCAACCTTGAAATAAACGAAACGATGGATGTCGTCCACATACAAATCATAAGCCTGGACGAAGGCATCCTTGTCTTTTTTTTTCAAGCGAGAAAATAAACTATGTTCTTTAAATTTTTGAACCGGACTGATATAAGACATCTATTTTCCAATTAATAATTCGTTAATAACGGCGTTTTGTTACAGTAGCCATTCTAGCAACTAACCGAAGGCAAATCAAGCCTCAAAACAGCCCTAAAAGGCAGGATTAATTTGACTAAAAATAAAACTATGGTACAATCTAAATATCCACTTTAAGTCCACTAATTAGTGGACTTATCTCCTAAAAAACTGAAATACCAAAATAAAGCAAAAAACTTAAGTCCACTAATTTGTAGACTTAAAAATAAAGTCAAAATATTACCAATTATTAGTACGCTAAACCACTCCTGATCAATCATAAAAAATAACTGGGGATAACTACTATGGAAGAAGCCAAAATAAAAAAAATAAGACCCGTCAAAGCTGAACCTCTCTGGCTTTCGGTTTCCGAATCAGCCAAGTTCGGCGGGGTACAAACTAAGACTATCCGCCGGGCTCTCAAGCAGGATTTAAAGTTCAAGGTCAAAGGCAACCGCTACCTAGTGGACTGCTCTTCCCTAATAGCCTTTCTCCATCGCAATACCAAACTAAAAAACAAGCTGCACACCCTGGGTGTCGGCCTCTATGTCAAGGAATGGCGAGACACTCCCAAAGAAAAAAAAGAGAGCAAAGAGACAACGGAAAAAAAATAAAAAATCCTCGGGACCAACCGGGGATTTTTTGTTACCAAATTTTATCTTTTCTTCAGGATAGAAATGTTAAATTAGATAGGCCGTGGGCCGGGTGACGGTCACAAGTATAAACTCGACACTTATTACTTCGGGGTTCGAATCCCCGCCGGTCCACGGTGGCTAGCTTCAATTGACTTATTCGTTCAGAGGATTATAATATTATCAAGTGTCAAGTTTATACTTCTTGTGTTGACCATCATAAAGCCCCAAAAGGTCTTCCCGTCAGGAAGATTTTTTGTTAATTGACTTATCCTCTCAGAAGATTATAATATTATCAAATGTCAGGTTCGTGCTTGTTATATTAGAACGTCACAAAACCCCCAAAAAGTCTTCCCACCAGGAAGATTTTTTGTTGAGGAAATTTTATCTTTTCTTCAGGATGGAAATGTTAGACTAAGCAAGCTGTGGGCCGGGTGATGGTCACAAACGTAAATCTGACATTTGCTGTTTCGGGGTTCGAATCCCCGCCGGTCCACAGCAGCTAGCTTCAATTGACTTATTCGCTCAGAAGATTATAATATTATTAAATGTCAGATTTGCGCTTATTGTGTTGACCATCATAAAGCCCCAAAAAGTCTTCCACTCAGGAAGATTTTTTGTTATAAACTTTTATATTCTCTCGATACCATAAATACTGCGATAACTACTAGCTTCAATTGACTTTTTGTCTAAAAATACTATAATAATTTCAGGTGTTAATTTCTATCAAACTGCTATCAATCACAAAAAATCCCTCTCATCAGGGATTTTTTGTTGAAGAAATAAAAAACGAAGGCCGGATTCCTTGGTCTTCGTTTTTTGTATTGAAGTCGCAAATCTTTTCACTAACTAACAGAAATTACAAGATAGCGTCCTTGGCAGCCTTAGCGACCTTAAATTTAACTACGGTCTTAGCCGGAATCTGGATCTCCGCACCGGTTAACGGATTGCGGCCAGTTCTAGCCTTTCTTTGAATCTTAACTAATTTACCGAAGCCCGGCATTACGAATTCACCATTGGACTTCACTTCTTTATAACCCAACTCCACTACTTGATCCATGAAATTAACAACGTCCTTCTTAGCCAAACCAGTTTTCTCGGCTAAGGCAGTCATTAACTGGGATTTAGTCATTTTTGCCATAATTTTTAGTCCTTCATTATCATGAATCTAATGGCCCAAGATAATGAAAAAATAATTATAGATTAAAATATTTGTTAGATTTCCTAAGTATATTATAGCATTTATCAAAAAACCCCGCAATATCTGGGGGTTTTGAGAGTATCTACTAATATTTTCCTTATATTAGCCAATTATTCTAAAAACAAAATAATGGCGTTTTTAAAGGATTTTGAGAAACAAAGGAATATTAGAAAAAATATTATTCTAAGACGGCCTTAATTCGGCGCACTCCGGAGCTGGAACTTTCTTCTTTGAGTATTTTAAAGTGTCCTAAAGCAGAAATATTTTCTACATGCGGACCGCCGCAAATTTCATAGGAAAAAACTTGATCGCCTTCGCCAATTTTATAGACCTTCACCATTTCACCATATTTAGAATCAAAGACGCCCATCGCTCCTTTTTCCTTGGCTTCGTTCAAAGGCATCTGTTCGCAAATTACCGGCAAAGATTTCTGGATCTCGGAGTTAACCATATCCTCAACTTTCTTAATTTCTTCGGCCGTCATCTTATCGGGATATGAAAAATCCAAACGCAATCTTTCGGCGGTGATATTGCTGCCTTTTTGGAATACTCCTTCGCCCAGCACTTTACGCAAGGCGGCTAATAATAAATGGGCGGCGGTATGGAGTTTAGTCGTTTCTTCGCTGGCATCAGCTAAACCTCCTTTAAATTTGCCCTGAGAAGCGGTGCGGGATAAGTCCTGGTGCTTAGCAAATTCAGCTTCAAAGGTTTTCCTATCAACAGTATAGCCCTTTTCCCTAGCCAACTCTTCAGTCATCTCCAAGGGAAAACCAAAAGACTGGAATAGTCTAAAAGCCTCTTCCCCGTTGATTTCTTTATTCTCCGGATTTAATTTCGCAAATTCCTTAAGTCCATTTTCAATAGTATGGTTAAACTTCTCTTCCTCTTTATTTAATTGAGAAATAATAAACTCTTTGTTTCTTTCTAGCTCGGTATAAATATGGCCATAATCGGCAATAACTATGGCGGCGATTTGACTGATCCAAGCGTTGGACTCAATGCCTAATTGCCGGCCTTGGCGCATAGCGCGTCTAATTAAACGGCGAACGATATAGCCCTGGTCAGTATTAGAAGGAGAAATGCCTTTATCATCGCCGATAATGAAAGTAGCGGCTTTTAAATGATCGGCGATAATCCGCATCAATCTTTGGTTGCCGTCATAGGTCTTTCCGGATAATTCCTCAATTTTCTTAATCAAATTGCTAAAAGTATCAGCTAAATAGTTGTCAGCCAGACCATTCATAATGGCGGTCATTCTCTCTAACCCCAAGCCGGTATCTACATTCTTTTGAGCTAAAGGCACAAAATGACCATCAGCCTGTTTGTTGTATTCCATGAAAACATTGTTCCAGATTTCCACCCAACTGGCATGATCGTCGTTAAATGACTCCGGAATACTATCTTTATCTCCGGTCCAATAGAAAATCTCCGTGTCCGGACCACATGGACCAGTTTGCCCAGCCGGCCCCCACCAATTGTTCTTTTTAGGAAGCTTGGCAATTCTGGCCGCTGGTATGCCCAATTTCACCCAAAAATCAAATGATTCCTGGTCAAAAGGAGCATCATCGTCGCCCTGAAAAACTGAAACAGCCAAACGACTGATATCCAAACCCAGCCACTGTGGCGAGGTCAAAAATTCAAAGCTCATTTTAATAGATTCTTCCTTGAAATAGTCTCCCAGGCTCCAATTTCCCATCATTTCAAAGAAAGTATGATGGGTAGCGTCGCCCACCTCATCAATATCATCAGTTCTGATACACTTTTGAGCGCTCACCAACCTCGCCCCGGCGGCATGATTTTCTCCCATTAAATAAGGCACCAAAGGATGCATACCGGCCGTGGTGAACAAAACGGTCGGGTCGTTTTCGGGCAACAAAGAAGCGCTGGCAATAACAGTATGGCCTCGCTCTATAAAGAAATCTAAGTATTTTTGTCTTAATTCGGCACTAGTCATAGGATAATATTAAAGCTTTAAAATAGTTCTGTAAAGCCCTATTTAATGGATATTAGAATCGCTCCGGAGACCATAAAAAGTACTCCGATGAGAGCCCGCAAGCTAAATTGCTCCCCCAAAAATAACAAGGCCATTACAAAAACAAACACCAAACTCAAGCGATCAATAGCCACTACCGGCGTTGCTTGGCCGTTTTTTAGAGCAAAAAAGTAAAATAGCCAGGATAAAGCGCCAAAAACACCGGCCAAAGCTATAAGCAGCCAATCTTTTCCGGCTAAAGAACCCCAGGAAAAATTATGAAACTTCTTCAAAAACAAGCTCACTATCACCAAAAACCCGGCCATAATAATGGAGCGGATGGTGGTGGCCAAGGTAGAATCAATATTTTTTAACCCAATTTTTCCCACAATCGCCACACCGGCGGCAAAGATAGCGGAGAGAAAGGCATATAATAGCCACATAAAATTTAAATTAATTTATTCTTGCTAAAATATTATATCATATCTGGATAAATTAGAAACTGTAACTTTCTAGAATTAAGAGCGAATACTAGAATGTAATAATATGCAACAAATAAATCATAAAACTTGCTTGGTACGCGATTACAAGGAAATCACCTGGGGCTCTTTTGCTCCGATGGTCTCTTTTTCGTGCCAGCATGGTTTTATGAATATATCTCCCGCAGTTTAATTATTGTTTAAATATATTGATAATCATCCCGGCCCGAAAAAGGACCGGGATTTTTTATTAGTCATTTAACAACTAAATTAAACGCCATGGCCAAAAAAATTATTCACATCTACTGGGGCTTCACCTTCCTCTTCACCCTTTCTTTGTCCTTCTTTTTCGCCACCTACCAACTTTTCATGGCCAGTCATGGCCTAACCCTCATGGAGATGAGCCTCGTGGCCTTTTCCTATGTCGCCGTCTCCTTCCTCCTAGAAATACCGACTGGTTCTTTCGCCGATATTTTCGGCCGGGGAAAATCAGTCGTTCTGGGTTGCTTCATCACCGCGCTCTCCTTTCTGATTTATTTCTTCGCCCACAGTTTCTGGTTCTTTATTCTGGCTGAAGTGGTGGGCGCCTTCGGCATCACCTTTATCTCCGGCGCCCTAGAGGCTTGGATGGTGGACTCGGTTCAGCATCATGGATATACCGGAGACTTAGAAAAAATTTTTGCCAATGATGGCTTCTTCAGTCTAGCCGGAAAAATGACCGGCAGTTTAAGCGGAGCATTTTTAGGGGAAATAGATTTAAGCCTGCCCTGGATTGGCAGCGCCGTGGGATTATTTATTTTAGGAATATACTGTTTATATAATCTCAAGGACTGCCACTTTGTTCCCCGCCCGCTAGCTCTACGCTGGAATTTCAAACCGATTAGAGAAAATGCGAAAGATAGCTGGCGCTATGGTGTCAAACATCGTTCGGTTTTCTACATCATCATCTTTGGCGCCATTCTTTTGGCTAGTCTAGAAACCGTCAACAAACAATGGACCTTGTTGTTTTCCGACTATGGGTTAAGCGTCAAGGACATGGGGTTTATCTTCAACGGCATTGCTCTAGCCATCTTCTTGGGCGAGCGACTATCACCCTATCTCAAGAAGCTGATTAAAAAAGAAAAAGATCGCTTGATTTTAAGCCAAGCCGTCACCGGATTGGGAATAATTATCGCCGCCCAGACCATAGGACTGTTTCCTGCTCTCACTGCATTCTTCGTTCATGAAATCGGCCGCGGTCTATTTAGGCCCCTTAAATCAGCCTATCTCAACAAACGCTTGGAGAGTCAAACTAGAGCTACCGTGCTTTCTTTTGATTCTATGATCGGAAAACTGGGCGGCGGAGTGGGATTAATAGCCAGCGGAGTTCTCTCTCAGACTTTTTCCATTCCCTGCGCCTGGACTATCGCCGGCGCCGTTATTCTCACCGCTATCCCCATTTTTCTAAAATTGAAAAATGGGGACTAAAAAAGGCAACTCAACGCAGTTGCCTTTTTAAAATAGAAAAAATTATTTACAGCTATTCTTCTGACACTGAGCTTTAGCCGCGGCATCCGGGATTTGATTGCAGAGCGCGCAAATATCCATACCTTGAGTCGGATTAACGCCGGCGCCGGTAGCGGACGGAGCGACAGTGGTGGTGGAAACAGCCGGGGTAGGAATTAAGGCTTTAAAGTCTTGGAAGGTAACATCTTGAGGCAAATCAAATTTGGTACTATCTAAACTCCAGCGCTCACAGGCAAAGTTCATTTTTTCTTCCCAATCTAATTTTTGGCTGCTGCTGGAGACACCTTCTTTGGCTTCGGTTAATTTCATCTTGTATCCTTGCGGCATCATATTGGTCCAAGAATAGGAATATTCTTTATCCATAATGCCATAGGCCATGACCTTGGACATCGGACCTTCTTTGGTAGTCATCTCTATTTCAGAGCGAACTTTTTGGTTGCGGCCGTCAATATAGAAAACGCCTTGATACTGACCGTTAGCATCCTCTTTGGAGTATTGGCATTTCACAGCTTCACCGCGGTTCAACAAATCATTTAATGACCCGACAAAGGTTTCGGATACATTAGGAGAAGTGTTCTCTTGAGACTTTTTCTCCTTAGAACCGCACCCAGATAATCCTAAAGCAAATACGAATAATAAGGCCCAAACAAAAGTTTTTTTCATAATAAAAAGGTTAATATTAACCCTTTTATTCTAACAAATATCCAATTAAATGGCAATGAAATAATTATCTTCGACTTGCCAGCCGGAGATTAGATTGGTATAATATTCTTCTTTAAATAACATCAATATTATGGGAAAAGTCATCAGCATCTACGGCCCGGCCGCAGCCGGCAAAACCACTCAAGCGGTAAAAATCAAAGAGAAATATAATCTTTGCCAATTCAGCATGGGCGATACTTTGCGCGATATCATTAATTCCGGCAGTGAATTGGGAAAGAAATTAAAATACCAGGTGGAAAACGGTATTTTGATTGACGATGAATTAATGATCCAGGTTCTGCATGAAGTGCCGGAATTAGCTAAGCAAGGGATAGTTTTTGACGGTTTTCCCCGGATGCTCAGCCAGGCCAAAATGTTGGAGGAAGTATTGCAAGGTAGCGGAGCGCAGCTGGAAAAAGTCTTTTTGCTTAAACTTTCGGAAGATGACGTAATGCGCCGAATCGCTGCCCGCAGCCAGGTAGAGCAAAGAATTGACGATTTAGACCCCAAGGCAGTAGCCAAGAGGATCGCCATTTTCAACCAAGAATCCCAAGGACTCATTGATTTATACCGCCAACAAGGCATTTTAGTGGAAATAGACGGGGCTTTAAGCATTGAGGAGGTCTTTGCTGAAATCTGCCGTCATTTGGATTAAACCACCCTTAGTTGACACTATTATATTTTTCTGATAATCTCTAGGCACTAGATAGATTCGAATCTCTGTGTCTCAAATAAGTGACCTGAAGAAATCGGGTCACTTATTTTTATGAAAAACAATGAAGAAACCAGCGGTTTCGCCGCTTTGGGACTCAGCCCCTATCTCCTGACCGTCTTGGAGAGAATAGGGATAAAAGAGCCCACCCCCATTCAAGCTAAGTCTATCCCGGCCGCTTTAAAAGGCCAGGACCTAATCGGCGTGGCCCAAACCGGCACCGGCAAGACTTTTGCTTTTGGTTTGCCCATGTTGGACCGCCTAGCTATCAGCCACGGCCAAGGGCTAATCCTTTTGCCCACCAGAGAATTAGCGGTGCAGGTAGAAGAAAATCTTAGAGAATTGGGCCGCTCTTCCAATTTGAAAACTGTAGCGCTCATCGGCGGCGAAAACATCATGAAACAGATGATTAAATTGCGCCGCAATCCCCATATCATCGTTGCCACTCCAGGCCGATTAATGGATCACTACAAAAGAAAAACCGTCAAACTAAATGACGTCAGGGTTTTAGTTTTAGACGAAGCTGATATGATGTTTGATTTAGGCTTTCAGCCGCAAGTGGAAGAAATCCTCTCTTTGGTACCAAAGGATCGCCAGACCATGCTTTTCTCTGCCACCATGCCGCCGGAGATAGTTCGCCTAACCGCTAAACACATGAAGCTCCCTATCCACATTGAAGTCGCTCCCCAAGGCAGCGTAGTGGACTTAGTGGATCAAGAAATATATATCGTCAAACGTGAAGACAAAGGCAAATACCTGGAAGAAATATTACACGATCATCAAGGATCCATTCTCATCTTCACCCGCACTAAATACGGCGCCAAGAATCTTTGCAAAGGGTTAGTGGACAGCGGCCACAAAGCGGTTGAAATCCACTCCAATCTTTCTTTCTCTCAACGACGCGAAGCATTAGCCGGATTCAAAGCCCAAAGATATCGCATTCTCATCGGCACCGATGTCGCTTCCCGCGGCATTGATGTAAGCGGTATTGAATTAGTGGTGAACTATGATTTGCCCGATAGCTCCAAGGACTATGTCCACCGCATCGGCCGCACCGGTCGAGCCGGGCAAAAAGGCAAGGCTATTTCTTTAGCCACCCCCAATCAAATGCGGGATATAAAAAATATTGAGCAGTTGATCAATCAAAGCATCGCCACCAAAAAATTCGCGACGGTGGAAAAATCAACTACTAGCTTTTCTCGTCCGCGCAATAATTTTTCCAATCGCAACGGTCAGAAGAAACCCTACCAAAAATTTGGGTCAGCCAAACCCCGATTTGGAGAAAATACTTCTCGCCCTTCCAGAACCGAAAACTCCAATAAACCTTATCAAAAATTTAAAAGCGCTAAACCTTTTGAACAGAAATCTCGATTCGGTGAAACTAGCTCCCGACCGCAATCTGCCGGTGGCTCCCGTCCCTATCAGAAATTTAAAAGCGCCAAGCCTAAATTCGGCGGCAGCGATTTTCAATCCCGACCGGCCAAAAGCGGCTATCCGAAACGCAGTTTCCGGAAGTCATCTTCCCAGGGTGGATTTTCAAAATCAAGAGGATTTCATAAAGCCTAAAATAGACAATTTTAAAAGCCCTTCCGAAAAAGGGCTTTTATGATACGCACAAATTTAGTATTGAAATAATCCAAAGGGCGTTTCCAGCCACACTTTGTTTGGCGCCTTTTCGCTGCCAGAAAAACGGCGGCAATTTCCCAGAGCATAGAGAGACAATTGACATTCGGCCACGGCTTCTTTTACAGCTTGAAAAAAAATTGAGTGTTTTTGGCCGATGATATCAATCCCCACTCCCATGTTGAAACTCTTAAACATATTCTTCCATTCTTCGCCGGTTTCACTTTGAATCACCTTGAAGATGTCGGGAGGAATAGGCATGTTTTTGACATAGGTAACTCCCTTGCCGCCGACATTAACTATTTTAGTAGCTCCGCCGCCGGTGTTCATGGTAATACCATGGAGCATTCCCAGGGCCTGCGCTTCCTTTAAGCGATCAATGATCTTTTTAATCACAATCGCCCATTGACGAGTTGGAGAAAGCAAAGCCCGACTGGCAGTCATATTCCCCGCTCCCAATAATTGGTCATAAAGGAAACGGCCCCGATAGAACCCGCCATCCCTTTTGAGCTGCGGATATTTTTCATCATACTGCGCGCTCATCAAGCAATTACGGGCTAAGGTCAGACCGTTGCTCATAATCCCGGAATTGTCTTCGGTTTCCCAAACAGCCCGGCCATCACTGGCTACACCGAAAACAACATCGCCATTTTGCACATTGCCGGAGATTAAATCTTTCTTGTCAGCCCAGGCAGTGATGGCAATATCAAAGACGCCGGAACGAACCTGGTCGGGCAAGTCAGCGGTTTCTCCTCCCAAAAATTTAATGTTGAAACCATGCGCCTGATATAATTCGCGCAGCTCCAGGAGACGAAAAGCCACCTGCTTCATGATGATTTCCTTCAGGTCTTTGGGAAGATTCAAATTTAGGACATCGGTAATGACCCAAGGACCGGAAACAAATCCGCTGGCCGCAATATCACCAGTGTTCATAGACAGAGCATCATCAGCCATGCCGGCAAAAATAGATTCATCACCGGACTCAAAATAATGCAGCAGCCTCTGAACAAATTTGCTGCCGTCACCATCTTGGTGCTGGGTCAAAACCCGCTCCGAGTTGAAGGGATCGGTAATGATATTTACGAAAGCTTGGGGATACTCATTGTCAATTAACTTGGCAAAGATTTCCCGGACATTGTGTTTGCTGGGGTCTACCCCCAGTTTTTGATACATACTCATGTTTTCCTCCTATTTCAAATTATTACTATTTTTAATGTTCGTCCCAAAATCCTAGATTAATACCCCTATTTTGTCAAATTGATTTAATAACTAAAAACAAAAAACCGGCTATAAAAACGGGTCTTTTTTAAATAATCAAAATAGAAATTAAGGAATTTGGGGTTAAAAAGCAAGACCAATGATATTAACGACATTTTCACCGGTAGCCGGAACAACAGTCTCCAAATTTATAAATTAAAAAGCCCCCGGGAGGAGGCTTTAAAAAAGTTGAGCCAGCAGGAATTAAATATCCAGCTTTTCAATTTCTTTTTGTTGCAACATGTAAATCAGCGGGTTTTTCTGAGCTAAAATATTTAACGCCGCTAACTTGGCATTCTTAGCAGATAGAACCGTCAGCATCGGCACATTACTGGGACAACGCAGACTGCTCCAAACATCGCTGGGCGTGGTATTGGCAGTCACCGGCACGGAAATTACCGGCCAGTTAGTACGGGCGGCCAACATGGGTCCTAAGCCATTGCTCATTCCCACCATAGCGACGATAACGCCGCCTTCCGGGAACTCGGCCAGAATGTTTTCCAGGGTTCGCAAAGATTTAGTCGGAGACTTATGACCGGAACAAACAATGTCCCACAATTCTACACTTTTAATTGATTCACCATCAAATTCCAAGGTAGGATCTTTGTCGGAACCGCGCCAGGTGACAATCGCTTGCCGCGGCAGACGAAAACTGTCGGACATTCTCGCCACCAGTTCATACTTCTCACTGATTTCAGTCAGGCCGGCATTCTGGCGGAAACATTCCTTGGAAACTTCTTCCCAATTACTAGTTCTGAGCCGCCAGCTGTCATTGTCAATGACATCAGCGATGACCAGTTGGTTGGTAGAGTTCCAACCAAACTCAATCTTGAAGTCGACTAAACGACAACCCAATTGAGCCCAGGCTCCTTCCAGAAGCAGAAATGTTTTCCGGGCCAATTCTTCTATCCCTCCCTGACCGTGAATAACTCCCCCCGGACCACCCAGGGATAAGAAGCTTTTAAAATCCACTATCTGGTGTTTTAAATCAGCCTCTGGTTGCCAACTCGGAATTTTGGGATGGAAAAGATTCCAGCTCCCGCCGTTGTCAATAATGAGCGGATCTTCAACCGGAGTCAGACCAACTTCTTTTCCATGAATCGTCCTGATGATACCACCGGTAGTTTTGAGAAATAGCTCAAACATCAAATTATGAAACCGATGCGGCCGCAGGCCGTCAGCTGTTTTCAAATTAGGAAAACGTAGCAAACAGCTACCATCGGCATAGCGGCGGATAACAACCTCCAGGGGAATCATTTGGCACCTTTGGGCCAAAAATTCCGTCTCAGACAGCTGTTTTTCAAAAGCTACCGGGATACCGGCCTCTTTGAGCAGGCGAAAAACATTGCAAGTGGTGGTGGTGGCATGAACTGCCTTGCCTTCCATTTGCTTGGTTAAAGAAGCATCATCACGCTTGGTTAAAGCATCAAGATTTTGCAAAACCACCATCTTGGGGTCTGCAGTAGCAAAGACCGCCTTGGTCTTGCCACGATTGATTTCATTTTCTTTTTCCATCATTACTGGTTTAGTTTAACTTGTGAAAGAATAGAGTTATATTAATAAAAAAGCCCGCTTTAGTCAAGCGGGCAAAGATCTGAATGTTGTTTATAATTTCCCTAAATCCAATTCATCATTTAGTTTAATTTGACTGATAAAATCAGGCATATGGCTGACCATAATTATCGGCCCCTGAAAATTATTAATCGCCTCGGCAATCACTGGAATATGGCGGAAGTTAATATGATTAGTCGGCTCATCTAAAATTAAAAGTCCTGGGCGCATCAATACTAACCGAGCAAAAGATAGCAACCCTTTCTGCCCCTCAGATAATTCTCCCACTTTGTTTTCCATCAAATCTCCAGTAATCAAAAATCCGGCAGCCACAGCCCGCATTTCCTGCTCGCCTAAACCGCTAGCTAAAACGCTCTGCAAAGAATTAAAAACCTTATCATCAAAATTAAGGGTAGAAAAATCTTGACTATAGTACCCCACTACCACATCGGGCATAATCTCCACTCCGTCTTGAGTACCAAAAACTAAAGAGCGCAGCAATGTACTCTTGCCAATACCATTGGGGCCGGTAATTAGCAAACGATCTTTCTTGCCTAAAACTTTATCAATCTTCTTAAATATTGGCTCATGATTTTCTATAAGCCGCACTTGCTGCAATTTGACGATTTCCCCCTTCACTTCTTGATTAGGAATTTGGAACTTGCGGATAGTTTTGTCTTCGCGACGAACATCAACCTTGTTCTCTTCTAAGTCTTCGGTTTCTTCTCTCAATTTCTGAGCTAATTTTCTCATCTTGCCGCCTTTGTTGGCAAAAAAGTTAACCTTCTCTTTGCGATCCTGAATTCTTTTCTCTAGTTGAGCGTTCTTCATGATTTCCCTTTCCACTCGGCGGCCAATTTCTTCCACTACGGAATAATAGTCACCGACATAGAGTTCGGTCTTGTGGGTAAAGACATCTAAGTAGATGACGCCTTCGGTGAAGCAATTCAAAAAATCAGCATCATGGGAAATAACTATCACTGTCTTGTCATACATAATCAAGAAAGTAATCAGATGATCAATCCCCTTTTTGTCCAAATTGTTAGTCGGCTCATCCAAAAGCAAAATATCAGGATCTTGAATTAAGGCATAGGCTAAAAGCAGACGGGCTTGTTGGCCGCCAGAAAGATTGCCCACTATTCTATCCAAAGGAATATCAAAATCAACCGCGTCCATCACTTTGCTAATTCGACTCTTGATGTTTCCCGGGACAACAGAAAATGCCCGAGAAAAATAGTCCTCCACGGTTAAAGTTAAATCTTCACGGGCCACAGTCTGTCGCGCCGTACCGATAGTCGCGCCGTTGGTAATGGATATTCGGCCGCTCTTCGGCTTCAATTCTCCTTTAATCAAATTAAAAATAGTGGACTTGCCGGCGCCGTTTTGACCCATGAGGGTTATCTTTGCTCCCCGGCGAACGCTAAAACTAGCCTCATCTAAAATGGGCTTTTTATAGGCATATTCAAAACTGACTTCATCAAAACGCAAAACTACTTCTTCGGCCATATATTAATCGTTTAATAATACTAAGTTATTATGACAGAATTCAGAAAAAAAGCCACCAAGCTTCATAAAACATTAAAGGCAATAGGCCTTCTGTTTCATAAAGTTGTTGGTGGCATACCCAGTGGAAGTGCAGCTCTTCCTTTCGGGTTAGGGCAAAACCATGAGTTTATTGAGCCATCGCTAACCATTGAAATGGCAGTACCTATGGCGAGGTTAAGCGACTTTTCGCCCAATTTCATGGCAGCCTGAATGGGTTGATATTAACTAATATCCGCGATTATGTCAATACTCTACTTAAATGTTAATTATCGCTACAGCCGTAGCATCATCGTATGACTTAAGACGGGGATACTTTTGGCAACCAAGATCACCTTGTTCTAGTGTCCTGACTTGCTGCAAAATATTTTTTAAACCGCCCTCATGAAAAAGCGAAACGATCTCAGCAAATTTTTCTTTTTCCTCCGGATCTTTCTTGGGGATTAAGAAGCCATCGCTAAAAATCAAAATATATTTAACCCGGTCCAAGCTCTCGGTACCGGACTTGATAAACTTTTCCACTTTAGGATCTCCGTTTATAGCGCCATAATCCATGTTTGCCTTCTGGCGAACTGAAATAATTTGCGGCATCAATTCCTGCCGCAAAGAACCAATTTCTATTTCTCCTAAACTATGGCTATCAACTAATTTTTTAAATAACAAGATAGTCGGCAAATCATGATCGTCATAGTGCAACACTTTAAAAGTCCCGTCATCATAAATAACGACAATAGGAGAATCCGCGACACCCAACCATTCAAAGCTATCAGTTTGCATTTTTATTACCGCAGCGGTAGTGGTCCACAATATTTCTTTCCGTTTTAAATCTATCCCGGCTTTTTCCATAGCGGCTAAAATTCTTCGGTTCGCCTCCAAAGCGCAGGCGCGGAGATCTTTAACCCCGCCTAATTCCAAGAAAGTCTGCTTAGTTATAGCAGAAGCTAAATAACCGCCGGTCTTGCCATTTACATTTTGATATTTATCTAAACCGGTAGCGCCATCAAAAACCCCGAATAGATCATCAGCAATTAAAAAATTGTCTTCATTAATATGACCGGCCGGATTAGGGTCGCTTAAATAATCAAAGGTTCGATCAGAAAGTCTTCTAAAAAGCAGTTGATACTCATCCGAGCGAGGCACTAAATCAGGGCGCTTGGCAGCCACCCATTCTTTAAACTCTGTCAGAGGCAACCATTGCAAGTCTTCCACTTCCTCCTCTTGCTGGCGGAACTCCGAAAGCGGCAAATCAAGTTTCACTAAATAGATATCACTAAATTCATTATCAAAATAAGTATTTTTATTTAAAACATTCATCTTTTTGATGGTCCCCAAAAGCTCTAAGTCAGTCACTGGAACATCTACGCCAATCTCTTCTTTCACCTCCCGCAAAGCCCCTTGAGCAGAATCTTCTCCGCTGGAGATATGGCCGGCAACTGAAATATCCCACATGTCGGGATAGTTTTCTAATTCTTTGGAACGATGCTGCAAAAGAATCTCATTCTGAGAATTGATACACCAAACATGAGCCGTCCGATGCCAAAGCCCTTGGCTGTGAACCTCAACTTTCTTTTTGGCTATACCGGTTATGTTTCCCTCTTCATCCACGATATCAATGAGTTCCATATAGATTTAATTAATATTTTCTATCCCCATTCTATCATTTTGCCGACAAAAAGGTCAAGATGAGAAATATTTTCCCCATTCCCCCTAAAAGAGGTATAATGGAGAAATATAATAACTTAAACCTATGAGAGTCCCCACCCGCAAAAGCAGCCTGAAAAACCCCTATACCAAACCTGACCCCAATTTAACCTGGGATAAGTTTAACGAATTAAAAAATAAGTTAGAAAAGCTGAAAAAAGTCAGCCGCCCCAGAGAAGCCGAGGAAGTGAAACGCCTGGCTCTCATGGGCGACTTTTCTGAAAATGCCGGCTATCAACTGGCCAAAAGCCGGCTCAGAGGTATTAACCAAAGAATCACCGATTTAGAGAACCTATTAACCCGCGCAGAGATAATTTCTTTTGGCGGTAGTAGCGGCCAAGTGGACTTGGGTAACCTAATCACTCTCGTCTCTGGGAATATAGAAAAAAAATATCGTATCCTGGGATCAGCCGAAACCAATCCCGGCAGCGGCGTCATTTCTCATAATTCCCCGCTCGGAGCGGCGCTCATGAGACATGCCGTAGGCGATACTATCACCGTGGAAATCGGAGGAAGGAAAAAGGAATATAAAATAACCAATATTGAATAGCTAGAGAGCGTTTCCTGCCTGATTGACTTGTTGATAATAATATGACAAAATAACAAATCAAATAAATTGTTTCATTAAAAACTAGAGACCCATGAATATTAGAAAATTTAAAGATTACATTGGTTATCAAGAGCCCATGATGTGTATCCAGGGAGATATCTTAGAGACCGAACTGGACGACATCGTCTTCGCCGTTAACTATCCCAACCTGAGTGGAGAATACGACAACACGGGCGGTTTCGCCGGTGAAATCTGCCGCCGTTTTTGGCCGGAGTTAAAAGATATAAAATTTACTGAAGGCGAAGTTATCTCCCACTATGCTCAGGGAAAAAGATTTCATGCCATTGCCGTTCATTCCAACGAACCAAACGGTTGGAAAAATGCCCCGGCCTTAATTGAAAGCTGTCTCAATAAAATAAGAGTCAGCAGCGAAGAAGGCCTGGCCATTGTGTTAATCGGCAGCGGCGCCGCCGGCAAAAAATGGAAAGCCAGCGTGGACAATATCGTGGGGATGTCGCGTTCCTACAAAAATGTTGTCCTGTACATCAAAAACAAAGACTACTACAAGGCTTTGATCCGGGCAGCTATGACCTACGAAAGTATTCCTCTGCATCTGGCTCCTAAAACTCTGAAATATCGCACCAGAGAATTAGCCTCCTAAATTAAGACCAACAAAAAAAGCTGCCCACACCGGCAGCTTTTTCATATCCAAAAAATTTTAAATTAATAGTGATTATTCACCACCATCCCCGGGTTGCTAGCCGTGGAACGGACAGAATCTAAACCTCCCATTTTGGGATTAGTCAAATCAAAAATATATTTAGCATCACCTTGGGTGACATTAGTACAGCCTGAGCTTCGCTGACTGGCAAAATCATCATGCCAATAGGTTCCATGCACCGCGAAGGAACCGCGATAGTACATTACCCAAGGAACATTAGGCAAGTCATAGACATGAGTGGCAATAGGCGGAGCGCCGCGCATCCGGGTGGTTTTCAATTTCAGCCAGACGTTATAGGTCCCCGGCAAGGTCGGAGTGTCCCGACCGCCGGTGGAAATATAGGTGGCTAAAACAATTTGATCATATTTATACAAAGTCAAAACTTTTTTAGAAATACTCACATCCACCCAATAATCTCCGGCCTTCACTTTAGCGGGTACGGCCGCCACTTTTTCCGGAATCGGCTGCGGCGCAGCGCTAACAGCAGCGGCGTTAATATAACCGCCGGGATAACGCCCGCCGTCAATCTTATACCAAATATGTCCGTCAGCTTTTTTCCGTTCTAAAACCTTCACCGTGTTGCCGGCAAATAGCGAGCCTAATTTCTTGGCATCATTTTTGGGCTCCGCTTTCACGGCGGTATAATTTTCATCTACCCTAGCCCAAAAACCCAGGTATTGCCAAGTGCGAGAAACCTCTTGACCTAGATCATCTAAAACCATTTCTCCTTTGGGAATAGCTTGAAGGTCTTGATTAGTGATCCCCAAAGAATATTGGCGCATCAATTCAAAAGCAGCCGCGGCGTCAGGCATATAAAGCAAAGTCTTGTCGCTGGGATTGACGTAATAGGCTTTGCCGACGTCTTCGGTTTTTAGAAGGATAAATCCTTTTAACTTGTCAGGAGTGGAGCTGGCAACTGCCGAAAAATTATCATTAGAAATACCCAAGGAAAGATTACGCATGATATTATAGGCATCCTCCGCGGTACTAAGATAATAGCGATGCAAATCACCGGGATAGACATACCAAGCCTCTCCTTTGTTGTCCACATCTAAAAGTATTTTTCCGCTCAGTTCGCTGGTTAGATTATCAGCCGGATAGGCCAAGGCCGGAGTGGCCAGCCAAAAGCCAATGACGAAAGCGATTATAATTGTTCCCGACTTAAAAAATTTCATAATTATTGGGCCATGAATCCGCCGTCCACATACAAAACGGAACCGGTGGCATATTTAGACTCATCAGAAGCTAGATAAACAGCGGCTAGAGCAATATCTTCCGGGTCTCCCATATGTCCCAAAGGAATAGTGGCCATGAGACCGGCATTAGCCGCGGCATTATCTTGAATCCCCTTAGTCATCGCTGTTTTTATAAACCCCGGAGCAATGGAATTAACCCTGATGCCGTCTTTAGCCAATTCTAGAGCTGCAGTTCTGGTGAGTTGATTGACGCCACCCTTAGAGGCGCAATAGGCGCCAGCAGACTGAAAGCCAACTTGGCCGAGAATGGAGGCGATGTTGATAATGGAACCCTTAATCTTCTTTTCCTTCATATAGGCAGAGGCAGAACGCAGACCATAGAAGACACCGTTTAAATTAATGGACAATACTTTGTTCCAAGTCTCATCGGACAAGCTAGACAATTCTCCGGTCAAACCAACACCGGCGTTGTTGACCATAATATCCAAAGAGCCAAATTGCTCCACCGCATAATCAACCAAAGCTTTGACCTCCTCGGACTTTGAAGTATCGGCTTTAAAATATCGGCTGTTCTCCACCAAGGTGCCGGGATAGGGATTAATATCCGAGAAAACTACTTTAGCTCCTTCGGCTAGAAACATTTCCGCCATGGCTTTTCCCAAGCCGGCAGAGGCTCCGGTGACAATAGCTATTTTTCCTGCTAGACGCATATAGTTTAATTAATTATATAATTATTGACACTCTTTTCTAAAATAGGCCCACTCCTCACAAGTCTTCCCGCTTTTCAAAATACAATTTCCTCCTTGGCTGCCGTCGGGATTGGAAACTATCACTGACTTCCCTCCTTGAGCCACGCAATATGAAGCGGCGGGATTAGCGATGCCCACACTCGGAACAGAAACGGAGACTGAAATAGTTTTCAAAGTTTTGATAATATCCTCCACCTCTTCCCAGCCCAGCTGAAAATCATAGTTATAACGCGGGGCGGTGGCAAAGACATAGCTATTATTCCTGCCTCTTTCCGTGGGACCAAAAGGAGCGGCAGTGGGATAGCCTTCAAAATTATTCTTCTCCCATGTTTGCCATTGAGAGAGCGGATAGATTAATATCGGCAAATCCTCCCGCGGTGTCTCTGTCGTCCACTGCGGATGGCGAAAAACTATTTTGTGACCATATTCTATGACGCTAGAAGAAGCGGCATATCCTTGCCAGCTCAGAGGAAATTCCAAGCTAAAGCCATAGTCTTTGTCCTCATACATTAGGCTAGTGGCCGGGCACGGAGCAAAATCGCAGTTAGCCCCAGTTCTTCCCACCGCTGACCCGTCCGGGCAAATCTTGGCCTCCATGGTGCAAGCCGTCGGCCCCGGGGCTTGATTATTATTAACCTGCCGAGCACAACCGGAAACAGAAAAAAGGGCGAGAAAAAGAGCTAATACTATTAATTTTTTCATATTATAGGGGTTATTCTTATACTTCTAGTTTAGCATACTATTAGGCAAACTTCCATTTAGGGAAATATTGCCAATAACAAAGAAGCCCTTAGATAAAGGCCTCTTAGAATGAATTAATGTTTGTATCAAAACCCGATAGTTTTCTAGTTTAAAAAAGGATTAGGTTCATTAAAGGTTATTCGAGGCGTGCAGTTATTGATGACATCTTTAGAAACTCCGTATTTCATTTCGTAGAGCTTATCCGCCGAACAAAATAAGGCATCGGAATAATCAAACCCAATTTTCTGACTGACTTCCATAACCGCCTCTTCTGACTTGCCCTCAACCTCCACCAAGGGTTCCAGATATGGCCATTCATCAATGGTAATTTCCACTCCATCTAAAAGCCACAGCTCCCGTTTAGTTTCTTGATAGGCTTTCTTAGGACAACCAATAGCAGATAATAAATCGACAGCATTATCAAAACTATCAATATTCAAACAAATTTCTTTTTGATCGGTGATATTCTGGCCATCAATAATCTTCAAGCTCATAGTAATTTTATTCCCCTCATCCCTAACCCTCAACCAGCCTCCCTCTTTTTCGTGGCCAGAAGGTAGGTTAAAAACAATTCTCTTTTGCAGATGTTCCGGCTTCACTAATTTAGCTCCAATAGCCGACAATTTACTGCGGATATCATCCTTATCAATATTAATAAAAGTGGCCTCGTATTCAATCTGCATATATTGCTATCTAAAGTATTATAATAGAATATTACCACTCGGCTTTCTTTTTATCAATAAGATAAAACCAATAAAAAAGAAGCTAAATTAATAACTTCTTTTCACTCTTTCAGCAAGAGAGTTTTGGGATTCTTGATAATTTCCTTTATTTTGCGCCGGGCAATATCGGTCAAGACATAATTCTTTTCCTCATGCCCGGGCTCATCGCAACCGCTGTCTAGTTCAATAATATCATTATAGACCAGACAATCCACTTCCGCGAAATCTATCTGCATATCCACCTGGTGGATTCCGTTGAGGAATAGATAGCATTCCTCATTAGATATATCCACTATCAGCTCAGCGTTGTGGCCATATAGGCAAGAAATTATTTGAAAAAGCCAGAAAGAACCTATTATCCGCGCCAAGAAAGCAGGAATTAAAAGAATTTCAGTTCGCCAAGCTAATAAAATGCGGAACTTGCGGCGGTGGAATTACGGCCGAAGAGAAAGTAAAAAGACTTCCGGATGGAAATCTTAAAAGATATATCTATTACCATTGTGTTAGGCATGTCGACAAAAATTGCCAGGAGCCTTATATCCGGGAAGAGGAATTGTTAGAGCAAATTATATCAATAGTCGATAAAATTGAGTTTAAAAACAAGACAGTGCTGGATAAAATTAAACGGGAAGTCAAAAGATTCAACGAAATGGCTAGGGCGATATCAGGAGACGATGGTAATAGCGAAATGAAAATTAAAGAAAAATCAACGGACGTCAAAGCCTATATCAAATATATCCTTAGACACGGAAAGACAGAAGAAAAAAGAGAAATTTTGAGCAATTTAAGTAGTAAATTAATTTTAAAAGAGAAAAAAATAGATACCGACGATTAACAAAAAGCGAACTCTATCAAAATTGAGATGAACAATAATTCCCGTGAATTTAATTTAAAATATCATCAATAATTATTGATCGTAACTTCTTAGTATTCCCATGCCCCAATAATCCTAAATATGACTCTAAAGATTCCGGACTTGAATTTTTTTTAAATTTCCTAAACATTCTTCTCTTGGTGGCCGTCCTCAAAACTCGATGATCAGGAAAATGAACCCAACCTAAAAAATCCAATCCAGAGTGAACGGGCTTTAAAAACAATTTATTAGGGTGCAGTTCCAATTTTAAATCAGATAACAAAAATTCTTCTATTAGTTCAATTTGTCGTCTCAACCACTTCACATCGTCAGAGAGAATAACAAAATCATCGGCATAGCGGATATAATATTTAGCTTTAAGCTTGTGTTTAACAAACTGGTCGAGTTTATTAAGATAAACATTGGCAAAAAGTTGGGAAGTTAGATTTCCCAGAGGCAAACCCCGGTTATCTTGTCCGGCGTAAAAACTATCAATGACTCTTTCCAATAACCAAATAATATTATTATCCGATATGTATTCTCTTAAGATGCCCAGTAAAACATCATGATCAATGTTGGCAAAAAATCTCTTAATATCACACTTTAATACCCAGCCTGTTCTGGTATTGTTGCGGCTAACTTGATAAATAAATTGGCAGCAACGATTAAGAGCCTTATGTGTTCCCTTGCCCAAGCGGCAGGAATAGCTATCGGCGATAAAGGTACGATCAAAAAAGGGATAAAGCTGCCGATAGATGGCATGATGGAGCAAGCGATCGCGGACACCAGCCTTATGGATATTTCTTGGTTTGGGATCAGAGATATTAAAGGCCTCATAGCCGCCGTGTTGATATTTATGGTACAATAGGTCGTAGTGCAGCGAAAAAATATTATCCATTAACTGGACAGTGAATATTTGGACATCTAACCGCCGCCGTTTGCCAGGCAAAAATTCTTGCCAAGCGGCTAATAAATTTTCTAAACTAATAATATCTTCAAACTTATGAATCAATTGAATTTTCATACCTTTAATTCTACCCCCCCCCCGACAATTGGCAACTAATTCCATTGCTGCAGAAAACCAAAAATTTCTATCTCTCCTGGTACAACTGTTATAAAACTCTGCCAAAAGAACATCGTTATACCTTGGGTAGCAAAATCGATAACATATTAATAGATCTGATTGAGGCTATTTCTGCCGCCTCCTTTTTAGCTAGAGTCGAAAAACAACCCCAAATAAAAACAGCTCTGAGAAAAACCGATACTATTAAAATATTACTACTAATTCTTTGGGAAACTAAATCTCTGGACAATAAAAAGTATTTAAGTCTATCTGAACAAATCAACGAGATCGGTCGCATGCTCGGCGGTTGGAATGGACAATTAATAAAAAACTCCCCCACCATAAGGTAGAGGAGAAATGAGGAGAGTTGCCAGGGCAGCCGGGTTATCGGAGTTGAAGTTGTTGTCTAGGAAGTTATAGTTCCAGTTCCAATTGGATCCATTCCAGTTGAGGTAACGCACGTAGAGGTTGCCATTGGAGTTGCGGAATGTTTAGAGCGTCGCCTGTTCCACTACCCCTGGAATACTCTTGGGGTTGTATCTTATCCGGCATCTAAAAATGCCTTAACGCTCTAAACCAAGTTTCTTCATTTTTTAAATATCTTTGCCCCACTCTATTTCCAGCCTTAGCCAAAAATATTCTCAAGACAAAAATATTAACCCCGGCGACGAAAAACCATGGTCGTTCGCACATTTGCCTTGATCATTTCTATTTTATCATAAAAGTCTATATATAAAAAAGAACCTTGGCGCGTTTTCACGAACCAAGGTCAAAGGGCTAAAGCCCAAGAGCAAAAATTTCAAAATACTAAGATCAAAAATCAACTTGCCAGGGCAGCCGGGCTATCGGAGTTGAAGCTGTCGCCTAGGAAGCTATAGTTCCAGTTCCAATTGGATCCACTCCAGTTGAGGCAACGCACGCAGAGGCTGCCACCGGAGCTGCGGTAGATGGTGCCCCAGAAAAAGATGGCCTTCCCCTTCCATTCTTCGGGGATAAGCACGGGGTTAGCCAACAAACAATCAAGCACGTTGGCATTTAATACCGACATTTTTCCCAGCTCTTTTCTCAGCTCGGTGCCGACGCTATAATCACCTTTTTTCTGCTTCTTAGACAGATAGAGGGAAATTTTAGCAGGATCGAATTTGAAAAGTCCGCCTGGCTTGTGATTTTCCACTGACCAGCCATCGGGGATAAAAGGAGCGGCATCGCAATCAATCAGATGTTCAATCATTCTAATTTCCGCCTGTCCTTTTATTACCTTCAGCACTTCACCAAGGATACCTTTTTCTGACAAGGTCTTGATGTCTTTGTTTGTGTAGCCATGACGACGGAAGGCTAATTTTAATTCTTCGGCCTGGCTAACATCGAGCATTAAATCTTTATTTTCGCTCATTGTTATATCTCCTATATTTGCAACCGTGTTATTTAAAACCTAGTTGCGATTATACTGTTCTCAAAGCGAAGTTGCTTTTGCCACAGCAGAAAATGGCCCCAAAAGCCGCTTTCTGCTGTGGCAAACTTTCAATTTGATGTTTTAAGGTGCTTTTCAAAGTATTAGGGTATTATATCATATAATCTGTTTTATGTCAAATAAAAGGACGACGAGGATTTTATCTTAAAAACACTCGGTTTTCAGGTATGTGGGTCATAAAAAGACGTTTTTCATCAACGCACCGCTTAGTAAAGGCGGTTCGGAATGAGATATTGGGGTATGAGGGATGGATTTATGTTAAAAAGTTAATAAAATAATCTCTTAAATTAATTTACTAAATAAGTCTGTCTAACAATATTATATCCATTAAACTTAGTGTCATCCTCCGACTTTAAATCAACGGCCTCTAAGGTTTTTGATAATTCACTTAGATATTTAAAGAGTACCGGTCTATTACTTGCCGAACCGCCTGAATGATCATCAATTACAATAGCCACTTTGCGGTTTTCTTTTTCGGCCAAACTTTTTACATACCCTATAACCTTATCATAAAAGTCTTTAACTGATAATGAATTAATTAAATTTTCTATAGGATTAAAACCTCTAATAACTAACAACGGCTCTCCATTTTTTGATTCTGTTTCGATCAACATAAAAGCCCCAGCCAATCTCTCATATTTTGTTTCTGGATTTTGCTTAATAATAACCGGAGTAAAATTAGGAAATTCTTTTAAAATACTACTATACTTTGAGGCCCAACAAGCATCAGCTATATGTCCAGAAAATTCAGTTAACACCCCTCTGGTCGGAATTAATTGAATCTTAGAAACATCTTTAGATTGACCACCGACATCTTGCAACAAAGCCATCTCTTCACTAATAGCTTGAGCCGAAATTATTTCATTGAACATTTTTTTTGCTTTCTTATCAGTAAAATATTTAGACATGGTCTCTTGATTAGTAATATGATCAATAAAATCAAGAACCCAGGACATATCACTAAGATTTGGCTTATCTAAATCAATATTATCCAAGTCGAAATTTAAACTTTGTTTGTTTCTAGCAAAACTCATTAAAAAAACTGTCTGTCTTAATAATTCATTAAATTCGTTATTTCTAGCTAAAATGGAAAAATTATTTTGAAAATCTTTCAAATCTCTTATATTAATAGATTCGAGCAAATTTATTTTTTGATTAATCCCTTCCCTAGCCATAGGATTGGGCATATTATTAGATTTTTCTTTTAATTCTTTAGTTAGCTCCAATCTCTTTTCCTCTATTTTTTCCACTAACTTACTAAGAGGGAATTTTTCTTGATACAAGTTTTTAGCGGCTTTAATGGAGTCAACTAACACGGAAAACCTATTTAAAAAATGCTCATTAAATTGATGATTCTCTCTGCCACTAGTATCGGATTTGGCGATTAACAATTCTGAACTGGGTCTAAAATTACGATTAAGCCCTTTTATTTCACCCGTATTCTTATGGTTAACATAATTAATAATAATATTTTTAAAACTCTCGTCATCCTTTGCCCCCCACCCAGCCTCTTGAAGCCTGATATATGATTGAAAATATGGTAAATACAAAGAATTACCATCTCCCTTCAATAAAACTTCGGGATTAAAATCTTCCGAAATAATTTCTTTTTTAAATTCAGCAAACCTCTCCCGTAATTCTCTCAAGCCGTCATTACCACCCTTTTTCAATTTTAATTTTTTTATAATTTCTTTATCATCACCACTAATACCTTTAATCATATTATAATTATCAGCACTGGCAAAAGCTCCAAATATTTCCGAGGTTTTAGCGACCAACTTATCTAAAGGGGGATTAAAATATTCATTAATTTTTACAATTTTAAGAAACTCTTGAAGCGAATTCATTAATTCATTGCCAAAATCCCGATTAAGGTTTTCAAATTTTTCTATATTATCGACTAAAGAGTCAACGGCTTTCGCCTCAACTAACTTTAAGGCTATTTCCTGATCTAATTTTTTAAATTTTTCCAAATTATCAATTAATAAATCAATCTTTCCTGCTTCAATCAATCTATTGGCCAAATCTTTGTTAGTCGCGAAACATAAATCTAAGTCTTCCTGAGAACGAGATAAAATATTTTCATTTGATAATTTAATAAAAAAAGAAGTCAAAGCCCGATTATCATCGTTAGTAAATAAATCTATATTTTTTATATAAAAAGAGTCTTCGGGTTTATTTTTAATATTTTTTATAGTTGAAAAAAATAAAACGATCTTTTCGCCAGTATTTTTTTCAATAAACTCATCAAGATAATCACCCGAAATTTGAAAATCTAAATCCGACAAATAATTGTTTTTAATAGCATAAATTAAAAAATCTTCAAAAGCATCGGTTCTACTTATCATTTTAACAAACTTATTTTTATTATCAGCTGTTAGGCCAATAAAACCTTTATCCAACAACTTCTTTAAAGAATCAGCACTATTAACTTTTTCTAAAAAATAATCGAAAAGACCGCAATCTTCAAAATATTTTAAATCAATACTACTATCTGCAAATCTATCTCCAAAATCAGAAATTAAGCCCTTTAGAGCTTCCGAGCTTGGTTTAAAACTGTTAAAATTTGAGAAAATAACATATTCTTCGCCGGCATCAATAAATAATTGCAAAACTTTATCAGATAAATGAGAGAAGTTTTTTATGTTTTTTTTAATAGCCCCTCCATAACCATTCTCCCATAATTTAATAATATTTTCTTCCCCAATATTATCTATCCTGTTTATCTTTGCCGCCAAAACATCCATATCACCTTCATTTATAATATTTACAATTAAATTATCCGTGGCAATCTCTTCTTTAAGGTCATATCTTCTTAAAATATAAGAACTTTGCCTATTTTCCTTTAATTTCTCAATTAATATTTTTTTATCAAAACCAACGTCATAATTCGCAGTTCTTTCTAAAAGGACTGGGGCATAACCATTTTCAGCCATTTCATAAAATTTTTCTAAATCTTTAACGTTTGCGTGGTTGCGATTATTATGATTATCACCCAATACCAAAGTTATATCAGTAATAAACTTATCTCTAGTATCTCGATATTCTTGTTTATCTTCTTCTGGCAAACTATTATTAATTTCATCATCTGCAACTGTTATTCCATAATAAATAATTAATGCATAGGCCATTTTTAATTCTGATGGACTCTTAATATGTTTATCAATAAAATCTAATACTAGGTCATCTCTTGTATCTGAATTAAAGCACTTTAAAATTTTATCTAAAGCCCAAAGAGGCTTAGTTTCTGAAAAACGATCAAAATGATGTAAAAATTTATCTATTACATCATCGGCCCCATTATTAAAAATATCTTTAGCCACTAAATTACTAAAAGATTCAAATTTAGGAAAAATTTGGGAATAATATAAATCAGACTGCTGTTTATTTTCAATCATTTTATCGGCGACAAAAGACGGCAAAGTTTTAAAACTATAATAATCACGATCTCTATAAAAACTATCTAAAACCTGAAGTTTATTCAGAACTAGCAGAGCGTCAGAATCAAGATCATTTTTTTCAAGCTTATATTTGTTGGCACTTTTATTGTTATTATATTCATATCTATTTGATAGATAACTTTTAGCTGCCTTATAAAAAGCCTCCTTTCGGCCATCATTAACCGCAACATCGAGTATGTCCTCACGATCTACGTCCTGCTCTTTTTTATATTGAAAGTCCGGATTTCTATGAAGTTCTGAAGTTTTAAGACTTAATAATAGTAAATGGTCATAATAACAACTATCGGCAGTAGCTTTTTCGCTTAATAAATCATTCTCGGCTTTAGCAGTTAATAATTCTTTTAAATCAGAAATATCTTTCTCCGGATTTTGAATTGGACTAATTCCATTATTTGATCGCCAATCCATTAATTCTTGCAACCATTCCTGGATAATATCCTCCGCTTTTTTCTCTTGACCGATTTTTTTAAAATAATGACTAAAAAGCTCCGCTGATAAGCCAAGATCTTTATCAATGTTTTGCCAATATTCAATTTTATTTTCTTTTTTGATTTGTTCAAATTTCATATTTTATTTTCCCAAATATAGTTATTCTGCAACCGAGACATATATTTAAATTTTTAAGTCATTTTATAAGGTAATTTTAGCTTTTAATAAGCCAAAAGTCAAACTAAAAAAACTTATCCCCAACCCCACTAAACATAATCAGGCGGCCTCGTCAAAACCCCAAAAATCACTCGCAAAATCGACTCTTAACCTAACCCCAAATTTATGCTATGATACCCTTACGGACTAATTAAAATAAAAATATATAACCTCGGGACCCACTGTTGAACGGATGTCGACTGCATGAGACGTAAAATAAAAATTTCAAACTCATAAAAATAATATCCCCTGTAAATTAGCAAAGTCCATTCTTTGCCAATTTAAATCATTAACCAGCATTTTGCCCGTGCTCGGTTTTTTTGTTTTGGCAAAGACGTGTAGTTTCGCCTTAGCCTGTTAATAGTCTTGTCCCTGTTAATTAGGTTATCTTTCTCTTAATTATCTCTTTTTGACCGCCCCCAAACATTGTTTTTTCTATTTTTTTCGGCGAGGCTTGTCCGCTCGCCGAAAAAAGAAAAACAAGTTGGGGCGGTAAATGAGATTTTAGACAGAACTTTATTCAGTGTGCCCTCTATTTAACTTGACTATAGGCACACTTAACGCCGTTAAGCCTATGGAGCAACCAATCAGGTGCTATAGGCAAAAGTTAGTTCAATCCGGCGAATTAATTGAGATCTACAATTACGCTAAACCGATTAATTTAGGCAAAAAACGTAAACCCAGAATTAAAAAAGAAATGGCCATGCCCACCCTGCCTGTTCTATATAAACCAAATGACGATTATTCACCCCGAGAAGAATTTGAGCTATCAAAATATAACGTGGATTTAAACCCCAAATTAACCATTGACGTTCAAAAACATTTTTCTCTTCGTCGAGCTCGAGGCCGTATCATGAGATTGGTAAATTCTAACCCCGATTTAAAAAGCTTTTTGACTTTAACTTTTGACAGTCAAAAATTTAATAGAGCTTTTGTCGATTTAAAAGAATGTAATTTAATTTTCTCTAATTTCATCAAACGCCTCAAACGTCGTTTTCCCGATCTGAAATATTTGGCTATCCCCGAATTTCAAAGCGATTATTATCACCGCACACAAATTAAAAAAGAGCATGGCGGAAATATTCATTATCATCTGCTCTGTAATTTGCCCTTTATTGATAACGCCAAACTAGCTCAAATTTGGGGCCATGGATTTATTAATATCAATAATATTCGTCATGTCTCTCGGGTTGGTTCTTATGTCGCTAAATACATTGGCAAAGCCTTATATGATCGCCGTTTCTTTCGCTCTAAACGATTATTCTACAGCCGAAAACTTAATCGCCCGATAACTATTTTGACTTCGCCCAAAGTCAAAGAGTATCTCAAAACCAAAACCGGATTAAACCTTTTGCTCACCAAAAATTATCGATCCGATTATCAAGGAATGGTCGATTATTCCTTGTATCAAGAAAAAAAATAAGTTCGTTTCGCTCATATAATTAGATTTAATGTCATATGGTCTTAACCATATGCAATTCAGTTCGCAAGATATTAAAAGCTTTAAAGCGATGTATAAAAAAGCTTTTAACCAAAGCCTCGACGACAAAGAGGCTTACGATAAGGCCACAAACTTAATTCGGATTTTCCAATTAGTTTATAGGCCTATTACCCAAAAAGAAATGACGGCCACCCTAAACAGACAAAAAGAATTACGGGCCGGCAGATCTTGAAAAAATCCCTGTTTCTTGTTAAGTTAATAGTGCGTATCCAACTAAATATAATAGCCTTCAAGCCTTTTTTCATATTTGTCCCCTGAAAGGGATGGTTCTACCGACAAATATGGCTTTCGGGCTGTATTTAGTTGGATACGCTAGGACCATCCCTTTTAGTTTATAAAATTTAAATATATGGATGAAAAGCAAACTCCACAATATAAATATTTTGCTTATGTTCGCAAGTCCACCGAGGGCGAGGAACGGCAAGCTATTTCTATTGAAAGCCAAAAAGATATAATTCGCAAACATTTTAACGGTTTAAAAATCGTGGATATTTTAGAAGAAAAGCACTCAGCCTTCAAACCATACAATCGCCCAGTCTTTGAAGATATGATAAAACGAATCAGAAAAGGCGAAGCCCAAGGAATTATCGCCTGGCACCCTGATCGCCTCTCCAGGAACGAAATAGACGCCTCTACGATAACATATTTAGTCCGCACCGATGTTATTAAAGACTTAAAATTTGGCTCCTATAATTTTGACAATTCCCCCGAGGGAATAATGATGTTGCAACTGGCTTTATCGCAATCACAATATTCGTCTTCTAAATTAAGCCGAGATGTTAAACGTGGCTTAGAAAAGAAAATAGAAATGGGCTGGAAACCTGGCACGGCCCCCGAGGGTTATTTGAACGACAAAATTGAACAACAAGGACTTAAAAAAGTTTTGGTTGATAAAAAGCGTTTTCCATTAATTAGAAAAGCGATTGATTTATATTTAACCGGCAATTATACCGTGCCTCAAGTATGGTCTATTCTAAATAATAAATGGGGTTATTGCACAGTCAAACGCAAAGCTAAAGGTGGCGGGCCCATGACCTTAAGCGGTTTTTATCGTATTCTAACTGATCCGTTTTATACCGGTCATTTTAATTACAAAGGCCAACTCTATAAAGGCAAACACAAAGCTTTAATCACTATGGCCGAATATGACCGCATTCAAGAAATGTTAGGGCGAAAAGACCGGCCTCGACCCATAAAGCACACCTTCCCTTTTACCGGCTCGCTTAAATGTGCGGAGTGCGGTTGTAGTATAACTGCCGAAACTAAACGCAAAAAAAATAAAACTACCAAAAAAATTATCACCTACGAATATTATCACTGCACCCATAAACGCAATACGCCAACTTTTCATTGTAAACAACCATCTATAACTGCCACAGACTTGCACAATACAATTGAAAAGGAATTAGTGGATATTACCATTACCTCACAGGCTCGTGATTGGGCTTTAGAATATTTAGATAAACAAAAAGATAAAAGCCAAGACGACAATAAAAAAGTCGCTGATACTATTCTTACAAATATTGAGCAATTAAAAAATGAGTTAAGCGGATTAACTAAAATGCGTTATCGAGATTTAATTAGTGATGAAGAATTTGCCAAAAACCGGCAAGAGCTAAATGATAAAATTATCAAATTTGAAACTGAATTAAAAAATTTAGACACCAAAGAAGAGCGATCAATTGAACTGACTAAAGACGTTTTTAACTTCGCCGTTTATGCTCACGCCGAGTTTTTAAAAGGTGATGATCAGACTAAAAAAGAAATACTGGCGACCTTAGGTTCGAACCACCAATTATTGAATAAAAACCTAATGATTACGCTGTTTCCGTGGTTTTCTAAGATCAAAGATTCCACTATACCGTCAAGCACTAATTTCTTTAGGTTAGAACTGCCTCAAACCCGCATAAACACTACGGAAAAAGAGGCTTTCGCCTCTTTAATTCCTATGATGCACGGGATGAGGGAATCGAACCCCCGCCAACGGTTTTGGAGACCGCCGTACTACCACTATACGAATCCCGCAGATCGGCCCTTGCGGGCCGGGTATATTATAACAAACTAATAAGTTTCCACAAACACTTCAAAATAGGCTTGGGGGTGCTGACAAGCCGGACACTTCTCCGGGGCATCAGTGCCCTCATGGATATAGCCGCAGTTATTACACTTCCAGCGCTTCACTTCCGGCCTCTTGAATACTTCTCCCTTTTGGATGTTTTCTAATAGCTTCCGATATCTAGCCTCATGCTTTTCTTCCACCTCTCCCACCTCTTTGAAAAGGTCGGCAATCTCATTATGCCCCTCTTCCCTGGCCTCAGCCTCCATCCGGGGATACATTGAGGTATTCTCATAGTGCTCACCGGCAATGGCATTGTTTAAATCCACCTGCAAGTCATCGCTAATCATCTCCAAGGCCTTGGCCCACAGCTTGGCATGCTCTTTCTCGTTTCTGGCAGTCTCCTCAAAGATATTGGCTATTTGCACATACCCCGCTCTTCTAAACACCGAAGCGAAGTAGTCATACTTGTTTCTAGCCATTGACTCACCGGCATAGGCTTCTTCTAAATTCTTTTTAGTTTTTGGTCCTAAGTTCATATAATTGAAATTAATTTAAAACTATTTTTTCTCTTTCAAAGCCGGCGGAGTCTCCAGCTCTTGAGCAAATTCTAGCTCATAGATGTGGAAGACAGTGATGGCAATGGAAATGATGAGCGGGCCGATAATTACACCCCAGAAGCCAAATAGCGCTACCCCTCCCAAGATAGAGAAAAACAGGAAGATGGGATTAACATGGGCTTTGCCCTTGATGAGATAAGGACGAATAAGATTATCAATTGATCCCACTATCAAAGCCCCCCACAACAGAATGAATAGTCCCTGCCAAGTCTGGCCAATGACTAAAAGATAGATGGCAGTCGGGACGTAGATGATAATGGAACCGATCATCGGGATGAGTGAACAGACCGCGATGAGCAGCCCGGCGAAGAAAGCCGGCAAACCCACAATGGCATAGCCCACGCCGCCCACAAAGCCCTGGACGGCCACCACGGCGAAAGTAGCGACAATGGTGGAATAGCTAACGTCTCTAAACTTCTTAAACAACCGCTCGTCGTATTTATTGGGCAGTGGCGACCAATGCATTAACTTCCGCACCATCCGCTCTCCGTCTACAAAGAAGAAGAACATGGTGAAGATAATAATAACTAGAGAGAATAAAAAGTTAGTGGTGGACTTAATCACCAAAGTCGCCCCGTCCACAATGAAACTGCTGGAACGGCTGATCATATCAATGACAAAGTTCTTGATACTGCTATTATCAAAACCCATGAAACTGATTTTGTCTAAGAACCCGCTTTGAATAGAATTATTCCAATTGCTCCCATGACTGTCAAAATAGACCAAGGTGTCGTTATAGGCCACGATGGATTTTTTGGCAGAATAGATTAAAAGCTCGCTGACCGGCACGATGATTAGAGCCACCGCCAACAGGCACATAATGCCCGCGGCGATTTGACGTCGGTTGCCCAATCTCTTGGTCAGCCAAGAATATGGCCGATATAGTATGGAAACTAAAACTGCCGCCACTAATATTTCAGTCAAGAAAGGGCGGAAGATAAAATAGCAGGCCACAATTACCGCCAACACTAACAGCAATAAAAAGGGCTTGCCGAATTTATTAGGAGTCATAACGCATGGATATTATGATAATAAAAGCAGCGGCCAAAGAGCCGCGCTTTTTTATTTAGTTTCTTTGTGGAGGGTATGCTTGCGGCACTTCGGACAATACTTGTTCATTTCCAATCTGTCCTTCAAAAGTTTTTTGTTTTTGTGGGAATTGTAGTTAACCGTCTTGCATTCGGTGCACTCCAACTTGATCATGTTATCTTGAGACATAAGATTTAAAAATAATACATGAATTCGGATAAAAGCAGAATTGATGCATTATCAACCTAATATTAATTAATTCTAGGATAAGTATATAAAATTAGGATAAAAAAGTCAATTTCCGCCCTATTTCTGACAATAGGGGCAAAAATGAGTCCCCCGGCCAGCTAATTTGACCTTGGTAATGGCCCGTCCGCAGCGATAGCACTTCTCCTTAGAGCGGCCATAGACTTGCAACTTCACCCCAAAACCGCCTCTTTTTCCCGTAGCATCTCGATAGTCGCTAAAGGTAGTGCCCCGGTGAGAAATGGCTGACTTAATCACCCCTTTAATCTCCTGCGCCAGTTTTTTTGTCTCCACTTCCGACAAACTGCCGGCAAGGCGCATCGGCCTGATACCGGCTCGAAATAGAGCCTCATCGGCGTAAATATTGCCCAAGCCAGCAATATGGAGCTGATTCAAGAGCAAGGCTTTGATATTTCCCCGCCGGCCCCGCAACAATTTTTTCAAAAATGAAGCATTGAACTCTGCCTGCAAAGGTTCCGGACCGAACTTCTCTTTGATCTTGGCCAACTCCTTGGCATCAACAATTTTCAGATAGCCGAATCGGCGCTGGTCATTGAAATACAACTTGCCGTCGTCAGAAAAAGAGAAAACAACTCTAGTCATTTTGTTGGGCAACTCTTTGACTTCCCCTCCTTCATGGCCGCCCGGGATTAACTCTTGCTTGGTTTGATAGATTAACTGCCCGGTCATCTTCAAATGGATTAAAAGATATTTTCCCTTCTGCAAAACAAAGATGAGCAGCTTGCCGATGCGGTCAATTTCCCGAAAACTACTTCCCAGAATCTGGGTGGAAAATTCTTTTTTGTTTCCCAAAACACTCTGGGGCGACAAAAGCTCCAGCTTAGTGATTTTGGTTCCTAAAATTCGGGCGCTTAAATCGCGCCTAATAGTTTCCACCTCCGGCAGTTCCGGCATATTATTTGATGGTTAATAGCAAAATGATGATGACCGCCAAGAGCAAAAAGAGCACGCCGAAGATCTTCAAGAAGCTGCGGCCGACTTTGTTGGGGTCTAAAAAATATGGCATAAATATAGGTTAATAATACTTTAATCATAGACCATTAGGGCTCAAACTGTCAAAGAGCCAGATTGACATTTCCCTAAATCCGGTATATAATGCCATTCGTAAGTGTTTAAAGTGATTTTTTGTTTTTTCGCCTCTTCTTAGGAGACGCGAACAAAATAATCTTTAAATGGTCGGCTTACAATTAAAAATTATTTTGTTCGCGAAATTATGTCCAAGAAATTATACGTTGGCGGTATCCCTTACTCCATGGATAACGATGCTTTGAAAGAAGCTTTCGTTCCGGCTGGTAATGTGCTTTCTGCCATGGTAATCATCGACAAGAGAACTAACCGCTCCAAAGGCTTCGGCTTCGTGGAGATGGCTACTGATGAAGAAGCTCAAAACGCTATCTCCATGTTCAATGGTCAGGAAATCGGCGGCCGCAAAGTTATTGTTAACGAAGCACGCCCGATGGAAGAAAGACCTCGCTTTGATAACCGCTACTAAACTGCTAATCAGTTTATATACCAAAAAACAGCTACTCAATAGCTGTTTTTTGTATGGTAAATTATAATTTACAACCACCGTCATTTTTGGTATACTGATTAGCAGATTATGACTCACAAAAAAGCCTTCACCTTAGTAGAATTATTAGTAGTTATAGCCATTATCGGTCTATTAGCTACTATTTCGGTTATCGCTCTGCAAGGCGCTAGAGCTAAAGCCAGAGATGCCAGAAGGGTCGGCGATATCAAGCAAATCACTACTGCCTTAGAACTATTTTTTAATAATGCCGGCCGCTATCCTAATGCCACCGAATGGGATTCGGGCTCTCTAACCTATAACGGTCAAACTTATCTCTCAGTTATTCCTGCCGCTCCGACTCCGGCCGATGGTACTTGCGACAACACCACCAATGATTTTTCTTATACCCAAAATAATAACGGCGGATCATACACTGTCACTTTCTGTACCGGCGGCGTAGTCGGCGCTCTCTCCCCTGGCGAACTTTGCGCTACCCCTATGGGCATGGCGCCCTGTTCGATAAGCGGCGGAGGCGGAGCATGGGCTTGCGGTGATACCATAACCCTCACCAGTATCGGCGGCCATACTTGCAGTAATAGTAGTTTCTCTGATACCTGCACCTATAACACTGTTAACATCAACGGTCAATGTTGGTTCAAAGAAAGCTTAAACATCGGCTCCATGGTTCTAGGCGCTAATGAACAAAACAACAACAGCATTCTGGAAAAATACTGCTATGACGATCAGACCGGCAATTGTTTAGTCTATGGCGCCTTATACCAATGGAGCGAAGCTATGCAATATTCCACCACTGAAGGAGCTCAAGGTATTTGCCCCACCGGCTGGCATATACCGACCGCCGCGGAGACTAACAGCTTGGTTACCTATCTCGGCGGTACCAATTTGGCGGGAGGTCCGCTCAAAGAAGTGAGCAACCGTTGGAGCAACCCGAACACTGGGGCCACCGACAGCTCTGGATTTTCAGCTCTAGGAACCGGACAAAGAGGCATCACCGGCGCTTTCACTTCCACTGGCTATCAAGGATTCTTCTGGAGCTCCAAAGATAACGGCGGCTCTGAAGCTTTGATGGCGGATCAGAATTATAATAATACCATAGTTAATGTCTTTGCTTCTCCCTGGGTTACCGGCGCTCCGATTCGCTGTCTAAAAGATTAAATACTTTATATCAAAAAAGACTCAGGAAAACCTGAGTCTTTTTTTGTGATGTGGGCCGAGCTGGATTCGGACCAGCGAAGGCGTGAGCCAGCAGATTTACAGTCTGCCCCAGTTGACCGCTTTGGTATCGACCCTAAAAATAAGCACTAAGGAACCTTAATGCTTATTTATTGTATCTAATTATTGGATATTGTCAACCTAGACTCCTAAAATACCGGAAAACACGAAGCGCACTATGGCATAGGAGCTGAAGATAATCACCAACCCCAACGTGGACCAAAGCAGAATCTGCTTGCCCTTAGACACCTGTTGTTCATTGCCCCCAGCCATCATCCACAAGAAACCGCCGTAAATAAACATCACTAGAGCTAAGGTACCGATAACTCCTAGAACGGCATTAATCACCCGCCCAATAAAAACCGGAATGGTGGCGCCCCCCAAAGGATTAGTCATGGTCACCGGCAAAACTACCTGAGTCTGTTCGGTGCTAGAGTTGGTTTCACCAGTACCGCCGGAACCAGTCTGCACATTATCGCAACAACAAATCTGATTGCCCTGAGGATAGCCGCCGCAGAAAAGCAAGACGTCCGTAGTCTGATACTTGTCTATTCCACAAACTGGAGTCAAAGGAGCGGTGGAGGGATCTTGAAAGCTGCAAGCCGCTAAGACTCCGCTAGCCGGAAAAGCTAAAAACAAAGCTAAGAAAAAGAAGAGTGATAATTTAAGAAAATACCGTTTCATTTGGTTGATATTAATATTTAAGCTCCTAGTCCGAAGATAACAAATCGGACTAAGGCATAAGAAGTGAAAATAATAATCAAGCCCACCGTAGCCCAAAGGATAACATTGCGTCCTTTAGCTACCTGCTGTTCATTGCCACCGGAAGTTAGCCACATTAGGCCGCCGTAAATAAACATTAATAGAGCAATGGAACCCAAAATGCCTAAAGCGGCGTTGATTACCGAGCCGATTAATTTCTGAGGAGTATCAATTCCACCTAAGGGATTATCAATAACCACCGGGGCGCTGGGCTCAACCTGCAATCCCCCGTTGGATTCATTAGGCGGACCGTCAGCCTCGCCAGTACCGCCGGAACCGGTCTGCACATTATCACAGCAACAAATCTGATTGCCTTGAGGATAGCCGCCGCAGAAAAGCAAAACATCGGTAGTTTGATATCTATTAGCTCCGCAAACCGGAGTCAAAGGAGCGGTGGAGGGCGCTTGGAAACTGCAAGCGGCTAAAATACCGCTAGTTGGAAAAGCTAAAAACAGAGCCAAGAAGAAGAGGAATAATAGCTTAAGAGAATGCCGTTTCATTTGGTTGATATTAATATTTAGAGGCAATAAAATACTACTTAAATTATACTAAGATTTAAAAAAAAAGGCAATTCCGGAGAATTGCCTGTTAGGACGTATCAATTAAGATTTTTTTTTTTTACCGTCTTTACGGAGAAAGACTGATTGTCTTCTCCCGCGCTGATGCGGAAAACGATGTTGCTGCCACGGGGCAGCTCCTTGGTTTCATTAATGCCGAAACGAAGGATTGTCCCGTCCTCATAGTATAAAGTGTAGCTGCCATGAGGGCAGAAAACTGAATACATAGAATTAGCCGGAATAGCCAACCAGGGGGTTTGTCTTCCCTTGTCCAACTTGAAGGTTTTTTCACTGTCAATGAGGATGGTTGCATTATTCAGTGCCAGATCCATATTTTCATCTCTGGCAAACACAGTGTCAAATATTTTAGTAAGTGCTTTAGGACTATCTGCCCCATAATGCTTGAAAATAATCAGGGCAAATATCAGAAGCACGGTGGGTAGAATTGCCCGGGAAAATTCACTGCGTTCGGGAGTGGCTTTATCACAGACTATTAAGGCCAGGATCACTAATATGAAATTGATAGCCACCTTAATCCAGAAATCAATTTCGGGATAAGGGACAAATACCCAATTTCTGGTGATCAGCCAGAACAGAAAACAAATCGTTACAGAAACGCCGACGGCCATAATTAAGTTCTTAACGAACTTGAACTTATTTTTGGGTTCATCCGGATTGGGCTCGCCTTTTTTAAAGACTTTTTTAAGCTCGCCGAACGTTCCACCCAGCCTGTCGAAAAAAGATTCTTGGGGCTCAATTGAGCCAAGGTTTTTTGCTGCCATCTTTCAGTTTTTTTTAATTACGGTTTAACTTTTTACCGGTCTTTTTTTGTGGCTGGCCCGGAAGCCAGTACCAAAGGTGACGCCAGCACTCACTCCGCCGGTACCGGAGCCATCAATGATGGTGGTGCCGTCGTTTTTCTCAATAGCGCTCCACTTAGCGTGGTTAATCAGATATTCAGCCGCTTCCAGGGGCGACAACCCTTCTTCCTGTAATCTTTCCAGCTGATCGGCTAAACCTTCACCGGTTTTTACCAAACCGTGTTTTTTGCCAATCGCTTCCTTCTCCTTGATCTTCTGATCAATATCAGCAATTTCCAGATCCTTACCTTTAATCTCCAGCTCTTTTTCTTTTTTGAGAACAGAGCGGCGGACTTCCAGGTCCGCATCGGAAAGCTTGATATCGGCGACGACCAGTTTGGTGAGTAAAATTCCCCACTCTCTTAAAACCTTGTTGCGGAATTTTTTGGTGAGGATTTTTTCTCCCAAAGTTGCCTTAGCTTCATTAGCTTCGTCAACTGTCATATGGGAAAGGATTGTGCGCGCCCGGTCTTCAATTAACTTAGTGACAGCCCCAATGGGATATACTACAGCATAGGCTGCTTTAACCGGATCAACAAATAACAGATAGAAATACATTTCAACCACTGCTGAGGTGTCGGTGAAATCTATTTTATCGGCATCGTTATCATTGAAGAGCCGATATATTTCCTCTCTTGATGAAGCCTTATAACTGACTCTCTCAAAAAATGGAGTTAGGAGTTGTGGGCCGGGCTCAAATGTCCGCTCGTATTTCCTCATGTATTCTATTAACCATCTTTGACCAGAAGGAATCATTTTAAAATTGGTGGCGAAAATAATCACCAACCAAACAAAACAAACGATTCCCGCGATCAAATTGCCGGAACCCAGGAGAAAACAGAAGAGATAAAAGACAGCGGCAACCGCAGCGGCGATTGACCACCCGAATAAAATTTTATTTGCTTTCATGATATATGGTTTTTTATTGTTAATGTTCTTTTTTTGTACACTTTTATACTCTAAATAATAGCATATTTTATTAATTTTGTCAATAATCAACAAAAAACCAGCTATTTAGTGGAAATAACTGGTTTATTGCTATTTGGAGCCGTTGATCGGGCTTGAACCGATGACCTTCTCCTTACCATGGAGATGCTCTACCAACTGAGCTACAACGGCAGGTTTTTTAAACTATTTCATCTATTCTAGTTTGAAAATCAGCTAATTTCTGATTCTCCGGATTAACCTCAGCCAAACGCTTTAAAGTCTCTTGAGCCATTTCCCGATCCTTCTTGGCTAAACAGATTTCTAACATGAAATCCAGGAAGCGAGGATTGCTCGGTTCAATCCTTAATGATTCTATAACATTAGCTAGGGCCTCGTCAAGGTTATCCAGGTTCTCATTAGCTTGGGCCAAGAGATAATTAACTTCCGCCTCTTGTCTGGGGTCTTCATTTATCTCCAATAATCGCAAAGTATACAAGAAAGTTTGCTTGGCTTCAGCATATTTTTTCAGGCGTAAATAGAGGTCGCCCAGCTCCAAAAAGGCCGGCAAGTTCTTCTGATCCATCTCCACCACAGCAATTAATTTCTTTTCCGCCTCCAACCAACTGTCATTGTCTTCCTGCTTAGCTAATTCTTGAGCCTGGCGGATTAATATCTCTTTCTTCTCGGATTGACTAACCTGGGCCATCTGCTTCTCTTCCCGATGTTTTTCTTGCATAGCTTTCAACCTCTCTAGCCAGCGATGGAAGAAATTGAAATTCCCAGATAGTTTATGAAAAAACTTCTTGAAGCCGGTGGTCATCTCATCCACATCTCTTTCTAATCTTTTTTGAATAATTTCTTTTTTCTTTTTTTCTTCTTTCTCTTGGGGCATATTCTCCACATCCAAAACTGCCAACTGAGGAAATTTGCGAATGGCCAAAGCAAAAATAACGATGAGGGACAAGAGGATTAAAACTATGGAAAGCCAATTATACATATATTTTAATTTAGGCGAGAATAATTTTAGCTAGATTATTAAAACTCTTAGCTTGCAAGCTAGCCCCACCCACCAGCAATCCGTCAATATAGGGCTGAGCGGCGAAAGATTTTACATTCTCCTCTTTAACGCTGCCGCCATACAATACCGGCGGTACCAGCTTAGTATATTCTTTAACTATTAACTTAATCATAGCCTGATATTCGTTAGCCTTAACCGCTGCTAGTGCTTGACCGGAGCCGATAGCCCAAACCGGTTCATAGGCAACAATAATCTTAGAATTTTTTTTCAATTTTAATCCTTTCAGAATACTCAATTGGCGGCGCAAAACTTCTTCCGTCTTCTCTCCCCGCTTTTCACCCACGCATAATATCGGGGTAAGGCCGGCGGCTAAAACCAAAGTTAATTTCTGTTTGATGAGCGCATCATTCTCTAATCCATATTCTCGCGCTTCACTATGTCCTAAAATTATATATTTCACTCCCAACTCCTTGAGACTAGCCACAGAAACTTGGCCGGTATAGGCGCCGGAAAGAAAGGCGGAAACATTTTGAGCGCCTAAAAACATGGCACTAGCCTTAATGGTTTTCCCCACTGCTGACAGTTCGGAAAAGTCTGGGCAGATGATTACCGTCTTTTTCTTAGCTAATGGAGAGGCAACTAGCTGTTTAGCCAATTTCTGGCTAGCGCGGCTAGTTAATTGCATCTTCCAATTGGCGACTAAAATTTTGTTGTTCATATATTTAATGTGTGGAAGGGCAGGGACTCGAACCCTGGACCTCTGCAATGTGAATGCAGCGCTCTAACCAACTGAGCTACTCTTCCTTCCTTTGGACCAAGCCACGGTCAAAGCAATGCCCTCGGGCAAAAATACTTGCGGTTCCCAGCCTAACACTTCTTGGGCTCTTTTAAAAGCCAGGGCGCTGCGACGGCATTCTCCAGGCTTAGCTGGTTCTTTTATCACTTCCAAACTATGGCCTAAAGCGGCCTCAATCTCGGAGATAACGTCCAGCAAACTGCTTTCCCGGCTAGTTCCGATGTTGATCGCTCCCACATATTCGGTTTTCATAGCTAAAATGAAAGCCCGCACCACATCAGAAACAAAAACGTAGTCTCTAGTCTGCAAACCATCGCCATATAATCGGCTGGGCTGGCCGGCAATGGCTTGGTCGGTGAAAATGGCGATGACGCCGGCTTCCCCGCCCTTATATTGCCGCGGGCCATAGACATTGGCTAGGCGCAGAATAGTATAGTTCTGTCCGAATACTTGATTATAATAATACAAATATTTTTCAAATGTCAATTTGTTGATGCCATAGGGAGATAAAGGATCAGTGGGATAATCTTCCGCGGTGGGAATTATTTTAGCTTCGCCATATAAAGCGCCGCCGGTGGAAGAAAAGATAATTTTCTTCACCTGGTGCTTTAAACAATTTTCTAAAACCTTCAAACCGCCTAAAACATTAATCCGATTATCCAGCTCCGGGTTCTCTACGGATTTTCGGACATCAATTTGCGCCGCTAAGTGATAGACATATTCGGGTTGAAAATCAGAAAAAACCTGGGGTAATTCAGGACTGTTAATATCCAATTCATAGAACTTAGCTTGGGGGTTGATATATTCCCGCAAACCGCTGGATAAATCGTCAACCACGGCCACGCTGTGGCCTTCCAAGACTAAAGCGTCCACTATTTGGGAAGCGATAAAGCCCGCTCCCCCGGTTACTAATATTTTAGACATAGAAACATTGTATCATTATTACCCAAAATCTACAAAAGGCTATAAAAAATCCCCCGAGATTTGAGATTTAAAGCTCAAAAATCGGAGGATTAAAATACTGCGGTTAGGATTAAGAAACCAAGAGGCAATCCACTGGAGCAAAAACATTGCCGACTCCAATAGTCCAGACAAAGTTTTTTCTGCTCAAAGGATAGGGAGTGGCTTCCAGGCCGTCAGAGTCTACGCTAACATCAATTACGAAGTACTCATCCTGCTCTTTCGTCAAAAAAAGATTAGCGCGGCCATCTTGATCTAAGCGCCAAGAATGCATTTGGCAGAACTTGACGATTTGCGCTTGGGTGACACAGGCCTTGTCCAAATCCACGAACGAGTTAAAAATTTCAATGGAGGTGGCATTTCTAATCAGGTCACGACCTATGACGTCAATCTGTTCGGTGGGGACACTGGGCTTATTCAATCCCAACCGTCTGAACTCTTTCTCGTGGAGAAATGACTTGAAGGTTCTAGGGGAATCATTAATGATTGCCCGGCCATCGACGGCATCAATAGTCATGATGTTGAGATTACCCAAAGAACACTTGTGAAGGACGGAAACTCTTTTTTCTTCCATGATATAGAGTGTTTGTTAATATACTATTAGTTTAATAACGTAGTATAGAATAAAATATCGCCCGGGTCAATGTTAAATCAAAAATTAAAAAATCCCTTGGAAATCAAGAACCTAAGTTCTAGAAATCCAAGGGATTTAAATGTTGTTAGAGTTGAGCGGGCGTTAAAGTAATGACACAATGGCGATACAGCGCCAGAAATTCTTCTTCGTAACTCATCGGACGAATACAAATCTCCAGACTGTCAATGTGAGCGCTAACTACAACCAGGAGGAGATTGCCGTTTCTTTCGGTTAGGAATAACTTTTCCCGACCTACTTGGCGCAGCCAAACCGGGTGCCTTTCACAAAAATCAACAATATCTTCAATGGTCAAAGCCAGTCTGTGAAGATTAGGATTAATAGCCCGAAAAATTTCAGCGGCCATTCCATCCCCCACTATTTCGTGAATATCCAGCGGCAGTCTGCCGGCAACATTAGCATTTTCCTCCAAGGCATTAATGGCCCTTCTTTCATCGCCGGTTACGAGCCGAACCAGAGAACTTTTTTCTTTATCCATGGCGTAATTATTTTTGTTAAAATACTATGTTTTTTCCATAAGCCGAAGGCTTAATAGGGCCAGTATAAGATAAAAGGTATCTTTAGTCAATATTAAAAAAATGGGTCTAAAAAGGCCGATAATTATCCCCAGATACCATTGCCAAGCCCCTATTTTTTTGCTAAAATAGAGGTGATGAAGTTAAACAAAATTAACAGAAAAAATATCACATTTCAGGTGTATTTTTTTATTTTATATGCCAAAAACAGAGAAAATCAAGAAGTCTAATTACGGTGCTGATGCCATTACCGTCCTGGAAGGTTTGGATCCTGTCCGTCGTCGTCCCGGCATGTATATCGGCTCCACTTCAGCCGCCGGTTTGCATCATTTGATTTGGGAAGTAGTGGATAACTGTATTGATGAAGCGATGGCCGGATACGCCACCGAAGTTGATGTTACCCTAACCAAAGATGGCATGGTGCGCGTAGGAGATAACGGCCGCGGCATTCCGGTAGAAAAACATAAAGTGACGGGACTATCAGCCCTGGAAACCGTATTAACCAAATTACACGCCGGCGGAAAATTCGGCGGCGGCGGTTACAAGGTCTCCGGCGGTTTGCATGGAGTCGGCGTTTCCGTAGTTAATGCTTTAAGCGAATATTTAAAAGCTGAGGTGCACCGCGACGGTCATTTATGGATGCAAGAATACAAAATAGGTATCCCACAAAAGAAAGCTTTGCCGGTGGCAACCAGCAAAAAAACCGGTACGATTATCACCTTCAAACCTGATGCCACTATTTTCACTGAGACCGAATTTGATTGGGGAAAAATTTTAGATCGCTTGCGCCAACAGGCCTATCTCACTAAAGGAGTGACCTTGAAGGTCAGCGACGAGCGACTGGATCATACCCCCAAACATTATCAATTCTATTTTGAGGGCGGCATCAAATCATATGTTAAATCCTTGAATCGCAATCAGAATGTCAAGAACGACACTATCTTTTATTGCGAAAAAGAAATGCACGATTGCAAAGTGGAAATTGCTTTGCAATATAACGATCAATACAATGAAACTGCTTTGGCTTTTGCCAATAATATTTATAACCCGGAAGGCGGCACTCATTTAATCGGCTTCAAGACCGCTTTAACCAGAACTTTGAATAACTATTCCCGTAATCATAATCTAATCAAAGAAAAGCAGGAAAACCTAACCGGTGAAGATGTCCGAGAAGGACTAACCGCTATTATCAGCGTTAAGCTTCCGGATCCGCAATTTGAAGGCCAGACTAAAGGAAAACTGGGTAATGCGGAAATGAAAACCTATGTCGAACAAAGTTTCGGCGAAGCATTCTTGACCTTCTTAGAAGAACACCCCAAAGAAGCTGAAGCCATAGTCGGCAAATGCGTTTTGTCAGCTCAAGCTCGTTTGGCCGCCCGTACTGCCCGCGCCACTATTTTACGCAAAGGCGCTTTAGAAGGCATGACCCTGCCGGGAAAACTGGCTGATTGTTCTTCCCGCCATCCGGAAGAATGCGAGCTCTACATCGTTGAGGGAGACTCCGCCGGCGGCTCCACCAAACAAGGCCGTAACCGCAAGTTCCAAGCCGTTTTGCCGTTAAGAGGAAAAATATTAAACGTGGAAAAAGCCCGATTGGACAAGATGCTGGCTAATAACGAAATTAAAAATTTGGTCATCGCTTTAGGCACCAATATTGACGAACAATTAGACTTGAGCAAACTCCGCTACCATCGCATCATTATCATGACCGATGCTGATGTGGATGGCGCTCATATCCGAACCTTGCTGCTTACTTTATTCTTCCGTCACTTCACGCCGCTAGTCACTTCCGGCCATATCTATATCGCCCAACCGCCTCTCTATCAACTCAAGAAAGGCACTCAGGTTAAATATGCCTATTCCGACGAGGAAAAGGTAAAAATCATCAAAGAAATGGGTGGCGAAGTGGACACCGTGGAGGAGGTAGTAGAAACCGATGTGGAAGAGGCAGAAGAAGAAGGTGCCGAGGAAGCTAAGGCCGAAAAGAAAAGCAATAATATCCATATTCAACGCTACAAAGGTTTGGGCGAAATGAACCCCGAACAGCTTTGGGATACCACCATGAATCCGGAAAGCCGCATCGTCAAACAAGTCACCCTAGAAGATGCCGCTTTAGCCGATCAAACCTTTGACATGCTCATGGGCGACGATGTAGCTCCCCGCAAACATTTCATTCAGACTCATGCTAAAAATGTCACTAACTTAGATATCTAAAAATTATGTTTAAATCGCTAGTGTTAAATTTTCTGCATACCTATATGGTTTTCTGGGTTCCCTTTGCCGCCGCTATTATTACCCAGATTATAAAAATCTGCATAAAACAAAAAAAGCGCCAAATGAAAATCCGCGACTTCTTTGTTTTCACTTATGCCGGCATGCCTTCCGGTCATAGCGCTTTGATGATTTCCCTATTAACTATCGTCGGTCTAACCCAGGGAGTTAGATCTCCCCTCTTCGCCGTGGCCACCGTTTTCGCCATTGTAGTTATAAACGACGCAGTCAGATTGCGCCGCTACTTGGGCCAGCATGGCGAAGTCTTAAATATTTTAGTTAAAGATTTAAAAGATGATGATGTCTTGGATAAAAAATATCCCAAACTATTAGAAAACATCGGCCACCGTTTCAGCGAAGTGCTGGTCGGTTCCGGTATCGGCATCGCTACCGCCGCCTTAGCTTATTTTCTCTTCTAAAAATACCTAAAAAAGAAAAAAGAGCCCGAGAGCTCTTTTTTTTGTTGGTTTGATGGCCGATTAGATGGACGATGATTGTTCTTGGGGCATCATGCTGCTGCCGCCGAATAAAGAGATTTTAGATATTCTCTCATACTCGGAATTGTTAACGCCGTTGATTGCCTTATAGCAATCATTCATCTGGTCTAGAGAGAATTCCACTCCCAGCAGGCTGAGATTTTGGGGAGCAAATCCTTTTTCTAATACGGTATTAAAATTATCTCTGATGTCTACGACACCGGCCATAATTAAATGGACTTTGAGTTTCTCCAGAAACTCGGTTTGTTTTGCGTTTAAATCCATGACTGTCCTCCTATGACTTTTTTGTAATTGTTTAACTATTTAAATTGAAAAAACTAATAAATTAAATTAGACTTCGGCCAGCCATTCCGACTGGCGGTTCTAACTTCATAATCTGTAAAATGGTGGGGGCAATATCTTCCAAAGATCCGGCCGGTTTTAAAAGACTTAAATCATTAGCTGGAGCTTCGCTGAGTCCGATAGTCTTGCCTTCATAATCCGAACCGACAATGATGAAAGGCACTGGGTTATCGGTATTGTCCTTATTCACCTGCTCGGTTTGAATATCATAGACCTCTTCAATATATCCATGGGCACTCGTTACTATCAAGATGCCGTTTTGCTCTAAAACTAAATCAGCTATTTTCCGCAAAGTTCGGTCAACATACTCCACCGCTTTAATCGCAGTCTTAAAATCACCGCTCCGGCTAAGGCTATCAATATTAGCCAAAGAGGAGACGATAAAGTTATATTTACCAGATTTTAAAGCTTTGTGCAAGCGGCGCAGCAATAGCGGCGTGGCCATATTAATCGAGCTGGCCACTGGAGAAGGAATCAATTCATAGTCTTCTCCCGGCAATTGTTCGGCTTGGCCATTAAAAAAGTTAGTAACTAAAGCCAGCTTTTCAGTTTCCGCAATTTTCAGCTGCTGATATCCCAACTCCGAAAGATGGCGCGAAAGGCCGCGGCCGATAACATTATAATTAACGCTGTCTTTATTATCCTTGACGCTTAAAATAGCGGCCGGATAATGGCTGACTAATTTCTTGAAATTAGGAATCTTAGCTAAGCGGATAGCATTATTATCCCGGCTCTGAGATACTCCCCACCCGTCCACCAACAACAAAACCAGCGGCCGCGGCCGCGTCAAACTTTCATCGTCGCCGGAAAGTCCGGCGTTAGTATGGGCAGTAATAGTCATATGATATTTATAGTTCAGCGGCGATTTCCAAGAGGCGATTATATTTCGCCAATCTTTCTCCCCGAGCCAAGGACCCAGCCTTGATATACTCAGCGCCGCAAGCGACCGCTAGATCAGCGATAAAGTCATCGGTAGTTTCTCCGCTGCGATGCGAGATCATTAAACGGTAGTTATGTCGCTTGGCTAATTTAATCGTTTCCATGGTTTCCGTCAAGGTGCCGATCTGATTTAGCTTGATTAATATGGCATTAGCGGCTTTTTTCTCAATACCGACCTCTAAGCGTTTGGCGTTGGTGACGAATAAATCATCGCCAATTAGCATAATCTTTTTGCCCAGCTCCTGAGTCATAATTTGCCAATTACTCCAATCATTTTCCGCTAATCCGTCTTCGATGGAAACAATCGGATATTTCTTCAGCCAGGATTTATACAAAGCTAAGAGCGCCCGAGCCGATAATTTCTTTTTATCCATCGGTAGTTCATAGGTTTTGTCATTAATATTATAAAGCTCGGAAGAGCCAATATCCATTCCCAAAGCCACATCTTTGCCGGCCCGATAGCCGCTGCGCTTAATGGCCAAAAGAATTAATTCAATAGCTTGCTCGCGCTTTTTAAACTCCGGAGCATAGCCGCCTTCATTGCCCAAATCAGTATCCATCTTCTTTTCCTTTAACACCTTTCCTAATTCATGAAAAATCTCCGCCCCCATTCTCACCTTCTCCGCGAAATTTTTAGCCCGCAAAGGCAAAATCATGAACTCCTGAAAATCCAAATTAGTGGAAGCATGCAAGCCGCCGTTAATAATATTAAAAGACGGAGTGGGCAAAGATAGTTTTTTAAAACCATAGCTCTTAGCTAAATAGCGATAGAGAGGCAAGTTGGCCGCCAAGGCGCCGGCTCGAGCACAAGCCAAAGAGACAGCTAAAATAGCATTGGCTCCCAGCTTCCGTTTATTATCCGTTCCGTCCAAGGCGATTAATCGGGCATCAATTTCTTGAATATTATTAATCTCCATTCCCTTGAGGCGCGGAGCGATAATTTTATTGACATTAGAAACCGCCTTCAAGACTCCTAAGCCGTGATAGCGTTTAGGATTTTTGTCACGCAATTCCACCGCTTCATGTTCGCCGGTGGAGGCGCCGCTGGGCACTGCCGCTTTAGCTATTTGTCCCGAATCCAATATTACCTTAGCCTCTACGGTGGGGTTACCCCGAGAATCTAAAATTTCTCGCGCTGAAATTGATTTTATTTTCATATAAAAATTATTTAATTAATCCTTTAAGCCCCGGCAACTTTTCGCCGGCTAAATAAGCCAGCATGGCCCCGCCGCCGGTAGAGACCCAATCCATATATTGGCCCATCCGGCTCAAATGCAAAGCCTCCACTGTTTCCCCGCCGCCGGCCACGCCGAAAGCCCGGCCGCGTGAGCGAGAAGCGATTAATCGCGCCATGATCACTGTTCCCTTTTGAAAATTCTTGTCTTCAAACTTGCCCAAAGGCCCGTTCCAAATGATAGTATTGGCCTTTTTTATATATTCGGAAAAAAGTGTAATGGTATGGGGGCCGATATCTAAAATAGTTTCCCCTTTTTCCACTTTGTCCGCTAAACGCCAAGTTATCTGCGGCTGCTTATTATTCTTAACCGGTCGGGAAACCAAAACATCCACCGGCAAAACAATCTGCGGGCCTCTTTTCTTTTTTAGTAATCCTTCGGCAATCTTAATACTCTCTTTATCCAAAAGCGATTTGCCAATATTATTCCCTTTCGCCACTAAAAAATTATTAGCTAAAGCACCGCCGATTAAAAGATAGTCGGCGCGGCGATAGAGGTTCTTGATCAATTTAGTTTTGCTGGCCATTTTCTGACCGCCAATTAATACCGCCAAAGGATGAGTGGGGCGCAATATTTTTTCCAAGTGTTCAATTTCTTCATTAAGCAACCAGCCGGCATAGCTCTTAATATATTTTTTAATCGCTGACACCGAGGCGGCGGCGCGATGAGAAACCGCAAAAGCATTATTGATATAAATATCTCCCAAACTAGCTAAAGCCTTAGCGAAACGAGGGCTGTTATCGGCTTCGCCGGAATTAAAGCGCAAATTCTCCAGCAAAAAAACTGAACCGGCCGGAGCTTGATTTATTTTCTGGCGTAAATTTTTAAAAGAGTCTAAGCTCTTCCAATCTAAAAATTCTACCGGCAATTTTAAAATCCGACTTAAATGTTCGGCCAAGGGCTGAGTGGAATAAGCTGGGCGGCGCTTGCCTTGCGGATCGCCCAAATGAGTCATGAGCACCACTTTATTATTCCGAGCCAAGAGATAATGAATATCAGCTAAACTCTGACGGATCTTAAAATCCTCTTTGACCTTACCTTGAAAAATCGGGACATTAAAATCAACCCGCATTAAAGCCACGAGGGATTTCTTCTGCTTAGCAAAAGCTAAAGTCTTTATTTTCATAAACGAGATAAAACTATTTCTGTTCGCCTAAGATTATATCCACTTCTTTCACTTCACCTTGACGCCAATATTTCAGAGTTACTTCGTCCCCGGCTTTATACCCCTGGATAATAGCCGCTAGATCACTGCCGGCATTCAACTCCGTCCCGGAAACTGAGGTGATAATATCATTAGCCAATAATCCGGCCTGTTGCGCCGGAGAGCCCTTGATGACTGCCGCTTCTTTGCCCTCAGGAAGCAACAAAGCGCCGGATAAGTTCAAGCTGCTCTCTTTGCCAGCCCCTTCATTTTTCACCAAGCTAGAAAGATCCCAATAGTTCACGCCTAGATAAGGACGGCTGAAAGTTTGTTTTTTGAAATAGCTGGCCACCGGAGTACGGAAATTCATAGTCGGTAGCAGTTTGCCGTGGACATCAATTAAAGCTAATAGGTCGCCGCTCATGCTAAACAACCAGGAATTACGAAAAGAAACCGGCACCTCATCCATCAAATTAGCTTGCCAATTTAAAGAGTCGCTGCTGCGAGAAATACCGTCTGCCGGCCGCCAAGAGGCTACATAGCTCAACCAAGCATCGCCGGCAGCGTTAATCGCCAATACCGTTTGACCGACCTGGCTATCACTAGCGGAAAGCAAATTTTTCGGTAATAAATTATTAACACCGGCTACATGGACTAAAGAAAAACGACCGTCAGGATAATCTACCGCTTTATCAATATTATAAATCTTCTTAGTCCGGGATACGGCCTGGTAGTTGCCAACCAATGTTTTAGAATTAAATCCTTCCGGCCGCGGCATTAACACCCAACCGTCGGAGGTTAATACTAAACCGAAAAAATCGGGTTGGGATAAGTTATAGGCGGCGGAGACATCAATTCCCTTTTCGGTTTTGTCCACCGCTTTCTGGCGGAAAAAATACAAACTGCTTTCTTGAGAACTCAATACTATTTCCTGGATTTTCAAATCTTGATTGACCACTACCTTGCGGGGATCCCGGATCAAAACTCGAGCCTGGCTATTTAAACTATCATCCAAATTAATTTCATCAATCGCCGGGGTCAAATCAGTCTGGCCTTTCAATAGCCAGCTGCCCAATAATCCGCCCAGCAAACTAAAAAACAAGATGGCGATAATCACAATCAAATACTGGCTTTTGTTCTTGGTCATATATTTAATTTAACGCCACCGGACGGTTAAAATCAGAAGGACCATAATTATGCCGCCAAACAGCAGCAAGGCCTTCAAGGTTTTGGCCGACAAGGTTCGTTCCAAATAAAATTTAACTATATTAATCAAAAGATAATACAACAGAGCCAAGATTAATCCCAGAGAATCATAATCAAAGGGCAGAAAATATAGAGCCCAAGCCAATTGCACCATGATAAAGACTATCAGAATAATGAAAGGCCAATATTGTTTCTTCTCCGGACCAAAACCGAAATTCTGTTTAGCCAAGAGCAATACTAAAGCGGCCATGATGATAATGATTACCCAATAAGAAAGGTTTAAAAATAATTGCAAACCATAAAGAGCGGCTAGAGCAAAGAATAAAGACAAGAAACTGAATAAGGCCGATAGATTGCTATAAGAGTCCCCCATTCCCATCCATAGTTTTTTCAAAGACTGAGCGTAAAGAGCATTAAACCACAAGATGATGATGAATAATAATTGAGTAAACAACCCGCCTAAGAATTCATTCTGCGGCACCAGGATAGAATAGGCCAAGATGCTGTTCAGAAACACCAAAGGCAGCAAGAAATATCTGCCCCAGGGCCGCGGTGCTTTAGCGTTTTTGGCTAATTGGTAGATACCAGCGATTTCTAAAACATTAATTACTATCCACAAGGCATAAAACCAAGCTGACTTAAAAATCAACAGCTCTAAAGAAGCTAAGAGCAAAAGATTGATTATAAACCAAAAACGTAGCTTCATGTATTTATAATTTAATTAATAATCACGAATCCGGAACTGTTCTTGTCCAACTCCACCTTCTTGGTTTCTTTTAAATCCGGCAAACGGTTAGCCTTCAAATACCAATTAGAGAAAGTATAGAGCTGGTCATTGATGTATAAGCTGCGCAGAACATTGTTGTCGTAATAGCCGCTATAATCGGAAGCTGATTTTTGACCGCCATCGGAATGATCAATCTTGCCGGCTAAAACAAACTTATTGGCATTGATTTGGAAGACCAAGGCGCCGCTGAAGTAAACATCTCCCCAGCTATTATTCGGTCCGCTCTGGCGCAAAGTCACCGGCAAAGATAAGACATTTTTCTCTTTAGAGAAAAGGAAAGCTTTGTGATCATATAGCGCCACGGAATCACTGCCCATGTCTCCCATCACATAAGTATCTAAAACTTTAGGATTCTTGATATCGGAAACATCAAATAGGGCTAGTTTCAATCCTTTAGTCTTCACCACCTCACCGCTGTCATCGGCATCCTTGCCGAAACCAATCATAGTATTTTGGTCATAAGGATGCAAGTAGGTAGAAAAACCCGGAACTTTCAACTCTCCGGCCACTTGCGGCGATTGCGGATTGGATAAGTCAACTACGAACAAAGGATCGGTTCGTTTGAAGGTCACCAAATACAACCTATCTCCCATAAATCGCGCCGAATAGATTCTTTCTCCGGTAGCCAAATCTTCAATCTTGCCCACGGTCTGCAAGCTGCTATTTAAGACATAGATATTATTATAAGACTGAGTAACATTTTCCTGAAAGTTAGACCAAATTTGATTATAGGTAGTGGCGATACGGAAATAACCGTTAGATTCATCCATGGAAAACTGGTTCAAAACGCTGCCCGGAACTTCGCCTTTGGATTGATAGGTCAACTCGCCATTCTGAGCGGTAATTTTATAAACCACCGTGGTTTCAATTTGGCGTTTTAAGTCAGCATATTTCTGTTTCATCTTTTCGGTCAACTCTTTTTGATAAGCGTCTTGATCAGCGCTGGATAAATTCATGACATAGCGATCAATTATCTGCTGGACCTTGTAGCGCTTCTCCGATTTGCTCAAGATAAACTCATCGGCGGCATCAATTTTCATAATTCTAGCCCGATCGGAATCGGACAAGCGGGAAATTACAATCTCTCTCGCTAATTCCATTTGAATATCATATTCGTTGATATAGCGAGTATAGGAAATATAAAGATTTTCCGGTGAAACATAGAAATTCTGAGAACTATTCATCAAATACAAGTCGCCACCGATTTTAGCGGCGCTGTCCTTGATATTAATAGAGGCCACGGTAGTCATCTGATAGTTATCATAAGGAATGTCAAAATAATAAATATCCGGTTCAAAGCATTTCACTGCCCCAGCGGCGCATTTAGTATCCAAGGCCTGGCCCCCGTCCAAAACTTGCGGCAAGGGTGAATCAACATTGAAATTATAATTATTCAAAACGACATAAACATAATCGCCAATTAAGCGGGAATTAAAATAATTGCCGTCAAATTGTAAATCCTTCACTAATTGAGGATTCTGCTTATCAGCCAAATCAAACACTTTGACGAAGGTTTTATTATTATAATACCCCGGGGCAATCATTTTGGTCTCCGCCATCGGCCGGGCATAAATCTGATCATTGCTGCCAAAGACTACCAAACGATTATTCTCTACATAAATCTCCTGCGGTCGAGAATCAAATTTAATTTTTGCTACCACCTGAGCGGTGTCGGCCGGATAGGCTTTAATCACAAAAACCACATTATGAACTACGGCATAAATATATTCGCCATCAGTCTTAATGATATCCGCTTCGTCCACTCCTTCCACTTGGACATTGGTTTTAGAATAATCGGTGCTGACTCCCTGTCCATTGGCACTATCCACGGCCGGAGCAGCAGTCGGAACACTGCCGGAGACAGCCATTTCTCCCATTCCTTTCACGGCCAAACCTGAACGGACAGAATAATTGCCCTGAGAAGCTTGAGACTCCAAAAAGGTTTTTAATTCCGAAGCGTCAGCGAATTTTTTCACTTCGCCGCTGCCATAGAGTTTTTCTATCAAATTGCGGTTAGCATCATTAGCGTTAATACTGATATTATTCTGATCAGCCGGTTTATTGTTTTTAAATTGCTTGATCTTTAAAACCGCGAAAGAGGCTAAAACAGCCACTACCACTAAAATCAAAACTAAAGTCTTAAAATTTTTAAAATTTCCCATAATTTTATAAGCGATTTGACAGATCGCCAAAATAAATATTAATGCTCTTATTATAGCACAAACTATAAAAATAATAAAAAAATCGCTACGGATAGCGATTTTAATTTTCCCTGAACGGGAGAGTAAGTTTAAATGAGTTTTGCCAATTCGGCTACGAGAGCCATTAGGGGCTTAGCCTCTTTTTTGGCGCGATGCGTGGCGCCGGCCAAGAATAGGGCTTCATTGCTTTGCGGGTTATCAGAAATAGCAATGATCGGCCCGGCAAATTCCCAATCTTTGGCTATTTGAATAGCCTCCTGGGTATTTACTACCTTCGGGGCGCTTTCCCCGTTAGCTTCAGGAATGGAACCATCCAACAAAATTATGTAGCGGCCACTTTCCGAGAGTGATAATGATTTAATCAACCCCGCCCTGACGTCTTCCAGGTTGGAGAGCAGAAAGAGACCGCATCCCATTTTGTGGACCTCCCTGGTAATTAAGAGGATATAATCGGGATTATCCTCAATTAAAATAACGGTTAATTTACTTATGTCCATGGCTAAACTTTTAATAAGAACGGTTAATAATCCATAATATAACAAAAAACTGGTTTTGTCAACTAGCGCTTGGCAAACTCACAACCGCAATACTTCTGACGATAGATATCCAAATCCTTGGCTAAAGTCAAAGACTTATGCCAGCCGTCGTTATCTTTAAAATCTAAATCTAAAAACTTCACGCCGATTTCTTTGGCTAGTTCCCGGCCATAGCCCAAAATCTGAGCACTATCCTTAAAAGGACTGGCGGTTAACGAAGTGCCGAATAAGTCATAATGACCATCTTTAGCCACCAAAGCGGTCTTTTTAATTCTCGCTCGCAAACAAGTCGCGCAGCGAACCCCATGTTCCGGTGCCTGCTCTTGACCCTGAACTTTCTTGAGCCAGGCCGGGTGGTTATATGATTCAATGAGCAGCGGCAAATGATATTTTTCAGCCACGAACTTAACCGCCGCCAATCTTTTCAGATATTCTGCTTCGTTATCAATATTCGGATTATAATAATACAAAGTCACCTGATATTTAGCCGCTAAAATTTGAGAAGCGGTATAAGCGCTGCAAGGAGCACAGCAAACTTGGAGTAAAAGCTTCGGTTTCTTCTTCTCCCAGACGGAAAACAAAACCACTATCAAAAACATGAGGAGGAGTAACAAGCCTAAAGCTAAAAGTTTGCCGCGGCTTTGTAAAAACAAGCCGGCCAAACCGAAGCTCAAGGCCAAAGCATAAAAAACTAAAACCGTTCCTCTCTGCCCTAGCCCTAAGGCCAACAGGCGATGGTGTAAATGTTTGCTATCAGAAAAACGAAAAGGATTTTTTCCTTGTCCCAAGCGGCGGATGATAGTCCAGGCCACATCTAAAATCGGAATACCCATCACCAACAAAGTGACGGCAATCTTCCCGCCGGAAATTATCGCCAAAACTCCCAAGGCAAAACCGCAGAACAATGATCCGCCTTCTCCCAAAAATATTTTCGCCGGGTGCCAATTGAAGATTAAAAATCCCAGAACCGAACCCATTAACACCGCGGCCGCTAAAGCAATATCCGGTTGATAATAATGAGTGGTCAGAGTAAATAAGAAAATTATCAACGCTCCGATAAAAGTTACACCAGAAACCAAGCCGTCCACTCCGTCTAATAGTTTAGTGGTATACATCAACCCCAAAAGCCAAAAGATGATAATCAAAGCGCTAACCAAGGCCGGCAAGACAATGAACCCGCCGAAAGGGTTGGTTATCCTAGCAATCTCCACGCCGGAAAATACTATACACACTGCGGCTAAAATCGGAAAAATAAATTGCTGCCAAGGGCGCAGGTCATATTTGTCGTCTAAGAAGCCACCGATCATAATAATCAGGCCGCCCAGGGCAAAACCCAGCCAATGAGAAATATGCAAATTGCCAGCCAGTAAATAACGGCCGGCGAAGGAAAGAATCAAGAAAAAAGATAAATAAATAGCCAACCCGCCTAAAAGCGGTGTCGGCCGAGCATGAATTTTTCGGCCGCCGCCCGGCATATCCAAAATACCCCAACGCCGAGCTAGTCGACCAGTGAAAATTGTAAAAATTAAGGCTAAAATTAGAGCGAGAAAGAAATAAATGAAATAATGGGCCATAATCGATAGTTATTGACTGAGCCAATAATTGCTAGTATAATATAACCAGTACCTAAACAAAGTATTAACATTTTCAAAAAAAATCAAGCATGAGCACTAACAAAGAAGGAAAAGCCGGTTCCGGTTCCGCTTACGGCAGCATTATCGTGGATCATATCGAAATTGATACCCAGGATGCCGAAGAGCATGTAACTCTTTTATTAACCAAGCTCGAGTCCGAACCAAATGAGGAGGAACGAGCCAGGCTAAAAAGAAACATTCGTTGTTTCTTGGAAAAAATAGAAGACCAGGAACTCTTAAACCGAGCTAGCAGCGCCATCGCCGCTTGATCAAAGTATCACACAGCAGGGCCGATTCCAATCGGCCCTTCTCTTTTTTTATAACGCTTTGGCTTTCTCTATTTTCAAATTACCCGTCTCGTCAATCACCACCAAATCTCTTCTCTTCAAACTCTTATTCAACAAAATATTAGCAATTTCATTTTCAATCTTTTCCTGCAACAAACGCCGCAAAGGCCGAGCCCCGAACTTCGGATCATGACCGGATTTAGCTAAAGCTCTAATGCCGGCTTCACTGGCTAATAGACCGATACCTTTGGACTCTAAATTCTTCTTGATTTTATCCAACATCAATTTAGTGATGGCCACCACCTCTTCAAAAGTGAGCGGCGAGAAAACCACCAAGCCGTCAAACCGGTTAATTAACTCCGGCCGCATCACTTTGTTCAGCTGATTATCAATCAGCTCTTGTTTGATAACCGGCAAACTCTCTTGGCGGCCGATAGCTTCGGAAATATACAAAGCGCCGGCGTTAGAAGTAGCCACGACGATGGTATTGGTAAAATTAATGGTCTTGCCCTGGCCATCAGTCAAGCGGCCATCGTCCATCAACTGCAAAAATAAATTTAAAATATCAGGATGAGCTTTTTCAATTTCGTCTAATAGAATCAAGGCGAAAGGTTTTTTTCTAACCGCTTCGGTTAAATACCCCAAAGCTCCGTTATTATCCCCAATCATCTTCACCACGCTATCGGCCATTTGATATTCGCTCATATCCAAGCGGATCATGGCTTTTTCATCGCCGAAATAAACCGCGGCCACAGTCTTAGCCAATTCAGTTTTTCCCACGCCCGTAGGACCTAAGAACAAGAAGCTGGCAATCGGCCGGCGGCCTTCCCGCAATTCGGCTCGAGCCCGGCGCAAAGAACCGGCAATAGCCTTCACCGCTTCGTCTTGGCCGATTAAACGTTCATGAATCTGAGCTTCCAGATTTAATAATTTTTTGGTTTCGCTTTCGCTAACTTTCTGCACCGGAATACCGGTCAAAGAACTAATGGTTTCGGCCACGGTCTCACGGTTGCAAAAAACCAAATTATTTTTCCGACCGCGGCTCTGTGCGGCCTTTAAAGCCGCCGCTTCTAAAACGGTAATTGCCTTCTCGGGCAGAAACTTGTCATTAATATAGCGCGAGCTTAAATCCACCGCTTGCTCCAAGGCCGGATAATCAATATAGACATTATGCTTCCCTTCCCAAAAACCGACCTTGCTTTCTAATACTTGAATGGTTAAATCCCGCCCAGCTTCGGAAACACCGACAGTGGTCATCACCTCGCCCAAAGTTTTCGGTTCAATGAACTTGGCATATGAATCTTGATGAGCACAAGCTAAACAATAGATTTGCCCCTGACTAATAGCCTTAGCTAAAACCTCGGAAAGCTCTAAGCTGCCATCAGCGCCAGAACTCAGACCGGTGATATTTTCCAAATTATCAAAAAATAAAATAACATTGCCGGCTCGAGCCGCTTCATCAATTAAAGTCAGTAATCGGGCCTCAGCCTCGCTGGGGGTTGTGCCGCTAATTAAACGGGTAGTATCTATTTCCACCAAGCGCTTGTCTTTCAAAAAATCAGGCACTTGCTCCTTGACCATCAAACGAGCAATGCCTTCCACAATACTTCTTTTTCCCACGCCGCTTTGACCTACCAGCAAAACGCCGTAATGGGCGCTGGAAAAAGCGTCAAAAACCGATTTGATTTCCGGATCGCGGCCGACGCAGAAGCTTAAGCGGCCATATTTAGCAAGCAAAGTTAAATCGGTAGAATAATAATTCAAAGTCGGCGTGGCCACGGCAGTATAGGCCCTGTTCATTGCCCCCTTGGGGCGGAAGCCGGACAAACGATGATATTCCTTGTATTCCTTAATCAATAATTCATTGATCCGGAACCAAGCCACGGCGTTCTTTATTTTCCCGGCATCAATTTCATGTTCATTTAAAACCTCGGCGATAATTTCTGAGGTATTAGAAATTTGGAACAAGACATCTAAGGTATCAACCGCCCGACGCTGGTTGTCTCGTGCCGCTATATAGGCCGCGGCCAAAATAGCTTGAAGTTCTCCAGACAATACCGGCGGCACCGTTGCCCCTTGATTCTTGATTTGCCGCGCCAGCATTTTAGAAACTGACAACGGATTAACATTCAAACGCAAACATAAATGACGGACAGTCGGATCAGCCAAAAGAGCCACAAACAAATGGACGGCATTAACCTCCGTCTGCTTTAATTTGAAAGCTAAGAGATAGGCATCTTCCAAAACCACCTGACTGCCGTCGCTCAATACTCGGAAAATATCCACATTTTTAGGATGCCCCTTAATCTTCTGTCGCCGGCTATTTTTCAAGCTCAAGCGATAGATCAAAAAAAGATCAAACAGAATAGAATAGAAAAAATACTTTCCCCGCCAATCCGTTAATAGTCCATTGATAAATGACTTGAAGCTTAATGTATTTAAAATACTAATCTCTTGATACAAAAACCAAATTAAAAGAATCACCCCGGCCGCTCCCAAGAGCAAGGCCGCCGAATTGATAATTTCATCAATTTTCAATTTCAATCTCCGGCCGGAAATGGCTAAGGAGCTCAATTGAGGATATAAATAATTTTCCGTTTTGTTATCCATATATTTAGAACCAAGTAATCAGGCCATAAATCCAGGCCGGCAAAACCCCCAACCAAAAAACCAGGGCGGCTAGCCCCAGGATTAAATAAAAAAGCATCAATATGCTCCGCATTACTATCTGAAAAGATCGCATTAAGAAACTGACAAAGCGGCCCAAGAAATCTCTTTGGCCATACATCGGCACAAAAAGATTGCGCAGCCAAATGGATAGCCCCAGAGATGACTCTTTGCGAGCCCAAAATCTCCCCACCGCGGCAGCGCAGCGCAAAAATCCGAAGCTATACCACCAAAGAGGAAAATAGATAATATCCCGAACTAATTGCCAGAAGAAGTTTCCCGGCGCGGTTAAATTAGCGGCTTGCATAAAAATAAATAATTTGCCAAATAAAACTTGAGGCGCTACAATTAATATATCACAAAAGCTGGAAGCGATACATATATTGACAAAAACAATAAAAAATGATACAATTTAAACATTAATAACTAACTCTAAATACTATGTCTGAGTTTGCAAAAAACACTTTTAAACCCGAAGGCCCTACTAAATCTAAAGCCCCGGAAGGCTATATGGCCGAACAAGGGAAAAACGAACCGCGCACCGCTGAATGGCTAGAAAGAAAGAAGACTGAAATGGAATTAGACGAAATGATTAATACTCCAACCAAATCCGCCGCGGAAATGGAGAAAGAATTAGACACAGCCATTAGAAACGCTAAATAAGATAATAAAAACTGCCGATTAATCGGCAGTTTTTATATTCCCCAAAAGTCATTGACACCTTCCCCGTTATGCCCTATATTATACTTAGCACTCTAAATGTTAGACTGCTAAATATAATTAAATTATTTATATAAATATGTTCAATAATTTCACCAACAAATCGCAAGAGGCCATCATCAACGCTCAAATCATCGCCCAAGATTTCGGCCAACCCTATATTGAAGGCCTGCATCTGCTTCTGGCTTTGCTGCAACAAAACGAAAGTCTAATTAGACCTATTTTAGAAAAGAGCCAAATCGATCCCGATGTGGTAGAAGATTTCGTGGTCCGGGCCTTGAATCGCTTGCCCAAAACTAAGGTCAACAAAAATGTCGGCCCGGTTCAAGCTGTTCAAGGCACCAATGAAGTGGCGGCCATTTTAGAACGCGCCGAAAAAGAAGCCAAACAAATGGGCGATGAATATATTTCCACCGAACACATCCTCTTGGCTTTAGTCAGCATCAACTCCCCGGCGCAAAATATCTTGCTCACTTTGAATATTGAATATCAAAAAATATTAGTCACCCTCAAGGAATTGCGCGGCAACCAAAAGATCAACGATCAAGACCCAGATACTAAATTCAGAGTCTTGCAAAAATATACCACCAATCTCACCGACTTAGCCAAAGAAGAAAAACTGGATCCGGTCATTGGCCGTGATTTAGAAATTCGCCGCATCATGCAAGTCCTTTTGCGTCGCACCAAAAATAATCCAGTCTTAATCGGCGAAGCCGGCACCGGCAAGACCGCCATCGTGGAAGGCTTAGCGCAACGCATCGTTTCCGGCGATGTCCCGGAGATGTTGAAAAACAAAGAAGTGGTCGCTCTAGACTTAGGCGCCTTAGTGGCCGGAGCCAAGTTCCGCGGTGAATTTGAAGAAAGATTAAAAGCGGTATTGAAGGAAATAAAATCACAAGGAGATAGGATAATTCTTTTCGTTGACGAACTGCATACTTTAGTCGGCGCCGGAGCCAGTGAAGGATCTATGGATGCTTCTAATATGTTGAAGCCGGCTTTAGCGCGCGGTGACTTGCGCACTATTGGCGCCACCACCACCAAAGAATATCAAAAATATATTGAGAAGGATCAGGCCTTAGAACGCCGCTTCCAGCCGATTTATGTCGCCGAACCATCCATTGAAGATACTGTCGCCATGTTACGAGGCATCAAAGAAAAATATGAAGTCCATCATGGTGTCAGAATTACCGACAATGCCTTGGAGGCCGCCGCCGAACTTTCCAGCCGTTATATTTCCGACCGTTTCCTGCCGGACAAAGCTGTGGACTTAATTGACGAAGCCACTTCATCTCTGCGGATGGAAATAGATTCTATGCCGGAAGAATTGGATACCTTGAAACGAGAAATCAAACGCTTGGAAATCGTCAAAGCCGGCTTGCAATCCAGCAAACAAGAAGCCAACAAAGTTCGCAATATCAACAAGCAGCTAAGCGAATTGAAAGAAAAAGCCAACCAGCTAGAATTGCATTGGCAGAATGAGAAAAATATCATCTCCCAAATCCGAGAAAAGAAAAAAAAGATAGATGAACTAAAAGCCAGCGCCGAAATTACCGAACGCCGCGGCGATGATCTGACCAAAGTCGCTCAAATCCGCTACGACTTCATTCCTAAACTAGAAAAAGAAATTACCGCCGCTCAAGCGGAGTTGTATAAAATTCAAAACAAAGGACAGAGAATATTAAAAGAAGAAGTGGACGAAGAAGATATCGCTCGGGTAGTTTCCCGCTGGACCGGTATTCCGGTAGCTAAAATGCTGGAAAGCGAAACCAAAAAATTAGGCCAGGCCGAAGCGGAATTGAATAAATCGGTCCTTGGTCAAGACGAAGCCATCAAGGCGGTGGCTAACGCTTTGCGTCGCAGCCGGGCCGGACTATCAGAAGAAAAGAAACCGATTGGTTCCTTCCTTTTTGTTGGCCCCACCGGCGTCGGCAAAACCGAATTGGCTAAATCTCTGGCTCGTTTCATCTTTAACGATGAAAACGCTTTAGTGAGAATTGATATGAGTGAATTCATGGAAAAGCATAGCGTTGCTAAGATGATCGGTTCCCCTCCCGGATATGTCGGCTTTGAAGATGGCGGCCAACTAACGGAAAAAATCCGCCGCCGCCCCTATAGCGTCGTGCTCTTTGACGAAATTGAGAAAGCTCATCCCGAAACCTTTAACTTGCTGCTGCAAATTCTGGATGACGGCCGCCTCACCGATGCCAAAGGACGGGTGGTGAATTTCAAAAACACCATCATCATCATGACTTCTAACTTAAGCAACGAAATCATCAAGCAATATTCTATCGGTTTCCATGATGAAAACAGCGAACAAGAAACTAAACAAGTCCGAGATGATGAAATGAAAGAAAAAATCAACAAGACTTTGCGAGAACACTTCAAGCTGGAGTTCTTAAACCGCATTGATGAAATAGTGCTCTTTAAAACTTTGACCAAAGAGGTGTTAACTGAAATCGTTGACTTGGAGTTAAAGAGAATTGAGGGCCGCTTGTTGGATCGTCAGATTACCATTAAGATCAGCCAGAAAGTGAAAAAGATGTTAGCCGACAAAGGTTTTGATATTACCTTCGGCGCCCGACCTTTAAAGCGTCTGATTCAAAATCAAATCTTAGATGAATTGGCGATGAATATCGTGGAAGGCAAAGTCCAAGACGGCGACAAGCTAACTATTGATTTAGGCGCCAAAGATCAAGTGCTTATTAGTGTGAAATAAAAATAAAACAAAAAAATAAAGCCCCGGATTCAGGGGCTTTATTTTATTAATCAATTTGATTAAGCACTGATTTTTTTCTCTAAAACCGGCTTAACTTTTTTCTCTCGCCGAGAGTTAAACAATATCCTCACCTGAGCGAAAGAAACTTTAGGATTATTTTTACTCATTCTAAAGCTATTGGGATTTATCTGGAAATAATAATCGCCCGGCTGGTGTTTAACATCATTGGCGATATAATTAATCCGCTTGCCATCCTTCATGTATTCCACAAACATCAATTGGCGCTGGCCTTTAAATTCTTTTTCTAAAAACTTAGCCTGGGGCATTTTCAAAAACTCCGCCCATTCCTGAGCGCCGTCCAAAATTTGCTCCGGGGTTAAGCGTTCTTTATCCTTGCCTTCAAAAATCGGAGTCTTGACGCCATCTTTATGCACGGAAAAATCAAAACAGCTCTGCAAAAATTTCTTTTCCGCTTCAGAATATTCCGCCAAATCTTTCTCCCAGCGCTTAGCCTCTTCATTATCTTCTTTGACTTCCTCCGACTTGCGAGCTTTCGCTAGCAAATTTTCCAAATCTTTTTGGGCGTTCTTTATCTTTTGAAAATAGGCATTGAGGCGATCCACATTCCCCCGGGCTTCCGGGTCAGAAAAACTATTCTGGCCGCTCTTGGTGAAAAAGTTCCGGCCGCGCTGTTCATTCTCATCAGCCATTTGCGCCGAAAAGTTGCTAATTTCATTTAATACCTTATCCAGCTTCTCCTGTTCTTTCGGGCTTAAACGATTGAGCTCCTTTTCGCTCAGTAGCATCTCCTGGCCTTCGCGCTGGTCGTTAAAACGATCGTAATAATATTCGGTCAAATCCAAAATGTCCTGATCACTGGCCAAGGGTTTGACCTTGCTTTTGCCTTGGGTGTAATCCAAACAAGCTTTAGCTAAATCAACCAACTCAAAATCATTGGCCAGTTCATGCTTAGCCATAAATTCTTCTTCATCCAATCCCTTTTCTTCATCGTCCACAACTTCTCCAAAAACTCTTTCCTCTTCATCTTCAAAACCGGGAAGGTTGTAAACATTTTCCGTTTCAATTAAATCCCGACCTTCTGAGAGATAGGTGTTAGGTTCAATTTTAGTTAAAGGATCTTGTTCTCTATAACCGATTGGTCCAAAACCTTTTGGCATATTTTTGAAATTAGTTTTCTAAATACTCTTCTTATTTTAACATAAAAAAATAAAAAAGTAATCCTTGACAAAACAGGAGGAAGTCATTAAGCTGAGAAGAACCAACAAAAAAGAACATGCCCCAACCATCGAGAAGGAGGCTTAGGAAAAAAACCCCTAAAATTGACCTCGCTTCCCTGAATAGTCCCATCGCTACAGTCGGACTATCTATTTCATTGACCTTTTCCCTGAAGAAATTGGGGATAGAAACATTGGCCGAGCTCTATCAGCAGCTCCAGCAAAAACAAATCAGTCGTGAAACTATCGGTTCTCGCGGCTGGCAAGAAATAAAACGAATTTTCAAAGAAGCCCCCATAAATCAATAGGGGTTTTTTAATTTTGGAAATATAGCGAAAATATACTATAATGTAATAGTAATAATTAATTTAACCATCATATATGAGAAATCTAGAAAGAATCGCCTTAATTTCCCTGTTTTCCCTCTTGGCAATCCTGCCGGGAAAGCTTTTAGCGCAAACCGAAATTGACCCCAATTTCCGACCGGGCAATATTATCAGCGATGAAGAAATCTTGAATTGCAACGGCATGAGCTTGGGGGAAATTCAGACCTTTCTAGAAAAAAAAGGCAGTTTCTTGGCGAATTACACGACCTATAACGCCCATGGCACCTTCGGCAAATCGGCGGCGCAAATAATCTATGAAGCCGCTACCGCCAATTATGATTGCGAAGGCGTGGAAATGAGCGACACCCCGGACGAAGCCGAAAAGCAATTAAAGTGCCGCCGGGTGTCCACGGTTAATCCTAAGTTTCTCTTGGTACTATTACAGAAAGAACAAAGTTTAATTGAAAACTCCGCGCCGACTGCCAGACAATTGGATTGGGCAACCGGCTATGGCTGTCCGGACGGTTGGACCTGCAATCCTTATTACCAAGGCTTTGGCAAACAAATTAACAGCGCTGCTTTGCAATTCCGTTATTACATTGATCACCCCAATGAATTTAAATATCAACCGGGTAATACTTATACCTTCACTAACCCTTACGGCACAATTATCAACGAACCGATGGCAGTCACTATTGAAAACCGAGCCACGGCCGGATTGTATAATTACACACCGCATGTCTTTAATGGCAACTATAATTTCTATAAACTTTGGCAGAGCTACTTCCCGGGCGGCAGCCGCCGAACCTATCCCGACGGATCGTTGTTAAAAACCAGCACTCAGCCGGTAGTCTTCTTGATTGAAAACGGCCAGAAAAAACCTTTCGCCAATATGGGCGCTTTAAGCACTCGCTTTGATATCAACAAAATAATTACCGTCAGCCCGGAAGTCTTAGAACAATATGAACCCGGCGGCGCCATTAAATATCCTAACTATTCTTTAATCAAAACTCCGGAAAAGAAAATCTATCTATTGGTGGACGGCAACAAGCGGCTCATTGAAAGCGATGCCGTATTTAGAAAAATCGGCTTTAGTTCTGAGGAATTAGTCAGCGGCACCATGGATGACTTAGCGGCCTATGCCACCACCACTACTATCACCGCCACTTCCACTTATCCGCTCGGCGCTTTAATTATGAATACTAAAAACGGCGGCGTCTATTATGTCAGTGAAGGCCAAAAGGCTCCAATCGTTGATAAGGTGTTGTTAAGCACCAAATTCCGTGGCCGCCGGATATTAAAAGCCACTGAAGCCGACCTAGCTAAATATCCTAAAATCAGTCCGGTGTTATTTGATAGCGGTGAATTATTAAAATCAAATAACGCCCAAGCTGTCTATTTGATTGATAACGGCCAAAAGCGCCCCTTCCTGTCCGGATCTGATTTTGAATCCTTGGGTTATAATTGGGACAATGTCATTACCGTTTCTCCGCAGATGCTCTATCTCTATCCGGAAGGCGAAGCGGTTAAACAATAATCATATGATTCAAGATGCCTTTATCGTCCCCCATTCCCCAATTCTAATTCCGGCTATCGGTAAGGCCAATATTGCTTTACTGCAAAAAACCGCTCAGTCCTATGCCAAGCTAGCCGAAAAAATTATCTCTTTAGAACCGGAATTGATAGTTATCATCTCTCCGCATAGCCAAAGCGATACCGAAAACTTCACCATTAATATTTCCCCCAAGATGATGATTAATTTTGAAGAATTCGGAGACTTCGCCACCAAGAATGAAGCCAACGGCGATATCGCTTTAGCTCATGAATTAAAAGAAGCTTTGAGAAGCGATTATGAAATCAAATTAACTACTCAAGAAAGACTAGACTATGGCAGCGCTATTCCCTATCATCTCTTGACGGAAAACTACAAAAAGGTTAAGGTGTTGCCCTTAGCGCCTTCGACGCTAGATATCGCTAATCATTATGAATTTGGCAAGAAATTAGGTGATTTCCTAATTAACCGCCCGGAAAAGATATTAATAATCGCCTCAGCCGATCTCTCCCATCGCTTAAAACGCCGCTCTATCTATGGCTATTCTCCTAAAGGAGCTAAGTTTGACAACAAGCTGATTGAGTATTTAAGCAATCCGGAAAACGCCGCCGAAAACATTTTGAAAATGGACGCTAACCTAGTAAAAGAAGCGATGTCTTGCGGATTAAAATCTATCATCTTGAGCTTAGGAATCATATCGCGATTAGAATATCAGCCTCAAGTCTTATCCTATCAAGGAGATTTAGGCATCGGATACCTGGCTCTGGATTTTAACATTGACTATGCAGACTAATGACTTTAATAGTTTCTCGCAAATTCTCGCCGCTCGCCAGCCAGCCAAAACTATCAAGCCGCCGGCTCACCCTTGGCAGGATTTAGCCTTGCGCATCATTCAAGAATTAGGAGTACCAGCCTTCAAACGCTCTGCAGTCTTTAAAGTTTGCCGCGATTATCCGCAAAATGTCATTCAAGCCGCTTTAACCGATACCAAAGAACTATGCACCAGCGGCCAGAAGTGGGCCTATTTTTTTAAGGTCATTGATAGCATTGATAAGCAACAAAAAGAAAATAAATAATATGTATAAACCAAAAGTTTTAGACATAATCCATCACCCCGATTCCCGTTTACGTCAGAAATCAGCAGAACTCCAATTAGCACAAATCAAAGACGACAAATTCCGCCGCCTAGTTTTAGATATGGTCTTAACCATGCTGCAAAAAGACGGTGCCGGTTTAGCCGCGCCGCAAATTGGCCAGAATATCCGCTTAGTGGTAGTCCGCAAAGATTATGAAAAAAATGATGTCCTGATAATGATCAATCCAAAAATCACTAAGAAGTCCTGGGCAAAATGCGTGGAGGAAGAAGGCTGCCTCTCCGTAGTAGACGCGAAAGGCGATATCATCTATGGCTTAGTGGAGCGCCCCAAGAAAGTAGCTTGCGTCTTTTTGGATTTAGCGGGCAACAAACAAAGGATAGAAGCCACGGAATTACTGGCTCGAGCCATTCAACATGAGGTAGATCACCTAGATGGCATCCTCTTCATTGATCATCTTTATGAAAAAAAGAAAAAAAATTAAAACTATCTTCTTAGGCACTCCAGAGTTCGGAGCTAGTTGTTTGGAAGCGCTAATCTCTAGCGACTTTTTTGAAGTTAGCGCTGTTATCAGCCAACCAGACAAACCGGTCGGCCGCAAGCAGGAGTTAGTATCACCAATCATAAAAACTATCGCCCAAAAATATCATATTCCTGTCTATCAACCGGAAAAGATTCGCACCGAAACCGAATTGATTAAAAAACTAGACCCGCAATTAATCGTGGTCGTCGCCTATGGCCAGATAATTCCCCAGAGCATTTTAGACATTCCAGAATTCGGTTGCATCAATGTCCATGGCTCGCTTCTTCCCCGCTATCGCGGCGCCGCTTGTTTGCAGGCAGCTATTTTAAATGGTGATCGCCAAAGCGGTGTCACTATTATGAAAATGGACAAAGGTTTGGACACCGGACCGATTCTGGCGCAGAAGAAAATTAAACTAGCTAAGGACGAAACCTTGGAATCGCTGCATGACAAATTAGCCATTAAGGGAGCCCAAGCGCTGGAAACTACCCTCAAAAAATATATTGGCGGCCGGATAAAACCCCGCGCCCAAAAAGAAGATCAGGCGTCATATGTCAAAATAATCCAAAAAGAAGACGGCCATATCAATTGGAGCGAGGATGCCAAACAAATCGAAAGAAAGATCAGAGCCTTTAATCCTTGGCCCGGCACCTTCAGCTATCTATCAGATGAAAAATTAAAATTAGACCAGATAATGTTTAAAATTAAGGCCGCTCGATTGGAGCCGGTGAAGGTCAACAGCCGGCAAATCGGCGAACTTTTCTTGTATAATAGCGCCCTGGCAGTCCAGTGTGGACAAAATTCTTTAGTTATTATAAAATTACAACTTGAAGGAAAAAGGGCGATGGAAGTAGATGAGTTTTTGCGCGGTAATCATAGTATTATCGGCCGTATTCTAAATTAGTTTGGCCTCTTCGTCTATCGGTTAGGACGCTTGGTTCTCAGCCAGGCAAGAGGGGTTCGATTCCCCTAGAGGCTACTTTGAGAGAACTGGCAGTTGCCAGTTCTCTTTTGTTTTGTAATATTAGCGACAATTTAGGGGTTCGACTTTCGGAAAAATCAAAATAGACCTTTTCGGGAAAAATCAAACCCTGTAATTTTAGTTTATCATAATAGCCGAGGCCATTATAGAATTTATTGAGGTCGGGGATAATATCAAAAACTTTTTTGGATTCTTTTTTGACATCAAAATTATCAGCTATACCCTCGGCTGGGATAGATTGCTTTTCGGCAATTTTAATCTTTACTTTATACATCTCTTCTTTAAAATCTTCATCATCAAGCAAATCTTTTTTCTTCATTTCAATTAATTTAGACTTCTCTATTTCTAACTTGGCTAATTCATTCTTAAGGTTAATAATACTGCCTTTATAATTTTGCAGTCCCTTTTCCCATTCTTCAACCACAATTTTTTGATAGGCTTTAGCAAAATCAGGATCAGGCGATATCTCTTTGGAGGGCACCCCTTTTGTTAGACACATTGTCTATGGAGTTCGTGATATTGCCGACTGTATAAAACAGGCGGCATTTTTAGTTTAGTATGGATTCTAGTGTGATTATACCGATAGATAGTTCTCTGAATATTATAGACTAATTCTCCTAAACTGTTAAATCTATCGGGATCACCCAAATCAATTTTAAACTGAGAATAGAATGACTCTTGATAGC